>JACCDS010177997.1_pt1 | contig 128994 bp, 125 predicted proteins | sample 7446441 | NCBI WGS metagenome assembly JACCDS01 (sample SAMN15323445, study PRJNA562643) | freshwater metagenome | isolation source: river surface water | place: USA:Blue River Watershed | collected 2017-08-17
ACATGGGGACGCAAGGAGCTGCGGTGTGGATACGCGGTGGTCCAGGACGGAGCGCCGGGCGCCCACTTTCTGACGGTGTGGAAAGACATCCCGGAAGAGGCAGAAGGCGGTGGCAGCGCCAAAAAGGTGCGCGCTGGGGACATCCCAGGCTGGATCAGGAAGCAAGCTGACTGAGAGTCAGGCGCGAGGGCTCATCAAGGAAATCCCATGCAATACAAGAAAGGCGATCGCGTAAAGTATCCGAAGAAGCCGTATTGGGGCATTGGCCAGGTGCTTGCCGACAGTACCGGCGGAACGGTACGAATCTTCTTCACCCATGCCGGTGAGAAAACGATGTCCCTGGATTTCGTGCAGCCCGAGAAGCTGTCGGGCGATGCAGCGTTGAGTCCGATCCTGGACCAGTTGAATCTGGCCGCGCAGCCCACCAGGGATGCGAAAGGGAAAGTTCTCTGCACGAATTGCGGCGCGCCGACGCAGTTTGGCGAAACAGCAAATCCAAAGCGGCATCAATTGGCTTGGTGCGAGCCCTGTTTTAAACACAGTCAGCGAACGTTCAAAGACGAAACCACCGATGAAACGCGCTACATAGACGAATTCCGAACGATCGACGGTATCAAGAGCCGCTACGGCCCGCACTGAGGAGCAGCATGTACGAAATTGAAATGCATGAGATGTCGGAAGCATTCTTCCCCTGCTGGAAGGCAGCCGGCATCCACTTGAGCAAACAGGCCGATGGCGGGATCCAGTCATGGCTCCGCGCACACCCCTATCCGCCGTTCCTGGAGCACCTGTCGTTCTGTCTGGGCAACCAACTGTACTTCGTGCGCGTCGAGGACGTCGATGGGAAAGTGCGGGGCCCCGGAAACCCGCAAGGGTTCATCACGGCTGCCAGGATGGCCAACGGTCGAGCCTGCATCCTGCCCATGAAGAAGAAGCTTTTCGGTGGCGCTTGGGTGGCAGACATGCTGGGTTGGGGCTTGCTGGACCCGGATACCAGAAGGCCGATCGATCCCGTCGCTTTGGTCACGGACCAGAAAATCGAGATGACGCCCTGGGAGGTTCACGACATGGCCGTGCAAGTGGTCCGCGACCATCTGGACAAGCAAGGCTTCGAGTTGATGCCCTGGCAGGGCAATCCGGAGGTGGATCCCTCAATCTGGTTCATTGGTCAGTCCAAACGGCCGGAGTGGGTGGTAGTGCGTTACGCAATAATTCCGGCCAATAGCGCCGAGCGCCCGAGCAACTGTCAGGCGATTGCAGCCAGCTGCGCCAAGATGAGCGCGATTGGTCACTTTGCCTGTGTCGCATTAGCGAGCGTAGACGAGATCTTCGACCCCGGCGCGGAAAAGCCTATGCCGTTGTGGCGTGGGCATGGAATGCATGTGCGTTTCACCGGGTTGGAATCTCAGGGTTTCTTTACTCGATCCTAGAGTTTACAGATAAGCATAAACGTAAATCGTTTGAAAAAAATGCTGCGTGCAGACCACAAACTATCGCTTCTCGAAAGAATTGACCGCCAAATGGTTGTTGGCGATATCGTGCTCCATGAAGCGTACGGAAGTGGAGTCCTGCGCTCAGGATGGGAAGGATTCCTTCAAGTGGATTTTCCATCAGGAACAGTGAACTTCACTGACAAGGATGGTTTGTGCCTTCTCCCTGGAAAGCTTGAAAAAAGCTGGAAGCTCTTCCCAAGTGATGAGATTGAGAAACGATATAAAGTAGCGATCGCAGCAATTAGGGATGCTTTTCAATACGACTTTGTCAATGCTGATGAGGTGTATGAGGGGGACCCATCTAACTATATTGGGCACAAAGAGTATGAGGAAGAGAAGATTGTCTTTGTAAGATCGTGGCTGAAAGACAACCTACCTAAGTCAAACGCCGGATCACAGCAACTGCCTGATGCAGAGCAGCTCCATGCGATTGCCGCCGTAAATGGACACGTGCAGGTAATTGCTCGTGCAGGTAGCGGCAAAACCGCGACGCTCGTTATTCGCGCATATTTCATGATTAAGCACTGCCGTGTGGCCCCAACCACCATGCTGTTGCTTGCATTTAACAGGAAAGCTGCTAATGAGATTCGGCGCCGAATTTTGCTACTCCTAGAGCCTAGGGCAGAAATTTCTATCAAGGAAGAAATCGAGAAGCGTGGGAAAAAAGTTCAAGCAGAACGTCGAGTGGACTGGGGGGAGATGGAATCTGAAGCTGTCGATGCGGTGGCCAAGACACTTCAAGTGGAGTTGCCGTATGTGATGACGTTTCATGCTCTGGCTTATGCCATTGTTCATCCGGAAGAAAGTTTGCTTTACAACGGTGCCGAGGGTGAGTCACAGGGGCTTAGTAAGGCATTTCAGCAGGTTATTGATGACTTCCTGCAAGATGCGGAATTCAAAGGCCGCATTCGAGAGTTAATGCTCGCCCACTTCAGGGAGGACTGGGATCGGATCGTTGCCGGTCGTTACGATCAGACAATAGATGAGCTTCTAAAATATCGACGTTCCCTGCCGCGAGAGAGTATTGGTGGAGATTACGTTAAGTCATACGGCGAAAAGGTGATCGCGGACTTTCTTTTTGAACACGATATTGCCTATAAATATGAGAGAAATCATTGGTGGGGGGAGGTTAACTATCGACCTGATTTCACAATATTTAAGACACCAAAAAGTGGCGTCATTATTGAATATTTCGGCTTAGCGGGCGATCCTGATTATGATGAGATGTCTAGTGATAAACGCAGGTACTGGCGCTCGAAACCGGACTGGGATCTTATTGAGTTTTCTCCTGCCGATTTTCGTGTAAATGGGGTTGAAGGGTTCATTGATCAATTAAGAGGGGCATTGCGAGAGCAAGGTTTGGTCTTTAACCGATTAAGTGAAGATCAGATTTGGTTGCGAGTCCGAGACCGAGCGATTGATCGATTTACCAATGCAGCAGTCGGGTTTGTTGGAAGATGCAGAAAGCAGTCTCTTTCGCCGCAAGACCTAGGCTCACTGATAGACGCATACAAGCCGCTTTCACCAGTCGAAAGCATGTTTCTCGATCTGGTTCATGATTTATACGCTGCTTACCTAGCCCGTCTTGTGTCAACGGGCGAAGAGGACTTCGATGGACTCCTGCAACGTGCCGCGAGCGCTGTTTCATCTGGTCGAACAAGGTTTGAGAGGAAAACCGGTAGCGGCGATTTGCGAAAAATCTGTTACGCATTTGTTGATGAATTTCAAGACTTCTCAGATCTGTTCTATCGACTCCTGCAATCTATTCGAAAGGAAAATCCTGGGGTTCAACTTTTTTGTGTTGGTGATGACTGGCAGGCAATAAACGGATTCGCAGGATCGGATTTGCGTTTCTTTTCCGATTTTGAGAGGTGGGTCGGGAAATCTAGAAAACTGCATATTTCGACCAACTATCGATCATTTAGATCTATCGTCGACGTTGGCAATGCGTTGATGCGCGGACATGGAAAACCTGCCGTTGCAAACTCGAAAGATGCCGGATCTGTTTTCTTAGTCGATGTCGCTCAGTTTGAACCTGCTCTGATTGAAAAGCAGCGGCATCCAGGAGATGTGATTACGCCAATCGCGTCTCGGATTGTCAGTAAAGCGCTTGCAGAAGGGAAGGAAGTAGTCCTGCTCTGTCGAAGAAATGGAATGCCGTGGTTTATAAATTTTCGAGAACATGGACAAGGGGGCAAAGGATTGTCTGGCTATCTTGAGCTTATCCGTTCATTTTTTTCTAAAGGCCTCGCTGAAGGTATTTCGATCTCGACTTCTCACAAATACAAGGGGCTCGAGAAACCCGTTGTCATCGTTATGGATGCTGTGGCTCGCAGTTATCCATTAATTCATCCGGATTGGGCATTTTCAAGAATATTGGGAGATAGCCCGGATAGGATTGCAAAAGAGGAGCGTCGTCTGTTCTATGTCGCGTTGACTCGTGCAATCGATGAATTATTCATCGTCACGGAGCGTCAAAGCTACTCTCCATTTATTGAGGAAGTGGCTAAAACCATGAGGTTGGCTAAGATCGACTGGAGTGAATTTCCAGCAGTGAAGAGCAAGTCAATGAGGTTGTTGGTCCAAGTAGGAAATCAAGAAGGACGGGGAATTTCACCTACATTCGCGATTAAAGATCAACTTAAGGCGTCAGGCTATCAGTGGCAGAGTACCGGCTCTACCGGATGGACCAAGGGTTTTCAGGCCAATGGCTTTGATATTTCGCGAGTACAAGGGGAAGTCTGGGCCAGTGCGGCTGATGGCATTGAAGTTCGGATATTGGATGAGTCGGAAGGCGTTGTGGCGAGATTCGTTGTTGATGCTGGAACTTGGGTTTGTACGCTTGATAACTTGGCATCTGTTCAAGCGGCGGACGACGTTGCATGAGTCGCGCAGTTACGATTGTCTAGGTAAGGAGTGTTAATGGCTAAACCTGTAGAGATCGGATTCCGGAGTTTCCGGACCCAAAAGAGCGCACTGGAGCATTACCAAGCCCTGCTGCGCCGGTACCAGGATGGGCAACGCATCTCCGACCCGGGTGACCATGCAGACCTTGTGGCGCTCATCGAGCGGTATGACCCCATCTTGGATGAGGTTGGCGAGCCGACCAAGGGCGATGGCCAGATCGCATACTTTGAGCGACGACTAAATACCGGGACTGGCTGGAGCACACCTGGCTTCTGGGTAGTTCGCGAGGACGGAAGCGCTACCGACTTTACGTACATCTACGCAGTAAAAGGCCAACCAGGAGGGCGGTCGAAGGACTTTTACGGCGCATGCCGGGAAGCAGTCGCTCTCGACCTCATCGAGGCAAAAGGTTGGCTTTCGTTGAGTACGGGGATGGCCAAGGGCGGGTTGAGTGTGAACTGACCGGCGTGCTGGTCACCATCGATGATGCCCATCTGGACCACGCGTGGCCGTACTTTTCACATCTGGTGAGTGGCTTTCGGGCTGCCAGAGGCTGGTCCAGGGACATCCCGGACGGTGTTGTTTCGGCTCCTGCGGATGGCCAGACGACTGCCACGTTCATCGATACCTCGTTGGCCGACGCCTTCCGTGCAATCCTCCGGATCCTCTCCAGGACAGCCAACCTGCAGACCGCCAGCCAAGCGCGACGGCCACGGGTCGCGCGACCGGTGCGGGTGCCCTGATCAGGTGGATAGCCAAGTCCGCGGTTACCTGCGGAAATGTGGCGGGGAAGTGAGCGTGGCAGTGCGAACTTGTGAAACGGGGCGAGTTAGTCCTCGTTGTTCCTTGCTCCCGCGCAGGTCACATTGTTTTCCGTGGGATAGTGGTGCGAGAGAGTGCTCTACTCCACCACCAAACAAAAACCGTTGTCTCCGAAAGGGGCAGCGGTTTTTTCTTTTCGGCAGCGTGTTTCACTCGAAAACGCCCACGCTGTACAGACTTTGGCACCACGCTGTGGGACTTTGCTTGATGAGTCAATCCACCCCCCTCCCAATAGCCCAATGACGGCTTGTGGGGCTGCTTACATGCCTGCCCAGTACGAGCACTCGCTGGCTGTGGGGGTCGGCGGGCATGGCTCGGGCGTGTTCCATCTATTCTCTCAATGGCGCATTTTGGAGAAACAAAGCAACATCGCGCTGCCGGATGCGGTGATTGGCTGCCACATTCGCCGTATATCACGCGGAGAATGACTTGCTGTTGCGGTGAATCAGGTGTTTAATCTCCGCATGGATAGCGGAGAAAAAACCTACATCTGGCAAGCCGCCGACTGGCCGGCCTGGCGTTACGACCTGATGGCGCTGACCGGTCCGCTGACCGAAGTCAGCCGCGCCCAAGGCGTGCTGCTGGGTCGTCTGTCCGACGTGGGCATGGCGCTGCGCGATCAGGCCAGCCTTGCCGCGCTGACGGAGGACGTGGTCAAGACCAGCGAAATCGAAGGCGAAGTGCTGAACGTGGAATCCGTGCGCTCGTCCATCGCCCGGCGCTTGGGCGTGGACATTGGCGCGGTCGCGCCGGTGGATCGACACGTCGAAGGCGTCGTGGAGATGGTGCTGGACGCCACGTCCCGCAGCGCCGAAGCGCTGACCGCCGAGCGCCTGTTCGGCTGGCACGCCGCCCTGTTCCCAACAGGGTACTCGGGCATGAATCGGCTCACCGTGGGCCAGTGGCGCGACGATGCCGCCGGACCGATGCAGGTGGTTTCCGGCCCGGTGGGGCGGCGCAAGGTTCACTTCCAGGCACCGCCCGCCGACGTGCTGCCCACCGAGACGGCGCGGTTTTTGGCATGGGCCAACGCGGACACCGGCGAGCCCGCACTCATCAAGGCCGGGCTGGCGCATCTGTGGTTCGTGACGCTGCACCCCTTCGACGATGGCAACGGACGCATCGCCCGTGCCGTGGGCGATCTGTTCCTGGCCCGTGCCGATGGCAGCCCGCAACGCTTTTACAGCCTATCGGCCCAGATCCAGCGCGAGCGAACGGACTACTACGACGTGCTTGAGCGCACGCAGAAGGGCACGCTCGACGCCACCGGCTGGTTGTCGTGGTTCCTCGGTACGCTCGGACGCGCGGTCGCCAGTGCGCAGTCCACGCTGGACGCCGTGCTGGTCAAGGCGCGCTTCTGGCAACGCTGGGCTGGCACGTCGTTGAACGAAAGGCAGGTGAAACTGCTGGGCCGCCTGCTCGACGGCTTCGAGGGCAAGCTCACCAGCAGCAAGTGGGCCGCCATCGCCAAGTGCTCGCCCGACACCGCCCTGCGCGACATCACGCAGTTGCTGGAACTGGGCGTGCTGAAGAAATCGCCTGGCGGCGGGCGAAGCACCGGCTACGAGCTGGCGGGCCAATAGGCCGGTGGCGCGGATGCAGTGGTCCAACGGGCAGCGATGCCAAGGCCTGCTGCAATGATCTGCGCTGCTCGCCCGGATCGATCTGTGCGTGGGCGCCACCAAACACCTTCCGGACCTGGAGCGTTTGCTGGAGGCGCCCTTGTTTTTGCGGCATGCCAAGGGCATCAGCCTGACCGCCACCGGCGAACAACTCTTGCCGGTGACCCATGACCTGCCGCTGGCCCCCATCGGCGTCGTGGTCCCCGAAGGCGCCGCGCTGGCCACCAACAAGCTGGCCCACTTTTTGATGGGCCGGCGGGATTTGCCTTAGCCCGTGCAGTCTTGCTGGCCCGGGTGCGTGCCACTGCGGTCGCCGTGGTGCCTGACGTCTGTGGCAAGCGAGAGTCCCATCCTTTGGTCTTGGAACTGTCAGTTTGATTTGGAATTGATGGGGTATTATTTGGTCATCAAAATACATCATCAGATCTGGAGCCGTCATGAACTACAGGTTTCTCTCCCTTGTTTTGCTGTCCTCTGTTTTGGCAACGGGCTGCTCCACCCTGACGGGTGAGGGGACTGGTCAGAACCTTTCCGTCATGACGTACACCCCCGACAACAAAGATTTGACCGGTGCGTCGTGCGAGTTGAAAAACGACGAAGGGTCCTGGACGGCGGTCACACCTGCCACCGTCATGATTCGCCGATCGAACAAGGACTTGCTGGTCAAATGCACCAAGGAAGGAATGATGGACGCTCGCGCCAATGTGGTGTCCAAAACCAAAGCCAATATGTGGGGCAACATCATTTTTGGCGGCGGCGTTGGTGCCATCATCGACCACAACAATGGCAGCGCTTACCAATATCCGCCAGTGCTTCGTCTGATCATGGGGCAGGACAACACCATTCAAGAGGGTTCGAAGTAATGCCTTGGATGCCCCTATCCGTTGGGGCGTCTTGCCAATGAGCCTTGGCCGACGCTGGGGAGCTTGGGCGTTGTTGTTGCTCTTGCTGGCATCCGGCTTGCTGGCCATGAACCGTGTCGCGCGGGATGGACAAGGCAAGGAGGTGGTCATGTCCTTGCGTGAGTACCTGATCAACTCCTTTGTTCAGGAACTGCCAGAGATCAACCGAAAGCTGCCCCACCGAATAGACGAACACACCACCTTGCAGTCCATCGCCTATGCGGAAGGCAAGGTGATCAGCCGGTATCAGTTGCACGGCTCTGCGGCGATCGCTGGGTTTTCAGAAGAGCAACTGCGACGTCTCAAATTTGCCTTGACGCAACAGGTTTGTCGGGACGAATTCAAGCAAAAGCTCTTGGACGTCGATGTCCTTTTTCTTGAGTCCTACCAGGACGCCAGCAACCAGTTCTTGTTTGAAACTTTGGTCAAAAAGTCCGACTGCGTGATGCCCTGATGTCGGACCCGCCATGCAGAGGGCTTATGCCCCCACGTGCGTCACAAACTGCTCGCTGGGGCGGCGCACTTTTTTCAAGTTGACCAGCCAATCGCCTTCTTCGGCGCGATAACCCAGCGGCAGCATCACCACGCTGCGCAGGCCCCGCGCGCGCAGGCCCAGGATCTCATCGAGCGCGGCCGGGTCAAAGCCTTCCATGGGGGTGCTGTCGACCTGCTCTTGCGCAGCGGCGATCAGCGCGGTGCCAAGGCCGATGTAGGCCTGGCGGGCCGCGTGCTGGAAGTTCTGCTCGGGGCTGCGCTTGGGGTAGTTGGCCAGGAGTTGCTGGCGGTAGTTTTCCCAGCCCTCGTTCTTGAAACCGCGCTCGGCATTGACCAGGTCAAACATCATGTTGATGCGCGCTTCGGTGTAGTGGTCCCAAGCCGCAAACACCAGCAGGTGCGAACCGTCGGTGACTTGGGCCTGGTTCCAGGAAATCGCCTTGATCTTCTCGCGAACCTGCGGATCGGTCACCACCATGAGCTCGTACGGTTGCAGGCCGCTGGAGCTGGCGCTCAGCCGCACGGCCTCCAGAATGCGCGCCAGCTTGTCCGCCGGCACCACCTTGCTGGGGTCCATTTTTTTGGTGGCGTAGCGCCATTGCAGGTCTTGAATCAGATTCGACATGGGAAAAGGTGTCCTTGGATGGGTTGACCTGCGCAGATGGGGGCGTTGATGCGCAATGCAAGGGCTGTCAACAGGAAACGGTTTGGATCCTGTTCATGGGTGGGGCCGGCGGCGCTGTGTGTCTGCAACGCCGGTCGATATGGCCGCTCACCCCTTCTTGGCCAGGCCCACATCGCTCACGATGCGGTACATCAGGTCGCGGTCGCGCAGGAATTCTTTCTGGAACCCATCGACCGACAGCGGGTTGGGGTCCAGGCCCAGGCCGATCAGTCGCTCTTGCACCACCTTGCTGGCGGCCACCTTGTTGATGGCGGCGTTGAGCTTTTCAACCGTTGCCCTGGGCATGCCAGCGGGGCCGATCAGGCCGAACCAGGACTCGAATTCAAAGCCTGGCATGCCCGACTCGGCAATGGTGGGCACATTGGGCAGCGAGGCACTGCGCTTTTTGCCGGTGATGCCCAGGATGCGAAAGCGCGGGTCGTTGCGGAAAGCGGCCGATCCGGCCGTGGGCACGATCACGGCCTGGGCGCGGTTGCCGCCCACATCGGTCACGGCTTCGGCCGTTCCTTTGTAGGGAATGTGGACCATGTCGATGCCCGCGCTTTTCACAAAATAGGCCATGGCCAGATGGGTCGAGCTGCCAATGCCGGCCGAGCCATAGTTGAGTTCGCCGGGCTTGGCCTTGGCCAGCCGGATCAGGTCGGCAACGCTGCGCACCGGCAACTCGCCCGAGACCATCAGCAAATAATTTTGATCCCCCAGATTGGCCACCACCTGGAAGTCCTTGACGGGGTCGTAGTGCGGCGTGGCGCCCATGGCGGCGGTGACAAAGTGGCTGGAGGCCGCCATGAGCAGGGTGCGGCCATCGGGCTCGGCCTTTGCGACCGCGGAGGTCCCAATGGCGCCGCCCGCCCCCGGCTTGGCCTCGATGATCCAGGTCTGACCCAGCTCTGCCGCCAGTTCATTGAGGATGGCGCGGGCGGGAGCTTCGCGGGCGCCGCCTGGCGCAAAAGGCACGATGATGCGGCTCACATTGCCACCGGCCTGGGCCAGGGCGGTCAGCGGCAGACCCAGGGCCAGGCCGCCGCTTGCGGCCAGAAGCTTGCGTCGATTCATGCTCATCTCCTTGTGCGATGGTTCGCGTTGTTGGGCGGGGTGTGCGGACAGGGCCTTCAGCCCATGATGCGGTGAAAATCTTCGAACAGTTCGTCGACCGAGAAACGCCTTGGGATCAGGTGCTGCTCGTGACAGTAACGGATCAAGACCTCGAGCGCTCGGCGATTGGGTTCAACACCGTACGGCGTGAGGTCTGGCTGACCTGCGGGTCGCGCCGCGTCGGCATGGGCTTTGCTCTCGAGCAGGGCCGCGTAGACCGCGCGCACCAACTCGGGCTGTTCGCGGCACAAGGACTCGCGCACCACGACCATGTGGTTGATCGGGATCAGGCCATGACGTTCGGCCCAGGCTTGCGCCGCTTGATGGGGCTCGGGCAGCACCGGCACCAGGCGTGGGTCATCGGGCAGATCGGTGCCGATGATGGCCGCGTCCAGGTCGCCCGCCACCAGGCTTTCAAAGGCGCTGCGATCTGACCCAGCCCGCAACACGCCAGGTGGATCAGGGAACTCCGCCAGATGCCCATCTTCCGACGTGACCCATTGCACACGCGACAAATCGACCCCATGGTCGTCCGACAAAATGCCGCGCACCCAGGTCACCGTGGTCTGTGCATAGGCGCGGATGCCCACCCGCTTGCCGTGCAGTTGGTCTGCACGCAATGGGCGGTCCACATGGCGCACCAGGCAGTGGTGCTGGTGTCGGCCGGCCCCCACCACCGCGGGCAGCAGCACCAGGGGCTTGCCGTATGCGCGTGCCTGCAGGTAGGTGACCAGGGCCAACTCGGCCACGTCAAAGCTGAGCTCGCGCACCACCCGTTTGAATGCCCGGTTGGGTGTTTTGACGGGGTCGAAGTCGAGCGTGAATCGATCGGATGTCACCCGACCCTCGCGCAAGGCCAGGGTATTGGGGTAATGCCCCAGCAGGGTGCTCAGGCGCAGGGATGGCGAGGTCATCGTCGCGTCCCCTCAGGCGCGGCCCACGCCAAGTGTGGGGTAGAGGCGTCGGGCCGTGCCCGAGAAGATCCACTCGCGGTCGGCGTCCGACAGGGTGCGGGTGGCCGCCAGGGCCCACTGCAGCTGGTGGGTCAGGCCACCGGCTGAGGCGGGGAAGTTCGAGCCCCAGGCGATGCGGTGGGCACCAAAGGCCGCCACGGCGGCTTCGCAAAAGGCCTGCGGGCTGCTCTGCCCTTGGGCCGATTCGCCCAAGTTGTGGGTGGTGAGTTTGAAGTTCAGGCGTGGGAAACGCGCCAGGGCCCAGAGGCTGTCGGCCAGTCGATAGGGCGGCCCGTCTTCCAGCACCGGGCGCGCGAAGTGATCGAGCAAGACCGTGACCTGCGGAAAGTCCTTCAGCACGGCCTCCAGTTGCGGTAGGCCACCCGCGCGCACTTGGACGCAGACCGGGATGCTGTGATCGCTGGCGTACTGCCAGGCTGGCCGTGCGCGTGGATCGTCCAGCCGGGTGGCGTGGTCGGCGGCGGTGTGACCCGCGATGAAAAAACGCATACCGGCGAGCCCATCGGCTTGCCAACGCGCGGCCTGGGCGGGGGCATCGGGCGCCAGCAAATCCACCGAATAGACGCCGACAAAGGCCTCGGGGTGCGCATGCACGCAGTCGCGCACGTAGCGGTTGTCATGGCCGTAGCAGGTGGAGGCCTGCACCAGCACCGCCTGGGCCACCCCGGCCTCGGCCATTGCCGCCCGCATGCCAGCGTCGTCCACCGGACGCTCGCGCGACCAGTCGGATTGTTTGCCGCCCATGGGTTGCAGCGGGTAGCGGGTGTTGTCGGGGGCAATCACATGGCAGTGGGTGTCCACCACGGGCCAGGGCGTGTTCATGCGGTCTCCTAGGGCGGGGTTGTTTGGCAAGCTGGGCGCATTCTGGGCAGCAGCCACGAAAAAGAAAAGCCAATTTTTTCGTGGTTATCATTTGCTTTTCTTATGACAACGTCGACGGTGTCTGCACATCGTTGGCCCCACCCCATGGCCCAACTCGATTGGTACATCCGCGCCAACCTCAAGCCGCGCCACCTGCAGTTGCTCGTGGCCCTGGACACCTTTCGCCACATTGGCCGGGCCGCCGCCAGCCTCAACCTGTCGCAGCCAGCGGTCTCGTTGTCGCTGGGCGATCTTGAAAAAGGCTTGGGGCTTGTGCTGTTTGAGCGCCATGCACGCGGGGTCACCCCCAACGCCTATGGTGAATGCCTGGTGCGCCACGCCCGCCAACTGCTTGCCGGCCTGGAGCAGGCGCGCGAGGAACTGCAGGCCTTGCAGACGGGGGCGGCCGGCAAGCTGCAAGTGGGCGCCTTGCCGGCGGTGGCGTCGGCGCTGTTGCCGCAGGCGCTGGCGGCGTACAAACGGGCGTATCCCACCAGCCAGGTCGCGGTGACCGAAGGCTCGCTGGACAATTTGCTGCCCTTGCTGCGCAGTGGTCAACTGGAGTTGCTGGTGGGCCGACTCATGACCCGAGCCGCCGACGATGTGAGCGAGCAGGCCTTGTACGACGGGCTCAATGTGGTGGTGGTGCGCCGTGATCACCCTTTGGCCAAGCGGCGCAAGCTGCGCTGGCCCGACCTGCAGGACTACCCCTGGGTGTTGCCCCCATCGGGCTCGCTGGCGCGCGAGCCGCTGGAGGTGGCCTTGCGCCAGCATGGCATGGCCTTGCCACGCGATGCGATCGAGACCCTCTCGAACCATGTGATCGCTGGCTATTTGCAGCAGACGCAGGCGGTGGCACTGCTCTCACGTTTGGCGACCCAACCCCTGGTGCGCGAGGGCAAGCTGGCGATCTTGCCGCTGGATTTGCCAGATCCTCGACGACCCATTGGCGTGATGTGGCTCAAGCAGCGTCCGCTGCCACCTGCGGCCGAGCGCCTGCTGGCTTTTTTGCAGCAGGAAATCCAGCGCCTGGCCTGAAGCCATCAGCCCCTGGCCCTGGATTCGCTAGGTCCCATGGGCCGGCAACTGGTGCGCGGCCCGGTGCAGGTGCGCGATGAACTGTCGAATGGCGGGGGAGACCACCGAGCCGCTGCGGATGATGGCGCCAACGGTCAGCGGCAAGCCTGGCTCTTCGAGCGGCACGCGCACGATGTCCTGCCCCATGGGCTGTGCGACGATCTGCTCGGGCATCAGGCCAATCAAATCGCCCGACCCAAGCAATGCCATGAGGGCCAGGGTCGAGTTCACCATGGCGCCCATGGGTGGCGCTGGCAGGCCGTTGATCTCGAACAAGCGGCTGGCGTAGCCGGTCTGTGCCGAGGTCCCGGTGTAGATCCAGCGGGCGTCGGACAGTTCTGTCAGGCGGCGCGATCGGGCATACCGGCTGCCTCGCCGCGCCACAACCACCATGCGGGTGCCCATCAAGGCTTCGGTGATGAACTCGCCGCTTGGCAGCCCCTGCGGAATGCCGCCCACCACCAGGTCGACCTGGCCGCTGCGCAGTTTTTGCAGTTGATCGACAAACAACTCTTCGCTCACCCGCAAGCGGATGTCGGGATGGGCACGGCTGAAGGTGCGCAGGGTCTCCGGGATCAGCAGCATCATCGCCACCGGCACGGCCGCCACCTGCAACTCCCCTCGCATCTGGCCGCCCAGTTGCTGGATCTGGTCGGTGGCGCTGGCCAGCTCGCGGGCCACTTTCACCGCGTGCTCGTACAAGACCTGGCCTTGCGCTGTGGGGCGCACGCCCTGTGAGTGGCGCTCGAGCAGGGCAGCGGCCAGTTCAATCTCCAGCTCTCGAACCATTTTGGTCAGGGCCGGTTGGGACACCCCGATGCGCCGGGCGGCCGCCCGCAAACTGCCCTCGTCGATGGCGGCGACCAAGGCCTGCAAAGCACTTAGTTTCATGGCGCGTCCTGTCTTTTGCAATAACCAGATGTTATCGCGACAGCCATCACGTCATCTGTGCAAGCCCTGGTGAGCTTCTGACAATCGCGCTGCATTCGCCCTGCGAATTGACCTGCCTCAAGAACCACACCGGAGACCGCCATGATCAAACACGTCCTCAGCACCCTGGCCCTGGGCCTGACCTTGGCCGCACAGGCCCAAACCTTCCCGTCCAAGCCGGTGCGCATCATCACCCCCTTCCCGGTGGGCAGTGGCCCCGAAGGGGTGGCCCGCCTGGTGGCCGACAAGCTCTCCAAGACCTGGGGCCAGCCGGTCACGGTCGAGAATCGCCCTGGGGGCAATGGATTTATCGCCATCGATGCGTTCAAGCGAGGTGCCACCGACGGCACCGACCTGATCCAACTCGACAACGTGCACCTGACCGCCTACCCGCATCTGTTCAAACGCCTGCCCTACAACGCAGCCGCCGACTTTGATGTGCTGTTGCCGCTGTTCAAAACCTATTTCTTCTTCACCGCGGGCCTCGACAGCAAATACAAGAATGTGTCGGATATCGTGCAGGACGCCAAGGCCAATCCGGGCAAGCTCAACTACGGCTCTTGGTCGGTGGGCAATCCGGTGCACCTGGGCTCGGCCTTGTTCGAGACCGTGACGGGCACCCAGATGCAGCATGTGATTTACAAAGAGACCACCCAGCTCTACACCGGCGTGGCCACCGGTGAACTGGCCTTTGCCCTGGGGACCAGCGCCACGGCCGGCCCACTCTACCGGGCCGGCAAGCTCAAGTACCTGGCGATTGCCGCCCCCCGTCGCCTGCCGGCGTTCAAGGACGTTCCCACGGTGGCCGAAGCCGGTGGGCCCAAGGACTTTGAGGTCAGTGGCTGGACGGCGATTGCGGCCCCCAAGGGTTTGCCCAAGGCAGTGGCCGACAAGATCCAGGCCGACATTGCCAAAGCCTTGGCCGAGCCCGATGTGCGTGAGAAGTTCGTCTCGTTTGGCTACGAGTCCTTCACGCCCTCGCGCGAGCAGTTCGTGCAGTACATCCAGGCCGAATCCACCCGCTTGGCCGGCGTGATCCAGACATCCAAGGCGGCGCTGGACTGAGCGCTCACGCCCGTCCGCATTCACCTGCACCGCGTATCCAGAGGAAGGCCATGGCACGCATTGTTGGAGGCATTGGCGCCTCGCACTCCCCCACCATCGGCTTTGCCAAGGACACGGGCAAGCAAGACGAGCCGGCCTGGAAGCCGATCTTCGATGGGTTTGATGAGGTTCGCCGCTGGGTGCATGAGCGGCGCATCGATGTGATCGTGATGATTTACAACGACCATGTCACCTCGTTTTTTCTGGATCACTACTCGGCGTTTGTGCTGGGGATTGATGACCGCTATGTGGCGGCCGACGAGGGCGGGGGGCCACGCCAGGTGGCCCCAGCCAGGGGACACCTGGGCTTGTCTCAGCACATGGCCACCTCGCTGGTTGCCGACGAGTTCGACATGTCGTTTTTCCAGGGCCGGCCCGTGGATCATGGCGTTCTATCGCCCTTGTCCATGCTGGGCGATGAAAGCGGCCCATGGCCGGGGCAGGTGGTGCCGCTGCAGGTGGGGGTGCTGCAATTGCCGGTGCCCTCTGCGCGCCGCATGTGGAAACTGGGGCAGGCCCTGCGCCGCGCCATCGAGAGTTACCCCGAGGACCTGAATGTGGCCATCATGGCCACAGGCGGGCTCTCGCACCAGGTGCATGGCGAGCGGGCGGGTTTTCTCAACGAGGCCTGGGACCAGGAATTTCTGGACCTGCTGCAACACGCCCCCGAGCGTTTGGTGAACATGCGCTTGGCCGAGTACGCGGCCAAGGCCGGCATGGAGGGGGCCGAGGTGGTCATGTGGCTCATCATGCGGGGCGCCCTGTCGGCGCAGGTGCGACGGGTGCACCTGCAGACCTATGCGCCCTCGATGACCGATTTGGCCACCCTGGTGTTCGAAGACTTGGGCGGCCCTGCCGATCCAGCCCATGTGCAGGCCCATCGTCAGCACATGGCCCGCGAGCTCGATGGCGTGGCCGGCTTGCCGGGTACCTACCCCTTCACCCATGCACGCAGTCATGCCAACCTGCGCATCAACCGGTTTTTGCATGCCTTGACCCAGCCCGCACACCGGGCGCGTTTTCTGGACGACTTTGAGGCGCTGGCCACCGAACATGGGCTGAGCGACGACGAGAAGGCCCTGATCCGCGAGCGTCGCTGGATCGAGATGATCCGTCGGGGCGTGATCTTCTTCGTGCTCGAGAAAATGGCCGCGGTGCTCGGCGTGTCCAATCCCGAGGTGTATGCCGCGTTTCGCGGCGAGACGATCGAGCAATTCCAGGCCACCCGCAAGGTGTCGATGCGCTATTCGGTTGCCGGTGCGCAACAGGTGCGCGTCATCGACCAGGCTTGAGCGCACACAACGGGCGGCCCGCATGCCTTTGCGGACCCGCGCGCCAGCGCTCAGTCGAGTTTGACGCCAGCAGGCGCAGCTTGCCCGACGCCACATGGGGCTTGAGGCTCACATTGTCCAGGAACACCGAAGCCACCTCGCCGCCCATCACCGCCAACACCGCGGGTGCCCCGCCCTTGTAGGGCACATGCGTGAGCGACAGGCCGTTGACGGTGTTGAAGTGGTGCCCATCCAGATGGTGTGAGGCCCCCGCGCCGATGGACGCATACGGGTACTCGTTGGGCGCCGCCTTGGCCCTTGGGCAGATGCTGCGCGAGGATCTCGATGCGTTTGTGGCGTCAACCCAGGCGGGGCAGTAGGCGTGGGCATGGCGTTCCACCCCTGCGATCGATACCTTCCGTGATGTAATCTTGAAAGAGAAGTTCGTTTGGCGCCATGGTGCGTCGGGTGGCACGGATTCAGGCAATATGGACATGCAATGAAGGTACTGGTGACCGGTTCGGCCGGATTTATTGGGGCGGCGGTGGCGCAACGTCTGCTGGCGCGTGGTGACACGGTGGTCGGTCTGGACAACCACAACGATTACTACGACCCAGCGCTCAAGGCGGCGCGGCTGGCCTGCTTTGCCGACCATCCGGCCTACACCCATGTGCGCCTGGACCTGGCCGACCGCGCGGGCATGGCCGAATGCTTTGCCATGCACCGTCCCGAGCGGGTGGTCCACCTGGCCGCGCAGGCTGGGGTGCGCTACTCGATCGAGAACCCACTGGCCTATATCGACAGCAACATCGTGGGCTTTGCCCATGTGCTGGAGGGCTGTCGCCATCACGGCGTACAGCACCTGGTCTATGCCAGCAGTTCCAGTGTGTACGGTGCCAACACGGCGATGCCGTTCTCGGTGCATCAGAACGTGGACCACCCCCTTAGCCTGTACGCGGCCAGCAAGAAGTCCAACGAACTGATGGCGCACACCTACAGCCACTTGTTTGGCCTGCCCACCACCGGTCTGCGCTTTTTCACGGTGTACGGGCCCTGGGGCCGACCCGACATGGCCCTCTTCAAATTCACCCGCGCCATTCTGGCGGGCGAGCCCATCGAGGTGTTCAACCACGGCCAGCACCGGCGCGATTTCACCTATGTGGACGACATTGTCGAGGGCTTGTTGCGGGTCCTCGATCGCCCCGCACCGCCCAATCCTGACTGGCAGGGAGAGCGGCCCGACCCGGGGACCAGCACAGCGCCTTGGCGGGTCTACAACATCGGCAACCAACGGCCGGTGGCGCTGTTGGACTACATTGCCGCGCTGGAGCAGGCGCTGGGCCGACGGGCGCATCAGGTGCTGCTGCCCATGCAGCCCGGTGATGTGCCCGATACCTACGCCGATGTGAGCGATCTGGTGGCGCAATTTGACTACCAGCCCCAGACCGATGTGGCGCAGGGCATCGCCCGCTTTGTGGCTTGGTACCGCGACTATTACCGGGTGTGAGGGCCCCATCGACCCCACGCCAGGGTGCGCGATTCGGGCGCACAATGCCAACCTGGCGAGCGGTTTGATTGGGCCATTGGCTCGCTGGTTCAAGGAGTCGTCCCATGCCCCCATCCACTTTTGAAGTCCTTCCCCGTGACCTCAGCGCATACCGGCAGGGCAATGTCGGTGTGCCCTATGTGCACCGCTTTGTGGCCGACCATCCCGGGCCCCATGTGCTGGTCAACGCACTGACCCATGGCAACGAGTTCTGCGGCATGGTGGCGGCCTGCCACTTGCTGGACCATGCCGTGCGGCCGCTGCGCGGCACCTTGACCGTGAGCTTTGCGAATGTGGCGGCCTACGAAAGCTTCGATCCCGAGCGGCCGTTTGACAGCCGGCAGATCACGCACAACTTCAACCGCATCTGGTCGGACGACTGGCTGGACGGCCCGCAGGACAGCGTGGAGTTGCGCCGCGCACGCGAGATGCGCGAGGTGGTGGCCGCGGCCGATCATGTGCTGGATCTGCACTCGACCAGCCAGGATGTGCCGCCCTTCTGGGTCTACCCCGACCGGCCGCACAACGCCGCGGTGGCACGTGCACTGGCCATGCCAGGGGTGCACCTGGTGATGCCCAATGGCCTGGGTTCGGGCGCGCCGCTCATCTCGTATGGGCCGCATGGGCAGGACGTGCGCGCGCAGGGCTCGGCCCTGGTGGCCGAATGCGGTCAGCACTTTTTGCAGGCCAGTGCCGACCGGGCGGTGCGCATCACGCTGGACTGGCTGGGCCACCTGGGGGTGATTGCGCAGGCCCCCGCGCGACCGCTGATGCCACCGCGCCGATTTGCGCTCTTGCGCACGCATGTGGTGCAGCAGCCCGACTTTGCCTTTGTGCGGCCGCTGGTGGGCTTTGAGACCTTTGCGCGCGGCGAGGTGATCGCACACGAGGGCGGCCAGCCGATTGTGGCCCCTTGCGATGACTGCACCGTCTTCATGCCCACGCGCGAGCCCATGGTGGGGCGCGAGGGCGTCTACCTCACGCAGCCCCTGCCCGATTGAGCGGCGGCGCCGACCTCAGCGGTCGGTGCGGGCAATGAAGTCCAACATGGCCTTGAAAAAGCGCTCGCGGGCCGCAGGGGTGGCGCCCAGGGACGCGCCCAGCGTCTGGCCATTGCCCCAGGTGGCGCGCCGCTGGCTGAGCGGTCCCCAGAACGCGCTGTGCGCCATGTCCTCGATGTACAGCACCTCGAGCGCTCCGCCACGCTTGAGAACCTGATCGGCCCACTGCTGCGGGGTCGGGATGCGCTGGCCCGCATGCTGGCGGTTGCAGGTGCGCGCGCTGCCCGCGGGCAAGCCGTCCACCAGCACATTCAAGCTGCAGTCATCGCTCAGGGTCCAGCGCTTGCCGTTCGGGTCGGCATTGCCAAAGTCATCCAACTGGCCAAAGACCAGCAGCACCGGCACCTTGATCTGATCGGGCAGGCCCAGGCCGATGGGCGTGACGCCTTCAGAGATCACGCCGCGCACATGCGCCGGATCGACCACGCCGGCCATATTCGCCACCACCGCTGCGCCGTTGGAGATGCCAAACAGGTAAATGCGCGAGGAATCGATGTCGGTGCGGGTGAGGGCCCAGCGGTAGGCCGCCATGGCGGTGGCCCAGATCATGCGCTGGCGCGCTTCGTTGGTGACCGAGCGGGCCCAGAACAGCGAATCGCGGCCAGGCAAGCCTTGCATCGCGTAGGCGTCAAACATCAGGGTGGCCATGCCCTGGCGGTAAAAGGCCTCGTCGCTGTTGAGCACATCGGCATGGCCGCCGCCGCCGTGCACGCTGATCATCAGCGCCGGCTTGCGCGGGCCCTGGGGTACCCGGTAGCGCACCAGGGGCTCGCAGGGGTCAAAGCCGCCCAGGCGTCCTTGAACGGTGTGAAATCCAGGCCGTAGGGCTTGCAGCGTCATCTGGCCGCGTGCCTCAGGCGCGCAGGTGAGGGCGGGGGCGGTAGGGGTGGGTCCCGTGGGCTGTGCCGTGTCCTGGGCCCAGGCCGACACGCAGCAGGCCAGCAGCCATCCAAGCATCCAGGGTCGTCGCATCGTCTCTCCTGTTCAGACCCGGGCGCGGGTCGTTGATCATCGGCGTTCATGCATCACCCACGAGCGCACATGGGCCATCTTACAGGTGCCGATCAGGGGGGCACTCCCCCAATCCACCAGGTGCTAGGATCGACGTTTTGTTTTGAATGAACGCGCCCGCATGTGGATGGGCGTGCGATGGGAATATGGAAGCTTTATTGGTCTCGACCGGTGTGGTCGCGCTCGCCGAAATTGGCGACAAAACCCAGCTGCTGGCCTTTTTGCTGGCGGCGCGTTTCAAGAAACCCGTGCCCATCATCCTGGGCATTTTGCTGGCCACGGTGGTCAACCACGGCCTGGCCGGTGCGCTGGGCGCCTGGATTTCCGCCAGCGTCAGCCCCTCGGTGCTGCGCTGGGGCCTGGGCCTGTCCTTTCTGGCCATGGCGGTCTGGACCCTCATCCCCGACAAGATCGAGGAAGAAGAGACGCGGGTGGCGCAAAAATGGGGCGTGTTTGGCGCCACGCTGATCACCTTCTTCCTGGCCGAGATGGGCGACAAGACGCAGATTGCCACCGTGGCCATGGCGGTGCACTATGCGGCGCCGGTGATGGTGGTGGTGGGCACCACGCTGGGCATGCTCATTGCCGATGTGCCGGCGGTGTTTGTGGGCGACAAGCTCTCGGCCCGCATCCCGATGAAGCTGGTGCACGGCATCGCCGCCGCGCTCTTTGCCCTCTTGGGCCTGGCCACCTTGCTGGGCCTGGGCGCCAGCTGGGGGCTGTGAACCCCTTCAGGCGCGCACCGCCTCGCGCGTGATGAGGGTCAGGCCCGGTGCTGGGCAGGGCCCCTGCCAGGGCTGGCACAGCGGCGCCTCGTCGCCGGGTGCCCACTGCAGCGAGCACCAGCCCATGCCTGGGCGCTGCAGCACGCCCTTGAGGCGCAGCCAATGCGTGCGCGGGCCCAGGGCCTCGAGGGCCTGCGCCAGCGAGGCATCGCCCCACTCCCCTGGCATCGGCACAAAACGGGCCTGTACGCCATGCGCGTGCGTGGGCCCATCACCTGACGCGTGGTCGTGGTCGTGGTCGTGCGCCGCGTGGGGGGCGTGCACAGGTGCCCCCCGCAAGCGTTCATCGCCATGCTGCGCTGCATGGCCAGCGCCCCAGGCCTGGGCCCAGCCCAGGCTGGCTTGCGCCGAGGTCTGCAGGCGCGCGCGCGGCTGCAGCGCTTGCACCGTGGCGGCCAGCGCGGCCGGGTCGGCACGGTCGGCCTTGGTCAGCACCAGCACATCGGCGGCGGCCACTTGTGCGCGGGCTTCGGGGTGTGCCGCCAGCACCGCTGGCCCGCCGGTGGCGCTCACGCAGGTCAGCACGCCCGCCAGCACAAAGCGCTCGCGCAGCAGCTCGTGCTGTTGCAAGGCCTCGATCAGGGGCCACGGATCGGCCAGGCCGGTGGTCTCGATCACCACGCAGGCAAAGTGGGGGCGCCGGCGGTGCAAGCGGTCCCACCACAGCTGGGCCAGCGTCTCTTGCAAATCGGGCAAGCCGGTGCAGCACACGCACTGGCCCGCCACCAGCTGGGCGCTGTCGACCGCCTGCGCCAGCAGCTGGTCGTCAAACCCGACCTCGCCGATTTCGTTGATCACCAGCACCGCCTCGGCCAGCGACGGTTCGCGCAGCCAGCGCGAGAGCAGGGTGGTTTTGCCGCTGCCCAGGTGACCGGTGACCAGCCAGATCGGCACCGGCGCGCGCTTCATGGGCGGCCTCCGGGGTGGCCCAGCCGTGTCGATATGGCGGCAGCGGTCTGCTCCACGGCCTGGGCAAACTTGCGCAGGCCCGCCTTGGTCACGCGCTGCGTGGGGCCGGCCAGGCCGACGGCTGCCACCACCTGGCCTTGCGCATCCAGAATGGGGGCGGCCACGCTGCGCATGCCCTGTTCGGACTCTTCGTCATCGATGCCGATGCCGCTGTGACGGGTTTGCGCCAGGATCTCGGTCAGGCGCGATTTGTCGGTCACGGTGTGCGCGGTGCGCGCCACCAGCTTCTGCCGCAGCACCTGCGCCACCACCATCGGCGGACTGAAGGCCAGCAGCACGCGGCCTTCGCTGGTGCAGTGCGCGGGCATGCGCACGCCCAGGTAAGAGCGGGTGCGCACCGCGTGCGGGCTGTCGATGTTGCGCAGGTACAGGATCTCGTGTCCGTGCAAGACCGCCAGGTGCACTGTCTCGCCGGTTTGCGCGCCCAGGGCGTGCAGGTGGTCGGTGGCCTGCTCGGCCACGTCCATGCGGCGGCGCACCTGGGTGCCCAACGAGAAGAGCAGCAGGCCCAGCCGGTAGCGGCCGTCGTGCGGGTTCTGCTCCAGCATGCCCTCGGCCACCAGGGTGCTGGCCAGGCGGTGGGCCGTGCTCTTGGCCACCCCCAGGCGCTGCGCCAGCGTGGTGATGCCCAGCTCGGGCTCTTCGGCGGTGAAGCACTTGAGCAAGCGCATGGCCGCCGCCACCGAGGACAGGCGGGGGGCGTCGGCGGTGTCGCTGGGCGGCATCAGAGGGCGGGGTCGATGACCATGTGGATGGCGCCTTCCAGGCCCTCGCCCACGAGGGTGCGCAAGGCCAGGTCGGTGTCTTGCAGGCCCAGGGCGTGGGTGCTCATCTCGGTGACCTGGTGCCGGTTGGCCGCAATCAGCTGCAGGGCCAGCTCGACCGCCGCATACGAGTGGCCCCGCATGCCCTTGACGGTGAGGAAGTTGGCGATGATGCGGTCGCTGTCAAAGGCGGGTACCTTCTGCCGCTTTTGTCCGCCCAGAATGACCCGGCCGCGCCGCCGCGCCAGCTCGATGGCGCTGACCACCGAGGCCGGACCGCCACTGGCGCAGTCGATGACCAGATCGGCCATGTGGCCGCCGGTGATGTCGGCCACGGTCTCGAGCAGGTCGTCCTGCCCGATGTTGATGGTGTGGTGCGCGCCCAGGCGGCGGCCCAGGGCCATGCGGCGCGCATCGGTGGGCGTGTCCATGCCGGTCAGGATGATGCAGGCCGCCCCCGCCTCGCGCGCGGCCACCACGCAGGCCAGGCCTTGCTGACCAGGGCCCTGGATGAGCACCGTCTGGCCCGGCCCCGCCCCGCCTTGCAGATAGGTCCATTCGATGCCGTTGGACAGGGGCAGGGCCAGCGCGGCGTGGCGCGGCGCAACGCCGGCGGGCACGCGGTGGAACACGGTGTTCAGGTGCAGGTGCTGAAACTCGGCGTAGCCGCCCCAGAGACCAGGCGCCAGCGAGAGTGCGGTGGCGCCGTAGCGCAGGCCGCCCAGGCGCCAGTCGGTGGCGGCGCACAGGCGAAACTCGCCGCTGCGGCAGTCGTCGCAATGGCCGCAGGGCAGGTACTCCTCCAGGGCCACCAGATCGCCTTCACGCACCTTCCACTGGCGCGCTGCCAGTGCCCCGATGGTCTCCACATGGCCCACGGTTTCATGGCCCAGGATCAGCGGCCCGCGCGTGCCCGGCAGGTTCTGGTAATAGCCCCAGTCGCTGCCGCACACGCCGGTGCAGGCCACCTTGAGCAGGCCGGCGGCGGGGTCGGGTGCGGGCAGCGGCAGATCCTGGATCTGCGTCACGCCAGGCGCGGTGGCAACAGCGGCCTTCATACCGAGCTGTGCGGCTGGCCGGGCACGGCGCGCAGGGCCTCGCGTGCGGCCACATGGAAGGGGGTGCCTTCGGGCAGCACCAGCGCTGCCGAGCGCACGCGCTGCGTGGCCGGGTCGATGGCGGGCGGCGGGGTGCCATGCTCGGCCAGGGCCAGCGCCGCCTCCATCAGGCGCCGCCGGGCCATGACGATGCCACGGTCGGTGCCGGTCAGGTGCTCGCGCGTGCGGTCCTGGATGGGGCCCATGCTCTCTTGCAGCGAGGAGTCCTGCACCGCAATGCCCTCGACGCCGCTGTAGAGCTCGCCGCTGCGCTGGCGCTCGCGGTCCATCAGGTAGTCGTTGTCCTTGTTGGCGCGCGGGATGAAGGTGCCGGGCACGTACTGGCAGTGGATGCCGTGCCCGTCCTTCATGGCCTGGCGCTCGGCGTCGGTCAGCGGCCGCGAGGGGTGGTAGTCAAAGCTCCAGGCCCAGCAGGTCTCGTCGTCAATCGGGACCCAGAAGTGGCCATGCACCGGGTGGTCGCCGCGCGGCGGCACCATGGTGAAGCAGGGCATGATCCAGGGCGTGATGCGCCAGTACAGATGGCCTGGCTCGGCCTTGCGCCGCACGCCAATCAGCAGGCCGCCGTCGGTGTCCACCACCTCGAACTGCGGGCGCAGGTCCTGCAGGTTGTAGTCATTGCCCTTGGCGCCCTTGAAGAGCGGGTCGCGGCTCAAGCCACCTCGGTGCAAGAACGACACATGGCTGGAGTCGATGCCGCCCTCAAGGGCTTGCAGCCAGTTGCACGATTGCAGGCGCTTGGACATGAAGCTGTGCGCGGCCGGCACGGTGGCAAATTCCCACTCGGGCGGGGCCGGCTGGTGCTCGGGCGCGCCCATGTAAATCCAGATCACACCGCCGCGCTCGAAAAGGGGATAGCTCTTGAGCTTGATCTTCTCGGCAAAGCGGCTGCCCTCGGGCTCGGAGGGCACCTCCAGGCACTGGCCGGTGACGTCGAACTTCCAGCCGTGGTAGGGGCAGCGCAGGCCGTTTTCTTCGTTACGGCCAAACCAGAGCGAGACGCCGCGGTGCGCACAGAACTCGTCCATCACGCCCAGGCGGCCCGAGCTGTCACGAAAGGCAATCAAGCGCTCGCCCAGGAGCTTGAGGCGCACCGGCGGGCAGTCCGGCGCTGGCAATTCTTCGGACAGCAGGGCCGGCAACCAGTAGCGCCGGAACATTTCCCCCATGGGCGTTCCGGCATTGGTTTGCGTGACCAGATCGTTTTTTTCCTTGCTCAGCACAATCGTTCCTTCAGACTTGACGAATGACAGCGGAAAATGATGTTCCGTATAGAGGAACGCTTTTCCTTTGGCAGGAACAACCTTAACATAAGCACAACGCAAGGGCAACGACCCGCAAGGAGACATGCATGAACTGGAAAGCTTGGCTGATCACCCTGGGCGCCAGCCTGACCTTGGGCACGGCCCTGGCACAGGCCCCCGCAGCCGACTGGCCTTCGAAGACCGTGAAAATTCTGGTGCCCTATGCCCCGGGCGGCTCGTCCGACACCCTGGGCCGCATCATTGCGCAGCAGTTGCAAACCCAGCTCAAGCAATCGTTTGTGGTGGAAAACCGTGCGGGCGGTGGCGGCACCATTGGCTCGGCGGCGGTGGCCAAGAACGCGCCCGACGGCTACAGCCTGGTGGTGTCCGGCATTGGCTCGCATGTGATTGCGCCGGCCACGGTCAAGGTCTTCAATCCCATGGACGATTTCAGCCACATCGCCCTCCTGGGCGGGCCGCCCACGGTGCTGGTGGTGCATCCCTCGGTGCCAGCCAACAATGTGGCCGAGTTCATCACCTGGGTGCAGGGCCTCAAGCAGGGCCTGAGCTGGGGCTCGCCTGGCCCGGGCACGCATGGCCACATGGTGGGCGAGATGTTCGCGCGCCAAACCAAGATCTCGCAAACCCACATTGGTTACAAGGGGGCCGCACCGGCCGTGACCGATCTGGTCAGCGGCCAGGTGCTGGCGGCCTTTGTGACCTTCTCCTCGGCCAATGCCTTCATTGCCAACGGCCGCATCAAGGCGCTGGGCGTCACCTCGAACAAGCGCATGGCCGACATGCCCAATGTGCCCACCTTTGCCGAGCTGGGCTACCCCGATCTGACCGCCACCACCTGGTTTGCCATTTCGGGGCCGGCGGGCATGCCCGCGCCCCTGGTGCGCAAGATCAATGAAGAGATTCGGCGTGCGCAGAAATCCGAGCCAGTGCTCAAGCTGATGGCCGCCGAAGGCATGGAAACGCAAGACCTGGACCCGGCGCAGTTCACCCGCTTTGTCGGCCAGGAAATCCAGCGTTGGGCCCCGCTGGTGCAGGCCATCGAGAAGTCCAAGCCCAACTGAGCGGGCAGCCCTGCCGCGCCGCCAGTGGCGCGGTCGTGGCGCGTCAGGCTTAAATGATGTGCTGCGCGCGCATGGCGGCAATGTCGGCGTCGCTGTGGCCCAGTTGGCGCAAGATGGCGTCGGTGTGCGCACCCACGGCCGGCACGGGGTCCATGCGCGGCGCAAAGCGGTTTTGCCGGCCTGGCGGCCGCAGCGCCGGGATGGGGCCGGCCGGCGAGTCCACCGTCACCCAGTTGTCGCGCGCTTGCAGTTGCGGGTGCGCCCAGACGTCGGCCATCTCGTTCATGCGCGCGTTGGCGATGCCCGCCTCGTCCAGGCGCGCGATCACCTGCGCCGTGCTCATCTGGCCAAAGGTTTGCAGGATCAGCGCGCGCAGCTCGGCGCGGTGGGCACTGCGTGCGGCATTGTTGGCAAAGCGCGGGTCCTCGGCCAGCGCGGGCGCGACCATCACGGTGCGGCAAAACGCGGTCCACTCGCGCTCGTTCTGCAGGCCCAGCATCACGGTGCCACCGTCGCCCGCGGCAAACGGGCCGTAGGGGTAGATGCTGGCGTGCGCGGCGGCGCTGCGGGGCGGCGGCGGGGCGCCCTCAAAAGCGTAATACAGCGGATAGCCCATCCACTCGGTCAGCGCTTCGAGCATCGACACATCGATGTGGCTGCCCTGGCCCACGCGCTCGCGAAGCAGCAGGGCCGAGAGGATGTTGCTGTAGGCGTACATGCCTGCTGCGATATCGGCCATGGAGTTGCCCGCCTTGGCCGGTTCGTCGGGGCTGCCCGTGATCGATAGCAAGCCAGCTTCGCTCTGGATCAGCAGGTCGTAGGCCTTTTTGTCGCGGTAGGGGCCGTCTTCGCCATAACCCGAGATGTCGCACACGATCAGGCGTGGGTGCAGCACCGACAGCTCGGCATAGGACAGGCCCATGCGCGCGGCCGCGCCCGGGGCCAGGTTTTGCACCAGCACATCGGCCTGGCCCAGCAGCTGGCGCAGCACCGCCATCGCCTGCGGGTGCTTGAGGTCCCGCGTCAGGCTTTCCTTGGACCGGTTGGTCCAGACAAAGTGCGAGGATTGGCCGCGCACGCGGGTGTCGTAGGCGCGCGCAAAGTCGCCGCTGCCCGGCCGCTCGATCTTGATGACGCGGGCGCCCAGATCGGCCAGCTGCCGGGTGCAAAAAGGCGCCGCAATCGCGTGCTCCAGCGAGATGACGGTGATGCCGTCCAGGGGTCGGGTCATCGCAGGCTCCGGCGCTCAGTAGGACTTGGGCAGGCCCAGCACATGCTCGGCCACGTAGCTGAAGATCATGTTGGTCGAGATCGGCGCCACCTGGTACAGGCGCGTCTCGCGGAACTTGCGCTCGATGTCGTACTCGCAGGCAAAGCCAAAACCGCCGTGCGTCTGCAGGCAGACATTGCCGGCCTCCCAGCTGGCCTTGGCGGCCAGGTACTTGGCCATGTTGGCCTCGGCCCCCGCGTTCTGGTGGGCATCGATTTTTTCGCAGGCGCGCCAGCGCATCAGGTTGGCCGCCTCGACCTCGATGTAGGCCTCGGCAATCGGGAACTGCACGCCCTGGTTCTGGCCAATCGGGCGGCCAAAGACCACGCGCTCGCTGGCGTAGCGGCGCGCGCGTTCGATGAACCAGTAACCGTCGCCAATGCACTCGGCGGCGATCAGCGTGCGCTCGGCGTTGAGCCCATCGAGCAAGGTTTTGAAGCCCTGGCCTTCGGCGCCCAGCAGCGCGTCCTCCGGGATCTCGAGTTCGTCAAAGAACAGCTCGTTGGTTTCGTGGTTGACCATGTTGCGGATGGGCTTGACGGTCAAGCCCTTGCCCACCGCCTGGTGCAGGTCGATCAGAAAGCACGACAGCCCCTCGGAGCGCTTGCGCACCTGATCAAGCGGCGTGGTGCGGGCCAGCAAGATCATGAGGTCGCTGTGCTGCACGCGCGAGATCCAGACCTTTTGCCCGTTGATGACCCAGCGCCCGTCTTTGCGCACCGCGCTGGTTTTGAGCCGGGTGGTATCGCTGCCGGTGGTGGGTTCGGTCACGCCCATCGACTGGATGCGCAGCTCGCCGCGGGCAATGCGCGGCAGGTACTGGGCTTTTTGTGCCTCGGTGCCGCTGCGCACGATGGCGTTCATGACGTACATCTGGCCATGGCAGGCGCCGGCGTTGCCGCCCGAGCGGTTGATCTCTTCCATGATGACCGAGGCCTCGGCCATGGACAGGCCCGAGCCGCCGTACTCGGTCGGGATGAGGGCGGCCATCCAACCGGCATCGGTCAGCGCCTTGACAAAGGCTTCGGGGTAGCCGCGCGCCTCGTCGATCTGGCGGTGGTACTCGTCGGGGAACTGGGCGCACAGATCGCGCACGCCATCTCGGATGGCCTGGTGGGGGTCTGCTGGGTTTGGCATGGCCAGTACCTTACACCACGCTTCGCAGCGCCTCTACAGGATGCACGCCAGACGACCCTGCATGCAGCGCTGACACCCCGACAACCCCCTCAGCCCTGCAGCACCCGCAGCTGCGCCAGCGGCACGCCCACGCGCACGGTCTGGCCGGGCGGCAACAGGGCCTGGCCGGCCAGGTGCAGGGCATCGGCCTGCAGGCGGTGCGGGCCCAGCTGCAGCTGGTAGCGCACCATGGCGCCCAGGAACTCGCGCGAGTGCACCTGTGCCGTGCCCCAGGCACAGTCATCGGCCTCGTCGACGGCCGGATCGCTGCCCTGCAGGCGCAGCGCATGCGGGCGCAGGCCCAGCACCAGGGGCCCGGTGCCACTGGGCTGGGTCGGCGGCTCGGCCAGGGTGAACTCGCCCAGGCCGTCCACCGCCACACGCAGCGTGCCCGAGGGCTGGGGCAGGCGCTGCGCAGGCAGCTGGTTCATGGTGCCCACAAACTGCGCCACGAAGGCGTTGGCCGGCGCGTCGTACAGTGCTTGAGGGCTGCCCACCTGTTGCACCACGCCGTGATCGAGCACGGCCATGCGGTCGGCCGTGCCCATGGCCTCTTCCTGGTCGTGCGTGACAAATATCGTTGTCATGCCCAGGCGCCGCTGCAGGGCCAGCAGCTCTTCGCGCATTTGCACCCGCAGCGTCTTGTCCAGATTGGACAGCGGCTCGTCGAGCAGCAGCACCTGCGGCTCGGTCACCACGGTGCGCGCCAGCGCCACGCGCTGCTGCTGGCCACCCGAGAGTTGCCCCGGTCGGCGCTCGGCCAGGCCCGACAGGCCCACCAGCTCCAGTGCGGCGCCAACTCGGCGATCGAGCGCCGGGCCCTTGACGCGGCGCTCGACCAGGCCAAAGGCCACGTTGTCCCACACCGACAAATGCGGCCACAGCGCATAGCTCTGGAACACCATGCCGACCTGACGCTGCCAGGGCTCCAGGTGGCCGATGTCTTGCCCGTCGATCAGCACGCGGCCTTGTTGCTGGCGCTGGAACCCGGCGAGCAGGCGCAGCAGCGTGCTTTTGCCCGAGCCCGAGGGGCCCAGCAGGGCAAAGAACTCGCCCGGTGCAATGTCCAGGTGCACATCGCGCAGCACCGGGGTGGCCCCGTAGGACAGGGCAATGCCCTGGCACTCGACGCGAACTTGTTTCATGGTCGGGACTCCGGTGTCATGGGGCCAGCGCTGCGCACGGCCAGGCGGTGCGAGGCATAGGTGCCCAGCGCCACCACCAGCACCGCCAGCACCCCCAGCGCGGCGCCGGGTCCGCGCCCGGCCACGCTTTGCATGTAGAGGTAAATGCCGTAGCTCATGGGCGCCTGCGATTCGGCCGAGACCAGCAGCAGTGTGGCCGAGAGCTCGACCGCGGCGGTGATGAAACTGGTCATGAAGCCGGCGAGCATGCCGCCGGCCATGAGCGGGATGACCACCCGGCGGATGGTGCGCACCCGTGTGGCGCCCAGGCTTTGCGCCGCCTCCTCGAGCGAGACATGCACCTGCTGCAGCGCCGCCACGCAGCTGCGCAGCGCATAGGGCAGGCGCCGGATGGCATAGGCGAGCATGATGGCGACCCAGGTGCTGGTGAGCAGCACATCGGTGCCTGGCAACGTCACGCCCTTGAACTGGCGCAGGTAGCCAATGGCCAACACGATGCCCGGCACGGCCAGCGAGGCGGTCGAGATGGCGTCGAGCCACTGGCGAGCGGGCAGGCGCGTGCGCAGGATCAGATAGGCCATGGTCACGCCCAACAGCACATCCAGGCCGGCGGCCAGACCGCAGTACAGCAAGGTGTTGGTGATCATGCCGCCCGAGTCCTCGAACACCGTGGCGTAGTGCGCCAGGGTGTAGGCGTCGGGCAGCGGCGAGAAGCTCCAGACCCGGGCCAGCGACAGCAGCAGCACGCCCACATGCGGCGAGAGCGTGAGCAGCAGGATGGCAACGATCCAGACCCAGGCGCCCACCTGCGCCCAGGTCGAGAGCTGGCGCTGGCGCAGCCCCGCCCCGCCTTTTTGCAAGGTGGCGTAATCGCGCCCGCGCAGGACCCGGGCCGACAGCGCCATGGCCAGGATCGAGAAGACGATCATGATCACGCTGATCACATAGCCCATGGGATCTTCAAGCCCCACCTGGGTGATGCGCAGATAGGCTTGTGGGGCCAGCAGATTGGTCTGCCCCATCACCAGCGGTGTGCCCAGGTCATCGAAGACCTTCACGAACACCAGCGAGACGCCCGCCACAAAGCCGGGCATGGCCAGCGGAAAGACCACCCGCCAGAACAGGCGCCAGCCCTTGCACCCCAAATTCAGCGCGGCCTCTTCCATCGCACCGTCGATGTTGCGCAGCGCCACCGTCAGGTTCATCAGGATGAAGGGGAAGTAGTGGATGGCCTCGACAAAGATCACGCCCGACAGGCCCTCCATGATCGGCAGCGACACCCCCCAGGTGTCTTGCAGCAGCAAGTTGATGCTGCCCGAGCGCCCAAAGATCAGCTGCAGCGCCACCGCGCCCACAAAGGGCGGCATGATCAGCGGCAGCACGCCCAGGGTCTGGATCAGCAGCGCGCCGCGAAAGGCAAAGCGCACCGTGAAGTAGGCCAGCGGCACCGCGATCAGGGCCGCCATCAGGGCCGACATCAGGGCCACATACAGGCTGTTGAGAAAGGACTCGCGCATCAGCGACTGTGAGAAAAAGGTCGCCATGTGCGAGAGGGTCAGGCCCCCGTCCGCGTCCTGAAAAGCGCTGATGAACACGCGCCCGACCGGCAGCACCAGAAAGAGCATCAAAAAGGCCAGCACCAAGGCGCCGGCCAGCCAGACGCCGGGCGCTGTGGTGCGCCAGGGTGATGCCGACAGCGGTGCTGCCGCGATGGGGGAGCCCATGCCTGCGCCGGCTTACTTGAGCAGGGCGCTGGCCTGCTGGGCCAGCGACAGCGCACGCTCGTAGTTTTGCTTGGCGCTGTTGTTCCAGTGGTTCTCGAGCGCGGTCACGTTCTTGTTGACGGCGGCGTCTTTTTTGTTGGCCGCCAGCAGCGCCAGAAAGTCCTTGTCAGCCGCTTTGGCGGTGTCGACCACCGGCGAGAAGGCCGCCTCGCGTGCTTGCCGCAGCAGGTTCTGCGCCTGCGGATTGGGTTTGCGCGCGAGCTGCGCCTCGGCCGCATGGATGGCCCGCGTGGCCGCCTGCAGCTCTTTGTGGCGGAAGGTGATGGTCTGGTCGAACAGGGTGGACACCAGGTTGTAGCGCGCCTCCGACAGGTCGGAGTTGAACTGCACCTTGGCACGTTTGGCAATCTCGAAGGGGTTGGGGTAGCCCGCAGGCGTCTTGCCGCCCATGGCCTCGGGGGGGAGGATGGGCAGGCGCGAGATCTTCGGGTCGTAGAGCAGCTGCTGGCCTTCCATCGACACGGTGTAGGCAATGAATTTGCGCGCCTCGGCCGCGTTCTTGCTGCCGGCCACCAGGGCGATATTGGCCGGCACCACCGCCGTCACATCGGGGTAGGCAAACTCGACCGGAAAACCCGAGTACTTGCCCGCCAGGCCAAAAAAGTCGATCACCAGGCCGATGCCGAATTGGCCGTTGTTGACCCCATCGGGCACGCCAAAGCTGCGCTCGGTGATGGCGGCGCTATTGCCCGCGATCTGCAGCATCTGGCGCCAGCCCTTGTCCCAGCCCTCGCCCTGCAGCAAGGTCTCCACCGTCAGGTGGGTCGTGCCCGAGCGCGATGGCGAGCTCATGGCCACATGGCCGAAGTACTCGGGCTTGACCAGATCGGCCCACTGGCGCGGCGCGGCCAGCTTGTTGGCATTGAGGTAACGCGTGTTCCACATCAGGCCGTAGCCAGCCAGGGCCTGCCCCAGGTACAGGTTGTCGGGCGCGTTGATCGGGTAGGCGCCCACCTTGGACGGGGCCGACTTGTTGGCCAGGTCGCCAATCGGTTCGAGCAGCTTCAGACCACCGAGCACCTCGAAGGCGTCGGGGGCCGAGGCCCAGAAAATGTCGGGCCGCTGACCCACCGGCAGCTCGCGCACATAGGCAATGCCCTGGACTGTGTTCTTGTTCAGGATCTCGATCTTGATGCTGGGATTGGCTTTTTCGAAGGCGCTTTTGTAGGCTTGCGTCAGTTCTTTGGGGAAGGAGGTCACCACCGTCACCGTGCCCGCCTGGGCCCCCAGCAGGGCGGCCGTCAGGGCCCAACCCATCATCACGTGTCGCGCGCGCATTGTCTTGTCTCCTCTTGCGTTGTAGGGCGACATGCTAAGCCGCCAGCCGGGCCTTGACCATTCGGGCTAACTCGCCCCTGCAAAGGCGTCCGCGCATGGGGCGGCTGCGCCAGATGGGCGCAGCAGGCCGCTCAGTCCACGCCGGCTTCGAGCAGGTAGACCGGGTCGCCGTAGCGCTCGGCCAGGGCCACCACCTCGGGGTCGCGCAGGGCGCACAAAAAGCCCTGGTCAATCAGCAGCTGGTCGCCCGCGCGCACGGTGGCGTCGAGCATGACCAGGTCCACATGCACGGGCGGCTCCTCCCAATCGGGCATGGTGCGGCGGATGTAATCGGCGGGTTGGGCCAGGTCGATGCCAAAGTGCAGCGCCCCCGGTGCGTTGGAGCCGGCGGGGTAGATGGTGTGGCGCGGCGCCTTGGGGTTGAAGCCGCAGCCGCCGCCCTCGATCATGCGCCCGCCCACCAACATCTCGCGCAGGCGCGCCGCGTCCTCGGACTCGCCCGTCACCCGCTCGATGTACTCGCCCTTGAAGAACACGCCAATGCGCTCCTTGAAGGGCTCGGGAAAGCCCACCGCCCACTGGGGGTAGAGCACCCCCGACATCTCGGTGGGCACCGACAGGTCGTTTTTCACCGAGTTGTGGTCCCAGAGATTGGGGCCATGCGAGGCCAGGTAGTGCACATAGCAGCCGTCTTCTTCGGCCGTCATCTTGCCGCGCCAGCGGTTGGTGCTCAGCTGGTTCTCGCACATCTGCGGGGTGAAGTGGATGCGGAAATCGCTGCCGCGCGCGTCGCTGAAATGCAGGTCAAAGTCTTGCCCGCGTGGGTAGCGCCGGGCGGTCGCGCGGGTGATCTCGCCCACCAGCTCGATCGGAAAGCGCGCCTGCGGGGTGTGCAGCAGGTCCAGGTTGCGAAAGTAGGTGATCTTGACCCAGCGCTGGCCTTTTTTGCGCAGCGCAATGCACAGCGGATCAATGATCGAGCAGAACCAGGTCGAGACGACAAAGCTGGCGCGCTCGAGCAGTGGCACCACCGCAGGCGGGATCTCGGTCACGCGCGAGCTGGTCTCGGTGTAGACGCGCAGGCTTGCCCCCCGCGCCTGGGCATGGCCGCGCACCGCATCGACCACGCGCGGGTCGAGCAGCGGGTCGGTGAGCATCAGCACCTCGTCGCCTGGGCGGAACGCAAAGGTGCGGGTGAAGTTGTCCAGCGCTTCAAAAAAATGCTTGGTCTCGGTGATGGCGGGGGCCAGCGGCAAGGGCATGCCGGCGTAAGAAACAGCGTGGCTCATGGAGGGTGTTGGGGGCGGTGAGGGGCTGGGGCTCAATCGACGGCGGCGCCAGAGCGCTTGACGGCCAGGCCCCAGCGGTCCATTTCGGTGCCGATGAAGCGGCCCAGTTCGGCGGCGCTGGCAGGGTAGGGCTCGCTGCCCCGGCTGCCCAGCTGCCGACGCAGCTCTGGGTCGGCCAGGGCCTTGGCCACGGCGGCGTTGAGCCGATCGACCACGGCCGCTGGCGTGCCGGCCGGGGCAAACAGGGCGTCCCAGGCCGAAATGGCAAAGCCGGCCATGCCCGACTCGATCATGGTGGGCAGTTGTGGAAAGCTCTCGAGGCGCTGCGCCGAGGTCACGGCCAGGGCCTTCAGGCGCCCACCCGTCACTTGTGGCGCGGTGTTGGGGATCACGTCGATCATGAAGTCCACGCGGCCCCCCAGCAGGTCCACCATGGCCGGCGCGCCGCCCTTGTAGGGCACATGCACCGCATCCACACCGGCTTGCGCCTTGAAGAGCTCGCCCGTCAGGTGCGAGGTGGTGCCGTTGCCGGCCGAGGCAAAGCTCAGGCTGCCCGGCTTGCTCTTGAGCAAGGCCAGCAGCTCGGCCACGTTGTTGGCAGGCAAGCCCGGCCGCACCACCAGCATGGCCGGGATGCTGGACAGTCGCGCCACCGGCTCGAAATCCTTGCGCGGATTGAAGCCCGGGTTCTTGTACAGCGCATGGTTGATGGCGTGCGTGCCATTGGTGCCGTACAGCAGGGTGTAGCCGTCGGCCGTGGCCCGCGCCACCGCTTGTGCGCCCACATTGCCGCCGGCCCCAGCCACGTTCTCGAACACGATGGGCTGGCCCAGTTCCTGCGCCACCCGGGTGAGCATGAGGCGGGCCTGGTTGTCGCCCCCGCCGCCTGCCACAAAGGGCACCACCACCTTGATGGCCTTGGTGGGATAGCTGCTGCCTTGTGCCCACAGGCCGGGATGGACCAGGCCCAGGGCGCTGAGCGCCAGGGTCTGGCGACGCGAAACTTTCATGGGGATCTCCTCGAACGCATGACGATCAAATGGTCAAGAGCATTCGATGGTGGTCGAATTCTGACCCACGTGCAATCAGGGATTGCCCACGCTGGCGGGCGTCAAGGCCTTCGGGCATCAGGCGGGGGGGGCGCCGCCATCGCCCGGCGCGAGCAGCGGGTCTTGCGCCAACTGCTCGAGCATCAGCAAGAGGGCGCGCCGGGTGGTGCTGACCGCGCGCTCGCTCATGCCCTGCACGCTGATGCGGTTGACCTCTTCGGCCAGCGGAACGAGCGTCTGCTCCAGGCTGCGCCCCAAGGGCGTCAGAAAGACATGCATGTTCTTGCGGTTGCCGTCGAGCTGTCGGCGTTCGACCAGGCCCATGTCCTGCATGGCGCGCACGGCCGCCAGGGTGGTGGGCTCCATGACGCCCGCCAGGTGGCTCAGTTCGCGCTGGGTCAAACCGTCTTGCAGCCAGAGGATGCGCAAAAACGTCCAGTGCCCGAACGACACCCCATGCAAGGCCAGGCGCGCCTGCAGCGAGCGCATCTGCGCGCGCGAGACATCGCGGATCAGGTGGGCCAAGCGGTCGTTGGGCACGGCTTCGCGCCAATGGCGAAGCATCTCTGGCAGGGGATCGGTGCGTGGGTTCATGGTCGGGCCGATGGGGTCATCGCCCATGATATCGCGCCCACACAGCGGGTCATGGCGTGACGCTGTGGCCGGGTCAAGCCCCCACGTCGGGTGTGGGTCCTGAGGAAACCACGGTTGACAGCGGTCAAGTTGGGTCTAGAATGGAATGGTTAGGCAGCTAATCATTTGCCTGATCGATGGTTCAGGTCGGTCGCACAGTCCCGGGGGGCTGCGACGGGCTGAATCCCCCCGTTCGGCCACACAGGATGGCCTGCTTGATTCACAGGAGACTTCACATGCGCCGTACCGTTTTGACCACCCTTGCCACGGGCCTGGCCCTGGCCGCCCTGGCCCCCATGACCGCCCTGGCCCAGAGCTATCCCACCAAGCCGGTGAAGTTCATCGTGCCCTACGCCCCAGGTGGCCTGCCCGATACCGTGGCGCGGGTGGTGGCGCAGCGCCTGACCGAGCGCCTGGGGCAGTCGGTGGTGGTCGACAACAAGCCGGGCGGCAACGGTGTGGTGGCCTACCAGGCCCTGATGCAGAGCTCGCCCCAGGACGGCCATGCCTTCATCGTCTCGGACGGTTCGATGCTGTCGATCACGCCGCTGCTCAACAAGTCGGTGCCCTACAAATACGGCACCGACATCTTGCCGGTGTCGCTGATTGCGCGCTCGCCGCTGTTCATCGTGGCCCACCCCAAGAACAAGGTGAACACCTTTGCCGAATTTGTGGCCCTGGCGCGCAGCAAGCCCGGTGAGTTCACCTATGGCTCCTCGGGCATTGGCAGCACGCACCACCTGACCATGGAAGCGCTCAAGGCCGCGCTCAAGATTGACGTGCGCCACGTGCCTTTCCGTGGTTCGGGCCAATCGACCCCGGCCCTGGTGGGCGGTCAGGTGGACTTCTCGGTTGCGGCGCTGCCCTCGATGCAAGGTTTTGCCAAGGCCGGGCAGGTCAAGATCCTGGCCAGCAACGCGGCCACGCGCTCGGCCCAGGCCCCCGAGATTCCGGCGATTGCCGAAACCGTGCCCGGCTTTGACTTCTCGGTGCTGATTGGGGTGATGGCGGCGGCGAACACGCCCGCCCAGGCCATCTCGCGCATCGCGCAGGAAATTGCCGAGGTGGTCAAGCACCCCGAGGTGGTCAAGACCTTCCAGACCGCGGTCATCGATCCGCTGGGCGCCGATGCTGCGGCCTACGGCCAGGCGATTGCGCGTGAGAACGACGCCATGGCCCGTGCGGCCAAGGTGGCCGATCTCAAGCCGGAATGATGGCTGTTGCCCTGAGCGCCGCAGCGGCCATGGTCGCTGGCGGCGTGGTCAAGGGCACGCTGGGGGTGGGCCTGCCACTGCTGGTGGTGCCCTTGCTCAGTCTGTTTTTGCCGGCCTCGCAGGCCATGGGCCTGCTGGTGATGCCGGTTCTGGTCTCGAACATGGTGCAGGCCCGCCAAGGGGGGCTCTGGCGCCAGAGCCTGCGGCGCTTTGGCCCGCTCATGTTGGCCCAGGCCCTGGCCTCGCTGGTGGCCATTCATGTCAGCATCGGTTGGTCCAACAAGGCGCTGGATCTGGCCATGGGGCTGACGGTGCTGGTGGCCGTGCTCATCATGGTGCGCCAACCCAAAGGCGAGATTGGTCCGGCCCAAGAACGCTGGCTCAGTCCGCTGGTGGGCGCCCTGGCCGGCGGCATGGCGGGTTTGTCGTCCTTGACCGGGCCGCTCCTGATCGCGTACTTGCTGGCCCTGCGCCTGCCGCGCGAGGTCTTTGTGGGCAGCATCAGCATCATCTACCTGCTGGGTGCCCTGCCCATGTACGGCGCGATGCTGGCCTGGGGGCGATTTGGTTGGGCCGAGGTGGCCTGGTCGTGCCTGGCGCTGCTGCCCATGCACCTGGGCCTGGCCCTGGGCACGCGCGTGCGCCAGCGCATTGACGAGCGCCTGTTCCGGCGCCTGTTGCTGGGCTTGTTGATCGGCATTGGCCTGATGCTGATGCTGCGCTAAAGCCCTTGGCTGCTCGACTGGATGGCCTTCAAGGGTTGCAGTGGTCGCAACGGCTCGGGTCCACCCAGGCGGGCGATTCGACGCGCCGCTCGACCTCGTGCTGACACGCTGGGCACGACCAGATGTGCGCACGCGCCAGTCGGCTTGGCCGACCGCAGGCGCGGCAGGGCAGGCCCGGGATGTGGCGCGCGATCCAGTACCCGGGGGCCTTGCAGGCCGGGCACATCGAGCGCAATTTGCGGATCAGATCCCGCGCGGCCTCCAGGATGAGCTGCTGACGGGTGGGATTGGCAAAGGCTCGCAAATCGTTTTCCACCACCACGATGCCTTGGGTTGATTGCGCCATGGCCTGGGCAAAGGCCTGGCGCAGCGCATCCCAATCGGCCACGCCCTTGGCCACGATGGGGCCGTCGTCGTGGTCTGGGCGCAGCACCAGGTGGTGGCGCGGAAAGCCAGCCCCCACCGCAAACACATCCAAGTCCTGCAGGCTTCGCAAGGCGCGTTGCTGGTTTTGCGCAGGGCCTTGCGCCAGGCCTTGTACCTCCAGCCCTTGCGCGCGGTCCACCCACAGCAGCAATTCGGTGTCCCAGGGCATCAGTCCACCCACCGGATCGGCGCCAAACGCGCCCTCGCTGGCCAGGCCGATATCGGCCCCGGTCAGCTGCATGCCCAGCTGGGCTTTGGTGCGCGCGGCGTCCAACTGGCTGCCGATGCGGGGCACGTCCCGCGTGAAGGTGCCCAGTTGGTCGGTGTCGTGGGCATCGGTGTGCACCAGCTCGCAGCCCAGGGCTTGCGCCAGAGGTTGGCGCAGCAAGGTCTCTTTGCCGTGTTGCGTGAGCAGGGCCACGCGACGGCCTTGGTACGGGTTCATGCGCCGCCCACCACCGTGCGCGCCAGGCCCACATAGGCCGGGATGCCCAGCAGGATGTTGAGCGGGAAGGTGACCCCCAGGCTCAGCCCAAAATACAGTGAAGGCTGCGCCTCGGGCAGGGCAAAGCGCAACACCGCGGGCACGGCAATGTAGGAGGCGCTGGCGGCCAACACCATCAGCAGCGCGGTGTCGCCCACCGGCAAGCCCAGCAGCAGCGACAGGCCCAGCGCCAGCATGGCGTGCACGATGGGGGCCAGGATCGCATAGGCCAGCAGCAGCGGCGATTGGCCACGCACCTGTGGCAAGTTGCGCGCGGCCATCAGGCCCATGTCGAGCAGAAAGAACGCCAGCATGCCCTTGAAGAGATCGCCCGAGAACGGTTGCATGGCCGCCTTGCCGGATTCGCCCGTCAAGAGGCCGACCACCATGGCGCCCAGCAACAGCAACTGGGCGCCGTCGGTGAAGGACTCGTGCAGGATCTTGCCCAGCGATACCGTGGGTTTGCCCGGTGCCTCCAAGGTGGCCACTTCTCCTTGCACGGGCTTGGGCCCTGTTGCCTGTTGCTGGCGCAGGTGGTTGGCCAGCACCACCGCCATGATGATCGCGGGGGACTCCATCAGCGCCATGGCCGCCGCCATGTGGCCGCCATAGGGCACGCCTTGGTTCTCGAGGTACTGCACCGCGGTGACAAAGGTGACCGCGCTCACCGAGCCATAGGTGGCGGCCACCGCCGCCGCGTCAAAGCCCGATACAAAACGGCGCAGCACCAGGTAGCCCAGGGCTGGCACGATGAAGGCCAGGGCAATCGCCGCGCCCAGGCTCAAGCCCACTTGGGCGCTCAGTCCCGATGCCGACAGCGCAAAACCGCCCTTGAGGCCCAGGGCCATGAGCAGGTACAGCGACAGAAAGCGCGAGATCGCGGGGGGAATTTCAAGATTGGATTTCACGGTGCCGGCGAGCACCCCAAAGACAAAGAAAAGAATCGCCGGGTCCAGCAGATTGTTCATGCATCACTCCTGCTGTTGATATTAAAAAAGCCAAGCCCATTTGTAAAATCGATTCTTCAAGCCGTTTGTATAAGAAAAAACTGATGATTCAACAGGTGCGCGTTGTTTGCGCTGACCTGTGCGATGCGACACTTGTTACCATCCGGACATGAAATACATCGGTCATTGGCGCTTGATCCGCCACGTCGTGCCGCACCGTGCGCTGGCACTGTCGGCCTCGCTGGTCCTGTGCAGTGGCTGTGCCGTGGTGTCGGTGGTGGATGCGGCCGCCACGGTGGCATCGACCGCCATCAAGGTGGGCGCCACGGTGGTGGAAACCACGGTGGACGTGACCGCTGCCGGTGTGCGCGCGGTCACAGGCAGCGGCGAGAAGGCGAACAAAAAGCCTTAATCGCTGGCAGACCAGTCCAAGCTCAGCTGTGCCGCCGGCGCCTGGGTCAGACGGCGTCGGCGCGTGACGCGCTCTTGGCCCTGCGCATCGCGCTGGCTGCCGGGCATGCCCCGGCGCGAGGCATGGCGTTCCACCACCGCGCCTTGCGCCGCCCGCACCGCGGGTTCGCGCCGGCGCGCATGCAGGCGTGCCTTGGCGTTTTGCAAGGCCTGCGCCAGGTCCACCGGTGGTGTGGGCAGGTCCACCCCCGGCTGCAGGCCCAAGCGCGCTTGCATGTCCGCGGGCATGCGCCAGGGCTCCCACAGCCAGCTGTCGGGCACGCGCCGCAAGGCGGGCAGCCAGCGGCGCACAAAGCGGCCCTGCGGGTCGTGGTCCATGGCCTGTTTGATGGGGTTGTAGACGCGCGTGGTGTTGATGCCGGTGGTGCCCGACTGCATTTGCAACTGCGACCAGTGGATGCCCGGCTCGTAGTCCAGAAACTGCCGCGCCAGCCACAGGCCCACCGGTCGCCAATGCAGCCAGAGCGGGTAGGCCGCGACCGAGACCAGCATGGCGCGCATGCGGAAATTGAGCCAACCGGTCTCGCGCAGCATGGCCACGCAGGCGTCCACCATGGGCCAGCCGGTGCGGCCCGCCATCAGCGCCGCCAGGTGCTCGGCATTCACCTCGTCCTCGCGCAGGCCGTCGTAGCCCCGGTGCAGGTTGTGCATCTCCAGCGCCGGCTCGCTCTCGAGTTTCTGGATGAAGTGGCAGTGCCAATACAGCCGGCTCAGAAATGCCTGCAGCCCCTGGCGATGCGCGCTTCCTTCGGCCGCATCGCCCATGGCACGGCGGGTGGTTTGCACCACCTCGCGCAGGCTCAGGCCGCCATAGGCCAGATCGGCCGACAAACGCGAGCAGGCACTGGGCGCGGTCAGGGGCGAGGACATGCCGCGCCGGTAGCCGCTGGCCCCACCATTGGCAAAGCGGGCCAGGCGCTGCTCGGCCAGTCGGCGGCCACCGCGCTGGCGGGCAGGGGGATCGGTCGGGTCCAGGCCCAGGTCGGCCGCGCTCGGCCAGGGCAAGGATGCAAAAGGATGGACGCCGCTGTTGGCGGGCGGGAAGACAGCGTGCAGTTGCGAAGGCGTGGCCCAACACGGCAGGGCCATGTGGGCCTCCCACGAGGCGGCCCAGCGCTCGCGCTGGCGCAATCCCCGAACCACGCCAAAGCCAGCCCATTCGCGCCAGGCCACGCCCTGGGCGCGACACCAGCGCGCCACCGCACGGTCACGGGCGTAGGTCCAGTCGTTGCCGGTTTCCTCGTGGGCATGCAGGGCTGCAAACGGGGCCGTGGCGTGCAAACGATCGAGCACCTGCACCATGTCGCCTTGCGCCAGCATCAGCTGGCTGCCCAGTGCCTGCAAGGCCCGGTCCAGGTCGCGCAGCGACTCGCGCACAAAGCCCAGGTGCTGGGCCGCCATGTCGGGCTGCTGCCACAGGCCCGGCTCGATCACATACAGGCACAGCACCGGCCCGCGCCGCGCTGCCTCGAGCAGGGGGGCGTGGTCGTGCACGCGCAAATCGCGCTTGAACCAGACGAGGGTGTAGGCCATGGGGGTGTTCGCGGCACCGGCAAAGTGGCCGATTCTGCGCGCGCGCCCATGTCCGGGTGGGCGCTGGGCCCATGCGCACGGCGCTCGCCGGATGTCATACAACAGCAGGTGGCGTGCTTGGCTTGACAGTCATCGCACAAGAAGAGGACAATTCAAGTCATCATACAACCTGTGTGTCGGCCAGCGGCCGACCGCTATTTAACGCTTTTGAGCGCCTCACCCGCTTGACCATGTCCGCGCCGCAACGCCCCTTGCTGATCCGCATGCACCCCGACGACAACGTCGCCATCGTGGCCAACGATGGGGGCTTGCCGGCTGGCACCGCGCTCACCGAGGGGCCAGGTGCCGGCCTGGTGCTGCGCGAGGCGGTGCCGCAAGGCCACAAGCTGGCGCTGTGCGATCTGGCCGTGGGCGACGAGGTGCGTCGCTACCGGGTGTGCGTGGGCCTGGCGCGCCAGGCCATTGCAGCCGGTTCGTGGGTTCATGAGCGCCTGCTCGAAATCCCCCCGGCGCGTGCCCTGTCCGGCCTGCCCATGGCCACCGACCCGGCACCGGTGCTGGCCCCCCTGAGCGGCCATACCTTTGAGGGCTATGTGAACGCCGATGGCTCGGTGGGCACGCGCAACCTGCTCGCCATCACCACCACCGTGCAGTGCGTGGCCGGTGTGTTGGCGGTGGCGGTCGAGCGCATCGAGCGCGAGCTCTTGCCGCAATACCCGCATGTGGACGGCGTGGTGGGCCTGGAGCACAGCTACGGCTGCGGCGTGGCCATTGACGCGCCCGACGCGGTGATCCCCATTCGCACCCTGCGCCACATCAGCCAGAACCCCAACTTTGGCGGCGAGGTGATGGTGCTCAGCCTGGGCTGCGAGAAGCTCCAGCCCGAGCGCTTGCTGCCCCCTGGCGCCCTGCCCATTGCGGCGGCCGACGCCGCCCCGGCGGGCCTGGACGTGGTCTGCCTGCAGGACCCGGCGCATGTGGGCTTTATGTCGATGATCGAGCACATCGTGCAAAGCGCGCGCCCGCACCTGGCGCGCCTGAACGCCCGCCGGCGCCAGACCGTGCCGGCCAGCGCCTTGGTGGTGGGCGTGCAGTGTGGCGGCAGCGATGCGTTTTCGGGTGTGACCGCCAACCCCGCCGTCGGGCACATGGCCGATCTGGTGGTGCGCGCAGGCGGCACCGTGATGTTCTCGGAAAACACCGAGGTGCGCGATGCGGTGGAGCAGCTCACGCGCCGCGCTGCCACCCCGGCGGTGGCCGAGGCCATCGTGCGCGAGCTGGCCTGGTACGACCACTACCTGGCGCGCGGCCGCGCCGACCGCAGCGCCAACACCACCCCTGGCAACAAGGCCGGTGGCCTGTCCAATATTGCCGAAAAGGCCATGGGCTCGATCATCAAAAGCGGCAGCAGCGCCATTGCCAGCGTACTGGCACCCGGTGAGAAGCTCGCCCCCGAGCAACGCGGCCTGGTGTTCGCCGCCACGCCGGCGAGTGACTTCATCTGCGGCACGCTGCAATTGGCGGCGGGCATGAACCTGCATGTGTTCACCACCGGCCGCGGCACACCCTATGGCCTGCAGGCCTGCCCGGTGATCAAGGTGGCCACGCGCAGCGACCTGGCGCGGCGCTGGCACGACCTGATGGACTTCAATGCCGGCCAGATTGCCGATGGCCAGATGAGCATCGAGCAAGCCGGCCAGGCCTTGTTCGAACAGCTGCTGGCGGTGGCCAGTGGCGAGCGCACCTGGGCCGAGCGCTGGCGCCTGCACAATGCCCTGGTGCTGTTCAACCCGGCACCCATCACCTGATGCGGGCGCCGCTTGTTCTGAATCCCTGACCTGTTTGGATCCCCATGCTTGCTACCCCTGCGACTTCCCTGCGTTTTGGCCGTCTCCTGTTGACGGGCGCGGCCGGCAATCTGGGCCGCGAACTGCGCCCGCGCCTGAAGGCCTACTGCGATGTGCTGCGCCTGAGCCACCGCAAACCTTTTGCCGAGCCCGGCCCGGGCGAGGAGATCGTGCTGGCCTCGCTCGAGAACGCCGACGAGATGATGTCGCTGCTCGATGGGGTGGACGCGGTGGTGCACATGGGCGGCGTATCGACCGAGCAGCCCTGGGCGCCGATCCTGGCGGGCAACATCATCGGCATGGTGAATCTGTACGAGGCCGCGCGCCTCAAGGGCGTGCGCCGCATTGTGTTTGCCAGCTCCAACCATGTGACGGGTTTTTATCGCCAGAACGAGGTGGTGGACACCCGCATGCCGCCCAAGCCCGATGGCTTTTATGGCCTGTCCAAGGCCTTTGGCGAGGACCTGGCGCAGCTGTATTGGGACCGCTGGGGCATCGAGACGGTGAGTTTGCGCATTGGCTCCTCGTATCCAGAGCCCAAGGACCGGCGCATGCTCTCGACCTGGCTCAGTTACGACGATCTGGAGCGTGCCATTGTGGCCGCGCTGACCGCGCCCATCGTGGGCCACACCATTGTGTACGGGGTGTCGGACAACCAGAGCAGCTGGTGGGACAACCGGCATGCCCAGCACATCGGCTTTCGGCCGCAGGACAGCGCCGATGCTTACCGCGCCGAGGTGGAAGCGCGCCAGCCGCACATAGATCGCCAGAACCCGGCGGCTGTTTACCAGGGCGGTGCGTTTGTCACCGCCGCCCCGCATGGGGAGTGAGCGCAAGCTGTGTCCAGGCGGATTCTGGGTTCATCGATAGGTGTTGATATAGGTCAACCGATACGATACTGAGGATGGTATCTTGGGCCTGCCGTAGGGCGCTGGGTTTGGGGTGGCGTCAACACGGTGTGCCTATCCCTTGTTGCCCATCCTGGAGATTCCCATGGTGTTTGGTCGTTTGGCCCGTGGCCTTGCCTTGCTCGGCGCGCTGGCCTCTTCGTGGGCCCATGCCCTAACCGTTTCGCCAGGCAGCATTGCCTTGCAGACCGGGCAGTCGCAAGTCATCACGGTGGGCGATATCAGCCGCAGTGTGAGTGTGTCCATCAGCAATTCGCGCGCGGTTCGCGTGTATCGCCTGACGGCAACCAGTTACCGCATCGATGCGGTTTCCGCTGGGCAGGCCCTGGTCCAGTTTCGCGATCGCATCGGCCGGCAGGTGGTGTCGGTGCAGGTGAGCGCCTCACCAAGTGCCAACCTCAATGGTCGCCTGCTGGCCAGCAATTGTTTTCAGTGCCACGGGACCAATGGCGCTGGCGGCTTTGACAAGCTTGCCGGCAGCAGCGCCAACGAGATTTACGGTGAGCTGAAAAAATTTGCCAGTGGTGCTGAAGACCCCAACGGCATCATGGCGGCCCACGCCATGGGTTTGAGCGACGAGCAAATGCGCGCCGTGGCTCAGTATTTCTCCAATGTGCGCTAAGGAATCGTCGATGAAACGCAGAGCATTTGTTCGTGCCGGCCTGGGTGCAGGTTGCTTGGTCGGCGCTGTCGGCATGCCCCTGGTGGCGCGCGCCGCCGCCAGTTACAACGTGATCGTGGTCGGTGGCGGTATGTCGGGTGCCAGTGTGGCCAAGTACTTGCGCCTGTGGAGCGGCGGCCGCCTGAGCGTGGCCTTGATTGAAGCCAGCCCCAGCTACATCTCCAACATCATGAGCAACGAGGTGCTCACGGGCAAGCGCGCGTCGATCAACACCCTGGTCTACCCCTACACGAAGCTGGCCAGCAGCCATGGCGTGCAAGTGATCCAGGGCACCGTGACTGCCGTGGACACCGTCAATCGGGCGGTGACCTGCCAGACAGCCCATGGCGCGCAGTGGCTGAGCTGTGACCGGCTGGTGTTGGCCCCAGGTCTGGACTTTGACCTCATGCCGGGCATGGGCAGCGCCGCCGAGTACGACACCTTGGCACCGCATGCCTGGAAGGCGGGCGCACAAACCACCTTGCTGCGCGAACAGCTCAAGGCCATGCCCAACGGACAGCCGGTGGTGATCAGCATCCCGCTCGCACCCTACCGCTGCCCGCCCGGCCCGTACGAGCGCGCCTGTGTGGTGGCCGATTGGTTGCGTGTGAACAAACCGGCCAGCAAGCTGATCCTGCTGGACGCCAATGCTGGCATCCAGGCACAAGCCGTCAACTTTCAGAACGCTTTTAATGGGGCCTACGGCTATACCGTCGACTACCGCCCCGGCAGCACCATCACACAGGTGCAACTGGCCCCCGGCGCCCATCGCATTGCGTACACCCAGAACGGCATTGCAGCCCTGCTGGATGCTGGGGTCTACAACCCCATTCCTCCGATGCGTGCACCGGCCTTGCTGTCTCAAAGCGGCTTGTTGAGCGGGCGCTTTGCCCCCGTCAATTTGTTGACATACGAGTCCACCTTGGCCTCTGGCGTGCATGTGATTGGTGACGCCTGCATCTCGGGCATGCCCAAGGCCGGTCATATCGGTAACCAGGAGGGCAAGACCTGTGCAAACGCGATCGTCCATGCCCTCCTGGGCAATGCTTACGCGCTCGAAGAGACCTCGCCCGTGCTGAATTCGGCGTGCTACACGCCGGTCACGTCGTCCAAGGCCACCTGGTTGTCGGCGGTTTATCAGTACAGCAACGGGGTCATGCTGTCGTCAACGCAAAACAACAGCACGCAACCGCGCACGGCAACGACGGCCAGCACCCGCAATTACCGTGACATGGAGCGCTGGTTCAGCACCCTCATGGCCGACACCTTTGCTTGAGCAGCGGCGAGAAAAGCCTTGCGGCATCAAAAAATGCCAGCATCTGTGCTATGATCGACGCTCTTCGGATGTGGCAGCCAAAAGCCCTGCATCCAAAGCGCAAAAGCCCACTGCGGTGGGCTTTTGGTTGATTCCCCGATAGCTCAGTCGGTAGAGCGCCGGACTGTTAATCCGTAGGTCCCTGGTTCGAGCCCAGGTCGGGGAGCCAAATCCTTCACGCGGGAATAGCTCAGTTGGTAGAGCGCAACCTTGCCAAGGTTGAGGTCGCGAGTTCGAGCCTCGTTTCCCGCTCCAAATTCCGTCAATCATCGCCCCCTTTTGCGCTGTTGCGCATCAGGGTTTGGACCGATGCCGCGCGCCCACGCCCACGCCTAGCATGGGGCTTCCCATACCACCGGAGGCGCGCATGAAAACCCTGTCCCAGATCCTTGCCGGCAAGCCGCAGGAAGTCATTTCGGTGCGTCCCAGCGACTCGGTGCTGGTGGCACTGGAGGTGCTGGCCTCGTACAACATTGGCGCCGTGCCGGTTCTTTCGGCCCATGGCCTGGTGGGCATTTTTTCCGAACGCGATTACGCCCGCAAAGTGGCCCTCAAAGGGCTGAGCTCGGCGGCCACCGAGATCCGCGAGGTGATGTCCTCGCCGGTGCTCAGCGTGCAGTTGTCGGACACTGTGCTCGCTTGCATGAACCTCATGACCGATCGCCGCATCCGCCACCTGCCCGTTCTGGACAAAGGCCAACTGGTGGGCATTGTTTCGATTGGCGACCTGGTGCGCGCCATCATCGAGGATCAACAGTTCCAGATCGAGCAGCTGGAGTCGTATATCGCCAATGCGTAATTTTGTATAAATTTGATTGCATTTAAATAAAATATCAAATCTTGCCAACCTTATAATTTGACCCAATTCATCAGAGATGCTGTTTGCCCTCTGATCCTGCTCCATCGCTGAGTCCCCTGCGGTCGTGGTGCGCGCGGGGTCAGGCGTTGGGCAAGCCCTGATGCAGGGTGGGTCGATGCACGCATTGGCCCTGGGCAGATGGCAAGGGGCAAGGTTTGGCGATTGCATCGGATCAGGACACCGGTTTGAAGGTGGTGCTGGCCACCGATCCGGTCAGGTTCCCCTTGACCGGGATTGGGCGATACACCTTTGAGCTGGCGCAAGGCTTGAGCCAAGCCGCTTTGGCCGATTTGCGCTTCATGCAAGCGGGGCGGATCCGGCCATCGTTGCCATCGGTGCCCGATGAACAACCGCTGTCACGTGGGCCATGGCTGCGGCGCATGTTGCAGCGGCAGGACTGGGCCTTGCGCCTGCACGGCCACTGGCATGCGCATCGGCAGGCGCGCACCATGGCCGCCTTGCCGCATCACGTCTTTCACAGCCCCAACTTCTACCTGCCGCCCACCGCCGGCCCGGGGGTGGTCACCCTGCATGATCTGTCTTGCTATGAATGGCCGCATTGCCATCCTCCCCAGCGGGTGCGCCACATGCAGCGAGAAATTGCACACTCTCTCCAACGCGCCGAGGTGCTGATCACCGTCAGCGAGCGCATGCGACAGGACATTGCGACATTCTTTTCGTGGCCCCTGGACCGTGTCGTGGCAACGCCTTTGGCCGCTGCGCCAGACTTTTTTCCCCGTCGCTCCGACCAACTTGAGCCGACCTTGCGGTCCATGGGCCTCGTCCCCGACGGCTATGTGCTCTATGTGGGGACCATCGAACCGCGCAAGAACCTCTCTCGCTTGATCGAGGCCTATGCCCAGCTTCCGGCCCAGGTGCGCCATCGTTGGCCCTTGGTATTGGCCGGTTATGTGGGCTGGAACAGCCATGATTTGCACGATCAAATCATGGCGGCACAGGCCCAGGGCTGGCTGCGCTATCTGGGCTATGTCCCGCAGCAACGCCTGCCCGAGTTGATGGCCGGGGCGCGCCTGTTTGTCTTCCCATCGTTGTACGAGGGCTTTGGCCTGCCAGTGCTGGAGGCCATGGCCAGCGGTGTGCCGGTGGTCAGCTCCAACGCGACCAGCTTGGTCGAGGTGTGTGGCGATGCGGCCTTGCTGCACGACCCGCAAGATGGGGCGCAGCTGCACCAGCATCTGGTGCGTGGGCTCGAAGACGAGGACTGGCGAGCGCAGGCGCGGGTGCGGGGGCTGGCACAGGCATCCCGCTTCTCGTGGGCGCGTTGCACCGCGCAAACCCTCGAGGCCTACCGGCTGGCGCAGGGGGCGCATTGAAAGTCCTGCACGTCTACCGCATGTACCACCCCGATCCGCCGGGGGGCATGCACGAGGCCGTGCGCCAGCTGTGCCTGAGCATGCAGCCGCTGGGGGTGGAGAACCATGTGTTTGCCCTGTCGGTCTCGCCCGAGCCGGCGGTGTTGCAGCGCCCGGAGGCACGGGTGGTGCGCAGCCGATCCTGGTGGGCCCCCGCGTCCTGCGATCTGGGCGGGCCCACCGCCTTCAAGCGCTTTCGTGAAGCGGTGCAAGCGGTTGACCTGGTGCACTACCTGCACCCGTGGCCCTTTGCCGATGTGCTGCGCCTGGCCGCGCCGGCCAAGCCGTCGGTGCTGACCTATATCTCGGACATCGTGCGCCAGCGCTGGCTGGGCAAGCTCTATGCCCCGCTGATGCAGCACAACCTGCGCAGCATGCAGGCCATTGTCTACAACGCACCGGCCTACCGCGAGGGCAGCCCGGTGCTGTCCGCGCCGCCGCTCCAGCCCCGCTTGCATCAGATCCCGCTGGGCATGCTCGAGTCCGCCCTCTCGCCGGTGGGCGACCCGACCATTCTGTCGCGCCACGGCCTGGACGATGGGCAGCCCTTTTTGCTGTTCCTGGGCGCCCTGCGCTACTACAAGGGCTTGCAATACCTGTTGGCCGCGGCGGCCAGCACCCGGGGGCGCATTGTGTTGGCCGGTGACGGTGGATTGGCCGATGAGTGGCGCGCCCGCGCACAGGCCGCGGGCCTGAACAACCTGATCTTCACCGGCCATGTGAGCGAGGCCGAAAAGCTCAGCCTGCTGCAGCACTGCCGCGCCATGGTGCTGCCCTCGCATTTGCGCTCGGAGGCCTATGGCCAGGTGCTGATTGAGGCAAGCATGCAGTCGCGTCCCTTGATCACCTGCGAGATCGGCACCGGCACCAGCTACATCAACCAACACGGCCAGACCGGCCTCGTGGTGCCGCCGGCCGACGCCCCGGCACTGGCGCAAGCCATGAACGACTTGCTGGACGATGCCGAACTGGCCGCGCGCTACGGGCGTGCCGCCCGCGCGCGCTTTGAACAGGTCTTTGCCGGCGAGCACATGGGCCGCGCTTACCACGCGCTGTTTGCACAGGTCTTGGCTCGGGCGACCCAGGCTTAAGCCGCCGCGGGGGCCAGCAGGCCCCAGAGCGCCTCGGCCATGGCGCTCATGGGCGCTTTCTGCCGGTACAAACAGATCGTCAAGGGCAGTTGTTCGGCCGGCTCGCCGGCCAGGCACAGGCGGGCGCTGTCCAGCTCGGCCTGCACCAGCGATTGCGGCAGCCAGGCCAGGCCGCGGCCCTCCAGCGCCATGGCGCGCAGCAAGAAAGCATTGTGCGCGGTGAAGACCACCGACGGGGTGCAAGCGCGCCAGCGCTGCAGGGCCAGGTCCTGGCGCCGCGCCATGGCCCCGGCCAGGATGCGCCCCAGGGCCGAGGCCTCGCCATAGGCCAGCAAGGGCAGGGGCTGCGCGCTGTGCAGGCCATACAGCGGCCGGCCTTGCGCGTCGGGTGCGCAAACCGGCAGCAGGCGGTCCTCGCCCAGGCGCCGCATGGGGTAGTCCTGTGCGTCCAGGCGATTGGGCAGATCGGGGTGGCCGTAGCACAGCATGAACTGCACGCGGCGCTGGTGCATCAGGTCTTCGCAGCCGGCAAAGCTGTCGGACATGGTTTGTACCGGCCCAAGCCGCAGCCGCAACTCCAGTTGCGCCAGCCAGGTGGGGAAGAAGCTCAGCGACAGGGCATGCGTGCTGGCAAAGCGCAGGCTCGCGCTGTCCTGGTCGTGCGCCGCCTTGGCCTTGATGCGCGCGGCCTCCAGCGCCGCCAGCACCGACTGCACCTGCGGCAAAAACGCTTGACCCGCCGCCGTCAGCGCCACCGGGTGTGCGCTGCGGTCGATCAGGGGCACACCAGCCCAGTCCTCGAGCGCGCGGATGTGGCGGCTCAAAGCCGGTTGTGCGATGACCCGTGCATCGGCCGCGCGCGAGAAATTGCCGGTCTCGGCCAGCACGACAAAGTCGCGCAGCCAGTCCACGTCCAGCGGGTGTTGATCGGGATTCATCGCATTGGGGCAAGAGGGCGGCGATGCGGGGCTTGCGCCGCCAGGCGCGGCATGATTCCATGCGATTTTAGTATTGGATCGCGGCCCGGCGGCTGGGCATCATGCCCGCTTCGACCTTTCATTCGAGCCGATTGACCATGCCGCAAATCCAGAACTACCGGGGCATCATCCCCGCCATCGCCTGTCCCTTCACCCCCGACCACCAGATCGACGAGCCGGCCCTGCGCCGCCTCGCCGCCTGGCTGGCCTCGCACGAGGGGGTGGTGGCGGTGATGACCAATGGCCACACCGGCGAGGTCTTCTCGCTGACCCCGACCGAGCGCGCCCAGGTCACCCGCATCGTGGCCGATGAGTTGCGCGGCCGCATCCCGGTGATCTCGTCGATCGTGTGCGAGGGCCTGCGCGATGCGGCCGACCATGCGCGCGCGGCACGCGACGCCGGCGCGGTGGCGCTGGATGTGATGCCGCCGCACCACTGGCTGCGCTTTGGCTTCACCTCGGGCCATGCGCTGCAGTATTTCGACGCCATCCACCAGGCCGTGCCGGACCTGGACCTGGTGGCCCACGTCTACCCCGCCTGGACGCGCGCGTCCTACTCGACCGCGCTCATGGCCGAGCTGGCGCAACTGCCCTATCTGCAGGCCTTCAAGGTCGGCCAGCGCGACATGAACAAATATGCGCGCGACATCCAGGCCATCCGCGAGGCCCATCCCCACAAGGCCATCCTGACCTGCCACGACGAGTACCTGCTGGCCTCGATGGTGCAGGGTGTGGACGGCGCGCTGGTGGGCTTTGCCACCTTCATTCCGCAACTGATCATCGATTTGTGGAACGCGGTCAAGGCCGGTGATCTGCACCGCGCCATGGCCATCCAGGCCGTGATCACCCCGCTCAAGGACGCGGTCTACGGCGGGGGTGAACCCACCGGTGAGGCCCATGCCCGCATGAAGGGCGGCATGTACCTGGCGGGCGTGCTTGATGCGCACACCGTGCGCCCCCCCACCCATGCCCCGAACGACCACGAGATGCAGGTGCTGCGCGAGGCCGTCGCGCAAGCGGGCCTGCTGCGCCGCTGAAGCCTTTGTTTTGCCCATACCAACCGAGGAGACTTTCATGAAACGACGCATCCTGAGCCAGCTGCTGCTGGCCACCCTGGCCCTGAGCGCTGCCCCGCTGGCGCTGGCGCAGGCCTATCCCGCGCGCCCCGTCAAGGTCATCATTCCCTTCCCGCCGGGCGGCACGCTCGATGCGGTGGGCCGCATGCTGGCGCAGCGCCTGTCGGACCAGCTGGGCCAGCCCTTTGTGGTGGAAAACCGCGCGGGCGGCAACGGCACCATCGGCGCCGATGCGGTGGCCAAGGCCCCGGCCGACGGCTACACCTTGCTCTTCAACGCCTCGACCTTCACCACCGCGCCCATGACCATGAAGTCGGTGCCCTATTCGGTGGTGCGCGACTTCGCGCCGGTGGCCCTGGTGGCGCAGGCCCCGCTGTCGGTGGCCATCAACAAGAACCTGCCGATCACCGACGTGAAGTCGCTGATCGCCTATGCCAAGGCCAACCCGGGCAAGATGACCTTTGCGGTGGGCTCGATCGGTTCGGCCGGTCACCTCTCGACCGAGTTGCTCAAGCGCGCCGGCGACATCTCGTACACCGTGGTGCCCTACAAGGGCACGGCACCGGCCTTCCAGGACCTGATTGGGGGTCAGATCGATGGTTTCATCGACCCGATCCTGGGCTCGCTGCAGTTTCACAAAAACGGTTTGCTGCGCGTGGTGGCGGTGACCTCGGCCAAGCGCACGCCCAACCTGCCCGATGTGCCCACCGTGGGCGAGACCATTCCAGGCTATGAGTTCTACAGCTGGTACGGCCTGTGGGCCCCAGCGCGTACCGATCGCGCGGTGCTGCAGCGCCTGAACGCCGAGACCAACAAGGCCCTGTCCTCTGACATGAAGGACAAGCTGGTGCAACAGGGCCTGATTGTTTCCCCGGGTTCGATCGAGGATTTCGTCAAGTTCCAAACGCAGGACATGGCGCAGTCGCAGAAGATCATCACCGATGGCAATATCCGACTCGATTGACATGCGCCGCGTGGCCCTGGTGAGCGGGGCCAGCGCTGGCATTGGCCGGGCCGTGGCCGAGCACCTGCTGGACCACGGCTGGTCGGTGCTGGGCGTGGACCGCGCGGACGCCAGCCTGTCGCACCCCGCCTACCGGCATGCGGTGCTGGACCTGTGCGACGAGGCCGCGCTGCGCGCCTTGGCCACGCGCGAACCGGCCGATGCGCTGGTGCATGCCGCGGGCTTTATGCAGACCGCGCGCCTGGATGCGCTGTCGGTGGCCGACGGCGAGCGCATGTGGCGCCTGCATGTGCAGGCCGCAACCGTGCTCACACAGGCCTGGTTGCCGCATTTGTTGGCAGCGGCCAAGCGTGGAGCGGGCGGGCGGGTGGTCTACATCGGCAGCCGCGTCGCCCATGGCATGCCCGGACGCGGCCAATATGCGGCCGTCAAGGCGGCGCTGGTGGCCATGGCCCGCAGCTGGGCCATGGAGTGGGCCGCCCAAGGCCTGACCTTCAATGTGGTGGCGCCTGCGGCCACCGCCACCGCCATGCTGCACGACCCGGGCCGCGCCAGCAGCCCGCCACGCCTGCCGCCCATCGGCCGCCTCATCGAACCGCTGGAGGTGGCGGCGCTGGTGGCCTATTTGCTGGGGCCGCACGCCGGCGCCATCACCGGTCAGGAACTGACCCTCTGCGGCGGGGCCTCCCTGCCGGGATAAACGGTGGCGCTGCTCGGGCAGCCACCCCAAGAAAGACCTTGATGAAGATCGTCAACATTCTCGAATCCACGCGTCCGATCCGCTCGGACATTCGCAACGCCTACATCGATTTCTCGCGCATGACGCTCAGCCTGGTGGCCGTGGTCACCGACGTCATCCGCGACGGCCGGCCCGTGGTGGGCTACGGCTTTAACTCCAACGGCCGCTATGGCCAGGGCGGCCTGCTGCGCGAGCGCTTCATTCCACGCGTGCTGGAAGCCGATCCGGCCAGCTTGCTCAACGACGCCGGCGACAACCTCGATCCGCACCGCATCTGGGCCTGCGCCATGCGCAATGAAAAGCCGGGCGGTCATGGCGAGCGCTCGGTGGCGGTGGGCACGCTGGACATGGCGGTGTGGGACGCGGTGGCCAAGATTGCCCAGGTGCCGCTGTACCAGTACCTGGCCGACCACCATGGCAATGGCCAGGCCAACCTGCGTGTGTTTGTGTACGCCGCTGGCGGCTACTACTACCCGGGCAAGGACAACGCCCAGCTGCAAGGCGAGATGCAAAGCTATCTGGACCGCGGCTACAACGTGGTGAAGATGAAGATCGGCGGCGCCAGCCTGGCCGAGGACTGCGCGCGCATCGAGTCGGTGCTGCGCATTCTGGGCCCCGGCCAGCAATTGGCGGTGGACGCCAATGGCCGCTTTGACCTGGCCACCGCCGTGGCCTACGGCAAGGCCATGTCGCAGTACCCGCTGTTCTGGTACGAGGAGGCCGGCGATCCGCTGGACTATGAATTGCAGGCCCGCCTGGGCGAGGTCTACGCCGGCTCCATGGCCACGGGCGAGAACCTGTTCTCGATGCAGGACGCGCGCAACCTGATCCGCCACGGCGGCATGCGCCCCGACCGCGACTGGCTGCAGTTTGACTGCGCGCTCAGCTACGGCCTGGTGGAGTACCTGCGGACGCTGGTGATGTTGCGCGAGCACGCTTGGTCGCCGCGGCGCTGCATCCCGCACGGCGGGCACCAGATGTCGCTGGCCATTGCGGCTGGCCTGGGCCTGGGCGGCAACGAGAGCTACCCCGATCTGTTCCAGCCCTACGGTGGTTTCCCAGACGGCGTGCGGGTGCAGGACGGGCATGTGGTGCTGCCACCGCTGCCGGGCATCGGCTTTGAGGGCAAGGCCGATCTGATCCGCGAGATGCGCGCGCTCGCCTGAGCGCACGCGGGCGCGCCGCTTACAGGCCCAGTGCGGCGCGCGCAGCGTCCTGCGCCAGCAGGGCGTGGTAGTCGGGGGCTTGCGCAATCACATGCGGGCCCTGCAACTCGTGCGCCGCATGGCTGGTGCACAGGGCCACCGCGCGCATGCCCGCGCGGCGCGCGGCCTCGATGCCAAAGGGCGCGTCTTCAAACACCACGCAGTGCTCGGGGGCCACGCCCAGGCGCTCGGCGGCAGTCAGAAAAATATCGGGCTCGGGCTTGCCGCGCAGGCCGTGCCCGCCCACCACCGCCGGCGGGGTGAGCGCCAGGTGGCGCATCGCAAACTCGATGTTGCTGGGGCCGGCCGCGGTGCCCACGCCCCAGGTCAGGCCGCGCGCCAGAATGTGCTGCAAGAAGGCGCCAAAGCCCGGCACCTCGCGGAACACCGGCGCAAACATCTCGCGGTACAGCGCCTCCTTGTGCTCGGCCAGCGCGTCGAGTTCGTCGGCCGACAGGGGGCGGTCGAGCACCAGCGGGATGCACTCGGTGATGGTGCGGCCGGTGGTGCGGCGCATCACCTCCTCGATGGGCATGTGAACGCCTTGCTGCTGACAGAACAGCACCCAGCTTTTTTCATGAAACGGCATGGAGTCGATCATGGTGCCGTCCATGTCAAAAATGATGGCGCGCACCGGGGCATTGAGGCTCATGAACAGTCCAGGTCAAGGGGTCGATCAAAACGGTCACTATAGCCGCACCGACGGGCCAGACGGCTGCCCAGCTATACTCAAAACGAATGCCTGACCCGGCCCCAAGTTTCTGGACAACGCCATGACCCGACGCATTCCCCCGCTCAATCCCTTGCGTGTCTTCGAGGTGGTCGCGCGCACCGAGAACCTGACCGCGGCCGGCCGCCAGCTGCACATCACCCAGTCGGCGGTGAGCCGCCAGATCGGCGTGCTCGAGACCTATCTTGGCGTTGAGCTGTTTCGGCGCGAACGCCACGGCGTCACCCTCACGCGTGCGGGCCGCGCCTACGCCGAACAGGTGATCCCGGCCTTCGAGCAGATCGCCCAGGCGACCGAGCGCCTGGTCAAGGGCACGCACCAGGGCGCCTTGCGCGTGCGCACTTACACCACCTTTGCGGCCAAGTGGCTGATCCCGCGCCTGGGCGAATTCCGCGCCCTGCACCCGAGCATCGAGGTGCGCATCAGCAATGCCGTGCCCGAGGTGGACTTTGACCGCGACCCGGTGGACCTGGCCATCCAGTTTGGCGACGGTCAATGGCCCCGGGTGGAGGCCGACTGCTTGTTCCAGGACGAGATCGAGCCGGTCTGCGCGCCGCAATGGCTTGCGCAACATGCGCCCGATGCGCGCTACCCGCAGGCCTTGCTGCGCCAGCGCCTGCTGCTCTCGCACTACCGGCGCGACGACTGGCCCGACTGGCTCGCGCATGCGGGCCTGGCCGACGAAACCCGCGAGGCCGACACCATGAGTTTTGGCAGCACCTTTCTGGCCTGGCAGGGCGCGGTGGACGGCCTGGGCCTGGCCATGGGCCAGACGGCACTGCTCACGCAGGAGTTGGCCAAAGGCAGCCTGGTGCGCCCCTTTGCACAGCCCCTGCGCCGCGCCCAGGGCTACTACCTGGTGCGACCGCGCCTGCAGCGTCCCTCGCGCAAGGTCACGCTGTTTCGCGACTGGCTGCTCGAGGCCAGCGCGCCGCTGCGCAACGCGGCCTGAATTGCCTCAGGCGCGCGCCCAGTCGCGCAGCGCCGCCGACACCGCCGCCGGGTCTTCCATGGTGACCATGTGCCCGGCGTGGGCCACGCGCACCAGGCGCGCGCCGGGGCACAGCGCGGCCATGGCCACATGCTGCGCCGGCGGGCTCCAGCGGTCTTCCTCGCCGCACAGGATGAGGGTGGGCACGCGCACCCCGGCCAAGACCTCGGCGCTGTCGCGGCGGCCCAGCAGGGCGCGCTGCTGGGCGGCAAAGAGTTCGGGGGTGCGCCGCTCGATCATCTGCAGGATCTCCTCGAACAGCGGCTCGTGCCAACGGTTCTCGGGCACCATGCCGCGCGCCCACTCGGTGCCCATGGCGCGCATGCCGGCCTGCCGGGCCAGGTCCACCAGGCGCCCGCGGCCCGCGGCCTCCTGCTCGCCCGCCGCCCCGGGCGCCAGGCCGTGCACCCCGGTGTCCAGCAGCGCCAGACGCGCCACCCGCTCGGGCGCGCGCCGCACCACCTCCAGCGCCACGCGCCCGCCCATCGAGTGCCCCGCCAGGGCAAATGGTCCGGGCGGGGCCAGGGCCAGCACCCGCTCGGCCATTTGGCCCAGGTCGTCGAGCAGGCCGTAATCGACCACCTGCGGCGCCAGGCCCGCCTCCAGCGTGGGCAGCAAGGGGCGCCAGACGGTGTCGTCACACAGCAGGCCGGGGAGCAGCATCAGGGGCAGGGCAGCGGGCATGGGCAGGCTCTCTTGTATACAGAAACCAAGTCAGATACCAGGTTGATGACGGATTTTGCACGTAAATTCAACACGCTGTATACAATGCGCCCCCATGACCCCAGCGGCACCCCCCTTGTTGGCCGATGATCGCGGCGACGAAGAGAGCGGCTCGCAAGCCCTCAAGGTCCAGCTGCGCCTGCGGGAGATGATTCTGGCGGGCGAGCTGCCGGCTGGCACGCGCCTGACCGAGCTGGCCCTGGTGCAGCGCCTGGGGGCCTCGCGCACCCCCATCCGCACGGCCCTGATGCGGCTGGAGCAAGAGGGCTTGCTCACGCCCTGGCGCAGCGGTGGCTATGCGGTGCAGCAGTTTTCGGAAGACGATGTGGCCGATGCCATCGAGTTGCGCGGCAGCATCGAGGGGCTGGCGGCGCGCCACCTGGCCGAACGCGGCGTGGACGAGGCCGCGCTGGTGCAGGCGCGGGCCTTGCTCGGGCCCATCGACGCGGTGTTGCGCCGCCGCGCTCTGGACGATGCGGCCTTTGGCCAGTATGTGCGGCACAACCACGCCTTCCACGCCTGGCTGCACGGCTGCGCGCGCAGCGCCTTCATGCGCCGCGAACTTGACCGGGTGATGCGCATGCCATTTGCCTCGCCCTCGGCCTTTGTGCTGGTACAGGCCAACAGCCCGCAGGCGCGCGACATGTTGATCGTGGCGCAGCACCAGCACTGGCAGGTGCTTGACGCCATTGCGCAGCGCGAGGGCCAGCGCGCCGAGGCCTTGCTGCGCGAGCACTCGCGCCTGGCCCAGCACAACCTGCGTGAGGCCTTGCGCGGGCAGCCCCATTTGCCCGGCGTGGGCCTGATCCATCCGCGGCCCGCCGCGGCCGCCCAGCCCGCTTAACGCCGCACCGTTTTCTCGTCAACCTTACCATTTCAATTCACAAGGAGACCCCCCATGAACCGTCGCCATCTTTTGACCACCTGCGTGGCCGCCGGCCTGCTGGCCAGCGCCAGCCTGGCCCAAGCGCAAGAGAAATTCCGCATTGGCCTGATCCTGCCGATGAGCGGTCCGTTTGCCTCGACCGGCAAGCAGATCGAGGCCGCCGCACGCCTGTACATGGCGCAGCACGGCGACACCGTGGGGGGTAAAAAGGTCGAGCTGATCGTCAAGGACGACACCAGCGCGCCCGATGTGACCAAGCGCATTGCGCAGGAGTTGGTGGTCAACGAGAAGGTGCAGGTGCTGGCCGGCTTTGGCCTGACCCCGCTGGCCCTGGCCACCGCGCCCATTGCCACGCAGTCCAAGACGCCGCTGGTGGTGATGGCTGCCGCCACCTCCAGCATCACCGAGGCCTCGCCCTTCATCATCCGCACCAGCTTCACCCTGCCGCAGGCGGCGGTGGCAATGGGCGACTGGGCGCCCAAGAACGGCATCAAGACCGCCGTCACCCTGGTCTCCGACTACGGCCCCGGCATCGACGCCGAGAAGTACTTCAAGGACCGCATGGTGCTCAACGGCGCCAAGATCCTCGACACCTTGCGTGTGCCGATGCGCAACCCCGACTTTGCGCCGTTTCTGCAAAAGGTTCGCGACCTCAAGCCCGATGCGGTCTATGTCTTTGTGCCCTCGGGCATTGGCGCGCCGCTGATGAAGCAGTTTGCCGAGCGCGGTCTGGACAAGGCCGGCATCCGCCTGATTGGCACCGGCGACATCACCGACGACGACATCCTCAACGGCATGGGCGATGTGGCCCTGGGCGTGGTCACCTCGCACCACTACTCGGCCTCGCACAACTCGGCGCTGAACAAGAAATTTGTCGAGGCCTTCCAGAAGGCCAACGGTGGCCTGCGCCCCAACTTCATGGCCGTGGGCGGCTATGACGGCATGCGCGTGATCTACGAGGCGGCCAAGGCCACCAAGGGCGGCAGCGGCCAGGCCCTGCTGGACGCCATGAAGGGCCAGATCTTCGAGAGCCCGCGCGGCCCCATGTTCATCGACGCCCAGACCCGCGATGTGGTGCACAACATCTACATCCGCAAGGTCGAGAAGGTGGGCGGCCAGCTCTTCAACCAGGAGTTCGCCACCCTCAAGGACGTCAAGGACCCGGGCAAGACCAAGTAAGGCCATGCACCGACCGTCTCACCTTCAAGGCATCCCATGCTGACCCTGCTGTTTGATGGCATTGCCTACGGCATGCTGCTGTTCATCCTGGCGGTGGGGCTGTCGGTCACCATGGGCTTGATGAATTTCATCAACCTGGCCCATGGCGCGTTTGCCATGGCAGGGGGCTACCTGACGGTGCTGCTGATGCAGCGCGCCGACTGGCCCTTTCTGTTGTGCCTGCCGGTGGCCTTTGCGGCCACTGCGCTGCTGGGCGCCCTGGCCGAGCGCACGCTCTACCGCCCCATGTACCGCAAGCCGCACCTCGACCAGGTGCTGTTCTCCATTGGCCTGTGCTTCATGTCGGTGGCGGCGGTGGACTACGCCCTGGGCTCGCAGCAGCAGATCATGCAGCTGCCCGAGTGGCTGCGCGGTCGCACCGAGTGGTGGGACGGCGCGTTGGGCGTGGGCCACTACCGGCTCTTCATCATCGTGGTCTGCGCCATCCTGACGGTGGCGCTGCAAAGCGTGCTCAGCCGCACCCGCTTTGGCGCGCGCCTGCGCGCCAGCGTGGACGACCCGCGCGTGGCCGCGGGCCTGGGCATTCCGGTCAACCGGGTCTTTGCCATCACCTTTGCCGTGGGCTCGGGCTTGGCAGGGCTTGGCGGGGCGCTGGGGGCCGAGGTGCTGGGCCTGGACCCGACCTTTCCGCTCAAGTTCATGGTGTATTTCCTGATCGTGGTGGCCGTGGGCGGCACCTCGTCGATCACCGGTCCGCTGCTGGCCGCCCTGCTGCTGGGTGTGGCCGATGTGGCAGGCAAGTACTACATGCCCAAGCTGGGCGCGTTCATTGTCTACAGCCTGATGATGGTGTTGCTGATCTGGCGCCCGCAAGGCCTGTTCACGCGCCAGGGAGGCCGCTCATGAGCCCGCGCGATCGTTTGCTGGCGGGCACCCGCTGGTCCTGGCCCCAGTTGCTGCTGTGGGCCCTGGTGCTGGCCTTGCCGGCCCTGCTGCCCGCACATGCGCTGATCCTCAACGAGATCGCCATCGTGGCGCTGTTTGCGCTCTCGCTCGACCTGGTGCTGGGCTACACCGGCATCGTGTCGCTTGGGCACGCGGCCTTTCTGGGCTTTGGGGCTTACAGCGCGGCGCTGTTTGCCAAACACCTGCACCCGGACCCGCTGCTGGGCCTGCTGGTGGGCACGCTGGCGGCGACGCTGCTGGGCGCGCTGGCCTCGCTCACCATCTTGCGCGGCTCGGACCTCACGCGCCTGATGGTCACGCTGGGCCTGGCCCTGATCCTGATGGAGCTGGCCAACAAATTCACCGACCTGACCGGTGGCGCCGATGGCCTGCAAGGGGTGCTCATGGGGCCGCTGCTGGGTCGCTTTGAGTTTGACCTGATGGGCCAGGTGGCCGCCTGGTACTCGCTGGCGGTGCTGAGCGTGGCCCTGGTGCTGGCACGCCGCTGGGTGCAGTCGCCCTGGGGCGCCGGTTTGATGGCGGTGCGCGACAACCCCTTGCGTGCTGCGGCGATCGGCATTTCGGTGCCGCGCCAGCTCGCCAGCGTCTACACCGTGGGGGCGGCGCTGGCCGGTGCGGCCGGCAGCCTGCTGGCGCAGACCAGTGGCTTTGCCTCGCTCGATGTGTTTGCGCTGGAGCGCTCGGCCGACGCGGTGCTGATGATCGTCATCGGCGGCGCGGGCTGGCTCTGGGGCGGCGTCATTGGCGCGGTGGTCTTCAAAATTTTGCACGATGTGATCGCGGGCATCACCCCGCAGTACTGGACCTTCTGGATGGGCCTGTTCCTGGTGGTCTTGATGCTGGTGGGGCGCGACCGACTGAACGCGCCCTGGCAGCGCTGGCGCCGTCGCAAGGAGGGCGCCGCATGAGCACCGTTCTTCGTGCCCAGGGTCTGGTCAAGACCTTTGGCGGCATCACCGCCACCGACCATGTCGACCTGGCCTTGCCCGCGGGTGCCCGCCACGCCCTGATCGGGCCCAACGGCGCCGGCAAGACCACCCTCATCAACCTGCTCACGGGCGTGCTGCGCCCCACGGCCGGCCGCATCGAGCTGATGGGCCAGCCCATCGACACACTGGCCCCGCACGAGCGCGTGCGCCGTGGCCTGGTGCGCACCTTCCAGATCAACCAGCTGTTTGCCAGCATGAGCCCCTTGCAGACCCTGGCCATGGTGGTCTCGCGCCAGCGCGGCCACGGCGCGCGTTGGTGGCGGCCACTTGGGCACGACGCATCGGTGATCGAGCGCTGCGAGGCGCTGCTCGAGCAGTTTCACCTGACCGCCGTCATGCACCAGCCCACGCGCGAGCTGGCCTATGGCAAACGGCGTTTGCTGGAGATGTGCATCGCGCTGGCCTGCGAGCCGCGTGTGCTGTTGCTCGACGAGCCGGTGGCGGGCGTGCCGGCAGGCGAGCGCGAGGAGCTGCTGCGCAGCGTCGCCGCGCTGCCCGCCGAGGTGAGCGTGCTGCTGATCGAGCACGACATGGACCTGGTGTTTGAATTTGCCGAGCGCATCACCGTGTTGGTCAACGGCGCGGTGCTGACCGAGGGCACGCCCGCGCAGATTGCGCAGGACCCGCAGGTGCGCGCGGTGTACCTGGGGCATGGCGAGGAGGCGGCCCATGGCTGAACTTTTGCAGGTGGCGCAACTCTCGGCCGGCTACGGCGAGGCGGTGGTGCTGCAGGACATTTCGCTCTCGCTGGACGAGGGCCAGACCCTGGCTTTGCTGGGGCGCAATGGCACCGGCAAGACCACCTTCATCGACACCCTGGTGGGTGCCACCCGTCTGCACGGGGGTCGCATTCTGATGGGCGGTCGCGAGATCCAGCGCCTGCCCTCGCATGAGCGTGCGGCCGCGGGCATTGGCTGGGTGCCGCAGGAGCGCAATATTTTCAAGTCGCTCACGGTGCACGAGAACCTGAGCGCGGTGGCGCGCCCCGGTCCCTGGACCCCGGAGCGTGCCTATGCCCTGTTCCCGCGCCTGGCCGAGCGGCGCGGCAACCTGGGCCACCAGCTCTCGGGCGGCGAGCAGCAGATGTTGGCCGTGGCCCGCGCGCTGGTGCTCAACCCGCGCCTCTTGCTGTTGGACGAGCCGCTCGAAGGCCTGGCCCCGATCATCGTCGAGGAGTTGCTGCGTGCCATAGGCCGCATCACCCGCGACGAGGGCCTGTCGGCCATCATTGTGGAACAACACCCGCAAGCCATTCTGGCCATCAGCCACCAGGCGGTGGTGCTGGACCATGGCGAGGTGGTGTATCGGGGCGCGGCCGCGGCCCTGCGCGAGGCACCCGAGCGCCTGGACGCGCTGCTGGGCTTGGCACGCCCGCATCTCAAGGAGTGAAGACATGTTTCTGAAGAACACCTGGTACGTGGCCTGCGCCAGCAGCGAGCTGGGCGACAAGCCCCTGGGCCGCACCATTTGCAATGAAAAAATCGTGTTCTGGCGCGACGACCAGGGCGAGGTGTCGGCGCACGAGGACTTCTGCCCGCACCGTGGCGCGCCGCTGTCGCTGGGCCGGGTTTGCGGCAAGCACCTGATGTGCGGCTACCACGGCCTGGAGGTTGGCCGCGATGGCCGCACGGTCCACATGCCGGGGCAGCGCGTGCACAGCTTCCCGGCCACGCGCCGCTTTGCCACCATCGAGCGCTATGGTTTTGTGTGGGTCTGGCCTGGCATCTTTGAGCAGGCCGATCCGGCGCAGATGCCGGTCTTCGAGTTCTTCGACAACCCCGAGTGGGCCTACGGCGGCGGGCTCTACCATGTGCAGGCCGACTACCGCCTGATGATCGACAACCTGATGGACCTGACGCACGAGACCTATGTGCACAGCACCAGCATCGGTCAGCCCGAGATCGACGAGACCCCCTGCAAGACGCAGATCGACGGGAACCGCATCATCACCAGTCGCTTCATGAACGACATCCAGGCGCCGCCCTTCTGGCGCATGGCCATGCGCGCCCATGGCCTGCCCGATGACGCGCTGGTCGACCGCTGGCAGATCTGCCGCTTCACGCCGCCAAGCCACATCATGATCGACGTGGGCGTGGCGCTGGCCGGGCGCGGCGGTTTTGACGCGCCCAAGGCCGACAAGGTCTACAGCGTGGTGGTGGACTTCATCACCCCCGAGACCGAGACCAGCCATTGGTACCACTGGGGCATGGCGCGCAATTTCCAGCCGCAGGACGCGGCGCTGACCGACAGCATTCGGCAGGGCCAGGGCCGCATCTTTGGCGAGGACATGGAGATGCTGCAGCGCCAGCAGGCCAATCTGCTGCGCTGGCCCGAGCGCAAGCTGCTGATGCTCAACATCGACGCAGGCGGCGTGCAATCGCGCCGCGTGATCGACCGGCTGCTGGCGCAAGAGCGCGGCGAGGCGGTGTGAGACCGGTGCGCCCCGCGGTCGATGTCGACCGCTGCGACACCTGGAGCCCGTATCGCAAGGGCCTGTGCGATCAGTGCCACGCCTGGTGCTGCACCATGCCGGTCGAGGTGCGCCTGGCCGATCTGGTGCGCCTGGGCCTGGTCGACCCCTTTGAGGCCGAGCACGAGGCGCCGCGCCTGATCGCCCGGCGCCTGATCAAGGCTGGGCTGGTGCAGCAATACCACCACCGCAACGAGCGCTTTACCTTGCCGCGCCGCGCCAGTGGCGATTGTGTGTACCTGGACGCCAAGACCCGGCGCTGCACCGTCTACGCGCAGCGCCCGGACACCTGTCGCCTGCACCCGCAGGTGGGGCCCAAGCCGGGCCACTGCCCCTACGGCCCCCGGCAAGCCACCTGAGCGAGCCCCCCTTGCGCGGCGTCGGCCGTTCGCCACAATCATCACTTCAAAATAAAACCTAAGTTATGATTTGTTGCGGCGCGCCACGGAATCCGCTGGGGCGCGTCGGGCCCATTTGGCCGGCCTGCCTCCCTGTCTCAATATGCTGGTGTCTGTTCCCTGGACATGTGTGCCACTGCGGGCCCTGCGCGGGCGCCTGCTGCTGCTGGTCCTGAGCCTGTGCCTGAGCGGCTGCGCCCTGGTGGGCGGCTACAGCGCCCGCGCCCACGAGCAACTCACGGGCCTGAAGGCCGCCCACCTCAAGCTGATCGACGACCAAACCGAGGGACCACGCGAGCGGGCCTGGCAGGCCGATCGGCTGGACCAGGCGGCCAGCGCGCTGGATCTGCGCTTTCGCGAGGCCATCGAGTTTGCCAACAGCCTGGACGACCCCTTGCGGCGCGCCAACCTGGGGCTGCTGCGCCAGGTGCTGGCGGCCGATCTGACGTATTTGCGCGAGCGCCCGCGCTGGCTGCGCGAGCCCGAGGCCCAGCTGCTGCGCGAGGGCACCTCGCTGGCCTACGAGCGCGCCATTCGTGGCGAGTGTGTGCGCGAGGGCAGTCAATGCCGCGCGCGATGACCCATCCGTATCCCAAGGCTCCCCATGAACATCGACCAGGTGCTCGACACCCTCCAGGACAAGGCCTTGGCCCAGGTCAAGGCTGAATTTGCTGCCCGCCTCAAGGAGGCCTTGCTCGAGGGCGATCCCTTTGTGACCCAATGCGCCGAGCAGGTGCAACACGCCTTGGTGATGCTGCACCTGGGTCAGGTCAGCCGAGCCGAGGTCGATTTGCTGCTGCACAAGCAACAGCTGGCCGCACGCATCGAGGCCCACAGCGCCAGCATCGAGCGCCAGGCACGCCTGCAGCGGCTGGCCTCCGGCTTGCTGGACATGGCGGTGGACGTGATCGTCAAGGCCTTGTGAGCGATCACGGTCAGCGCCGCTTGCCGCCGAGCTGACCCCGCTGGGCCGGCTTGCGGGCCGGCGCTTTACTCGGGCTTGAAGCCCGATTCGCGGATGGGCGGACCCCAGCGATCGAAATCGGCCTTCATGATCTCGGCGAGCTTTTCGGGCCCATAGCCGGTGGGCTCCAGGCCCATCTCGGCAATGCGCTTGTTCAAGGCCGGATCCTGCACCACCTCCATGGCCGCGCGCGCCAGGCGCTGCACCACCGCTGGCGGGGTGCCCGCGGTGGTGAAGAGGCCGTACCAGGGCGTGGCCACCAGGTCGTAGCCCTGCTCGCGGAAGGTCGGCACATTGGGGAATTGCGGGCTGCGCTTTTCACCGGCCACGGCCAGCAGGCGCGCCTTGCCGCCATCAACCAGGGTCTGGATGTCGGCGGCCACGGTCGACAGCGCCGGGATGTCGCCAGCCACCATGGCCTGCATGCTCGCGGCGGTGCCGCGATAGGGCACGTGTTGCAGGTTGATGCCCGCGCTCTTGGCAAACATCACGCCAAAAAAGTGCGGGATGCTGCCAGCGGCCGCCGAGCCGTAAAACGCGTTGTCCTTGGGGTTGGCCTTGACCCAGGCCACATAGTCCTTGAGGGTGTTGGCCGGCACCTTGCTGCCCACGCCCAGGCCCACCTGGAAATTGCTCAGGTGCGCCACCGGGGCAAAGTCCTTGAAGGGGTCGTACTTGAGTTGGCCCGCATAGCTGTGCGGAAAGATCGACATGGTGGCCACCGGCGTCATCAGCAGGGTGGCACCATCGGGCGCTGCGGCCTTGACCGCCTGGTTGCCCAGCATGCCGCCAGCGCCGGTGCGGTTTTCCACCACCACCGGCTGGTTCAGGCGGCGCGACATGGCATCGGCCACCACCCGCGCCAGGGTGTCGGAGGTGGCGCCGGGCGGGTAGCCCACAATCATCTTGATGGTGCCTTGCTGGGCCTGGGCGTGCCATGACAGCGAGGCGGTCAGGGCGAGCAAGGTGGCCTGCAACAGAAAGCGCTTCTTCATGGGGTCTCCTTGTGAGGGCGACGCTGGGGCGTCGATTTTGCGCAGCACCGCAGTATGCCGCAGGCCTGGCCTGGCTGGAGAGCGGGAAAACCGCAGGCCTGGCGCACGGGCCGTCCTGGGCCGACAGGGGCGTCCGCTCAGGCGGGCACCTCGTCGGCCAAGGCGCCAAAGCGGCTGCGCCAGAAGCTCAGCGCCGGGCCTTCCTGCCAGGCAAAGTCCTGCACCTGGCCCAGCAGAATGTGGTGGTCGCCCGCGTCCACCACCTGCTGCAGACGGCAGTCAAACCAGGCCAGCGCGCCCTCCAGCACCAGGCGCTCGCTGGGGCGGCGCTGCACCGGCACGTTGGCAAAGCGAGCGGCCATCTCGCCACTGGCAAACTGGCGTGCCAGGTCCTGCTGCGGGGCACTGAGCACGCTCACCGCAAAGCCCTCGGCACGCACAAACGCGTCGAGGCTGTGCGCGGCCTTGCGGATGCTCCAGAGCACCAGCGGCGGCGTGAGCGAGACCGAGGCAAAGGAGTTGCAGGTCATGCCCCAGTCGCGATCCTGCCAGCGCGAGGTGATCACCGTCACGCCGGTGGCAAAGCAGGACAGGGCCTTGCGGTAATCGGCGGGGTCGGGCAGGGCTTGGGCGCCCAGCGGGGGCGGGGCGTCGGGCAGTTGGCGCATCGGAGGGGCTTTCAGGGCACGGCGTGGCCGTTGGCCAGCTCGTAGAGTTCAAACCAGGTCTGGCGGTCCATGGGCACACGCGTGGCGGCGGCCATGGCGCGGATGCGCTCGGGTTGGTTGCTGCCCAGCACCGGCAGCACCTGCGCCGGGTGGTGAAGCAGCCAGGCCAGGGCCACGGCACTGGCGTCTTGCCCACAGCCCTGGGCCAGCTCGGCCAGGCGCGGGGCCAGGCGCGCGGCGGCGCTGCCCGCTTGCTGGGCCTGGCTGAACAGGCGGCCCCCGCCCAGCGGCGACCAGGCCATGGGCGGCATGCGGTGCTGTTGCGCGTGCGCCATCTGGCCATTGGTCAGGGGCGCGGTGTGCATCAGGCTCAGCTCGATCTGGTTGGTCTGCAGGCGGTGGGTCATGCGCGACTGCAGCAGGTCCACATCCCAGGGCATGTAGTTCGAGACGCCGACCCCGCGCAGCTTGCCGCTGTCGATCAGCGCGTCCAGGCAGGCGCCCAGCTCGGTGGGGTCGCACAGCGGATCGGGGCGGTGAATGAGCAGCAGGTCGATGACCTCCACGCCCAGGCGCTGCAGCGAGCGCTCCACGCTGGCGCGCACATGCGCGGCGCTGGTGTCGTAGTGCTTGACGCGGGTGCCGGGCCACTGCTGCGACAGCAGCATGATGTCGGTCTTGGTGACGATCTCGATCTGCTGGCGCAGCGCCGGACGGGCGCGCACGGCGTCGCCAAACAATTGCTCGCAGCGGTAGTCGCCGTAAATGTCGGCATGGTCAAAGGTGGTGATGCCGTGTTCGAGGCAGGCGTCGATGCGCGCCAGGTTGGCGGACACACCGGTGTCGCCCGCTTCAGAGAGGCGCCAGGCGCCGTAGGCGATCTGGCTGAGCTGGCGGCCATTGGGCAGGGTGATGCGGTTCATGGGTGATCAAGGTGTGAGGGGTTAGCGGCGCTCGCCCACGCCCAGGGGGGTGGCCGGGGTGCTGGCGGGGATGCGGCCATAGGCGTGCGGCAGCGAGACGGTCTTGAGCTGCGGCAGCACCTTGGTGCCAAAGATCTCGCATTCTTGCAGATGCGGATAGCCCGAGAAGATAAAGGCCCGCATGCCCATCTTCATGTAGTCGTGGATTTCGCTGAGCACCTGGTCGACGCTGCCCACCAGCGCGGCGCCGCAGCCGCTGCGCGCGCGGCCCACGCCGGTCCACAGATGCGGCTCGACATAGCCGTCGTCGTCGGCGCGGTCGCGGTTGGCGCTTTGCAAGGCCACGCCCAGGCTGACCGCGTCCAGCGCGCGGGCACGGATTTCGCGCCCCTTCTCGTCGTCGAGCCGCGAGACCAGCTCCCGCGCGTACTCGCGTGCTTCGGCCTCGGTGTCGCGCACGATCATGTGCACCCGCAGGCCATAGTCGAGCACGCGGCCGTGCCGCTCGGCCTCGGCGTGCACCGCGCGCATGCGCTGGGCCAGCATGTCCTTGGGCTCGGGCCACATCAGGTAGGTGTCGCAGTGCGCGCCACAGAGGGCCAGCGCGTCGGGGCTGTAGCCGCCAAAGTAGAGCAGGGGGCCGCCGTTGGTCTGGTAGGGCCGCACCGGGTCGGTGGGCAGCTTGCGCAGCTGGTAGATCTGGCCCTCGTAGTCGATGTGCTCCTGCGTCCAGGCCTGCTTCAGGATTTCCACCACCTCCCAGCTGCGGCGGTAGCGAAAAGCGCTGTCGGCCTGCTCGCCCGGAAAGTCCGAGGAGATCACGTTGAGCGTCAGGCGGCCCTCGAGCATGTGGTCGAGCGTGGCCACGGTGCGCGCCAGCATGGCCGGGTGCAACTCGCCACAGCGAATGGCCGCCAGCATGTTCATGTGCCGGATTTGCGGCGCCATGGCCGCGACAAAGCTCAGCGTGTCCTGCCCGACCTGGTAGGACGAGGGGCAGAGGATGTTGCGAAAGCCCAGCTCGTCGGCGCGCCGGGCGATGCGCGAGGTGTTCTCGTAGCTGCTGCGCAAGCGGCCGTCGGGCACCCCCAGGTATTGGAAGTCGTCGGAACAGAGGGGGGCGAACCAGGAAACCTCGGCGCCGTCGATGTCGGCACCGCGAATGGGGACAATGCTCATGCGAGTCTTTCAAAGAAAGTGAATGAATCGTATATGAATTGAGGCGGGTCAACATCCGGGTTTTTACGGATCGCTCTCCTTTTTGCCATACTGAGCGAATGCCCCATGCCCTGCCTGCCAAACCCCTGCCGGTCTATTTGCAGATCGCCGAATTGCTGGCGCGCCAGATCAAGGCCGGGCACTGGCGACAGGACGAGCGATTGCCCACCGAGGCCGAGCTGTCCAAGCGCCTGTCGGTGGCGGTCGGCACCTTGCGCAAGGCCTTGGCCCTGCTGGAAGCGCAAGGCGTGCTCGAACGCATCCAGGGCTCGGGCACCTATGTGCGCCAAAGCGACAAGGCGCGCCAGATTTACGAGCTGTTCCGGCTGGAGTTGCGCGACGGCCCGGGCCTGCCCACCGCCCACATCCTGGACGTGCGCCGCCTGGCGCGGCCCGCGCATGTGCCCGTGCTGTCGGCCAAGACGCCCGATACCGTCTGGCGCGTGCGGCGCCTGCGCTTTCTGAGCCAGGTGCCGGTGGCCCTGGAGGAGATCTGGTTGGCCGGCGCACTCGCGGCGCAGTTGCAGGCCGAGGACCTGGGCGACTCGATGTACCGCTTCTACCAGGAGCGCTTTGACCTGTGGATCGCACGCGTGGAGGACCGCCTGTCGGCGGCCCCGGTGCCCGACTGGGCAACCGCCCCGTTTGCGCCATCGGCGGGCGCGTGCGCGGGCTTTATCGAGCGCCTGTCCTGGACCACCGGCAACCAGCTGGCCGAGTTCTCGCACACCTGGTTCGACCCGGCCTGCTGCCGCTACACCTCGCGCATGAGCCAATGAGCGGCCCAGGCCGCCGGCCTCAGTCGGCGCGGCTGCGGCGCACCGCGTGTTCCCATTGCGCCAAGCGGGTTTCGGCCTGGTCGCGGCTGCACTGCGGCTCGAACACCCGCTCGATCACCTGACGCTCGCGCAGCTCCTGCGGTGTTGCAAACACGCCCTGCTGCAAACCCGCCAGCAGGGCCGCGCCCAGGGCCGTGGTCTCGATCGTCTGGGGCCGCAGCACCGGCAGGCCCATCAGGTCGGCCTGCATCTGCATGAGCAGGTTGTTGGCGCAGGCGCCACCGTCCACGCGCAGCGCATGCACCTGCAGGCCTTGCAGGGCCTGCGCATCGCGCTGCATGGCCTGCAGCAGCACGGTGCTTTGCAGGGCAATGCTCTCCAGCGCGGCGCGCGCAATGTGCGCCACCGTGCTGCCACGGGTCAGGCCCTGGATGCTGCCGCGCACATGCGGCAGCCAGTAGGGGGCCCCCAGGCCGGCAAAGGCCGGCACCAGCACCACCCCGTCGCTGTCGGGCACGCTGGCCGCCAGCGCTTCGACCTGGTGGCTGTGCTCGATGGCGCGCAGCCCATCGCGCAGCCATTGCACCACCGCGCCGCCCATGAACACACTGCCCTCCAGGGCATAGACCGGGGCAGCCCCCGGCACCGGCTGCGCGGCGCAGGTGGTGATCAGGCCGTTGGTGCTTTGCGCCGCAAAGCCACCGGTGTGCATGAGCATGAAGCAGCCGGTGCCGTAGGTGTTCTTCACATCGCCCGGTTGCAGACAGGCCTGGCCCAGCAAGGCCGATTGCTGGTCGCCCGCCACGCCGCCAATCGTGGGCGTGGCCGCATCCTCGCCCAGCAGGCCGGCCTGCACCTGGCCAAAGTCGGCCACCGAGGGCAGCACCTCGGGCAGCACGCTGCGCGGAATGTTCAGCAGCGCCAGCAGTTCGTCGTCCCACTGGCCGCTGTGGATGTTCAGCAGCAGGGTGCGGCTGGCGTTGCTGATGTCGGTCACATGCCGGCGCCCACCGGTCAGCTGCCAGATCAGCCAGCTGTCGACCGTGCCAAAGGCCAGCTCGCCAGCCTCGGCCATGGCGCGTGCGCCCGGCACCTGGTCCAGCAGCCAGCGCAGCTTGGTCCCCGAGAAGTACGGGTCCAGGCGCAGACCCGTGCGCGCCTGCACCATGGCCTCGGCGCCCTGGGCCTGCAAGGTTTGGCACAGGGCCTCGGTGCGCCGGTCTTGCCAGACGATTGCCGGGTGCAGGGGCGCGCCGGTGCGGCGGTGCCACAGCAAGGTGGTCTCGCGCTGGTTGGTGATGCCCACGCCGCGCACATCGCCCGGGCGCAGTCCGCCCTGGCGCAAGGCCTCGCGCGCTGTGTGCAACTGGCTTTGCCAGATGGCCATGGGGTCGTGCTCGACCCAGCCCGGCTGCGGGTAGTGCTGCGCAAACTCCTGTTGCGCCATGCTGTGCACGCGGCCGTCTTCGCGAAAGACAATGGCGCGCGAACTGGTGGTGCCCTGGTCCAGGGCCAGCAAATAGGTGCTCATGCAAGACTCCAAAAAATCAGGATCTGCCTTCAGGCGTTGGCCACCACGCAGCGCACATCCAGGTCGCGCAACAGGCGTTCGTAGGCCGGCTCGGGGGGCAGATCGGTGTAGAGGGTATGGACCGCGCGCAAGGAGGCCATCTCGATCATGGCCGGGCGGCCAAACTTGCTGGCGTCGGCGGCCAGCCAGACCTGGCGCGACTGCGCCACGATGGCGCGGGCGACCATCACCTCGCGCATGTCAAAGTCGCGCAGGGTGCCGTCGGCGTCGATGCCGCTGATGCCAATCAGGCCAATGTCCACCTTGAACTGCTCGATAAAGCCCAGCGCTGCCTCGCCCACCACGCCCAGGTCCTCGTGCCGCACCGTGCCGCCAGCGATCACCACCTCGCACTGCGGGTTGGCGCTCAGGGTTTGGGCCACATGCAGGTTGTTCGTCACCACCCGCAGGCCCTGGTGGTGCAGCAGCTCGCGCGCCACCGCCTCGACGGTGGTGCCAATGTTCATGAACAGGCTGCTGCCGGGTGGAATGGCCGCGGCCACGGTGCGCGCGATGCGCTGCTTGGCCTGCGCATGGCTGCGCTGGCGTTCGGTGTAGGCGGTGTTGCGGCTGTGGCTGTCGATGGCCCGCACGCCGCCATGAAAGCGCTCGAGCACGCCCGCCTCGGTCAGGCGCGCCACATCGCGGCGCACCGTTTGCAAGGTGGTGTCAAAGCGCTCGGCCAGGGCTTCGGTGCGCAGGCTGCCGTGCTCGCGCACAGCGGCCAGCATGGCCAGCTGGCGTGGGTTCAGGGACATGGACATGGGTGCTGTTTGTAAGCGCAGCGGGCGGACTTGGCCCTAGGTGTTTCCCACAGGCGCGAATCGTTGGTCTCTTCGATATAAACGCACATTCGAAAATAAACGAACATAAAACAACATTGTTTTTGTGATTATTCATGATTCGTTCCGAGCTCTCTGACTGGGTGGCGGCTGCGCTTGCACCGCCCCTGGACCTCCTGGTGATCGGTGGCGGCGCCACCGGCCTGGGGGTGGCCGTGCAGGCCGCACTGGAGGGTCATCGGGTGGCGTTGGTGGAGGCGCGTGACTTTGCCAGCGGCACCTCGTCGCGCTCGACCAAGCTGGTGCACGGTGGGGTGCGCTACCTGGCCCAGGGCCGGGTGCGCATGGTGCGCGAGGCGCTGCGCGAGCGCGCCCGCGTGTTGGCGCTGGCGCCGCATCTGGCGCAGCCGCTGCCCTTTGTGGTGGCCGCGCGCCACCGCTGGGACCAGGGCCTGACCTGGCTGGGCTTGCGCCTGTACGAGGCGCTGGCCGGCCAGCGCAGCCTGGGCCGCACCGCGACCCTGGGGTCCGCCCAGCTGCAGCGCCTGCTGCCCGGCCTGCGCCAGGCCTGTGCCGGCGTGCGCTACTGGGACGGTCAATTCGAGGACGCCCGCCTGGCCTTGGCGCTGGCGCGCACCGCCGAACACGCGGGGGCCTTGCTGCGCAATCACACCGAGGTGGTGGGCTTGCAGCCCGAGCAAGGCGGCTGGCGGGTGCAGTTGCGCGACCGGCTGCTGGGCCACACGCACAGTGTCTGGGCACGCAGCGTGGTCAACGCCACGGGCGTGTGGGTTGATGCGCTGCGCCGTCTGGCCTTGCCCCCAGGCGAGGCGAGCACGCTGGCGCCGCTGGTGCGACCGAGCCAGGGCGTGCACCTGGTGGTGGCGCGCGAGACCTTGCCACTGACCGAGGCGGTGCTGGTGCCGCGCACCAGCGATGGCCGGGTGCTGTTTGCGGTGCCCTGGCTGGGCGCCACCGTGATTGGCACCACCGATACCCCGCGCGAGGACGCCCCTCTGGAGCCGCGCCCCCTGCCCGAGGAGCTGGCGTTTTTGCTGGGCGAGACCGAGCGCGCCCTGGGCGTGCGCCTGCCGCCCGAGGCGGTGCGCAGCGTGTGGGTGGGCTTGCGGCCCCTGGTGGGGGGGGCGGGCGCGCACACCCGCGAGCTCTCGCGCGAGCACCTGATCCGGCGCGAGGCGCCGGGCCTGCTCACGGTGACCGGTGGCAAGTGGACGACCTACCGGGCCATGGCCGAGCAGGTGCTGCAGGCCCTGCGCGCCCAGGCCGACCTGCCGCCCGCGCCGCGCGCGGTGGACACCGCCCAGACCCCGCTATGGGGCATCCCGGATGCGCGGGTGCCCCGCGTGAGCCTGCAGGCGCCGCCGGGGCCGCACCTGCTGGGCGCAGCCGCCGATGCGCTGGCGGGCTTGCCAGGCCACGCGGTGGTGCTGGGCCTGGGCCTGACCGAGGCCATCGTGCGCTACAGTGCGCGCCATGAATGGGCGGTGACGGTGGAGGACATGCTGGCGCGGCGCTGGCGCGTGCTCTTTCTGGACGCCCGCCTGGCCGAGCAACTGGCCCCACGTGTGGCCGCGCTGCTGCAGCAGGAAACCGGCCTGGACCCACAACTCGAACCCTTTTTGGCCCTGTGCCGTCAATACCGCCTGCCCGGCGCCGACGGTTCAGGCGCCTCACCGACTTTGGAGAACGCATCGTGACATCCCCCCAAGCGCAAGCTGTGCGCTACGGCCTGATTGGCTGCGGCATGATGGGCCAGGAGCATCTGCGCAACATCGCCCTCTTGCCCGGCGCATCGGTCACGCGGATTTTTGAGCCCGACGAGGCCATGGCCCAGGCCAGTCTGGCGCTGGCGGGCCCCACGGCGCAGCGCGCCGCCTCGCTGGCCGAGGTGGTGCTGGCGCCGGATGTGGACGCGCTGCTGATTGCCAGCCCCAACTTCCGCCACGCCGAGCAGCTGCGCGAGATTGCGGCCCTGCGCCCATTGCCCCTGCTGCTGGAAAAACCCGCCTGCACCCGGCTCGAGGATGTGCGCGCCCTGGCCACCCTGGGCCGGCACTACCCGGCGCCGATCTGGGTGGCGATGGAGTACCGCTACATGCCGCCCGTGGCCCGCCTGGTCGAGGAGGTGCACCACGCCCAGCACACCGGCCCGGTGACCCTGCTCTCGATCCGCGAGCACCGCTTCCCCTTTCTGGTCAAGGTGGGCGACTGGAACCGCTTCAACCGCTACACCGGCGGCACCCTGGTCGAGAAGTGCTGCCACTTTTTTGACCTGATGCGCCACATGACGCGCAGCGAGCCGGTGCGCATCTACGCCTCGGCCTCGGTGGCGCACAACCACCTTGACGAGCACTACCCCGATGGCACGCCCGACATCCTGGACAACGCCTATGTGGTGGTCGACTTTGCCAGCGGCCAGCGCGCCTTGCTCGAGCTGTGCATGTTTGCCGAGGGCGCCCGCTACCAGGAGGAGATTTCGGTGGTGGGTCCGCAGGGCAAGGCCGAGTGCTTTGTGCCCGGCCCTGGCCGCTTCTGGCCCGCACACCTGGGCGCCCCGCCCGTGCCGCGCGTGGTGCTGAGCCCGCGCCACCCCAAGGGCCCACGCGAGCTGGAAGTGCCGGTCGATCCGGTGGCCCTGGCCGCGGGCGACCACAACGGCTCGACGCTGTACCAGCACCAGCGCTTCAACGCGGTGGTGCGCGGGGCCGGTGCGGTCGAGGTGGGCTTGCGCGATGGCCTGGCGGCCGTGCTCATGGGCCTGGCGGCACAGGCCTCGGCAGCCAGCGGGCAGGCCATTGATCTGACGCAGGGCGACTACGCCCTCTCGGGGTTGGACGCATGATGCACGTCCGCGCGGGTCAGCGCCTGGCGCACCAAGCATGCGGCGGCTTGCCAGTCGGCGGCCGTCATCGCATGCCCGCCGGCGCGCTCGCGCAGGACCAGTCGCTCAGGGGCGGCCGACCAGTGCGGGGCCAGCCGTGCCAGCAGGGCGCGGGTGCCCGCAGGATTGGCCCAGGCGTCGTCCTGCGCCTGCTGCACCAGCAGGCCCCGTGGGGCAATGCGCGCCCACAGCTGCGCCGGCACCTCGGCCTCGATCAGCTGGGCCTGCACATGGGCCGACTGCGCGCCAGGGGCGAGCCAGTGGGCAAAGCGCTGGGCCAGCTCGGCCAGGGACTCGCTGCCAGCCCCTGCCACGCCCAGGCAGCTGGCGCCACCGGTGCCGCTGTTGTGCGAGACCACCGCATCGATGCGCGGGTCCAGCGCCGCGGCCAGCAAGGCGGCCTTGCCGCCGCGCGAGTGGCCAATCACGGCCAAGCCGGCCAGCCGATCCTGCAGCAGCCCGCGCAGGGCCTGCGCGCTGCGCTGCAGGCCCCAGGCCCACATCGCCAGCGCGCCGCTGTCGGTGGGTGCCAGGCCCTGCAGTGGGCTGCTGTGCGTGCCCTCCACATCGGCTGCGATCTCGCAGCGGTTGAACCAGGCCAGGGCCAGGCCCTCGCCCAGCACCGCGTCGATGGCGGCGCGGTCCAGGACATGCGGCCAGCAGCCGTCCGGGCTCAGCAGCACCTGGCGCGCCTCGGGGGCCTCGGGCGCTGCCGGCCAGGCCAGGTGCAAGGTCCAGGCCACCTGCGGATGGCCGGGCAGTTCGAGCCGCCACTGGTGCCAGCTTCGATCCGTCTGCACCAGGGTGTGCAAAGGGCGCGTGACCTGCACTTCGCCGAGTTCGGGCAAGGGGCCGTACAAGGCCTGCCAGAATGTCGAATCGTCGGCCCTCAGGGAGACAGAACTTGAAAATTGATTCATCATTCACCCATGTCGCTTGCGGGCGTGCATGACCTTTGTTTTCTTTCACCACTCAACACAACACGAGGAGTCCACCATGAAATCCCTGCGTCTTTCCATGCTCACGCTGGCCAGCGGTCTGGCCCTGGCCGGCCTGGCCCATGCCGGCGAGGTGCGCGTCATGTGCTACCAGGACGGCAACGAATGCGAGGTCACCGCCGAGCTGGCCAAGCGCTTTGAAGCGCAGAACCCCGGCACCAAGATCATCGTCGACAACGTGCCCTACAAGACCATTGTCGAGCAACTGCCGGTGCAGCTGGCCGCCGGTCAAGGCCCGGACATCGCCCGCGTGACCGATCTGGGTGGCCTGTCCAAATACTACCTGGACATCTCGCGCGATCTGAAAAACCGCAAGGCCATGGACGACAACTTTGGCGCCACCGCCCCCTGGCTGTCGCCGGCACCTGGCGACAAGGGCGTGTACGGCTTCATGTCGCAGCTGACCATGACCGGCCCGTTTGTCAACAAAACCCTGTTCGAGCAGGCCAAGGTGCCGCTGCCTGGCGCCAAGGCCAGCTGGGACGAGTGGGTGGACGCCGCGCGCAAGGTCGCCCGCGCCACCCAGACCAAGGCCGCCATGGCCTGGGACCGTTCGGGCCACCGCTTTGCCGGTCCGGCCATCAGCTACGGTGCCAAGCTGTTTGACGCCAAGGGCGAGCCCGTCATCGACGCTGGCTACAAGAACGCGGTCAACAAGTTTGTCGCCTGGCACAAGGACGGCGCGATGCTGCGCGAGGTCTGGTCGGGCTCGGGCGGTTCGTCGTATGCCTCCACCATCGACGAGTTCATCAACGGCAACGTGGTGATGGTGCTGGCCGGCAGCTGGCAGATCGGCAATCTGCAGAAGAAGGTCGGCAACAAGTTTGACTGGGTCGCCGTGCCCAACCCCTGCGGCCCCGCCGCCTGCACCGGCATCCCTGGCGGCGCCGCCTGGGTGGCCCTGAAGACCAGCAAGTCGCCCAAGGAAACCGCGGCCTTCCTGGAGTTCATGGCCTCCGAGCCGGCCTATGCCGAGTTCACCGCCAAGACCAACAACATCCCGGCGCACGCCGGTCTGGCCCGCAAGGGCGTGAACTACGCCAATGCCGACGCGGGCTCCAAGGCTGCGCTTGGGGTGTTCAGCGCCGGTGTCGCCAACCTGGCCCCGGTGGCCTACCAGTTCCAGGGCTACAAGTTCAACCGCGCCATCATGCTGCCCACCGTCACCCGCGTGACGCAGGCCATTGTGGGCGAGATGAGCACCGACGAAGCGGTCAACAAGATCAATGCCGACATGGTCGACATGATCAAGCAGGCGTCCAAGTAAGCCTGATCCTGCACGGCCCCGCCCCGGGGCTGCCAGCGGTCCCGCTCAGGGGCTGCATGGCGATCCGGGGCGGGTCCGCTTTCCTTGTCGGGCCGGCCAATCTGGCGCCGTCTTGCCCCGTTCTTGATCCCTGGCCATGAAATTCCTGGCGTTCTTTTTCAACCTGTTCGAACCGCTGTTCCGGTTTGGCCAGCGGCACCTGGGCCTGCAGCGCCTGGGCTGGTTGTTTGTCGCGCCAAACCTGCTGGTGTTCGGCCTGTTCTGCTTTTTGCCCATTCTGATCAACCTGGTTTACGCCACCACGGGCGGCGTGAACCTGATGCCCTTCTCGCGCCCCTTCACCGGCGCCGAGAATTTCCAGATCCTGTTCGAGTGCCGCGACTACACCGATCTCTCGACCTGCCGCAAGGACGTGTTCTGGCGCGCCATGTTCAACACCGCCAAATTCAGCGTCCTGCAAGTGGGGCTGATGGTGCTGTTTGCCCTCATCACCGCGCTGGTGCTCAACCGCAAGATCCTGGGCCGCGGCTTTTGGCGCGGGGTGTTCTTCTACCCGGTGCTGCTGTCGCCGGTGGTGGTCGCGCTGATCTGGAAGTGGCTGCTGCAAAGCCAGGGCGCGTTCAATGCCACGCTGCTGTCCTTGGACATGCCGCCCGTCGATTGGCTGACCTCGGCCGGCTGGGCGTTTTTCTGGGCCGTCTTCGTCTCGATCTGGGCCCACATGGGTTTTTACACCCTGATCCTGCTGGCGGGCCTGCAAGCCATTCCGCGCGACCTCTACGAGGCCGCCGAGATGGACCGCGCCAGTCCCTGGCGCACGCTCACGCGCATCACGCTGCCGCTGCTCATGCCCAATCTGGTGGTGGTGCTGGTGCTGGCGGCCATCCGCGCGGTGCAGATTTTTGACGAGGTGTTTGTGCTCACGGGCGGCGGCCCCGGCTCGGCCACCACCTTCATCGTGCAGTTCATCTACCAGACCGGTTTTTCCGAGCAGATCCATCTGTACGGCCTGGCGGCGGCGGCCTCGCTGGCGCTGGCGGTGTTCCTCATCCTCCTCACCCTGGCGCAGCTGCGCCTGACCCGGGCCAGCGAGCTGGGCCAGAAAGGACGCTGACCATGGGCGTGCTGAATTTTCTGTTGCGCACCCGCGGTCAGCGCCGCCTGCACTGGACCGACGGCCTGAGCTACGCCTATTTGCTGGCGGGCCTGTTCCTGATGTTTGCCCCGGTGGTGTGGCTGGTCATGTCCTCGTTCAAGACCGAGGCGGCCATCTCGCAGTTCCCGCCCACCTTTTTGCCCTATGCCCAGAAAACCGTGGCCGTGGCTGGGCAAGACAAGCCCCTGCCCTTGTTCATGGTCAAGCAGGAGGACGGCAGCGCCAAGCCCATGGCGCAGATCAGCCGCATCGGCATCATGGCCACCATGGTCGATCCGGCGCAGCCCGAGCAGACGATCCGGGTCAACATCAATGAGCGCGTGCCGATCAACGAGATCCAGTTCGCCTGGAACAACTACACCGATCTGTTTGGCAAGTTCACCTTTGGCACCTACCTGTGGAACAGCGTTTTCATCACCGTGGTCGCCACGGTGCTGACCCTGCTGTTCAACTCGATGGCCGCGTTTGCCCTGTCCAAGTACCGCTTCAAGGGCCAGCGCGCGGTGTTCCTGCTGATCATTGCCACGCTGATGATCCCGCCGACCATCATCCTGGTACCGGTGTTCCTGGTCATCAACCAGGTGGGCCTGCTCAACAACCTGTGGGGCGTGATCCTGCCAGCCGTGGCCACGCCAACCGGCGTGTTCCTGCTGCGCCAGTACATGCTGACCATTCCCGACGAGTTGCTCGAGGCCGCGCGCATGGACCATGCAAGCGAGTGGCGCATTTACTGGCGCATCATCCTGCCGCTGTCGGCGCCCGCGCTGGCGGTGCTGGCCATCTTCTCGGTCATGTGGCGCTGGAACGACTTCCTGCTGCCGCTGATCGTGCTGTCCAAGAACGAGTTCTTCACCCTGCAGCTGGCGCTCAACTCCTTCCAGGGCGAGCTCAACACCCAGTGGCATTACCTCCTGGCCATGACCGTCATCACCTTGCTGCCGGTCACCCTGGTGTTTGCCTTTTTGCAGCGCTACATCACCACCGGCATTGCCGGTGCCGGGGTCAAATGACCGTGTCCCATTTCACTCAAACAGGTGGCCGCCGTGTCCACGCTTGAACTTCAGAACATCCGCAAAGTTTTTGACCAGACCGAGGTCATCCATGGGGTCGACCTGCAGGTCGCGCACGGCGAGTTTGTCGTCTTTGTCGGGCCCTCGGGCTGCGGCAAGTCCACCTTGCTGCGCATGATTGCCGGCCTTGACGAGCCCACCAGCGGCGACTTGCGCATCGATGGCGAGCGCGTCAACGCCATTGGCGCGGCCGACCGGGGCTGCGCCATGGTGTTCCAGTCCTATGCCCTGTATCCGCACATGACGGTGCACGCCAACATGGCCTTTGGTCTGGAGAACGCCAAGGTGCCGCGCGCCGAGATCGAGCAGAAGGTGGGCGAGGCCGCGGCCATGCTGCGCATCGACGGCCTGCTGCAGCGGCGCCCCACCCAGCTCTCGGGCGGTCAGCGCCAGCGCGTGGCCATTGGCCGCGCCATTGTGCGCAAGCCCAAGATCTTTTTGTTCGACGAGCCGTTGTCCAACCTGGACGCCGAGCTGCGCGTGTCGATGCGCAACGAATTGCGCGAGCTGCACCAGCGCCTGGGCGCGACCATGATTTATGTGACGCACGACCAGGTCGAGGCCATGACCATGGCCGACAAGATCGTGGTCCTGCGCGCCGGCCGTGTCGAGCAGATCGGCACCCCCGAGGAACTCTACACGCGACCCTGCAACACCTTTGTGGCCGGCTTCATTGGCAGCCCGCGCATGAACCTGATGCCGGTGCAGGCGCTCGATGGCGCGCCCGCCCTGCGGGCCCAGCTGCCCGCGCAGACCCACGAGGTGGGGGTGCGGCCCGAGCACTGGCAGCTGTGCGCGCCGGGCGAGGGCCTGGCCCTGACCGTGCGCAGCAGCGAGTACCTGGGCGCGCAGCGCCTGCTGCAGGCCCGCCTGGGCGAGCACCGCGTCGAGCTGCTGGTGGACGTGGCGCATGCGCCCGCCGCGGGCGATGTGATCCACGCCAGCGCCCCACTGGCGCACTGGCACGCGTTTGATGCACAAGGCCAGCGCCTGGAAGGAACGCGCGCATGACCCCGATCCAATCCACGGGCTGGACCTGCCAGCCCGGCGCAGCCCTGTCCGACGCCCAGGCCCCGCTGGCCGATGGCGGCGCCCTGCGCCTGGTGTTTCTCACGCCCACGATGGCGCGCCTGACCTGGCTGCCGGCGCAGGGCTTTCGCGAGCCGCGCACCTGGGCCATCGCGCCCACCCCCGGTCAGGACGTGCCCTGGGAAGGGCGCGCGCGCGAGGCCCTGGACGGCTTTGTGCGCCCATCGGTGCAGGCCACCGAACACGGTCTGCAGACCGGGGCGCTGCGGGTGCGCCTCTTGGGGGGGGGCGGTGCGCCAGTGCGCCTGCAGTTTGAGGATGTGGCCAGTGGTCATCTGTTGATGGACGACCGCTTCACCAGCGCCTACCTGCGCGAGGGCCGCACCGGTCTGGTCCGGCACAGCGTGCAGCGCCACCCGTCCGAGCGCTACTACGGCCTGGGCGACAAGACCGGCGAGCTGAACCTGCATGGGCGTCGCCTGCGCTGCCTGGGGCAGGACTCGATTGGCTACGACCCCAAGTGCGGCGACCCGCTGTACAAGCACTGGCCGTTTGTGATGACGCGCACCGTCGAGGGCCTGTGGGTGGGGGTGTACTACGACACTTTGTCGGCCTGCACCTTTGACCTGGGCTGCGAGCACGACAACTACCACGGGCTGTTTCGCAGCGTCGACATCGACGACGGCGATCTGGACTACTACCTCATGAGCGGGCAGACCCCCGCCGAGGTGTTGGCGCAGTTTGTCCAGCTGATTGGCGGCACGCACATGCCCCCGCGCTGGACCTTGGGCTTTGCACAGACCGCGATGGGGCTGGCGGATGCGCCCGATGCGCAGCAGCAGCTCGAGCGCTTCATCGACGAGTGCGAGCGCCGCCGCGTGCCCATTTCCTCGTTCCATTACGGCTCGGGCTACTCCAGCCGGGGCAAGCAACGCTACGTCTTCACCTGGAACCGCAGCAAGTTCCCCGATCCCGAGGGCGTGAACCGGCGCTTTCATGCGGCCGGCATGACCTTGGTGGCCAACCTCAAGCCCTGTCTGCTCGACGACCACCCCGACTACGCCAGCCTGGCCCAGGCGCATGCCTTTGTCGAGCACGCGGACAGCGGCAAGCCGGTGGTCGAACCCTATTGGGACGGCCAGGGCTCGCACCTGGATTTCACCAAGCCACAAGCGATTGCCTGGTGGCAGTCGCGCCTGCGCGCGCAAATCCTGGAACGCGGCATCGAGGTGGGCTGGAACGACAACAACGAGTACATGATTGCCGCCGAGGACGCGGTCAGCCACGGTTTTGGCCAGCCGATCCCGATCCACCGCAGCCGCCCCCTGCATGCCCTGATGATGACGCGCGCCACCTTCGAGGCCCAGCGCGCCTACTGGCAGGAACAGGGCCAAGCCGAGATGCTGTTCACCGTCACCCGCGCCGGCCCCCCGGGCATCCAGCGCTATGCGCAGACCTGGTCGGGTGACAACACCACCAGCTGGGACTCGCTCAAGTGGAACATCCGCACCGGCTTGCAGATGGGCCTGTCGGGCATGTTCAACATCGGCCACGATGTGGGCGGCTTTTTCGGCCCACTGCCCGACCCCGAGATGCTGCTGCGCTGGGTCCAGGCCTGCGCGCTGAACCCGCGCATGGTCATGAACTCCTGGAAGCCCAACAATGTGAGCAACCTGCCGTGGATGCACCCGGAGGTGGCCCAGGAGGTCACGCAGGCGATCACCTTGCGCTACCGCCTGCTGCCCTATCTGTGGGCGGTGACCGAGCAGGCCTGCCGCGCGCACCTGCCCATTGTTCGGCCCACCTTTTTCAACTTCCCGCGGGACGAGGCCTGCTACGCCGACAGCGACGACTTCATGCTGGGCGACGACCTGCTGGTCGCCCCGGTGGTCACGCCCGGCGCGCGCGAGCGCAGCGTGTACCTACCGTCACTGCCCGATGGTGGCCAATGGTTCGACTTTGATACCCGCCAGGCCTATGCCAGCGGCCAAACGCACACCGTGGCCGCGCCATTGGCGCGTCTGCCGCTGTTCGTGCGCGGCGGCGCGCGCATTCCGGTGGCCGCCCCGCCCGCCGGCCAGGTGCCGCGCCATGACGACCCGGTCAGCGAGGTGCTGCAGTTCTGATGCCGTGCCCCGCCCGGGCGGCGGGGCATTAAGATGCGGTCATGTTGGAATTTAAAAACATGACCGTGCTGGTGACCGGCGGTGCGGGCTACATCGGCTCGCACACCGTGCTCTGCCTCTTGCAGGCCGGGGCGCAGGTGCGGGTGCTCGACAACCTCTGCAACAGCTCGGCCGAATCCCTGGCGCGCGTGGCCCGAATTGCGGGGCGCAGCGCCGAACTGGTGGTGGGCGATGTGCGCGACGAGGCCCTGCTGCAGCGCCTGCTGGGGCAGGGGGTGGATGCGGTGATCCACTTTGCCGGTCTCAAGGCGGTGGGCGAGAGCGTGCGCGAGCCGCAGCGCTATTACGACGTGAACGTGGGCGGCAGCCTGGCCCTGTGCCGCGCCATGGCGGCGTGCGGGGTGTTCAAGCTGGTCTTCAGCTCCTCGGCCACGGTCTACGGCGATCCGCAGCGCGTGCCCATCGACGAGGACCAGCCCGCCGGTGCCACCACCAACCCCTATGGCCGCAGCAAGTGGATCGTCGAGCAGATGCTGGTCGATTTGGCCGCGGCCGATCCGCGCTGGCGCATGGCGCGGCTGCGCTATTTCAATCCCGTGGGCGCGCACGCCAGCGGCCTGATCGGCGAGGACCCACGCGGCATCCCCAACAACCTGGTGCCCTTCATCGCGCAGGTGGCCGTGGGCCAACGCCCCGAGCTGGCCATTCACGGCCAAGACTGGCCGACGCCCGATGGCACCGGCGTGCGCGACTACCTGCATGTGATGGACCTGGCCGAGGGCCACCTGTGCGCCCTGCAGGCTTTGCAGACGCGGCATGGTGCGCCGGTGTGGAACCTGGGCACGGGCCGCGGCGTGAGCGTGCTCGAGATGGTGCGGGCCTTCGAACAAGCCAGTGGTCGCGCCGTGCCCTACCGCATGGGGCCCCGGCGCGACGGCGACATCGCGGTCTGCTATGCCGACCCCCGTCGGGCGCATCAAGAGCTGGGCTGGCAGGCCCGCCGCGGCCTGGCCGACATGATGGCCGATACCTGGCGCTGGCAGTCGCAGAACCCGCAGGGCTTTGCGCAGGGATAATCGAACCATGTTGAATGTCACCCCCGTCATCTTGTGTGGCGGCGCCGGCAGCCGCCTGTGGCCGCTCTCGCGCACCGGTTTTCCCAAACAGTTTTTGTGCCTGACCGGCGACGAGAGCCTGTTTCAGCAAGCGGCCCGCCGCTTGGCCCAATTGGCGCAACCCGGTTGGCAGATCGCGGCACCCCTGATCGTGACCGGCGAGGAGCACCGCTTTCTGGCGGCCGAGCAACTGCGCGAAACGGGCATCGCCCTGGGCGCGGCCCTGCTCGAACCGGTGGGACGCAACACCGCGCCGGCCCTCACCCTGGCCGCCCTGGCGGCGCATGCCCAGGACCAGGACCCGGTGCTGGTCGTGACCCCGGCCGACCAGACCGTGACCGACACCGCTGCATTTGCCGCGGCGGTGCAGCAGGCGGTGCAAGCCGCTGCCCAAGGCCAGATCGTGATCCTGGGCATCACACCCGACAGTCCCGAAACAGGTTACGGCTACATCCAGGTAGCGCTTGCCCCGGGGACGGGCGCCCAAGCGGTGCGTCGCTTTGTTGAAAAGCCCGACCGCGACACCGCACAGGCCTACCTGGACGAAGGCGGTTATTTCTGGAACGCGGGCATGTTCGTGCTCAAGGCCTCGGTGTGGCTGCAGGCCCTGGGGCGGTTTCGCCCCGACATTCTGGCGGCCACGCAAGCCGCCTGGGACGCGCGTCAGGTGGACGCCCACTTTGTGCGGCCCGAGCGCAGCGCCTTTGCCGCGGTGCCGGCCGAGTCGATTGATTACGCCGTCATGGAGCACTGCCCCGGCAGCGCGCTGCCCTTGGTCATGGTGCCGCTGGATGCGGGCTGGAGCGATCTTGGGGCCTGGGACGCGGTGTGGAAGGTGCTGCCCAAGGACGAGGCGGGCAACGCCCACATTGGCGACGTGCTGACCCAGGACAGCCGCAACACCCTGGTGCATGCCACCAGCCGCCTGGTGAGTGTGGTGGGCCTCGATGGGGTGGTGGTGGTGGAGACGCCCGACGCGGTGCTGGTGGCTGACAAGTCGCGCAGCCAGGACGTCAAGCACATCGTCAATGCGCTGGGCAACAAGGACCGCGAGGAACACGCCTTGCACCGCAAGGTGCATCGCCCCTGGGGTTGGTACGACAGTGTCGATGAGGGCGATCGCTTCAAGGTCAAGCGCATCCAGGTCAACCCCAAGGCCAGCCTGAGCTTGCAAAAACACCATCACCGCGCCGAACACTGGATTGTGGTGAGTGGCACCGCCGAGATCACCAACGGCGAGCAGACCCTGACCCTGACCGAGAACCAGTCGACCTACATCCCGCTGGGCGTGGTGCACCGCCTGGCCAACCCCGGCAGCATCCCCCTGGAAATCATCGAGGTCCAGTCGGGCAGCTACCTGGGCGAAGATGACATCGTTCGTTTTGAGGATCAGTACGGGCGCCGCGATCTGTCGGCGGGGTCTTGAGGCCGCGGCGCCAGCCAGCGCCGTGGCCGAGTCTTGGCCGAGTCTTGGCCGAGTCTTGGTCCGGGTCAGCCGCCTGGCATCAAGGCGACCCGCTGAGCATCCAGGCGATGGTTTCTTGCAAGGGGCGTGGTTGCCATTGAGGGAGCCATTGCTGGAGCTTCTTGGCGCTGCCACGGAGCATGCGGACCTCGTTTTGGCGCACGAATAGCGGGTCCACCTGAACCTCCAAGACATGCCCCGAGATCGCCTGCGCCATCGCCAGGATTTCCCGGAGAGAGTGCACATGACCCGAGCAGACATTCAGGGTCTGGCGTGGTGATGCTTGCAGCAGCGCCACATAGGCTTGGACCACATCCCGCACATCGGTGAAGTCTCGGTACACGTCCAAATTGCCCAGCGACAGCACCGGCTGGCGTTGTGCAAAGGCATGGACAATTTTTGGAATCAGAAAGCGGCGTGACTGGCCCTGACCGGTGTAATTGAAGGGCCGCACCACCGTGATGGGCAGTTGGTCGGCCCACAGCGCGGCCATCTGTTCCATGGCCACTTTGCTGACAGCGTAATCGTTGCTGGGGCACAGCGCTTGTGTCTCATCGATCCATGCCGCATCTGCATGGCCGTAGATGTTCCCACTGCTGGCAAGCAGCACCGTGCCGAGTGATTTGGCGACCCTGGAGGACGCCAGGGCTTGCAAGAGATTTCGGGTGCCGACAATGTTGGTGCGATAGATCTCTTGCACATCGCCATGGGCCACAAAGGACACGGCCGCCAGGTGGACGATGTGGTGGGGCTGGACATGGTCGATGGCATCCCGCAGGGCCTGTGGGTCCGTCAGGTCGGCCCGCAGCCGCATCGCACCCGTGGGCTCGCCTGCTCGGACCGTGCCGTAGACCTCGTGCCCAGCCTGCTCCAGCGCTGCGCTCAGATGCAGGCCTGTAAAGCCATGAATGCCGGTGACCAGGACCCGTGACACGTCGCCTTCCACCTCAGAACGCATGCCCGCGTTCGACCCGTTCCAGGTCTCGCTGGACCATCATGGCGCACAGGTCCTCCAAACCGAGGGTGGGATGCCAGCCCAACACCCGGGCTGCTTTGGAGGCGTCGCCAATCAACAGATCCACTTCGGCTGGCCGATAGAACTTGGGGTTGATGCGAACCAGCGTCCGACCCGTTCGGACATCGATGCCGACCTCTTGTTCACCGCTGCCACTGAACTCCAGGTCATAGCCCATGGCCTTGGCCGTGAGCGCCACGAAATGCCGAACCGTTTCGGTTCGGTTGGTGGCCAGAACGAAGGTGTCGGGCTGTTCCACCTGCAACATCCGCCACATGCCATCCACATAATCTTTGGCGTAACCCCAGTCGCGTTTGGCATCCAGGTTGCCCAGTTGCAGGCAATCGAGTTGACCCGCATGGATGCGTGCAAACGAGTGGGTGATCTTGCGCGTGACGAACTCCAGCCCACGCAATGGGGATTCGTGATTGAACAGGATGCCGCTGGAAGCAAACATCCCATAGGACTCACGGTAGTTGACGGTCATCCAGTGCGCGTACAGCTTGGCCACCCCATAGGGGCTTCGGGGGTAAAACGGTGTCTCCTCCGTCTGCGGCACCGATTGCACCTTGCCGAACATTTCCGAAGTGGAGGCCTGATAGAAGCGGATCTTGGGGTTGATCAGTCGGATGGCCTCCAGCAAATTCAATGCCCCCACGCCCGTGACCTGGGTGGTGAACGCGGGCAGATCGAAGGACACCCCGACAAAGCTTTGGGCCGCCAGGTTGTAGATTTCGTCTGGCGCAATTCGCTGGATCAAGCCAATGCAAACGCCCGGGTCGGTGAGATCAAACTCTACCAGGTGCAATCTTTCATGCCCCTCAATCCCGAGTTCGGCCAAACGCCAGAAGTTGATCGTGCTGGAGCGGCGGTAGGTGCCGTAGACGGTGTAGCCTTTGGAGAGCAACAACTCGGCGAGGTAGGCGCCGTCCTGACCCGTAATCCCGGTGATCAAGGCTTTTTTAGACATCATGGGCTCTCAGATTGCAGCAGTGCGGGGTTTCAAGACGAGGGGCAGTGCATCGCAGAGATGCTCAATCTTGATCGGCACATGCGGGCTTGAAGGCAACGAAAGTCGTCTGCCGAGGCTTGCAAGCCAAGCGATTGTACCGATTGGGTCCAAGAAAAACGCCCAACATTGGGTTGGGCGTTTGGGTTGGTGGACCGAAGGAGGATCGAACTCCCGACCTCTGCATTGCGAACGCAGCGCTCTCCCAGCTGAGCTATCGGCCCGTATTCGGGGGGAACCTGAGTGGTTCCGACAAACCAATAGTTTACCGTTTTTTCCCAGGGCCAGCCAAATCGCCATGGCCCTAGCGGGCGCCATGACCGGTCAGGACAATGCGAACGGTCTTGAAGGCAATCAACAAGTCCATGGCCAGGCTGTAGTGACTCACGTAGTACAGGTCGTAGCCCAGCTTGGTCAGGGTTTCGTCCTCGCTCGCGGCGTAGCCCTGCTGCACCTGGGCCCAGCCGGTCAGGCCTGGGCGCACCAAATGTCGGTAGGGGTAGCTGGGCATGCGGGACGCGAACTGGCGCACAAATTCCAGTTGTTCGGGACGCGGGCCAATCAGGCTCATCTGGCCGCGCAGCACGTTCCACAACTGCGGGATTTCATCGAGCCGGGTTTTGCGGATGAACTGCCCCAAACGGGTGATGCGGGGGTCCTTGTCTTGGGCAAAACGGGCGGTGGTGTCTCGGCTGTGGCGCATGCTGCGGAATTTGAACAATCGAAACGGCTGGCCATATCGGCCCGTGCGCCACTGAACAAATACCGCCGGTCCCGGTGAGTCCAGGCGCACCGCCACACCCACCAACAGTCCCAGTGGCAACCAAAGTGGCATCAGGCCCAGCACCAGCACCAGATCCAGCAGCCGCTTGACCAGGTCGTAGGCCGGGCGCGCCTCGGGTTGCCACAGCATATGGGCCATGCGTTCGGTGGCGATGCGACCCGTCAGGGATTCGGCCAGGCTGTCCGGGCTGTACAGGCGCAGGTGATGCCGCTTGAGCTCAATCAGGCGGGCACGGCGCAGCGCATCGTCCTGCGCCAGCGGATCCAGCAGCACCGCATCGACATCTGGCGCGCGGTCGAGGAAGGTCCAGTGCTCGGGCCAGTGAACCGCCCGCACCGGCCATGTGCGTCGCTCATGTGGGCTGAGCTGGTCTTGCACCTGTTCGAGCACGCCTTCATCCAGGCACAGCAATTTGAGTGGGCGATGCTGGTGCAGCCATCGCTCGGCCACCCAGAACCACAAGCAGGTCAAGGCCCAGGTCAGCAGCACCGCCCCACGCGAATAAGCCGACTGGACGATGGCAAAGCCCAGGGGCATCAGCACATAGGGCAAGGTGGTGGTGACCCACATCACGCTGCGCCGTTCGGCCAGTGGCAAGCGGGCCCCGTGGTACAGCAGGTGTGCGGCCACCGCATAGGGCAGCACGCTGGCCAGCACGGTTTGGCTGAACACATGGGTGGCCCATCCAATGCTTTGCAAGGCTTGGCTTAGCAGCCAGGCGAAGGCAATGCCCAATAGACCGCCCAGGCTCCAGAGCAAGTGCCGCTGTTGCTGGCGTGCCGGCGCGCCAGCGAGGGCCTGTTGCGGAGGTCTTGGCCGTGTCATGGGCCAACGGGCGGTGGCTTGCAGGGGCGCTTCGCGGTAGATGCGCAGCAAGGCCTTGGCTTGAGCAGCGGTGTGAAAGTGACGCTCGTAGCGTTCGCGTGCCGCCTGGCCCATTCGTGCGCGCAATTCGGGGTGGGCCAGCAGGATCTGCAAGGCGGCAGCGACCGATGCCGCTTGGCCGTCGACCAACAAGCCTTCCTGGCCGTGGGTGATCATCTCCTCGATACCCGGCAACTTGCTGGCCACGATGGGTAGTCCCGCGCGCATGCCTTCGATCAGGGTGATGGGCATGCCTTCATGGTCTGAAAGCAGCACCAGGACCTGGCACTGTGCCAGCCGCTCTGGCACTTGCTGCACATCACCGCGAAACTGCACATGGTGCAGCCCTGTGCGTTCGCGCATGGCCTCCAGCGGCGCACGCAAGGGCCCATCGCCCAGGATCTGGGTGGGGGGGCAAACGCCTTGACGCGCCAACAAGGCCAGCGCCTGAAGGAGCAGGTCGGGCCGCTTGGGCGCGGCCAAGCGAGCCACCATCATCACTTGCGCGGGTTCGGCGTCCGCTTGGGCGCGCCAGGGGCTGTCCTGCAGGCTGTTGGGAATGACGTCGATGCGCTCTTGCGGCAGCGGCAGATTGCTGGCCAATGAGCGTTCATGGTGGGACACGCAAACCATGCGCGTGGTCCACGCCGCGAGCATGTGCTCGGCCAGCCATGCACTCCAGCGGATGCGCCAAGGGGATTGCGGCTTGAAGCCAAAGCCATGCACGGTGTACACCACCGGCCAGTGTTGCCAATGGCCTGCCAGGCGCGAGATCACGCCCGCCACAGCGCTATGGGCATGCAGCACATCCGGCGGCTTGTCCCGCAGGATGGCGACCACGGCCTGCATGGCCCGCCAGACGCGCCAGGGGTTCAGGGAGTTGCCCAGTTGCGGCACGCCATGCACCTGCACGCCCAGCGTTTGCAGGGACTGGGCCAGCGGACTTTGGCGGGCATCGTTGCCGCCAATCAAGACCGACAGGCGAACTGCGTGGCGCAGGCTTTGACAAAGCTCCAGCACATGGGTTTGGGCGCCTCCCAGTTCGCCCTTGGTGATCACCAGGGCAACGTGCAAGGCGGGCGGGTGTGAAGAGGTCATTCGAATCTGGGTCAGGTCACTCTGGCGTGATCGGTTTCGGGTTTTGCCTGGCCCGCGCGGGGCGGTCCTTGGTGGGCCAGCATGGCCAGCACCCACAAGGATAGGCCCCACTCGCTCAATTCATTGCTCAAGGGGTTGAACAGCGAGCTGAACAGCAGAAATGCGGGAATCGTCAAAAGGGGATGTTGTACCAGCAAGTTCAAGGGTTGGTGGCGAAAGAGCCAGATCATGCGCCACAAGGGGGTGAATACCAGCAGGAACCCCAGCAGGCCCACAACGCCAAGATCAGACAGGACCTGAAGATACGCCATGTGGATCACCACATGGTATTCGCCGCCAAAACTCGAGCGCGTGGCCTGCCAGCCGCCACCCCAAGGCAGGTGGCCAGGCAGCGCGTCAAGCGCAACCCGCCACATTTCCAAGCGGGAGGCCATGGTCTGGGGGCCTCGTCGCGGCGCCAGCCATTGGGACCATTGAGGTCCTTCCTGCCCATCCGACAGGGTCCAGAACTCGGTCAGGCGCGCCATCTCGGCCGGGTTGAAATTGATCCAGACGGCCCCCAAAGTCCAGGCGCTGAGCCACAGCAGCAAGCCGGTGCTTCTGCCTCGGTGGTGCCGAATGTCGATGCACCAGGCCAGCAGGAGGATCAGCACCAGCCACAGCAGCCCGGTGCGGCTGCCATCGAGGTGCACCAGCAGTGCGGCCAGCATGCACCACCAGATCCCACCCCGAATCCGCCGCCGACCCACCTGATCCAGCAAGCCGATGCCAAACACATAGGCCGCGGGAATGTACAGCGATCCTGCCTTGGCCAGCTGAAAACCGATCCGATGGTCACCTGTGGGCCCCAAGGCCAGCAGGGGGTGCCAATGCAGGACTGACAGGGCCAGCAGCGCGGCCAGCACCAAGCAGGCGGCCAGGGCGGCGTTGATCAGCAGGGTGTCGTCGTGGCGAGCGGCCCGGACCAAGCCCCACGCCAGCAGGCCCATCAACAGGTATTTGCCTGCCACCCCGAGCAGGTAAGGGCTCACGCCCGACACCAGCACCAGGTTGATGGCAAACAGCACCCAGGCCCATCCCATGGTCTGGCCCACGGCGGGGATGGGGGCGGTGCCCCATCTGCGGCCGAGCAGACCGCCAAGCAAGAGCAAGGCAATCGCCCAGTACGCGACCACCCCGGTCAGGTCGCGCAGGCCTGGCAGGAAGACCCAAAGGCAGAAGAGGGTGCAGCTTGTGGGTTCAATTGGGAATTGGAGGCGTTTGGACATGAACATCACGCCCAATTTTAAAATCTATTTTTCAACTTAAATACACATCCATCCAGTCGCCGCCAATCTTTTCAAGAGAGAACCGATCGAGCACTCGTTGCCGCAGCGCCTGTCCCAGGCTGCGCCGGGCCGGCGCGGGAACGGACAGGGCGTCGCTCATGCGCTGCGACAAGGCCTGTGCATCCCCGGTCGGCACCAGCCAGGCCGGATCGCCCAGCACCTCCCGCACCCCCCCGCAGTCGGTGGCCACGACCAGGGTTTCGCAGGCCATGGCCTCGGCCACCACCAAGCCAAAGCCTTCGAAGTCAGACGACAGGACAAACAGATCGCAGGCGTTCATCAGGGCCGGCACATCGTGTCGCCGGCCCAACAGGCGTACCGACGCGCCCAATTGTCGAACGGCAATGCCTTGCTCAAGCGCGAGCTGGCAAGGCCCATCGCCGGCCACCACCAAGACGGCATTGGGGTGGTGGTGGCGCAGTTCGGCAAAGGCATCGATCAGCAGGGCCTGGTTCTTGGCTGGGTGCAGGCGGCCCACGTTCAGCAGCAGGGCTTGCTCGGGCGCGATGCCCAGCGCCGCGCGCACGGCTGCGCGCGCGGCCGGGTCGGGGGCAAAACGTTGCGTGTCGATGCCGTTGTGCATCACGCGCATGCGACCCGGCAGCACGGCCTTTGCCCGGATGAAGGCATCCACCGCCTCCTGGCTGACATTGGTGCTCAGATCGGCCCAGCGGTCGGTCAGCCGATAGGCCAGCATGCGCAAGGCCCCGCCTTCGTTGGTGCTGTGCGCCGAGCAAATCAGCCGCCGCATGGGGGTCAGCATGCGCACCAGGCGGGCCAGCAAATTGGCGTGCACCATGTGGCTGTGCACCACATCGGCCTGCAACTGCTGCACCAGCCGCCGCAAGCGAACGTACCCGCGCCACAAGGTCCAGGGTTGGCGCATGTTCATGGCCAGGCAGTGCACGGTGATGGCCGGGTCCACCGCCAGCTCTTGGGGCCCTGTCAGATACGCCAGGTGCACCGTGTGGCCCTGGGCGACCAGGCCTTGGCCCAGCGCCAGCACCTGGAGTTCGGCGCCGCCCATTTGCAAGGAGGTGGTGATCAGCAAGATCTTCATGGGTGGCGGCGCGCCCACCAGGCGCATTGCAGGGTCCGGATCAGGGCCTTGATCCATGGCAGGGGTTGGCGCAGCCGGCGCAGCTGGTCGCGGTAGAACAGGCCAAAGCCGCGCGGATTGGCGCGCAGGTCGCGCGCGAAATTGGCGGTGTAGCCGTCGGGCAGGTACTCGCACCAATAAATCACCGTGTCGAGGTCGTACAGGATGGGGCCCCGGTCGGCGATGGCATTCCAGGTGTAGAGCTCGGGCACAAATTTTTCGCCCTCGATCCAGGCCATGGGCACTTGCAGCATGGCGCTGCGGCGAAACAGATAGGCCAGGTCCGCTTGCAGGCAGGCCCCCGCCTGGTTGGGCGACATGCGGCGAGGCGACGGGCCGCCGGGCTGGCGCCCCAGCAGGCGGCCCTGGAGGTCGGCTTTGCGAAAACACAGGCCTTGCAGCGCGGGGTCCTGGCCATGCCGGGCAATGGCCTGCGCCATGTGCTGCATGGCATCGGGCGGTAGCAGGTCATCGCTGTCGACCAGCAGGATCCAATCGCCCGAGGCGGCCTGGACGCCGGTGTTGACGGCGCGGGGCTTGCCCTGGTTGGCTTGTTGCCGCAGCACCTTCTGGATGCCGTCGACGTCGGGGAGCGTGCGCCACCAATCGGCCGTGCCGTCCTGGCTGCCGTCGTCCACCAGCACCCATTCAAAGGGCTCGCTGCGCACCATGGCGCACAGGCTTTGCCAGAGCCGGTCCAGGGTGTGCCGGCGGTTGTAGGTGCAGGTCAGGAGGGTGATCATGGGCGTCGCCAGGCCAGGAGTTGGTGGCCTCGGGCGTACCCCAGCAAGCACGCCAGCAGCACGACCTCGGCCAGCATCACACCGGCCAACATGCCCGGGGCCGCCAGCCAATGCGCCAACAGCGCGCCCAGCGCCAGCCCCAGCAGCGAACAGGCGATCAAGGTCAGGCTGGCCGCCCGGTCTTGGCCCGCCGGGATCAGCATCCCGGTGCCCAGGCCTTGGGTCAGCAGCCGCAATGGGATCAGCCAGGCCATGGCCGTGAGCAGACCGCTGGCGTTGGCAAACGAGGGGCCCAAGAGCAAGGTCAGCAATTGCGGCCCCAGCAGGCTCAGCAGCAGCGCCGCCAGGATCCCGGCCACCCCCAGTCCCAGCAAGAGCTGTCGAGCGGCCGGTGAGCCGCGACCTTGCGCGAATTGTTGCGACAGGTGGGGCAACAAGGCGGTCATGAGCGGGCCTGTCAATCCCACCACACCTTTGAAGAGCTTCTCGGCAGGGGCGTACACCGCCACCGCCGCAGGACCGGCCACGGCCCCCAGCACCGCCACCGTGGAGGACAGCATCAGGTTGCCGGCACTGCGGTACACGAACACATGCCAACCCGATCGGATTTCTTGGAGGGCCGGTGCCCATTGCCAGGCACCACGACCCGCCAAGCGCCAGGCCAGGCCCATGGTCAGGAGGGTGGCGCAGCCGCTGACACCTGCCATGATCCAGATCGCCAGCGCCAGGTCTTGCGGGCTGTCGATGAAGACCCACAGCAGCAGCAAGCCGAGCATGCGCGCGCCCGTGTCGAGGGCTACCGCGCTGCCCACCCGATCAAGTCCCTGCAGCAGCCAGAAGGGGCTGAAGCCGAACGACAGGGCAAACAACAGGCTGGCCCACCACAGGCTTGGCGGCGTGTGCGCGCCCCACCACAAGGCCAGCACCACCATCGGCAACACGGCGGCCGAAAGCACCCCCTTGGCCAGGGTGACCGAGGCCCACAGCCGGGCAGCGGTGGCCGGGCGCTCGGCCGGTGCGACCACCGCCAATTGGCGCAGGGCGCTCATATTGAAGCCGTACTCGATGCCCAAGGCGGCCATGAGGCCCACGGCTTGCAGCCAGACCAGCTGGCCATAGGCATGGGCACCCAGGCCGCGCGCCAGGATGGGGATTTCCAGAAACGACAGCAACACCCCGCCCAGATGCGCCCCGGTCAGCAGGGTGGTGGTGCGAAGCAGGGAAGGGCGGGCCATGGGCGGGCATTGTAGGCGCCGGCCCCGGGCGCGACCCAGCGCCTGGGCTTGGGTCGGCCGCTCAGGCCGCGCGCACCCAGTCCGCGTCCTGCACCAGCGCGCCGCTGTGCTGCAGCTCGGCCAGCAAGGACTGCAACCAGTCGTCCAGGGGCTGGCCGCCGCCCAGGCGGGCGTGCAATTGGCGCAGATAGGGCACGCTCGCGGCCCATTGCAGCATCTGCGCCTGCGGCACCTGCTGCCACTCCAGCAGCTTGAACACCAGCAGCACCTTGGCCCCATGGGCGGCGTGGCGGTCGGGGGCCTGCACAAAGCGCTCGAGCTTGCTGCGCGCGCGCTGCAAGGCACCGGCGGTGTCGGCAAACACGCGGCCGTGGCCCGGGATGATCACCTGTGGGGCCAGGCGCTCGATCAGGTCGAGCGTGCTGGCCACCGCATCAAAGGCCGGCTCCTGCAGCAGCTCGGGAAAGACCACGCCAAAGCCGTGCTCCCACAAGGCGTCGGCCGAGATCATCAGGCGGGCTGCGGGCGCAAACAGCAGCACCGAGTCGGGATCATGGCCCGGGGCGGCGTGCACCTCCCAGTCCAGCGGGCCCAGGCGCAGGGTCTGGCCAGGCTGCAGCAGCTGATCAAAGCGAAAGGGCGGACAGGACTGGCCGGTGGCGTCGTGGCTCATGGCCTCGCGCTGCCAGTGGCGCACCGCCTCGGACAGACCAGGCGGGATCCAGGTCTGCAGCGCCGGGTAATGGGCCTGCAGGGCGGCATTGCCGCCGCAGTGGTCGCTGTGCAGGTGGGTGTTGAGCAGGCGGTCGAGCGGCCGCGATCCCAGCGCCCCGGTCAGCAGGGCCAGGGTTTGCGCCGAATGCGTCACATAGCCGCTGTCGACCAGCACTGCTTCGTGCGCATCGCACAGCAAGATGTTGTTGGCGGACAGCCAGCCGCGCTCGAAGACCTGCACGCCAGCAGGCAAGGCCAGGGGATCGCTCATGCGACCCAAGTTTACTTGCCGCTGCGCAACTCGCGACGCAGGATCTTGCCCACGTTGGACTTGGGCAGCTCGTCACGGAATTCGATGTACTTGGGCCGCTTGTAGCCGGTGAGGTTTTGCTGGCAAAACCGCGCCACCGCTTCTTCGGTGAGCATCGGGTCCGAGCGCACCACAAAGACCTTGATCGTCTCGCCCTGCATGGTGTCGGGAATGCCCACCGCCGCGCACTCGACCACGCCGGGGCAGGTCGAGATCACGTTCTCGAGCTCGTTGGGGTACACATTGAACCCGCTGACGATGATCATGTCCTTCTTGCGGTCGACGATGCGGGTCGTGCCATCGGGCGACATGATGCCGATGTCGCCGGTGCGCATGAAGCCGTCGGCGGTGAAGGTGCGGGCGTTCTCGTCGGGCTTGTTGAAGTAGCCGATGGTGACGTTCGGGCCCTTGATGCAGATCTCGCCGGCCTCGCCCGGCGCCAGCGAGTCGCCGTCGTCGTTCTTGATGGCAATCTCGACACTGGGCAGGGGCAGGCCGATGTGGCCACTGAAGCCGCTGGCGGTGACCACGTTGTTGGTGCCGATGGCGCAGGTCTCGCTCATGCCCCAGCCCTCGATCATGGTGCTGCCGGTGGCCTTTTGCCAGGCGCGCGCCGTGCCCTCGGAGGCGGCCATGCCGCCCGCCTGCGTGAGCTTGAGGTTGGACCAGTCGACGGTCTTGAACATGGGGTGCTGCATCAGCGCGTTGAACAGGGTGTTGACGCCGGGCAACATGTGGAAGGGCCGCGACTTGAGGACCTCGATGAACTTGCCAAAGTCGCGCGGATTGGGCACCAGGGTCAGGTGCGAGCCCTGGCGGATGGCCAGCAGGCACAGCGTGAGCGCGAAGATGTGGTACAGCGGCAGCGCGGCGATGGCGTTGATTTTGCGCAGGTCGCCCACCGAGGCGAGCGCCGGGGTGAACCAGGCCTCGGCCTGCAGCATGGCGGCCACCACGTTGCGGTGTGTGAGCACCGCGCCCTTGGACAGGCCGGTCGTGCCGCCGGTGTATTGCAAAAAGGCGTAATCGTCCAGGCTTTGCTGCACCGGCTTGAGGCTCATCTGCCGGCCTTGCGACATGGCCTTGCGCAACGGGGTGACGCTGCGCCCACCGGTCAGGGGCAGCTCGAACTCGGGCACCAGCTTGGCCAGGTGGCGCACCGCAAACGTCATCCAGCGGCCGTACCAGGGCCCCAGCATGTCGCCCAGCGCGGTGATGACCACGTGCTTGACCTCGGTCTGCTCGATCACCTCTTGCAAGGTGTGGGCAAAGTTTTCCAGGATGACGATGGCGCAGGCACCCGAATCGCGCAGCTGGTGCTCCAGCTCTCGGGCCGTGTACAGCGGGTTGACGTTGACGCAGGTGTAGCCGGCGCGCAGCACCGCCGCCATGGTCACCGCAAACTGCGGCAGATTGGGCAGCATGATGGCCACCCGGCTGCCCGGGGGCAGGCCGCGCGACTGCAGCCAGGCGCCCAGCGCGGCCGAGTGCTGATCGAGCTGCCGATAGCTCATCCAGCGGTTCATGCACACCGAAAACGGCGAGTCGGCGTGCTCGCGGAAGGCGCGTTCGAGCACCTCGGTCAGCGAGCTGTATTGCTCGGGGTGCACATCGTGCGGGACACCAGGGGGGTAATGCTTTAACCAGATGCGTTCCATACCAAACTCCAATGGACGATGCGGCATTGTGCGCATCTGCGCGGGCCGGGGGGAGGGGGGAATCCCGCCCATGGGGGGGCTGGGGCCTTTGGCACTGGGCCGAGCGGTCATGGCCCCTTTCGCGCTAGGCCATGCGCCCTTTCGGTGACAAATCTAGGGTAAACCCTTAAAATTGGGGCATGAACGATCCCCTGGCCCCTGCCCCCAACGCCAGGCCCCAGGCGCGCCCGCGCCAAGGGCTCGCGCGCTGGCGCGTGCTGTGGCGCCGCTGGTGGCGCCAGCGCATGGGCCTGCAAGACCCGTCCCGCTCACGCGCGCCCGCCTGGGTGCCCATCCGGGGCCTTCGGCCGCGCCACCGGCCACGCATCCTGGCGCATTTGCTGGCGCTCGATGCCCAGGACCGCTACCTGCGCTTTGGCTACCCCGCCACCGACGAGCAAATCGGCCGCTACGTGGCCGAGTTGCACTTCGAGCGCGACGAGCTCTTTGGCATCTTCAACCGCCGCCTGCAACTGGTGGCGATGGCGCACCTGGCCTATGCGGTCGAGCCCGATTTGTCGACCTGCGCCGAGTTTGGTGTGTCGGTGTCGGCACATCAGCGCGGCCGGGGCCTGGGCGCGCGCCTGTTTGACCATGCGGTGGTCCATGCGCGCAACAACGGCGTGCGCCAGCTCTTCATCCATGCCCTGAGCGAGAACGCCCCCATGCTGCGCATCGCGCGCAAGGCCGGGGCCACGGTGCAGCGCGAGGGCGGCGAAAGCGAGGCCTGGTTGCGCCTGCCAGAGGCCACGCTTGACAGCCAGCTCAGCGGTTTGTTGCAGGACCAGGCGGCCGAGCTGGACTACCGCCTCAAGCAACAGGCGCAAGGTTTTCTGCGGGTGCTGGCCGCCTTGCAAGAGATCCGCCAGGGCGTGCGCGAGGCCAAGCGCACCACTTGAAGGCCCCCGCCCCTGGACGGCGTTTGTCATGTGGATGCGCTATCCTAGTGGCTTGTCCACCACGGCATGTCCTGCCCCAACCCTGTGTCAGACCCCCATCCTGCGCGCGCCACCGATCGTGTTGACAAGCGTGGCTTTCTGCAAAAACTCGCCGAATTCCTGCACCCTGGTCCCGACTCGCGCGACGAGTTGATCGAGACCCTGGTCGAGGCCGAAGACAACCGCATCATCAACCACGAGAGCCGACAGATGCTCGAGGGGGTGATCCGCATGGCCGACATGACGGCCGGGGATGTGATGGTGGCGGCCCCGCGTATGGACTTGCTTGACATCAACGCCGCGCACGATGAGATCCTGGCCACGGTGATCGAGACCGCGCACTCGCGTTTTCCGGTCTTTGAGGGCGAGCGCGAGAACGTGATTGGCATCCTGTTGGCCAAGGATCTGCTCAAGCTCCAGCGTGCGCCCGAGCTCAATATCCGCGCCCTGCTGCGCCCGGCGGTGTTCATCCCCGAGAGCAAGCGCCTGAACGACTTGCTGCGCCAGTTCCGCGACAACCGCAACCACCTGGCCATTGTGGTCGACGAGTTTGGCCGCACCGCTGGCCTGATCACCATTGAGGACGTGCTCGAGGAGATCGTGGGCGAGATCGAGGACGAATTCGACATTGACGGCGACGACGGCGACATTTTTGCCCTGCCCGATCGCAGCTACCGGGTGCACGGCGCGGCCTCGCCCGAGCGCGTGGGGCAGGCCTTTGGGGTGGATTTGCGCCAGGCGCGTGGCGACGAGGACGCGCCGGACTTTGACACCATCGGCGGCCTGATCGCGCACGAAATGGGCCATGTGCCCCGGCGCGGCGAGCGATTTGTGCTGGCGGGCCTGCAGTTCTCGGTGCTGCATACCCAGTCGGGTGCGGTGCGCTGGTTCCGGGTGCAGCCCCTGGCCCCCAAGGCCTGAGCCCATGCCCCGCCTGGCCCCCGCTGCGCAGGCCGACCGCATGGCCGTCTGGCGTGCGCTGACCGGCGCGGCCCTGGCCGGGGCGCTGCAAGGCCTGGCCATGGCCTGGCCCATGGGGGGCATGGCCTTGGGCACCCTGCAGATTCTGAGCTTGGCGACCCTGGCCTGGCTGTTGCTGGGCGTGCAGACCGGGCCGGGCGCGCAGCGCTGGCGCCTGGCGGCTGGACTGGGCTTGGCCTTTGCCTTGTGCTGGCTGGCGGCCACCTTCTGGTGGCTGCACATCTCCATGACGGTGTATGGCGGCATGCCCGCGGCCTTGTCGGTGCTGGCGGTGCTGGCCTTGGCCGGGGCCCTGGGCCTGTATTACGCGCTGGCGACCGCGATCTGGGTCCGCAGGGCCTCCCCACAGCGACCCACCGCCGCGGCCCTGGCCTTTGCCGCCCTGTGGACCCTGGCCGAGCTGGCGCGTGGGCATTTCTTCACCGGTTTCCCCTGGGGCGCGAGCGGCTATGCGCACACCGACAGCCTGCTGGCCGTGTGGGCGCCCTGGCTGGGGGTGTACGGCATGGGCGCGCTGGCCGCTTTTGTGGCGATGCGTCTGGCGCAGCTTGGGCGCGAGCCCCAGGCGCGGCTTGGCGGCTTGCGTGATGTGGCCGTGGTTTTGGGCCTGAGCCTGGGCCTGCTCGCCTGGGCGCCAAGCTTCACGCAAGACAGTGGCACCCTGCGGGTGGAGCTGCTGCAAGGCAATGTGGCGCAAGACCAGAAGTTTGAGGCGGCCACCGGGGTGCGCGATGCGCTGATCTGGTACAGCGAACGCCTGGTGCAGACCGAGGCCGAGCTGGTGGTCGCCCCCGAAACCGCCATCCCCGTCTGGCCGCAGGCCATGCCAGGCGACTACTGGGCGCGCCTGCGCCAGGCGGTGGCGCAGCGCGACCGCGTGGCGCTGGTGGGCCTGCCCCTGCAGGACGCGCCGGGCGTCTACACCAACTCGGCCCTGGCCTTGGGCGATCCGGCCGCCGAGGCCTGGCGCTACGACAAGCACCACCTGGTGCCGTTTGGCGAATTTGTGCCCATGGGCTTTGCCTGGTTTGTGCGCCAGATGCAGATTCCCCTGGGCGACTTTGCTGCCGGTCCGCTGAACGCGCCCTCGCTTGCCTGGAAGGGCCAGCGCCTGGCGCCCATGATCTGCTATGAGGACCTGTTTGGCGAGGAGCTGGCCGCCCGCTTTGCCGACCCGGCGCAGGCGCCCACGGTGCTGGTCAACATGAGCAACATCGCCTGGTTTGGCGACACCGTGGCCATTGACCAGCACCTGGCCATTTCGCGGCTGCGCGCCATGGAACTGGGGCGCCCGGTGATCCGCGCCACCAACACCGGCGCCACGGCCCTGATCGATGCGCGCGGCCAGGTGCAAGACCGGCTGCCCGTCTTTGTGCGCGGCAGCTTGCGCGGGGTGGTGCAGGGCCAGCAGGGCCTGACCCCGTTTGCCCGCTGGGCCGCGCCGGCCGGGCAACTGCCACTGGCCTTGTTGGCGCTGGCGCTGGCCCTCTGGGGCTTGTGGCCCCGCCGGCGCGACTGAATTCCTGCCCGGCGCCTGCCAGAGCCACTAAAATGAAGGGTTTGCGCTGGCAACCGTTGGTTGCTGGCGACTGCCGCAACGCTCAGCCTGCCCGCACGCAGGCAAGGACACGGGCCCATGCTCACTTTCCAGCAAATCATTCTCAAGCTCCAGGCCTACTGGGACGCCCAGGGCTGCGCCCTGCTGCAGCCCTACGACATGGAGGTCGGGGCCGGGACCTCGCACACCGCCACCTTTTTGCGCGCCATCGGCCCCGAGCCCTGGCGTGCGGCCTATGTGCAGCCCTCGCGCCGCCCCAAGGACGGTCGCTATGGCGAGAACCCCAACCGCCTGCAGCACTACTACCAGTACCAGGTGGTGCTCAAGCCGGCGCCGGCCAACATCCTCGAGCTCTACCTGGGCTCGCTGGAGGCGCTCGGTTTTGACCTCAAGAAAAACGACATCCGCTTTGTCGAGGACGACTGGGAGAACCCCACCCTGGGCGCCTGGGGCCTGGGCTGGGAGGTCTGGCTCAATGGCATGGAGGTGACGCAGTTCACCTACTTCCAGCAGGCGGGCGGCATCGACTGCAAGCCCATCACCGGCGAGATCACCTACGGCCTGGAACGCCTGGCCATGTACCTGCAAGGCGTGGACAACGTCTACAAGCTGCAGTGGACCGATGGCCTGACCTACGGCGATGTGTACAAGCAAAACGAGATCGAGCAATCGACCTACAACTTTGAGCACTCGGACGTGGACTTTCTGTTCACCGCCTTTGGTGCCCACGAGAAGCAGGCGCAGCACCTGATGCAGGCGCAACTGGCGCTGCCGGCCTACGAGCAGGTGCTCAAGGCGGCGCACACCTTCAACCTGCTGGACGCGCGCGGCGCGATCAGCGTGACCGAGCGGGCCGCCTACATTGGCCGCATCCGCAACCTCGCGCGCGGCGTGGCGCAAAGTTATTACGACAGCCGTGAACGGCTGGGCTTTCCGATGGCCCCGCGCGAATGGGTGGCCCAATTGCAGAAAAAGGCGGCGTGAACATGACGGCATCGAATCTTCTGGTCGAACTCTTTGTCGAGGAGCTGCCGCCCAAGGCCTTGCAACGCCTGGGCCAGGCCTTTGCCTCGGTGCTGGTCGAGCAGCTGCAGGCGCAAGGCCTGTGCGCCGCCGACACCGCCTGGCGCGCCTTTGCCTCGCCGCGGCGTCTGGCGGTGCATGTGCAGGCGGTGCTGGCCAAGGCGGCCGATCGCGCCGTGCAACAAAAGCTGATGCCGGTGAGCGTGGGCCTGGACGCGCAGGGCCAGCCCACCCCCGCACTGCTCAAAAAGCTGCAGGCCCTGGGCGCCAACACCCAGGACCTGACGGCCCTGCTGGCGCAGCTGCAGCAGCGCCCCGACGGCAAGGCCACCGCGCTCTTCTACGACAGCCAGGTCAGCGGCGTGGACCTGAGCGCCGGTCTGCAAAAAGCGCTCGACGAGGCGCTGGCGCGCCTGCCCATTCCCAAGGTCATGCAGTACCAGCTCGAGCGCGACTGCGAGCTGCCGGGCTGGAGCAGTGTCAACTTTGTGCGCCCGGCGCACGGCCTGGTGGCCTTGCACGGCGAGCAGGTGGTGCCGGTGCGTGCCCTGGGCCTGAGCGCGGGTCGTGTCACCAAGGGGCACCGCTTTGAGGCCGCGGCCGAGCAGCTGGTGCTCGACCATGCCGACGCCTACGAGCGCCTGCTGCTCGAGCAGGGCGCGGTGGTGGCCAGCTTTGAGGCGCGGCGCGACGAGATCGTCCGCCAGCTGCAGGCCGCGGCCGCGCAGGTGGGCGGCGGCGTGCGCCCGATCGAGGACGCGGCCCTGCTCGACGAGGTCACGGCCTTGGTCGAGCGCCCCAATGTGCTGATCTGCGCCTTCGAGCCCGAGTTTCTGGCGGTGCCGCAGGAGTGCCTGATCCTGACCATGAAGGCCAATCAGAAGTACTTCCCGCTGCTGGACGCGCAGGGCAAGCTCAGCCACCGCTTCCTGGTGGTGAGCAACATCCGTCCGGACGACGCGAGCGCGGTGATTGGCGGCAACGAGCGCGTGGTGCGCCCGCGCCTGGCCGATGCCAAGTTCTTCTTTGACCAGGACCGCAAGAAGACGCTGGCGTCCCGCGTCGATGGCCTGGCCAAGGTGGTCTATCACAACAAGCTGGGCACGCAGGGCCAGCGCATGCAGCGCGTCTGCCAGATCGCGCAGGGCATCGGGCAGATGCTGGGCGGCGCCGAGCTGGCCGAGCTGGCCGCGCAGGCCGAGCTGGCCGCGCGCCTGGCCAAGACCGATCTGCTGACCGATATGGTGGGCGAGTTCCCCGAGTTGCAAGGCATCATGGGCGGCTACTACGCGCGCCACGACGGCCTGCCCGAGGCGATTGCCCAGGCCATCGAAGACCACTACAAGCCGCGCTTTGCCGGCGACGAGCTGCCGCGCCAGAGCGTGGGCACGGTGGTGGCCCTGGCCGACAAGCTCGAGACCCTGGTGGGCATGTTTGGCATTGGCAACCTGCCCAGCGGCGACAAGGACCCCTTTGCCCTGCGCCGTCACGCCCTGGGCGTGGTGCGCATGCTGATCGAGCGCCAGCTGCCACTGGACCTGGGCGCGTTGTGCCGGCTGGCCGCGGCGGCCTTTGGCGAGCTGATCACCGACCCCACCCAGGCCCTGAGCGATTTTGTCTACGACCGCCTGGCCGGCAACCTGCGCGAGCAGGGCTATAGCGCGCAAGAGGTCGACGCCGTGCTGGCCCTGCGCCCCGAGCGCCTGTCGGATGTGGCGCAGCGCCTGCAGGCGGTGCGCGCCTTTGTGGGCCTGCCCGAGGCGGCGGCCCTGGCCGCGGCCAACAAGCGCATCGGCAACATCCTGAAAAAGGCCGGCGAGGTGGACGCCCACGTCAACCCGCAGCTGCTGCGCGAACCCGCCGAGCAGGCCTTGCACGCCGCGCTGCTGCAGGTGCTGCCGCAGGCCGAGGCGCGCTTTGCGGCCGGCGACCTGGCCGGCAGCCTGCAGGCGCTGGCGGCGCTGCGCACCCCGGTCGATGCCTTCTTTGACGGGGTGATGGTCAATGCCGACGAGATGGACCTGCGCCTGAACCGCCAGGGCCTTCTGAAGATGTTGCATGTGGCCATGAACCGCGTGGCCGATCTGGCCCGGCTGGCCGCTTGAGACACGCCGCTGCCATGAACACCCGCCTGGTGATCCTGGACCGCGATGGCACCATCAACCGTGCCAGCGATGTGTTCGTCAAAAGCCCACAGGAATGGGAGCCCCTGCCGGGCGCCCTGCAGGCCATTGGCCGCCTGGGGCATGCGGGTGTGCATGTGGTGGTGGCCACCAACCAGTCGGGCCTGGGCCGGGGCCTGCTCGACATGGCGGCGGTCAACGCCGTGCATGCGCACATGCAGCGCCAGCTGGCGGCGGCCGGTGGGCGCATCGATGCGGTGTTCTTGTGCCCGCACGCCCCCGACGAGGGCTGCCAATGCCGCAAGCCCGCGCCGGGTTTGTTGCTGCAGATCGGCGAGCGCTATGGCGTGGACCTGGCCCAGGTGCCTTATGTGGGCGACAGCCTGCGCGACATGCAGGCCGCGCACGCCGCCGGCTGCTTGCCGCACCTGGTGTGCACCGGCCGTCATGCCGATCTGGCCCACCTGGCCGGGCAGCTGGCGCCCGAACCCTTCCCCCCGGGCACCCGGGTCCACGCCAACCTGGCCGACTGCGTGGCGCACCTGCTGGGCGAGACCCCCGAGCCTGTTTCTGAAAGCCGCCCATGACCGTGATCCATGTTTTGCGCTCCGTGCTGCACCTGTTGTGGATGGCGGTGACGGTGGTGCCCTGGGCGCTGGCGGTGCTGCTGGCCTCGCTGTTTCTGCGCCCCACCGCCCTGTACTGGATGTGCGTGGGCTGGCTGAGCGTGGCCGTCAAGGGCGGCACCGCCATCCTGGGCATCCACAACCGCGTGCACGGGTTTGAAAACCTGCCCCAGGGCAAAACCGATCCGGCGGTGCTGCTGGTCAAGCACCAGTCCACCTGGGAGACCTTTGCCCTGCCCACGCTGATGCCGCATCCACTGGCCTATGTGTTCAAGCGCGAGTTGTTGCGCGTGCCCTTTTTTGGCTGGGCCATGGGGCGGCTGGACATGATCCACATCGACCGCAGCCAGCGCGCACAGGCCTTCAACAAAGTGGTGACCCAGGGCCGTCGCCTGATGGCGCAGGGCGTGTGGGTGATCATGTTTCCCGAGGGCACGCGCATCGACCGCGGTCAGCGCGGCCAGTACAAGACCGGCGGCACGCGCCTGGCCATCGAGGCGGGGGTGCCGGTGATCCCGATTGCCGTCACCTCGGGTCGCTGCTGGCCGCGGCGCGCCTTCATCAAGCGCCCGGGCGTGGTCGACATCTCGATCGGGCGGCCCATTCCCAGCACCGGGCGGCAACCCGAGGAGCTGATGGCCGAGGTCGAGGCCTGGATCGAGGCCGAGATGCGCCGCCTCGACCCCGAGGCCTACCCCGTCAGCGACACCCGCTGAGCGATTCACCATGGCGCGCTCGCCGCTGCAACTGGTGCTGGACTTCTTCACCGGGGGCCCGGTGAGTCCAGCCGCGCCCGCTGCCGCGCCGCCATCTCCTGCCAATCCAGCGCCGCAGACCGGGCACGATGCCCTGGCGCCAGCGCCCATGGCGCCCCCCCCGCGCGAGGCCCCACCGGGTCCGGCCTGGGTGCACCCGCTGGCCAACCGCGAGCTGATGGTGCAGGGCATGCGCCTGGGCTACCGCTTTGAGCGCTCGCGCCGGCGCACCATTGGCCTGACGATTGCCCCCGAAGGTTTGGTCGTGCGCGCACCCGGCTGGGTGCCGCTGCGCGAGGTGGATGCGGCGGTGCACGAGCGCGGGGCCTGGGTGCTGGCCAAGCTGCAGGCCCAGCACGAGCGGCGCCACCGCGCCCTGGCGCAGGCCCTGCGCTGGGAGGCCGATGCGCTGGTGCCCTATGTGGAAGGTCCGTTGCGGCTGGCGCTGGCGCAGGGGCGACGCAGCGGCCTGGGCGAGCCCGAGCCGGGGGCCACCCCGGGGGGCTTGCCGGTGCGGGCCTTGTACCTGAACCTGCCGCCGCTGGCGGGCACACAGCAGATCCGCGAAAGCGCCGAGGCCTGGCTGCGGCGCCAGGCGCGGCCGCTGTTTGAGGCACGCCTGAACCATTTTGCGCCGCAGCTGGGCGTGCAGTGGCAACGCCTGTCGCTCTCGAGCGCGCGCACCCGCTGGGGCAGCGCCAGTAGCGACGGCCACATCCGCCTGAACTGGCGCCTGGTGCACCTGCCACTGGCGCAGCTGGACTATGTGGTGGTGCACGAGCTGGCGCACCTGCGGGTGATGAACCACAGCCCGCGCTTTTGGGACACCGTGGGCGAGGTCATGCCCGACTGGCGCGAGCGGCGTGCGCGCCTGCGCGAGAGCCCGCTGGCCGTGCTGGACGAATGAACCGTGACCCGCTGGCGCGGCGCTCAGGCGCCAAAGCGCCAGCAGCCCTGGGCGTCGCGCTCGCGGCGCACATCGCCCGCGTGCCAGAGGTGGTTCAGGTGCGCCACCGCCTCGCCCACCGCAAAGGTCATCTGCTGGGCATTGAGGGCGCGCTCGAACAGCACCGGCAGCAATTCCACCGCCGTGCGCGGCGCTTGCGCGCAGGCCCCGCGCAGGGCCTCCAGGCGCTGCGCATGGTGGGCCTGCAGCTGCGCCAGGCGGCCCAGCGCCCCCACAAACGGTCGCCCGTGCGAGGGCAGCACCAGGGTGTCCGGGGCCAGGTCTTCCATGGCGCGCAGGCTGTTCAAGAAACCGGCCAAGGGATCGGCGTCGGGCTCGGAGGGCCAGACGCTCACATTGCTCGAGATGGAGGGCAACAGCATGTCGCCGCTGATCATCAGCGAATCGGCCGCCGCATGCAGGGCGATGTGCGCGGGCGAGTGGCCCAGGCCCAGGCGGCAGGTCCAGTCGCGACCGCCCATGTGCAGGACCATGCCGGGTGCCAGCGGCTGCGCCAGCGGCGGCAGGCCGGGCACCATCTTCGGGTATTCGGATTTGCGCGCGCGCAGGGCCTCCAGGCCGTCGAGCGGCCAGCCATGGGCGCGATAAAACGCCACCCCTTCCTCGGTGCCAAAGCTGTTGCTGCCGCCCAGGTTGTCAGCGGCGATGCGGTACTCGACCGGGTGCATGGCCAGCGGGGCCTGCCAGGTCTGGCACAGCCATTGGGCGCAGCCCACATGGTCGGGGTGCAGGTGCGTGATCAGCACGCGCTCGATGGGCAGGCCCTGCAGCGTCGACCCCAGCACCGCCTGCCAGTCGGCGCGCGTGCCCGGGTTGTCGATGCCGGCGTCGACCACCGTCCAGCCCGTCGGGCCCCGCAGCAACCAGAGGTTGATGTGGTCCAGCGCAAAGGGCAGCCGCATGCGCAACCAATGCACACCCGGCGCCACCTCCAGCGTGTGGCCGGGCGCGGGCAGGGCGTCGCCAAACGGATAGTGCAAAGCGGCCGGGGCAGAAGAGGACATGCAGGGGAGAACTTGGTTTAGGATTCGCTATTGACGTTAACGTTAACGTCAATACCATTCTAGGGGGCGCATGCCGTGGTGGCTGTCGCCCTTGTGCCCGCAAGGAGTTGGCCCATGGCCCAGAGTTACAGCATCAGCGATCTGGCGCGCGAGTTCGATCTGACCACGCGTGCGATCCGCTTCTACGAGGACATGGGGCTGCTCCAGCCCCAACGGTCCGGTCCGGGCGGGCGCAACCGGGTCTACTCTGCGCGCGACCGCACGCGCCTGAAGCTCACCTTGCGCGCCAAGCGCCTGGGACTGTCGCTGACCGAGGCCAAAGACCTCATCGACATGTACGACACCCCGCGCGACACCTTGCCGCAGCTGCGCAAATTCCTGGTGGTGTTGGCCGAGCACCGCCAGCAACTCGAGGCCCAGCTGGCCGACCTGCAGGCCACGCTCGACGAGGTCAAGGCGCACGAAAAAGAAACCCGCCTCCTGCTCACCCGCCCCGCGCGCTAAAGCACCGGCAGGCCTTGATGTGAGCGGGTTTAATTGACGTTTACGTAAACGTCAATTAAAGTCCGATCCTTGTGCTTCCTTCCTCCCTCCCCATCCCATGAGCGCTGACGATCTGCACGACCGATCCACCCCGCAAGCCGAGCGCGTGGCCGACAGCCTGCTGCGCCAGGGCATGATGCAGCCGCTGGGCGTGCGCCTGTTGTGGGCGCGCGAGGGCGAGGTCATGCTGGCCATGCCCTACAGCGAGCGCGTGACGCAGCAGCAGGGCGGCTTTCATGGTGGCGCCATGGGCGCGCTGGCCGATATCGCGGCTGGCTATGCCGCGCTGACGGTGGCCCCACCCGAGATGGAGGTCACCACCATCGAGTACAAGATCAACTTCCTGGCCGCCTTCCATGGCGGCGAGCTGCGTGCGCGCGGCAAGGTGGTGCGCGCCGGGCGCCGGGTCATCGTGGCCCAGGCCGAGGTGCAACACCTGGCCGAGGACGGCACGCTCAGCGACTGCGCGCTGATGCAGTCTTCCATTGCGCCGGTGGCCAAGCGCTACTGAGCCGATTCCCCAACTTTGCTGGAGACCTCCATGAACCTGCCCGGCCTGAACTTCCAACTTGGCGACGATGTGGACGCGCTGCGCGACGCGGTGCGCGACTTTGCGCAGACCGAGATCGCGCCGCGCGCCGCCGAGATCGACCGCACCGACCAGTTCCCGATGGACCTGTGGCGCAAGATGGGCGATCTGGGGGTGCTGGGCATCACCGTGCCTGAGCAGTACGGCGGCGCCAACATGGGCTACCTGGCGCACATGGTGGCCATGGAGGAAATCTCGCGCGCGTCGGCCAGTGTGGGCCTGTCGTACGGCGCGCACTCCAATCTGTGCGTCAACCAGATCAAGCGCAACGGCACCGATGCACAAAAGCAGAAATACCTGCCCAAGCTGATCAGCGGCGAGCATGTGGGTGCCTTGGCCATGTCCGAGCCCGGCGCGGGCAGCGATGTGATCAGCATGAAGCTGCGCGCCGAGGACAAGGGCGGCTACTACCTGCTCAACGGCAACAAGATGTGGATCACCAACGGCCCCGACGCCGACACCCTGGTGGTCTACGCCAAGACCGAGCCCGAGCTGGGCGCGCGCGGCGTGACGGCCTTTCTGATCGAGAAGGGCATGAAGGGTTTCTCGATCGCGCAAAAGCTCGACAAGCTGGGCATGCGCGGCAGCCACACCGGCGAGCTGGTGTTCCAGAACGTCGAGGTGCCCGAGGCCAACATCCTGGGCGGCCTGAACATGGGCGCCAAGGTGCTGATGAGCGGCCTCGATTACGAGCGCGCGGTGCTGGCCGCCGGGCCCATCGGCATCATGCAGGCCGTGATGGACAACGTGGTGCCCTATATCCACGACCGCAAGCAGTTTGGCCAGAGCATTGGCGAGTTCCAGCTCATCCAGGGCAAGGTCGCCGACATGTACACCGTGCTGCAGGCCGGTCGCGCTTTTTGCTACACCATCGGCAAGAACCTGGACATGCTGGGCAGCGAGCATGTGCGCCAGGTCCGCAAGGACTGCGCCAGCGTCATCCTGTGGTGCGCCGAGAAGGCGACCTGGATGGCGGGCGAGGGCGTGCAGATTTTTGGCGGCAACGGCTACATCAACGAGTACCCGCTGGGCCGCCTCTGGCGCGATGCCAAGCTCTATGAGATTGGCGCCGGCACGAGCGAAATTCGCCGCATGCTGATCGGCCGCGAACTCTTCTCTGAAACCGCCTGAGCGCAGGCAAACAGGCCACAATCGGGGCATGAGCGATACCCTGCAACACCTTTTTGCCAACAACCGGGCCTGGGCCGCGCGCATGGAGCGCGAGACCCCGGGCTTTTTCTCGAGCCTGGCCCAGCAGCAAAACCCGCGCTACCTGTGGATTGGCTGCTCGGACAGCCGAGTGCCGGCCAACCAGATCACCGGTCTGGACCCGGGCGAGGTGTTCGTGCACCGCAACATTGCCAATGTGGTGGTGCACTCCGATCTGAACGCGCTGTCGGTGATCCAGTACGCGGTGGACGCGCTCAAGGTCGAGCACATCATGGTCGTGGGCCACTACGGCTGCGGCGGTGTGTTGGCGGCCGCGCGCGGCATGCGCATTGGCCTGGCCGACAACTGGTTGCGCCATGTACAGGACGTGCGCCTGCGCCATCGCCAGCGCCTGAACCACCTGCCGCAAGCGCAGATGGAGGCCACGCTGTGCGAGATGAACGTCATCGAGCAGGTGGGCAATGTGGCCATGTCCAACGTGATGCAGGACGCCTGGGGCCGTGGCCAGAAAGTGGCCATCCACGGCTGGATCTACAGCGTGAGCGACGGCCTGGTCAAGGACCTGCAGGTCAGCATGAGCGGCCCGCACGAGGTGGTCAACGTCTTTCGTGGCGCCATCAAGCGCTATCCGCGCGGCTAAGCCGCCAGCAGGCCCGTGCCATGAACGCCGCAGACCTGGGGACCTGGCTGGAGTGGGCGAGCTACCTCGTCACCATCATCGGCCTGCCTTGGGCGGTGTGGGTGTTTCTGCGTGAGCAGCGCAAGGAGCGCGAGAACGAGGAAGAAGAGGCCTACCAGCACCTCTCGGACGCCTACCACGCCTTTCTGAAGGTGGTGCTCGAGAACGCCGATCTGCAGCTGCGCACGCAAAAGGCCTTGCCCGATCCGACCCCGGCCCAGCACGAGCGGATGATGATCATCTTCGACATGCTGGTGGCGCTGTTCGAGCGCGCCTACCTGATCGCCTGGCGCGAGCAGATGAGCCCCACCGAGCAGCGGCGCTGGAACTCGTGGGACGACTACATGCGCGAGTGGTGCCGCCGCGACGATTTTCGCCACGCCTTGCCGCTGCTGCTGCGCGGCGAGGACCCTGGTTTTGTGGCCTACATCCGCCGCCTTGCCCAAGAGGAAAGCGACGACATCCTGGTCATTGCCGATATCCATTCATCCCCACGGAGCCCCTTATGAACACCGATCCTGTTGTCATCGTCAGCGCTGCCCGCACCCCCATGGGCAGTTTCCAGGGTGATTTTTCTTCGCTGGCCGCGCACGACCTGGGCGGCGTGGCGATTGCCGCCGCCGTGCAGCGCGCCGGCATCGACCCGGCCCTGGTGACCGAGGTGCTGATGGGCAACTGCCTGATGGCTGGCCAGGGCCAGGCGCCGGCGCGTCAGGCCGCCTTCAAAGGCGGGCTGCCCGAGAGCGCGGGTGCGGTCACCTTGTCCAAGATGTGTGGCTCGGGCATGCGCGCGGCCATGTTCGCGCACGACATGCTGCTGGCCGGCTCGCACGAGGTGCTGGTGGCCGGTGGCATGGAGAGCATGACCAATGCGCCCTACCTGATGCTCAAGGGCCGCGGCGGCTACCGCATCGGCCACGACCGGCTGTTTGACCACATGATGCTCGACGGGCTGGAGGACGCCTACCAGGCCGGCCGCAGCATGGGCACCTTTGGCGAGGACTGCGCCGCCAAGTACCAGTTTGGCCGCGAGCAGCAGGACGCATTTGCCATGGCCAGCGTGCAGCGTGCGCAAACCGCGATTGCCAGCGGCGCCTTTGCGGCCGAGATCGCCCCCGTGACGGTCAAGGGCCGTGGCGGCGAGACGGTGGTGCAGATCGACGAGGGCCCGGGCAAGATCAAGATCGAGAAGATCCCCAGCCTCAAGCCCGCGTTCAAAAAGGACGGCACCATCACCGCCGCCGCCAGCTCCTCGATCAACGACGGTGCGGCCGCCCTGGTGTTGATGCGCCAGAGCACCGCGCAGCGCCTGGGCTGCCAGCCACTGGCGCGCATCGTCGCCCACGCCACCCATGCGCAAGCGCCCGAATGGTTCTCGACCGCGCCCGTGGGCGCCTCGCAAAAGGCGCTGGCCAAGGCCGGCTGGCAGGTGGGCGATGTCGACCTGTGGGAAATCAACGAGGCCTTTGCGGTGGTGCCGATGGCGCTCATGCATGACCTGCAGGTGCCGCACGAGAAGGTCAACGTCAACGGCGGCGCCTGCGCCCTGGGCCACCCGATCGGCGCCTCGGGCGCCCGCATCATGGTGACCCTGATCCATGCGCTGCAGGCGCGCGGCCTGCGCAAGGGCCTGGCCACGCTGTGCATCGGCGGCGGCGAGGCGACTGCGCTGGCCCTCGAACTGGTCTGAGGCGGTCCGCATGGCCACCGCATTGCTGATCGGCGCTTCGCGCGGGATCGGGCTGGAACTGGCCCGGCAGTACCGCGAGGAGGGCTGGCGCGTGATCGCCACCGCGCGCGACGAGGACGGCCTGGCGCGCCTGCAGGCCCTGGGCTGCGAGACCTTGCGCCTGGATGTGGCCGATCCGGCCCGCAACAGCGGCCTGTCCTGGCAGCTCGACGGCGAGAAGCTGGACCTGGCGGTGTATGTGGCCGGGGTGGCCGATCGGGCCGACACCCAGAGCCCGCCCACACAGGCGCGCTTTGACGCCGTCATGCACGCCAATGTGATGGGCGCGCTGATGGTGGTGCCGCAAATCGTGCCCATGCTGCGCGACGGCAAGGGCGTGCTGGCGGTGATCAGCAGCCGCATGGGCAGCGTGTCGCTGGTGGACGCCGGCAACGCGGCCCTCTACCGCATCAGCAAGGCGGCGCTCAACATGGCCTTGCGCTGCTTGGCGCTGGACCATCCCGACCTGCCCTGTGTGGCCCTGCACCCGGGCTGGGTGCAGACCGATATGGGCGGCGCGCGCGCCCCCCTGACCCCCGAACAAAGCGCCCGCGACCTGCGCCAGACCCTGGCCGAGTTGGCGCGATCGCGCACCCCCACGCCCGGCGGCGCTTTCCTGAACCACGACGGCAGCCCGCTGCCCTGGTGAACCCCTGACCCACACGAGACGACCATGCTGCTGACCCCCGACCAGGAAATGATCCGCGATGCGGTGCGCGACTTTGCCCAGCGCGAGCTTTGGCCCCACGCGGCCGAATGGGACAAGACCCACCACTTTCCCAAGGCAGCGCACCAGGGCCTGGCAGCCTTGGGGGCCTACGGCATTTGCGTGCCCGAGTCGCTGGGCGGCGCGGGCCTGGATTACCTGACCCTGGCCCTGGTGCTGGAGGAGATCGCGGCGGGCGACGGCGGGGTGAGCACCACCATCAGCGTGACCAACTGCCCGGTCAACGCCATCCTGATGATGTACGGCAACGCCGCGCAGCAACAGACCTGGCTGACCCCGCTGGCGCAAGGCCAGTTGCTGGGTGCCTTCTGCCTGACCGAGCCGCATGTGGGCTCGGACGCGTCGGCGCTGCGCACCACCGCCACGCGCGAGGGCGACCACTATGTGATCAACGGCGTCAAGCAGTTCATCACCAGCGGCAAGCATGGCGACGTGGCCATCGTGATCGCGGTCACCGACCGCCAGGCCGGCAAGAAAGGCCTGAGCGCGTTTCTGGTGCCCACCCAGACGCCGGGCTACCAGGTCGCGCGCCTGGAGGACAAGCTGGGCCAGCACAGCAGCGACACCGCGCAGATCAACTTCGACCAGTGCCGCGTGCCGGTGGACCACCGCATCGGGCAAGAGGGCGAGGGCTACAAGATTGCGCTGTCGGCGCTCGAGGGCGGCCGCATCGGCATTGGCGCGCAAAGCGTGGGCATGGCGCGCAGCGCGCTCGATGTGGCGATTGCCTACGCCAAGGAGCGCCAGAGTTTTGGCACCGCCATCATCCACCACCAGGCCGTGAGCTTTCGCCTGGCCGAGTGCGCCACCCAGCTCGAGGCCGCCCGCCAGCTGATCTGGCACGCCGCCAGCTTGCGCGACGCCGGCCGGCCCTGCCTGCGCGAGGCCGCCATGGCCAAGCTGTTTGCCAGCGAGGTGGCCGAGCGCGTGTGCAGCGCGGCCATCCAGACCCTGGGCGGCTATGGTGTGGTGAGCGACTTCCCGGTCGAGCGGATTTACCGCGACGTGCGCGTCTGCCAAATCTACGAAGGCACCAGCGACGTGCAAAAAATCATCATCTCGCGCCAGCTCTGAGGAGACCCCCCATGCCCATCACCAAAGGATTTCGCCAGCTCGTCGACGAGGCCATGGCGCAGGTCACCACCTACAGCGTCGAGCAGGTGCGCGCGCGCCTGCAGGACCCGGCGGTGCAGATCGTGGACATCCGCGATGTGCGCGAGCTCGAGCGCGAGGGCACGCTGCCCGGCGCGCTGCTGGCCCCGCGCGGCATGCTCGAGTTCTGGGTCGACCCCGACTCGCCCTACTTCAAGCCGGTGTTTGCCGACGAAGGCCGCGAGTTCATCCTGTTTTGCGGCGCCGGCTGGCGCAGCGCCCTGGCGACCAAGACCTTGCAGGACATGGGCATGCGCAATGTGGCGCACATCGACGGTGGCTTTGCCGCCTGGAAGGCCGCCGACGCGCCACGCGTGACCCTGGCGCAGCACCAGGCCGAGAGCGCGGCGCGCAAACGCGCTTGACGCCCCATCCTGACCCCCATCCACCGCGCGCATGAACGACCCCCATTGCCCTTGCGGCCGGCGCGACGCGCGCGGGCGCGCACGGGCTTACGCCGCCTGCTGCGAGCCCATCCACCAGGGCGAGCCCGCCGCCGACGCCGAGGCCTTGATGCGCTCGCGCTACAGCGCCTTTGTGCTGGGCCGGGTCGACCACCTGCAGCGCAGCTGGCACGCCAGCACCCGCCCCGCCGAGCCCCTGACCCTGGACCCCGCCCGCTGGCTGGGCCTGGAGGTGCGCGCGCACCGGCCCCTGGCCGAGGACCGGGCCGAGGTCGAGTTTGTGGCCCGCTTTCGCCTGGGCGGCCGGGCGGTGCGACAGCACGAGCGCAGCCGCTTTGTGCGCGAACAAGGCCACTGGTTCTATGTGGACGGGGACGATTTGTCTGCCCCGGCAAAGCCTTAATCCCTGTGGGGTTGGGCCAGGCCGCCAGGCTGGCCACAATCGGCGCCATCAACGCCTGAATTGGAGAACCGGACATGTCGACGCTTTGGTGGGCCCTGACGGCCGTGCTGGCGCTGCTCTGGACCTTGGTGGCCTGGGTCAGCTGGGAGGTGGCGTCCTTCTTGCTGGGCCTGTGGCCGGCCCAGGGCCTGTCCGCCGCCTGGCCAGACCCCTTTCCGTGGCCGGCCTGGGTCACCCTGTGGTGGCCGCGTGAAGGGCTCGATGCCATGCTGGCCCTGGTGCGCGATCTGACGCAATGGCTGAGCGTCTGGAGCCCCTCGGCGCAGACCTGGTTGGGCCTGATCGGCTGGGCCATTGCCCTGGGCTGGTTGCTGGGCCAGATCGTGCTGTGGGGGGCGGCCTTGGGCGTGCACCTCTGGCAACACCGGCGCAAGTCGGTGCGGACGGTGCGCGCATGAGCCGCCCGCGCTGTCCCCAAGCCTGGGGCATGGCCCGGCGCATGGCGCGCCATGCCCAGCACGAGCAGCGGCGCCAGCAACTGGCCGGCCACCTGGGGCCAGCGCAGGCCTGGCGGATCGAGCAGCTGCTGGCCGCCCACGGCGACGCCAGCATGGCGGCGGTGCTGCTGGTGCTGGCCCTGGTGACCCTGCTGCCCGTGGGCGGCCTGGGGGCCTTGATGAGCCTGGTCATTGCCGCCTGGGCCCTGGCCTGGGCGCGCCAACGCGAGACCTTGCCGGGCCTGCAGCGCCTGGCCCGCATGCCGCTGCCCGCCGCCATCGTGCCGCGCAGCCTGCGCTGGCTGGCGCGCTTGCACCTGCTGCGCGCGCGCTGGTTGCGGCCGCGCTACCAGGCCTTGCTGGCGCCCGTCTGGCGCTGGCCCTGGGCGCTGTGGGTGTGGTGCATGGCGCTGGTGATTTTTTTGCCCATTCCCTTTGGCAACATGCTGCCCGCGCTCAGCCTGTTGATGCTGGGCCTGAGCCTGATGGCACGCGATGGCCTGTTGCTGCTGGCGTCGCTGGCGCCGGGCGGGGCGGGGCTGGTGGTGCTGGGCCTGTCGGCCGATTGGATCAGCGACAGCCTGCGCGCTGCCTGGCCGGTGCTGCCGACCTGAGGCGCGGCGCCCGCGTATCATCGGGCGCATGAACTTTGACGCGGTGTTGTTTGATTGCGATGGCGTGCTGGTCGACAGCGAACCCATCACCAACGGGGTGTTGCGCGACATGCTCGAGGCCATTGGCTGGTCGATGAGCCAGGAGGCGTGCGCCCGCGAGTTCATCGGCCACACGGTGCGCTCCAAGCGCGCGCTGATCGAGGCCCACACCGGCCGCCCTTTCAGCGAGGCCTGGCTGGCCGATTTCATGGCCCAGCGCAATGTGCGCCTGTTGCAAGAGGTGCAGGCCATCGAGGGCATCCATGCGCTGGTGGCTGGCCTGCATGCGCGCATGGGGGGCCGCATTGCGGTGGCCTCGGGTGCCGATCGGCACAAGGTCGAGATCATGCTCGACAAGGTGGGCCTGCTGTCCTTTTTTGAAGGCCGCATCTTCAGCGGTCACGAGATGCCGCGCAGCAAGCCCCATCCCGATGTCTACCTGGCCGCCGCGGCGCACCTGCAGGTCGCGCCTGCGCAATGCCTGGTGGTGGAGGACACCCCGGTGGGCGCGGAGGCGGGCGTGCGCGCCGGCGCCACCGTCTGGGCCTACGCCACCCTGGGCCAGGACGAGGTCATGCGCCAGACCGGGGCCGCCCGGGTGTTTGGCCACATGGACGAATTGCGCGCCGCGCTTGGCTTGGGCTGACGCCGTGCCTCAGGGGGCGGCCGTGGCGCCCAGAATGCGCGCCACCTGGCGCCGGATCTCGGGCAGGAACACCGACTGCGCCCGGCCCGCGACCGTGACCATGCCGTAGCGCGCTCGCGCTTTCATGGTGGGCTGCAGGGGAAGCGCCAGCAGCTGCGGGGCGCAGGCGCGCACCGCCAGCAAGAGCGCGTCGGACTGCAGCACCACCTCGATCAGGTGCGCGATCTCGTCGCTGCACAGCGTCACCATTTCTTGCGGATGCGCCGACTCGCCGTATTGCTCGACCAGCATGCGCGCCACCTCGTCGGACAGCGGTGTCGAGGCCATGGGATAGGCCTGCAGCTGCGCCATCTCGACCTTTTTGCGCCGCGCCAGCGGGTGCCCCGGGCGGCACATGAAGGCGGCCTCGATCTCCATCACGTCCAGCACCTGCAGATCGGGCGAGGGCTTGAGCGAGCGCACATCGACCACCATCGCGTCGAGCGAGCGCTCGCGCAGCAGTTGCACCAGGGTTTCGGTGTGCCCGCGCGAGATCTCGATGTGAAAGGCCGGAAATTCCTTGGCCATGTGCGTGAGCAGCCCGGTGGTCAGCAGCGCGCCCGGCCCCGAGCTCAGGCCCAGCCGGATGCGCCCGCGCGCACCGCTGGCCAGCTGGCGCCCGCTGTTGCGCAACTCGCGGGCGTCCTCGATCAGGAACTGCGCACGGCGCAGGGTGTCGTGCCCAAAGGGGGTGAGTTCGATGCGCCGGCCCAGGCGGTCAAACAGGCGTTGCCCCAGCTCGTCCTCCAGGCCCGCGATGCTGCGGCTGAGCGCCGGCTGCGTCACATGCACCAGCGCGCTGGCTTTGACAAAGGAGCCGGCACGCGCCAGGGCCACGAAATGCTGGAGCTGGACAAGGGTCATGATTGATAATCTCAAAGTTATGGGTTGATGTCAAACAATGCATTGGACTTTGAAAATTCAGGGGCATAGCATGAACCCATACCGATACCCAACATCCGAGGAGACCCCCATGACCCCCAATCGTCGACAGTGGCTGCGCCGCAGCACCCAACTCATTGCAGGCCTGTGTCTGAGCGGCGCTGCGCTGGCCCAGGGCTTTCCCAGCAAGCCCGTGACCCTGATGGTGCCGTACCCGGCCGGGGGCCTGTCGGATGTGATCGCCCGCACGATCTCGAACACCTTGTCCAAGCACCTGGGGCAGACGGTGATCGTCGAGAACCTGGGCGGCGCCAGTGGCGGCATCGCGGCGCAAAAGGTGTTGTCGGCCCCGGCCGATGGCCACATCATTTTCCAGGGCTCACCCAATGAGCTGATCCTGGCGCCGCTGAGCAACGCGGCCATCAAGTACAAGAGCGAGGACTTCCGCCTGGTGCAGATGATCTCGGTCAACCCGATGGTCATGCTCGGCCGCAAGGACCTGCCGGCCAACAACGGCGACGAGCTGATCGACTTCGCCCGCAAGTCCGCCGCCGCCGGCAAGCCGCTCACCTACGCCAGCGTCGGGCCGGGCTCGATGTACCACCTGATGGGCGAGCACATGGCCAAGAGCACGGGCGTGGCCATGACGCACGTGCCCTACAAGGGCGGCGCGCCGGCCCAGCAGGACCTGCTGGCCGGCCTGGTCGATGTCTTCATGACGCCCTATGGCAAGGGGGTGGTGCAGATGGTCGAAGAAGGCAAGATCAAGGCCGTGGGGGTGCTCTCGTCGGACCGCCAGGCGCTGTTCCCCAAGGTGCCCCCGCTCAACGACAGCAAGGCGCTTAAAGGTTTTGTGTTCGACACCTGGTCGGGCTATTTCGTGCCGCGCAACACCCCCGAGCCGGTGGTGGCCGCCCTGCACAAGGCCCTGAGCGAGGTCGCCAATGACCCGGCCATCCGCAGCGCACTCGAAGCCCAGGCCATGATCGTGCCGCGCCCGCAAGCCCTGTCGGCCATGGACAAGGTCTACAACGACAACACCGCCCGTTACCGCGCGATTGCGCGTGCCATGAACCTGCAGCCTCAGTAAGGCGGCCAATCCCGGCCCAGACCCCGCCCATTCGGTGGGGGGCCCGGGATGCGTTAGGATAGACATGTGCATCGGGAGAGTCTGACCGGCCCACAGGGCTGGCAGCGCCGAAGGAGCAACCGCCCCGGAATCTCTCAGGCCCCAGGACCGATGCACTGCACACACTCTGAAGAGCGACCGGCGTCGACACCCGGTCCACCGAAGGAGCAAGCCGGCACCTCGCCGGTGAATCTCTCAGGTTCCAGACAGAGGGGGCGCGCCGCTGGCATGGTGCCGCAGCGCTGCCCGATCTGTCGCACAAGGAGCCTGCCATGAGCCTGTCCCAAGCCCCCCACGTTGCCGTCATCGGCGGCGGCATCACCGGTGTCACCACCGCCTACGCCCTGGCCCGTCGCGGCCTGCGCGTGACCGTGCTCGAGCGCCACCGCTACGCCGCCATGGAAACCTCGTTTGCCAACGGCGGCCAGCTGTCGGCCTCGAACGCCGAGGTCTGGACCCACTGGTCCACCCTGCTCAAGGGCCTCAAGTGGATGCTGCGCAGCGACGCGCCCCTGCTGGTCAATCCACGCCCGAGCTGGCACAAGATCAGCTGGTTTGCCGAGTTCATTGCCAGCATCCCGCACTACGAGCGCAACACCGTGGCCACCGCCCGCCTGGCGATTGCCGCCCGCGAGCATCTGTTTGCCTGGGCCGAAGAAGAGGGCGTGGACTTTGACCTGCGCCGCGAGGGCATTCTGCACATCTACCGCGACCGCGCCGGCTTCGAGCACGCGGGCCGGGTGAGCCAGATGCTGGCCAAGGGCGGGCTGCCGCGCCGCGCCGTCACGCCCGAGGAGATGCGCGCCATCGAGCCGACCCTGGCGGGTCAGTATTACGGCGGCTACTTCACCGAGAGCGATTCGACCGGCGACATCCACAAATTCACCGTGGGCCTGGCCGCTGCCTGCGAGCGCCGGGGCGTGCGCTTTTTGCATGGTCAAGAGGTGCAGCAGGTGCGCAGCGACGGCGCGCGCGTGCAGATCCAGTGGGGCGAGGGCGATGCCGCCCAGACCCTGCACTTTGACCGTGTGGTGGTCTGTGCCGGTGTGGCCAGCCGCGACCTGGCCGCCCAGCTGGGCGACCGGGTCAATGTGTACCCGGTCAAGGGCTACTCGATCACCGTCAACCTGCTCGACGCGGCCAGCCAGGCCGCCGCGCCCACCGTCAGCCTGCTCGACGACGAGACCAAGCTGGTGACCAGCCGCCTGGGCGTGGACCGCTTCCGCGTGGCCGGTACCGCCGAGTTCAACGGCGTCAACCGCGACATCCGCGCCGACCGCATCCGCCCCCTGATCGACTGGGTCAACCAGTGCTTCCCGGGTGTCAGCACGCGCCAGGTGGTGCCATGGGCCGGTCTGCGCCCCATGATGCCCGACCTGATGCCGCGTGTGGGGCAGGGCCGTCACGCCAATGTGTTCTACAACACCGGCCACGGCCACCTGGGCTGGACCTTGTCGGCGGTGACCGCCGATTTGGTGGCGCAGCAGCTGGTCTCGGGCACGCCCCGGCGCATCTCGCAACCGGTGCACCTGGCCCCGCACGCGGCCTGATCAGCCCCGGGCATGGGCCCGCGAAAACCCGATTGACGTTTACGTAAACGTCAATCAAAATGGCGGTTTTCGAGGATGCTGTTCATGCCCGTGCTGTCCACCCAACTGAACCCCCGCGCGGCCGACTTTCAGGCCAACGCGCAAGCCATGCAGGCGCTGGTCGATGACTTGCGCCTGCACCTCGAGCGCATCGCGCAAGGCGGGGGCGAGGCGGCCCGGGCCAAGCACACCGCGCGCGGCAAGCTGCTGCCGCGTGAGCGGGTGATGAACCTGCTCGATCCGGGCTCGCCCTTTCTGGAGCTGGCCCCGCTGGCGGCCCTGAACCTGTACGACAACGACGCGCCCTGCGCCGGCCTGATCGCCGGCATTGGCCGCGTGAGCGGGGTCGACTGCATGGTGGTCTGCAACGACGCCACCGTCAAGGGCGGCACCTACTTCCCGCTCACCGTGAAAAAGCATTTGCGGGCACAGGAAATCGCGCAGCAGAACCACCTGCCCTGCATCTACCTGGTCGACTCGGGCGGCGCCAACCTGCCCAATCAGGACGAGGTCTTTCCCGACCGTGACCACTTTGGCCGCATCTTCTACAACCAGGCCAATATGAGCGCGCAGGGCATTGCGCAGATCGCGGTGGTCATGGGCAGCTGCACCGCAGGCGGCGCCTATGTGCCCGCCATGAGCGACGAGACCATCATCGTGCGCAACCAGGGCACCATCTTTCTGGGCGGCCCGCCGCTGGTCAAGGCCGCCACCGGCGAGGTGGTCAGCGCCGAGGACCTGGGCGGCGGCGATGTGCACACCCGCCTCTCGGGCGTGGCCGATCACCTGGCGCAGAACGATTTGCATGCGTTGGCGCTGGCGCGTGCGGCGGTGCGCAACCTCAACCACCGCAAACCCGAGGACACGGGCCTGGCCGCCGCGAAAGCGCCGCGCCACGACCCGCGCGAGCTGTACGGCGTGATCCCGACCGACACCCGCAAGCCCTTTGATGTGCGCGAGATCATTGCCCGCATCGTCGACGACAGCGACTTCGACGAGTTCAAGGCGCGCTTTGGCACCACCTTGGTTTGCGGCTTTGCGCGCATCGAGGGCATGCCGGTGGGCATCATCGCCAACAACGGCATCCTGTTCTCGGAGTCGGCGCTCAAGGGGGCGCACTTCATCGAGCTGTGCTGCCAGCGCAAGACACCGCTGGTGTTCCTGCAGAACATCACCGGCTTCATGGTCGGCCGCAAATACGAGAACGAGGGCATTGCGCGCAACGGCGCCAAGATGGTGACCGCTGTGGCCACCGCGGCCGTGCCCAAGTTCACCGTCATCATTGGCGGCAGCTTTGGCGCGGGCAATTACGGCATGTGCGGGCGCGCCTTCTCGCCGCGCTTTTTGTGGATGTGGCCCAACGCGCGCATCAGCGTCATGGGCGGCGAGCAGGCGGCCAGTGTGCTGGCCACCGTCAAGCGCGACGGCATCGAGGCCCGCGGCGGCGCCTGGAGCGCCAGCGAGGAAGACGCCTTCAAGCAACCCATCCGCGCGCAGTACGAGGCCCAGGGTCATCCCTATTACGCCAGCGCTCGCTTGTGGGACGATGGCGTGATCGACCCGGCGGACACCCGCCGCGTGCTGGCGCTGGGCCTGTCGGCCGCGCGCAATGCCCCGATTCCCGAGACCCGTTTTGGTCTCTTCCGCATGTAAGAGAACGCCCCATGTACGCTTCGCTTGAGATCCAGCACCAGGGCCCGGTGGCCACGGTCTGGATGAACCGTCCCGATGTGCACAACGCCTTTGACGAGGTGCTGATTGCCGAGCTGACCGCCGCCTGCCAGGCGCTCGACCAGGACCCGCAGGTGCGGGTGGTGGTGCTGGCCGGCCGCGGCAAAAGTTTTTCGGCGGGCGCCGACCTGAACTGGATGAAGCGTGCCGCGCAAAACGGCCCCGACGAGAACCTGCGCGATGCCCGCGCGCTGGCGCGCATGCTGCAGGTGCTGGCCGAGATGCGCAAACCCACCATTGCGCGGGTGCAGGGCGCGGCCCTGGGGGGCGGCACCGGCCTGACGGCGGCTTGCGACATGGCGGTGGCCTCCAGCCGCGCGGTGTTTGCCACCTCCGAGGTGCGCTTTGGCATCATCCCGGCGGCCATCAGCCCCTATGTGGTGCGGGCCATTGGCGCGCGCCAGAGCTACCGCTATTTCCAGACCGCCGAGCGCATCGACGCCCAGCGCGCCCTGGCCCTGGGCCTGGTGCACGAGGTGGTCGAGCCCGAGGCCCTGGACGACGCGGTTGCGGCCCTGGTGCAGGCGCTCTTGCAAGGCGGCCCGCTGGCGCAGGCGGCGGCCAAGGACCTGATCCGCGCCGTCGAGCGCCCGCTGGATGCGGCCGTGATCGAGGACACCGCGCAGCGCATTGCCGGCCTGCGCGCCACCCCCGAAGCGCAGGAGGGCCTGACGGCCTTTCTGGACAAGCGCCCGGCGCGCTGGCAGGCCGCTTGAGACCGGTCATGTGGCTGCGCTGGCTTGGCCTGTGGACCCTGGCGCTGGCCGGGTCGATGGCGCTGGCACAGCCCACGCCGGCGCCCGCCGCCGCGCCGGCACCGGTGCTGGCCAAGGACTTGCGCGAGTCGGTGCACGAGATCGACGTGACGGTTCAAGACCTGTATGGCCGGCGCGAACAGCGCCGCATCCCGCTCACGGTGTTTCGGCCATCCGGCACGGGGCCGTTTCCGGTGCTGGTGCTCAACCACGGGCGTGCGGGCAGCCCTGCGGAGCGGGCCCAGCCCTCGCGTCAGCGCTTAGAGCAACAGGCCCGCTACTTTGCGGGCAAGGGCCTGGCGGTGATCGTGCCCACGCGCGTGGGCTACGGGCAGACGCAAATCGACAGCTTTGACCCCGAGAGCAACGGCGGCTGCGGCCAGCCGCAGATCGGCCCCATGAGCCAGGCGGCGTCCGAGCAGGTGCTGGCCGCCATCGAATGGGCGCGCGGTCAGCCCGATCTGGACGCGCAGCGCTGGTGGGTGGCCGGCATCTCGGTGGGGGGGCTGACCAGTGTGGCCACCGTCATGCGGGCCCCGGCAGGTCTGCAGGGCGGCATCAATTTTTCGGGCGGCACCGGGGGCAACCCCAAAGAGCGACCGGGCCAGCCCTGCGGCGTGGTGCAGATCGCGCAGTACTGGCAAGCCCATGCCGCCAAGGCGCGGGTGCCCATGCTGTGGCTGTACTGGGAAAACGATTTGTACTGGGGGGCCGAGCATCCGCGTCGCTGGCACCAGGCCTACACCGCAGGTGGGGGGCAGGCCGAATGGGCCCAGCTGGGGCCCATCAGCGGCGATGGGCACCTGGGCTTTGCCCGCGACATGGACCGCTGGATCCCCTTGGTGGATGCGTTTCTGGCACGCGCGGGCTTGACCCAGTCGGCCTTGCCGCCCGTGCCCCCGCCCAGTGGGTTCGCGTCGCTTGACGATGTGGAGCGACTGCCTGGCGTGGGCCCTTCGGGCCGTGACCTGTATCGCCGTTTTTTGAGCAGTGCCAAACCTCGCGCGTTTGCCATCGGGCCCAGCGGTCAATCGGGCTATGCCACGGGCGACTGGGCAGTGGGCAAAGCGCTGGGGTTTTGCCAGGCCCGCACCGGGGTGCGTTGCCAGTTGTATGCCGTCGACGACCAGGTGGTCTGGCGCGCGCCCTGAACACAAGGAAGCTTCCATGTTTGACAAAATCCTGATCGCCAATCGCGGCGAAATCGCCTGCCGAGTGGCGGCCACGGCGCGCCGCCTGGGGGTGCGCACGGTGGCGGTGTATTCCGACGCCGACGCCCGCGCCGCCCATGTGCAGGCCTGCGACGAGGCGGTGCACATTGGCGCAGCGCCCCCGCGCGAGAGCTATTTGCAGTGGCAGCGCATCATCGAGGCCGCGCGCGCCACCGGCGCGCAGGCGGTGCACCCGGGCTATGGCTTCTTGTCCGAAAACGAGGACTTTGCCCAGGCCTGCGCCGATGCGGGCCTGGTCTTTATTGGCCCGCGCCCGCACAGCATCCGCGCCATGGGTCTGAAGGCCGAATCCAAGCAACTGATGGCGCGCGCCGGTGTGCCGCTGGTGCCGGGCTACCACGAGGCCGATCAAGACCCCGCGCTCTTGCAGCGCGAGGCCGACCGCATCGGCTACCCGGCGCTGATCAAGGCCAGCGCCGGCGGCGGTGGCAAGGGCATGCGCGTTGTCGAGCGCAGCGAGGACTTTGCCGCCGCCCTGGCCTCTTGCCAGCGCGAGGCGCGCAACAGCTTTGGCAGCGACGCGGTGCTGATCGAAAAATACGTGCAGCGGCCGCGCCACATCGAGATCCAGGTCTTTGGCGACACGCACGGCCAGGTGGTCTATTTGCACGAGCGCGACTGCTCGGTGCAGCGGCGCCACCAGAAGGTGCTTGAAGAGGCGCCCGCGCCGGGCCTGAGCCCTGCGCTGCGCCAGCGCATGGGCGAGGCGGCGGTCGCCGCCGCCCGGGCGGTGGACTATGTGGGCGCTGGCACGGTGGAATTCATCGTCGAGCAAGACGCCTACGACCAGCCCGAGTCGATGCGCTTTTACTTCATGGAGATGAACACCCGCCTGCAGGTGGAGCACCCGGTCACCGAGGCCATCACCGGTCTGGACCTGGTGGAGTGGCAGCTGCGCGTGGCCTGCGGCGAGCCGCTGCCCCTGTCGCAGGCGCAGATCCCGCTGATCGGTCACGCCATCGAGGCGCGCATCTGCGCCGAAAACCCCGAACGCAATTTCCTGCCCGCCACCGGCACGCTGTCGGTCTACCGCAAGCCGGCGCACGCCGCCTTCGAGCGCGCGCCGGTGCGGGTGGACGACGGGGTGCGCCAGGGCGACACCATCAGCCCCTATTACGACTCGATGATCGCCAAGCTGATCGTGCACGGCGACACGCGCGAACAGGCGCTGGCCCGGCTCGATGCGGCGCTGGCGCAAACGCACATCGTCGGCCCATCCACCAATGTCGCCTTTTTGCGCCAGGTGGTCCGCTCGGATTCGTTTGCCCACGCGCGGCTCGACACCGCGCTGATCCAGCGCGAGGCCGCGCAGCTCTTTGGCCAGGACCCGGTGGGCGCGGGCGCGGCGGTGGCGGCGGTGCTGGCGCACCTGTTGCAGGCCGAGCAGGCCAGCGCCGGGGCCGACCCCTTCAGCGCGCGCGACGGATGGCAGTCGCACGGCACCACCCGGCGGCGCTTTGAACTCGAGATGGGCGAGCAGACCCTGCACGCCGATCTGCTGTATGGCCGCAGCGGCCTGCAGCTGCAAGTGGGCGATGGCCCGGCCCTGCCGCTGAGCTGGCTGGTTCAGGGCGACGCGCTGGTGGTCACGCACGCCGAGCGCCTGGCCTCGCGGGTGGACTGGCAAGACGAGACCGCGCATGTGTTCACGCCACGCGGCGCGGCGCGCCTGCGCCTGATCGACCGCCTGGCCCATGCCGGAGACGCCGCCAGCGAAGGCGGCCGCCTGACCGCGCCCATGCCGGGCAAGGTGGTGTCCTTTTTTGTCAAGGCGGGCGACCCGGTGCGCAGCGGCCAGGCCCTGGCCGTGATGGAGGCCATGAAGATGGAGCACACCATTGCCGCGCCGGCCGACGGCGTGGTGGCCGAGCTGTTGTACGCGCCGGGGGACCAGGTGGGCGAGGGCGCCGAGCTGCTGCGCCTGCAGGCGGCCTGATCGGCAGGAGCGCGGCATGGACATCGTGGTGCACGAGAGCAGCGACGAGCTGGCGGCCTGGGTGGCGGACCTGCAGGCGGCCCTGCCGCAGGCACGGGTGCGCGCTTGGGCGCCGGGCGCGGCCGCGGCCGATTACGCCGTGGTCTGGGCCCCGCCTCAGCAGTTGCTGGACGAGCAGACCCGTTTGCGCGCCATCTTCAACACCGGCGCCGGTGTCGACCGCCTGTTGCAGCGGCGCCTGCCGCCCGGCGTGCCGGTGCTGCGCCTGCGCGACGCCGGCATGGCGGTGCAGATGGCCGAGTACGTGTTGCAGGCCGTCATCCGCCACCACCGTGGCCTCGATGCCCTGACCGCGCAGCAGGCCCAGGGCCAGTGGGTGCAGCCCCCGGTGCGCGAGCGCGCCGACTGCGTGGTGGGCATTCTGGGCCATGGCGTGCTGGGCCAGCGGGTGGCGCAGGCCTTGCAGGCGCTGGATTACCCCGTTCGCGCCTGGACACGCAGCCCGCACCCGCAAGCGGCGGTGCCGCTGATGGTGGGGCGCGAGGCCCTGGGCGATTTTGTGAGCGGCTGCGCGGTGCTGGTGAACCTGTTGCCGTTGACCCCCGACACCGAGGGCCTGCTCGATCATGCGCTGCTCTCGCGCCTGCCCAGGGGCGCCATGCTGGTGAATGTGGCGCGCGGCGCGCACCTGGTCGACGAGGACTTGCTGGCCCTGCTCGACAGCGGCCACATTGCGCGCGCCTGGCTCGATGTGTTCCGCCAGGAGCCCCTGCCCGCGGCGCACCGCTTCTGGCGCCATCCCTCGGTGCACCTGACCCCGCACACCTCGGCGCGCACCTTGCGCGGGCCGTCGGTGGCGCAGATCGCGCAGGCGATCGCGGCCATCGAGCGCGGCGAGCCCGTGCCCACGGTTGACCCCACACGCGGCTACTGAGCCGCGTCCTGCTAGAGTTTCGCGCATGAACACCTCTGCCCTTCCCACCTCGGTGCGGCTGATCGACGTCGGCCCGCGCGACGGCCTGCAAAACGAAAAGCAGCCGGTGCCCGCCGCCGTCAAGATCGAGCTGGTGGCGCGGCTGCAGGCCGCTGGCTTCAAGGAAATCGAGGTCACCAGCTATGTGAGCCCCAAGTGGGTGCCGCAGATGGCCGACAACCACGAGGTGATGGCAGGCCTGGCGCGCCGCCCCGACGTGCGCTACTCGGTGCTGACCCCCAACCTCAAGGGCCTGGAAGCCGCGCTGGCCGACCGACCCGACGAGATCGTGGTGTTCGGGGCCGCTTCCGAGGCCTTCAGCCAGCGCAACATCAACTGCTCGATCGCCGAGAGCATCGACCGCTTTGCCCCGGTGGTGGCGGCCGCGCTGGCTGCCGGTGTGGCGGTGCGCGGGGCCATGAGCTGCACCGTGGGCTGCCCTTACGAGGGCGAGGTGGCGCCCGAGCGCGTGGGCGATCTGGCCCGGCGCATGAAGGCCATTGGCGTGCAGCGCGTGGACGTGGCCGACACCATTGGCGTGGGCACCCCGCTCAAGGTCCAGCGCGCGCTGGCGGCCACGCTGGCGCACTTTGCCCCAGACGCGGTCAACGGCCACTTCCATGACACCTATGGCCAGGCATTGCCCAACACCCTGGCGGCGCTGCAGATGGGCATCTGGAACTTCCAGTCCTCGGTGGCCGGCCTCGGCGGCTGTCCCTATGCGCGCGGCGCCACCGGCAACGTGGCCAGCGAGGACCTGGTGTACATGCTGCACGGCATGGGCATCGACACCGGCATTGACCTGGAGGCCCTGGTGGACGCCGGCGTCTTCATCAGCCAGGCGCTGGGGCGCCCCAGCGTCTCGCGCGTGGCGCGCGCCCTGCTGGCGCGACGCGAGGCCGCATGAGCCCGCGCTACCGACGGCTGCTCTCGCAGGCCCAGCGCGTGCTGGCCGAACCCCTGCCGCATGTGCCATCGCCCTGCCAACAGGTCTGCGTCATGCACACGGGCCTGGGCTGGTGCGAGGGTTGTCTGCGCAGCATCGATGAAATCGCCCAATGGTCGCGTGCCAGCGACGAGGCACGCCGCGCCGTCTGGGCCCAACTGCCCGCACGCGTGCAAACGCGCGAAGCCCTGCCCCCCGGAGCCTGAGCCATGGTGTCCCTGACCTTCAGCTTTGACCCCATCTCGCCCTACGCCTGGCTGGCCTTTGATGCCCTGCCGCGCGCCCTGGACGGCATTGGCCACAGCGTGCGCTACCGGCCGGTGCTGTTTGGCGCCATGCTCAAGCACCACGGCCAGCTGGGCCCGGCCGAGATCGTGCCAAAGCGCGACTGGACCTACCGCCAGGTTCAGTGGCTGGCACGCCAGCAGGGCACCGAGCTGCAGCTGCCCGCCGCGCACCCCTTCAACCCGTTGCCGCTGCTGCGCCTGGCGGTGGCCTGCGATGCCGATGGCCTGCCCAGCCGCTACGTGGTCGAGCGCTGTTTCCGTCATGTCTGGTGCAGCGGTGCGGACGCGGCCGATCCGGGGCGCCTGGCGGCCTTGCGCGCCGAGCTGGCCCCCGCGCGCGACCCGGACAGCCCCGAGGTCAAGGCCCAGTTGCAGGCCCACACCCAGGCCGCTCTTGACGCGGGTTTGTTTGGTGTGCCCAGCATCGAGGTGGGTGGCCGCCTGTTCTGGGGCCATGACGCCTTGCCCATGTTGCGGGCCTTTTTGCAAGGCGATGCCTGGTTCGACAGCCCGGCCTGGCATGCGGCCGGTCACCGCCCAGCCCTGACCCGCGCGCGCAGCTGAGGCCTCAGTCTGTCACGCCTGGCCCGGGCGGTGGGTCCTCGGCATCGGCCCGGTTGGCCACATGCGCGTGCACGATGGTGATCAGCAAAAACACCAGCACGCTCCCTTGTGCCGCCATCCAGAAGAAGACCGGCCAGCCCAGCAGCGTCAGCGAGCCCTCGCGTGCGAAGTAGGGCAGCACGAAGGACACCAAGGCCCACAGCAGCCACAGCAGGGCTTGCAGGCGGCGAAGGCGACGGCGGGCAAAGGAGAGGGGCACCATGGCGTCCGATTTTGGGCGCTGCCTCGGCTTGCATCGTCCAGATCGGCCCTGGTGTTTACCCTTGGAATGCCGCGTATCTCACCATGCGGGAGGAAAACAGGGGGTTAACCCCGAATATGTAAGTCTCTGTTGGCAGCTTGTCAGAAGCGGGAAAGTGCGTCCCCCAAGAATCGCGCCAAGTTTCCATGTTGGAAGCTCTTTTTTGGAGACCGCTTTATGGCAAGCACCACACCGCGTCCGATGACAGCAGAAGAGAAGAAGGTCATCTTCGCCTCTTCGCTGGGCACCGTGTTTGAATGGTACGACTTCTACCTGTACGGATCGCTCGCTGCGATCATCGCCAAGCAGTTCTTTGCGGGCCTGGACCCCAGCGCTGCGTTCATTTTTGCCCTGCTCGCGTTTGCCGCCGGCTTCATCGTGCGTCCTTTCGGCGCGCTGGTGTTTGGCCGTCTGGGCGACATGATCGGTCGCAAGTACACCTTCCTGGTGACGATTCTGATCATGGGTCTGTCGACCTTCATCGTCGGTGTGCTGCCCAACTACGCCAGCATTGGCGTGGCCGCTCCGGTGATCCTGATCGCCCTGCGCATGCTGCAAGGCCTGGCGCTCGGCGGTGAGTACGGCGGTGCCGCCACCTATGTGGCCGAGCATGCCCCGCACGGCAAGCGCGGTGCCTACACCGCCTGGATCCAGACCACGGCCACGCTGGGTCTGTTCCTGTCGCTGATGGTCATTCTGGGCACCCGCTCGGCCATCGGTGAAGCCGCCTTTGTCGATTGGGGCTGGCGCATCCCCTTCATCGTCTCCATCCTGCTCCTGGCCATTTCGGTCTGGATCCGCATGACGATGAACGAGTCGCCCGCTTTCCAGAAGATGAAGTCCGAAGGCAAGGGCTCGAAGTCGCCGCTGACCGACAGCTTCCTCAAGTACCCGAACAACAAGTACGTGCTGCTGGCGCTGCTGGGTGCGACCGCGGGCCAGGGCGTGATC
>JACCDS010261677.1_pt1 | contig 126639 bp, 110 predicted proteins | sample 7446441 | NCBI WGS metagenome assembly JACCDS01 (sample SAMN15323445, study PRJNA562643) | freshwater metagenome | isolation source: river surface water | place: USA:Blue River Watershed | collected 2017-08-17
ATGCGTCGAACCGAACGCGAGCGCCTTCTGACGCCAAGGCCTCCGTGAGGTCCGACGGGGTTTTGTCGTAGCCGCTCACCGGGATTCCGCGCGCCATGGCCCAACGTGCCAGCGACGACATGCCGATGCCGCCGATGCCCAAAAAGTCGAGCGCGGGAATTCCTTCGGGACCGTTTATGCGCGCCATGTCCAGAGTCGTTCGCATTCGGTGACGATGTCGGCCGCGGCGTGCGGCTTGGCGAGTTTGCGGGCGTTCCCGCGAAGCAGTTCGAGTTCGTCGGGGCGGTACAAGAGGCCGTGCACGTGGCCGCAGAGGTTGGCGATGTTGACCTCGGGCATGATGACCGCAGCACCTGCGGCTACCAAGCTTTGGGCGTTGTGGGTTTGGTGGTCTTCGGCCACATTGGGCGAGGGAACCAGGACCGAGGCCGATCCCGCGCAGGTAAGTTCGCTGAGGGTTCCGGCTCCGGCGCGCGACAGCACGAGGTCGGCGGCGCGCAGCACGCTGGGCATGTCGTCGATGAAGGCGCTGATTTGGCGTCCGCGCCCCTGGCCAAAGCGGGCGATGAGGTCTTGGGCATAAAAGCGTCCGCACTGCCAAAAGATTTGGATGTCGCTGGAACGCCACATGTTTTCGCACGAGGCTACGCCCTCGTTGATGGCGCGAGCCCCCTGGCTTCCGCCGAGGATCAAGACGAGGGGCTTGGCCGGGTCGTAGCCCAGGGCGATTTTGGCCTCAGCCCGCAACGCTTCGGTGGTGGGCGTGTGGGCCAGTGCGGCGAGGTCAGGCCGAACGGGGTTGCCGGTAAAGCGAATGCGGTCGGCGGGGAAGGCCGATTCCATGCCGGGGTAGGCCACGCAGATGGCTCCGGCTTTTTTGCTCAGCCAGCGGTTGGTCCATCCGGCAAAGCTGTTTTGCTCCTGAATTAGGGTCGGAATGCCCATGCGCTGGGCGACCCAAAGGGTGGGTCCGCTCACGTAACCACCGGTGCCGATGACCAAGTGCGGACGCTCGCGCTCCATAATGGCCCGCACGCGCCGCAGGCTGGACCAAATTTTAGCGGGTAAACTGAGGTTGGCGAGCAGTTTTTTGCGCTGAAATCCGGCGATGCGAATGCCTTCAATGGGAAAGCCCGCCGCGGGAACGCGTTCCATTTCCATGCGGCCTTCGGCCCCCACAAAGAGGATGCGCGACTGCGGGTAGCGTGACTGAATTTCGCGGGCGATGCTGACGGCCGGAAAAATGTGTCCGCCGGTTCCGCCGCCAGAGATGATGATGCGCAGTTGTTCCGCCATGGGGTCGTAGGTGCTAGGCTTTGCGGTTGGGTTCAGGTGCTTCGTTCCAGTCGTTGGCGAGGGCGTCAGCGAGTTCAGGGTCGACATTTTGGCCGTCGCCCTTGCCTCGGCTCACGGCAATAACCATGGCCAAGGCGGCGCTGGTGATGACCAGCGAGGTTCCGCCCGCGCTCACGAGCGGCAGGGTTTGGCCGGTGACGGGAAAAAGTCCGGTGGCTACGGCCATGTTGATGAATGCTTGAAGTACGATAGCGTACCCAATGCCCAAGGCGAGGAGTTTACCAAATAGGTCTTTGGCCCGCTTGGCAACCCGCACGACCGAGAAGAGCAGCCAGACGTACATGGCCAAGATCACGGTTCCGCCTACGAGACCGTACTCTTCAACGATCAGGGCATACACGAAGTCAGAATTGTTTTGGGGCAAAAAGTGCTTGTAGAGCCCAGCCCCCGGGCCCTGGCCGAAAATCCCGCCTTCGGCGATCGCGGTTTGGGCGGTGGTGGTTTGGTAGGTGTCGTCTTCGGTTCCGCCGCCGGCAAAGGTCTCGATGCGCGACTTCCACGTTTGTACACGGTTGGGCATGAGGTCGGGCGCGATGAGCACCGCCGAAACAAACAGGGCGAGAAATCCCGCACCGATTCCGGCGATGCCGAGCAGGTAGCGGAACGGGTATCCGCCCAAGGCGAGCACCACGCTGGCGTTTAAGAACACCAGGGCGGCGGTCGAAAAGTTGGCAGGCAAAATGAGCCCTACGGTCAAGAAAATGGCCCAAAGCACCTTGCGGAACGACTGCCAGAAGGTCCATTCCTCCTTGCGCTTGGCCAGCTGCCGCGCGACGAACATGATGAGGACCACGTTGGCCATGGCACTCGTTTGAAAGGAGATTCCGAAGATGTTGAGCCAGCGGCTCGCGTTGGCGCCCCCAATGGTCCGCCCTTGGGCGAGCGTGAGGGCCAAAAGGCCAAGACTAAGCACCATCAAGAGGCCAGCAAGGCTGCCGAAGAATCGGTAGGGGGTGCGGTGGACCACAAAGGCGACCACCCAGCTAAGCACCACGTAGGCAAAGTAGCTGAAGGCGCCGCCGCCGCTGTACACGGGCAGCAACGAAAAAAGCGAAAGCAGGATCAGGCTCACCCAAACCTGGGTGCTGCCCTGAAAGTACGTGCTAAAGCTCTTGTTTTCCATTGCCTAGAGCGCGCGCACGCAGGTTTTGAATTGGCGTCCGCGGTCTTCGTAGTTCTGAAACAGGTCGAAGCTGGCGCAGCAGGGGCTTAGCAGCACCGTGTCACCTTTGCTCGCGAGCTGGTAGGCGGTACGCACCGCCTGCTCCATGCTGGCGGTTTCGGCCAAGAAGTGCACGCGGCCTTCAAAGGCTTCGACGATTTTGCGGTTGTCGGTACCCATGGCCACAATGGCTTTGACCTTTTTCTCAACGAGGCGGAACAGTTCGCTGTAGTCGTTGCCCTTGTCGACGCCGCCGAGGATCAGCACGGTGGGCGTAGTCATACTCTCCAGCGCGTAGTACGTCGAGTTGACGTTGGTGGCCTTCGAGTCGTTGATGAAGTGAATTCCGCCCACGTGCGCCACCGATTCCATGCGGTGCTCTAAGCCCTCAAAGTGCGCCAGGGATTCGCGAATGGCCTCGTCGCGGACCTGGAGCAGTCGGGCCGAAAGGCCTGCGGCCAGGGCGTTGAAGGTGTTGTGCTTGCCCTGAAGGGCGAGTTCGTCAATGGTCATGTCGGTATCGGCGGTGCGAATGAGGTACTTAGGGGGAACTGGGGCGGCACCTTGAACCGGAAGCGTGTCCGGCTCTGAGGTGTAGATGGGGTAAAGGCTGGCGGCCACGCGCTCGAGGTAGCGGCGGCTGATGGGATCTTCGCCATAAAAAACAAAGGCGTCTTCGGCCCCTTGGTGCTGGGCAATGGCAAACTTGGTCTCGGCGTAGGCCTCAAGGCTTCCGTAGCGGTCCAAGTGGTCGGGCGTAATGTTGGTGAGCACCGCCACGTCGGGCTTGAAGCTCGGGCAGTCCTCAAGCTGGTAGCTCGAAACCTCAAGCACGTAGATGTCGGCGTCTGCCTCGAGAAGCAGACGGCCAGCGCCCACCCCGATGTTGCCGCCCACCTGAACGTTGGCGCCCGCTTGCGTCAAAATGTGTCCGAGCCAGCTGGTCGTCGTGGTTTTGCCGTTGCTGCCGGTAATGGCCGCAATTTTGGCGTGGGCGGGGCAGTTGCGGTAGAACCACTCGATGTCGGACCAAATTGGAATTCCGGCCTCCTTCAGGGCCACGACGGCGGGGTGGCTGGGCGGAATTCCCGGGCTTTTCACGACGGCCTCGGCGCGGAGCAGCTGCTCTAGGCTGTGCTGCCCTTCTTCAAACGCAATTCCGGCGGTTTCCAATTCAGCGCGGTATCCGGGTCCGAGGTTTTTGCCCTCGCTAAGGAACACGTCGACGCCGCGGTGGGCCGCCAAAAGGGCCGCACCGATTCCGCTCTCGCCGCCGCCGAGCACGGCAATTTTATGGGGTAGGGGAGCACGCACGGGACTAGCGGAGTTTTAGCGTGATCAACGTGAAGATGGCCAAGAAGATGCCCGAAATCCAGAAGCGCGTCACGATTTTGGACTCGTGAAGGCCCTTTTTCTGGTAGTGGTGGTGCAGCGGCGACATCAAGAAGATGCGGCGGCCCTCGCCGAACTTCTTTTTGGTGTACTTGAAGTAGGCGACCTGCAGCACCACGCTGAGGTTTTCAACCAAAAACACGCCGGCCAGAATCGGAATCAGGAGCTCCTTGCGGATCGCCAGCGCAAAGACCGCAATGATGGCGCCGATCGAAAGGCTGCCGGTGTCGCCCATAAACACTTGAGCCGGGTAGGTATTGTACCACAAAAAGCCGATGGCGGCTCCCAAGAAGGCCGCGGCAAACACGATCATTTCGCCCGACATCGGGATGTACATGATGTCGAGGTAGCTCGCGAACACCACCGATCCGCTCACGTAGGCCAAGATGGCGAGGGTGAAGGCGATGATGGCGGAGGTCCCGCCCGCCAGGCCGTCGAGGCCGTCGGTCAAGTTGGCGCCGTTGCTGACCGCCGTAATGATGAAGATTACGATCGGAATGAAGAGCAGCCACGCCCACTCGGCCTGAGCGTCGGTCCAAAATACCAAGTCGGCGTAGTCAAACGTCGAGTCTTTGATGAACGGAATCGTGGTTTTCAGCTGCTGCTCGGCGGGACCAAACGTCGGTTTGCCACCGCCCACTTCGCCGTACAGTTCGTCGAGCGCGGTCGCCGGAAGCTCTTCCTTCATCCGCACGTCGGGGTGAAAAGCCAGTACCGCACCCACCACAAGGCCAAGCGTGACTTGTCCGATGACTTTGAAGATGCCCCGCAAGCCTTGCTTGTTTTTGCGAAACACCTTGATGTAGTCGTCGGCGAAGCCAATGGCACCCATCCATACCGTGGTAAGCAATAATAACTGGATGTAAATGTTTGTTAGGTCTGCCACGAGTAAAACGGGTACGACCAGGGCCGCCAAAATGATGAGTCCGCCCATGGTCGGAGTGCCTGCTTTGCTGAGCTGGCCTTCGAGTCCGAGGTCGCGCACCGTTTCGCCGACCTGCAGCGTACGGAGAATTTTGATCAACCGCCCGCCAAACGCCAAGCTAATGGTCAGGGAGAGCAAAATGGCTAAGGCCGCCCGAAACGTCAGGTAGCTGAACAGCCCGGCGCCGGGAAGATCGTAGGGCTTGAGAAGGTCAAATAGCGCGTACAGCATGGCTTACAAATCGTTAAACTGAGCTTTTAGGACGGCCACATCGTCAAACGGATGCCTGACGCCGGCAACTTCTTGGTAGGTCTCGTGGCCCTTTCCCGCGACGAGAACCACGTCGCCCGGCTGCGCCAACTGCACCGCCAGCTTGATCGCTTGCGCGCGGTCGCTGATTCGAAGCGTGCGGCGCTTTTGCACCGGATCCAGCCCCGCCTCCATTTCGTCGAGAATCGCCTCGGGATCCTCACTTCGCGGATTGTCGCTCGTCAAAATCGCCTTCGTGCTGCGGTCCGCGGCAATGCGGGCCATCTCGGGGCGCTTGCTCCGGTCGCGGTCCCCGCCGCAGCCCACCACCGTAATGATTTGCTGGGCCCCTTGATTCAGCTCCTGCAGCGTCTTGAGCACGTTTTCGAGCGCGTCGGGCGTGTGCGCATAATCCACAATGCCCATGCGGTTGTCGGGTCCGCCCACCTTTTGAAAACGGCCGTCAACGCTGCGTACCGCGCTCAGCGCCTGAAGCGCCTCGTCGGCCGGAATTCCCAGCTCCACCGCCACCCCATACATCGCTGCCATATTGTAGGCATTGAACGTGCCGATGAGCTGCGACCAGCACTCGCGCTGGTTGATACTGAGCAGCGTGCCTTGGAGGTGCGACTCCAAAATTTTCACCTTGACGTCGGCGGGACGCTTGAGCGCATAGGTCAGCTTGCGGGCCGAACAATCGAGCAGCATCGTTTCACCGTGCTTGTCGTCGGAATTCACCAGCGCAAAAGCGTCAGAGCCTAAACCGTCAAACAGCATCTTTTTGGCGGCGACGTAGTGGTCCATCGTCCCGTGGTAATCAAGGTGGTCGTGCGAAATGTTGGTGAACACGGCCCCTGCAAACCGGAGTCCGGTTACGCGGTGCTGCACCAGTCCGTGCGAACTCACCTCCATGAATACCACCTTGCATCCCGCCTCGCGCATTCGCGCCAGATGCCCCTGAAGCACCCACGCGTCGGGCGTAGTGTGGGTGGCGGGCTCCTCGGTGGTGTGCACGCACACCTTAACCGTGCTGATCAGCCCGGTCCGCACGCCGCGGTTTTGAAGCATGTGGTAGAGCAGCGTGGCCGTTGTCGTCTTGCCGTTCGTCCCCGTAACCCCGACCACCTGCATGTCGTGGCTGGGCTGATCAAACCACGAACACGCTATTTGGGCGTAGGCTTCCGCGCTGTTGCTCACGACCACCCAGGTGGCGCTTGGCGAAGGTTCGGCGGGCAGGGCCTCCACTACGAGCACCTTGGCTCCAGCGGCGAGGGCTTGCTCCAGGTAGCTGTGGCCGTCGGAATGCGTTCCGCGCACCGCCACAAACAGGCTGTCGGGACGCACCTTGCGGCTGTCGGTCGTCACCGACTCTACGGCGAGGTTGGTGCTGCCCTGAACGTCGACCAGGCGCACCCCATAAAGCAGGTTTTTGAGCAGCTTCATCCTAAAATCAGCGTAATCGATTTGCGTCCGCCGCCAGGTACCCAGCTGCGCACGCGGCCGTTGCCCTTGGTTTGCACGGAATACCCGAAGCGCTCCAGCAAGTGCAGGGCGTCGGTGGCCTTCCAGCCCGTCCAGTTGGGCATGCTTCCGCGCTCGAGGGCCGCTTCGGCCTCGGCCCAGCGTTTTTCGGCGCTGGCCTCCTGCTTGCGGGCGGCCGTTTCGAGCCCGTCGCTCCAGTATCCGCGCGGAGGCGTGCGGTCGTCGGGAATAAAGCGCGTAATCCCCAAAGCAATGTCTTGGAACACCGGCGCCGCGACGATGTTGGCGTAGTAGCCCATGCTCTTAATCGGTCGGGCAATCACCACCACGCAGGAGTACTTGGGATTGTCCGCCGGAAAATACCCGGCAAACGACGCCTGGTAGCCCATATTGGCCGGATTCCAGTACTCGAGCTGGCAGGTGCCGGTCTTGCCGGCGAGCTTGAGCGAGTCCAACTTGATGTTGGCCGCGGTGCCGCGAATCACCACTTTTTCCATCAAATCCCGCACCTTCATCACGTTTTCTTTGGACGCAATGCTGCTGCGGATGTAGTCCAATTCCGACTCGGCCACCACCTGACCGCGGTCCAGCGTGCGCTCCCACAGCCTCGGACGCACCATTTTTCCGTCGTTGGCCAGGGCGTTGTAGAAGGCCAGCGTTTGCAGGGGCGTACACTGCACGCCGTACCCGAACATCATCCAGGGCAGCGTAGTGCCTGACCAGCGCGCGCTTTCGGGATTGGGAATGAACGGGGCACTCTCGCCGTTGACTTCAATACCCGTTTTTTCGCCGAGCCCCATTTGGTAGAGGCGGTCGACGAACTCTTGCGGATCGGCGGCATACTTCGGGTAAATGGCCTTAACCACCCCGGTATTGCTCGAAACCTCGAGGGCGCGCCCTAGCGAAATCACGCCATAGCCCCCTTTGTGCGAATCGTTGACCTTTTTGCCGTGCACCACATAAACCCCACCGTCGGTATCGACCTTGGTGGCGGTGTCGACAATGCCGTCTTCGAGGGCGGCGAGGAGCGCGGCAAACTTAAACGTGGACCCCGGCTCGGTGCGTTCCCACACGGCGTAGTTGCGGAGCTCCGTGTACACCGAATCGTCTTTTTCGCGACCCAAATTGACCATGGCGCGGATTTTTCCGGTTGCGACCTCCATCACAATTACGCTTCCGTGGTCCGCCTGAAACTGCTCGAGTCGCTGGAGTAGGGCGCGGTGGGCGATGTCTTGGATGCGCGTGTCCAGCGTGATTTCGATGTCGGCTCCGTCGCGCGGATCCACCTCAAATTCCGCTTCCAAGGGCTTCCACTGGCCTTTGCCAAAGTGCTGCATCCAGCGCAGGCCGTTTTGGCCGCCGAGCACCTCGTTAAACGTGGCCTCGAGCCCGGCCTTGGCGTCGGGCCGCCAGTACCCAATCGTGCGCTGGGCCAGCATGCCCATCGGCATCAGACGGGTGTACCGCTCTTCGGCAATCAGTCCGCTTTTAAAGGGTCCGCCCTCAAAAAGCGGCAGGTCGCGCACCTTGCGGTACAGGCTAAAACTCAAGTTTTTGGCGAGGAACGCGTAGCGCTTGCCTTCGCGGTGCTGCTCGCGCAGGTAGGTCAACCACTCCGACGCGCTGCGTTCGGGAAGCAGCCGGTGCAGGCCCAGCACCGTTTTTTGAATGCGCTCGTCGAACCGCTCTTGGTTGACAATCGACGCGTCCCAACGCAGCTCATACACGGGCATGGAGGTCGCCAGCAGCTGACCATCGGCTGAATAAATGTTGCCGCGGCTGGCCGGAACCTCGCGCTGCTGGACCACGCGTTCGCGCCCCTCCGCCCGGAGGGCCTCGCCGTCGCGCAGCGATACGGCATACAGCTTCACGAGCACCGCCGTCGCAAAAAGCGCCAAGATCGCCGTAAGCCCGGCGACCCAGCGCGAATTCAGGCGTTCAGGGTCATTCGGCGTCATCCTTCGGAATCGTTATGCGTTCAGGGGCTTTAGTCGGCGGCACCAAGCCCATCAGCTGCGCGCGTTCGCGCACCGAGCTTTCGGTGCCCAAGCGCATCAGCGTCGACTTCGCCTCGAGGTACTCTGACTTGATTTCGCTCAGTTCGGCCGACCGCTTGCTGATCGTGCGCGCGTTTTGCTCGGCCCGGTGCGCCAGAAAGATGGCGACCATTCCCAGGGCGCTGAGGTAGGCAACAAACGGCAGGTTTCGGACCACATAGGGGTGGCCCAAAAAACTCCCGCGGAGTACCGAAGTGACGTTGACGCGCGGCGTGGGCTCAGCCATGATTTGGGGCTGTTTTTTCGGCAGCGCGGAGCCGCGCCGAGCGCGACCGCGGATTGCGTTCGAGTTCGTCGGGGCCGGCGCTGACCGGCTTGCGGGTAATTAACGAAAACGGAACCAGGCGGCGCCCGAAGTCGTCGCGGTCGGCCTCGCCGTCGAGGCGGCCTTCGCGCATTAAATTTTTGACGCGCCGGTCTTCGAGGCTGTGGTAGCTCATCACCACCAGGCGTCCGCCGGGCGCCAGCACGTCGACGCAGTCCGTCAAAAAGCAATCGAGCACGTCCATTTCGCGATTTACGGCAATGCGAATCGCCTGAAACACGCGGGCGGGAAGCTTGGCATTGCGGCCACGCTGGCTGAACGGTTCCAGCACGGCTTTGAGCTCGGTCGTCGTGGCGATCGGAAGCGCGCGCACGATCGCGGCAGCCACTGCCGCGGGGCGCTCCACGTCACCAAACTCAGCAAGCACCTTGCGGAGCTCCAGTTCGCCCACCTCGTTGAGCCATTCGCTCGCGGGCTGGCCGGCTTCGGGGTTCATGCGCATGTCGAGCGGACCGTCGAACTTGTGGGCAAATCCGCGCTCGGGCACGTCGAGCTGGTGGCTGCTCACCCCGAGGTCAGCTAAAATTCCGTCTACCTGCCCCACGCGGTGCAGCTTTAAAAAGCGCTTTAGGTGCTCAAAGTTGTGCGGAACCAACGTAAACCGCGAATCACTCAGGGCGTTGGCCTGGGCGTCGGGATCTTGATCAAACGCTATGAGTCGCCCGTTGGGACCAAGTTGTTCGAGAATCGCCCGACTGTGGCCGCCGCCGCCAAAGGTGGCGTCGACGTAGGTCCCGTTGGGACGGAGGTTAAGAAAGTGAAGGCATTCGGCGAGTAAAACGGGGCTATGGTAGCTCATGATCCCCATTTTGGCCGCCCATCACATCTTCGGCCAGCTGAGCGAAGTCAAGGTCCGAAGGATTAACTGCCGCTTCGTAGGCCGAGCGGCTCCAAATTTCTACGCCCAGCGGCGTGCCTGAAAAAACCAGTTCCCGCTCAAGGCGGGCAAAAGCCGCGAGGTCTTTGGCAATCAGGATGCGGCCCGAGCCGTCGAGCTCAACCATCTTGACGCCGGCGTGAAAAAGGCGCACGAAGTCGGCGTTCTTCTTCACAAAGCGGTTCAGCTTGCCAATCTTCTCTGAAATTCCGCGCCACTGCTCCATGGTGTGCAGCTCGAGGCAGGGACTAAATACGCTGCGCTTGAGCACAAAACCCTCGTGCGCAGCCGAATCCAGCTGGCGTTTGAGCCCAGCCGGAAGCAGAACGCGCCCTTTGGCGTCCATGCTGCATTCGTATACCCCGAGTACGGATTTCATGTGGTTTGTGCGGTAGCGGTATCAAAAGTACCCAGACTCTCCCACAAACACCCACTTTCTCCCACAATTGTGAATAACTTTTTGATTTTCGTTCTAAACCGCAGTTTTACAGCGATTTGAACATTTACCGTGCGCCTCCATTGAGCGCGGACGGGCTCAACCGAAACGGGCCGTTGGGCTGCCGGGGTAGGGGGCTTGTTCGCGGCCTTTTCGCTTCACGGCCCCGAGGATTCCGTATCTTTGCCGAATTCCTAATACGCGCCTATGTCGACGCTCATTCAAGACGGACCCTACGAATACCTCACCGAAGGCTCAGGTACCCCCATCATTTTCCTTCACGGACTCATGGGCACCCTAAGCAACTTCCAAAATCAAATTGACTACTTCAGTCAGAAGGGGTACGAAACAGTGGTTCCGCTCTTGCCCCTGTACAGCATGCCGCTGCCGACCACGTCGGTGACGAGCCTGACCAAATTTCTCAAGAAGTTTGTCGACCACCGCGGCTACGGCAAGGTGGTGCTCGTAGGCAACAGTTTGGGCGGACACATTGCGCTGCTCTTCCAAAAACTCTTCCCGGAGCGGGTGGCCGGCATCGTGCTCGCTGGCTCGAGCGGACTCTACGAGTCGGCCATGGGCAACAGCTACCCGCGGCGCGGAGACCGCAACTACATCGCCGAGCGGGTGCGCGACGTCTTCGCCGTGAAAGAAGTGGCGACCGACGAGCTAATCGACCAAGTGTTCGACACGGTCAACGACCGCATGAAGGCGATCAAGACCTTGGCAATCTCAAAGTCCGCGATACGCCACAACATGGCCGAGGACATTAAAAAATTTGACGTACCCGTGTGCCTTGTGTGGGGCCGTCAAGACGCGGTTACCCCGCCTGAAGTGGCTGATAAGTTTCACGAACTTCTTCCCAACTCCGAACTGAACTGGATTGACAACTGCGGTCACGCGGCCATGATGGAGCATCCCGAAGAGTTCAATACGATTGTGGCGAAGTGGCTTCAGAGCGCCAAGATCGGCTAAGCCTGCACGCAGAATTCGTTCTGTCTTCGCCCAAAGTTGAGGACTGTCCCGTCTGGGACCTTCCCGAATACGCCTTTATCGGACGGTCCAACGTCGGCAAGTCGTCGCTGATCAACCGCCTTGTGGGCAAAAAAGACTTAGCCAAAACGTCGGGCCGGCCCGGAAAAACCCAGCTGATCAACTTGTTCAAAATTGACCGCGGAACCTGGGTCCTCGCCGACCTACCGGGCTACGGGTACGCCAAAGTGAGCAAGACCCAGCGGGCGACGTTCAGTACCATGATTGGTCGCTACGTGCGCGAACGCAAAAACCTGGCACTCGTGTTTGTGCTGATTGACAGCCGCCTCGAACCCCAGCAAGTTGACCTCGACTTCCTCAAGCAGTTAGGGTCGTGGCGCGTTCCGTTTTCGCTCGTGTTTACCAAAGCAGACAAGGTTTCGGGCTCCGTGCTCATGAAAAACCGGGCCGCCTTCGAGAAGGCCTTTCTTCAGGACTGGTCCGAGCTGCCCCCGTACTTTCAAACGAGTGCCGAAACGGGCTACGGCCGCGACAAACTCTTGGCCTACATCGAGTCGGTAAACGCCGAACTCAGCGGGCAGGGTCCATCAGCTTAAGCCGTTCGGCAAAGTGCCGTGCAAAGGCGCGCAGGTCTTCAGCTGCCTCCGCTTCGCTGGTAGCGCGCTCCAGCCCGTCGGCCAGAGCCAGCAGCGTCTGGTGGTACATTTTCTTCATGTGGTCCACGCGCATGTCCTTGGTCCACAGATCGATGCGAAGCAACTCTTCGGCTTTTTCGTCCCAAACCGAAAGCATAATCGCTGGGGTCTCCGACTGGTCCACCCCGCCGTCGGGAGCGGACCACTGAATGCGTTCGGGAACGCGGTTTTCGTCGAGCTCGACGTCGAGAAGAATCGTAGATTTCATGGTCGAAAGTTTGCTTGCTGAAGGAGCTCGGCACTCTTCGGGCTGGATTCCAGCACCTCCCAGAGGCTGAGTTCCGGATGTTCCTTCCAATAGGCCTGCATGATGCGCCACCCAAACCAGGCGCCGATTTGTCCGGGTATTTCTTGGTCGCGTTCGCTTCCGAGCTTACTGAACGGGGCCACTTCGATCAGCTTGCGCTTGAGGTCGGCCCGGCTGTCGAACAGCCAGCGTTCGCGGACTAAGGTTTCCCAAAGGGCCCGCTCGTTGGACGCAGCAAACTCGCGCTGCTCGGCGGTGTAGGTGAGGTAGCGGTAAACGTCTTCTTCGCTCAGCACCGTTTGGATGAACAGCAGCTGCTTGCCTTTGCGGAGCATCTCGTCCAGCAAAAGTCCGCCCCCGGTTGAGGCCGGCTCGTACAGGGCCGCCGCGAGTGCCGAATAAATGCGGTGCGGATCGTGGCGCTGCCTGAGGTACGCCGACTCCTCGGCATAGAGCGGATGGTCTGCGCCCAAAAACCGGTCCCAGGCCACAAAAAGGGCCCCGTTGGCCCTCAGCACGTCGAATTCTTCGGCGCGCGACACGTAGGTGTAAATGCGCAGCCCCGTCGGCTGCCCCTGAAGCCCGTCGACTCGGTCGAGCATCTTCGTAACGATGGCGTCAAAATCAGCTAAGGGCGGGCGTACCATCTTGGCGTCGGTCCACAAGGCGCGCACGCCTTCGTCGAGCAAGTACGGCGGAAGGTTCTCGCGCCAAAGCGGGTCAAAAACCAGCGGATGCCGCGGAGCCATCTCTTCGAGTCGCGCGCCCAGGGCCGCAGAATCGAGCCCCAGAACGGAGTCCGCAAAATGCACGATGCGCAGCGGGTCCCGATCCGCAAGCACCGCCGACTGCGCTTGGGCCTCGGCTTCTTCGCCTGCAGCCACCCACGGATCGTTTTGGCAGGCCACCGCCCCCACCAGGGCGGCCGCCATGAACAAAAGACCTAATTTTGGCGTCCTATTAACCATACCCCAAAGGTACTCTCGTGAACGCCGCTGCCGTTACCCTACAAATCGTCGATTGGCTCCGCACCTACGCAGACGCGGCCCGCGCGCGCGGATTCGCCGTGGGGGTTTCGGGCGGAATCGATTCGGCCGTTACCGCCGCCCTCTGCGCCGCCACCGGGCTCGAGGTGCACCTACTTGAGATGCCCATTCACCAAGCGCCCGACCAGGTTTCGCGGGCCCAAGAATGGATGCACCTGCTGGCGCAGCGCCACGCGGCGGTCTCCGCCCGCCGCGTGGACCTCACGGCCGTCTTCGACGCCCATGCGGCGGCCCTTGACCTTTCGGAGTCCGCCCAGCTAAACCTCGCCCTAGCCAATACCCGAGCCCGACTGCGCATGGCCACCCTCTATGCGGTGGCCCAAAACCATGGCCTGCTCGTCGCCGGAACCGGCAACAAAATTGAAGATTTCGGCGTGGGATTCTTCACCAAATACGGTGACGGCGGCGTGGACCTCAGCCCCATCGCCGACCTCTACAAATCTCAGGTTTACGCAGTTGGGCGCCACCTCGGGGTGCCCCAGTCCATCCTTGATGCACCGCCGACCGACGGCCTCTGGAGCGACGGGCGCACCGACGAAGACCAACTCGGAGCCACCTACGCCGAACTCGAATCCGCCATGGAATTCGCCCACCTTCACCATTGGTCGCCCGAATTAACCAAGGACGACCGCGGTTGGGCCGGCAACCTCGGCCTAACCGATCGCCCACTCGAGGTCTTTACCATCTTCGCCCGCTTTCACCGCGCCAACCTGCACAAAATGCGGCCGATTCCGGTGTGTGCGGTTTCAGCTAGCAACTAGCAACTAGCAGCTAGCAGCTAGCAACTAGCAACTTGCTGCTCGCAGCTACTTGCCCAACGGCAACGGATCCCCCGTCGCGCTTGACGGCAAGGCGATGCCGAGCAGCATCGACCAGGTTGGGGCAATGTCGCGCGGGTGCACGCGCTCCCAGCGCTGCGCGTTGGGGGCAATCCCCGGCCCCATGAAGACGATGGGCACGTGCGTGTCGTAGGCATGGCCCGATCCGTGGGTACATCCATCCGTTCCGTAGTCCATGTGGCCCGACTTGAGCTCATAAAAGACCTGGCCGCTGCGCGCGTCAAAGGCATTGCGGCGCATTGAGACCTTTTCGTCGCAGGAATTGCGGACCTCCTCAGCGGTCCACGCCATTTGGACTGCGGGGTGCTTCATGATGGCGTCGCGCACCAACTTCCAGTCGTCTTCGTCGGTGCTTTTGAGGTGAATTTGGTCGTTGCCGAGGTGCAAAATTCCGGGTTCGCTTAGGTTCAGCCCCGAAATCAGTGCGCCGAACTGCGACTCGAGCTCGTTGCCCGACCAGCTGCGCGCCGCAAAACCGTCGAGGGCTGCCTGGTTGGAGTTGTCGCAGGACCCGTGGTCCGCGGTCAGTGAAACGTAGTAGGTTCCGCGTCCGAGTCGGGCGTCCAAGGCGTCAAAAAGCTGGCCGAGCTGCAGGTCGAGGCGCAGGTAGACGTCCATGAGCTCTTGGGCGCGCGGTCCCATCAGGTGGCCCAAGTGGTCTGGCGTGGAAAACGAAATAGCCAACACATCGGTGTGGGTTCCGCGCCCCAAATTCTCGGCGTCGACGGCGGCCAGGGCCACGTCGATGAGGATCTGGTTGCCGTGGGGCGTGTAGCGAATAAGCCCGGGATTGCCCGCGCCGAGGGCCGCCAGATCGTAGGGGAACGAACCCGTCGAAGCTCCGCGGAGCTTGCCTTCAAAGGGGCGCTCGTCGGGCCCGGTAAACGACGCATACACCGACGGAGCCATCAGGCGGTCCCACGATCCCTTGAGGTAGCTGGCGGGGCTGTGCGCCGCGTTAAACGCTTGAATCCACGCCGGAAGCTCTGAAGCGTAGTGCGACGACGTCACAAAACCTTGCTTGTCGTCCATCCAAAAGGCTCCGTCGCCGTAGTGGCCAGCGGCGGTGATGGCTCCGCGGTCCTTCAGCGAAAAGCCATACACCCGGGCGGCTCCTACGCTGGCCCACTCCAGCTCGTCGGTCCAGGTCGTGGAGCGAATGTTTTTGGGGCTGCGCTTGTCGGCTTCGCGGGTGCTCCCCACGGGCTGCACGTCAAGGTCTTCGACGCAGTAGACCGTGCGGCCCAGGGCGGCGTCGTACCAGTCGTTGGCGATGATGCCGTGGTTCGAAGGATCTGTTCCCGTGTACACCACCGCGTGACCTGGTCCGGTGTAGGTCGGTGTGTGGGTGTAGTGGGCGTTGCGGAACACCTGACCTTCGGTCACGAGGCGCTTAAATCCGCCCGTGTACAGCGGCGCAAAGCGGGTCAGGTAGTCTGCCCGCATTTGGTCCACGACAATCGATACGGCCAACTTGGGCTTGGCAGAAGCCGAGGTTTTTTTAGGCTGGGCCGTCGCCGTAGCGGTAACCAGTAGCAGGGCCAAAGCGGCAAGAAGGGTACGCATCATACCCCCAAAGTTAGGCTACGCTTCTTCGGCGGCTGTTTTGGCTGCGTTAAATCGGTCCTGAGCTTCAGCCCACACCTCAAACTGGGCGTGCACCGCGTGCTGCAGCTCTTCGTAGCTCGTGAAAAATGCGGGATCCATGCTGCGCTCCTTGAACACCTCGGGGTTGGCCACCTCGGCGTCCATGGCGTCGAGGGCCGCTTGGGCAGCCTCGTAGGCCTTTTCGGCGGCTTCCATCGCCTTTTGTGCGGAGCGGAGTTCCGATTCGAGGCGTTTTTGCTCTTCGCGGCTTCGCTTTACCTCGGCTTTGGGCGCGGAGGCGGCCGCCTGGGCCACCGCAGCGGCCTTTTGGGCTCCGGCTACTTCCATGGCGCGAAGCGATTCCACCTTACGCTGCTCGAGGAAGTACTCAATTCCGCCCAAATAGGGCTTGATTTTGCCGTCGCGGAACTCAAATGTCAGATTGCACAGACCCTCCATGAACTCGCGGTCGTGCGACACCACAATCAGGGTGCCGTCGTACTGCAGCAGGGCCTGCTTCAGCACATCTTTAGCGGCCATGTCCAGGTGGTTCGTCGGCTCGTCGAGCACCAGCAGGTTGATGGGGTTCAGCATCAGCTGGCAGAGCGCGAGGCGTCCGCGTTCGCCGCCCGAGAGCACGCGCACTTTTTTCTCGACGTCGTCGCCAGCAAACATGAAGTTGCCCAGCAGCTTGCGCGCGTTTTTGCGAACCTCGTCGGGCGCGGCGTCTTCGATGGTCTCAAGCACCGTCTTGGTTCCGTCGAGTACCTCAGCTTGGTTTTGGGCGTAGTAGCCCAGCTGGACCTGATGGCCCCACTCAATTTTGCCTTCGTAGGCGAGGGCCTCGGTCAAAATCTTGACCAACGTGGACTTGCCCTGGCCGTTTTGGCCGACGAACGCGATTTTTTGGCCGCGCACAAATTCCAAATCGAGTCCGCGCAGCACGTGCTTGGGGCCGTAGTGCTTGTGGATTCCGTGCAAGCGCGCCATGATTTTGCCCGAGTGGGGCGCGGGCGGAAACTTAAAGCGCATCTGCCGCGTGTCCTCGTCGTCGACCTCGATGACTTCAATTCGGTCCAGCTTCTTTATCAGGGACTGGGCAAACGACGCCTTGCTCGCTTTAGCGCGAAACCGGTCGACCAGTTCTTGGGTGTGCTTGATTTCTTTGTCTTGGTTGGCCTTGGCCTGGCGCTGCTTTTCGCGGATTTCTTCGCGGAGCGTTAAGTACTTAAAGTAGGGCACGTTGTAGTCGTAGCCCTTGCCCAGCACAATCTCGAGGGTGCGGTTGGTCGAGTTGTTCAAAAAGGTGCGGTCGTGCGAAACGAGGATGATGGCCTGGTTGCTCTCGGCCAAAAACTCTTCGAGCCACAAAATCGACTCGATGTCGAGGTGGTTGGTCGGTTCGTCGAGCAGCAGCACGTCGTGGTGCTGCAGCAGGATTTTGGCGAGCTCGACCCGCATCTGCCATCCGCCCGAAAACGAATTCAGCGGCTGGTGAAAGTCGGTCGATTTAAAGCCGAGGCCCAGAAGCACGCGCTCCAAGTCGGCCTGGTAGGTATAGCCGCCGATGTGCTGAAACCGCTCCTGCGCGTGGTGAAAGCGTTCCAAAAGCTCCATGTAGGCGTCGCTCTCGTAGTCGGTGCGGATGCCCATTTCGGCGGTCATCGACTCAATTTCGGCCTCGAGGCGCTTGATTTCGGTGAAGCTCGAAGCGGCCTCGTCCCACACGCTAGCCGTGGGAGCCGGGGGCATGTCTTGGGTCAAAAATCCGATGCTGAAGTCGCTCGGATAGCTGATTTTACCTGAATCCGCCCGGTAGCGTCCCGCAATTAGCTTGAGGAGCGTGGATTTTCCGGCACCGTTTCGACCGACGAGGCCGATGCGGTCCCCGGGATTTACCTGAAACGAAATGCCTTTGAACAGGTCCGATCCGCCAAAACTCAAACTAACTTGGTGTACACTCAACATAAGGGTGACAAAAGTACCACGACTCCCGGCGTCGCGCGGGGTAAATTTGCGCCGAAGAACTCCCACACCCACAGACCCATGAAGTTGATCGGCAAAGGCAGCAAGCCCTACAGCATTTTAACCGCGAAATGCCCCAAATGCCACGAAGGCGAAATGTTTGTCGACCCCAATCCCTACCACCTGCGTACCATGGACCAAATGCACGCCTCCTGCAGCGTGTGCGGCCAAGACTACGAGCCGGAGCCCAATTTCTACTACGGCGCCATGTACGTTTCCTACGCCTACACGGTGGCGTTGTTTGTCGCCGTCTACCTCATTTGCGGAGTTTGGATAGGTTTGGCCATGTGGACCACGGTGGGCATTCTAGCGGCGACCCTCGTGGCGCTGGGACCCTGGCTCTTTCGCATCGCCCGGGTGACCTACCTCAACTTTTTTGTCTCGTTTGACCCCAAGGCCAAAGGCTAACGGTCGAAGGCGGACCACAGCTCACTCGCGAGGAGCGGAGCATGCAAGGTTCCGCGCGAGCCGAGCCCATTAAGCAATCCGAGCCCGGCATGTTCGGGGTGCCAGCCCCATCGGGGCCGTCGGTCGCTGGTCGTCGGACGAATGCCGGTCCACGCGCTGTGCACGGTTACCTCGGACTGGATCCAAGCCCGCGCCGAATCCAGGAGCTCGTCGGTTTGGCTGGCCTGCGGCGAGGGGGGAAGTGCGGCGCCGCTCGAAATGCCCCATCCGTAGGATGCCCCAAGTTGGTAGGTTCCGTCGGGCTCCGGAAGCAAAAAATGGCTGCGGTGCAGCATCATCTGCGGCCCCCGGCCCAACGATACCCGCAGCCCCTGGCCTGAGGTTCGGGCAAAGCGCAGGTCGCCCCAAAAGTGCTCGGCCCAGCGCGCTTGGTAGCCCTCGCACAGCACCACCGCATCAAATTCGTGGACCTCGTTGAGGAGCCATCGTCCGTTAGGCAACGGTTCAAGCACTTCAACGGCCTCTTCGCGCACCCGAAACGCGCTACGGGTTGCTTCACAAAATTCCCGTAGGTTGACCCGAAAGCTCTCGTTGACGGTGCCCAGGCAGAGGCCCTTGATGCCCGGCGGAGCCTCAACCAGCGCCCCGAGGTAGGGTCCCAACGCGGGATGGTCCGCCAGCGCATTCCAGTCGTTGACTTCTTCGGCACTGCGGAGCACCTCAAAAATGGGTTCCGAGCTCCGCACGGATTCCGGATAAAAGCTACGCGCCGCCGCCAGGGCCTCAGCCGCCCGCCACACCACCCGCCGCCGCTTGAGCACCACGGGATTCACCAAGCCGGTGGCCACGCGCGTCGAGCTCCGCTCGGGGTAGGCATCAAACAGCACCACCTGCGTTCCCGCCGGGGCCTGCTTCGCCACCGCAAGGCCTGCGATTCCGGCGCCAATTATCGCGATGTGCTGCGGCATGCGTGACCCAATTAGGCGCAAAAAAAAGCCACCCGCAGTGGGGTGGCCTTAGGTGCACCAATTCGTGAATTAGAACTGCCAGTAGTCGTGTTCGCGGTTGCGAATGTCTTCGCGAATGCGCTTCGACTCGAGCAGCTGCTCCATCGGATTGTTGGCTTTGTAGTCCTTAATCTCGCGGTCGTAGACGTTGTCTTCCTTCATCACGATGGCGTTGAAGTAGCGCATCTGGAAAATCTGGTCAAACGTTAAACGGCGGGTGTTGTTGTTGGGATTGTAGGCCACATTCGTTGCAAACGCTTGGCGCGCATCGGGGAACCAAACCCAAAACAAGTTGACGATGTCGCCCTCTTGCGGATCCTTAATTACCGGTGAAATTCCGATAATGCGGTTCTTCAATTCTCCGCGCTGCTTGTCAAAGTACCAGTCGCTCTTGATGTCCCAAGCCAGGATGTTGTTCGCCTTGATCTCAATCGAGTCAATTGCCAAAATGGTACCGTCGTCGTTGTCGCGGATCGTATCGATGCGGAACAACCGGTTACCCACTTCGCTCATGGTCAACGGACGCAGGAACAAATCGTCGTCGTACACCTCGGTGATGCTGCCTTCACTCAAGATGGCGTCCTTCATCACGTCAAACAGCGACTTGCGGTCGGGCAGTGCCTGAATGGGGTAGTACAGCGGGTGGTTCAGCTTCTCGAGCGTGTGAATGCGCTCCCAATTGCGGCGCGACCACAGCATGTCGTCTTGGCGCAAGTGAGGGTAGGGCACCACGCGCGTCTGGCTCACGTGAATTTCAGACTTCGGAATCAATCCGTCATCTTGGGGCGAAAGCACCTGGGCCTCGAGGGTAACCCCTACGAGGAACAGCGCGACTAAAGAAGCTAACTTTTTCATGCTACTGAACGTCAAGAACTACGTTAGAAATGTTCTCAATGCGCGCTCCCTGGGGAGTTTGCGCCTTGATTTTGCGAATCGATACCGAAGATCCCGGGCGCAAGCGCTCGATCTGATCGCGCAGATCGTTCGGAACCTTGTTTCCTTTTACCTGAATAGCGGGCTTGCCCTCGAGCTTAATCTCAAAAGCCGTCACCGAAAGCGGAAGGTCAAACGGGAAGTCTTGGTATTCGGCCTCGACGATACCCTTAGAGAGCAAGCTAGTCGAAATCATACCTTCCTTCTTCTTGTACACGGTGCCTACAGCCTGCGGAAGGCCCTTGATGCGGTAAATTTTTTGACCTGCCTTGCGGGTTTTGCCGTCCTTCTCTTTGACGCTTACCGAAATGGTCACTTCTTTACCCTCAACCTTGGTGACGTCGGCCACGTAGTTGCCTGACTTACCCGAAATACCGGGGCCAGAAACAATTAGGTTTTCAGGAGCGACACCCGGTACCGACACCTCGATGGGGTTGTCTACGTTGCGGTAGAGCACGTTCATCTTGGTAGCGGCAATTACGACGCTCGGCGGTGCTACCGTGTAGGTCAACTCAAACGGGTAGTCTTTGTCTCCGCCCGGAACACGCATGCTGCCCTTGAGGGTCTTGCTGCCGTTTCCTGAGCCTTGAATGCGGATTTTACCTACGCCTTCTTCAACCGATTGCGGAGTCACGCCAATGAACTGCGGATTACGTCCCTTGTCGTACGCCGCAAGGAACACGTCGGCCTCAAGGTAGTCGCCCTGAGTCACGTAGGTGCTCTTCGGCATAACCACGGCACGCACGTTATCGAACTTCAGCGTGTTGGCGTCAATTTGACCATACAGGTGCTCAACCGTTTTCGCTTCCATGCGGCGGACGCGCGACTGAAGGTCGGTCAAGAACGGAATAATGCCGGCCAAGGGAAGTTCGGCAAACGTTGCCCGCTCCCACGACATCTTCTTGCCTTCAACAACCTCATCGTCAAACGTAAACGTTTCGGCGATGGTGTTTTTCATCGTCTCGTCGCCGTCGGTTTGGGTTTCGAGGAACGCGCGGTAGGCCAAGAGTTTTGCTTTGATCTCTTTTGCCTTGCCTTGTCCGCCAATGCTCTTGTCGTTGAGCAGGTAGTTTTCGGCAATGTCGCGGTTGTCGGCGCCTTTGTAGCGTCCTTCTTCGTCCACACCACCGGTCAGGGTAACCATCTCCTCTTTGGCAAGACGGAGCAGGGCAAACACTTCTTCAGACTGCTTTTGAACCTCCTTAGCGCGCTCGTTCACCGGGATCGCACGGGGATTTTCAGAAACCTGGGCCTGAATAGCTTGGTACATGGTAGCGGTTCCACGTTCAACCGTGCTGACCGTAGCGTTCATTCCTAAGTCCAGCTTCGCCAGGACGCGCAGAATGTCTTTGGATACGTTCAAAGCCAGCATGGCGGTCAACACGAGGTACATCATGTTGATCATCTTCTGACGTGGAGAAATTTTACCTGAAGCCATTATATTTTAATAATCCAATTATCAATAGGTTGCAACTAATACGCCTGCGGCTTACGAACGCACGTTCATGGCGGCGAGCATGTTTCCGTATACGGAATTCAGCTGCGAAAGATTCTGGCTCAGTTTGGTCACTTCACCCGCGAGGGCTTCAGTATTTTGTGCAGAGGCACTCAGCTTCTCCATTACGGTGTTCTGAATGTCAACTTGGCTCGTGGTGTTCTCAAGCTGTACGGCGTACAGGGCGTTCAGCGCCTCCATGTTTTTGGCGGCGGCACCCAGCTGCTGGCTGTAGGCGGCCGTAGCACCGGCAGCGTCCGTAGCCGTGTTCAACGAAGCAGCGGTTTCGCTCAACTTGCGCATGCCGGCAGAAAGGCTCTCCAGCAACTCAGGGCCGATTTTGGCTTCTTCGAGCATGCGGTCGAGTTCCTGGGTTACGGTACCTCCTCCGCTCTTGCGAACAGATTTCTTTTCTGTTACCGGCTCGTTGTCGAGTTCGGGGTACACCAACGACCAATCGTAGTCCTTAGGCTGGGCTTCAAAGGCAGAAATCGCAAAGATGACGGCTTCTGTAGTAAGACCTACGATAAGCATCAAGTCGGCGCCCTTCAAGTGAAGGATTTTGAACAGCGCACCCATGATAACGACGGCTGCACCCAAACCGTAAAGTTTGGTCATGAAATTCTTAAAGCGCTTGCCGTTAACGTCGATTAAAGCCATGTTGAAGGGAGTTAAAGGGTTAGGAGAGTGATTGTTGGTTAATTTTTAGAAGTCGCGACGGTCGCGTCCGAGGAAGCTCTGAACCGTGCGGAAGCCAATGTAGGACTTGGCCGTGTCTTGGTATTCGTAGTCGCGCATGCCGTTCTGCATAAAGATGGCTACGTCTTTCCATGATCCGCCGCGGATCACCTTGCGCTTGAGCGTAACGGGATCAGATTCGGCGGCATTGTACTTGAAGTCGGGGCTGAAATCAGCTACGTAGAAGTACGAGGCCTCGTCCCATGCCGTGCTGGTCCATTCGGCTACGTTGCCGGCCATGTCGTAGAGTCCGTATCCGTTGGGCTCGTAGCTGTGTACGCGAACGGGGTACATTCCGCCGTCGGCCACGAGGTTTCCGCGACCCGGCTTAAAGTTGGCCAAGAAGCAACCTTTGCTGTTGGTCGTGTACGGACCTCCCCAGGGGTAGGTCGTCAGTTCGCGGCCACCGCGTGCGGCGTACTCCCACTCGGCCTCAGTCGGCAGGCGGAACTCGTTCTCAATGAAGTCGTTGTTCTGTTTGAGGTAGGTGTTGCGGTAGTGCGTACGCCAGTTGGCAAACGCTGTAGCTTGCTTCCAGCTAACGCCGACAACAGGGTACTCGTCGTAGGCAGGGTGCCAGAAGTAGTTGTCGTGAAGGTTTTCGTTGAACGAGTAGGTGAAGTCCGAAATCCACGCGAGGGTGTCGGGGTACACGTTCACGATTTCGCTCACGAAGAAGCTTGAACGGTCCGATACCTTTTTGCCGTTCTTAATGTAGTCGCGGTACGAGAAGGTGCGTCCGTCGCCGTCGGCGTCGCGGAAGTCCTTCTGCCAGCGGTTCTCTTTGGATGCGGCCTTTTGCTTGTCTACCCAAAAGTGCAGGTAGTTGAGCTGGCGCGAATCAATGCTGCGTCCGCCCAAAAAGCGCTCTTCGGGCGACAAGTACATTGACTCGATAATCTCTGTGTATTCCTCTGAGGGGTAGCGATCGACATCCCAAACGAGGCGGCGCGTCCAGTCGAGGTAGGTCTGCATCGAGTCTGGGTAGTTGAGTCCGACAAACTCTTCATAAAAGGTCGGATTGTTCATGTCGGCGTAGTTGATGTACTCGTAGCCTTCGACCATGCCTTCTGCGAGGCGGTAGCGCAGGATGGAGTCGCGAACCCAATCGACAAACTGGCGGTACTCGTTGTTGGTGATTTCGGTTTCGTCCATGTAGAACGCCGGTACCGACACCGACTTGGTCGAAGCCGTGAGCGTCGCGGGAACGTCTACGTCGGAATTACCCATCGCAAATTGACCTTGCGGAATGAAGACCATTCCGTAGGGGTCAGAAGGGTAGAAGTCGGGGCGGTTTTGAACGCCAACCAATTCCCCGTGGTCGCCGCCCGAGCAGGCAGCAAGAACCAGCGCGGCAAAGCCTGCGAGGGAAAAGGATTTAACCATTGGTAAGTGTTTCATGGTCTTGGTCTAACGTCGTTGAGGGCGCGATATTACAAAAATCTTGGGTTACGGTAGCTACCGTTAACGCGCGGTGGAATTTCAATCGTGAAGCAGTAGGTCAAAAATAGCTCGTGAGAGCCTGAGGAATAAGCACTTAGCGAAGATGTCGTCAGGTCATATGAATACGACGCTCTGAGGGAAGGCATGATTTGGTAGCCGAGCATTACGCTGAGGGCGTCTTGGTTACGGTACCCAAGTCCGGCGTAAATCTTTTCCATCACGAGGGCGTTGGCGTTGAGGTCCACGCTGAGGTTGGAGTTCAGGTCGGACTTAATCAGCACGCTGGGTGTAATGCGAATGGGCGTCGAGGTGGGCAAGTCAAAGCTGTAGCCACCCGTCAAGAAGTAGTGCATCGTGCTTTTAAAGCGGGCGGGACTCCCTGAAAACACGGCGTCGCTTTGGAGCAAGCGCGAAGTTGAGAGGCCCGCAAACCAGGTGTCGGTGGTGTAGTAGGCACCAAAGTTGAGTTCGGGGGTGAACGAGGTGGCTCCGTTGCCCACAACCAAAGGGTCGCTGGGGTTGTCGGGGTAAATCCACTGCGCGTTGCGCACGTTTTTGTTTTTGAAGTCGACGGCCAATCCCAGTCCAAGGCGTCCGGCGCCAAGGTCCATTTGGTAGGCGTAACCCAGGGCAGCCGATACGTCTTCAAAAAAACCGATGCGGTCGTTAACCACGTTGAGCATGAGTCCACCGTGAAGCACATCTAGCGGAACCGACGCATTTACGTTAAGCGTATTGGGCGCGCCCTCAAAACCGACCCACTGTAGACGCTGTCCCATGTTCACGCAAATGCCTTCGCCGCTGCCCGCAACGCCCGGATTAAAGCCCAAGCGGTTGTGGTAGTACTGCGTGAACTGCACGTCCTGCTGCGCCCATAGCGAGCTGGAAATGAGCAGTATTGCGCTAGCAATAATGGATTTTAAACGGGTCATTCGGGTGTTCAGGGTCAAGCGAATCAGCGCTAAAAGTAGCAAAAAATACCGTTCGTACTTAAAAATGGCTAAATCCCTCTTCGCACTATGGTCCACCAAACGGCGGGAATTTCTCCGTTTTGAGCGGTTTGGTAGTCTTCAGCGCTGCACGGAATAAGGCTGTGGCGCGCATCGGCACCGGGGTGGTTGGCCACCTCGATCCACCATCGCTGGCTCCAGGGAGATTTGTAGAACACGAGTTCACCCTCTTCCTGCGGGAGCAGAACGGTGAAGCGCAGGTAGTCGGCCTTGCTGCGGTGCGGAAAATCTCCGACCCGGCCCGCGACGCCGTCGAAGAAGTACCACAGCCCCTGGGCCCAGAGGTGGGCGTTCTGGCCGTCGAGGTCACGTGAGGCTACGAAGTCGGTAAGGCAGAGGGCGCTGAGCTTGTCGCTGAATCCGGCGTAGCGGAGTACGGCGCAGAAGGATTCTCCGGTGAGTCCGTTGGGGTTGGCCTCGTGCTGGGCGGGGGCGTCGGCAGCGCGGACCGCTGCATTGTGCGCCACAACCAAATCGGCGTCGCGAATCCACGGTTCGGCGCGCTGAATGGGTTGAAGTTCGCCCGCTCGGTGCACTTCTAGGTGCATTTTTTCGGCGAGGTCGAGCACCGACTGAGCGACAAAGTAGCTCTGGTGCGCGAGGTGGCTGACGTGAAAAAGCCGAAATGGCTTCATGGTGAGCATCTGCGCGAGCAGGTTGCTGCGGTCGGGCAGCACGTGGTCGTCGCCAAGGGCAATGCGGTTGTTGACCAAGCACGCGTTGATGGTCCGCTCCATGCGGCCAAAAGCACGGTATACGCCTAAGGGCCAGTCAGAATCAGCTCCCAAAAAGACCGGAATGCAGCCGTACTGCAGTACTTCAACGGCTAATTCTTCGACGGCCACCAACGTATCAACGCGGTCGCGCCCCGGAATCAGGTTGCCCAAATCGGCAATTTTTAGGTCCCAAGGTCCCCAAAACAGGGGATAAAGGGCTCGCCGCACGCGGTCGGCGACTTCGTGTGCGCCACCGCGCTGTTCGGGCACGCCGATGAGGGCAACCGAAACGCCGCGCAGGTCGGGCACCTCGCCAGAATTTTGGAGCACGCTCGCGCCCAGAGTTTCGTGCGGCCAGGCTTCGGTAAAATCGGCGCTTAGGGGTTCAAGCCATTCGGTGCCCATGCGTTACTTGGTTTTGCGCGTGGTCGTTTTGCGTGCCGAGGACTTTGCGGCCTTGGGCTTTGCTCCACCGCGGCCGCGGCCCTTGGTGGCTCCGGTGCTCGGTTGGTGCTTGGAGATGAGTTCGTGCACGTCGTCGGCGGTCAGCGATTCGGGCTCGGTTCCGCGCGGAATTTTGACGTTCTCTTTGCCCCATTTGAGGTAGGGTCCGAAACGGCCTTTGCGCAGCTCTACTTCGCCGTCGGGCGTCGAAAAAGTTTTAATCAACGAAGCCTGAGCGGCGGCGAGTTTGGCCTCCACGAACGCAATGGCTTCGGCCTCGGTCACGTTCAGGGGTGTGGCCGGCGGGGTGATGCTGGCAAACGTCTTGTCCCACTGAATGTAGGGTCCAAAACGTCCGAAGTTGGCCCGCAGGGGCTTGCCCTCGTAGGTTCCGACCAGGCGGGGGAGGCGCAGCAGCTCCAAGGCCTCGGGTAGGCTGATTTTGTCGAGGGTGTAGGGCTCGGGAATGCCGACGAACTTAGCGTCGGCCTCGTCGCCGTCTCCGCCGCCGAGCATGACGACGGGGCCAAATTTTGCCAGGCGCGCCGAAACTTGCCGGCCGCTTTCGGGGTGGGTACCTAAAACGCGGACGGACCGCACGCGTTCGCTTTCTTCAGATTCGGTGACGAGGGGGTGGAACTTCGAATAGAAATCGGCCAAAACCTGCTGCCATTCGGCGCGGCCCTCAGCAACTTCGTCGAACTGCGCTTCCATTTTGGCCGTAAACGAATAGTCCATTACGCCCCCGAAGTGCGCGACGAGGTAGTCAGTCACCAGGTTGCCAATGTCGGTGGGCACGAGGCGCCCTTTGTCAGAGCCAAACTTCTCCTCGCGCTGCGCCCAGTTCCATTGGCTCCCGCCGGTCCATTCGGCAAATGCGACGTGGCGGACTTCGCCTTCGCGCACGCCCTTGGCAACGTAGCCGCGGTTTTGAATGGTTGAAATCGTCGGGGCGTAGGTGGACGGGCGGCCGATGCCTTCTTCTTCGAGGGCCTTCACCAGGGTGGCTTCCGTAAAGCGGCCCGGAGGTCGGGTGAAGCGCTGGGTGGCGGTGGCGCTTGCAAGCTGCACCCCGTCGCCTTGCTTGAGGGGCGGAAGCATTCCGGCTTCGTCTTCTTCTTCGTCAACGCCCTCGCGGTACACCTTTAAAAAGCCTTCGAAGGCAATCATTTCGCCCCGCGCAATGAATTCTGCCGCGGAATTGCCGAGGTGGGCCACCGTGCGGTCGATTTGGGCGTCAGCCATCTGGCTGGCGAGGGTGCGCTTCCAAATGAGTTCGTACAGCTTTTTTTCGGCGGCGTCGTTTCCGGCGGACTTCACCAGCATGTTGGTCGGGCGGATCGCTTCGTGGGCCTCTTGGGCGCCTGCGCTCTTGGTGGTGTAGCGGCGCGTTTGGGCAAACGAGGCACCGTAGAGCTCGGTGATGGCGTGGCGCGCCCCGTTCACCGCTTCGTCTGAGAGGTTGACCGAGTCGGTACGCATGTAGGTGATGTGCCCGTTTTCGTAGAGCTTCTGAGCAAGGCTCATCGTGCGGCTCACGGCCATTCCGATTTTGCGCGAGGCCTCTTGCTGCAGGGTCGAGGTCGTGAAGGGTGCTGAGGGCTTGCGCGGAGCGGTTTTTTGTTCCAGGCTGCTGACGCGGAATCCGCCCAAGTTCAGGGCCGCCGCCAGGGCGTCAACCGCCGCTTGGTCGCGCAGCTCGCCGTGGTACTCGGCGGCAAATCCCGCGCCGTTGGGCGCGGTAAACCGACCTTCCATGCGAAAGTCGATGTCCGAAACAAACTGCTCAATGGCGCGTTCGCGCTCCACGATCATGCGAACCGCCACCGACTGTACGCGCCCGGCGCTAAGTCCGCGGCGCACCTTCTTCCAGAGCACCGGCGACAGCTCAAAGCCTACGAGGCGGTCGAGCACCCGACGGGCCTGCTGGGCATTGACCAGGTTCATATCAATGTGGCGCGGATGGTCGACGGCCTTAAGGATGGCGGTCTTGGTGATCTCGTGAAATACAATCCGCTTGGTTTTGGCCATGTCGAGGTCGAGTGCCTCAGCCAGGTGCCACGAAATGGCTTCTCCTTCGCGGTCCTCATCGCTCGCGAGCCAGACGGTGTCGGCAGTCTTGGCGAGCTTGCGCAGCTGGGCCACCACATCTTTTTTGTCTTCGCTCACGAGGTACTCTGGGGCAAAGCCTTTGGCAACGTCAATGCCAATTCCCCGCTCGGGCAAATCGCGGATGTGCCCAAAGCTGGAGCGCACGGTAAAGGCGCTTCCGAGGTATTTTTCGATGGTCTTCGCCTTGGCGGGCGATTCGACGATGACGAGGTTTTGGGCCATGAGCAGAGGTTTACGCGTACAAAGTAACGGCCGGAATCTCCGCAAAACGTTTAAAAGTGGGGCTGACATTTTGTCGCGTTGGCTCGGACGTAGTCCGTATTTTTGCGGCATGTCCAAAATGTCCGAAATCGAACGCAGCCCCTTAGGCGAGGAACGCCAGGGTGAAGTGATGCTCCGCGAAGGCCTGGGTCAGGGTAAGAAACTCTACCTCGAATCCTACGGGTGCCAAATGAATTTCTCGGACAGCGAGATCGTCGCATCAATCCTTCAAAAAGACGGCTACGAAACGACCGACAAGCTCGAAGAGGCCGACCTGGTGCTGCTCAATACCTGCTCGATTCGCGAAAAGGCCGAGCAAACCGTGCGCAACCGCTTGGATCAGTTTAATACGCTTAAAGCCAAGAATCCGGAGCTGAAAATTGGCGTCCTCGGCTGCATGGCCGAGCGCGTGCGCGAGAAGTTTTTTGACGAAGAGAAGCTCGTAGACCTCGTGGTGGGCCCCGACGCCTACCGCGACTTGCCCAACCTGCTCGAGGAGCTCGACGGCGGGCGCAAGGCCGTCAACGTGATTCTGAGTAAGGAAGAAACCTACCACGACATTGAGCCGGTGCGCTTGGGTGGCAACGGCATCACTTCGTTTGTGAGCATCACCCGCGGCTGCGACAACATGTGCACGTTTTGCGTGGTTCCGTTTACCCGCGGACGCGAGCGGAGTCGGGATCCGCAAACCATTGTCGAAGAAGTCATCCAGCTGTGGAACGACGGCTACCAAGAGGTCACGCTGCTTGGCCAAAACGTCGACTCCTATTTATGGTACGGGGGCGGACTCAAAAAGGACTTCAGCAAAGCGAGCCCGATGGCGCAGGCCACTGCGGTGCATTTTGCCGATCTGCTCCACCTCGTTGCTAAGGCCGTGCCCGACATGCGCATCCGCTTTTCGACCAGCAATCCGCAGGACATGAAGGACGATGTGCTTCACGCGATTGCGGCGCATCCCAACATTTGCAAGTACATCCACTTGCCGGTGCAGAGCGGATCCTCGCGCATCCTCAAGGAAATGAACCGCGGCCACAACCGCGAGGAGTACTTCGCCCTGATTGACCGCATTCGCCGCATTATTCCGGGCTGCGGCCTCAGCCAAGACATGATCGCGGGCTTCCCCGGCGAAACCGAGGAAGACCACCAGGACACGCTGAGCCTCATGGAGTACGTGAAGTACGATTTTGGGTACATGTTCGCCTACTCAGAACGCCCGAATACGTTTGCGGCCCGCAAGCTCGAAGACGACGTTCCGCTCGAGGTAAAGAAGCGCCGCCTCAACGAAATCATCGCCCTCCAGCAGAAGCACAGCGCCGAGCGCAACGCCGCCTACGTCGGCCAGACCGTGGAGGTGCTGGTTGAAGGTCGTTCAAAGCGGAGCGAAGATGATTTGTTCGGCCGCACGACCCAGAACACGGTGGTGGTTTTTCCGCGCGAAAACCACCAGGCCGGAGAATGGGTTTTGGTCACCGTAGAACGCAGCACGGCCGCCACGCTTTTGGGCACGGCCGTCGGTTACGCCCGTCCCCCTCGCCGATGAAGCACGTACTTTTTGCCCTATCGATGGTTTTGGCGGTTGCCGCCCGCGCTCAAGTTCGCCCCGCGTCGAGCGCCACGGGGAGTGCCCCTCGGCCAGAAGCAGTCCGCGCACAAGATTTACGTCTTGAATTGGGACTCCGTTCTGAGGCCATAAAGGAGGCCGGAATTTTGCGGCTCTGCGTCGCCAAAGATGGCCAGTGCATTGAAAACCTGACGTTGGGGTTCACGGTGCGGGTGTACGACGCCCAAGGAGCCGAAATCTGGAACTCGATTTGGACGGGCCGCAGCTTGGATCTTCAGTTTAAAAAGCCCTTGCCCAACGCCCACCGCGTGGTGGTGACGGCGGTGAACGCACAGGTTGTGAATAAGTTGAGCGGAAACCCGATTTCAACCGGCAAGCCCCTCAAACTTGAATTTGTCGTAGAATGAACATTCAGGACGTCAAGCAGCGCTTTGGAATCATCGGGACGCACCCCGCCCTCGATCGGGCCCTGTTTAAGGCCGTGCAGGTAGCCGCTACCGACATTTCGGTGCTGGTGACCGGCGAAAGCGGGGTCGGCAAGGAAAACATCCCTAAGATTATTCACCACCTTTCGCACCGCAAGCATGCGCCTTTGGTGGCGGTGAACTGCGGGGCAATTCCCGAGGGGACCATTGATTCTGAGCTTTTTGGCCACGAAAAGGGTTCGTTTACCGGAGCGACCGGGGCGCGCAAGGGGTATTTTGAAGAGGCCGACGGCGGAACCATTTTTCTCGACGAGGTGGGAGAACTTCCGCTGGGCACCCAAGTGCGCCTGCTCCGCGTGCTCGAAACGGGGGAGTTCATTAAGGTGGGCTCGTCGAAGGCCCAAAAGGTGAATGTGCGCGTGGTGGGTGCCACCAACGTCGACATGCTCGAAAAGATCGATAAGGGCCAGTTTCGCGAAGACCTGTACTACCGGTTGAATACGGTGGAGATTTCGCTGCCCCCGCTGCGCGAGCGAAAGGGCGATATTCATCTGCTGTTCCGCAAGTTTGCCCAGGATTTTTCTCAGAAGTACCGAGTTCCGGCGGTGCGCTTGTCCGACGAGGCGGTGCGCGTGCTTGAGGCCTACCGATGGCCCGGAAACATTCGGCAGTTGCGCAATTTGGTGGAGCAGCTTTGCGTGGTCGAGAGCGACCGTGAGATTACGGCCGAGGTGCTGCGGCAGTACATTCCCGAGATCGACCGACGCAGTGTGCCGGCCCGCCGCGACGACGCGCTGTCGCAGTCGGAGTTTCACACGGAGCGCGAGATTTTGTACAAGGTGCTGTTTGATATGCGCAACGATCTGAACAACCTCAAGCAGGTGGTGGCGGGTATGGCCGGCGGCAGTTTTCAGGCCGCTCCGGCGGCGCCGTCGGTACCTGAAGCTTCGCTACCCGTGCTTCGGACGAGCGAGTCGGCGCCCGTGGCCGAAAGTTCACGGTACGTGGACCTGCCGCAGGACGAAGAGGAGACGCTGGACGTGGATTCGGCGGTGGAGCCCGACGAGCGCCTTTCGCTTCAGGATTTGGAGCTCGATACCATCAAGCGCGTGCTCGACCGGCACAAGGGTCGCCGCAAAAATGCCGCTTCAGAGCTCGGCATCAGCGAGCGCACGCTGTACCGCAAAATCAAGCAATTCGGCCTCGACTGATGCGAATGGTCGTACTTGCGCTGTGCGCGGTTCTTTTTCACGGCTGCAAAGGCGGATACTCGTTCACCGGCGGCGACGTGGGCAGCGCCCGAACGTTGAGCGTCGAGGCCTTTGGGAACCGTGCGGAGCTCGTGAATCCCATGCTGGCTCAGCGCTTCACCACCGAACTTCAGTCGGTGATGGTGCGCCAGACTCCGCTCTCGCTGGTGGGCCGTGAAGGCGATTTGCAGTTTAGCGGAGCCATAGTGGAGTACAGTGTCCGCTCTGAAGCGCCGGCGGCCAACGACCAGGTTGCGCAAAGCCGCCTTAGCATGACGGTCGAAGTTGTGTTTGTGAATGCACTCGACGACAAAAAATCGTTTACCCAGCGCTTTTCGGCGTTTCGGAATTTCGCGGCGTCGACCGACCTGCGAAGCGTCGAAGATGCGTTGGTCGAAGAAATGGTCAGTGAGCTCAGCGACAAGATTTTTAACCGAGCTTTAGTGCAATGGTAGCGGCAGATGCTGCGCGGGTGCGCGAACTCTGGGCCACACCCGAACAGGTGGCGGCGGCCGACGTACCGATGCTCGCGTCGTTGGTGGCGGAATACCCTGCGGCCGTGCCGTTGTGGTGGCTGTACGTGCGCGCGGTTCAGCGCGCTGAGGCTCCGCAGTTTTCGCAAGTGCTTCAGCGGTGTGCTGCCGTAAGTCCCAACCGTTCCGCCTTAATGGCCTGGGTAGAAGCGCCCCTACTCGCGGTTGCGCGGGTCGAACGTCCGAAGGTTTCAGCGCCCTTTGTAGACATGACGCCCAAAGCGGCGGAAGCGCCTAAAACGGCGTTAGCGCCCAAAACGGTAGAAGCGCCCAAAACGGCGGTAGCGCCTAAAACGGTAGAACCGCCTAAAGCGCCTAAAGCGGTTGAATCCGTTAATCGGGCGGCGACTCCAGCGCCGGTAGCCGCCGCACCGGCCCTTCCTGAGGTGAACTTAGATTCCCTGCCCGAAAAAGTGCGCGAGCAAATCCTGCGGGCGCGAGCACTCAAGGCGAAGTTGACCCAAGGCGCGGTCGAGCAACCGTCAGTTCTTCCTACAGCAAGCGCACCAATTGCGGTTGCTCCGACTCCGCCACCTCCTGCGGCCCCGGCGGCTTCGGTGGTTCTGCCAACCTCGGCTGCCGAACAACGCGCAACGCCCAAGCCGCCTAAGGCTGCAAAACCGGCTCCGCAAACTGCGCCTGCGGTTGAAGCTGAGTCCGCGTCAGACCTTAGTCCTTTTGCCCAATTCGTGGCCCGACTAGCGGAGCAAAGTAGACCGAAGTCCGAAGACCTTATCGACCAATTTTTGACGGCAAACCCGCGCATTTCGCCGGTATCCAAGGATGCGCCAGTGGCTGAAGTCCGCACACAGCCCGACGCGCAAGTGACCGGATTGGTTACCGAAACGCTAGCGCGCATGTATGCCGAGCAGGGCCATATTGCCAAAGCGATTCAGGCTTACGAAATTTTAAAGCTCCGAGTTCCCGAGAAAAGTATGATATTTGCCGCCCGCATCGAAGCGCTGCGAAACACTTAAACTAGAAGAACATGACCACGTTGTTTGTGATTTTGATTGCCCTGGTGAGCCTGCTGCTCATGCTGGTTGTATTGGTACAGAGCCCCAAAAGTTCAGGTATGGGCGGAGCCTTCGGCGGTAGCAACGCCAACATGTTCGGCGGCGTTAAGCGCACGGCGGACTTTTTGGAGCGCGCCACCTGGGTGCTCGCCATTGCGCTGTTTGCGTTGGTGCTCCTGGTGAACGTGGTTAACCCCGGAACGGCTGGCGGCGACGCCCCCGAATCGGCAATGGAAGAGCAGCTCGACGAGACGCCCGCTCAGGCTCCGGTTCAAACTCCAGGTCAGGCTCCGGCCCAGCCCGCCCAGCCGGCTGACCTGCCGCAGTCGGCCGAGTAAGCCCCAACTGACAATTTTTCTAAAGGCGCTGACAGATTGTCGCGCCTTTTTTCGTTTAGTGCCCCCCGAGGCGCTGTGGCACAACCTGTGCAGGTGAGGGGCGGAGTCCGCCCGACGGACCTCCACGCAACTTTAGATAACCAAACTAACTAGACACTATGGCTAATTTGACCATTCGTCCGCTGGCTGACCGGGTGATTGTCGAGCCCGCGGCAGCAGAGACCAAGACGGCATCGGGCATCATCATTCCCGACACCGCCCAAGAGAAGCCCCAACGCGGAATCATCCGTGCGGTAGGCAACGGCAAGAAAGACGAGCCGATGACCGTCAAAGTAGGAGATACCGTGCTGTACGCGAAGTACGCCGGATCGGAGATCAAGTACGAAGGAACCGACTACTTGATCATGCGTGAGTCCGACATTTTAGCAATTATCTAATACCGAAGAACCATGAGTGCAAAAGATATCAAGTTTGATGTAGCCGCCCGCGACGGAATGCGCGCTGGCGTCGACGCCCTTGCCAACGCCGTAAAGGTGACCCTCGGCCCCAAGGGACGCAACGTAATTATTGAGAAGTCGTTTGGGGCTCCGCACGTGACCAAGGACGGCGTAACCGTGGCGAAAGAGATCACGCTCGAAGACAAAATCCAAAACCTCGGCGCCCAAATGGTGAAAGAGGTCGCCAGCAAGACGGCCGACATCGCCGGAGACGGCACGACCACGGCTACCGTACTGGCCCAAGCTATCGTGAGCCAAGGCCACAAGAACGTGGCCGCCGGCGCCAACCCGATGGACCTCAAGCGCGGAATCGACAAGGCCGTTGCCGTTGTTGTTGAAAACCTGCGCAGCCAGTCGCAAGAGGTGGGCGACAACAACCAAAAGGTGGAGCAAGTGGCCAGCATTTCGGCCAACAACGACCCCGCCATCGGCGCGCTGATTGCCGAGGCTATGGCCAAAGTGAAGAAAGAAGGCGTGATCACGGTAGAGGAGGCCAAGGGCACCGAAACCTACGTCGACGTCGTTGAGGGTATGCAGTTCGACCGCGGATACCTCTCGGCGTACTTTGTGACCAACACCGAGAAGATGGTGGCCGACCTCGACCGCCCGTTCATCTTGATCTACGACAAAAAGATCAGCACCATGAAGGAGCTGCTCCCCGTGCTTGAGCCCGTGGCCCAAACCGGCAAGCCCTTGCTGATCATCGCAGAAGACGTCGACGGTGAAGCCCTCGGTACGCTGGTGGTGAACAAAATCCGTGGCGCCCTGAAGATCGCGGCCGTGAAGGCTCCGGGCTTCGGCGACCGCCGCAAAGCCATGCTCGAAGACATCGCGATCCTGACCGGCGGAACCGTCATCAGCGAAGAGCGCGGATTCAAGCTCGAGAACGCCACGATGGACATGCTCGGAACCGCTGAGAAAATCACCATCGACAAGGACAACACGACGATCGTGAACGGAGCCGGCAGCGCCAGCGACATTCAGGCACGCGTGCAGCAAATCAAGGCCCAGATCGAGACCACCACGAGCGACTACGACCGCGAAAAGCTTCAGGAGCGCCTGGCCAAGTTGGCCGGTGGCGTGGCGGTGCTCTACGTGGGCGCGGCCTCTGAGGTCGAAATGAAGGAAAAGAAGGACCGCGTCGACGATGCGCTTGCGGCTACCCGCGCGGCCATCGAAGAGGGTATTGTTCCGGGCGGAGGCGTCGCGCTGGTGCGCGCCACCGAAGCGTTGGCCAACCTTGAAGGCGCCAACTTCGACGAGACGACGGGCATCAAGATCGTGGCCCGCGCCATCGAAGAGCCCCTTCGCGTCATCGTGGGCAACGCCGGACTCGAGGGTTCGGTAATTGTTGCCAAGGTTAAAGAAGGCAAAGGTGACTTTGGCTTCAACGCCAAGACCGAAGAGTACTGCTCGATGTACGAAGCCGGTATCATTGACCCGACCAAGGTTACCCGTGTGGCCCTGGAGAACGCCGCTTCGGTAGCGTCGCTCCTGCTCACCACCGAGGCGACCATCGTGGAGCTTCCGAAGAAAGAGGCCCCGATGCCCCCGATGGGCGGCGGAATGGACGGCATGATGTAAGCATCTGCTCCTTGTGCGTTAAGCGAGGCCGCCCTGGGGAAACCTGGGGCGGCTTTTTTTTGGCTGCTGGCTGTGCTGGCTGCTGGCTGCTGGCTGCTGGCTGCTGGCTACTGGCTGCTAGCCGCTAGCAGCAAATATGCTAACGCGCCCAAGCTGGGTAGGGCAAGGTTGTCGAGGCCGTTGCCGAGCAAAGATTCGCTGGCGGTGAGTGCGGCGACCGCGGCAAACATTCCGAGCGAAGCAGGCATGCCGTGGGCAATGCAAAGGATGATTCCGGCGGTAAAAAAACTGAGGCTGCCCGCGACCGACTTGCCAAACCACAGTTTGGGCGATGGAATTTGGCCGCCCAGTTCCGCAACCAAGTCTAGAATGCCCATGGTCAGCAGGCCAAAGCGGTAGGCGTTGGTCGCCAAATGCGGGCTGGCGGGTGCCCAAGGGCTGAAGTAGAGCAGCCAGGCGGACAGCCCGATTCCGAGCGGAAAAACCACTTCGCCCCAAGTTTTGCGGGGCACGTCGTGAATACTGCTCAGCACATTGAGAAGTTTAGACGCGGTTAGGGCGACGGTGAAGACGCCGGCCAGGACGAGCATCCAGCTGGGGCTGAGGTAGGTCGGCAGCCACATGCTCACGATGGCGGAACTCACGTGCATGAATTTGCGCGTGACGGTACCGGGGATGCGGGTGCTTCGCTTGACGGCTTCGGCGAGGCCAAAAAGGGTTCCGAAAATGGCGACAAAGGCCCAAAATGCGAGCGGTGGAGTCATTACAGCAGGGGGTTAAAAAAGTACGCGGCGTAGCTGCGAATGATGCGGATGTCGGGGTCGGGCATGCGGTTGACGCGGTTGTCGGCCTGCACGAGGGCATAAATGCAGCGCGGAGCCTGTCGGCGCTGGGCCAGCTGGTGCAGGGCTCCGGCGACGGCGTTTCCGAGTCCTTGGGCTTGGAATTCGGGCAGGAGGCCGATGGTTTTGAAAATGACGGTTCCGTCGTCAAGGGCAAACAGGTAGCTGAAGCCGACGCGGCGTTCTGCGATCTGTACCCAGTGGAGCAGAGGGGTTCCGCCGTGGGTGCTCGCCAGCGAAGCGCGCCAGCGGTCAAATTGGGGCTCGGTGAGGGCCTGGTAGCCAAAGTTTGCGCCGAAAACGTCGTCGATCATGCCGCGCAGGGCGACAACGTGCTCGGAATTTCCTGGGTCCAGCGGCTGCAGCGCAAACCCTTGCTCGGTCCATCGGTCGAGAAAGGGCTGCGACACGGCGATTACGCCGTGAACGTCCGTGCGTTCGGCGGACCGGTAAGCGATGGTCTTGGCGGGGTTCTGGGCAGCTAAGAGCTCAGCGTACTCCGGCAGCGTGCGCCATTCGCCCGGAAAATAGGGGGTTCCCGAATCCTCAGTCACCACCCGGTAGGGCAAAAAGGTCGATCCGAGCATCGGACCCACCCATGCGCCGGGGTACGTCGCGCGAAGCGCGGCCCATTCGGCCGCAAATGCGTGGGGTTCGGCATGGGGTTCGGTTTCGAAGTAGCCGAAGGCCCAGGTTGTCCCGCCCGCCGCCGGAAGGGCATAAAGGCCCGCCACAAAAGTTTGGCCGTCGTACCACGCGGCCTGGGGTTGTTCCGTAAAAAAGGTCCATGCGTGGCGGAGCACGGTTTCGTCCGCGTCGTAGTCGGGAAAGCCGGCGTAGTGGATGCGCCTCAGGTCAAGGAGTCGGCGCGGAGGCCTGGCGTCAATCATGGGTGCACGGATAAAGGGTTCCTGAGGTGGCGTCGAGGACGACGCGGTCTCCGGTACGCAGATGAAGGGTGGCCCCGTCGACCCCGACGAGGGTTGGAATGCCAAGTTCTCGGGCCACAATCGAAGCGTGGCTCAGAAGGCCACCTTGCTCAATAACAAGCCCTTTGGATTGGGCAAGGAGCAGGCTCCATCCCGGGTCGGTGTGGCGGGCGACCAAAATGTCGAATTCGGGCCAGGGGCCGGGCTGATATTCGGGCATTACGAGCACGCGCCCTTCTATTCGGCCGGGCACGACGCGGCGGCCGGTCATCGAGGCGGAACCTTGGCCAGCTTCTGTCCGGGGCGGTTCTTCGCCGGGCATCCAAGCAAAGGACCGCGGTAGGGGTTCGCCGCGGTAGCCGGCGTAGGCCGCTTGCCGCCCTTCGGCGGCTGCGCGCCACGTGGCGGGTTCGGCTTCGAGCCATTCTTCGCGGGTGAGCCAAAAGATGTGGTCGCGGTGGTCGAGGAGGCCTTGGGCCGCAGCGAGGTCGCCGGCGCGCAGCAGTAGGCGGCGAAGCCAGCCAAAGGCCGTGGAACGCAGCAAGCGCAGCTCTTCGCGCTGGCGGATGAACTGGCGCAGCTTACGTATGCCCCACGGGAGCGAGCGCTCGTCGGCGGGTTGGGGTTCGGGCAGCGCATGCACGGCAGCCGACAAAAGGGTTTGGGCCAGTAAATCAAACGAGTCGAGGGGACTCGGCTGTTCGAGTTTGAGCTCGTTGGGAAAGCGTCCGCCAAATTCCGCCAAGTAGGATTTGAGCTCCGTGGCCGCGCGAGGCTCAGACTGCAGCGCCGCATAAAATCGCGCTTCGTCGCCCCGCTCGAGGGCGTCGGCGGCCCCTGCCGTCTGAAGGCAGGCTTTGGCCACTCGGTGCAGCGTGCGGAGCTGGGCCACGCTCGGCGTCTCCATGCGCAGGTAGGTTTCGAGCTGGTCGGAACCGAATTTTTTTTCAGCCCAGCCGAGCAGGGTCATCAGGGCGGTGTCGTTTTCGACCGTGAGGTACCAGCGCCGCAGCCAGTCCGCTTCGAGTTCGCGCCAGATTCGCTGCACGTCCTGGGCGCTCAGCTGGGTCCAGTCGAGGGCGTCGAGGCGTTTAAATCCGCGGCGCACGTCGTGCGCAAAGCTGATGCGCTTCGCCTTGAATGTGAGCAATTTGTGCACGACAATCGGGTAATAGGTGGCGCGGAGCCACACGCCGGGGCGAATGGATTCGGGCAAAAAAGGTTGCGCCTTAGTCTGCGCCGAAATCATGCGCTCGAGGTTGACTTTGTTGCGGCCGTAGCCGGGCAAAAAGGCCATCATGGCGTACCAGTGGTTCATCACGTAGTACATGCGGCCGTGGACCGCGGTGACCAGGTGGTCAAAGATCTGCGCGTGGCGTTCGATGTTGGGGCGCGAAACCCCACTTGCCGCCAGCAAATCCTGGTAGACCGTGCGGTAGAGGTTGGCGGCGACCGAAACGGTCATGGGCTGCACCACCCCGGCGTAGGACTCGGCCAGGTTGGAGTTGTCGAGCAGCCAGGGTTCGTGGTGCCAGTCGGCGGTCACTGGGCGCGCTTGGAGCAGGGTGAGTTCGCGACCGTCCCAGGTCCATTCGGCGTCCATTGGGCGTCCAAAGTGCTCGTTAAGTGCGCGGTAGGCCTTATGCAGCGCGCGGTTCAGTGCAGAGCTCCAGGGGCTTGGGCCGGCGGGTTCGGTGCGGAACGCTCCCGTGCCGGGGTTCATGCGCAGGCACTCGAGCCCTTCTCGGTGGTCGGGTCGGGCGTACCAGGGACGGCCCGAGGGGTAAAAGCCGCGTTCTTCGACGGGGTGACCGTTGACCACGTGAGCGCAAAGTCCCGGCGCAAGGGCTACCGCGTAGCGATCTGGGTGGGTAAACAGCACGCCGGAGGCCACGGCGTCGGCGACCATGGGTTGGATTACCACACCGTGCGGGCCATTTTGAAGCGGCAGGCTTTCAGCAACCCGAAAGATTGCGTCGGCCAAGCCCTCAAAGGCCACACCCAACTCCGTGCGAAAGGCACCAGCTGCCGCGGAGGTTTCGGTGTCTTCGGTGGCCGAAGAGCTGCGCACGGCAAACCAAGCGGGGTCGCCCAGCTGCGCCCGAAGGGCGTCGAGGGGCAGGGGTTGGCCGGCCCGAACGGCGTCGGCGTCGACGGAACGCATGGGCAGCGTGCGAAATCCGCCCTGCGCCAGCCGCTGCAATCCCAGCGCTTTGTTGCCAAAGGTTCCGAGCACCGATTAAGGGATAAGGTTGGTGAGCAGGTAGGCAAGCACGGCGGTGCCCTGAAGCGCTTGGCTTCGGCCGTTATTGGGCTTGAGCGCGTAGGCTAGGGCGCCGCAGGCAACCGCAAACATCGCCAGCACGGCCGGAACGAGGCTTGGTTCGGTCGCGGCCCGGCACATAGTTCCCACCGCGAGGGCCGTGACGGCCACGGTGAGAAGGGCACTTCCCCAGGTTCCGAGGCGCGACGAGTAGCTGTCGCGGTAGCTCGTTTCCTGTTCGGGGGCTAAGCACTTGCGCGCAATCTCGATTTGGGCGCTGAGGGCCCAGATGCTCATGCCGTGCCACCAAATGGCAGGGCTCCAGTCGAGGCTGTGGGTCAGGGCCGCGTAGGCGATCCATTGCAGCAAGAGCATTTGAGCGAGCATCACGACGTTGTACAGGTAGAACCGGGGTTTGAGCCACTTGAGCGGACCCACTTCGTAGCGCGCTATCAGGCTGTAGGCGAGCAGTCCTGCCGACAAAAGCCCCGAGAGGGGGTCGAGCAGCGCGTGGAGGGTGATGAAAATTCCGCCGTTGGCGAAGCCCACCCGAGTGAGTTCGGCCGCTGAAACGAGTCCGCGCTGCAGGGGTCGGTCGGGATGGTGCACGTCGTCGACGGTGCGGTCGCGCAGCTCGTCGGTGATGCGGGTGTGCAGCAAAAAGCTAAGCCCAGCCACGCCCAGTGCGGCGTACTTCACGAGCGGAGCCTCGATTCCCTGTTCGCTCAGCACCGCCCAGGTGGAGTAGAGCACCGCCAAGGTCGTGGGCACGAGGGCCACCAACGGAAAACGCTCGGCCTGGTAGCGCCACAGCCGAAGCGCCAGGGGTTTAGGATTTGGTGAAGGCATAAACACGGTGGTAAAAAGGTACGCGGTCGGGCGGCAGGTCGCCAACGGGGGTCCAGGTTTGGAGCCACCACTCGGGGAATTCGGTGCGGAACCGGTGGTCCCAAAAGATTAGGGTTGATCCGGGAGTGCTGGCGCGGTCTACATGTTCAAAAAACCGATGAACCTCGGCCGGGGTGCGGCCCTCGAGGATGTCTGACGCGTGGATTCCGCGCCGACCCGGGCCAGCTTGTGCCAGGGCGGCTTCGAGGCTCGTGGCGTGCAACTTAATTTGCTGAAGGGCGCGGTCGCTGAGTCCCTCGTCGAGGTAGGGTATGTGCGAAACGCGGTAGCTTCCAAAAAGCGGGTATTCAGTAAAGGGGTTGTCGTCGAGGGCGTGGGTGCCCAAGGCCGTGCGAAATTGAGCGAGGTAGTTAATGGGCTGCTTGATGCGTTCCGAATCGGTGGTGAGTCCGGGGTGGCGCGCCCCGTCTACGCGCTGGGGTTCAAAGTACCGGTGGGCGGCCCAGCGCCAGCGGGCGGTTTGCCAGGGGCCGTCCCAAACTGCGAGTTGGGCCTCGGGGGATTGGGCGGTGCGGAGCGCTTCGCGCGAACGGTTCGAAACCAGCAGCGGCAGTATCCGCCGCGCAAACATGCTTAAAAAGCGCTCGAGGCGCCCGTCGTGCAGCAGTCCCTGGGTGGCGTTTCGGTAGCCAAAGCGGGCATTGCGTTCAGATTCAGGTCGGCGGAGGGCGTTCTGCTTCGCCTGCACGTGGGCGAGTTGCGCGGGTTCGACGTCGTACAGGTCGAGGTTTCGGTAGCCGCGAAGGGCCAAGTCCAGCGCGTGGTCGCCACCTGAAGCGATGAGGTGGTAGTGGTCTGCGGGGAACCGAGTCCACAGGTTGTGGAGCAGGCGCGGGTCTTCCCAGGACTGGGCGTAGTGCGGTCGTGCAGGCATGTTCAAATATCTGCAATTGCCCGTTGGGATTGGTGGTAGTTTATGCGGAATCTTGCGTGTTCCGTAGGATTTTCTGCGGAATCGCGCCGTATTTTCGCGCTCCACTCGTCCAAGTGGTGAAATAGGTAGACACGAGGGACTTAAAATCCCTTGGCCAGTGATGGCCGTGCGGGTTCGATTCCCGCCTTGGGCACTTCTTTCTTCTGATTTACAGCAGTTTAACCTTGATTCGCGTCGCGAGTGGGTTAGACATTGGCGCTAAGGTAATTGCTGTTTTTGGGCCCCGCAAGGGGTCTCTGGACTCGCCTGAGACTCGCCTGAGACTCGCCGGACATCTTATTGAGACTGGGTTTGGCACGCCCAAGGAACAGTTACCTACTGCACTCCAGACTCGCATAGTCAGCTCAAAGCACGGGATTACTTCCTATGCACCACCTGAAGAAGTTCTAAACATTTTCCGTTTAAAACGACTATGTCGAATCAGTCGTCTAGATTTGCGCCAGAGGTTTTTTTATTCTGTTTTAGCCCCCAAGCAAGGGATTTGTGCGGGGGTTTTTAATTCCCCCTTCACAGCTACTGCATTGGATTACACTAATTTCTTGGCTTCAAAAAATTATGTATGTCTTCAATGCTATTGGTACTCATCTGTACTAGTCGATTGAGTTTCTTGTAGTAGATACCCAGTTTACCCTCGTTATAAATTAGCATCTGTTCATCGTCATAGTCAGCCGTTATGTATTCGTCATTTGACAGCTTGACTTTCGGAGATACTAAAAGCCACTCCTCTTCATAAATCCCTATCGGCTTCATTAGTGCTTTGTCCGTGTGCTGAAATGGTCCGCGGAGATCGATCGTTCCGTTAAATTTAATGTAGTAGGTAGAGTATGTGCCATCATACAGTACTACTTTATCACCTTCGAAATCAGTGTATTCTTTTAGTTTGACTTGCTGATATAATGGAATGCTATTGGGGTCTTGGATCGGCTTGGTCAAGATTAAGTTCAGGTAGGCCAAATAGAGTTTGCTCCACTTGTCGTAAGTCAGTATTTCACTATCAACAAAAGCAAAATTGACTCCGTACTCTGTTATCCATCCGTCGTGTACGTACATCAGAAGCACCTTATTTCGTTCCCGTTCAAGAGTCCCCATTGTAGGGTGGATGTTCGACTCAGTGATAGCAAAGGCAAGAACAGTGGTGTTAGACAAGTCCTTAAATGAGCTTAATTGATTTGGCATCAATTGTAGTTCGAAAGCTTTAGCAGCCTGACCACTTCGCAGGTATAGTTCGGTTGCGTCAAGCTCTAGGCTTTCGATCCAACGGTCGTAGGCTATACCTGCGGTAATAAGTCCTGCGACGCCCGCAACTATTCCTGTTGCCACTACTGCGCCAGCAGCATTTACAGTGCTGTTGTTAGGTACTTTGCTCTGTGCAGTAGAAACTTGTGTCGAAAAAAAGAAGTTGAGGGCAAGCAGGCCAATTGATATAGGTTTTTTCATATGGGCTAAAGTTAAATTGATGTACTAATAGAATGTTGGAATTGCCTGTTAACTTGGATCATCAGCCTTAAATCGTACTTTTTACTCCTGTGGAATGGAGCGTTAGGGTATGTGCAATTCGCTTAAAATCGCATCATTTTTGCGGTTTACATCCAATCCAGTCAAATAGGTCAATAAACCCCTTCTTTGCATAAACACTCTCCGGAGATTTAGGTATGTCTAGCGGCCTATCCTCGGATTGAGCATAGTCTTTCCACTGCTTAATTGAAGTCAGACCTAAATTGTGTACGAATGCACGTGCTTCTTGAAAATCTCGTGCGCGAATCACTCTTGGTTTGTAACCGGGTATTCCCAGCCAATCGCCAATATGCAGCCAACCATTTGATTTATAAACACCGTGAGGATTAGCAGGAATGTCAGGTGGTAATTCATTGTTCTTAACGTAAGCACGCCATTCGGACCAACCACTCAGTTTTAATCCTCGTGCAAAACTCCTTGCTTGTTTAAAAGAGCGGTATTTTCTTTCGTATGAAGCAACATTTCCAGTCCCTGTCCAATCTCCCCAGCCTTTCCAGCCGCAATTTGCATATGTTCGGTTTGGGTTTGTTGGTATCTCAATTGGAAGTTCTCCTTTTTTAGCCAATTCTTTTAATTCGTCCTTTTTGCTGATTTTCAAGCTATGTACATACGCTCGTGCTGTTTCAAAGTCCCAGAATACTCTATTAAAGTTTGCTATGTTGCCAGTGCCCAAGAAATCGCCCCAGCCGTTCCATCCCTTGTTCTTGTATGTTAAATGTGGTGCTTTTGGAATATCTACTGGTAAACCAAAATTGTTTTTGTAATCAAACCACTCACTTTGATTTTTAAGACCAAGCTTGATAGCGAATTCTTTTGCCTCTGAATATGATCTATACTCCTTTAACCAGGAAGCTAGTGCACCAGTGCCCAGAAAATCACCCCAACCATTCCAATGACTTCTATATGCGCTATCCGGCCTTCTTGGTAAATTTACCGGTACTGAATTTACTGAAATGTAATTTTCCCAGTCTGATTTACTCTTAATGCCTGGGATGCCAGCTACATATTTTTTAGCATCATCAAACGTCATCCAATTAAACCTGGAAAGCCCTTCCCAAAGCTTAATATTAAGCTGACCCCTAAAATCTGATTCCTCAAGTGTGTTCGTCAAGAACATAAACTGTTCTTTGCTTAATTGGCTACCTCCAACTTTTTCCAGACTGTTTTTGTCTTTGAAATACTCAATGATTCGCTCGTCATTGGCAGCAAGGCCTCGCACAATGGATACTATCTCATTGAAGTTGTCATTGTCAATTTCGTGGGTGTCACCATCATAAACAACTGGTAGAATTACATAGCCCCAGTCCTTTCCTTCTTTTCGTCTAAGTGCCCTACCAAGGGCTTGAACGATATCGATCCTGCTTTTTCGCGGATCAGCGAAGACAATACAGTCAATATTTGGAACGTCAACGCCTTCTGTCAAACAGCGTGCATTGGTGACGAGAGCACCTTTAGCTTCTGCGAATTCATTGATAATCCGATCTCGATGACCTGTCGACATTTTACCGCTAACGGTGTATGAGGCGATCGGGGGTAGGTTATATGTTGCTGTTATGTGCCCCTGAAGTTTGGCATTTCTTTCGGCTTTGGCGATTGAGGAGTGGAATGAGACGGCATTTCGGATTGGTAAAGCCTTCATTGCTTTCCGCAGCGCAATCATCGCGGCAAGGGATCTGGCTTCTGTTTCAGTTCCCCATTTCGAGTCCAGTTCAATAAGCTTGTTTTCTCGAATGAAGTCAGAAATCTCTTTCTTGGCGACATCAATGGTGATCACCTTATAGTCAGTGAGCAGTTGGAGGTTGATTGCCTCCTTGAAGGTCATCTGCGTGAAAACCTCACCGTAAACATCATCATCGTCCATCGAGACAATGTCATCCTTGGTTCCGCTGTAAAAGCGTTCGGTAGCGGTCATAAAAATCCGCTTCGCAATCCTAATGTTCTTTTCGAAAAGGAGGTAGGAGAACAGTTTGCCCGTAGAGCCTACAGTTTTGTGTGCTTCGTCAAAAATTCCTAGGTCGAACTCGATGTCTTCCGACTTTGCTATGTCTGCTACTAACCGTCCGGACTGGTATGTCGTAAATACGATCTTCTGTAGTTCGCTTTCTTGCTTTAGCCAATGACGTATGTCTGTTGGGTCGGTCGTACAAGGGACACCAAGGTCAGCAGTGTGAATCTTTACTTCGTCCGTTGATCCGATTTCTTGATCGGAACATACGCATAGCCACTTTGCTGTTCTTTCGTTGGCTGCAATTTCCCTCAAGTAAACCTCAAGAGTTTGCTTGACCAGCGCTAAGCTTGGGACGGCGACGATTACCGATTTCGCTCCAAGTTCTTGGGTTATCCAATATCCAGTCAGGCTCTTTCCGGCACCGCAAGGAAAGATGAGTTTCCCTCGAGTATTTCTTTCGTTGCCAAAGTATTTCTTGGCATCGTCTATAGCTCTTTGCTGGTGAGGTCTTGGGCTGAGTGGGGTAAGAGTGTGTTTCTGTTCCTTAGTCCGAGGTAATGAAACGGAATCCCATACGCTTCCAAGGATTCGGACAATTGGCTTTCCGCTTAACGCTTTGTCGTAGTTGGAAGAGACCTCAAAAGCGTTGCTACACAGATAGCCCGCCTTGAAGTGGTTATTGCTGTTGAGTAAGCCAATGAATGTGGACGCTTCTTTCCAGCCAACCGCTCGATCTGGATCGCTGTGGTATTTACATTGTACGGGGTATAGGTCCCCCTCCTCTGTCTCTAGAAGGATGTCAATGCCGATGTCATTCGTTGGAATACCGACACGCGACAAAACGGAAAAGGGGATCTCCTTTTGGTGCCAGATGTTCTTGACATTCTGGAACTTGGGATCCGTTTTGAAGTAGGTTATTGCCAGTTCTTCAAAGCTGTCGCCTAGGTTCTTGGTTGTACGTGCCATTGGCCACTGAAGATACAAGAGAGGGTGATTTTAAAGAAATAACCCCCACCACCCACCATTGGTGGGGGGTAGGGGGTTATTTGGAAAAGCTTACTTAGAACGGAGGCTCCTCCATAAGCTCTGCTGTCCAGTCGTCTGGCCCCTTGGTATAGGCCTTGACGATTTGGAGCTTGTAGTAAGTTTTGCCTGCACTGATAAAGCGAACTTCGTTTCCAAAGATCCGAGTAACAGCAGCACCGATTTTACCAAGTGAAGCGTTCGGAGAGCCTAACATACGTCGGTCGTTAGCACTCATCGCTTGGTAGATATCTGTGGCCGTTGTTTTTCCGCTAGGGTCAAACTTGAGATATGACTCAATAATTGAGTCCGTCTCCGGCTTCACTTGATATTGAGCTGCCGTGTCAGAACAGAATGACACTTGGTCATTGCTTAAGTAACGGTACGAACTTCCAGTCGTCCAATAGTGCTTGGCTTGTGACCACAAATCTGTTGCATTAAGCGAAGAGCTATAGCCATTCCAGTCAATACTCAGGAGTTCAAATACCACCCAACGAGTGTCGCCGGGCTCATTCAAGAAGCCCGTACTGTTCGTAGTGGCGAAGAATGAAGCTGTTCTTGGAGCATCGACAGAACGTAGTCCATATGGCGGTCGAACTTTGATGTTTCGAGAAGAGATGATACTCTTCAATCGCTTTACACCATTTGAATGCCAGTTATCGATGTCGTCAATGACTACGATGAGATTGTTGGTTAGATCCAACTTAGCATCCTTGCCATTGTCTGGACTGTCAAACTCTTTTAGGGCAGTCGAAAACTCAGTATTGAAGGGTTCGCCAAGCCAACGCGCCATTGACGTCTTGCCGATCCGCTGTTGCGTGGATTGAACGCAAAACACAAGGCGATTGACTGCTTGGTTGTTGGTTGGTTCAAGAACCATTCCTACAGCCGCAGTCATCCACAACTTGAGAAACTCTTCAAATCGAGTATCATCGGTTGTCGAAATATACTTACAGAATTCGCCGATGTGGTCTTTTTGGTTCCATTCGGGAAGTCGTTCCATCAGTAGCTTCAGGCTAGACACCCTATTTAGAGATGTGCTGTTCAATGCGTTTTTGATGGTTTCGAAACTTAGCTTGTATCCGTCGGATTCTAGCATCGCGAGTACATCAATTGGTTGGAAGCCTTGTCGGGTGTCCTCCTTAGGGTACAGCACCCCTATCTGGGGGTCGTACACATAGGCTTCCGACAGGTAGCCAATTACTTGATTCGTGTTAAGGGTATTCCCGGTATTGCCGGGAAGGATTGAAGCATTTGCCATTGTATATAGTTTTTGGCAGTTAACCCCCCACCACCCACCACTGGGCGTTTGCTTTGTGCTGAGTTTGGTTCAACGTAACAGAGTTCATCTGATTCGTTTTAGGTGAGGTACTAGTTGGACGATCCAACTCTTTGATACTTCAACACAATGAATGCCAGTATTTTAAGTCGAAAAATACCCATATGAATTGGGCTTATTAACGCGACGTTAACTCAACCAAGTTTTCCACAGAATGCGATTTTTTTCTGCCAACTAAAATTTGAATTAAATAACTCTATAACAGCAATATACGCGAGTATGCCATTTTGGCTTAAAAGCATAAAATCCTATTAATCAATACAATAAGATTTTTCTCGGTCAAGTTGACCTGACGTCTGGTTGATCCATAACAACCCCAAGTTCCAAACCCCTTAGATAGTATAAGGAAAAATCGATTGAAATAGAGGGACGGAAACAGATTCCCAAAGCTATTGCCGGGTAGTCCAATTGAGCTTCTCCACTTAGAGGGATCGGCTCAGTTGTCAAACTTCTTGGATAGCTGCTTCGCATTGAATCGAGCAAGTGGTTCCAATGTCTACATAAAGCAACTGAAGCAGCGTAATGACCGACAGCATTTCGGTTCAGATAACGTGATTCTTTTGTCGTGTTGAGAAAGAAACTTTCGTCACCTTCAGCTTTGTTGGATTGTCATCCGAGTCGAAGCTGTTATTGTGAATTATCCTTGCTTTAGAGATGAACCAGTCTGTATCCTTCCGTCTCACAATTCAATGTATTGTTTATTAGCAGGTAATCACAGGATTATTGTAGTAATTTTTGAATCACCTTGTGCGTACATTTCGTAATAAGTATATTCGTCGTCCAATTCGTGCCATTTGAACTCAATACGTCCATATCGTAAAGCGTAAAAGGTACTTTGTAAACTTTCATAATATTCCTTTTTTGCAGCATTGCTGGCGAAGCGTCCTCCGATGAAACAAACGGTTCTACTTGCTGATCCCTTTGATTCGACGTCAATATTGTCCTCCCATAATTGCTTATCAAGATATTTGACAATGTTTTTTCTTAAAATCGGAAATTCACTTATCTGCATTTTTCTCAATTCACGAATCATTTCGTTGCGAACTAAACGTACCTCTTTGGCTGGATGTGTCCGTGCTTCGGTGATTATATTTATCCAGTTGTTGATAGTGCTAATATCAGATTTAATGTTATCAATTACAGATGATTCACTGCAATTAAATTTTCGAATATTATCAATTTCTAACAGAAGTTTATTTATGTAATCTGATTTTTCTGACATTAATTGTTCATATTTTGATAAGCTATCTCGTTTCTCAGTTTCTCTTTTTATTAAATTAATTTGAACATTAGCTAATTCAATCATTTTTTGTGCACTATCATATGATTCATCACTTGGATCTATCATTTCAAATTTGCGAATGGCATCTTCAAATTCTTTATTTGAGAAATGGTCCAAACCATTTTCTAATGGTGTGTTACAGCTAGCTAGGATGGAAATAGCAATGAGTCCAATAAATCGTTTCATTCGCTTTGTGTGTTTGTGGATTTAGTTAACAATATAGCGTACTAACCTATTTTATCGCTTTAATGTTAGACTTTGACCTGGAATAGAGAATAATTTGCATAAAATCAGGAGGAGGTTATGGTTGCCGGTTGTTATTCAGATAGGTCCGTTTAGGAAGTGACTCAAGCAAGTAATCAAAACCAAAGTTGACAGTAAGTCGTCAGCAGAGGTTGGACTAGAGTTGGGCAAAACGGGGCGTAGACCGGTTTCGCTAATTAAGCTAGGTACCTTAAGGCAGAGTCTATAATCTCCTTCTTGTATTTGGACAGAGATACTTCAATTGGGTCTTCGAGGTCCTTACTATTATTGTCTATCCGTAACGCTTTTTTACTCGCAAGATCTAGCGTGCATATGCTCTTTGTTTGGCTGTCATCGACGATAATAGAGAAATGACCCTTGAAGTCGCGATATCCAATTCGGCTGAGCATACCGGGCTTGACTTTGCCGCTGGTGGCGATGATAGTGCGGACTACGCTAAATGCAGTGAGCTCTTCTTGGGTTGTGACTATTCCAAGTTTAGAGTTGCGTGATTCGCTATCACGAAGTTTGTCGACGGCATCTTGTAAACTAAATGAATTGAGTAAGGATTTCAATTTGGATTCTATCTTCTCATCAAATCTCTTGCCTCCCATACGTCGATAAATTAGTTTGAGGAGATCCGGTGATTGTTCTTCCAATTCTGAAAGAAGAGCCTTCTCAAAGGATTCTACGAAGTAAAAATCCTCAGCGATTGCCTTGAAGTCATTGAATTTGAAAATGTTTCTATGGAATGAAGCAAGTGTATTAATTGTGCCGTCGTCTAATGTCTCTACATTGAAGGCAAGGAAGGGTGTACTGCTTTGTGCCCCCTTCAAATAGAATTGATAATCCAGTCCATTTGTGAGTATTCCCAATTTCGACTCTGGGACAAAGGCCAAATACTGGATGAGCTGATTCAAATGCTTGTCAGTTAAAGCCTCATTGGATCGTTTGCATTCAATTATCACAAGTGGACTTCGAGCTTTACCGTCGACAATCACAATGTCTGCCTTTCGGTTTTTGTCCTGAACCTTGACAGTGTACTCGTAGCGGAGGTCATCATTCTCTCTTTTATATCCAAGGATTGAAAGGAAATCATCGACTAAGTCGGCACGAGAGGCTGTTTCGCCAGTTTTAGCGCGTTCTTTAGCTTTTGAGATGTCCCATTTTAAAAGTTGTTTCTTGATGTCCTTGGTTATTGGTGTGAGATTGAGATCAGTCATATGTCGAAAATACGAACGCCGATTGGTTTAATTCCAGAGAAGTTCAAGTGCGGGATAGTATAGGGTTTAAATCGAGGGATAAAGTGGTCGGAAAACAGATTCCTTAGACCAAGGGGTCACTTAATCTAGTGATTCAAGACCCATTTTTCAGCCTTTTTCTCAAAGCTCCGGAAGTTCTAGCGCTGTAACTTGTTTCACCTCGAGCCCGCGTAAGTAGGTTAGCGACACCTTAAGGTCACTGTGCCCCATAACAGCTTGAAGAGTCTGGAGTGATCCGGTCTTTTCGAAGACCCGGATCGCACCTGTGTGTCGAAAGGAGTAGATAGTCTGTTCTTTCGTCAGTAGTTTACTAGTTCGCTTAAACTTGGTCCAGAGCCCATTGAAGAAGTCTGGTCCATAGGGCTTATTGTTCTGACCAAAGACGTAAGTTTCCGTGAATTCAACAGCTGACTTCCATTGGATTAATACCTCGAGGACATAGTTTGGAATTGGTAGTACTCGGTTTCGTTTTCCTTTTGTCCGGTCTCCAGCAAGTGCAATCTGCTGTTTAGGTATGGAAATCTCACTCCATCTCAATAGTCGGATTTCTCGGTGAGGTCGCAGTAGACATCCGTACGCAATCAAGCAGCACAAGTAGAGCCGTTGATCGAATGCCTTGATTTCATTTAGAATGGCTGCGGTGTCTTCAAATGGCCGGTGCATCCTTTCGGATACTCGTTCCCGCTTGACTTCGGATTTAGCTGTTCCTCGATACCCAAACAGCTTTAATGAAGATTCAAGCGAGGAGTAATGACTCCGTAAATTGTTCCGCATTGCAGGGGACCAGTGCGGTTGGTTTAAAAAGGCTGCTGCGGACTTTGGGTTAAGCGACTTACCGTTGAGGTACGTCTTCAACTGCTCTCCGATCCACTTAATCTTACGTTGATAGTGAACTGAGTAAGGCTTAGATAGCTTGTGAGCAATGGCTTGGTCGATCAAGTCATTGCTCGATAAGACTTGCGTCTTGTTGTGAGTCACTGGTTCGTTCGGGGTCCATCCTCGAGCCGTTGCGAGTCGGAATTCGTTTAGAAGCGATTCAAATGCCCCCAAACGAAGCTTTGGGGGTAAGCTGTTCGGCTTGCTTGTGGACCCAATGGGGAGACCGTTGTAGTAACGATGTTTGGTTCCTTCAAACATTAAGGTGATGCAGTAGCGGTGGTCACTGACTTTGGTGACTCGAATAGATTCAAAAGTATCCATCTGGACTCGGCGTTGGGCTCGCGGCTCGATTTTTCAAAAGTTAAACCGTTGAATTTGCGAAGATTAAGTAATCTAATTCACTGATTACGAGGGACTTAAAATCCCTTGGCCAGTGATGGCCGTGCGGGTTCGATTCCCGCCTTGGGCACGTACTTTTGAGGCATGCACCTGCGGCACTGCCTCTTTTTTTTCGCCCTATTCCTACTTGGGTTTAAGGCTGCCGCGCAGATTGCCGCCCCGGCGGCGCTGGAGCGTTGGGCGTCGCACCGCGCGGATTCGGCGTGGAACCCCGAAGTGCTGGGCTACCTCAGGAACACGGAATTTTTTCATCCCGCCGAAGAGGGCCGCACTCGTTTTGGCGCCCTGCTGGGGCTTCGGCGTGCGTACGAGCTCAAGAATGGCCGTAGCGCCGAACTCGGGTTGATGGCCAACCAAGGTTTTGGGGCTGCGCCCAAGCTGCTGCCGTGGGTGGTGCTGCGGGCGGAAGGTGCTGGCTACAGCATTCACTTTGGCAGCATAGCTGATCGGGGCCACGAGCTGCCACGGCAGTTGCTGAATCCCGATTTGCGCTACACCGTTCCGGTGGTATATGGGTTGAGCGGAACCGCCACTGGCGGCGGATTTAGGGCCCAATACTGGGTGGAGTGGCTGTCGGCCATTGACTACGGAAGTCCGGTTAAAGAACGCATTCACGGCGGAGCAACAGCCGGTTGGGTTGGCAAGTGGGCGCGGCTCGAGGGAGTCCTGCAGTACCATCACGTCGGCGGGCAAATTGACACGTCGCCCGAGGTAGACGGAAACCGACTGAATTACGGCCTAATGGGGCGCGCAAACCTTGGGCCTTTGGTGCTGCATGCGGCCCACCTTAGGTACGCGGATCCGCTTGCGCGATTTGGGCCCGAAAAGTCAGGGCACGGCTCGTCGCTAGAGGCCCAGCTTCGCGTGGGCAAGCGCGCATCGCTTGACGCCAGCTACTGGCAGGGAGCGAATTTTCGGGCTCCGTTGGGTCAAGGACTTTTTCAGAGCCGCAACCCAGAAGATCCCGCGTCGTGGTACCGCCAAGAGTCCCAAATTTTGGGCCTCGGCCTCGGCTGGGAGGGGGCATCGTCGTTGCGCATCCGCGTATGGTACGACGTGGCCGAGCGCAGCATTCAGCCCTCGGTTACCTGGGTTCGGTACGTGGCGCTGGATCGGCTTTAGGGCTCCAAGCGTAGTACAGTCCGAGTCCGGCGATGAGGTGGTTGCCTGCGAGTCGTGCACGCCAGTGCTTGGTGATTTGGTAGTCGGCCGTGAGGTTCGCGCCGGCGAACACGCCGCCGTCGGGGCCGTCCACAGAGAGCAGCGCGGAATTTTGAAGTCGGTGGACGAGGTGGTAGCCCGACAACCCACCGGCTTGAAGGGCGAAGCGCCAGCGGTCGGTAGGGCAGAAGCTGGCTTCAGCTCCCAGCATAAACGAGAGCTGGTGCCACGAATTCCACATCGCCGATTGGATCACGAAAAACTGCCACCGCGCGTCGGGCCGAGCGCCAAGGCGAATGCGCGTCGCAAACATGGGGTGGTGGTGGTTGAAGCGGTAGGCCCATGCGGTATCGCGAAAGGTAAAGGCGTACTGGCTCTGCCCGGGTAGGGTGCCCGGGTCGCGCCAGGTTCCCGGTACCTGAATCCAGTCGCGGCGCGTCACGACGTCGTCGGCGTGCCAGGTCCGCAGGTATCCGAGTTCGAATTCGGTACGCGGCGTTTGGGCCAAAATCGGCGGAAGGCTCCCGAAGAATAGTGCCGCCAGTGCAACGAAATGCCATTTCATGAACGAAATCTAAGGGCATTTTGCAGAATTTTTATAAAGTGTACGGCGTACGCTTAGTATTTTTAGGCGATGAGAAAACTACTCTTAGGTGGTGCTTTGGTGGCCGCTACCGCAGGTTCCGCACAAATTTTGAGCGTGACGCCGGCTTTTCCGACGCAAAACGACACGGTGACGATCGTGTACGACGCGACCCAAGGCAACGCAGCGCTGGTTGGGACGACTCCGGTGTACGCCCACGCAGGCCTCATTACTTCGGCGTCGACGTCGCCGACCAACTGGCAGTTTGTGCAGGGCACGTGGGGGCAGCCCACCCCCAAGGTGCTGATGACCGATTTGGGCAGCAACAAGCACCGAATTAAGTACCACATTCCTACGTTTTATGGGTTTCCGACGGGCACCCAGGTGCAGCAGCTTGCGTTTGTGTTCCGCAATGCGGCGGGGACGAGCGTCGGACGGAGCGCCGACGGGACCGACATTTACTACCCGATTTATCCCGCCAACAGCGGCTTGCTAGCCGCTTTTTTTGCGCCGAGCGGACCGCAGATTGCCAATCCCGGCGACACACTCAAGCTGGTGGCGGCCGCCAACCAAAGCGCAACGCTCAAGATTTACGACAACGGAGTGCTCAAAACGACGGTTTTGAATGCGAGCGCCCTAAACTACGACCTCGTGGTCACGTCGGCCGGCGCCCACACGGTGGTGCTTGAGGCGACCAGCGGCGCGTCGACGGCCTACGACACGGTTCAGTACACCGGAAACCCGATTCAGATGGTGGCGGCCGTTCCGCCGGGCTGGCTAGATGGCGCCAACTTTTTGAACGACAGCACTGTGGGATTGGTACTCCGCGCACCGTTTAAGCAGTTTGCGTACGTGCTCGGTGATTTTAATGACTTTTTGCCGGAGACCAGCTACTTCATGAACAAGTCGCCCGACGGCGAGCGCTTTTGGCTGGCGGTACCTGTGACGGCAGGACAGAAGTATGCCTACCAGTATTGGGTTGACGGAACGCTCAAGGTTGCCGATCCCTTTGCAGAGCTGATTTTGGATCCCAATTCAGATGGCAGCATTCCTGCGGCTACTTGGCCCGGCCTGCATCCGTATCCCACGGGTAAAACCACCGGATTTTGTGCGCTTTTGCGCCCCGGTGCCCCGGAGTATGCGTGGAAAAATTCCGCGTTTACCCCGCCAGGGAAGGCCGATTTGATCATTTATGAGTTGCTGATTCGCGATTTCACGACGGCGCGGAACTACCAGTCGCTCATTGATACGTTGGGCTACCTGCAGCGCCTGGGCATTAATGCGATCGAGCTGATGCCCAACAGCGAGTTCGAGAACAACGAAAGCTGGGGGTACAATCCGAGCTTCCACATGGCGCTCGATAAGTACTACGGCACCCCCGAAAAGTTCAAGGAGTTTGTGGATTCGTGCCACAGCAAGGGCATCGCGGTACTCGCTGACATGGTGTTCAATCATGCGTTTGGGCAGAGTCCGCTCGTGAATATGTACTGGGACGCGGCGAACAGCCGACCGGCCGCAAACAGCCCGTGGTTTAATGCGGTGTGTCCGCACCCGCCGTACTGCTGGGGGTTTGATTTTAACCACGAGAAGCAGGCCACCAAGGATTTTGTGGACCGAATCACGACGTTTTGGCTTCAGGAGTACCGCATCGACGGAATTCGCTTTGACTACACCAAAGGTTTTTTGAACGGCAACGCCGGGAGTTCCGCGGTCCGCCAAGCCATTATTAAGCGCATCGGCGACACGATTTGGTCGGTGAATCCCAATGCGCACGTGATTTTGGAGCACTGGGCCGACAACAGTGAAGAAAAGGCCCTGGCGGACTATGGCTTTATGCTTTGGGGCAATTCAACCTACAATTTTCACCAGGCAGGGCAGGGCAACGCGCAGAGCAATTTTTCGTGGGCCTACCACGGCGCGCGCGGATGGTCGCAACCCGCCTTGGTTTCGTACCCCGAAAGCCACGACGAGGAACGCCTGATGTACGAGGTGCTCACGTACGGGAATACGTCTAACGCCAACCACAATCCAAAGCAGCTGGCTACGGGGTTGCGCCGCGCTGAGGCCGTGAACCTGTTTGCCTACCTGATTCCGGGACCTCGAATGATTTGGATGTTTGGCGAGCTGGGCTACGACGTGTCGATAAATGTTCCGTGCCGGGTCTGCAACAAGCCCTTGCGCTGGAACTACTACCAGGTTCCGGAACGCCGCCGCCTGTACGACGTGACGTCGGCGGTGTTTCACCTAAGGCGCGCGCATCCGGCGACGTTCCGCGACGGACAGTTTGCCTACAGTTTGTCGGGCACCACCAAGCGCATGGTGTTTAACAGCAGCGGAATGGACGCAGTGGTCTTGGGCAACTTCGGCGTGACGACCCAGACGATTATTCCGGCTTTCCCGGGCGCGGGAACGTGGTACGAGTACTTCAGCGGCGATACCCTTCTCGTGACCGACGTTAATGCGAGCCTATCGCTGGCTCCCGGCGCGTACCGGGTGTACACCAGCGCCAAGCTGGCCCAGCCGCAGATCACGCTCGATGTCGAAGAGCTTCCGGGTGTTCCCCTGACCCGCGTGTACCCAAATCCCGCCTCAAACGGATTTTGGCTGGAGCGTCCGGCGGCTGAAGGACACGTGGAGCTGGTGGACGCGCAAGGCCGCGTACTTCGCCACTGGGAGCGTTCAGCTGCGGAGCTCGAGTACCTAGACCTCGGCGGACTTCCGGCGGGGTGGTACGTGGTTCAGGTGCACGATGCCTTGGGCAGCGAGCGCCATACCTTGCAGGTCCAGTACTAGTGCTCATGATACGCGTTTTTTGCCTGCTTGCGTTGCTGTCAGCGCAGGGCCTTTGGGCCCAACTTCCGTACCGTCTGAGCTTGCGGACCGACGGCTTGGCGTACGGGGCCAGCGCTGCCCTAGCCGGTTGGAACGGGTATGCCGCTGGCCAGCATCGCGGATTCAGCGAGTTTGAGCTTGCAATGCTCGGCGCGCCACGTGCGGTGGGCTTCGATCGGGTTGCCCTGAATCGCTGGAACGAGGCCGCCGGACAACGGTCGGATTATACCCTGTTCGCCGCTTTTGGCGCCGCGGGCATCACGGCCCTTGCCCACACCCGTGCCGACCACCGCATCGCCGATGCTGCCGTGCTTGGAAGCATGTGGTTCCAGGCCAACCTCAGTACCTTGATGCTAACGGATGCAGTGAAAAATGCGGTTCGCCGCAACCGCCCCTTCGTGTACTTCGACGGGGCACCCCTAGCGGAACGTATGGAGGCAGATGCCCGCAAGTCCTTTTTTTCGGGCCACGCGAGCCTCACCGCCTGCAACACGTTTTATGCGGCCAAAGTGTGGAGCGACCTGCACCCGAATTCCCGGTGGAAGCCCGCAGTGTGGTCGGCCGCAGCGGCGGTTCCCGCTTATGTGGCTTGGCAGCGGGTTCAGGCAGGAAAACACTACCCCTCAGATGTATTGGTAGGGTTCGCAGTGGGAGCCGCGGTCGGATACCTCATTCCGCAGCTGCACCTGACGCGCTGATCCACCGAACAAGCCCATCGGGTCGGGAGATTCGAGCAGTTATTTGGGTAATTTGACCCGAATTCAGGCTAAGGCTGTCTGCGGACACCTCAATGGCCCAGTCCTTTGCGGTGACCCCCCGTACCGCATAGGTGCCGGGCGGTATGTGATCGCTCCACTGTCGGTTTTGCGGAGCCAGTTTTATTCGGTGCGTAGTTGAGCCCGAAAGTTCGAGGTACGAGTAGGGTAGTTCCCCTCGGTAGTCCAAATTGATGCTCAGCCAAGAGGGTTTTAGGTCCGCCAAGTCTGCCTTCGGTTTGGCGTTAACCGGATTAAAGGGAATTCTGGACGCAACGGATAACTGACTCAATTTGCCGTTCCGCCCCCATTCTCCCGTTACCGAAAGCTGATCATGGCTAAGCCTCAATGCGGTCGGGGTCCCCAACTGAATGTAGCTTCCTTGCCAACGCGACCAAGCTCCCGGCGACCATCGAGCGGTAGACGTTCGGGAATCCACGAATACGGACCATCGACCGAGTTTTTGCGTTTCGATCCACGTTCGCAAGCTGAGTTCTGCTTTATGATCGTAGAAGGCTGCGTGCAACCAAAACTGATAATCCCGAGCTTTTGTCGTCACGATGAATTGATTGGAGCTGCGAACGGAACTTGATTGGCGGCGGTATTCTAAACTGCCTGAAGCATGATGCACGCGAATCATGCCAAGCTGCTGCGACGGTCCTTGAGCCCAGCGGACGTCGATCATTGGGCTGCGAAGCCCAACCTGTATGCACTTCTGCCGGTAGCTGGCCTCAAGGCGTTGCGGCCCAATTTGCGCGGATACCGAAGTCGCGCCGCCTAGGTTTTGCTGCAGCGAGATTCCGTTCCAGCTCAACCTTCCCACGAAGTGCGTGCGGTGCGCAGCTACCTGATAGGATACCTGATGTTTGCCGCGAAGTACGTGGCCCTTACTTAAGATTCCCAGTCCGTTGCGCGGAGACCACCACAGTCCTGTTCCGCGGTGGTCGATGCTCCAACCCCAACCTAAGTTCTGGCTGCCGTACTTCAAGGACCAGGGACCATAAGCGGCGGTAAGTTGCGACCGAATGCCCTCACTGGCCAACGCGGTTTGGGCCCATAGGTGGCTTTTGGGCCCTAAAAAACTGCCTCCAAGTAACGGCAACAGCCCACTTTGCGAATACGTCAGGGCCCACCATAGGGCGAAGCTCATGGGCGCAAAGAAGCTAAAACACTGCCCTGGGACGTTTCAATCCAAACGCCCTGAGCGCCTGGTGGAATCCGCCAAATTCGATGGTCACCGGGACGCAGAACCCCGCCGGCCAATCGGTTTCCAAAACGTTCGAAATCTCGAAGTTCGTAGCAGGCTCCGGCCCAAAAGGAGGTTGACGAATTCTGGACCTTAACTCCGCCATCTACCCATTCCAGATCGAGTTCCGTTCCGACAGGTCCGCGATATAAATCGACGGCGTAGCGCGTTGAGATGCGCAGGGTGAGTGCTTGCTTGGGCGAAGCTTCGAGGGTTGGCTGATCGGTGGTTATGTAGATGCGGGTTGCTTGGCTCACCGAATCATCGTTCAGCCAGCGGTAGGGCACTGAGCGCGATTCATTGGCGTCCAAGCTGACCTGACTGGGAATTTGTAGCGCATTTTGAGGCCCCCAAAGGCTGTCGGCGGTCACGTAGGCCGTTACCGGTTGGTCGCTTGAATTTTTCAGGTCGATTGTGCCGCTCGGGTTGCTTGTCCATGCGTGAACGTGACTTAACCCATTCCGCACCACAACTTGGGCCCGCAGCCCGGCGGACACACCAACCGAAAGAAAGAGCCAGGCCCAAAGATGATTTGGACCTAGACCTTGAGCAAAACTCCGCATTAGAAGTTGCTCATTGTGAACTGAAGCGACACCACACCGGCCGTGGAAGCGTCCAAGTCTTGGGTGGCAAAATTCACAGCATACGTCACGGGAATGCCTTGACCCGAGGAAATTCCCGAATAGGCGGAACCGATTCCGTCAACTAAGACGCCCGAGGTGGTGGCGCTGGTGAGTTCCAATTCGTGGCCTGATCCAAAATCGCCAATCCCAGCGCCCGTCGCAGTTAGCGTTAGGCTAACGCCATCGGGAAGCGTGCCACCGACGATGTCCACGCTAATTTGCCGTTGGTCGTCGGGTGCCGCCGTTTTTACCGAGGTGTACTGAAGGTACATGGTTTGGTTGGGTACCGCGGGGTAAGCGGCACCTGGCACATTGGGGGCCATCAAGTAAAATGTAAGGTCCGTTAAATTGGCACTTTGGGCATTAACGGCACGAATCATCGACGACTCTTCAATTAAAAACAAGGCATCGACAAAGTCCGAACTTTGCGCAGACGCCGAGAGGGCGGCACAAAGGGTTCCAGAAACAAGCAATAAACGCATAACAGAGAGATTTAAGGTTAGCGCTCCCCACCGCGGGGAACAACCCAAAACTCCAACCGCCCTCGGGTCCGAGTCGGTTCCAACGGCTACGCTAGCCGAGGTTAAACGTTAAAAGACAGCTAGTACGGTGCCAGCACCGGTTTGTTGCCCACGATTCCTTCGATGCGTTCCATCACCTCGGGGGTTAGGAGCGCGACGGCCTCGGCCGATTTGAGGTTTTCGTGCAGCTGCTCGACCCGGGTAGCGCCGAGCATTACCGTCGACACGTGCGGGTTTTTTAAGCACCACGCGATGCCCAATTGGGCTGGGGTGATGCTGAGTTCCGCGGCGAGGTCGGCCAAGCGGCCGGCAATGGCCAGTTTTTCTTCGACCACGTTTCGGTCCTTGAGCCACGAAAGCTCGTCGCGGTTCAGGCGAAAATCTTCGCGCAGCCCGTCGCGGTACTTGTTGGTCAAAATGCCTGAGGCGAGGGGCGACCAGATGGTGGTTCCGAGGCCAATTCGCTCAAATAGGCGCAGAAACTCGGACTCCATTTTTTCGCGGTGCAGCAGGTTGTACTGCGGCTGCTCCATCGTCGGGCCGATGAGGTGGTGCTGGTCGGCAACGCGCTGGGCGTCCATGATTTCTTCGGCACTCCATTCCGAGGTGCCCCAGTACAGGATTTTGCCCTGCATGATCAGCTGGTGCATCGTCCAGACCGTCTCTTCCATCGGCGTCGCTTTGTCGGGCCGGTGGCAGAAGTACAGGTCGAGGTAGTCGACGCGAAGTCGTTCGAGGGCTTGGTGGCAGGCCTCGACGACGTGCTTGCGGTGCAGTCCGCGCTGGGTCGGAAGCTTGCCTCCGGCGCCAAAAAAGACCTTGGACGACACGGTGTAGCTGTCGCGCGACCAACCTACCTCGCTGAGGATGCGGCCCATCACGCGCTCGGACTCGCCGTGGGCGTAAACTTCGGCGTTGTCAAAAAAATTGACGCCGGCATCGTAGGCCGCCACAAACAAGTCTTTGGCGGTCGGGTAGGGGATTTGGTTGCCGAAGGTGATCCAGGTTCCGAACGAAAGCTCGCTAAGCTGCAAGCCAGAGCGACCTAAACGACGGTATTCCATGGCTTTAGGCCTGGTTGAAGAGTTCGAACTCGAAGCTCTCCATAATTGGGTTGGCGAGCAGTTTTTGGCAGGCCACCGTCACTTTTTCGTGCGCCTCGTCTTTGCTGGCGGCCTCCACCTCCAGGGTGATGTGCTTGCCGATGCGCACTCCGCCAACTTCGGGCAGTCCGAGGGACGGCATGCTTTGGCTCACGGCCTTGCCTTGGGGGTCCAAAAGTGCCTTGTGGGGCATTACGTTGATTTCAGCGCGGAATTTCATAAAAAGCGTTTTTCGAGGGCAGAAACTACAGGCAGCAAAGGTACGGCAACCGCCATCGCGGCCAAGCCCCAAAACGCAAATACCGTGAGCGATACCGCAAGCCAGACCAGCCGAAATCCGCGCGACCACCAACCCGTCGGAAGGTCCTTGAACGAAGCCACGGTAAACGAGGCATTCAGGCTGTAGACCGACCACGCCAGCGCTACCAAAAAGACGGCCGGGTGCAGCGGAACCAGCTCGGCGTCAGCCGCATACAGGAGCCCCAGCACAAAGGCGGTATTGGCCGGGGTGGGCATGCCCAAAAAGCCGGGATGGTCCTTCATGTCTGAGTTGAAGCGCGCCAAACGGTAGACCGACGCCAAAGTGACCGCCCAGCCAAGCACCGGCAGCGCAGGCCAGCTGTAGGCCGTGTTCATCCACATCGCGAGCTGCATCCACATGAATCCCGGAACCACCCCAAACGTGATGGCGTCGGCTAGGCTGTCAAGCTGCACGCCGAACTCACCGCTCACGCCGACCTTGCGGGCGGCCCAGCCGTCCAGGCCGTCAAAGACAAAGGCCAGCATTACGGCGGCCGTGGCGTACTCGAAATTCTGGAACATCAAGTACCAAATGGCGGCCATTCCGCAGGCCACGTTGCCCAAGGTGAGGGCGTTCGGAATCCATCGCATTCCACAAAAGTACGGCGCTACCTTTGGGGTCATGGCGACGTTAAACCGACTTCCGAACGGGGCGCTGGCCCTGCTAACTCCGCTGCTGCTGTGCCTCGCGTGGCCCGGAACCTTGGGCTACCACGAATTCCCGGTGCTGGCGCCGCTTTTGTGGGTGTCAATGGTGCCCATGCTGGTGCTCGAATCGCGGATGCGCGAAGGCAAACTCCGCCATTTTGCCGGGTGGGCTTTGGGCAGCATGGCCCTGTTTACCTTGGCCACAACCTGGTGGGTCGCCGGTGCCCACTGGTCGGGTGTGCTTGGCGCAGTGCTCATCAACGGAACCCTCATGGCCGGCGTCTGGACGCTGTACAGCTACGCGGCACGTCAGGTCGGCGTCCGCACCGCGCTCTGGATTTGGGTCACGGGCTGGTTGGCCATCGAAATCCTGCACGACGACTGGGCCTTTAGCTTTCCGTGGCTGAATTTGGGCAATGCTTTTGCGGAGGTTCCGCACTGGGTGCGCTGGTACGCCTGGACCGGGCCTCGAGGCGGAAGCCTTTGGATGCTCATCGCCAACGTGGTGGTGTGGCAGTTGGCCGATGGCGGAACCCGGCGCCTGCGCCGCGTGCTCCTGGCCACCGTGCTTGGTCCCGTCGCCCTGAGCTATGCCGTTGGTGCGTGGCTTGACGCCCAAAAGCCCAGCGGAAGCCTGCGTGCGCTTGTCGTGCAGCCCAACGTCGATCCCTACACCGAGAAGTTCCAAACGCCTGATTTGCAGCAGGCCCGCTACTGGGCGGCACAGGCTGCATCCGTGGCGGATTCCGCCCCGGGCCTCCTGGTGCTACCCGAAACCTTTTTGCACGAGGGCCTTGACGAGAACTACGCGTCGAATTGGCCTTCGCTGCTGGCGTTTGAGCCGCTGCTGCGCGAAAATTGGGCGGTGGTACTCGGTGCGACCACCTACCGACTTCACGGCGAAGAGCCTGGCAACCCCGCGGCTCGGCGCATCGATGACCGCCGCTACGTGAGCTACGCCAACGCCGCAGTTTTTGCCCGAGCGGGCCTCCCGCTGCAGATCTACCGCAAGTCCAAGCTCGTGGTAGGCGTCGAATCCATGCCCATGGCGTCGACCTTGAATGCGGTGCTGGGCGACCTGACGCTTTCGCTGGGGGGCACCAGCGGCACCCTCGCCACCCAAACCGAGCGCAGCGTGTTCGAGGCCGGTCCCGACCTGCCCCGCATCGGTGCACCCATTTGCTGGGAACAAGATTTTGGTCCCTACGCCGCCGAGTTTTCGAATGCCGGAGCCGAAGTGCTGACGATCATCACGAACGATGGTTGGTGGGGCAACACCCCCGGCCATGTCGCCCACCTGCACTACGCTCGGCTGCGGGCTGTTGAGCAGAATCGAGCCGTGCTGCGCAGCGCCAACACGGGAATTTCAGCGGTCATCGGCCCCGACGGGCAGGTGCAGCAGTCGCTGGGTTGGGACCAGCAAGGCATGCTCCGCGCCACGGTGCCCACATTCAGCGAGCCGACGTTTTTTGTGCGCCACGGCGACATTATCGGTCAATGGGGGCTTTTTGTCTTTGGATTCTTGGTGCTGAGTTTGGTGGTGCGCCGGTTGCGGGGGCTTAAAGCCGTTTAGCGCGGTAGGGTACAGGGCGGAATTCCGCACCGTGCGCCCTCGCGCACGCCCGTGAGGCCTACCTTTGCCGCATGGAATTCGATGTACTCGTTATCGGCGCCGGCCCTGGAGGCTACGTAAGCGCCATTCGCTGCGCCCAGCTCGGTTTTTCAACGGCTTTGGTTGAAAAAGACCCCACCCTCGGAGGTACCTGCCTCAACGTCGGATGCATTCCGTCCAAAGCCCTCCTGGATTCTTCTGAGCACTACTACAACGCCACCCACGCGTTCGCCGAGCACGGCATCGAGGTCGAGGCACCCAAGATCAACTGGGCCCAAATGATGGCCCGCAAAAAGCAGGTGGTCGACACGACCTGCTCGGGCATCGACTTTTTGATGAACAAAAACAAGGTTACGGTCCTCAAGGGCCTCGGGTCGTTTGTCGACGCCCACACCGTCAAGGTTTCGGGTACCGAAGAGCAGACGGTGAAGGCCAAGCACATCGTCGTCGCTACGGGTTCAACCCCCATCGAACTGCCGTTTGCCAAGTTTGACGGCGAGCGCATCATCAGTTCGACCGAAGCCCTCAGCCTTCCCGAGGTGCCCAAGCGCCTGATCGTGATCGGCGGCGGCGTGATCGGCCTCGAACTCGGCAGCGTGTACACGCGCCTTGGCGCTGAGGTAACCGTCGTCGAGTTTGCCGATTCCATCCTCGCTACGATGGACGGGTCGATTGGTAAGGAGATGCAGCGTGTGCTGCGCAAGACCGGCATGTCGTTTCACCTCGGAACCAAGGTCGAGGGTGTCGAGCGCCACGGCGACGTGGTGAAGGTGAAGGCTACCGACAAGAAGGGCAATGCCGTTGAGCTCGAAGGCGACTACTGCCTCGTGGCCGTGGGCCGCAAGGCAAATACCGCCGGGCTTAACTACGAAGCTGCCGGCATTACGGCCGACGAGCGCGGACGCCTCAACGTGAACGACCACCTGCAGACGAGCCAGCCGCACATTTTTGCAATCGGCGACGTGGTGCGCGGGGCGATGCTGGCGCACAAAGCCGAGGAGGAGGGCGTAGTGGTTGCCGAGCAGATTGCCGGCCAGAAGCCGCACATGGACTACAATTTGATTCCGGGTATCGTGTACACGTGGCCGGAGGCCGCGAGCGTCGGCCAGACCGAGGAGCAGCTTAAGGCCAGCGGCCGCGGGTACAAGGTGGGCAATTTTCCGATGCGGGCACTGGGCCGCAGCCGCGCTTCAGGCGACACCGACGGGTTTGTGAAGGTTTTGGCCGACGCCAGCACCGACGAGGTGCTTGGCGCCCACATTGTGGGTGCCCGTGCGGCCGACTTGATCATGGAACTCGCGGTGGCCATGGAGTACCGCGCTTCAGCTGAAGATGTGGCGCGCATCTGCCACGGACACCCGACCTACACCGAGGCCATCAAAGAGGCGGCCCTCGACGCGACGGCGAAACGAGCCATACACATGTAGTCCCATGGGCTGGAGTCAACGCGTTTGGTCCACCCCTCCGGCGGACCTCGCGGACGAACTTCAGCGCCGCGGGTCCGCAGAGACCTACTTTGCCTTTTTTGAAACCCACCCGGCTGCCCCGGAGGAGGAACTGAATACTATGCGCTGGATGGCCGCGGGCGGCTGCCGCCGCGTTCACCGAGTCGACCGAGCGACCCCCGAGTCCTGGGCCGAGCTGGCTGCCGCTTGGCGCCGCCGACCTACGTGGTGGTTTGGCGTGCTGGGCTACGACCTCAAGAATGCGTTTGAACCCACGTTGCCGCCGCGCGGTGAAGCCTGGCACGGCATGCCCGACGTGGCGATGTGGGAACCCGAGTGGGTTCTCGAGTGCCGTTCCGACGGAACCGTCGTGGAGCACGGCGACGCGCAAGCCTGGCTCAAGCAGTCCGCGCACCTTAACGAAAGTACCACCCAGCAACAGGCTCAATGGTCGATGAGCTGGTCGGCTCCGGACTACCTTGAGCGTGCGGAATCGCTCCGCCTTCACCTACATCGGGGCGACATTTACGAGGTTAACCTTTGCGTGGACTCCGAAGCTAAAGGAGAACGGGACCTCGGTCGCCTTTTTGCGAAGCTGCGGGAACAGACCGAAGCGGGCATGGGGGGCATGATTCGTTGGGGCGATTTCTCTGTAGCGAGCGCTTCGCCGGAGCGTTACGTAAAGGTTGCGCCTGATGGCAAAATTTGCAGCCAACCCATTAAGGGCACGGCTTCACGGGGTCGTGATTTTGAGGCGGACGCGGCCGCCGCGGCAGAACTTAGGTTCGCTGAAAAGGAGCAGGCAGAGAACATCATGATTGTGGATCTGGTGCGCCATGACTTCAGCCGGGTGGCATCAAAAGGATCGGTGGCGGTTCCGCGCCTTCTCGAACTCCAGAGCTTTAAAACGGTACACCACTTGGTGAGCACCGTAGAAGCTCAGCTCAAGCCGGGCCTTGATTGGCTCGATGCGGTGGCCGCGAGTTTCCCGATGGGCAGCATGACTGGAGCGCCCAAGCTGCGCGCCATGGAGCTGATCGACGCCCACGAGTTCCGCCCGCGCGGCTGGTACAGCGGGGCCATGGGCTACGTGCGGCCCGACGGAAGCGCTGACTTTAACGTGCTGATTCGCACGCTGTTTGGCCATGTTCCGTCGCAGTCGTGGCAGGTCTGGGCAGGAAGTGCGTTAACGCTTGCCGCCGATCCCGCGGCCGAATGGGACGAATGCCTCCTCAAAGCGGCGACCCCTCAAAACGTGTGGAATGGGTGCCTGGGCTAAGGCGTCGCCCGCGTTTCAAGCCGCCGTGCGGGCGGAATTGAGCGAGCTGCTGGGCCCGCCGGCCAAGCCTGTGGTGGTGCTTGTTTCGGGCGGACTGGACTCCATGGTGCTTGCCGAAGCCCTGCGCGCCCACGGGTACTCGATGCAGGTGGTCCACGTGAACTATGGCCTTCGCGGCGAAGCGTCGGTTGCCGACGAAGACGTGGTGCGCACCTGGTCCGAGCAGGCAGGCTGTGCGTTTCGTGCGGTTCACGCTCCGGCCGACTTTGGTGCGGCGCCCGACCTTCAGGCACGAGCCCGTAGCCTGCGCTACGGGGCGGCCCAGCATGAGGCCGAACAGGTTGGCGCCGAGTTTATCGCTACGGCCCACCACGCCGACGACGCAATCGAGACCTTTTTGCTTTTTGCGGCCCGCGGAACGGGCATCGACGGCCTGGTCTCCTTGGCGCCCCAAAACGGCATGCTCCGGCGGCCGCTCTTGGGTTTTCACAAATCGGAACTCCGCGCTGAAGCCGAGCGCATGGGGCTAATTTGGCGCGAAGATGCCTCCAACGAAGGCGACAAGTACACCCGCAACCACCTGCGCCACCACGCGGTGCCCGCCTTGGAGCAGGCGATTCCGCAGGCCCGCGACGGAATTCGCACCACCATGCGCCACCTGCGCAACCTTCAAAAGTTTGCCGAGGTCGCCATTCAGCGCGAATCAAGTGTGTACACCGCGATGAGCCGTCGCCTGCCCGGTGCCCGAGTGCTGTACCGAGATGCGCTGGCCCATCCGCATTCAGAAGTTATTGTGCACCAGCTCCTGAAACCCTACGCGCCCTTTGACCTAGAGGCGCTTCGGCAGCTGGCCGAGGCCCAAGTGGGGGCCTATCTCGAGCGCGACGGCTGGCAAATTTGGGCCGACCGCGAAGGTCTGCTGCTGCTGTCCTCGAGCGAAGCGGGCTTTGCGCCCCGCCCTGCCGAAGGCCGTGTGGAGCTGCCGCTGTGGTCGGGCGAAGTCTGGCACGCGCGGGTGCAAATTTGGGCCACCGAAGGCACGCAGCGGCCCAAAAACCTGGGCAACGCGACCGAGCCGGTCACGCAGCAGCTGCCCCGGGGCGCCTGCTGGCGCACGTGGTTGGAGGGCGACGTTATCCATCCGCTCGGACTCAAAGGCCGCAAGAAGGTTAGCGACGCGCTGACCGAGGCCAAAGTTCCGGCTCCCGTTCGCCGCCATGTAGTGGTACTCGCACGCAGCGAACAGCCCGGTGAAGTACTTTGGATTCCGGGAATCCGACTGAGCGAAGCCCTGGCGTTGGATTCAGAACCGGGCGCTGTGGTCCGTTGGACTGTGAACTACCTTTGAAACCTATGAACCGATTTCTTCTCGCGGCGCTCGCCCTTGCTTTTTCGAGCACGATGGCCGTGGCGCAAATTCTGCAGCCGGTGACGTGGAGCACTTCGGTGCGGACCGCTACCGACGGCACCCTGGAACTTGTGGCGTCCGCCAAAATTGACGCCGGCTGGCACGTGTATTCGCAGTTTATTGGAAGCGACGGACCGATTCCAACCGCATTCACGCTGCCCGCGTCTAAGGACCTCAAAACCCAGGGCCCCGTGCGCGAGCCCAAGCCCATCAAGGAATTTGATAAAAATTTTGGCATGGAGCTGGCCTACTTCGCCAAGAAGGCCGACTTCGTGATTGCCGCCAAGCGCAGCAACCCCAAGGCCTTTACCTACACGGCCGAGGTTGAGTTCATGGTGTGCGACGACGAGCGCTGCCTTCCGCCCGACTACGTGAGTTTGGTGTTTAAGGTTCCGGCCGCAGCAGCGACCGAGTTGGTCGGTGAAGAAATGCCGAGCAAGCCGTCCGAGCTCAACGAGCAGCAGACCCAGGCCGACGAGGCCCCTTCGGCCTCGGCCGATAATTCAGATGGCGCGAAGGACAGAGGCGAGACCCCTGCGGTCGAAGAGGGGCAAGAGCTGGTCGGCACCCCGGGCCAGGAGCCCGAAAGCGCCGAAGCCGTCAACCTCTGGGCCCTGTTTGGCGCCGGAATGCTCGGCGGTTTTTTTGCGCTAATCATGCCCTGCATCTTCCCGATGATTCCGCTTACCGTCAGCTTCTTTCTCAAGCAAAGCAAGTCGAAGGCCGACGGCGTGCGCAAGGCCATCCTCTACGGGGTAAGCATCAACGTGATCTACGTGGTTTTGGGGCTTCTCGTCACGGTGGTTTTTGGTTCAGATGCGCTCAATGCCATGGCGACCAATCCGTGGTTCAACTTGGCGTTTTTTGCCCTGTTTGTGGTGTTTGCCATTAGCTTTTTTGGGGCCTTTGAAATCACGCTTCCGTCGTCGTGGGTCAACAAGGCTGACGACCAGTCGCAGCGCGGCGGACTCCTCGGAATCTTCTTCATGGCCTTTACCCTGGCGCTGGTGAGCTTCAGCTGCACCGGCCCGCTGATCGGACAGCTGCTCGTGGCCACGGCCGTGAGCGGTGAGCTGCTCGGTCCCGCCGTCGGAATGTTCGGGTTCAGTTTTGCGCTATCGCTTCCGTTTGTGCTGTTTGCGGCCTTCCCCGGATGGCTGAAGGGCTTGCCCAAGTCGGGCGGATGGCTCAACACCGTCAAGGTCACGCTGGGTTTCCTCGAGCTGGCCTTCGCGCTGAAGTTCTTGAGCACGGCCGACATGGTTTGGCAAAAGCACTGGCTGGAGCGCGAGCTCTTTTTGGCCCTTTGGGTGGCCATCGCGTTTGCGACGGCGCTGTACCTTTTTGGCGTGTTTCGCATGCCCCACGACGACGAGCCCAAGGGCGGACTCGGAGTGGGCCGCATGCTCACGGGCCTCCTCTTTTTGGTAACGGGCTTTTACCTACTTCCCGGAATCTGGGGGGCGCCGGTAAAGCTGGTAGCCGGATTTCCTCCGCCCTCGTTTTATGCCGAAAACCCCAACGGATTGGGGTCAGGTTCCGCAGCCTCAAGGGAAGTGAAGCTGAGCGAAGACGCCCACTGCCCGCTGAACCTGCCCTGCTTTAACGACCTAGAAGAAGCTCGAGCCTACGCCCTCGAGGCCGGCAAGCCCTTGCTTCTCGATTTCACGGGCTGGGGCTGCGTCAACTGCCGCAAAATGGAAGAAGAGGTTTGGTCGCGCCCCGAGGTGCGCCAACGCCTTGCCGAAGACGTGGTGCTGGTGTCGCTCTACGTCGACGAACGCTCGGCCCTGCCCGCAGATGAGGTCCGCGTCAGCGCAACGACGGGCAAAAAAATAAAGACGGTGGGCCAAAAGTGGGGCGACCTTCAGGCTCAGTACTTTAATGCCAACGCCCAGCCCTACTACGTGCTGATGGATCCGGCGGTTGAGGCACCGGCAGCGATCAACGGACACACGGCCTACGACCCCGATCCCACGATTTTTTTGAACTGGCTGGACGCCGGACTCAAAACGTTTAACGCGGCGAAGTGACGCTCGAACGCATCCTTGCGCTGCTCGAGGCAGCCATCGAAGACTACCACGTGCTCGACCGCTGGGACGCACCGTGTCCGACGGCCTACAAAGCCGGCAGCCTGGACCAAGCTTGGTACGCCAAGGCATGGATCGACACGGTGCAGTGGCACCTCGAAGACGAAGTGCGGCGCACCGACCTGCCGTCTGATCAGTTGATGGCCATAAAACGCCGAATTGACGCCCTCAACCAAGAACGCACCAACGCCGTCGAGGCCCTTGATGTGCGCCTTGCGGCCCTACTTCAGCCTGAGGTTGCTGTTGGCGGCGCGTTGCGGACCGAATCGCTTGCTTGGGCCCTTGATCGATTGTGCATTTTGCAGCTCAAGCGCTACCACCTTCGCGCAGAAGTTGAGCGAAGCGATGCCCTTGACGCGCATCGGACTGCGTGCGGCCAGCGCCTTGAAGCGGCGGACGCCCAGCACGTTGACCTCATGACCGCCTGCGCCGGACTTTGGGCTGAGGTGGTTTCGGGTTCGGTGCGCTATACGCCCTACCGCCAGTTTAAGCTGTACAACGATCCGGCAACGAATCCGGCGCTTTATGGGGCTCAGGGCTAAACGCCACCTCGGCGTCGTGCGGTTTTCGGCCTTCGGCGACGTCGTTTTGCTTCATTCGGTGCTGTCGCAGGCGGTGACGGACGGCGACCGCATCACCCTTTTTACCCGACCGCGTTGGGCGGAGCGCCTGCCGGCGCACCCCGGTATCGACGTGCACGGGCTTGATGTGGACCGCGGGCCCTACCGCCGCTTTTTTGCGCTGATGTGGTTTTGGTGGGGTTGGATGCGCTCGGCGGACCTCACCGAATGGTACGATGCCCACAGCCACGTGCGCACCCGAAGCAGCCGCTGGATCGCAGCCGTACTTCAAATCCCTTTCGGTCAGGTGGTTAAGCCACGGGCCGCGCGAAGAGCACTCCTTGCCGGAGGAACGCAGGAGGTTCCCAACGCCTACGATCTTCACAAGGTGGCGTTGGAGGAGTTAGGGTGGCCGAGTGTCCGCCCTTTGGAAGCCCCTGCGCCGCGCGAAAATCTGATTCTCGTGGCGCCCCATGCGAGCCGCGAATCCAAGCGGTGGCCGTTGGACGAGGCATCCCGGCTGGGACGGCAACTTCAAGATGAAGGCTACGAGGTGGTGTTTCTTGGGGGTCCAAGCGACCGTACCCCCAAAGGTTTTGCGTCGGCTGTCGGGTGTTCCGCCCACGAGGAGGATGCGCTGTGGCGCCGGGCTCGGGCCGCGGTTGTGTGCGATTCGGCGGCGCAGCATTTGGCTTATCGGTACCAGGTTCCGGCCGTGGCCCTTTGGGCGGGAACGCATCCGGCGGGAGGGTTCGCTGCGCCCGGTCCGGTGGAGCACTTGGCAACTGAGCCACGTTTGGACTGCCAGCCCTGCAGCATTTTAGGGTCCGATGGGTGCCGCCGCGGGGACTGGGCCTGCCGTGCGGAACTCAGCGCAGACACCGTTCGGTTGGCGTTGAAGCGATTGGGGGTGTAGTACGCAACAATTTTGGCGCTTGGGGGTTACCTAAGTAATGATGGAGCATCGCTACCGACTGCGCGTCGGTGAACGCGTCGTGGGGTATCTGCGAAGGATTGAAGGCACGGATTTTTATTCGCCCGACGGTTTTTGGTGGACCGGTAAGCCGTTGGAGTACGAGCACGTCGACGAGGCGGTGGGTTTGCGGGACCGCCACCGCACGCATTTGTATGAATGGGATATTGTGAAGTTCAAGCCCGTGCCCGATTCGGCCGAGGAGTTGGGCGTTTTTCTGTGGAATAAGGGCCAAAAGCGCTGGGTGCTGCGCAGTGTAGAGTCTGAGGTGGACTACCATTTGGAACTCAATGGCTACGCGCTGTTTCAGTCTGCGGACCTGCTCGTGTACAGCCACGTGTTCCTCAATCCAGAACTTCAGCGTTCGTGGGGCTTAGAGGAGTGAAGGCGCAGGAGCGATCCGAACTAAACGACTAAATCCATTTGCTACCGACTGCCCCAGTGATGGGGGCGTTGGTTTGCGCCATGGTAGTTTCATTATTGACTTGGGTATGGGCCGAGGCCCGCTGGCACGAGCTGCGCATTGACGTCGCGGCTACGCCGGGATTTTCGTTTCACATGGTCGGAACCCGCGATCCAACGGTTCGCGAGGCGCCTAACCGAATCCACGCGGCCCTCCTTGAGGTGGGCGCCAAGTGGCCCGGAAAGCGCATCACCGTTTCCTTTCACCCGTCACGCCCGTGGCAGTTGGGTAGCTCCATGGACCTGCCCATTGCGTTGGGGGTTCTTATGGCTTCGGGGCAGATTCCGTTTCGAGACGGCGTTTGTGCAGTCGGAACCTTAGACCTCAAGTCCCGCGTGAGTTGGGTTGACCAGGATCGCCCCGCTCCGCCCGGGGATGAGGGACTGTTTATTTATCCGAGTTCCGCCGCATGGAAGCAGCAAGGTCCCCTGTGGTCCCCAGTGCGGACGTTGGCCGAAGTGCTCGCCGTGGTACGTTCGGGACATCCCATCGAGGACGCTGAAGTACCGGCGCGAATTCGTACAATTCCGACGTGGCCGAGCCTGGAGCTTAGCCCCAAGGCCGTCACGGCTCTTGGACTTGTCGCGGCCGGTCGCCACCCCGCGTTTTTGCATGGTGCCCCGGGTGTTGGTAAAACGGAATTTGCGCGCGCGGTTCACCTGCTTCGCAGCGCAGTAGAACCCAATACGCCCTACGTGGAACCTCCATCAAGCCTCACGCCGGTGCAGCTCGTCGGGGTAAACGGCGCATTTTGGGCGGCGGGCTCCGGAGTTCTTTTTCTTGACGAACTGGGCGAAATGCCCGTTCGCACGCTTGAGGGGCTGCGCAAACCAATGGAGGCATTGTGGGCGCGCGAAGCGCCGCCAAGCCCGCTAGTGATTGGGGCAACTAATCCGTGTCCGTGCGGGTTCACGGGGCACGAGCACGTCAAATGCACCTGCTCCACCAACCGAATCTCCCGCTACCAAGAACGGTTTTCGGCGCCGTTTCTTGATCGGTTCCATATTGCCCTGGCCCTTTCGATGCGCGACGAACGAATTTCAGTCCCTTGGGATGAATTGGTTTTTAAACTGCGCCATGCGGTAGACGTGCAGCGCAATCGGGGTCCTTGGATGGGCAACGGCGCGATGCCGGTAGAGTTCTTTGGCTTAGATGCTGGATTTTCGCGAGACGCCCTCGAAACCATGCAAAGCTGGCACAAAAAGAGTGGGCTGGGGCTTCGGGCGCTGCACCACGCCATGCGGGTGGCCCGAACTTCGGCCGATTGGAGCCAGCGCAGCCGCGTGACGGCACACGACGCGTGGCTCGCGATCTCGTTTCATTCGAGCCAGTTCCGCACTACTTCCACGTCCGATCCTTGGGGTCCGGAGCATTCTTGGTCCAAAGCAATGGGCCTTCGCAGCCCTGAACTTCAATAACGACTGATGAAGCCCCGCCAAAGTAGGTCAGCAGGTGCTTGCGCCACGTACGAAAGCGGTCTAAATCAAACTGGCTGCAGGGAAAGGTTAGAACCGTGATCACCGTGCCTTCGATCACGACCAGTGCCGGATCGGCATGCGGTAGGGTTTTGGAGTCGCGTCCAGGCTTAACGGCATTGTGGTCGATGAAGTCAGGCATCCAACGTTTCATGGCCCAGTTGAGGTCGTCGGTCGTTGCAAATTCAAACACCCGTACGTGAACGTTGAGCTTGGTGCTGCGGCCGAGGTTGTCCTCACTTTTTTCTTTGGCCTCCAGCTTGAAGTGGGTTTGAAAGGCGGGCTCCTCTTTTTCGAGGGCCCCTAAAGATTCGCCCTGAAGGTTAAGCGTTTTTACCGCATAGGTTGCAGCTAATTCCGATTGAAAGCCTTTGATGCGCTGCTGAAGGTCGTCAGATTGCCCAAAGGCCGGGGCGCTCAGCGCCAAGAACGCAGTAAAAATTCGGGTTGCAAGCATAATGCAAACATACGCGCCGCATGATTTAGGTACTTTTGACGCATGAAACTCTGGATGCTCGCCGCTATCGGACTTTGGTCGTCGGTGCTCCGCGCACAAATCGTTAACGTCGAAGCCATGCGCGGTCCCGCCGAGCAGGATACGACCGAAGATGTTCACGGCCGGGTTGACGGAGGTTTTTACCTCGGGGGTACGCAAGCCCTTCTGCTCAAGCTCAACGGCTCGGTCAATGCGACGCGCCGGGTTGACGACCACGTTTGGTACGGAATCGCCAGCGCCAACTGGGCAACCCGGCTGGGCGACAGCAAGTTTGACTTTGAGCGAAACGGAATGCTTCATGTACGGTACAACCGCATCTACAACGAGAAAATCACGGCGGAGTATTTTGTGGAGTGGCAGAGCAACTTGCCGATGCGCATCGCGCGGCGCTTTAACCTTGGGGGTGGCCCGCGCTACACCGCGATTTCGGCGCCGGGGGTCAAGCTGTACATTAACCCGTTGCTCATGTACGAGTACGACGTTGAGTCGTTTTCAGCCAAAACGGACCACGCCCTTCGGTTGAACACCTACGTCAGCTTGGATCGGCAGTGGGATCAGTGGCGCTGGACCACAGTGGCCTACTACCAGCCCCGATTTGGGCGATTTGAAGACATTCGGGCCATGATAAATTCGCGGCTCTCCGCGCCCTTGCGGCCCGATTTAAGTCTGGTGGTTATTGGGCAATTGAACTACGACGCTTATCCGGCTGGAACAGACGTTCCTCAATTCACCTTGTACAGCACGACGGGCCTAAGCTGGAAGTTCTAGCTGACACGGCACGCTGTTTGGTACAAGCGGCGGCATGGCAAAAACCAAATCGTCAGAAGCGTTTCAGCGCCTCTTTTCCTTGCTTCAGTGGGATCGCAAAGACATTTTGCGCATCCTTTCGTTTGCCGTTCTCAGTGGCGCATTTAGCTTGATGCTGCCCCTAGGTGTTCAAGCGCTTGTAGGGCAGCTAATGGGCGGCCGATTGTCGTCAACCTGGCTGATTCTTACGGTGTTGGTGGTGGTTTCTAGCTTGTTTATGGGTCTTTTTGGGCTGTTCCAAATGCGCCTTTCGGAGTGGGTTCAGCAGCGCATATTCGTGCGCAGCGCCACCTACTTTATGTCGGTCATGCCGGCGGTGGTGCCCGAAGAAGACCAAAAGACCTGGTACGAGCGCGTCCACCGGTTTTTTGATACCATTACCATTCAAAAAGAACTGCCAAAAATTTTGGTAACGGCCTCAGCGGCCATCCTACAGCTGCTTTTTGGCTTTTTGCTCCTGATGCTGTACGACTTTATGTTCGTGGCGGTTTCGTTTCTGATTTTGGGTATTGCAGGCATTATGATTCGCATCGGGTTTTCGCGCGGACTCGGGTACAGCATCGACGAAAGTTCCGAGAAGTACCGTATCGTTGACCAGATTGAGCACTTCGCGCGCGAGCGATCGGGTGCGCCGAATTCTCCGCCCCCCTACGCGTCGGTTTCGCGGCTGCTCGTGGGCTACTTGCGCAACCGCCAGGACCACTTTAGGGTCGTCTACCGCATGAATTCCATCATGGTCGGCCTTCGCCTTGCTTTTACGGCCTTACTGCTCATTGCGGGCGGATGGCTCGTGGTCGACCGAAGCGTTTCAATCGGTCAATTTGTTGCGGTTGAAATCATCTTTTTAACCATTTTGACGAGCCTTGAAAAACTCGTTTCGAGCGCGGAATCGCTGTTTGATATGCTCACTTCGGTCGTCAAACTCGACAAGGCCTTTTGGACCCGCGACCTCAAGCCTCAGGCGTTCAGCGACTTTGATATTGAACACGCCGACATACCTGAGGAACTTCGCCAGATTTGCATGGAAACTCGGGCTACGGATCAGTGGGTGCGTCCGCGGCGTTGGATTGTGGCCGTTTCGGTTTTTGTCGTGCTTTCGTTCTTTTTACCGTGGACCCAAACCGTGGCCACGGAGGGCTCGCTGGTATTTGACGACCCAATGGACCGCATGATGCCCTTGGCGATGGCCGAAGACGGCCGACTGGCTGCATGGCTCGTACGCGAAGGGGATGCGGTCAAGCAAGGCGACACGCTGGCGTTGCTCGAAGAAACCAAAACGGAGTACATGGACCCCAACGTGCTGAGCAATACGGAGCTGGGCCGGGATGCCAAATCAAACGCCGTAGACGGATACCGACAAAAAATTTCTGCCCTTGAGGTACAAATTCAGCAGGCTCAAGCCGCGATGCCCCTGCAGATTGCGGCGGCCTGGCGCAAAGTCCGCGCCGACAGCGCGAAGTACCAGGCGGCAGCCCTTGAGGCACGCTATGCGGGCTTGCAGGCGCAGCGAGCCGACAGCTTGTTCCGTTGGGGTGCTTTGAGTCGCCTCGAGTGGGAGCAGCGCCAAACCAAAGCTCAGGAGGCCCGATCTAAAGCGGAGTTTACCGAACAAGACTGGCAATCGTCGCGCCTAAACGCCCGAAGCAAGTCCGCGGAATGGCAAGAGAAAATTGCGAAACTGCGCAGCGAACGCGCCGCTGCCGCCGCAGATATGGCCAGCGCTCAAAATGCACTGGCCGATGCGCAAATCAAGGTAGGCGGAGTTCAGCGCCGCCAAGGTAACCGTGCGCTGCTGGCGCCGCGCGACGGATTTGTCGTTCAGTTGAGCTACGTGGCCCCGGGCGCTTCGGTTAAAAAAGACCAACCGCTGCTGTACTTGGCACCGGAGGGGGCGCCGACGGTCGTGATGGCCAAGGTTGAGCCCTTTGATGTGCCGTTGCTGTCGGTAGGGGATTCTGCGCTTTGCGCCCTAGACGGTTGGCCCATCCTTCAAATACCGGGTTGGCCCCGATCCAGCGTCGGCCTTTTTTCGGCCAAAATCCGCTACATCGCCTCGCAGGCTGACGCCGAAGGACGTTTTGCCGTCGTGCTCGAGCCCACGGAACCGTGGCCAACCAATGCACGACCAGGGACCCACGTAACGGCAACCTTGCTGCTTAACGACGTGCCCATGTGGTTTGAGCTCTGGCGGCAATTTAATGGCTTTCCGGCCAACGGTCCGGGTGAGCGGAATCCATCTGCCGGGCAATGATTCGCGCACTCATGTTTTGGGCTCTAGCGGCCGCGTCGGCATCGTCGCAGGTAATGCCCTGGAGCGAATTTGTGGTCCTTGCGCTTGAGCGCTCGGGTGAGGTTCGCGTCGCCGAGTCCAACGTGCGAATCGCCCAAGCCAAGAGAATGGCGGCTTTTGCTGCATTTGAGCCGCGGATTGACCTAGCAAGTGAGGGTAAAAATTACGGAAACGACCTGCAGTACCGACTTGATCGAGCTGAGGCTCGCGTTGGGCTTCCCGGCGGAATTGACCTTGTCGGCGGAGCCGCCCAGGCTTCGGGGGCATTCATTAATCCCGAGCGCAAAACGCCCGTTGAGGGATTACTTAACATCGGAATTTCGGCACCCCTCGGTGGCGGCCTGGTGTTTAGTGATCGGCAGTATGCGTGGGGTGCGGCAAGCCGTGAACGTGAAGTTGAAGAAGCTAAGCTCGACCGGGCGGAACGCAAGGTTCGGCTCGAAGCCGTCAAAGTCTACACGTTTTGGCAAGCGCAATCCGAAGTTCAGGTAGCGGTAAATGAGGCACTCGCGGTCGCTGAGGAGCGCTTGCGGTTGGTCCGCGAGGCCTTTAGACTTGGAGAGCGAAGCGAAATGGACACGCTCGAGGCCTATTTGTCGTGGGTCGATCGCCGTTCAGATGCGTTCAAGCAGCAGAGCCTATCGGTTGCTGCACGCGCGGAGGTCGAACGGCTAATCCTTGGCGCCGACGAGCCTACAGCCGCCTTGACGGGTTTGGTGCCCGACACGCGCCCGGTAGTCCTGCCTCAAAACCCCGTTGGTGCGCTCGATCAACTCCCGAACGAAGCGGTGCCCGAATTGACGATGGTGGCATCGATCCTTCGTCGCGAACGCTTGGCGACCACCACGGCCTGGGCTCAATGGCTCCCCGCACCCTATGTGGACTACCGAATGCTCCAATGGGGCGGGAGCTCCTGGAATCCCGAGGCCGTGCAGTGGAAAGTCGGAATGGCAATACCCTTGTTTAACCAAAAAGCGCGGGCCGACCTTGTGGGTGCTCAGGCGCGGCTGCGCGCGGCCGAGGCCCAAGCGGCAGCCACCCAAAACCAAATTGACGTACTTCGCCGCCAGCTAGCTCAGCAGGTCGTGGCGCTCAACGCCGAGCTCAATGCCCTGATTGGAGCGGAATCAGCAGCCTACGCACTGCTCCAGCAGGAACGTCGCCGGTTCTCCCTAGGCGAAAGCACCATGTTCATCTTGGCTAGCCGCGAAACGAAGTACTTGGAGGCGGTTCAAAAGCGCGCGATCGCTACGGCCAAGCTTCAGTCCCTTGAGGCGGAACGCCGCTTGCTGACCCGCCCGTCCCTGTAGGCTCCAAGGGCATCAGCGACGACAAAGCTCGATCCGCCCACATATATCGCCTGAAAACCGTCAGCTTTAGCCATATTGATGGCGTGGGCGACTGAAGGGCATTCAACCACGTTGCGCCCGGCGGCCCGAAGCTGCGCTGCCCATTCGGGCACGGCCAGGGCCCGAGGAATGTCGGGAGCACAGGCGTACACCCGGCAGGCCTGAGGGATCAAGGTGATCAGTTCGGCCGTGTCTTTGTCGCTAACCACACCCAGAACCATGGCAGACGTGCGCCCGGCCCGCACGCGGTTCCACTGCTTCATTACCGGAATCCACGCGTGACCGTTGTGCGCGGAATCGGCCACGACCAACGGATTCTCCGCCTCGAGCACGTCCCAGCGGCCGCGAAGCCCGGTATTGGCCACCACCCGCATAAGTCCGCGCCGAATTTGGTGGTCCATAAGTCGGTGCCGAGCAACCCGAGCGGCCATGATCGCGGTTCGCGCATTCTTTACCTGGTAGTCGCCCAGCAGGTCCGTCGGAAAAACTTCGTCGTGCTTGCCAATCGGGTACACGTAGCATCGGTCGAGCGAGGCCGCGACCTCCTCAAACACGGGTAGAATTTCGGAATCCGATTCACCAACGATCGCCATCACCTTCGGCTTGAAGATTCCTGCTTTTTCGCGGGCGATGCTGGCGCGGTCCGGACCCAAAAAGGCCATGTGGTCGAGGCCAATGCTGGTGACCACGGACACCAGCGGCGTTACGACGTTGGTGGAATCGAGGCGTCCGCCCATGCCCACTTCGACCACGGCGAGGTCCACCCGCGCGTCGCGAAAGGCGGCAAAGGCCATACCCACGGTGGCTTCAAAAAAGCTCAGGTCGAGCTCGAGAATGTCAGCGCGGTGCGCGTCGACAAAGTCGGCCACCCAACGCTCGGGGACTAACCGGCCTCCGACGCGAAAGCGTTCGCGTAGGTCGAGCATGTGGGGCGAAGTGTGCAGTCCGACGACCATTCCCGCTTCGTGAAAAATGCTCGCGAGCATATGGCACGTTGACCCCTTGCCGTTGGTGCCCGCCACGTGAATGCAGGGGTAGGCACGGTGGGGGTTTCCGAGACGTTCAAGCCAAGCCTCGGTCTTGCTGAGGTCGAGTCGGTAGGTTGCTGGGGTGCCGCCCTGGCGCTGAAACATGGGCAGCCGCTGGACGAGCCAGTCGCAGGCCGCGTCAAAACGGTTCATGGCTTAGGTCCGCTGAAAATTGTAGCGAATCGTACCCACCTGAAGTTCAAGGGCCGAAGGGTCACCTTGCCAGCGGGTTTTGAGGGCCGCCTCTTCGGCGCGTCGAATAAGGCATTCCTCGGAGGTCGTCGAGCCCTTTTGGCCTTGGCCGTCGGCGCGCGTAACGATCCCGTTGCGGTTGACATACACTTTAACGACGACCACGCCTTCACCGTCGCAGTCGTAGCGTGGCTTGGGGCGTTCTAGGGCGGACCGGGTACCCAGTTGGTAGTTGCCGCCGCCGGAACCTCCGCTGCCGTTGCCCGTGCCGCTGCCGTTGGGGGAACCTTGGTCGCCGCCGCCGGTCGTGCTGCCTTGGCCGCTGCCGGTTCCGCCTGCGGTACCGCCCGGTTTGCCAAAACCTTTGAGGCGGTTGGAGAGCTCGTTCGACGGCTTGGGTGCCTGCTCGGCGGGCTTTTCGACCGTGCGTTCCACCTTGGTCTCTTTGGGTTTCTCTGACGAAACCGACGGAGCGTCCACGAAATCTTGGGTGGCAACCTCAGATTCTGCTGAAACGGGTTCTGCGGCCGACGGAGCCTCAGCGCCGTCGGGGGCGGCCACGTCGTCGCCCGAGCCGTCTAGCGAATTGCCAAAACTCACGGGGATGCCATACTCGGGTGGCGGATCCTGGTACGTCAAGCCAAAAAAAGCAAAAAGCACGAGCAGCACCGCGTGCACCGAGAAGGTGGTCGCAAGCGCCTTGTTGCGGTCTTTTTTGTCGTGATTTTGCTGACCCATGACGGTGTACAAAAATTATTTCGGGTCGGTCGCCAGCACCAACTTCAGTCGGTTTCGGTAGGCGATGTCCATAATCCTCACCGTTTCGCCCGTGGGTACCGATTCGTCGGCGCGCAGGATTACCACGACTTCGGGGTCTTGGCTGGCCAGGGTGAGTAGCTGCGTTTCGACCTGGTCCATGGCCACGATGTCTTCGTTGACGCTCACTTGGAGGTCCTTGTTGATGGTGACGGTAATCGACGCTTTGTTGACACTCTGCGCTTTGCTTTTAGGCAAAATGACGTCGAGCGCGCTGCTGGTGACCAGCGTCGACGTGAGCATGAAAAAGATCAGCAAGAGGAACACGAGGTCGGTCATCGACGACATGCTGAACTCCGCGCTGACTTTGCTGCGGCTGCGTAAGTTCATGGCTACAGCGGTTCGTGAAGGAGGTCCAGAAATTCGGTGGCACTCACCTCCATCTTGTAAATGACGGACTCAACCCGCATCACCAAGTAGTTGTAGGCGAAGTAGGCGATGATGCCGACGATGAGGCCCGCCACCGTCGTGGTCAGGGCGACGTAAATTCCTTCGGCAAGCATGTCAACCTGAACGCCCGCGCCGGCATTGGCCATTTCGCGGAACGATAGGATCATGCCGATTACGGTCCCGAGGAATCCAATCATGGGCGCGCCGCCCGCAATCGTCGCGAGGTAGGGCATGTTGCGCTCAAGCTGCTGAATTTCGAGCTTGCCTTGGTTCTCAATTGAGGCAGAAATGTCTTGCAGCGGCTTGCCGATGCGCTTGATTCCTTTGGCGATCATGCGCCCCACCGGGGTGTCGCTGCGCTCGCAGGTATTTAGGGCGGACTGCATGTTGCCGGCGGCAATGAAGTCCTTGATGTCGCGCATGAATTTGTCGTCGAGCTTGTTGGCGCGTTGGATCGCTAGGTATCGGTCGACAAAAAGGTAGACCATGAGCACCGAGAGGGCCAGCATGGTTCCCATGATGACTTGGCCACCGATGCCCCCGGAAAACATCAGGTCAATAATCGTCATGGTTTTTTCGGTTACCACCGGTTCTGCGGGGAGGGCGCTTGTCGCGGCCTCGGCAGGCAGTTCAATTTGAAGAAAAGGCACGTTCATAGGGTACTAAATTCCGAAGACTTCGAAACAAATACAGTGCCGAAGCCCACAAGTTATTAACCGAAGATAATCCAGCGCTGAACGGCGTAGACGGCAATGCCCGCCACGTATCCCAGCAGCGCGAGGAAGGAGATTTTCTTGAGGTACCAACCAAACGGAATTTTTTCGAGGCCCATAACTGCCACCCCGGCCGCAGAGCCGATGATGAGGATGGAGCCACCCGTTCCGGCCGTGAAGGCGAGGTACTTCCAGAAAAAGTCGTCTTGCGCAAAAAAGGTCCCCGGAACCATGTCGTACATGCCCATGGCAGCGGCCACCAGGGGCACGTTGTCAATAATGGCGCTAAGGACGCCAATAATTCCGCCCACCAAATACACGCCCATTTCGGTGGTGGTGTCAAAGGCGGAATCGAGGCCGCTCGCGAGGTCTTTGAGCTGTCCGGCCGTTTGAAGGCTGGCGACGGCGAGCAAGATTCCGAGGAAGAAGAGAACCGATGGGGTATCAATTTTGCGAATCACCCCGAGGATACCGAGTTCGCTGCGCACGCTGTCTATTTTACGTCGGTGCATGAGGTCGGTAACCACCCACATGACGCCGAGGCTGAGCATCATGCCCATAAAGGGCGGAAGGTGGGTCACGGTTTTGAACACGGGTACAAACAGAAGTCCGCCGACCCCGACCACTAGTGCACGCATTTTCTCACTGGGCGTCACCGTGGCGTGGTGCGCGTGCTGCACGTGCGATTCTGGGCGTTCAAATGTTCCTTTAAGCGTGAAGGTCAGGTAGATCAAGGGGGCGAGCAGCACCGCTACCGAGGGTAAAAAGATGAAGCTGATCAGGGTGCCGGTGGACACGTATTCGCCAATCCACAGCATCGTGGTGGTGACGTCGCCAATGGGGGACCAGGCACCGCCGGCGTTGGCGGCGATGATGATGATTCCGCCAAAAACCCAGCGAAGTTGCTGCTCTTTAACAAGTTTTCGGATGAGCGAAACCATGACAATGGCGGTGGTTAAGTTGTCGAGAACGGCGGACAAGAAAAACGTCAGCCAGCCCAAAATCCAGAGAAGGACTACGGTTTTGTCGGTTTTAATGCGGTCGGTAATCACCGAGAAGCCCTGGTGGGCGTCGACCACCTCGACGATGGTCATGGCTCCGAGCAAGAAGAAGAGGATGGAGGCGATTTCGCCCACGTGCTCCAGCAGGTGGTGTTCGGCGGCGTGGAGGTCGGCTCCGCCCAAAACGTAGACGGCCCAGAGCACCACGCCCGTGATGAGGGCCGAGGCGGCCTTGTCGATTTTAATCGAATGCTCAAAGGCGATGGCCGCATAACCGAGCACAAAAAGGGCAATCATTAACGTGTACATGGGTAGTTTTCTATAGGTAGCACCAAGTTAGGGGCCGCAGGTTAATTTATGCTTCCCTCAGGGTTAGGTTTTGTGCGGTGCTCCGAAAATCGTGCCGTCGCAACCGTCGCCTTGCCCTCCAGCGTAGCTCGCGAGCACGTTGGGTTCGCCCCGAAGCCGCAGCAGCCCTAGGTAGGCGAAGGCGAGGGCCTCTTTGGCCTCGAGCACGTCGAGGGGCGCAACGGTCCAGGTCCATTCGGGGCCGTAGGCGGTCAGTCGGCCCACGAGGTCGGCGTTGTGGGCGCCTCCGCCGCTGAGCAGTGCGGTTCCGGGGGGTGCTGCGGCCATGCGGAGTCCGTGGACGATGGACCACGCGATGTGGTCGGCGGCTGTGGCCAGGGCATCTTCAGGTTGGTGGGGGCGTTGGGCGTTGAAGGCGGGCCAAAATTCGCGCTCCATCCATTCGCGACCCAGGCTCTTCGGGAAGGGCGAGGCGTAGTAGGGGAGGTGGCGGAGGGCGTCAGCGGCGTCGGGGCCTCCGAGCGGCACGGCCACCCGGCCTTGGGCGGCGTAGGCGCCTCCCGGATCGAATTCGAGCCCGAGTTCAGCCGCCAAGGGGTTGAGGAGGCCGTTGCAGGGTCCGAGGTCGCCCGCGCGGCGCAGCCCGCGGGCGTCGGTCCACGAGGCGTTGGAGAAGCCGCCCAAGTTGACGCATACGGCGAAGGTGCCGAAGAGGTCTCGGTCAGCAAGGGGAACGAGCGGCGCGCCTTGGCCGCCGCGGGCCACGCTCGCGCTGCGAAAGTCGCCGACGACGGGAACAGGACTTTGGTCAAAAACCGAGGCTTCGTGGCCGATTTGCACGGTGATTCCGCGCTTTGGGTCGTGCTCCACCGTGTGGCCGTGGTGGGCCACTGCCTGAGCTCCGAAGGCGTGGCGCTGGTCGAAATCGAGCCACTGATCTTGGCACCAAGCGGCAAAGTCTCGGCTGGTTTGGGCCCGCTGGGCCCCACGGTCGCGGTAGGCGGCGGTCAGGCGTTGGGGCCAGAGGGTTCCGCGGTAGGTCCGCGTTTCGTAGGCCAAGATGCGGTAGGTCCACCGGTCGCCAAGGCGTTCAAATTCCGCCGCGCAGAGGTCCAATCCGTCGAGCGAAGTTCCCGACATGACGCCCAAAAGGCGAACGGGTCCGTTTAAGGTCCAAATTGGCGGTTGCACCGAACAAAGGTGGGGCTTGCCGGTGTTATTTTTGCCGTATCAACCTTTGACATCATGCATTTTCAGCTTACCGAGGAACACCTCATGATTCAGCAGGCCGCGCGCGATTTCGCGCAGACGGAACTGCTTCCCGGCGTCATCGAACGCGACGACCACCAGAAGTTTCCCGCCGAGGGAGTGCGCAAAATGGGCGAACTGGGCTTCATGGGCATGATGGTGTCGCCCGAGTACCACGGCAGCGGAATGGACACCGTTTCGTACGTTCTGGCAATGGAAGAGATTTCTAAGATCGACGCATCGGCCTCGGTTTCGATGAGCGTCAACAACTCATTGGTGTGCTGGGGACTGGAAAAGTTTGGTACGCCTGAGCAAAAAGAAACGTACCTCAAGCCGCTTGCTGCGGGTCAGGTGATCGGCGCGTTTTGCTTGAGCGAGCCCGAAGCGGGCTCAGATGCTACGTCGCAGAAGACCACCGCCATCGACATGGGCGACCACTACCTGCTCAACGGCACCAAAAACTGGATTACCAACGGAAATTCCGCAAGCATTTACCTCGTTATTGCGCAGACCGACGTGGCCAAGGGGCACCGAGGCATCAACGCGCTGATCGTTGAAAAGGGCATGCCGGGGTTCATCGTGGGCAAGAAAGAAGACAAAATGGGCATTCGCGGCAGCGATACCCACTCGCTGATGTTCACGGACGTGAAGGTTCCGAAAGAAAACCGCATCGGCGAAGAAGGATTTGGGTTCAAGTTTGCGATGAAGACCCTGAGCGGCGGACGCATTGGCATCGCCGCCCAAGCGCTGGGAATTGCTAGCGGAGCCCTTGAGCTCGCCGCCAAGTACGCGACCGAACGCAAGTCCTTTGGCAAGCCCATTGGCGAACACCAAGGCGTGGCGTTCAAGTTGGCCGATATGGCAACCAAGGTTGAGGCCGCGCGCCTGCTGGTGCTCAAGTCTGCTTGGCTCAAGGACCAAGGGCTGCCGTTTGACAAGGAATCGGCGATGGCCAAGCTCTATGCGTCGGAGGTGGCGATGGAAGTGACGACCGAGGCCGTGCAAATTCACGGCGGATACGGTTTTGTGAAGGAGTACCACGTCGAGCGCCTCATGCGCGATGCCAAGATTACGCAGATTTATGAGGGTACCAGCGAGATTCAGCGCATCGTGATTTCGCGCGCCGTACTCAACGAGGCCGCAGGCATCTAAGCCCTCGCGGCACCGCGCAAGCCCATAAAAAAAACCCGAGCGCGAGCTCGGGTTTTTTGTTTGCGGCCGTGGCCGGGTAACGTCCGTGGCCGGGTAACGTCTGGGCAAGGGCCGGGTAACGCCTTACTTCTTGGCGGGCGCTTCGTCTTTGGCTTCGGGCTTTGGGAGCTTGTTGAGGTACTCGGCCAACTTGGTCGTGTAGTCGAGGGCTTCGCTGCCATAGAGCACGTTGGTTTCGTAGATCAGGACCAAGTCAATTTGCTCTTTGCCTTTCATGGCTTCGATGGCTTTGTCGACCTGCTCTTTCACGGTTTCGTTGATGGCCAGCTCCATTTGCTGAAGTTCGCCGCCCTTCTGCTGCTCGAGCATTTGGTAGCTGTTTTGAATGCGCTGAAAGTCCATTTGGGCTCGCTCGAGCTCCACCTTACTCAGGCCCGGAGCGGCGCGCTGCAGCACGTCGTACTCGGCTTGAAGGTTTTGCTGGCCGCGGACCAGTTCAGACTCGGCCTTTTTGGCGGCCTCTTCGTACTTGGACGACATTTCTTTGTGGTACTCGTACAAGTTCACGAGGCTGTCGAGGCGCACGTAGACGATGCGGGCGCCGCCTTCGGCGACGGGGGCAGATCCGCCAGACTGGCACGAAAGAGCGCCGGCGGCCAGCAGGGCCGCGGCAGAGAGGGCAATTAATTTTTTCATGGCCGTGAAGGTAGGATTAAAAATGTTCCGAAGCGACGCGGTCAATGAGCGCGTCGTCGGCCATCGCGGGGAGGGTAACGCGGAGCCCTGCGCTGCGCTCGAGCTCGCGGCGAATGGCGGTCAGCGCTTCGGCGTTTCGGGCCCAGGCGCGGCGCGCGATGCCGTTGTTGACGTCATAAAAAAGCATGCGCTCGAGCTTGGTTTCGGCCTCGGCGCTTCCGTCGAGCAGCATGCCAAATCCGCCATTAATGACCTCGCCCCAGCCCACGCCGCCCCCGTTGTGCAGCGAAACCCAGGTCGCCCCGCGGAAGCTGTCGCCGATGGCGTTGTGCACGGCCATGTCGGCGGTGAAGCGCGAACCGTCGTAAATGTTGGAGGTTTCGCGGTAGGGCGAGTCGGTTCCGCTCACGTCGTGGTGGTCGCGACCGAGGACCACGGGCCCCAGTTCGCCGCGGCCGATGGCCTCGTTGAAGGCCCGCGCGATGGCGATGCGGCCCACGCTGTCGGCGTACAAAATGCGGGCTTGCGAGCCGACCACGAGGCGGTTTTGCTCGGCCTGCTCGATCCAGCGCAGGTTGTCTTCCATCTGCAGGCGAATGTCGTCGGGCGCTTCGGCTGCCAAAGCGCGGAGCACGTCGGCGGCGATGCGGTCGGTGGTGCGCAGGTCGTCAGCGGAGCCGCTGGCGCACACCCAGCGGAACGGTCCAAAACCGTAGTCGAAGCACATGGGTCCGAGGATGTCCTGAACGTAGCTCGGGTAGGCGAAGTCGAGGCCGTTTTCGGCGATAACGTCGGCTCCGGCGCGGCTGGACTCAAGCAAAAACGCGTTGCCGTAGTCAAAAAAGTACATGCCTCGAGCATGCAGCGCGTTGATGGCGGCGACGTGTCGGCGCAACGTGGCCTGAACCTCAGTGCGGAACCGCTCAGGATCCTCAGCCATGAGGCGGTTGGATTCTTCGTAGCTGTAGCCCTGCGGGTAGTAGCCGCCGGCCCATGGGTTGTGCAGCGAGGTTTGGTCTGAGCCCAGGTCGACGTGAACGTTTCGTGCCACTAGGTGCTCCCAGAGGTCGACGGTGTTGCCCACAAAAGCGATGGAGGTGTTGCCCTGCACGGCCTGCGCGGCGAGCGCGAGGTCGATGGCCTCGTCGGCCGAGTAGGTGAGGCGGTCGACCCAGCCTTGGGCGTGGCGCTTTTCGGCGGCGGTGGCATTGATCTCGCTGGTGATGCTGACCAGGCCGGCGATGGAGGCGGCCTTGGGTTGGGCGCCGCTCATTCCGCCCAAGCCCGCGGTCACAAACAGCTTGCCTTCGAGCGGACCCTTTGTGAACTTGCGGGCCGCGTTCATGACGGTGATGGTGGTTCCGTGCACGATGCCCTGCGGGCCGATGTACATGTAGCTGCCGGCGGTCATTTGGCCGTACTGGCTGACGCCGAGGGCATTAAACTTCTCCCAGTCGTCGGGCTTGGAGTAGTTGGGGATGACCATTCCGTTGGTTACCACGACGCGCGGAGCCTGCGGCGACGACGGAAAAAGCCCCTGAGGGTGCCCCGAATGCATGTGCAGCGTTTGGTCTTCGGTCATCGTTGCGAGGTACTGCATGGTCAGCAGGTACTGCGCCCAGTTTTGAAAGACGGCTCCGTTGCCGCCGTAAGTGATGAGCTCGTGCGGGTGTTGTGCCACCGCCGGATCCAGGTTGTTTTGGATCATCAGCATGATGGCCGCGGCCTGCGGCGTGCGGGCGGGGTAGTCTGCAATGGGCCGGGCGTGCATCGCGTAGGTCGGTCGAAACCGGTACATGTAAATGCGTCCGTAGCTGCGGAGTTCCTCCGCGAATTCGGGCGCCAAAACCGCGTGGTGGCGGGGCTCAACATAGCGGAGCGCGTTGCGAAGGGCCAGTTTTTTTTCGTCGGCGCTCAGCAGGTCTTTGCGCACCGGGGCGTGCGAAACCGAGGGGTCAATTCCGGGATGGGCGGGGAGCTCTGCCGGAATTCCGGCCAAAATGGATTCAGCGAAGGATTGCATGGCACAAAGGTCGGGCAAAACACCGCTTCGGCACCTTCCAAAGGCATCGTTGGGCGCCGCGCTGGCCGACTACTTCACGGGCTCGGTCACCGCCTGGCTGGCGGGGGCCGCGGGCACCGCAGGCCAAGCTCGCCACGTCAAGGTCCAGCGGGCGCGTTCGCCGTCGTCTTCGCGCAGGGTCCAGAGGTCGCCGCCGCGTCCGCGCAGCAAGTCGGCCTGAATGAAGTCCCCGTCAAAATCAACCGGGTCCAAGCGGAACGCGACGTTGCGCTCAAAGCGGAGCGTGTCGTCCGTGCTCACCCAAACTTGACCGTAGGACTTGGTGTACTGGTACTGGGGGTAGGCACTGGTCCAGCGGTCGGTAACCGAATCGTGGTGCGTCCAATGGGGCAGGTAGTGGCTGCTGTCGGCCCACTGCTGCCAGCTCGCCAAGACAAAGGGAACCCTGCGGATGTAGGTTTTCCAGGCACCTTGCCCCGACCCCAGCGATTCGAGTTCGCGTTCGTCGTCGGTAAAGCGCACGGAATTTCCCGCCACGGCCACCGTCGTGCTGTCCACGGGCGGCAGCTGCACGCGGCCGCTCGAACGAAGCGGCGTGGCGGTGCTGTCGGGGTAGCGAACCTCGGAACTCTCCAGGCTCCGCGGCCCGTTCCACTGAAACGTAAGGGCGCTGGGGGCGCCAAAGGCCGAAGCGGCTTCGGCCCCGTACACGATTCCGCCATCGGGAAGCGCTTCGAGCAGGAATTCGGTAGCGCTGTCAAGCCGGCCCGGGCTTTGGTTGCGGCGCAGGACCTCCTCGAGCAGGAGGTCGCTGGTGGTGATCCACAGGTATTCGTCGGTGCCGGCTGCAGCCCAGCCATCGCCTTCGTACAGGCTGGTACCGTTGTAGGTGCGCACCTCATAGGGCTGGCGCAGTTGGTTGGGCGACCAGCTTCCGCGCGGAGCGGTTAGCATCCATGAGCTTCCCATTTCGCCGGTGCGGTGCATGCTGAGGAGCGCGCGGCCCTCGGGCCAGCTGTTCATGGCCTGGTGGATAATGCGCAAGCCGCGGTAGGCATCGCCCAGGCTGTCTAAGATTCCGGCCTGGGAACTGGCGGTTGCGACCGACGGGACGTCGGCCATCCACAAGGCGTTGCCGGCCACGCCGGGACCCATGGGGTGGTTGCCGGTGGGTTCGGTGGCGCAGGCTCCCGCCAGCATGAGTGCGGTCGCGGAACGTGCGGCGCGCACGGCGAAGCAGTTTAGGTTCATAGGTCGAGGCTTAATTGACTTGGTTTCCAGGCAAAACTACGGCGGTGCCAGGGGCTGGGGCCGTGCACCTCGAGCGCCGCGCGGTGGCCGGGGCTCGGATAGCCCATGTTGCGGTCCCAGGCGTACTGCGGAAAGTCCGCGTGGAGTTCATGCATGATGCGGTCGCGCTCGGTTTTGGCAAAAATCGACGCGGCCGAAATGCAGGCGAATCGCGCGTCGCCCTTGACTTCGCAGCGGTGGTCGATGCCCTCGTAGGGTTTGAATCGGTTGCCGTCGACGAGCAGCAGCCCCGGCTTGGGGTTGAGTTGGGCAATGGCTCGGTGCATGGCGAGGTAGGTGGCCTGCAATATGTTGATTTCGTCGATTTCGGCGGCGCTCGCGATGCCCACGGCCCAATGGCCGCGGGGCAACAGATCTTCGAGTTCGGTGCGCAGGCGGTCCCGATGGCGGACGCTCAGTTTTTTGGAATCCGTGAGCCCGTCTACCGCATAGCGATCGTTCCATATCACGGCGGCAGCGACCACCGGACCTGCGAGGGGCCCGCGGCCGGCTTCGTCGACCCCGGCGGTGTACTTCATGGCGCTGGGCGCAGGGTTTCGAGGGCGGAGCGCGCGGCGGCGGCACTTCGGTCCCAGTCGTATCGGACGGCTTGGGCTAATCCGCGCCGAACCCATTCCTGCGGATCTTCGGTTGCCGCTCGGTAAAGCAGTTCCGCCCACGCGTCGGCGTCGTCGGGCTCGGCGTATCGGGCGGCGTCGCCAGCGATTTCGGGCATGCAGCTCGCCGTGCTGCTGAGTACCGGACAGCCCGAGGCCATGGCTTCGACCAGCGGAATTCCGAATCCCTCAAACTTCGAGGGGAAGCAAAACGCCACCGCCCCCGAATACAAAGCGTTCAGGTCGCTGCCTTCGGCGCGACCCACCCAATGCACGGAGGGGCCAGCCGTGCGCGACAACTGTTCGAGTTCGGCGTCGCGGTGCAGCGGATTCCCCACCAGCACGAGCTGCTCGGACCGCTCCGGGTGGCGCGTTTTAAACGTTAGAAACGCGCGAATCAGGGTAGCTACATTTTTTCTTGGGGTGAACGCCCCAACAAACACAAAGTAGGGGTGGCCCTCTGCCCAGCGCCTGCGGGCTTCGTCGGCGTTGGACAAGGGCTTAAAGTCTTGCTGGGGCGCATTGGGCGTTACGACGATGCGCTCCAGGTCGGCCCCGTAGGTAGCCGCGAGGTCGTTTTTGGACGTTTGCGACACCGTAAAGAGCAGGTTGGCCTCGGCAACGCCGCGCGCCACCACGCTCCGGTAGTACTGGCCGACCCGAGGCGGAATGCCTTCGGGCTGGTGCACAAAATTCAGGTCGTGCACGGTCACCGCGAGGGGGAGTCCGCCCAAGCCCACCCGCTTGAGGGTCCGACGCGACGGCAGCAAACCGTCGGGAGACCAGTACGCGTCGGCCTTGATGCGGCAAAGCATCCAGGGAACCGATCGCTCGTTCCACAGCTTCCAAAGCCAAGGGTGGCGGGCCGGGAGCCCCACGACGTGCTTCACCGCTCCGGGGTAGTCAAAGCCCTCGACGCAGCGGTCAAAAAAGAGGTGCACTTCCCAGCCGGGCGTGGCACACAGCCGCTCCAGCAGGCGGTGGCTGTACCACCCGGTGCCCTCCAGCGAGTCTGCAAGCAGCCACCGTGCGTTAACCGCCAGTCGAAAAGGTCGGGGGGCATGGGCCATGCCGCCAAAAGTATGACCTTTGCCGCATGCCGTATTCATGGTCGCCCCGTTTGGATGCCTGGAAGCTGGTCTTGCGCCGCTCCGGGCTCGTGCTGGCGCTCAAGGTTGCCGGTGCGCTGGCGGGCTATGCCTTTGCCTACTTGGCGTTGCGCCGGTTGGGTGCGGGCGGATACGGCTACTTCGAGCTGGCGTTTACCGTGCTGAGCATCGGGTCGGTGGCCTCGAAGTGGGGCTTAGACGGACTGCTCGTTCGCGAGGTTCCCGCCCGCGAGCCGCAAGCCGCCCAGCACTTTATCGACCAAGCGATGACGGCGTCGCTGATGGGTTCTGTTCTTGTGGGGGCCGTGCTTTGGTTCGCCGCACCCTTCCTGACCGAACACTATGGCGGATTCACGGGCCTATGGCGGAGTGCCGCGCTGGCCATGCCCGCCTGGACGGCCATGCAGGTTTGGTCCGAAGCCAAGCGCGCCCAGCACCGGTACGTGGCGTTTGGCCTGCTTCAAAGTAGCATATTGTTGGGGATCGTGGCCTTGGCCATGGCGCTGCTGCCGGACCTTGATCGGCCCGAGTACGCCGTGGGCGCGTTGGCGGCCGCTGCGGTGCTGGCGGTGGGTCAGGGATGGCGTCGCGTGCGCAACGTTGAGCTCCGCAGCCTTTGGGCGTTGCGCGGAACCGCTACGGCCATGTTCCTCACCGGCACCCTGTTCATGGTCATGACGTGGACCGACACCCTTATGCTGGGCTATTTTCTGGACCCCGAAGACGTGGGTGGCTACCGGGTTGCCTTCAAAATCGGAACCCTCATCACCTTCGCCCAGTTTGCCATCAATGCCTCGCTGGGGCCCAAAATTTCGGAGCTCTGGACCCACGGCCGCCGCGAAGAGCTCCAAGATGAGGTGCGGCGCGTAGCCCTTTTAAATGCCGCGGTCAGTGTTCCGGCCTTTCTGGGTATCATGCTGTTTGCGCCTTGGTTGCTGTCGTGGTTTAGCGAGGACTTGGTTCCGCTCGCGGGGCTCCTGCGCGTCCTAGCGCTGGGTCAGGTGGTCAACGCCTTGTGCGGCCCCGTGATGTACTTGCTCAACCTGACGGGCCACGAGCAGTCCGCCCGGCGCACGATGACCGTTGCCGCCCTCGCCAACGCCGCCACCAACCTCGCGCTAATCCCGTGGCTTGGATCCACCGGGGCCGCCTGGGCGACGTCGGGCACCATGATCTTATGGAACGTTTGGGCCCTTGTCGCGGTGCGCCGCAAAACCGGAATACGAAGTTTGGTCCTATGGCGTTGAATTCCGTGATTGATGCAGCGCTAATCGGAGTCCCCAAGTCGGGGAGCACCACGCTTGCCGATTGGCTCAGCGCCCATCCGGGAGTGGCCATGTCGCGCATCAAAGAGCCTAATTTTTATGCTGCTGAACTCGATCCAGCTGCGTTTAGTGGGGCTTTTTTGCGCGTATCGCCCGACGCCCCTGCGGACTACTGGGCCCAAGCCGACCCGCTGCCCCTGCGGCACCAGGCCTTTGTTCGACAGCCCGAGCACTACACCCGACTGTGGGCCCACGCCCAACCTGACCAGCTCCGCATGGAGGCTTCGACCAGCTACTTCTGGAGTGCGTCGGCTGCGCGCGCGCTTCCCGAAGCCAATCCCGGGGTCAGGGCGATCGTGGTCCTGCGCAATCCGGTGGATCGGGCTTTTTCGCACTACCGAATGGCGCGCAAGTACGGATTGGTGTCGGCGAGCTTTGCTGACGAGTTGGCCCGCGACGCCGCTCGACCCGCCGCCTGGGGTCAAAGCGAGAACCTGGTAGCCCTTAGCCGCTACGCTGAGTCGATGGAACGATGGATGCGCTCAGGCGCTCAGCTCCATGTCGCGCTGTACGAGCAAGCGTTTGAAGCGCCAGAAGCGTTTTGGCAGGACGTTCAGCACTTTTTAGGGCTTGAAGCCGTGCCCTTGCCGCACGCGGAACGGGTGCACGCCGCCCACGACGTGCGCTGGCCCCAACTGGCTCGCTTTGCGCAGCACCACCCCGTTGGTCGCTGGCTCAAGGAACGACTGCCCGAAGGCTTGAAGCGGAGTGCCCAATCGGCCACGGCCGCCGCTAAGCCGCTCAAGCTGACATCCGAGGAACGCGCGGCCGCCTGGACCTACTTTGCCGACGACGTGGCGCGCCTCGAAGACCTGCTTGGCAAAAACCTATCTTTGTGGACCTGAATCCCGCTTTACTATGGACCCCAGCTCGCAGAATTTGCTGCTTTTTTTGTTCCGCAACCGCAAGGCGCTGATTGCCGCTCCGTTAATTGCCGCGGTCGTCGCCGCGGTCGCCTCGGGCCCTTGGTTTATTACGCCGCTTTATGAATCGTCGGTAGTTGTTTTTCCGTCGACGACGAATTCCGCGTCAAAAGCCCTGCTGCCCCAGAACACCTACCAAGACGAAGACTTTCTCGAGTTTGGCGCCGAAGAACAGGCCGAACAGCTGCTTCAAGTTCTTTCATCAGACGCCATTTTCGATACGATTACGGCTCAGTTCAACCTAATCGAGCACTACGACCTTGACCCGTCGAGCCGAACCCTTCGCACCGATTTACACGAAGAGTTCAGCGACAAAATTTCGTTTGAGCGCACCCAGTTCATGAGCGTCCGCATTTCGGTGCTCGACGAAGATCCGCAGATGTCCGCCGACATGGCCAACGCCATCGTGGACCTGCTCGACCGCGTGAAGAGCCGCATCCAGCGTGAACGCGCCGCGGTGGGATTGAATCTGGTTAAAAATGAGTACCAAAAAGTCCGCCAAGAGCTTCGCGATATGGAAGACGAAATCAAGGCGTTGCGGGGCAAGGGCGTGCACGAGTACGAAGGCCAGTCCATGGTCGTTTCGGAACAATACGCCACGGCCATCGCCGAGGGCCGCAGCGACAAAACCATCAAGCAGCTAAAGTCGGTCCTCGACACGCTGGCCAAGTACGGCGGCCGCTACGTGGCCCTGCGCGACGAGCTACACTTGATGAAAGAGGAAGAGGTGAAGATCAAAACCAAGCTTGACCAAGCCCGCGTCGACGCCCAGCAGGTGCTGCCGGCAACGTTTCGCGTGAATGCTGCCGTTCCGGCAGATAAGAAGAAGTACCCTGTGCGCTGGCTGGTGGTCGTTGTGTCGGCCCTGTCCGCATTTGTTGCAACCATGGTCGTCATTTTGGGCGCCAACACATGGAAGGAGCTCAAGGAAAAGCTTCCGTCCTAAGCGGTCGCGCCGGCCGTTGGGCGGCAATCGTCCTAGCGGTTGCCACAGGCACCGCGGTGGCGCTCGAGGCCTATGCCGTGGCCGCCGTGCCGTTTGCCCTGGCCGTCGTTCTGTGGGCGCTGTACCACGTGGAGAGCTTGCTCCTGGCTGTAGTGGCGCTCACGCCCCTTTCGATCACGCTCAAGGAATCCGACTTCAACCTCGGGCTCAGCCTGCCCGGCGAAGTGCTCTTGGCCGGTCTCACGTTTTTTGCGCTTGTTCGCTTTCTCCACCAAGGTCGGTTGCCGTGGCCAATCCTCAAGCAGCCGCTTACCGTGGTCGTGCTGCTTCAGCTCGCGTGGATGGCGGTCACCGTCCTCTTCAGCGAAATGCCCCTGGTCAGCTTCAAGGCTGTGCTGAGTCGGGTGTGGTTTTTGGTGCCGATGTACTTCATGCTGGGAACGGCTTTTGAACGACCGTGGGCGCGCCAGCTGGTTTTTCCGCTTTATGCGTTTAGCTTGGCCGTTGCTGCGCTGTGGACGCTTTATGTGCATTCCCAGTACGGATTTTCGAAGGAAACCTCGACCTGGGTCATGTTTCCGTTTTATAAGGAGCACACCGTGTACGGCATGGCGCTGGCCTTTGTCTACCCGTGGTCCGTGTGGGCGCTCACCCGACCGCAGTCCTTGTTTGCGCGCTTGGTGCACCTCGGACTTTGGTCCCTGCTGACCGTAGCCTTAGTTTTTTCGTACACGCGGGCGGCCTGGCTGAGTCTGGCGGCCGCCGGTGCCGTTTACCTGGTGTTTGCGTGGCGGATTTCGGCGCGGCAAATCGCGCTGATCGCGCTGCTCGGCCTTGGCGCCCTGTGGGCCACGCAGGACCAGTGGATTCACGTGTTTACCAAAAACGACACCGTCTCGAGCGACAACTTTAGCGAGCACATTCAGAGCGCCTCCAACATTTCGACCGATGCGTCCAACCTCGAGCGGCTCAACCGCTGGGCTTCGGCGCTGCGCATGTGGCAAGAGCGGCCGCATACAGGCTGGGGCTTAGGCACCTACCAGTTTCAGTACGCCCCCTTTCAGCACTCCTCGCAGCTGACCATCATATCGACCAACGCGGGCGATTTGGGCAACGCGCACTCTGAATACATCGGGCCCCTTGCGGAGCAGGGCTGGCCCGGCCTTGTGCTGGTTGCGGCGCTGCTTTTCGTGCTCTTTCGCACCGGATCACGTGCCTACCGACGCATGCCGCAAGGCGAAGACCGCAGCGTGCTTTTGGTCGCGATGCTGGGTCTGGTCACCTACTGGGTGCACGGAGTGCTAAACAATTTCTTAGACCTTGATAAGGGGGCCGTGCTCGTGTGGATGAGCGCCGCCTTGGTGGCCTGGGCGGACCGGGATTCCGCTCCGAAGTAATCCGCGTTGGCGCATTGCGCTTCGTAATAGTGGTTATTTGATTTGGTGAAGAACCAATGCAATTTTTCACTACTTTGCAATCACCTTAACAATTCATTAACACTTATGAAACGCAGAGCATCTTTTCTTGCCTTCGTTGCAGCGGCCCTACTGTCCGTGTCTGCCTTTGCGCAGCGCACGGTTTCTGGTACGGTAACCGACGCAGCTTCGGGCGAAGGCCTCCCCTCGGTATCGGTCCGAGTCAAGGGCACCAACAATGCAGCGGTCACCAACTTTGATGGTAAATACTCCATCACGGCTGGCCAGAACGCGGTATTGGTTTTCTCCGCACTCGGTTACGCCTCGCAAGAGGTCGCAGCTTCGGGTGCTGTAGTCAATGTCAAATTGGCGGAATCCACCAGCAAACTCGACGAAGTAGTCGTAACGGCCTTGGGTATTACCCGCGACAAAAAGACCGTTGGCTATGCCGTACAAGAGGTGAGCGGTGCCGAAGTAACTAAAGTGAAAGACGCCAACTTCATGGCTTCGCTTTCAGGTAAAGTTGCAGGGGTTACCATTCGCCAGTCGGGTACGATGGGTGGTTCTTCGAACGTCGTCGTTCGCGGATATAAATCTCTTACGGGTAACAACCAGGCGTTGTTTGTCGTAGACGGTATCCCTATTTCAAACGATATCTACAACTCGAGCGACCAACGCACGGGCCGTGGCGGTTACGACTACGGTAACGCGGCGATGGACATCAACCCTGAAGACATTGACAAGGTTACGGTACTTAAAGGTGCAGCTGCGACTGCGCTGTACGGTTCACGTGCGGCAAACGGCGTGGTGCTGATCACCACCAAGAAAGGTGCAGCACGCAAGGGTCTTGGCGTTACGCTGTCAAGCGGTATTACCGTCGGCAGCATCAACCCCGACACGTACGTGAAGTACCAGAAGTCCTACGGCCCGGGTTACGGTTCGTACTACGGTAACACCGACACGATCAACGGATACTACACTGACTACCGCATGTACGACTTCGACTTTGACGGAGACGGCAACGTAGACATGGTTACCCCGATGGAAGAGGATGCCTCATTTGGTATGCGCTTTGACCCGAACCTTATGGTGTACACCTGGGAATCAATGGTTGACGGCGAAAAGCACCCCTTCGTAGCCGGCGCTAACGATCCGACCACGTTCTGGGAAAACTCAACGACCTTCAACAACAACCTCGCGATTGACGGTGGTAGCGACAACGGTAGCTTCCGCTTGAGCGCCACGAAGTTTGACATGAAGGGTATCCAGCCGAATTCAAGCCTCCAGCGCAACACGTTCAACTTCAACGGTAGCCTTAAGGCTTCAAACCGTTTGACGGTGAGCACGATGGCGACCTTCACGCAGCAAAAGGGCCGTGGCCGTTCAGGCACCGGTTACGACGCACGCAACGTGAACCAGTCGTTCCGTCAGTGGTTCAACGTAGGCGCCGACATGGCCAAGTTGAAGCAGTACTACAACGACACGAAGCGCAACATCACGTGGAACCCCTACGGTCCGCTGTACGCTGACCCCACGCAGCCGCACTACTTCGACAACCCGTACTTTATGGTTAACCAATCGTACCAAAACGACGAGCGCAACCGCTTGATCGGCAACATGACGGCTAACTACCGCCTTAACGATTGGTTGGACCTCACGGCTCGCGCTAACATTGATACCTACACGGATCTGCAAGAAGAGCGTATTGCCTACGGTTCAGTAGACGTTCCGGAGTACACGCGCCGCAACCGCAACTTCACCGAGTCAAACCTTGACCTGATTTTGACTGCCAACCGCATGATTGGTAGCGACATCAACTTCAACGGTAACCTGGGTACGAACGTGCGCCGCACCTACTTCGACTACCTCGGTGCATCTACCAACGGTGGACTGGTGGTACCCGGTGTGTACTCGCTGAGCAACTCGGTGAGCGCTCCGGCGGCTCCGTCTGAGCAGCACTACGCGATCGGCATCAACGGCTACTTTGGCCGCGCCAGCTTCCTGTACAAGGATTACCTGTCTTTGGACCTGACCGGCCGCTACGACGTTTCGTCGACGCTTCCGGCGACCAGCAACAAGTACTTCTACCCGTCAGCTTCACTTGGTCTGATTTTCAGCGAGTTGATTGACGTAGACGGAATCAGCTTCGGTAAGATCCGCGCCAACTACGCAAGTGTAGGTGCTGACGCTCCGGCGAATTCGCTTCGCGACATTTACGTAATGGGCACTCCGTTCAACGGAACCCCGCTCGCTACGGCACCGACGACGTCTAATAACCCCGGTTTGCTTCCCGAGACGACGACCTCACTTGAGGCGGGCTTGGAAATGCAGTTTGCCGACAACCGTTTTGGTTTTGACCTGACTGCGTACCGCGCGACCTCAGAGAACCAAATCATGCCGGCTCGCGTGTCTTCAGCCACGGGTACCATCTTTAAGTACGTCAATGCTGGTGTGATCCAAAACCAAGGTGTGGAGTTGGTGCTGAATGCTTCAGCCATCCGCACGAAGGACATGGGCCTCGACTTCGCACTTACCTACACGCGCAACCGCAACAAGGTGGTTGAGCTCTTCGGTGATGCCGAAAGCCTTCAGTTGACCTCGAACCAAGGTGGCTTCCAGCTGCTCGCCAAGACCGGTGAAGCCTACGGTACCATCTTCGGCATTGCGCACCAGCGCGACGAGAACGGTCTTCCGATTGTGTACCCGATCAGCGCCAGCCGCGGCTACCGCTACTTGCGCACCACGGCTCCCGAGACGATTGGCAACATCAATCCCGACTGGTACGGCGGCTTGAACACCTCATTCCGCTACAAGAAGTTGACGGCTAGCGTGCTGCTTGACATGCAAATGGGCGGAAGCTTCTTCAGCCTTGACACATGGTACGGTTACGCTACCGGTATCTACGACTGGACGGCTGGGGTCAACGACCGCGGCACCGAGCGTCGCGAACTGGTGGCCAACGACGGTGGCGTGAACATGGGTAACGTTGCGGTTTGGGACGGATCTACGGTTGATGCCGACGGCAACCCCGTTACGGCGGCCAACACGGAGGCGATCTACGGCGACATGAACTACTACGGCAACTCATTTGGCTACGCTCGCGCTCCGCAAGAGTACCACGTGTGGGATGCTTCATTTGTGAAGCTTCGCGAAGTCGCGGTTAACTACAGCTTCCCGATGGACCCCAAGGGTTCAATCAAAGGCCTTGATGTGGCCCTGGTTGGACGCAACTTGGCGATCCTTTGGAAGAACGCTCCGTACACGGATCCAGAAAGCGGACTGTCAGCAGGTAACCTTCAAGGCTACCAGTCAGGAGCTTACCCTGCCGTGCGCGAGATCGGTCTGAACGCTAAATTGAAATTCTAATCCGAACGAGCCATGAAAAAGTTTCTTTTATCTGCAGGCATTGCCGTCGCCGTGGCCTCGTGCACGACCGACATCACGAGCCTCAATGTGAATCCTAAGGCGCCCGAGCAGGTGCCCGCTGGAGCGCTGATTGCCAACGCAACCGTGAGCCTCACGGACTACTTGGCCAGCATCAACGTCAACTTGAACAACTTCAACCTGTGGGCTCAGCACATTACGGAGACCACGTACACGGACGAAGCCAACTTTGACTACGACAACCGAGACGTCAACGGTAACACGTTTGATCGTTTGTACACCGACGTGCTTCGCGACCTCCAAGAGGCCGAGAAGGCTGTTGCTGCTGATGTCACCCTGACGGCGGCACAAAAAGCACAGCAAAACGCGGTGATCGACGTGCTTGAAGTGTACACCTACCACGTGCTGGTGGACATCTTCGGTGACGTACCCTACACGGAGGCCCTTTCGGCTGCTACGGTAGTTCCTGCGTACGACAATGGCGAAGACATCTACACCGACCTCGCGGCTCGCCTCACGGCCGACATCGCGGTTCTCGGTGGCGATAACGGCCTCGGTTCCTACGACCTCCTGTACGGCGGTAATTCAGACGGCTGGAAGAAGTTCGCTTCTTCACTGCTGCTGAAGTTGGCTGTGCGCGTTGCCGACCACAACCTTGCTACGGCTACCTCTTGGGGTGCTGCAGCGTTGGCTGGTGGCGTAATCTTGGATCCTGCAGATGCAGCGACCCTTCACTACGCTTCGGCTCCTCCGCACACCAATCCGCTTTGGGACGACCTCGTGCAGTCAGGACGCTCAGACTTCATCGCTGCCAACACGTTGGGTGATGTGATGAACACGCTGAACGACCCGCGCCGCGCGATCTACTTCCGCAACAACAACAGCGACGGTACCGTGAACGGTGCCCCCTACGGTTTGGCTTCATCGTACGCCCTGTTCTCGCAGCCGGGTAACGCCTTGGAAGATCCGACCCTGGCCCACACGCTGATTGACCACGTTGAAGTACACTTCTTGCTGGCTGACGCTGCTGCACGCGGCGTGACCATTCCTGGAGCTACGGCCGAGGGCCTGTACCAAGCAGCCGTTACGGCCTCTATCGTAGGATGGGGCGGTTCAGCTGCTGACGCAGCGACCTACTTGGCGCAATCTTCAGTGGCTTGGGATGCCAACAACTGGAAGTCGCGCTTGGGCACGCAAAAGTGGATTTCGCTCTTCACGCGCGGAAACGAAGCTTGGGCTGCTCAACGCCAGTACGACTTGCCGATGAACGTAGCTGCCGAGGCGCAGCGCGTAACGCCGAAGCGCATGAGCTACGGGGTTGACGAGTACGCCTTGAACAACGCCAACGTTACGGCGGCTGGTGACAACTACCAAGGAGATAAGGACACCGCGCCGATCTTCTGGGATAAGAACTAATTCGGCATTCCGATTTGGGAAGGCCCCGTCCGCAAGGACGGGGCTTTTTTTTTGCGCGCCGCGCTGCCAAGGTAAAAGAAAACCCGCTGGGATCGCCAGCGGGTTGGGGTGCGGGCGCGGTGCCCGATGCTCTGTGGGGGGATTACTTGGCGCGCTCCTTGTAGGTGCCTTCGGCCGTGTTGATCACGATGCGCTCGCCGGTTTCGACAAACAGCGGGACGCGGATTTCGGTTCCGCCCTCCACCGTGGCCGGCTTGAGGGTGTTGGTGGCGGTGTTTCCGCGAATTCCAGGCTCCGTGTAGGTCACCTCGAGGGTTACCGTTGACGGAAGCTCCACCGAAAGGGGGCGGTCTTCATCGGCGTGGAACATTACCATGCACTCCATTCCGTCTTTCAGGAACTGCGGCGCGTTGATCACTTCTTTCGGCATGGGAATTTGCTCGTACGAGTCCATGTTCATGAAGTGGTAGCCGTCAGGGTCGTTGTAGAGGTACTGGTAGGTGCGGAACTCAATTTTGATCTCGTCGAGCTTGGTTCCGCTCGGAAAAGTGTGTTCCAGCACGCGGCCGTCGTTGAGGTTGCGCATCTTGGTGCGCACAAACGCGGCGCCCTTGCCGGGCTTCACGTGTAGGAATTCGATGATTTGGTACGGCGCGTGGTTGAAGTGAATGCACATGCCGTTCTTGATGTCTGCGGTCGAAGCCATATCGCTAAAATTTTGGCAAAGGTACGGAATCGCCCTGCGGCGATAAGCCCGATAGGCAGTGGGCCACTTCGACCGCTTGGTGGTTGCTGGCTACAAAAAGCATGCGGGCCGAACCCGGTGCCGCGTCGAGCTCGGCACCCAGCGTGTCGTGGAACCAGGCCTGGCCCTCGGCGTCAAGGTGGTTGCAGGGCTCGTCCAGCAGCAAGAGGGGAGCCTCGGTGCAGATGGCTACGGCGAGCAAGAGGCGCTGCCGCTGTCCGCTCGATAGGCTTTTGAGCGGACGCTTCCAAAGGGGGCTTTCGGCGTCGAGGTAGGCCCAGGGACTGCGGCGCCAGCGCCGCAGGGAGCCGTGGAGCGCCACCCAATCGCGCCCGGTAGCTTCGAGCGGCGGCTGCACGTTAGGGCCCGCCCAGCTGACCTGCTGCGCCCAGGTTTCGGCATCGAGAAAAGCGGATTGGAGCGAGCCGACCGACGGAGGCATTTGTCCGCTAAGCAGCTGAAGCACGGTGCTCTTACCCGATCCGTTGGCACCGAGAATGGCGATGCGGTCGCTTGGCCCCCATTGGGCGGACCACGGGGCGATGAGCTCGGTACCCGAAATCCGCTTGCCGACGCTGTTCCAGTGAAGCCCGAGCATGGCGCTTACTGCTTGCGCACGATTCCGCGGTCGGAGGCGAGCACGAACTTGATCAGCTCGGTGCGTTCCGGACTCGCGGGCACCTCGCGTTCGATTTCGCTGACTGCCTGGGTCGTATTAAATCCGCTTTGGTAGAGCAGGCGGTAGGCGTGGTGAATTTCTTCGATGCGGGCGTTGCTGAATCCGCGCCGGCGCAGCCCCACGGCGTTTACGCCTTCAAACGTGAGCGGTTCGCGGGCCACGGTGATGAAGGGCGGAATGTCCTTGCGCACCAGCGAACCACCGCCGACCATCACGTGGGAACCGATTTTAACGAATTGGTGCACCGCAGAGAGTCCGCCTAAAATGGTCCAGTCGCCGATTTCGACATGGCCGGCGAGGGCGACGTTGTTGACCAAGATAACGTGGTCGCCAATGATGCAGTCGTGGGCCACGTGGGCGTAGGCCATCACCAAGCACTCTTTGCCAAGGGTCGTTTTGCCGTAGGCTTTGGTTCCGCGGTTGATGGTGGCGCATTCGCGAACGACGCAGCCGTCGCCCAAAAAGACTTCGCTGTATTCGCCGCTGAACTTGAGGTCTTGGGGCATTCCGCCGACGACGGCGCCCTGGTGGATGCGGCAGTTTTTGCCCAGCCTAGATCCGGCCATGACGTGTCCGCCCGACATGATCCAGCTTCCGTCGCCGAGCACCGTATCGTGTTCAACGACCGCGAAGGCGTCGATGCGCACGTTGCCCGCGATTTTGGCGTCAGGGTGTACCGAGGCTAAGGGGGAGATCACGCTACTTGTCTTTAGTGATGAGTGCCGTGAATACGCCCTCGCTGACGAGCTTTTGGCCGACGAAGGCTTCGCCGCGCATTACGACAATTCCGCGCCGAATCGGCTGCGTCAGCGTAAGGTGAAAGTACAGGGTGTCGCCGGGCCCAACCTTGTTCTTGAACTTGACTTCGTCCATTTTGAGGAAGTAAGTAAGGTAGTTTTCAGGATCGGGAACCGTGCTGAGGGCAAGAATTCCGCCCACCTGAGCCATGGCCTCGAGCTGAAGCACGCCCGGCATTACCGGCGCCCCGGGAAAATGGCCGACAAAAAACGGCTCGTTCATGGTCACCGCTTTGCTGCCCCAGATGTCGGACTCGCTCATCGAGTGAATGCGGTCGACCAGCATAAAGGGCGGACGGTGCGGCAAAATCGACATGATTTTGGTGGCGTCCATTAGCGGTGCCGCGTTGGGGTCAAAAAAGGGCACGGGGTTGGCGGAGTCAATTTGTTCCATAAGGCGCTGGGCTAGAAGGGTGTTGATGCGGTGGCCTGGTTTAAAAATACGAATTTCAGCGGCTACCGGTCGGCCCAAAAGGGCGAGGTCGCCGAGCACGTCGAGCATTTTGTGGGCCGCAGGCTCGGCCGGCATGCGAAAGGGGGTGAGGGGCAAGGCTCCGAGGGCGCTGCTGCGCTCGATCGGTTGCTTGATGAATTGCTCGAGGGCGGACCAGTCCGCGTCGTGCAGTTCTCGGTCGATGACCACGATGCCCGCGCCTTCTTGGGCTCCCTGCAGCAGGCCGCGATGGATCATCGGGAGCAGGTGGCTGACCAGCGTAAAGGTTCGGGCAGGGGCTACCTGCGCCGCGTAGTCGGCTCCGTAGGTAAAATGGCATACGTTGGTGCCCACGGCTTCTGAGGCGTGGCTCAGCGCCACCGAATACTGGGGGAGGGCCGCGGGAATGGCTTCAGCCCACGCGCCCGTCTCGGGGTCTTCGACGCGGACCGCTTCGCGCAGCGCAAAACCGTGCATGGGGCCGACGGGATGGCGTCCGGCTTCGAGAATGGCCTCGACCCAGGGTTTGGCCGAACCGTCCAAAATGGGCAATTCGGGGGCGGAGCAGTGAATTTCGGCGTCGAGGATGCCCAAGCCGAAGAGGGCCGAGAGCAGGTGTTCTGCGGTGTGCACCGAGACCTCGCCGTTGCTCAAGGTCGTACACCGGTCGGTCTCGCTAACTCGCAACGGATTGATTGCTAAGGCAGTACTCCCTTCGAGGTCGCTGCGCACGAGTTGGTATCCGCTGCCCGCGGCGCCGGGGCGAACCCGAACCGTGCAGTCTTGGCCGCGGTGGATTCCGCGACCTTGGGCAGTAAATTCTTGATTAAGGGCAAATTGGATCAACCTCGTGCGGACTTTTGGGCTGCAAATAAACGGCGGAATTCGCGGGCGTCCACGGCCGGGCTTCCAAGTACTTCGGTTCCCTCCGGAACGGATTTGCCTACGCCGCTTTGGGCGCCGATTCGGGCCCCCCGGCCGATGCGCAGGTGCCCGGCGATGCCCGCTTGTCCTCCAACCACGACGTAGTCTTCAAGCACGGTGGAGCCGGCGATCCCCACCTGCCCGGCGAGCACGCAGTGAGCGCCGATGCGCACGTTGTGACCGATCTGGCAGAGGTTGTCGATTTTGCAGCCGTCGCCGATGAGGGTTTCGCCGACGACAGCACGGTCCACGCACGTGCCAGCGCCCAGTTCGACGCCGTTGCCGATGCGCACGCGCCCTAGGTGCGGAATTTTGGTCCAACCCGGCTGCGCACCGTGGGGCGGAACGAATCCGAACCCGTCAGCCCCCACGACGGCGTTGGCGTGAATGATGCAGTCAGCGCCGACCACGGTACCGGGGTAGAGCACCGCGCCGGGGTGTAGTACGGTCCGGGCGCCAACGGCAACATTCTCAGCGAGGTGAACGCCGGGGTGAACGACTGCGCTGGGGTCGACGCCGTCGGGGCGCTCGGCGGACCAGGCCACCGGTTGAATGCCGCTGCTCAAGATGTGCGCCCAAGCGGCATAGGGGTTGGCCACGCGGACCACAGCACCCGAAAAGCCCTCGGGCCGCGGGGTTTCTAGGGCGGCGACGACGGCACTCGCCAAACTCTGCGCCCAGGCCTTGCGGTAGCTTGGGTTGGCGATAAAACTGATTCCGCCCTCGCTGCCCGACTCCAGGGTGCAGGCAAAATGGAGTTCGGCATCAGGTCCCTCGAGTACGCCGCCCAAATCGGCGGCCCACGCCGAGGCGGTGCGGGGAGGCAAGGGGCTCGCCCCTAGCGGATCCATGGAAGTTCTTTGGGCCAACAAACGAACGGACGGGTGATTACTTGACTATAAACGCTCAACGGAAGGATTTCGGATGCCTGCGTCAACGGAAGTACGGTTCCGTTGCGCTTTAGGAGCTTAATTTCTTGTTTGTCAGACGCATAGGTTTTGTTTGAGGCCACCCCTTCGAGCACAAAGTGGGCGGAATCTGCGGACGACAGTCCCATGGCCTGGCCAACCGAGTCCTCAAGGGCCCGACGGTCGTCGACCGTTAGGGGAGCGTCCAAAAACTTGATGCGAAAGAGTTTGCGCTCGATGATGCGCCGACTTAGTGCGCTGAGCACCGGGTCGCCGTGGCGCTGCCACTGCTTAATGGCGCTGAGGATGTCGCTGTCGTCGAGCTGGGTAAAGAGTTCGAGGAGCTCCGGTTCTTCGGTGAATTCGGCGTGGTTGGGGCGGCGGCGAAGTAGGGTGGAAAGCTCCGTTCCGGCAAAAAGCGAATCGCCGCGCTGGGCGAGCATCGAGGCACGTCGCAGCACCTCAACGAGCATGTGTTCGGCGCTGAGCACCGTTTTGTGCATATAGACTTGCCAGTACATCAGGCTGCGGCTCATCAGGAACTTCTCGATCGACGTAATCGCCTTGTGCTCCAGAACCAGATGCCCGTCGGCCACGTGAAGCATTTCAAGCAGGCGGTCGCTGTTGATGGCTCCCTCGATGACGCCGGTGTAAAAGGCGTCGCGCTTGAGGTAGTCCATGCGGTCCATGTCGAGCTGCGACGAGATGAGTTCGTGCAAAAAGCGCTTGGGGTGGCTGCCTTCAAAAATGGCGATGGCTTCGTCAAGCGTTCCGCCGAATTCGTCGTTGAGCCGGCGCATAATGAGGCGCGAAACCGTTTCGTGGTGCACCCCGTCGAGCAAGGTGTGCTCCAGGGCGTGGCTAAACGGACCGTGGCCGACGTCGTGAAGGAGGATGGCGATTTGCGCGGATTCCGCTTCAGACGCGGTGATTTCGACGCCCTTGCGGGCCAAAACCTGAAGCGCCTTGTGCATGAGGTGCATCGCGCCAAGGGCGTGGTGAAAGCGGGTGTGGTAGGCGCCTGGGTAAACCAAGTAGCTCAGTCCCAGCTGGCTAATGCGGCGGAGCCGCTGAAAATACGGGTGCTCAACCAGGTCAAAAATCCGCTCCGACGGCAGCGAAATAAAACCGTAGATCGGATCGTTAAAAAGTTTGAACTTGTTGGTCGCGGGAACGGGCGGCATGGAACGAGCTTGAGTACCCAAACTTAACCACAAAAACATGGAAAATTCGCGGATTTTATGGGTCGACGACGAAGTAGAGGCACTTCGTCCGCACATTCTCTACTTGGAGGGCCGCGGAATCCAGGTGCTCACGGCCACCAACGCCGCCGATGCGCTGGCGCTGATCCGCAGCGAATCGCTGGATGGGGTGCTGCTCGACGAGCACATGCCGGGGCCGAGCGGACTCGACGTGCTCCCCCAAATCAAAGCGCTGAAGCCTGCGCTCCCGGTGGTTATGGTGACCAAAAGCGAAGAAGAAGGCCTGATGACCGAGGCGTTGGGGTCGCAGCTGGCCGACTACCTGCTTAAGCCCGTGCAGCCCCGCCAAGTCTTGTCAACCCTCACCCGCATTCTGGGTCAGGGAGCGCTGCAGGGCGCACGAAGTGCAAGCCGCTACCAGCAGGAGTTTCGCGAGCTGGGTGCCCGAATTTCCGACGCCCATGACTGGGCCTCCTGGACCGAAATCTACCGGGAACTTCTGCGCTGGGACCGCGAACTCGCGGGCGGCGAGGCTGAGTCCATGCGCGCCATGCTCGACCACCAGCGCGAAGAGGCCAACCGCTTGTTCACGCGGTGGTGGTCCGAGGCCTATCCGCGTCTGCTTCACGACGACGAGTCGCCCTGCCTGTTCAGCCACCAGCTGCTCGACGTGCGCGTAAAGCCCCTGCTCGACCGCGGCGAAAAAGTGGTTATGCTGGTTTTTGACAACCTGCGCCTCGACCAGTGGCAAGAGATCCAGTCGCTGATGACGGGCAAGTTCCGCGTCGAATCCGACGATTTGTATGCGAGCATTCTGCCCACGGCTACGCAGTACGCCCGCAACGCGCTCTTGGGCGGAGCCATGCCTTCGGAACTCGCCAAGCGGCACCCGGACCGCTGGGTGCGCGACGTGCTCGACGCCGAGGGTGGACGAAACAGCCACGAAGACTTCTTTTTGGCGCACTGGGCGACCCGCAACGGTCTGGCTACTCCGGGCTACGCGAAGCTTACGCACGCGACCAGCGAGCAGCGCTTCGTGTCGAAGTGGCGCGAACACCGGGGCAAGTCCCTCGTAGCCGTGGTCGTGAACTTTATCGACCGCATGAGCCACGCCAAAACCGACGAGGTCATTTTGCGCGATTTGGCCCGCGACGACCGCGGGTTTCGCAGCCTGACCGCCTCGTGGTGGACGCATTCTCCGCTCCGCGCGTGGGTCGACGATTTGGCGCACGACGGCACCACCTTGGTGGTGACCACCGACCACGGCACCGTTACCGTGCGCAAGCCGGTGAGCGTGCGGGGCCCTCGTGAGCTCACGGCCAACCTGCGCTACAAAGTGGGCCGAGGTCTTGAGTTCAAAGAAAAGGAGGTTGCCCTGGTCGATGAACCCGAGCGCTTGGGGATTCCGGCCACTAACCTGGGCGATAAGGTGCTGTTCGCGGGGGAGCAAGATTACTTTGTGTACCAGAGCCAGTACCACCACCACGTCGAGAAGTTTGACGGGAGCTACCAGCACGGCGGAATTTCGCTCGAAGAAGTCATCGTTCCGTTTGCCGTACTGCGGCCGCGTGGCTGACCTTTGCCGCCGATGAACACGACCGTTTTGACCCACCCGGACGACTGGCTGAGTTGGGCAGAGGCCCACCGCGAGGCGCTGCGGGGCACCGTAGCCCTGCACGGAGGGATGGGCGCCGGAAAAACTACGGCAGTCGGCTACTGGCTGCGCGTTTTGGGTTCGCACGACCGGGCGAGCAGTCCGACGTTTGCGCTGGTGAACGAGTACGCGGCTCCCGCCGGGCCAATCTACCACTTTGATTTGCACCGGTTGGACCGCCCCGAACAGGTGGCGGCCATGGGCTTTGAGGACTACGTGGCAAGCGGACAGCCCTGCTGGGTCGAGTGGCCCGATCGGGCGGGCGAATTGCTGCCCGAAACGGCGTCTGAGGTCCGCATTGAAGTGGGGGAGGATGGCTGCAGAAAGGTTACCTTCGTAGGACCCCACCGCTAATTCCCCCAGGTTTATGGAAGCCGCCCCCGTGTTTCAAACCCAAGAAGAACGACTTATGGTCGATGCCAAGGCGCAGCGCTTGCGCATCGGAATCCCCTTGGAATCAACGTGGGCCGAGAACCGGGTTGCGCTGACCCCCGAAGGCGTACACCTGCTGGTTTCGCAAGGCCATGAGGTCGTGCTCGAGTCCAATGCCGGGGTGGCTGCGCGCTACAGCGACCGCGAGTATGCTGAGGCGGGGGCCGAGGTAACTACCGACCGCCGGGTGGTGTTTGGCTGCCCCGTACTCGCCAAAGTAGAGGCGCCCAGCGAGGCTGAGTGGCCGCTCATGGCTCAAGGCCAGGTACTGTTTTCGACCCTTCAGCCGGGCACCCTGTCGGCGCCGTTTTTGGCCGCCCTTAAGGCCAAGCGCTGCACCGCATTCAGCTACGGCAGCATTTTGGACGAAGAAGGTCGCGCTCCCTTCGTTCGTTCCATGGCCGAAATCGGCGGTGGCCAAGCGATAACCGTGGCTATGGAGTACCTGTCGACGTGGTCCGGCGGCAAAGGCTACGCCATGGGTGCCGTTACGGGGGTTCCGCCCACCGAAGTGGTGATTTTGGGCGCCGGAACGGTCGGCACCACCGCCGCCCGGTTGGCAACGGCCTTGGGCGCATCCGTCAAAGTCTTTGACTCGTCGCTGACGCGGCTGCAGCGGCTTCGCGAGCGAGTGGGCGATGTGTACACCTGCACGCTTCAGCCCCAAATTTTGGCCAAGGCCCTGCGCCGCTGCGACGTGGTCATTGGGGCCCTGCGCCCCGTGAACGGCCGCACGCCGGTAGTGGTGAGCGAAGCCATGGTCGCCGGAATGAAGCCGCGCAGCGTCGTGGTTGACCTGAGCATCGACCACGGCGGCTGCTTCGAAACGAGCGAGGTGACCTCGTGGGACGCTCCGGTCTACACCAAATTTGACGTTACCCACTTTGCCGTGCCCAACATTGCGTCGCGCGTGGCGCGCACGGCCTCGTTCGCCCTCAACAACCTCACGTCGCCCTTGCTTCGCGACTTGGCCGATGCGGGCGGCGTCGATGAAGCCTTGCGGGCCAAACCGCACTGGCGCCGGGGCGTCTACCTCTACCACGGTCAACTGACCAGCGCATCGCTCGCCCAGAGCATGGACCAGCCCTTTACTGACTTGGATTTGCTGCTGTGAAAAAGCTCCTTCGGCGCGTGCTGTGGTACGGATTCGGAGTCGGGTTGGGCGTGCTGCTCGTCGGCTTTTTGTTTCGCGACCGCGATTTTGAGTGCTCCTACTTTCCCAACGATCGGGTGCTCGCCGAACTTCACCGCAAGCCGGTGCGCGGCGCGGACTCCACCCTATGGAACCAGCTCGGGGCCGATTCGGCGGTGCTCCGCGCTTTTTTGACCCTGGGCGAAGTCGATTTTAGCGAAAGCCAAACGCGCACCCGCCACGACGCTGCGGTGCCCGCGTACTGGATCGACGTGGATTTTCAGGACCGCCGTTGGCGCGGACTTTGGGAGGTTCGCCGCGACAGCGCGTGGCTCGTTCGCCTGGAACCCTGAGGGCCTACCGAAGCGCTTTTCTGCGCGCGGACTCCTTGCGAAGCATCATGAGTTCCCGACCGGTCTGGCCCGCCACCGAAGTGTTTTCTTCGGCGCGGCGCAGCAAGTAGGGCATAACGTTAACAATCGGTCCAAACGGCAGGTACTTGGCCACGCGAAACCCGTGGTGCCCCAAAATGAAGCTGATGAAGTCGCTCATACCGTAAAGCTGGGCAAACCACACGGGGGCTTCCTGCGGATACCACCCCTTTGAAACCAGGATCTCGGCCGCCAAGCGGGTGCTGTCCTCGTTGTGCGTGCCCACTACGACGGCTGCACGTCCGGGTTGTTCGGGCGTTCCGATGGCGTCGAGCATTAGGCGAAGGCAGGCATCGTATTCGGCGTCGGTATGGGCCTTGTCGGGCTGAATCGGCGAAGCATAGCCCATAGCGGTGGCGCGGGCGCGCTCTTTTTCCATGTAGGCTCCGCGAACGAGCTTAACGCCGTAGCCGTAGCCGTGGGCGGACGCATGCTTCAGTTCGGCGCGCAGCTGGTCCTGACGGCCCACGCGGTAGCACTGAATCGTCGTCATCACCACCACGCGGTCGGTGTTGAACTCCATCATGGCCTCGCGGGCCAGCTGATCGATGGCGCCCTGGATCCAGGTCTCTTCGGCATCGATCATCAGCGTACGCCCTGATTTGGCGGCGAATTGCGCCATTCGGCGAATGCGGGCGCGGACTTTTTGGAGCTGCTGCGCTTCTTCGGAGGTCAGTTCCGCCCCCAAGCTTAGGTGCTCGAGCAGGTCGTGGGGCGCAATGCCCGTCATTTTGAACACCCCGAGGCTTAGACCGGGTTCGTGGGCGGCAAGCGCCAGCGTCTGCAGGGCCACTTCGACCGTTTGGTCGAACGCGGCGTCGGTGGTTTGGCCTTCAACCGAATAGTCCAAAATGCTGCCCACCTTGGCGTTCCACAGGCGCTGGATGGCGGGGCGGCTTTCGGCCACCGTTTCGCCGCCGCAAAATTGCCGGAACACCGTTGCGCGTATCAGCCCTTTGACCGGTAGCCGCCACTTAAGGGCCCAAAGGCTCAGGGCTTTTCCGGTCGAAACCAAGGTGGGCGAAGCGAGCACGCCAAAGAGCATGCGGGCACGCCGCAGGTCGGCAGGTGAGGCGTGCTGGAAGGCCAGCGCGGTATCCGAAAAATCGAGCTTCACAGAACTAAGGTTTCAAGGTTCGTGCAAAGATATGGGCCGACATGCTCGACCTTTGTGGAATGGAACTTCATCCGGTGCGTGCCCTGGGGCCGACAGCGTGGAACGAGCTCAGTGCGTGGCTGTTGCAGCGCGCGGGATCCTACACTTCGTACCACATCCTTGTGGACAGCACTACCCACGAGTGCGTGCTGCCGCGGTTCATGGCCGAAATCGAAGGCCTGGCTGACGCCCACATTCTCGAAGTTGAGCCCGGCGAGGCCTCCAAAGACTTGGCCCTGGTCGAGCAATTGGCCTTGGGGCTTCGCGACGAAGGGGCGGACCGCCGTGCCCTGCTCCTTGCCTTGGGCGGAGGCGTGGTCTGCGACCTCGCCGGCCTGCTGGCGACCCTGTACCTACGGGGAATTGACCTCGTGCTTGTGCCGACGTCGCTGCTGGCGATGGTCGACGCGGCCTGGGGCGGAAAAAACGGGGTGGATTCCGAAGGCACCAAAAACTTGCTCGGAACGTGGCGGCCCGAAGTACCCGTCTTTGCCGACGTGCGGGCCCTTGAAACCCTTCCCGACCGCGAATGGCGCCAAGGCTGGGCCGAGCTACTTAAGCAAGCTTGGATTGCTGGCGGCGGCCTGTGGCAATCGGCGTCAACGGCTGACTGGACGCAGTCCGCGCTACTAATGGCCGAAGCCGCTCAGGTCAAGCTCGAGGTCGTCGCCCAAGATCCCTTCGAACGCGGAACCCGCCGGGCGCTGCTCAACATGGGCCACACGGTCGGCCACGCCGTGGAAAGCCTGGCACTCGAGGCCCAAGGAACGACCGGACACGGCGATGCGGTCGCCCTGGGACTATCGGTTGAATCGCGGGTGCTCGACGCCCTTGGCCGCCCCGGGGCTGCCGATCGAGACCTGCTGCGCCGACGCCTCGAGGCGGACTTTGACTTCGCCGAATTCCGCGGTCTTGATTCCCGCGACGTCTGGGCCCGCATGCAGCACGATAAAAAAAGGCTCGGCGGGCAACTGCGCCTGGTTTGGTGCCCCCAGCCGGGCGAGGCCGAACAGGTCGAGGTTTTGACCGAAGCGGCCTTCATACAGGCTTGGACGACCGATGCGCTCCGTTGAACTCCCCTACGCCAAAAGCTTAGCGAACCGACAGCTCGTGCTGCGCGCGGTGCGAAACGAGCCGCTTCCCCTGCCCGACGCCCGGTGGAGCGGCGACATGAACGCCATGCTTCGGGTGCTTCAGGCTCCCGTAGGGGCCGACGGAGTGCGGCGCGCTGACGCGGGGCCCGCCGGCACGGCCTACCGGTTTGGCATGGCCTATTGGGCCGCCCAGCCCGGCGCAAACGTGCTTCTTGTGGCCGAAGAGCGCTTGCGCGAACGCCCCATAGCGCCCTTGGTGGCGGCCCTTCGTTCCATGGGCGGACAGCTTGAGCCCGATCCCAGCGGTTGGCGCATTCAGGGCACCCTGCTTCGGGGCGGAGTAGCCTCCGTGGATGCTCGATTGAGTTCCCAATTTGCCTCGGCCGTCCAGCTGATTTCGACGTGCTGCAGTGCGCCGGTAAAGCTTGAGCTTCCGCTGGGGGTTGCCAGCGCCCCCTATTTGGCCATGACCCAAGCGCTGATCGAAGGCAGCGCGCCGACTTGGCCGCCTGAGCGCGATTGGTCTGCCGCCTTGGTGTTTTTGGCCGCTGTGGGCTTGAGCGGAATCCCGATCCGCCTTGAAGGACTCCGCGGCTCGAGCCTTCAGGGCGATGCGCGTTCCGCCCATTGGGGGGCTGAACTCGGTTTTTCGGTCACGTCAATCGGCGACGAATGCTTGGAAGTTCACCCGGCTCCCTGGACGCGCGAAGCGTGGAATCCCGATTTTAGCGACACCCCCGACCTGGCCATGCCCGCGGTTGTTGCCGCGGCATTGGGCGGACGTCCGGGCCGCGCGACGGGCCTTCACACGCTGAATTCCAAAGAATCTCCGCGCTTGGAGGCCACGGTGGCGTTTCTCTCCGCGCTGGGCTGCGGGGTGCGCCACGGGTCGGATTGGATCGAATGGACCCCCGGGGCTGCACCGACCGCGGGACGTGTGGCGCTCGACAGCCTCCAGGACCACCGGATGGCGTTTTGCGCAGCGCTGGCTTCGCTTCGGTACCCCGTTCAGCTCACGGGCGCCGAGGCGGTGGCCAAGTCGTTTCCCGACTTTTGGGGGCAGTTTCGTGCAGCTTTTGGCGCGGAACCGCTGCCAGGTCGCACTGCGCACTAAGGCTTGCCGACCATCCGCTGGGGGAGGACCGCAGCCGAATGCCCAGTCGGTTGGATTCATCAAGCCAAGCCACGGCAGCTTCAACCGTCGTTCCCGGCCGCCACAGTCCCATGGGCCCAAGGGCGCGCGGAAGCACCGCCTCCCGTGCCGTCAGGGCCGCAACCCCAACGTCCCATTGAAGGTGATTTTGCTGCCGGCGCAGCTGCAGGGACGCCCCGTTCGCCCGCCCTACGTAGATCGTGGCCCTTAGGGTCAATGGGTCTTCGGGGGTACGTCGATCACGTCCAGGCCCGGGGCGCTCAGGTTGGAGTTGGGTGTTCGGCCCAGGCAGGAACCCGTGAACTTCCACATTTTGGCCCAAGGACAGCTGCCCCGGGGTCCAAGAAGCGTTTTTTTGGCTGTTTGCCCAGCTGGCGGAGCGTCCAGACGCGGTCTGGGCCAACGTCAGTCGGCCGGCCCACAGCGGCAGCGCCGCGGTGGCGCGGTTCCCGCGCAGCGCGCGCCACGGCGTGGCGCTCGCCACCGGCCGTTCCCAGGGCGCATCAATTAACCCATCGATTGGCACCTTGGCCTGAAGCGACTGGGGCGGCGCCGTGTAGCGTTCCCGTTGGGCGCTGACCAAAAGTCCGCCCGGACCGTACCACGTTCCCGAAACCAGCCACCAACCGCGGGAGCTCCCGCTCACGGCCACGGTGGCGGTCGGACTTCGGAGCAAAACTTCGCCCAACGTGCCAAAGGACGGTCCGCGGCTCACGGCCACGCGATCCACCCACCGTGCCCAGTCCGGAGCGCCCGACGCAAAGCGCCCCGGATTCAGCGACAGGCCCCACGCGTCGGGATGCCAAAACCCGCGAAGCGGGGCATCGTCGCGACTCTTGAGCCCCCAGGGAATTAGGGACCACCGCGAAGTGCTGCTGGTGAATGCGAGGCGAAGTCCGCGTTGAATGCGCGCACCACCCCAATTCCCGTGAAGGCAATCGCTGCAGTTCCAACCCCCCGCCACGGCGGGCTCAATCGTTCTCGGGCCAGACGGCTTGGGTGCCGTCTTGCTGCTGTGGTAAAGCCGCTGCAGCAGTTCCCGCTCCAGGGGGCTCAGGGGGAGGGCCCGCCACTCCGTGCTGTCGCGCGGCCAGCCAAACTGGGCCTGGTAGCGCTCGAGGGCGAACTGCTGGTCGGGTGCCAAAAACGCCAGAGCTTCGGCGGAGCGGGGTGCTCCGAGTTGCCCCCAGTGCGTCCAGGACCACCACGCCGAATCGCGCTGGGTATCGGTCCATTGGGGCTGGGTGCTGCGGCACAGCTCCGCCATGAGGACTAGGTCGCTCTGGGCCAAAAGCTTTGGTGCAGTAGCCGTCGCGAGCAGCAATGCGATGGCGCTGCAGCGCGCTCGGGCGGTTGGCTTGCGGCTCATGGCGCGTCGGGCATAGGGACCGGGGCCGCCTCCACCCCAAAGGAATGCTGGAGGATCGCGCCACCGCCCAATGTGACCCGAAACCGGGGCCGAGAAAATACCAGGCGCCACCGCCCGAGGGACGAAGCATATAGGGCCAAGTCCGCGCGTTCGACGCCGACGACCACCTCGCTTTGGCGGACAGCAAGGTCTTGCCGAAGCTGGGTGCTGAAGGTCCAGCCCGAAGTCTGAAGTTGGCGCCAGCCAGCGGACCACCGGCCTGCCGTCGGCTGCACGTTTAGGGTCCAGGGTCCCCACGTGGCGCGAAGCAGTACCTGTGGACGTCGACGTTCCCAACCCAGCCCCGCCGAGGCCGTCAGGACCTGGGGGTCAAGGCTTTTGGCGTAGGTAGGTGTTCCGAGCTTCAGGGTGGCCATGGTCCACGCGCCGAATCCCAGTCCGTCGACCTGAATTCCGGCGTTCAGGCGCCGGTGGCGAGCTGCCAGGGTGCCTTGGGTCCATCCCGGCGAGGGGCCCGCGTGCTGCACCCAGGCGCTCCAGGGTCGCTGCAGGCTCGATTCAAACCAGGGTTCGGTGAGGAGTTGTGCGCGGGCCGGCGGCACGACCCAAAGCGCCACGAGGGTCAAGAGAAGCTGCTTCATGCGGCAAAGGAGGGCCATGTCCTTCGGGTGGCGCTGCGTGCAAACGAATGTTTCGGGCTAACGGGCTACCTTAGCTCGGTGCGTGCGCTCGCTATTCTCACTCTTGGCTTGGCTGCCGTTCCGCTGTGCGGACAACAGCTGTCTTTTGCCGTCGACGTGCGGACGGCCGACGCGCAGCTTCGGGGCCGCGAAGTGCTCGATGTGGCCGTAGGCCCCGACGGCCTTTGGTGGCTGGCTACCCAAGACGAGGGAGTGCTTCGCTACGACGGCGTGGCCGTGCTCGCGGCGCAGTGGCCGAGCGTTCCGCCCATTGTTTTGGGGGTGGCGCCGCAGCGCCAGGGGGCCTATGCGGCAACCTCTGACGGTTTGTATTGGGTGCCCCTAGATGGTCCTGCGGTCGCGGTAGACGGAATGTCTGGACCCGTCGTCGACGTCGAGGTCCACGGCGACACCCTTTGGGTACTGAAGCCCGACGGACTTTGGACGCGCCGGGGAACCGGAAGCTTCGCTAAAGAACCGCTTGAGTCGCTTGGCGGGGCCACGCAGTTTGGTCGCCGCGGCACAGCCTGGTGGGTTTCGTCGTCGCAGGGTCTGTGGGTTCGCGGAACGTCCGGATTTTGGGCGCGCGTTCGCGACCAGGCCGTGCGATCTGCGGCGGTCGACCCGTCGGGCGTTTGGGCCGAAACCGAGCAGGGGTTGGAGCGCCTAACCGACCAAGGCTGGACGTCGTTGGCCGCGCAGCTCACCGACGCGCAATGGGTGCCGGCACAGGACCCGTCGTCGTGGTGGCTTGCGAGCCGCGAAGGGCTGTTCTGGGTGGACGATGAGCTGCAGCCCATGTCGGCCTTGGGTGGAACGCCGCTCGACGCAGCCGCGGCCCTAGCGTCAGACGGCAACGGAGGGCTCCTGCTGGCGGCCCGCGACGGAATGCTGCGAATTCCGCGCCCCGAACAATGGTACGACGTGCGCACCGCGGCCTACAATGTGGGGCGCATCATTTCAGCGGTTCGCTGGGCGCCTGACTGCTTTGCCGTGCTCTCCACGAGCGGACTCGAACTCATTCGCCCTGATGGCCGAAGCAAACTCCCGCTTCCTGCTTCTGGCGTTCCTAAAGGACTCCTTGAAATTCCTGGGGGACGCTGGCTGCTGTACGGCGAATTTGGCGCCCTCGAATGGACGGGCGGAACGTGGCGCGCTCGCCTCGCCGACTGGGTGCTTGACGCCGGTTGGGTCGGCGGAACGCCGGTGCTTCAAACCACGACCGGCTGGGTTTCGTGGTCCGACGGAGCCTGGATCAGCTGCCCCCCGCCCAAGGTAGCCCTGCGGCCCCGCACCCAATGGCTTGAGTCAGGCTATGCCTGGAATTGGGGCGAACGCGGACTTTTTGTGCGGTCAGCCGGCCGAGGTGTGGCGCCCCTCGGAAGCCCGCGCTGGGTGCTCCGCAGCTGGGTGGTTCACGAAGGCCGCCAAGGGGCTCAGGTGCTGCTGCGCGTGGCCCGTTTGGGCGACCCGCATGCTGAAGGCCGAAGCTTGCGCTACCGCCTCGACGGCGGAACCTGGATTGACCTCGGTGCGGGCCGAAGCATCGTGCTGACGGGAGTTTCGTCGGGCGACCACCTGCTCGAACTGAATTCTGAACCGCTGCAGCGCTTTAGGCTGGGGGTGCCGCGTCCGTGGTGGGCTCAGCCCCGTTTTTGGGTTCCGCTGGGCTTGATCCTTTTGGCCGGCGGAGGCACCCTCGGGTTTTTGGGCCTTCGCCGCCGCCGCGAAGCCCGCACCTGGGCCCGCGAAAAGGCCGAACTCGAGCGCATGGCCTTGCGCTTGCAGATGAATCCGCACTTCACGTTTAACGCCCTCGAATCCATTTCGTCGTTTGTGATGGAGCAAAAGCCCCGCGAGGCGGTCCAGTACCTCAATCGCTTTGCCCGCCTGATGCGCTACACCCTCGAAAAAGCAGATCAGGAACGGGTTCCGCTCGGCGAAGAGCTCGACGCCCTGGCCCACTACGCGGCCCTAGAACAAATGCGCTTTGACCAAAGCTTCGATTACGTGCTCGAAGTCGACGACGACCTCGATCCCGCTGAGGTGGCCGTTCCGCCGATGCTGCTGCAGCCGCTGGTGGAGAACGCCATTTTGCACGGAATTCGCCCGCTGAACGGACGCCGGGGCCGGTTGACCTTGCGCGTGCTGCGCGCCGTTGAACCGCAGCGCCTTCGAATTGAGGTAGAAGACAACGGAATTGGCCGCGGCGCGGCCTCCGCCCAACGCACTGGAGATGAAGGCCAAAAGCGCTCGATGGCGACCAAAATTCTCGGCAGCCGACTCAAGGCCCTGAGCGAAGCAACGGGTAAACCGTTTACCCTGAGCGTAGCCGACTTGGATGAGGGAACGCGCGTGGTCCTTGCGCTCCCGAACGACGAAGTCTGGGGATCCTAGGTTAAGTTCGCATTGATGAAGGCCCTACTGCTCGACGACGAAGCCCCCAGCCGCAAGGCGCTGCGCGGCAAACTAGATTTGTTCTGCCCCCAAGTGCGCGAGGTTCTCGAAGCGTCCACGGTCGACGAGGCCTGGGAGTTGCTGCTCGGCCACAAGCCCGACCTTCTGTTTCTCGACGTGCACCTCACCGGCGAGCTTGGTTTTGATTTGCTTGAGCGCCTTTCGGTCGACGAGCCCGAGTGGTCCGGAGCCGTGATTGTGGTCACGGCCCACGACAGCTACGCCCTTCGCGCCTTCAAAGCCAGCGCTGTCGATTACCTGCTCAAGCCCATCGACCCCGAGGAACTCGCCCGCGCCGTCAAAAAGGCCGCCGCAGCCTTGCCCTCGGCCCAGTTGGGCGCGCTGGTTGACAACCTCCGCGACCGCGGCGACAAGAAGCTCGTGATTTCGAGCACCGAAGGCATGCACATTGTGCGCATTACCGAAATCCTGCGCTGCGAGTCAACCTCAAACTACACGCAGTTTTTTATGCGCGGAGGCAAAAAGCTCCTCGCGTCGCGCACCCTCAAGGATTACGAGTCGATTCTGTCTCCGTACGATTTTGAGCGCGTGCACAAGTCGCACCTTGTAAATATGGACGTGGTCAAGCGCTACGTGCCCAGCGACGGCGGATACTTGATTCTCGAAGACGATTCCAACGTTCCGGTGGCCAACCGAAAGAAGGACGTGGTGCTGGCGCGGTTGAAGGCTTTATAGCTTAGATCTTATGGTTTTTGCGGAAAGAATCCGCAGAACAGTAAGGTGTGCCGAGTATATTTCATACACTACCACATGTTGATGCACGGGTAGAATCCGAATTGAAGATTTCTTCGATGAGATTCCAATCATTGGGAATCTCCCGAGAATGTTGATTTGGTCAAGGACATCAGAAGCGTACTTCTTCGCTTGAACTTCCCCAAACGCTTCAAGCGAAAACTGAAAAATGTCTAAGAAATCTTGATTGGCTTTGCTGCGAAATTTAATGCTTCGCGGCCTCAAGAATTTGGTGAAGCATCTGCTTCACGTTTGGAGTGGAACTCAACGGACTCTCACGGCCGATTTGTGCCGCTTCTTCAATCGTGTCCCAGTCCCAATTGTCGGGGTTTGATTGATTCACGAGTTGAATCTACGAATTTTCCACCGACTTCGCCATGTCTTCGACTGCAAGGCGCAAGGACTCTTTGTAGGCAGAAATCCGTGCGCGGACCGCGAGGTCTGAGGCGCCAAGAATCTGTGCCGCGAGGATGCCGGCGTTGGCTCCGCCGTTGAGGGCCACGGTGGCCACGGGCACGCCCTTGGGCATTTGAAGAATGCTGAGCACCGAATCCCATCCGTCAATTGAATTACTGCTTTTCACCGGAACTCCAATGACCGGCAGCGGTGTGGCGCTGGCGACCATTCCGGGTAGGTGAGCGGCCCCGCCGGCGCCGGCAATGATCACCTTAATTCCGCGGTCGGCGGCCTGCTGGGCATATTCGAGCATGCGCACGGGGGTGCGGTGGGCCGAAACGACCGTGATTTCGTAGGGGATTCCGAGTTCCTTGAGGAGGTCGGCGGCGCCCTGCATTACGGGGAGGTCGCTCTGGCTTCCCATAATGATGCCTACGTGGGGGGTGGTTGTGCTCATAGCTAGTTGGTTTGCGCCGAAACGGCTTTTAGGGCATCGCGGGCGGAGGCAGCGCGGTGGCGCGCTTCGTCCACACTTTGGCCAACAGCCGTCCAGTGGCCGAGTTTGCGAAATGGGCGAGTTTGCGTTTTTCCGTACAGGTGCAGGTGGGTGCCCGGAACCGCCAACGCGCGGTCCAGTCCCTCGTAAGCGACAGGTCCACGGTGGCCATCGGCTCCGACCACATTGGCCATCACCGTGGGCTGGCGAAGCGCGGTCGACCCGAGCGGAAGCCCCGTGGCGCAGCGCAGCAGCTGCTCAAACTGCGAGGTTTCGCAGCCTTCGATACTGAGGTGGCCGGAATTGTGGGGGCGGGGGGCCACCTCGTTTACCAACCACTGACCGTCGCGGGTGTAGAAGAGCTCGACGGCGAGGAGGCCAAAGATTCCGAGCGACGTGGCTACGCGAAGCGCGAGCTGCTCGGCATCCGCCAACGCTTCGGCGGGCAACGGGGCGGGGCAGACCACAAATTCAACCTGGTTGGCGACCGGGTGAAACTCCATGGCCACGGGCGGAAACACCGCGGTACTCCCGTCGGGGTGGCGGGCGACGATCACACCGATTTCTTCGGCAATTTCAACGAGGGCTTCGGCCACGCAGGGCTGGTCGGGCAGCGCTTCGAGGTCTTCGGGGCGGCGCAGCACGCGTACGCCAAATCCGTCGTAGCCGCCCTGGGCGACCTTCCAGACCAAGGGCAATGACCATCGGCCCTTGGCGACGGCAGCTTTCAACGCGCCGACGCTTTCGAACCGCTCAAAGTCCGAGGTGGAAATTCCGTGTGCGGCCCAGTGGTCTTTTTGGGCGCCCTTATTTTGGATGATGCGCAGCGCCGACGAAGGCGGGAAGCACTTCACGCCCTCTGCCTCGAGCTGGGCGAGGGCGTCGACGTTGACGGTTTCGATTTCGATTACGGCGGATTGGGCCCCGCGCGCAAAATCCAGCACGGTCTGGTAGTCTTTGAAGTCTCCGACCTCAAAGCGGCGCACGCCCCACCGGCAGGGTGCTTCGGCGTCGGGGTCGAGGGCGCGCACGCCCACGTCCATTCGCAGGGCTTCGGCGAGGAACATTTTGCCGAGCTGTCCGCCGCCCAGCAAGGCAATTTCAAAGTTGGGGTTGGCTAAGGCTGAACTCATGCGTCGGTGCGAACCGCTTCGGCCAGCGGGTGCACGGCAAAGGTACGGCCGGTTTTTTTCTCGGTGCAGGCGAAGCGCGTGCGCCGCTTGGGTCCTTTGCGAAACTCCATGCCGTTGGCGAGGCGAAACCAGGCACCTTCAGGCAGCTGTTCCACGCGAAGTTGATCGGAGTCGGCGCGAAGGGCGCGGAGCAGGTCGGGTGCCGCTCCGCACGAAGCCTTAGGCTTGTGGAGCTGGCGCTGGAGGGCACGGGCCACCGCCGGGCTAAACACCTCAGGCAGCCCGATGAAGGGCGCCAGCAGTTCGCGGTAGCGCTTTTGCCATTCCGTCCCGTGGGGGGCGCAGCCCAGGCCGTCCCAGGCGCGCACTTGGGCGTGCGCCAGCTCGTGCAGCAGCGTAATAAGCATAGCTTCAGGCTGCAGGTCGCGGTTCAGAAAAATTTTGGCACCGAGGTCGGGCCGCCAACGGTAGGAGCCCCACTTGCTGGCGCGGGGCGGGGTCAGCACAATTTCGCCGCGAAACGCCCGAACAATGCGCGCCGCGTCGGCCTCGGCAGCGGCCGGAATCCGCCCCACAAGGCGTCGCCAGTTTCGATCTAGGGCGTCCACGGCCGTAAAACTACGTGAACTAACTTGGTCGCAGCTACCGCAAGACCATGAACCACCTTCTGAACCACGCTTGGGCCCGCCGCGGACTGATTCACCTGCCGATCAATGCCGTCCTGACGTGGACGTGGGTCACCCTCTACGAACACGGAACCGAGTGGATGACCGACTACGAGCCGCGCAGCTTAACGCCACTCCTGTGGATGATCTTGGCCCAAACAGGCGTTTCGCTGCTCGTGGCTGAGCGCACCGAGCCCAAATGGCCTCGCGCCGGAAGGCTCGTCGCGGTTGCGGTCGCCCAATTGGCGATTCCCCTCCTGCTTCTGGGCAGCTACGCCCTGGCGGCGTGGGGAATCACCCTCGATTAATTCCTAAAGTTGGGGCAGTCGCAGCCGCGGCTGGAACCGCACGATGCCACGGCCCCCGCGCTGGCGAGGGCGAGCATTAAGATCCAAAATCGTCGCTTCATGCCCCTAAGGTAGCGTACCTTTGATCACGATGCTCAGCGGATTTTTTCGGGGACTCGGTTCCTACTTCCTCTTTCTTGGCGCGGTGTTCCGCCGCCCGGAATCGTGGCGCGAGTACTTCAAGTCGTTTGTTCGCGAAACCGAACTGCTCGGAATGAGCAGCATCCCCCTCGTCGTGTTCATTTCGCTCTTCATGGGCGCGGTCCTGACCATCCAAACGGCAATCAACCTTGACGATCCGTTCATCCCCGACATGTACATCGGTATCGCGGTTCGCGAAGGTATTTTGCTCGAATTCGCTCCCACCATCGTGTCGCTCATCCTTGCGGGCAAGGTGGGTTCCAACATCTCTTCGTCGCTCGGAACCATGCGGGTTACCGAACAAATGGACGCCCTGCAGGTCATGGGCATCAATCCCGCCAGCTACCTGGTTTTGCCTAAAATTGGCGCCAGCTTGCTGTTTTTCCCCATCTTGGTCATTTTCAGCATCTTCATGGGGCTGCTGGGCGGATACCTCGCCGGCGACTGGCTGCACCTGGTCAATCCCGACAATTTTCTGCTCGGGTACTTTGACGAATTCCGGCCGTACTACGTGGTGTATTCGCTTACCAAAACCGTGGTGTTTGCCTTCATAATCAGCTCGGTGTCGGCCTGGTACGGCTACCACGTGAAGGGCGGAGCCGTCGAGGTTGGCAAAGCCAGCACCAAGGCGGTCGTCGCCATGTCGTTCAGCATCATTTTGTTCAACTACATCCTCACGGATGTCATGCTTCAGTAGGCGGTGATCGAGGTGCGCGGAATCAAAAAAGCCTTTGGCGACCAGGAGGTCCTCAAGGGCATCGACATGGTCCTTCAGCCGGGGCAGTGCAACCTTATCATTGGTTCCAGCGGATCGGGCAAGACGGTCATGCTCAAGTCCATTGTGGGCCTCATTCAGCCCGATGCCGGCCAAGTCTTGCTTGACGGACGCGATTGGACCGCTATGAAGGAGCGCGACCGCAAAGTCCTGCGCCAAGAAATGGGTATGGTGTTTCAAGCATCCGCGCTGTTCACCAGCTTGAGCGTCGAAGAAAACGTGCGCTTTCCGCTCGACTTCTTTTCGGCAATGTCTCCGGCCGAAAAAGACCAGCGCGTCGCCTTTTGCCTGGACCGCGTGCGGATTCCGCAGTCGGCCCTAACCAAAAACCCCGCGGAACTCTCGGGCGGAATGCAAAAGCGCGTCGCCATTGCCCGTGCCATCGTGCTCAACCCCAAGTACCTATTTTGCGACGAGCCCAACTCCGGCCTCGATCCCGAAACGTCAATCGTCATTGACCAGCTGATTCAAGAAATCACCCACGAGTTTGGCATGACCACGGTGGTGAACACCCACGACATGAATTCGGTGCTCGAAATCGGCGACCACGTGGTGCTCATGCGCCACGGCTACAAGGTCTGGGAGGGCGCGGGCCCTGACATCCTTCAGTCCACCGACCAAGAAGTCGTGGACTACGTGTTTCGCAGCGCGCTATTTAAAAAGGTACGGGCGGCGCTTAAGTAGCTAGCCACCAGTTGCTAGTAACTAGTTACTAGTTGCTTGTCGGCTACTTCCCAAATCTTCGCCAATGTCTCGGGTTGGTCCCAGTTTTCTGCGATTCCGGGCCACTGCATAACCTCGGCAAACACGCGGTCCATTTGGCGTCCGCGCTCGAGGGCTACCGAGTAGGGGATGTGGCTGAAGGTCACCTGCGTGTAGAGCGGAATCCATTGGTCGGGCCGCTGGGCGTGCAGCTTGGACTCAATCTTTTTGCGGAGCAAAAATTCGGGCTGGCCGGTCAGGTCGCGCATCTCGATGAAGTTCAGCAGGGCCAGCTCCGCGATGGCGTCGGCGTTGGGCTTGCGCTCGGCCTCAAAGGCGGGGAAGAGGGTCGCGGGATCTTCGCCAACGGCGTCCATCATGCGGTTCAGCTCGAAGCAGTCTTCGAATCCCGAATTCATTCCTTGGCCGTAAAACGGAACGATGGCGTGCGTCGCGTCACCAAACAAGACCACCTTGCCCTTGGACCAGGGCCAGCTGCGCACGATGCTGAGCTTGCTCACGGGGTTTTGGGCCCACTGATCTTTGAAGTCGGGCATCAGGGCGAGGGCGTCGGCAAAAAATTCCGCAAAAAACACCTCGGCGGCCTCCGGCGTGTCCAGCGCGGCGAAGCTCACCGGGCCCTCGTTGGGGAAGAACAACGTCATCGTAAAGCTGCCGTCGGGGTTGGGCAACCCGATCAGCATGTAGCTGGCGCGCGGCCAGATGTGCAGGGCTTCGCGCTCGATCAGCGACGTGCCGTTGGGGCCGGCGGGAATCAGCAACTCCTTGTATCCGTGGTCGATGACCTGCTCGGTCCACTCCATAGCTCCTTGGGCTTGCAGGGCTTTGCGCAGGCCGGAATTGGCTCCGTCGGTCGAAAACACGGCGTCAAAAGAGCCCGAGCCGTGACCCTCGGGGGTGGTCCATTTAATGCGGCCTTCGGTGGCGTTGTCGAGGTCAGTGTCGTGCTCGAAGTGCAGGCGCACGTTGGCGTGCTTCTCGGCTTCGGTCATGAGGGTCATATTGATTCCGCCCCGCGAAACCGACCAAATGGCTTGGCCGTGCTCGCCGTAGGGCTGCGTCGTGATTGTTCCGTCGATGGCGTGCATCACGCGGCGGTACATGGGAATCGCTTCGCGGCGCACGGCCTCAGCCACACCGACCGCCTCGAGGGCGCGCCAGCCGCGGTCGCTCAGGGCGAGGTTGATCGAGCGTCCGCCCTTATAGCCGGCGCGGCGCGAATCCGCACGGCGTTCAAAAACGTCAACGTGGTACCCGCGCTGGGCGAGAAAGGTGGTCCAAAGGCTTCCCACGAGGCCCGATCCGACGACGGCGGCGTGCTTAGGCATAGTTACTGAAGTAAAGATTCGGCGAGCAGGGCCTCGAGTCGGGCCAGGTCGCGGTAGGATGAGTAAAGCGGAGCCACGGCCATGCGCACGGTTCCGGGCTCGCGCCAGTCGGCGTAGACTCCGCGGGACACGAGGTAGTCGAAGAACCGGCGGTCCCGACCGACAAACTGCACAGAGACCTGCGAGCCGCGGTGTTCGGGCTCGCGGGGGGTGAGCACCTTGATTTCTTGCCCGGTCTGCGCCGCCACATGGTCGAGCAGCCCGAGGAGCACGTCGGTCATCGCCAGCGACTTCGCGCGGTAGGCGTCGAGGTCGGCGCGGTCAAAGACGTCGAGGGCGGCACGCTGGGCGGCCATTCCAAGCACGGGGGCGTTGGACCACTGCCACGATTCGGCGCTGCGTTCCGGAACAAACTCGGGCGGCATTTTAAAGCGGCTGGCCTTGTCGTGGCCCCACCATCCGGCGAGGCGAAAGGTTTCGGGTCCGTGGTGGCGTTCGTGGACGTAGAGTCCGGCGACACCGCCCGGGCTGGAATTCAGGTACTTGTAGGAGCACCAGGCGGCAAAGTCGACGCCCCAGTCGTGCAGGTTTAAAGGGATGTTACCCATCGCGTGGGCCAAGTCCCAGCCGACGAGCATTCCCTGGGTCTGGGCGGCTGCGGTGATCTCTGCGATGGGGTAGGCTCGGCCGGTGAAGTAGTGGACTCCGCCAAGTAAAAGCGTGGCTCCGCGACGACCGTGATCGGCAATGGCCTTGAGGACCTCGTCGGGGGTGGGGGCGCCTTCGGGATCGGTTCCGCGCACTTCAAAAAGCTCGCCGTGGGCGTGCCACTGCGCCTGGCTGGCGAGGGCATACTGGTCCGATGGAAAGGCCTTGGCCTCGCACACCAGCAGCGGGCGGTCGGCCGTAGGGCGGTAAAATGAGGCGAGTAGGGTGTGCAGGTTGCCGGTGAGCGACCCCATGGCGACGACTTCAGACGGCTTGGCGCCGGCCAAACGGGCCAGCGAATCGGTCAGTCGCTCGTGGTAGGGCATCCACGGGTTTGGTCCGTGAAAATGCCCCTCGACTCCGTACTGGCGCCAGCTCAAAAGTTCGGTAGCGAGGGCGGATTCTGTGGCCCGCGGTTGGAGGCCTAACGAGTTGCCGGTGAGGTAAATAACCTCCTCGCCGTCGAGGGTAGGGAGGTGGAATTCCGCGCGAAGCGGAGCAAGCGGATCGGCGGCGTCGCGAAGGGCCGCTTCGTTAATGCTGATAAAACGGTTCATAAGGGCTGAACAAGCCTGCGCAAGGTAGGTTATACCACTAGTAATTTTGCTCGCTCAAACGCTTTAATTCCGCCCGTTATGCAGGGAAGTTTCGAAGGCCGCCACATCGGCCCCCAGTCTGAAGAACAACAGCAAATGCTTCAAGCAATTGGGGCGAAAAGCCTCGATCAGCTGATCGACGAAACAGTACCGGCGGGGATTCGCAGTCCGCGCCCGCTCGACATCGCGCCGGCGATCAGCGAACCGGAATACCTGCGCCACATCTACGGAATTTCGCAGAAAAACCAAGTGTTTGCGAGCTACATCGGTCAGGGCTACCACCCCGCCGCGCTACCTGCGGTGATTCAACGCAACATTCTCGAAAACCCGGGATGGTACACGGCCTACACGCCCTACCAAGCTGAAATTGCCCAAGGCCGCCTCGAAGCACTGCTCAACTACCAAACGATGGTCATTGACCTGACCGGTATGGAGATTGCCAACGCCTCGCTGCTCGACGAGTCGACCGCCGCCGCCGAAGCCATGACGCTCCTGCTCGCCGCCCGCAGCCGCGAGCAGCAAAAGCGCGACACCCTCAAGTTTTTTGTCGACCACGATGTGTACGCCCAGACCAAGGCGTTGCTGCAGACCCGCGCTGAGCCCATTGGGGTTGAGCTCGTATTTGGCGACGCGATGAACTTTGAGCCGACCGACGAGTTCTTTGGAGCCTTAGTGCAGTACCCAACCGCCAGCGGCTCGGTACGGGACTACGTCGACTTCAGCGCCGCCTGTGCCCGCCATGAGGTGCGCCTCGCCGTGGCTGCCGACATTTTGGCGCTGACCTTGCTGCCGTCTCCAGGAAGCTGGGGGGCCGACGTCGTCTTCGGTTCGACGCAACGCCTTGGAATTCCGATGGGCTATGGCGGTCCGCACGCCGCGTTTTTTGCGAGTAAAGACGCCTACAAGCGTTTTATGCCGGGCCGGATTATTGGCCGCACGATTGACGTGGACGGCAACCCCGCGCTCCGCATGGCCCTGCAGACCCGCGAGCAGCACATCAAGCGCGACAAGGCGACGTCCAACATTTGCACCGCACAAGTGCTGTTGGCCGTCATGGCCGGCATGTATGCGGTCTACCACGGTCCCGAGGGCCTGAAGGCGATCGCCGAGCGCATCCACGCCAAGGCGAGCGGAATCGCAGATGCCCTAACCGCCATGGGTGTCACCGTGATGCACCACGAGTTCTTTGATACCGTGTCGTTTGCGGCTACGGACGCGCAGCGATCCGCCCTTAAAAAAGCCACGGAGGCGCACGGAATCAACCTCGGCTACACCGATAAGTACGTGCAAATCAGCACGCACGAGCTGATGAACGGCGACGACGCGAACGCCCTTGTTGCAGCACTTGCGGAGGGCCTGGGCGCCAAAGCCCCTGTGTTTGCCAAAGGCGTGAAGCGGGTGAAGCAGTTGCGCACGGACGCCATTTTGACGCACCCCGTGTTCCACAGCTACCGCAGCGAAACCGAAATGATGCGCTACATCAAGAAGCTGGAGCGCCGCGACATTTCGCTGAACCACAGCATGATTTCGCTCGGAAGCTGCACGATGAAGCTCAACGCGGCCGCTGAAATGCTGCCGCTAAGCTGGCCCGCGTTTGCCAATATGCACCCCTTTGCGCCGGTTGAGCAGGCCGCAGGCTACCACGAGGTACTTCGCAGCCTCGAACGCGACCTCGCCGAGGTGACGGGCTTTGCCGCCACGTCGCTCCAACCCAACTCGGGTGCCCAGGGTGAATACGCTGGCCTGCTGGTGATTCGCGCCTACCACCGCAGCCGCGGCGACCACCACCGCGTGACCGCCTTGATTCCGTCGTCGGCCCACGGGACCAATCCCGCCTCCGCCGTAATGGCCGGCATGGACGTGGTCGTAGTTGGCTGCGACGAGCACGGAAACGTGGACCTCGCCGACCTGCGCGCCAAAGCCGAACTTCACAAGGAAACGCTGGCCGCGTTGATGGTGACCTATCCGTCGACCCACGGCGTGTTTGAGTCGGGTATTAAGGAGGCCACGGCGATCGTTCACCAGTTTGGTGGCCAAGTTTACATGGACGGCGCCAACATGAACGCCCAGGTGGGCCTGACCTCGCCCGGAA
>JACCDS010584663.1_pt1 | contig 120062 bp, 109 predicted proteins | sample 7446441 | NCBI WGS metagenome assembly JACCDS01 (sample SAMN15323445, study PRJNA562643) | freshwater metagenome | isolation source: river surface water | place: USA:Blue River Watershed | collected 2017-08-17
AATGGATGGCGCAGATAGGTGCTTCCAAATCGGTCGCAGTGAGTTCGCTGGGCAAGATGAAAACCGCCGCGCAGATGGTTGCCATACCCATGCTGCTTTACAACGAGCCGATTTTTGGTATGATGCCGACCTCGCTGATCGGGCGACGTTTGCTCGATGCAGCAGCAGTGCTCACATTGTGGTCCATGTTCTATTACTTGCGTAAGGCATGGCCGTTGATTAAAGAACGCCACGACGTCAGTTAAAAATTTTCGGCGGCGGTGCTTGACAGAATTTGCCGGTGCTTTATAATTTTGTTTCTGTTGTCGGCGACAAGTCAGCGACGAAAATATGCGGGAGTAGCTCAGTTGGTAGAGCGCAACCTTACCAAGGTTGAGGTCGAGAGTTCGAGACTCTTCTCCCGCTCCAAATTCAAGAAGGGAAGCTCGCAAAGCTTCCCTTTTTCATTCGTGACGATGTGAAGCATTTTCGCATCCGTGCCCGAGCAGAGCGCAGGCATCACGGGTACAATACGGCTCCCTTGGCGGGGTAGCAAAGTGGTTATGCAGCGGCCTGCAAAGCCGTCTACGCCGGTTCGATTCCGACCCCCGCCTCCAGATTCCAGACGACCTCCAAGACGGAGGTCGTTTTATTTGGATGCGATGAATCGGCGCTGATCTGGTGGATGCATTCACCACATGATTCAAATGAATCGCGTGATTCACTCGCGTGATCTCAGTCGTTGGAATTAAAATAACACCTTGTCGCGCTGGCTCCTGCCGGTGTACGCCCGAGTGGTGAAATTGGTAGACACAGCGGACTTAAAATCCGCCGCTTAGCCGAGAGGCAGCGTACCGGTTCGATTCCGGTCTCGGGCACCATCTGACTCTCTTCGCATGTAGTCCTGTCAGCTTGGACTTTGGCTCACTTCAAATTCCTTGCGCTTGTCCTCTCCACGGTCGATGTGGTGTCGGCTTCGCCGCTCATTCCGCTATCTTGCGTGATGAGCGGTCTGCTGTTTTGGTCACATCAAGTCAGATCTGTGAACCCCAGGTAACCGACGAAGCCCACCGCGCAAGCTGTGGGCTTCTGTCTTTTTTGCGTCCGCCACTGCGCCGAATCTGGCAAAAAATCTGTGTAAGTTTGACGGAGCTTCTGGAAACTAGTCCCCGCATGCGTTATATGCCAGCGTAGGCGTGTCGCCGCGCGCCATTTGCAGGACTTGATAAGGAGCTTTGCATGCTGAAGAACAAGGTCGCGCTGGTCACCGGCGCATCATCAGGTATTGGCCGCGCAATTGCGCTCGTGTTTGCGCGCGAGGGAGCGAAAGTCGTCGTGTCCGACATGAACGATGAGGGGGGACGCGAAACGGTCGATCAGATCACGCGACAAGGTGGCGATGCCGTATTCATCAAAGCGAATGTCGCCATGCCAGCCGATATGGAAGCGCTGGTGGCGCAAACGGTTAGCCACTACGGTGCGTTGCATGTCGCATGCAATAACGCCGGCGTGGGTGGCGAGACGGTTCCCACGGCAGACTATCCGCTGGATGAATGGAATCGCGTCATCGCAATCAATTTGTCCGGCGTGTTCTATGGAATGAAATACCAGATACCGGCGATGCTAAAAGCAGGCGGTGGCGCGATCGTCAATATCGCATCCATCCTCGGTGCCGTCGGCTTTGCGACGGCGCCGGCGTACAGCGCGGCCAAGCACGGTGTCGTTGGACTGACGCAGACGAGTGCGCTTGAGTATTCGGGGCAGGGCGTACGGGTGAATGCCGTCGGCCCAGCTTTCATTCACACGCCAATGATCAGCAAGTTCGAGGCGGAGCAGTCCATCAACGACATGCTGGTCGCCGCACATCCTATCGGCCGTCTCGGCCAGCCAGCGGAGGTGGCCGAGTTGGTCGCGTGGCTTGCATCGGACCGTGCGTCGTTCGTCACGGGTAGCTATTACCCTGTCGACGGCGGGTATCTCGCACGCTAGCCTGCGGCGCGATCGGTGCGCGCTCCGAACAGGGCGCGCCCGACCTTTCGGCTAAGGACGTCCCGACGTCCTCGCGGTCAGGGAATACAATATTGATATTAATGATTTCTCGTGGCCAGCCTCATGGCTGCGGAAGACTGACCGGAGGTCCGATGCAACTTGTTTGCCCTGATTGCGGTGCCAAAAACCGGGTGCCGGATGAGCGCCTTGGCGAAGTGCCGGTGTGCGGAAAATGTGGTGCCGAACTGATGCGCCCGGCGCCGGTCGCGCTGGATGACGATAACTTCCAGCGCTTTGTTGAAGGTACCGCTCTGCCTGTGCTTGTGGATTTCTGGGCACCGTGGTGCGGCCCCTGCCGGACGATGGCCCCGCAGTTCGAAGCGGCCGCGGGGCAGTTGCCTAAAGTAAGATTCGTCAAAGTGGATACCGACGCGTCCCCGCAGACCGGTATGCGATTCCGGATACGCAGTATTCCGACGATGGCGCTGTTTCGCGATGGCGTTGAAGTCGCGCGGACCAGCGGCGCGATGTCGGCGGCGGATATACAGCGCTGGGTGCGTGCGCAGCTGGGCTAAGCCCATCTCGTTGGGCCGCTGGCGGCGTTGGCAGCCCCTTGCCGAGTATCTGTACTGTCTACGGGGGTGCCGCCTTGCTACCGACTGAACGAGACGGGCTCAAAGCGCCACGCTTATAAAAAATGGAGACAATGATGAAGCGACTCTCAGTTCTGGTCGTCTGCCTGATGGCGAACGCTCATGCCGTCGCGGGCTGGAGCATGCTGCAGGAAACCCGCGAAGGGATTCTCTATGTTGACCGCGACAGTGCGGAAAAGACAGCTGCTGGCTGGGTGGTGGACAGTTCTCAGGATTTCCATAAGGTTCAGCTTCACGATGGCAAGGAATACCTGAGCGCACGTTCGCGCTACGAGCTGGACTGCGCGGCTCGAAAGATCCGCCAGCTGCGCGTCGAGAGCTATCCGGAAAACATGGCCGGGGGCGACCCGGTGCATACCGAAGACCTTACGCAGGCATGGCAAGCACCGCAGCCGGGCAGCCGCGACGAGGTGATCTGGAAAAGCCTGTGCCCCTGAGTTTGTACGCCATCAGCCTGCTGCCCATAATCGGCTGATCTGGCACAAGCAAGACCGGTACATCGTTCTGTTGTCGAACAATCAGTATCTTCTGATCCTATCTACTGCTACGCTGATTGCATGTTGGGCAGTTCGTTGTCCGCCCGTTCAGCCGATCTGTATACAGCCATATCCGTCATTCACGAACGGCTGAAACTTCAGCGAACCGGCATACTCAGAATGCAGGCTTGTCGACGGCAGGGAAGCTTGTCGCGCCGGCACTGCGAATCTCAATGACCCGATGAAAGCGAGGAAACCGATGAAAAAGCTCCTTTGCCTGTTGGCGGTGGCCCTGGTAGCCGCCTGCAGCAGCATGCCCGCCGGCTCGCAGTACGGACAGGTGAAGCATCCTGATCCCTTCCACTCCTACATCGACTAGTAGCCTATCTCGTCAGGCCCTTGGCAGCGTTGGCAGTCCCTCGCCGTACGTCTGTAGTGTCTGTAGGACTGCTGCCTTCCCGCTGACCTGACGAGACAGGCGACAAGCCAAGTACGAAGCCCGCGACCCCGTGGGTCGCCGGGCCTTCGAGCCGGCGCGCCGCGTTCGGGTAGAATCCGAACGGTCTTGCTAATAAAAACAGACCGTCGGAGACAGCATGGACCTGAACTACGCGCCGGAGGACTGCGCGTTCCGTGACACCGTGCGTGCCTGGATCGCCGCGAACCTGCCGGCGGACCTGCAGCACAAGGTACTGAACCACCAACGCCTCACCCGTGACGATTACGTCCGCTGGCACAAGATCGTGTACCGGCAAGGATGGGTCGCGCCGAACTGGCCCGTAGAACACGGCGGTACCGGCTGGACTCGGGTGCAGCAGCATCTCTGGGAGGAGGAGTGCGCGCGTGCCGGCACGCCGCCTATCCTGCCATTCGGTGTCAACATGGTCGCGCCGGTGCTGATCGCTTTCGGTAGCGACGAACAGAAACGTCATTACCTGCCGCGCATCCTGTCCTGCGAAGACTGGTGGTGTCAGGGCTATTCGGAGCCCGGCTCCGGCTCCGACCTGGCGTCACTGCAGACGCGGGCACAGCGCGACGGCGAGCACTACATCGTCAACGGCCAGAAAACCTGGACCACACTTGGCCAGCATGCGGACATGATGTTCTGCCTGGTCCGCACCGATCCCGACGCACGCAAGCAGGAGGGCATCTCTTTCCTGCTGATCGACATGAAGACGCCGGGAATTACGGTGCGTCCCATCATTACGCTTGACGAAGACCATGAAGTCAATGAAGTGTTCCTCGAGAACGTGCGCGTGCCGGTCGCGAACCGGGTTGGCGAAGAGAACCGCGGCTGGACCTATGCAAAGTACCTGCTCGGCCACGAGCGTACCGGTATCGCCGCGGTGGGGCGCTCCAAGCGTGAACTGAATTTCCTGAAGGGGCTGGCGGCGCGCATGCAAAAAGGCGGACAAGCGCTGCTGCAGGATCCGCTGTTCAGCGCGAAGGTCTCCTCGCTCGAGATTGACCTGATGGCACTCGAGGTGACGGTGTTGCGCGTGATCGCGCAGGAAGCGAAGCGTAAGGCGCCCGGTCCCGAGGCGTCGATGTTGAAGATCAAGGGCACAGAGATACAGCAACGTCTGACCGAGTTGATGGTCGAGGCGGCCGGTCCGCTTGCGCTGCCCTTCGATACCGGCTATCTGGAGGCGGAACATCTGCACAGCCTGGGTGGTGACGACGATGCCGCACCGCTGATGCCTTATTACTTCAACTACCGCAAGACATCGATCTACGGTGGTTCGAATGAAATCCAGAAAAACATCATCACGCAGATGATCCTCGGACTGTAATCGCAGGGGCAACGCTATGGACTTTGACCTGAACCCCGAGCAACAGCAACTGGCCGACGCGATCGCGCGCTGGGCCGGCAAGGAATACAACTTCGAGCAGCGCAAGGCGGCGATCCATTCAGCCGCCGGCATCTCCGACGCGGCATGGTCGGCACTGGCGGAACTGGGCGTGATGGCGCTGGCGGTACCGTCCGAGCACGGTGGTTTTGACGGCAGTGCGGTTGACCAGATGGTGGTGATGCAGGCACTGGGACGTGCGCTCGTAGTTGAGCCGGTATTCGCGACTGCGCTAGGGACCGAATTTCTGAAGCATGCTGGCAGCCACGGCGCGCTGCTGGCGCAGGTCGCCAGTGGCGAGCTGAAACTCGCGTGCGCACTCGGCGAGCCGCAGTCGCGGCATGAACTTTTTGACGTCAAAACAATCGCGCGGCGCGAGGGTGACACGTATATTCTCAACGGTCTGAAGTCCGGTGTGCTGCATGGCGCACAGGCCGGTTGTCTGATCGTGTCCGCGCGCAGTGCTGGTGCTGCACGGAGCACGGAAGGTATTTCGTTATTCGTGGTGTCGGCGGATACTCAAGGCCTGTGCATTGACGACTGTCGCAGCAATGATGGCATGCGCATCGCGCGCATTGCTTTCGATGATGTGGGTGTCCCCGCCAGAGCTTTGCTGGGGACTGAGGGCGACGGATGGGAGTTGCTCGACACCGCCACCGATCATGGCATCGCCTTGCTGTGCGCGGAAGCGCTGGGTGTGATGGAGGCACTGTTCGAAGCGACGCTCGATTACCTAAAGACGCGACAGCAATTCGGCGTGCCGATCGGCCGCTTCCAGGCCCTGCAGCACCGGATGGCGGATATGGTTATTCACCTCGAACAGGCGCGCTCGATGGCTATGCTGGCGGCGGTGAAGGCCGCATCAGCGGACATCACCGACCGACGTCGTCATATTTCGGCCGCGAAGGCACGTATCGGTGATGCGATGAAATTCATCGGTCAGCAAGCGGTGCAGCTGCACGGCGGCATGGGCGTGACCAACGAGCTGCCGGCGGCCCACCTGTTCAAGCGGCTGGCCATGATCGAGCTGACGCTCGGCGATACCGATCATCACCTGGCGCGCTTCGCTGCGCAGCCAGGCTTTGCAATAGCTCGATAAAAACAAGGAAAAGCAATGCGCAATTTCGAGAGCGCCGAAGCGCTCGAGGCCGAAGTCGGCAATGAAGTCGCTGTATCCGACTGGCTGACCGTAACGCAGGAACGCGTGAATCGGTTCGCCGATGCCACCGACGATCCGCAGTGGATCCATGTCGACCGTGAGCGCGCCGAGCGTGAATCACCGTTCGGCGGCACGATTGCACACGGCTACCTGACCCTGTCGCTGCTGCCGCGTTTCTTTGAGGCCGAGGTCGCGTTCCCGTTTGCACGAATGAGCATCAACTACGGTACCAACAAGGTCCGCTTCCCGTCGCCGCTGCGCGTCGGCCGCCGGATTCGCGGTCGTTTCAACCTGCTGGCTGTCGAACGCCACCCGGACTGTGTGCAGAGCAGCTGGAAGTACACCGTCGAGCAGGAGGGGGGCGACAAGCCGGCCTGTGTCGCCGAGGTCGTGCTGCGCCAGTACTTCTGACGCGATTGCCGTTATCACCTGAGCAGGAATTTTGCCGCCCGCCGGTCCGGAGATTTTTTTGATGCGTATCAACTTACTCGCCAGTTGGCTCATTGCGGTTCTTGCGGCACCCGCGATGGCGGAAGTCATTGACACCGAGAGCGTAGAGAATTCACTGGGCATGCATTTCGTGAAGGTGCCCGCTGGCAGCTTCCAGATGGGGAATGCACGCTCCAGTGAGCGGATGAAGCAGCTCTTCCCTGAATACACCGAAGAACGACTGGCCGAGCTAAGCGACGAGATGCCGACGCACACTGTTTGGATCATGCATGACTTCTGGATGGGGCAGCACGAGGTCACGGTCGGCCAGTTTCGGCAATTCCTCGAGCAGTCCCGTCATGTGCCTGAATCGGTGCGCGATGGTACCGGTGGCTATGGTTATGATCCGACGTACGATCCGGCCAAGAGCGAGCGGCATGATGCATTCGTTGGCCGCGACCCGAAATACTCATGGGCCAATCCGGGCTTCTTTCAGGGCGACGATCATCCGGTATTGAATGTCAGCTGGAACGATGCGGTCGCGATGGCCAAATGGCTGAGCGAAAAGGAAGGGCGGCGTTACCGGCTGCCGACCGAGGCTGAGTGGGAATACGCGTGCAACGCAGGGCAATCGACGCTTTTCCCGATCGGGAATGACCCGGTTGCGTTGGACCTGAGCGCCAACGTCTTCGATACCAGCAGCGCGAAGCTGTGGCCGCAGTGGGCAGCGTACGCGCGACCGAACGATGACGGATACACGTTCACCGCGCCGGTCGGCAGCTACGAACCGAATGCATTCGGGCTGTATGACATGGCCGGCAATGTATGGGAATGGACGGCCGACTGGTATGGAGAAAATTACTATCAGGATTCGCCGCTGGAAGACCCGCAAGGGCCTGCACAGGGTACGGCAAAGGTCCGGCGCGGTGGCTCGTGGCACACGTGGCCGCTCTATGCGCGCTGCAATTTCCGTAACGTGAATTCCACTGACACGCGCTATGTGCTGCAGGGGATGCGTTTACTGCTGGAGAAGCCGTAGCGCGGAAAGCAGTCGTCTGCGGGTGGCTTTGAGCCGCCCGGTTTCCATCAATGCCGCTTGTACTGCGCGGAGCCAAACAGCATTTCGCGCGCCTTGTCATCGACCAGCGGCTTGCGCAGGCTGGCCAGCACCTCAACGCCGCGCTGAACTGCCGGCCGTGCAGCGATCTCGTCGTGCCAGCGTTTTGCGTTCGGATAGTCGGCCCAATCGATCCCCTGATTCTTCCATGAGCGCGTCCACGGAAACGCCGCCATATCGGCAATCGTGTACTCGTCGCCGGCGATATAGCAATTCGTTTCCAGCTGTTTGTCCAGCACGCCATACAGGCGCTTCGCTTCGCTCGTATAGCGCGTGATCGCATAGTCGATCGGCTCCGGCGCATAAATGCGGAAGTGATGCGCCTGACCCAGCATCGGGCCGAGGCCACCCATCTGCCACATCAGCCACTGCAGTACGGTGAATTTATCGCGGTCGGTATGGCCAAGGAACTGGTTCACCTTGCTGGCGAGGTAGACGAGGATGGCGCCGGATTCGAACAACGAGAGCGGCTGACCATCGGGACCGTCCGGGTCCACAATCGCCGGGATCTTGTTGTTTGGCGAGATCGCGAGGAATTCGGGCTTGAACTGGTCGCCAGCGCCAATGTCGATATGGTGCACGCGATAAGGCAGCCCGCATTCTTCGAGCATGATGTGAACTTTGTGGCCATTCGGCGTGGCCATCGAATAGAGGTCGATCATTTTTGGCGCTGTTGCGGCAGTGTAGGTTTGTAACGCGGATTAACGCCACCGGATCCCGGTGAAAGCCGAGATCCAGCGTCTTCCAATGATGAGGAAATCAGGAGCGCGTCACCGGCAGATCCAGTGCTTCACCCGGCAGGCTAACGTATTTTGCCAGTTCCAGCTTGGCGATCGCATTGCGATGTACCTCGTCTGGGCCATCCGCAAGACGCAGCGTGCGGTTGTGTGCCCACAGCGCTGCGAGCGGGAAGTCGTCAGAGACGCCACCACCACCATGCGCCTGGATCGCCCAGTCGATGACTTGCTGCGCAACGTTCGGTGCGAGCACCTTGATCATCGCAATCTCGCTCTTCGCCACCTTGTTGCCGACCGTATCCATCATGTAAGCCGCCTTCAGCACCAGCAGACGCGCGCTGTCGATCATGATCCGCGATTCGGCGATGCGCTCGCGCCAGACACCCTGTTCGGAGATTTTGCGGCCGAACGCAACGCGGGAATCGAGCCGCTTGCACATCAGCTCGAGCGCGCGCTCGGCAGTACCGATGGCACGCATACAGTGGTGGATACGGCCCGGACCCAGCCGGCCCTGCGCAATCTCGAAGCCCCGGCCCTCGCCAAGCAGAATATTAGACGCCGGCACACGTACATTATCGAAGACCATTTCGCAGTGGCCATGCGGCGCATCGTCATAGCCAAACACCGATAGCGGACGGATCACCGTCAAGCCCTTGGTATCGGCCGGCACCAGGATCATCGACTGCTGCGAGTGACGCGGCGCGGTCGGATCGGTCTTGCCCATCACGATGTAGATCTTGCAGCGCGGGTCGCCAGCGCCCGAGATCCACCATTTGCGGCCATTGATCACATAGTCATTCCCCTGGCGTTCGATGCGGGTGCCGATGTTGGTCGCGTCCGATGACGCGACGTCTGGCTCCGTCATCGCGAAAGCTGAGCGGATCTCGCCGCGCAGCAACGGCTCCAGCCATTCATTCTTGTGCGCCTCGGTACCGTAGCGCTCGATGGTCTCCATGTTACCGGTGTCCGGAGCAGAGCAGTTGAACACCTCGGGCACCCAGGGAATGCGGCCCATGATCTCGCACAGCGGTGCGTAGTCGAGGTTGGACAGACCTTCCGGCGCGCGATGGGATTTCGGCAGGAATAGGTTCCACAGTCCTTGCGCGCGTGCGATGGGCTTGAGCTCTTCGACAATCTCCGTCGGTATCCAGCGATTACCTTTCTCGCGGCCATTGCGGTCGACTTCTTCCTTGTACCGGCGTTCGTTCGGATAAATGTAATCATCCATGAACTTCAGCAGCTTTTCGCGCAATGCCTGGCAACGGTCTGAATACGCAAATTCCATCGTGGTCTCCTCAGTCTCAGTTTTTATGAAGCGTGACTTCCTGTGATTCGTGAAATGGTCAGCCTGCGTTACAGCGCCTTCTCGCCGGATGCATACGACCAGCCCACCTCGGCCATGGGTCGTGCCGCCTGGCCGCTGCGCAGGGCCTGTTCGCTCGATGCGGTGCCATCCTGATAGCGCTTCATGATCCCTTGCAGGATGCCCGCCATGCGGAACATGTTGTAGGCGAGGTAGAAGCGGAAATCATCTTTGTTGAACGAGATGCCGGTCCGCTCGCTGTACTTTGCGACATAAGCATCTTCGCTTGGTATGCCGAGCGACTGCAGGTCCAGTCCGCCGATGCCACGGAACATTCCCGGTGCAATGTACCAGCTCATGCAGTGATACGAAAAGTCAGCCAGCGGATGACCGAGCGTTGAGAGCTCCCAATCGAGCACCGCAAGTATGCGCGGCTCGGTCGGATGGAAGATCATGTTATCGAGCCGGTAGTCACCGTGCACGATAGTGGTGATCTCGCCGGCCGGTATGTTCTTTGGCAGCCATTCAATCAGGGAGTCCATCGCGGCGATGTGTTCGGTCTCGGCAGCCTTGTATTGCTTTGTCCAGCGGTCGATCTGTCGCGCGAAGTAGTTGCCGGGCTTGCCGAAGCTGTCCAGTCCGAGCGCTTTGTAATCAAGGCTGTGCAGCTGTGCGATCACGCGGTTCATCTCGTCGTAGTGCGCGGCGCGCTGCTCGCGCGTCATGCCGGGCAGCGACTGGTCCCACAGTACCCGTCCGTCGACATACTCCATGATGTAGAACGCGCGCCCGATCACAGCTTCATCAAGGCACAGCGCATACTGCCGCGCGGCCGGGAAGCCGGCCTTCGACAGCGCATCCATCACGCGGAATTCGCGATCGATCGCATGCGCAGACGGCAGTAGCTTGGCCGCCGGTGCCGGTTTGGTACGCAGCACATAACGCTGGTCGCCGGCACTGAGCCGAAAAGTCGGATTCGACTGGCCCCCCTTGAACTGCTCGATCTGCAGCTCGCCACGAAAGCCGTCGACGTGCGAGCGCATGTACGCTGCCAGCGCGTCGAGATCGACCTTCATTCTTTCCGATACCGGTTTCGTGCCTTCGAATTCTTCGTACATCGCTGACGGTCTCCGCGAGTTGACTGGTCGGGTTCAGATGCCGCGCGAGCGCCGATACTGATGGAACAGCGCTTCCATCGTCGTACCGCGTGATTCGGCCTGCAGCTGGGATGGCGGTGAGTAGTTCACCACCCTCACGACCCAGTCGGTCGGCGCCTGGCCAACGTCGAGCACATTCAGGCAGCCGGCGGTCTGTGCCAGATTACCGAGGAACAGCCGCTGGCCTGTCAGCGCATATGACAGGATGGCGCGGTTCACCCCGCCATGCAGCACCAGCAGTACGGTGTCCCAGTTCGATTCGGCACGCAGTTTGTCCACGCCGGGATGAATGCGGTCCATCAGCTCACCAACGGTCTCGCCGCCGAGGAAGCGCTTGTCTTCGGGCGGCACACCTTCGAACGCACCGGTGAAGGCATCCTTCAGTTCGGCGTCGGGAATGTTGGCGAGCTTGCCACCGCGGATTTCGACAAATTCCGGCCAGTGCTCGATATCGATCTGCTGTCCGGTCTCGGTCAGCACGCGGCCCGCGGTTTCGACGGTGCGCGGCAGGCCGGACACGATCACGCGGTCGAAGCGTACGCCGGCTTCGGCGAATACGCGGCCGGCCGCCGTGGCCTGCAGCCGACCCTGCTCATTCAGCGGGACCATCTCCGGCAGTACTGGCTTGCCGGTGCTGTCGAAATACGTGACGCTGCCGTGGCGCATCAGATAGACGCGCCGGCGGGGATTAAAGCTCATTTGTAGATTGCCTTTCGTTTTTCGAGGAAGGCGGTGATGCCCTCGAGGCCATCGCGATGATGCAGGCTGTCGACGAAGCTCTGCTTCTCCGCTTCAAAATGCGCCTGCAGCGTATTGGACGGCGCGTCGCGCAGCAGCGCCTTGATGTTCATCGTCGCATGCGGCGATATTGCGGCCAGCCGCTCGCCCCACGCGAGCGCGGCATCGAGTGCGCCGCCGTCGGCGCATATGCGGTTGACGATGCCAGCCTGCTGCAGGCGCGCGGCATCGACCGGTTGGCCTTCGAGCAGGATCTCGGTCGCAAGCTGACGCGGCAGTGCCTGCGACAGGAACCACGAACCGCCACCGTCCGGCGTGAGCCCGACCTTCGAATACGCCATCACGAACTTCGCCGATTGCGCAGCAACGACCAGATCGCAGGCCAGCACCAGCGAGAAACCGGCACCGGCAGCTGGTCCTTCAATGGCTGCAATCACCGGCTTGCTGCAATCGCGAATCGCGGCGATCCAGCCATGCAGACGATCGATCGATTCCGCCTGCAACGCACGTTCCTTCGCGCGGTTTTCCAGCAGCCGGTGCAGGTTGCCACCGGCGCAGAAGACACCGCCGGCGCCGGTCAGCACGATGGCGCGGATCTCGCTGTCGCGCTCCGCCGTCTCCAGCGCTTCGACGCCGGCCGCATACATATCGGGATGCAGCGCATTCTTTGCGCCGGGATTGGACAGGGTTAGCACCAGCGTGTGGTCGTGGCGTGAGGCGAGCAGTTCTGCGGGCATGGAGAGGGGACGGTCTGCTTTGTTATTGGCGGGAATGATAGACTGCATGACCCCGGATGGAAACCACCCGGCCTCATACCCGGTAAGGAGACAGCATGCTCACGTTGTGCGGATTTTCGGCCAGTAACTACTACAACAAGGTCAAGTTCGTATTGCTCGAAAAACAGATACCGTTCGAAGAAAAACTGCAATGGCTCGATAGCTCGGCCGAGCTGCGCGAGAAGTCGCCGCTGGGCAAAGTGCCGTTCTTCGAGATCAGCGGACAGACACTCTGCGAGTCGCAGGTGATGGTCGATTATCTCGAGGCTGCGTATCCGCAGAACCCCTTGTTGCCGAAAGATCCGCTCGCCGCAGCGAAGGTGCGTGAGCTGATTCAGTTCATCGAACTGCATCTCGAACTGGTGGCGCGCGATCTCTATGCGGAGGCCTTTTTCGGAGGGAAAATCAGCGATGAAACGAAGCAGCGCGTGCAAAAGCAGCTGACTCGGCATGTGGCGGCCTTCGGCAAGCTGGCCAAGTTTGGTCCTTACATCGCTGGTACAAATTTCACGCTGGCCGATTGCGTCGCTGGCGTACACCTGCCGCTGATATCGATGGCGACAAAGGCGATCTACGGTGAAGACATACTTGCTGCGTATCCGGTAAAGGACTACCTCAAGCTGCTCGGCGAGCGTCCGGCAATGCAGCGCATTTCGGCGGATCGCAAGGAAAATACCGTGCTGCTGCAGCAGCGGATTGCAGCGAGTAGGGTCCGCGGCTGAGCCTCGCGAATCAATAAAAACGGTCTCGTCGACCAGCTCAGCGAGGCCATTTTTATTTTCAAAAGCAGGTCTTCATTGACCGCCTTTCTGCGTCTCGATCCATTGCGGCGGCGATAGTATCTCGAACAGCCCCAGCTTGCGACTGCGCCGCGCTAGCTTCAGCAAGGCCTTGTCTTTGGACAGCAGCACGGCAGCGCCACTGGCCGCGGCGACCTCAAGAAATTTCTGGTCATCCGGGTCTTTGCAGACAGGCAGTGCGACGCCGCTGGTGTTGTTACTGGCATCGATGAGCGTGATCCAGCGATCGAATTCTTCTCGCAATGCGCATTGCGCAGCTTCATCCAGCCCCAGCTTCGTGTAAGCCAGTACCAGCGTCCATTCCATCCGGCAGTCCGCACGGGTGACGCACTCGACCGCACCCGAATGCATTGCGTCGAGCAGCCGCTGCCAGCGCGGATCGCGGAATACAAACAGGTCCAGGCAGACATTGGTGTCGAGGACGATGCGTTGCGGCGGTTTCGGTATCATTCGGAAAAATTTTTAGTCGGGGCCCGGCATGCACGCGGTCCTGCAGGATGCCCATGCTGATCGTACTTTCCCCCGCCAAGACGCTCGACTACGAAACGCCGGTCAATGTGACCAAGGCCACGGTGCCGGATTTTATCCCGCGCTCTGCCGAGCTGGTGTCGGTGCTGCGAGAGATGCCGCCGGCATCGATTGCGAGCCTGATGAAGATCTCCGATCCGCTCGCGCAGCTGAATGCGGAACGCTTTTCCAGTTGGTCCGAGACCTTCAATCGCGACAACGCACGGCAGGCTGTGCTGGCCTTCAACGGCGATGTGTATGACGGGCTGGATGCGCGCAGTCTCGATAAGAAGCAGCTTGACTGGGCGCAGCGCCATCTGCGCATCCTGTCCGGCCTGTACGGTTTGCTGCGTCCTCTCGACCTGATGCAGCCTTATCGGCTGGAGATGGGAACAAAACTGGCGAACCCGCACGGCCGCGATCTTTACGCTTTCTGGGGAGACCAGATCACGCAGGCGCTGAACAAGGCGCTGGCTGCCGCGAGGTCCACTGCGCTGGTAAATCTCGCGTCCGAAGAGTATTTCAAGTCGGTCAGGCCGAAGCTGCTGAGCGTGCCTGTAATAACGCCGGTGTTCGAGGACTGGAAGGGTGGGAAGTACAAGATCATCTCGTTCTTCGCCAAGCGTGCGCGCGGAATGATGGCGCGTTATGCAATCGAGCACGGGATCACCGACCCCGGGCAGCTGAAAGCCTTCGATGTTGACGGCTACGTGTTCGACGCATCGGCGTCGGATGCGCTGAACTGGATATTCAGACGCCGTGTGGATTGATGCAAAACCTTACCAGACCTTCCACCACGGCTTGGCCTCGACCGGCGCCTTCATCGTCGTTACCGCGTCGTCATTCTTGTAATTAAGTTCGTACACGCGCTTGGCATCGTCGCGCAGGTCTTTCATGCCCATCGCATCATAGGCAAGAATCTGCACGCTTAGCGCACTCTTCACTGCGCTGGTGGCCGGATAGTTACGAATCACGTTCTGCGCACGATTTGACGCCGCTACATACGCGCCCTTGCGATAGTAGAAACGGGCGACATGCACTTCGTATTGCGCCATCGCCTCGACCAAGTAGCTCAGCCGGTAGCGCGCATCTTCGGCATAGCGGCTGTCGGGAAAGCGGTCGATGAGAAGCTTGAACGCATCGAAGGCTGCCCGTGCCGCTTTCGGATCACGCTCGGTCGGGTCCTGCTCGCTGATGAAGTCAAACAGACCCTTGCGGTCATTGAAGTTCGCTAGTCCGCGCAGGTAGTACATGTAGTCCACGTTCTCGTGATTCGGATGCAGCCGGATGAAGCGCTCAACCGCCGCCAGGCACTGCGCCTGCTCGTTCTGCTTGTAGTACGCATAGGCGACTTTCATCTGTGCCTGCTGCGCATAGCGGCCGAAGGGATAGCGCGATTCGAGCTTCTCGAAGTGCTGGATGGCTTTCTGATAATTGCCGCCATTCAGCTCGTCGGACGCCTCCGCGTATAATTTGTCAGCGGACCAGCCCTTGGTCTCGTCCGGTTTTTCGCCCAGCGAGCCGCAGGCCGACAGCATCAGCGCCAGCACGATCAAAGCGAGTTTCAGGAATTTCTTTAGCATGGGAGAGGTCAGGGGCAGAGCCAAGGATGGCGGCGATTATAGCCGATGGAAACTCGCGTGAAACCTCAAAGCAAGACTACCTACGAAGAGCCGGCCGATGTCGGCGCACTGGACGATATCGATGAGTTCGGCCCTGCAGCCGACGATCTGGCGCCTGTTACACTGACCCTCGGTCCCGAACATTGCGGTGTGCGCCTCGACAAGGCGCTCTCATCGCTGCTACCGCAGTTCTCGCGCGGCCGGCTGCAGCAATGGATCGAGGACGGCCTCGTCACCGTGGATGGCAAGCCGGCCAAGGCCAAGACGACGATGCTGGGCGACGAAACCGTCGCTGTGCAGCCGCAGCCGGCTGAATCCGATCATGCGTTTGCGCCTGAGCCGGTACCTTTGCAGGTGATCCATGAAGATGCCGAGCTGATCGTCATCGCCAAACCGGTCGGCATGGTCGTGCATCCGGCGGCCGGCAACTGGAGCGGCACAATGCTCAACGGTCTGCTGCATGGCTGGCCAGCGCTTGCGGGCGTGCCGCGCGCGGGCATCGTGCACCGGCTGGACAAAGACACCAGCGGCCTGTTGGTGGTGGCGAAAACACTGACCGCGCAGACCGACTTGGTGCGCCAGCTGCAGGACCGCAGCATGGGCCGCGAATATCTGGCGCTGGTCTGGGGCGAGCCGGTGTCGAGTGGCCGCATCGACGCACCGATCGGGCGTCACCCGCGTGAGCGAACACGGATGGCGGTCAGCAAATCGCCGCTGGCCAAACCGGCGGTCACGCACTACCAGAAGCTCGCCACCGGCTCCCTTGATGGCAAAACGGTCACGCTGCTGCGCTGCCGGCTCGAGACCGGCCGCACTCACCAGATTCGCGTGCATCTGCAGTCGATGGGCTTTCCGCTGGTCGGCGACGCCGTGTATGGCAAGCATCACCTGATGCACCTTTTCCCGCGTCAGGCGCTGCATGCGGAAAGGTTGGCACTGATTCATCCGGGCAGTGGCGAGCCCTGCGAATGGCATGCGCCGCTGCCGGATGATTTGGCCGCGCTGCTGGTAAGCGCGGGCATTAACGCATGAGCATGCCGGCGCTTGCGCTGCACTGGCCGGGACTCCCGGCGAATGTGCACGCACTGTCGACCACGCGACGCGGTGGCGTCAGCCAGCCACCGTATGGGGATGGCGATGGTGCGGGTGGCGGGCTGAATCTCGGCACGCATGTCGGCGATCAGCCGGATGCCGTACTGCGCAACCGCGCACGGCTACGCGCGCAGCTGCCGACCGAGCCGGCCTGGCTGACCCAGGTGCATGGCACGCGCGTGGTGGATGCCGCGACCGTCAGCAATGCGCCCCAGGCCGATGCCAGCATCACGGATCGACCCGGCCTGGTCTGCACGATCATGACCGCCGATTGCCTGCCGGTGCTACTGACTGATGCGGGCGGCCGCGTAGTTGGTGCCGCGCATGCGGGCTGGCGCGGACTGGCCGCCGGCGTGCTGGAAAAAACTGTGGACGCGATGCGTGCCGCCGGTGCGGACCGCGTGCTCGCATGGCTGGGCCCGTGCATTGGACCGCGGGCATTCGAAGTAGGGGAGGACGTGCGCGCAGCCTTTGCTCATCTCGGGCCAGCGGCAGCCGTCGCGTTTCGTTCGATCGAGGGCGTGAGCGGCAAATACCATGCCGACCTGCCGGCGCTCGCGCGACTGGCTCTCGCGGGTACCGGCGTCTCTGACATCGCCGGTGGCGACCTATGTACCGTCAGCGACCCCACGCAGTTTTATTCTTTCCGCCGCGACCGTGTCACCGGCCGCATGGCATCGCTGATCTGGATTACTTAGACCCACCTGAACCGGCTGCATCTGAGGGGCCGTCAGCGCCTTCGCGTTCTTGCCTTTCCTGCATCGTCCGCTGTGCTGCTTCCTGTGTCGCCCGAGCGCGGCGCTGCCAGCGTCTACCCGCACCGCCGACATATAAAATAATTAACGTCGGCAACACGCCATAAAAGAAAAACGTCATAATGCCCGCAACCACCGTCTCTTCGGTGATGGCCATCATCAGCGTCACATAGATCCAACCAACAGCAGCGATATGCACGGCGAGCCTGCAAGCAAAAAGAATAACGAAGGATCGTAACACTTCAGGCTGCGATTGCAGGGATGGACGTCGAGTGAAGAACTCACGGGAAAAACTCACGGGAAAAACAATACGGGGGACTGCATGAATGAATCCGAGCGTAGTGCGAACGCCCAGGCAGCCGCGACCGAGTGGCTGACCCAGATGTCCGATCCGAAGAACTGGCAATCCGTGGTCAGCCTGATGCAGGCTGGTATGCCGGCGCTGGCTTCGCTGCCCTCCCTGCCCTCTCTATCATCTCTGCCAGCGATGCCGTCGATACCGACCCTGTCCGCGCCGTCGGCAATGGCCGCAATGATCCCGCCGGCGAAACTCGCCGAGCTGCAGAAGGAGTACATTGAGGCGATGACCACACTGTGGACTGCCGCAGTTACCCAGCGCGCACCGGAACTGCCGGATCGACGCTTCGCCGATCCGGCATGGCAGTCCAGTCCGCTGCATGCATTTAACGCAGCGGCCTATTTGCTGAACGCGCGTTTCCTCAATGCGCTCGCCGACGCGGTAGAAACTGATGCAAAGACCAAGCGCAAGATCCGCTTCGCGACACAGCAGGCGATCGATGCACTGTCGCCGAAGAACTTCCTCGCGACCAATCCTGAAGCGCAGCACAAGCTGGTCGAGACCCAGGGGAGCAGCCTGACCCGCGGCATCATGCACATGCTGTCGGACCTGAGCAAAGGTCATATCTCGCAGACTGACGAGACGGCGTTCGAAGTCGGCCGCAATGTCGCCACCACCGAGGGCGCGGTCGTGTTCGAGAACGAGGTGATGCAGCTGCTTCAGTACCGACCGCTGACCAAGGAAGTGCATGAACGGCCGCTGCTGATCGTGCCACCTTGCATTAACAAGTTTTATATCCTCGACCTGCAGCCTGAAAATTCGGTGATCCGCCACGCGGTCGAGCAGGGGCATACGGTCTTTGTCGTCTCGTGGGTGAATCCGGACGCGTCGCTCGGACACCTGAGCTGGGACGACTACATTGAAGAGGGCCCGATCAGAGCGATCGAAGTCGCACGCGAGATCTGCGGCGTCAAGAAGCTGAACGTGCTGGGCTTTTGCATCGGCGGAACGATCATTTCGTCGGCGCTGGCAGTACTTGCGGCGCGCGGCGAGAGTCCGGCGGCCAGCCTGACCTTGCTGACGGCCATGCTCGACTTCTCCGACGTGGGCGTGATCGATGTGTATGTCGATGAAATGCAGGTGATGCAGCGTGAGCAGGCGATTGGCAAGGGCGGTCTGATGTCCGGTCGCGATTTTGCGTCGGCTTTTTCCAGCCTGCGGCCAAATGATCTCGTGTGGAACTACTACGAGAGCAATTACCTGAAAGGTGAAGAGCCGCCGGCGTTCGACCTGCTTTACTGGAATTCCGACAGCACCAATTTGCCGGGTCCGATGTTCTGCTACTACCTGCGCAACATGTATCTCGAAAACCGGCTTCGCGAGCCGGGTGCATTGTCCGTCAACGGCGACCCGATCGATCTGGGCAAGGTGCAGCTGCCAGCATTCATCTATGCGTCCCGTGAAGACCATATCGTGCCGTGGGCGAGCGCGTACGAGACCACGCGGCTGATCAACAAGGACAAGCGGACGAATAACCGTTTCGTGCTCGGTGCCTCCGGCCACATCGCCGGCGTGATCAATCCGCCGGCGAAGAAGAAGCGCAGCTACTGGACCAACGATAAGCTGCCGGAAAACGCCGATGCATGGCTGGCAGCCGCAGTCGAGCATCCGGGCAGCTGGTGGACCGAGTGGACCGCTTTCCTCGCTGACCATGCTGGCGGCATGGTCAAGGCACCAGCCCGCTATGGCAATGCGAAGCTCAAGCCGATCGAGCCGGCGCCGGGTCGCTACGTGAAGGTCAAGGCTGCCTGATACCGGCGGGGGCCCGACTAGGTGCCCAGGGGCCGTCTGTGCATCGCAATATCTTCGGGGTCCCCGCGCGGCGATCTCTGGACAAGCATCCGTTCTTCAGGACTATAATGCCCTCGGAGGCACGGACTCTTGTCCGGACTATCAATAAGATCGCACCGGTCTGTTGCGACGCAAAACAATGGAACCCCAGATGACCACCACAAAAAAGTCTTCCGAGCGGCTGATCAAGAAGTATCCGAACCGCCGTCTTTACGATACCCAGACCAGTTCGTACATCACCCTTGCCGACGTCAAGCAGCTGGTGCTTGGCAATGAAGAGTTCAAGGTGGTTGATGCGAAAACCGAAGAGGATCTGACACGCAGCATCCTGCTGCAGATCATTCTTGAGGAAGAGGCCAGCGGCCAGCCGATGTTCTCCAGCGCTGCGCTGGCGCAGATCATTCGCTACTACGGTCACGCGATGCAGGGAATGATGGGTTCCTACCTCGAAAAGAACATTCAGGTGTTCATCGATATTCAGAACAAGATGGCCGAAAACTCGAAGGGCCTAATCGACGAGAAGGCCTTCAGCCCCGAAATGTGGACCCAGTTCATGAGCGTGCAAGCGCCGATGATGCAGGGCATGATGAGCAACTACATCGAGCATAGCAAGAGCCGGTTCCTACAGATGCAGGAACAGATGCAGAGCCAGGCGAAGAATGTGTTCGGCGCGTTTCCGTTCCCGGGTGTGGGCGGCGCGCAGCAAGACCGATAGCAATTAGCTAAGGCGACTCCCGGTCCGGGGACTCGTCGCAAACAGGTAAAATGGCGGTCGCGTTCAGCGCGTCCGCCATTTGTTTTTTGAACATTCCCCCAGGTTTCATGTCCAGTACCTCGCCCATTCCCCCGAAAGTCGGTTTCGTTTCCCTTGGCTGCCCGAAGGCGCTAGTCGATTCCGAGCAGATCCTCACGCAACTGCGCGCGGAGGGCTACGAGACCGCAAAGTCGTATGACGGCGCTGATCTCGTGATCGTCAATACCTGCGGCTTCATTGATGCCGCCGTGCAGGAGTCGCTGGATGCGATCGGCGAGGCACTGAACGAGAACGGCAAGGTGATCGTCACCGGCTGCCTCGGCAGCAAGAAGGATGCCGCGGGCGAAGACATTGTGCAGAAAGTGCACCCGAAGGTGCTGGCCGTGACGGGCCCGCATGCGCTGGGCGAAGTCATGGATGCGGTGCACCTGCATCTGCCGAAGCCGCACGAGCCTTTCATTGATCTGGTGCCGGCACAGGGCGTGAAGCTGACGCCGAAGCATTATGCGTATCTGAAGATTTCCGAAGGCTGCAACCACCGCTGCAGCTTTTGCATCATCCCGTCGCTGCGCGGCGATCTGGTGTCACGCCCGGTGGCCGAGCTGATGCTCGAAGCCGAGAATCTGTTCAAGTCCGGCGTGAAGGAACTACTGGTCATTTCGCAGGACACCAGCGCGTATGGCGTCGATGTGAAATTCCGTACCGGCTTCTGGAACGGTCGTCCGATCCGCACGCACATGACCGATCTGGTGCGAGCACTCGGTGAGCTGGCGAAGCACCATGACGCTTGGGTACGGCTGCATTATGTGTATCCGTATCCGCATGTCGATGAAGTGATCCCGCTGATGAACGGTGGCCATGTGCTGCCTTATCTGGACGTGCCGCTGCAGCATGCGCATCCGGATGTGCTGAAGCGTATGAAGCGTCCGGCTAATGGAGAAAAAAATATCGAGCGTATCCGTGCGTGGCGCGAGGCTTGCCCGGACATCACGATACGTTCGACCTTCATTGCCGGTTTCCCCGGCGAGACCGAAGAAGAATTCGAGTACCTGCTGGACTTCCTGAAGGAAGCGCGCATTGATCGCCTCGGCTGCTTTGCTTATTCGCCCGTCGGTGGTGCAGCGGCGAATGCGATCGATCATCCCGTGCCCGACGAAGTGCGCGAAGAGCGCCGTGCGCGTGTGATGCTGCTGCAGGAGCAGATTTCGCGTGAGCGTCTGCAGGCCAAGGTCGGCAAGACGCTGCGCGTGCTGATCGATACGATCACGCCGTCCGGTGCCACTGGCCGCACCGCGGCCGATGCACCCGAGATCGACGGCGTCGTGAACTTCAAGCTGCCGTATCTGCCGGGGCTTGACCTGAAGGTAGGGCAGTTCATCGATGTGCGTATTACTGCCGCCGACGAACACGATCTGTGGGGCACGGTCGACTGAGGCCGTACGCAGCATGGCCGATTCGAAGAAATCCCTGCAGACCTTGCTGACCACGACGGACTATCATCCGCCGGAAGGTTTTGGCGCCTTCCCGACGCCGATTCATCATGCGTCGACGGTACTGTTCAAGGACGTTGCTGCGCTGCGTGCGCGCAACTGGCAGGACAAGTCAGGCTATACCTACGGGCTGCATGGCACGCCGACCACGTTCACGCTGGAAGCGCGACTGGCCGAGATCGAAGGTGGTACCGATTGTCTGCTCGCACCGAGTGGCCTTGCGGCGATCGCGATGATTGATCTCGCGCTGCTGAAGTCTGGCGATGATGTGCTGATCCCGGACAATGTCTACAACCCGAACCGCGATCTCGCGAACTGGTTACAGAAGGATTTCGGCATCAGCGCGCGCTATTACGATCCTTTGATCGGTGAGGGCATCGCCGAGCTGATGAAGGCGAACACAAAGCTGGTCTGGACCGAGGCGCCGGGTTCGGTGTCGATGGAAGTACCGGACATTCCGGCGATCTGCCGTGTAGCGAAATCGAAGGGTGTGCCGGTCGCACTCGACAATACCTGGGCTGCTGGCCTGGCATTCCGTGCGTTCGAGCATGGCGTCGATATCGTGATGCAGGCGCTGACCAAGTACCATTCGGGCGGCTCGGATGTGCTGATGGGCGCGGTGATCACGCGCGACAAGGCGCTGCTGCGCAAGCTGGAGATGGCCCACATGCGTCTTGGCATGGGCGTATCGCCGGACGATAGCTATCTGGTGTTGCGCGGGCTGCCGACAATGAAGCTGCGTTTCGATGCGCACGACGCGTCGGCAAGGAGGGTCGCGGCTTGGTTGAAGGCGCGGCCGGAAATATCGACAGTGCTGCATCCGGCGTTTCCCGATTGTCCGGGGCACGAAGTATGGAAGCGCGACTTCCGCGGTGCCGGAGGGTTGTTTTCGGTACTGTTTGAGCCGAAGTACACGGAGACGCAGACCGACCGTTTTATCGACAGCCTGAAGCTGTTCAGGATTGGCTATAGCTGGGGCGGTGCGAACAGCCTAGCGGTGCCTTATCGTATGACGCAGATGCGCAGCCGATGGGACGCCGCCGGTCAGCTGGTGCGCTTGAATATTGGCCTTGAAGACACCGACGATCTCATTGCAGACCTGACACAGGCGCTGCATACCCTGGCATAGCACGGTTCTTGCCGAGGTCGAGGAAGCCGCGCAGCAATCGGTACGCTTTCCACACCCACGCGCCCAGAAAGACCAGCGCAGCGAGCGGTATGCCGATGATGGTCATAAACAGCGTGCCACCGACGACCATCCAGACGACGTACCACCAGAACGAACGTATCTGCCAGCTGTGATGCGTGCGCAGGAAGCTGCCTTCGGTCTCGTCGCGTTTGAGGTAGTTTAGGATCAGCGGGATGAAGGACAACGCGCCAAGCGAGAACACCAATGATGCGCCATGCATCAGGTAGAGCCACCAGAGCCAGCTCTTTTGCGATTCGGTGGCTTCGTCGAAGTAGGTTTGGTTGTTCATGACCCCCGTCACTGTTTAGCGGAACAGATTCAACACCCCGTCCAGCCCTGAAAAATTCAGTGCAAGCTTCGCTTTCGCCTGCACAACCGGCTTCGCACGGAAGGCGACGGACAGACCGGCCACCGACATCATCTGCAGATCATTCGCGCCATCGCCAATGACAATCGCAGCACTGGTTGGCACGCCGAGCGCTGCGCTCTGGGTTTCGACCATCACTTTCTTTGCATCCGCATCAACGATGTCACCGATTACGCGTCCGGTCAGCTTGCCATCGACGACTTCCAGCAGGTTCGCGCGGGTCACGTCGAGCTCAAGTTCCTTCTGCAGCCTTTCGGTGAAATAAGTAAAGCCACCCGATACCAGCACGGTGCGCAGGCCGGCGACCTTCATCGCATGCAGCATCTCGTGCGCGCCGAGTGTCAGTTCCAGTCTTTCCTCGAAAACCTTGTCGAGTGCCGACGCATCGAGTCCTTCGAGCAGCGCAACACGGCGCTGCAGGCTCTCGCTGAATTCGATTTCACCGCGCATGGCGGCTTCGGTGACAGCGGCGACTTCGGACTTCAGGCCTTGCATATCGGCGATCTCGTCGATGCACTCGATCGTGATCAGTGTCGAGTCCATGTCCATGACGACCAGCTTGAAGTCCTCGAGCTTGAGTCCGACCGGCACAAAGGCAGCGTCCATTCCGGACGCCAGACCGGCACCGATCACCGTTTCGCGCAGCTCCGGCGTGTCGTCCACGCCGTCGCAACGGAACGCGTGCTTCGACAGCGCTGTGAAGCCAGACGCACCAGCCAGATCGGCCACGCGTCGGGCGGCGTTTTCGCTGACGTTCGGGCCTTGCAGTATCAGTTTCATGGTCTTGTCGTTCACAGAATCAGGCGGCCAGCGTCCTGATGGTCGATTTTACTTGGGCCACACGCGCGGCCAGGTCGGGCATGTTGGCGGTAATTCGTAATTTGTCCTGTCCGGACAGCTTGATATGCCGGTTCTTCTGCACCAGCTCAATGATCCGCATCGGATCGACCGGCGGCTTCGGTTCGAACTGCAAAAGCGCAGACTCCGCATGCGCATCGATTTTCACGATGCCAATACCGCGCGCAGCGATGCGCAGCCGATGCGTCTCCACCAGCGCCTTGACTGCATCAGGTAGGTCGCCGAAGCGGTCGATCAGTTCTTCCTGCAGGTCGTCGATCCGTTCCTGCGATTCGCAGTTCGCCAGTCGCTTGTAAATGGACAGCCGCTCGTGCACGTCACCGCAAAAATCCGATGGCAATAGCGCAGGCACGTGCAGATTGATTTCGGTGGTCGTTGCCAGCGGCGCGGCAAGGTCGGGTTCTTTACCGTTTTTCAGCGCCTTGACTGCCGCATTCAGCATGTCTGAATACAGCTGGAAGCCGATCTCGGTCATTTCGCCGGACTGGTTTTCGCCGAGCACCTCGCCGGCGCCGCGGATCTCCAGGTCATGCATCGCCAGATAGAAACCGCTACCGAGCTCTTCCATTTGCTGGATCGCCTCAAGCCGACGCTCGGCTTGTTTGGTCAGGCCCTGCACATCATGCACCAGCAGGTATGCATACGCCTGGTGATGCGAACGACCGACGCGGCCTCGCAACTGATGTAGTTGCGCCAGGCCGAAGCGGTCGGCGCGGTGCATGACGATGGTGTTTGCGCTTGGCACGTCGATGCCGGTCTCGATGATGGTGGTGCACAGCAGGATGTTGAAGCGCTGCTGCACGAAGTCGCGCATCACCTTTTCCAGTTCGCGCTCATGCATCTGGCCATGTGCAATCGCGATGCGCGCCTCAGGCAGTAGTTCTTCGAGCTTGGCTTTGCGATTTCCGATGGTTTCGACTTCGTTGTGCAGGAAGTAGACCTGGCCGCCGCGCTTCAATTCGCGCAGGCAGGCTTCGCGAATCACCGAGTCGGATTCGCTGCGCACGAAGGTTTTGATGGCCAGCCGCTTTTGCGGCGCGGTCGCAATCACCGAGAAATCGCGCAGGCCTTCGAGCGCCATACCGAGAGTGCGCGGAATCGGTGTGGCGGTCAGTGTCAGCACATCGACTTCGGCGCGCAGCGCCTTGAGCGCTTCCTTCTGGCGTACGCCGAAGCGGTGTTCCTCATCGATGATGACCAGTCCGAGCCGATCGAACTTGACATCAGACGACAGCAGCTTGTGCGTACCGATCACGATATCGATCGTGCCTTCGGCCATTCCTCTCAGCGCCTGTGCCACTTCCTTGCCGGTACGGAAGCGTGACAGCTCGGCGATGCGCACCGGCCAGTCGGCGAAGCGGTCGGCGAAGGTCTGCGCATGCTGCTCCGCCAGCAGCGTGGTGGGTGCCAGGATAGCCACTTGCTTGCCACCCATGACTGCGACGAACGCTGCACGCAATGCGACCTCGGTTTTGCCAAAGCCGACGTCACCGCAGATCAGCCGGTCCATCGGGCGGCCCGAGGTCATGTCCATGATCACCGCATTGATTGCTGCCTGCTGGTCCGGCGTTTCTTCGAAGCCGAAGCTGCCGGCGAAGGCTTCATAGTCATGCGCAGAGTATTCGAATGAATGGCCCTGACGCGCGGCGCGGCGCGCGTATAGGTTCAGCAGCTCGGCTGCGGTGTCGCGAATCTGTTCGGCCGCCTTGCGCTTGGCCCTTTCCCACTGACCGGAGCCCAGCGAGTGCAGCGGCGCATCTTCCGGCGACGCGCCGGAGTAGCGCGAGATCACATGCAGCTGCGATACCGGCACATACAGCTTGGACTCTTTCGCATATTCGAGATGCAGGAATTCGGTTTCGCCTTCGCCGAGGTCCATACCGACCAGTCCCAGATAGCGGCCGATGCCGTGGTTGATGTGCACCACCGGGTCGCCGATCTTGAGTTCGGACAGGTCGCGCACCATCGATTCGACCTGCGTCGCACCTTCCTGCCGCTTGCGGCCAGCGCGGCGGCCCGAACCGGCGTACAGCTCGGTTTCGGTGATGAACGCAAGATTGCCCAGCTCAGCTGACAGCAGCGTTCCCGCATGCAGCGGCGCGACGCACAGCTGCAGTTTATCGCTGCCCGTGACGAAGTCGTCGAGGCTTTCGCAGATTGCCAGCGGCAGATCGTACTCGTTGAAGTATTCGCGCAGCGTTTCGCGGCGTCCGCTGGAGTCGGCGCAAATCATCACGCGCCGGTCGGTCTGCAGCAGGAAGGAGCGCAGATTGGTCAGCGGGTCGTCGAGTCGGCGGTTGACCGCGATATCAGGCAGTGGTGCGGACAGCTCGGAGGCTGAATCCGCTGGCTGGATCACCCAGCGCCCATGCGGCTTGACCAGCGTGAAAAAATCTTCGTCGGTGAGGAAGATATCTTCGGGCGGCAGCAGCGGCCGTTCGCGGTCAGCCTTCAGGAAGTTGTAGCGTGAACGGGTGTCGTTCCAGAACCGACGGATCGACGCCTCGATGTCACCGACCAGCGCGAAGCTGCTACCTTCGGGCAGGTAGTCGAGCAGCGTTGCGGTCTGCTCGAAGAACAGCGGCAGGTAATACTCGATGCCAGCTGATGCAATACCGTTGCCGATGTCGCGATAGACGTTGGACTTTGACGGGTCGCCTTCGAACACTTCACGCCAGCGGCCGCGGAATGCCGACCGTGCGGCTTCGTCCATCGGGAATTCACGCCCCGGCAGCAGCCGTACTTCCTTCACCGGATACAGCGAGCGCTGTGTATCGACATCAAACGTACGTATTGTCTCGATGCTGTCGCCGAACAGGTCGATCCGGTAGGGCAGCACGGAACCCATCGGGAACAGATCGATCAGGCCGCCACGCACCGAGTATTCGCCCGGCGACATCACTTGCGCAACGTGCGTGTAGCCAGCCAGCGTCAGCTGTGTTTTCAGTTTGGCCTCGTTGAGCGTTTCTCCCTGCTTGAAGAAGAAGGTGTAGCCGGCCAGGAAGGACGGCGGACCCATACGCAGCAGCGCGGTGCTGGCCGGCACGATCAGCACATCGCATTCGCCGTTCTGCAATTCATGCAGCGTGGCCAGTCGCTCCGATACCAGATCCTGATGCGGCGAGAACGCATCGTAGGGCAGGGTTTCCCAGTCGGGCAACAGATGACAGCGCAGTGATGAATCGCTTTGTTTGCCGAACCAGTCGATCTCGACCAGCAGTCGCTGGGCGTCCGGTGCATCGGCCACCACAACGACGAGCGTGCGTTGTTCCGTCTTCAGTGCCTGCGCCGCACGCGCGAGTACGAGCGCTTCGGCAGCGCCATGCAACGCAGGAAGGGGAAACCGGTGACCGGGCTTGGGTGGCTTGAGGAAATGGGCGTCGGAGGACATGGCTGACCGCGAAGCTTCGCGGATGGCCCGCGCTGCGGGCGTGAAGCTACAATGACGTATTAGGAAAAAGTAAAATTATAGATGAGATGAGCTTCCCTGGCTTTGTTGCCCTGGTGCCCGCGGCCGGTGTCGGCGCACGGATGGGGACGTCAATTCCCAAGCAATATGCGCCGCTGGCCGGTAAAGCGATGCTGCAGCATGTGATCGATACGTTTGATGCGGCACGTCAGATTGACCATGTGTATGTGGTCGTCAGCGCCGCCGATGGCTATATCGACGATCTGAACTTGCCGCAGCGCTGCACCGTACTTCGCTGCGGCGGCGATACCCGACAGGTGTCGGTGACGAACGGGCTGCACGCGATTGCGCCCCAGACCGAGCCGGATGACTGGGTGCTGGTGCATGATGCCGCGCGCCCGGGCCTGACGGTGGAACTGATCGACAAGCTGATCGCCTTCGTCAAAGAGGATGCGGTTGGCGGGCTGCTCGCGGTACCCGTGGTGGATACCATCAAGCACAGCAATGGCCACGGTCGCTCGGAGCACACCGTGCCGCGCGATATGCTGTGGGCCGCTCAGACGCCCCAGATGTTCCGGCACCGGATGCTGCTGGACGCACTCGATCGCGCAACCGATATCACCGACGAGGCCAGTGCGATCGAGGCACTCGGTCTGCATCCGAAACTGGTCGAGGGCAGTGCGCGTAATTTCAAGGTGACCTTGCCGGAGGATCTCGCCATTGCCGAACTCCACTTGAAAGGACTGTCATGAAAGGACTGTCATGAGCAGGCTGCCGTTCCGTATTGGCCAGGGCTACGACTGCCATGCGCTAGTGCCGGGGCGGGCATTGATCATCGGCGGCGTGACGATACCGCACCGAGCCGGACTGCTGGGTCATTCAGATGCGGACGTGCTGCTGCATGCGATCACGGATGCGCTGTTTGGTGCTACCGGTCTTGGCGATATCGGTCGTCATTTTCCTGATACCGATCCGCAGTTCAAGGGCGCTGATTCCCGGCGCTTGCTGCGCGAATGCGCGCGGCGCGTCAGCGAGGCCGGCTATGCGGTCGGCAATATCGATGCGACACTGATTGCGCAGGCGCCAAAAATGGCGCCACACCTGCAGGCCATGATTGCCTGCATTGCGGCCGATCTCGGCATCGAGCCTTCGCAGATCAACCTGAAGGCCAAGACCAACGAGCGCCTGGGCTGGGAAGGGCGAGAGGAGGGGATCGCGGCGCATGCCGCTGTGCTGCTTGTCTCCAAGTGATAATAGTTCTCAACTAGTATCATTCAAAAGTCTATAGTTTTTTCCAATTGCCCGGATTGATTTAGCCAATTTGAAATTTTTGGCGCTTGCGACCACAATTCAATTCGGAAAACTTAGACGCGAGAGTCAGTTTTCATACGCAGTCGTGTGCCACCAGAAAATCACAACCAAGCGAGTGGCCGCGATTTCCTGATGTGTTTTCAAAAGGAGAAGCAAATGTCCAAGCAATTGAAGGGTTCGAAGACGGAGGCCAACCTGAAGGAAGCCTTCGCGGGTGAATCGCAGGCAAACCGTCGCTACCTGTATTTCGCGAACAAGGCTGACGTTGAAGGTCAGAACGACGTCGCAGCGCTGTTCCGCTCCACTGCTGAAGGCGAAACCGGCCACGCGCACGGCCACCTTGAGTACCTGGAGCAGTGCGGTGACCCGGCTACGGGTCTGCCGATCGGCAACTCGCGCCAGAACCTGATGGCGGCTGTCGCTGGCGAGACGCACGAGTACACCGACATGTACCCGGGCATGGCTAAGACCGCTCGTGATGAAGGTTTTGACGAAATCGCCGACTGGTTCGAGACGCTGGCGAAGGCAGAGCGTTCGCACGCGAACCGCTATCAGAAGGCGCTAGACGCGCTGGTCGACTAAGAGCCAGGCTCGTCAGGCCGCTGGCGGCGTTGGCTGTCCCTTGCCGTACTTTAGTACGGTCTGCGGGACCGCCGCCTTGCTACCGACCTGACGAGACAGGCTCCAAAAATGCTTCAACCCTCTCATCACCCCCGAGAGGGTTGTGCGAAGCGCAGTTACCTCTCCCCCGCTGCGCTTCCCACAACGACTCCCCCCACAAAAAATCAGGGACCTCATCATGGCTCGTGAAGGCAACCTCGAAGCACCGACCCGGCATCCGCTGGATTGGCTGAGTGAAGATTTCTATAACGAAGAGGCGCTGAACGAAGAGCTTGAGCGCGTCTTCGACATTTGCCACGGCTGCCGCCGCTGCGTATCGCTGTGCGCATCGTTTCCGACGCTCTTCGACTTGGTCGACGAGTCTGACACGATGGAAGTCGATGGCGTCGACAAGAAGGACTACATCAAGGTGGTCGATCAGTGTTACCTGTGCGACCTCTGCTACATGACGAAGTGTCCCTACACGCCGCCGCATGAATGGAATCTCGATTTCCCGCACCTGATGCTGCGCGCGAAGGCGGTGAAGTTCAAAAAGGGTGAGGTCTCGGCGCGTGACAAGTTCCTGTCGAATACCGACGGTCTCGGCAAGTTTGCCGGTATTCCTATCGTCACGCAGACGGTCAACGCGGTGAACCGCGCAAAGGCCACGCGCGCCTTGGTGGAAAACGTGCTGGGTGTGGACAAGAACGCCTGGCTGCCGGAGTTTGCGACCACCAAATTTCGCAGCGGCGCATCAAAGTCGAAAGACTGGCCGGCGAAGGATGGCGCGACCACGCCAGGCAAGGTCGCGATCTATTCGACCTGCTATGTGAACTACAACGAGCCGGGCATAGGGCATGACTTGCTTGCCATCCTCGATCACAACCAGATCCCGTATGTGATGGTCGAGAAAGAAGCCTGCTGCGGCATGCCGAAGCTGGAGCAGGGCGACCTGCAGGGCGTGGCCGAAAAGAAGGCAATCAACATTCCGCAGCTGGCGAAGCTGGCGAAAGAAGGCTACGCGATTCTCACGCCGATTCCGTCTTGCACACTGATGTACAAGCAGGAATTGCCACTAATGTTCCCCGATTGCGCCGACACGCAGCTTGTGAAGGAAGCGATGTGGGATCCGTTTGAATATTTTGTCGCGCGCAATCGCGATGGTCTGCTGAACACCCATTTCAAGCAGTCGCTGGGCAAGGTGTCGTACCACATCCCTTGTCATTCGCGAGTGCAGAACGTGGGCCGCAAAACGGCCGACTTGTTGCAGCTGATTCCGGAAACGAAGCTGAACGTGGTTGAGCGCTGCTCCGGCCACGCCGGCACGTATGGCGTGAAGAAGGAATATCACGCGATGGCAATGAAGATCGGCAAGCCAGTGTTCAAGTCCATGGCGAACGACGAGCCGAATTACATCTCGTCCGACTGCCAGCTGGCCGGCCATCACATTGAACAAGGGATGGAAGAAAACGGACTGAAGCATGCAGAGATGGCGCATCCGCTGTCGCTGCTGCGCAAGGCTTATGCGATCTGAAGAAGGAGTGTGAAGATGGTGATTTCCCGTGACAGCCTGATGAGCCTCGAGGTGTATTCAAAGAAGCGTCTTGAGTTTCGCAAAGAGGTGATCGAACATAAAAAGCACCGTACGGTCCACCTCGGTAACCACATGACCCTGCTGTTCGAGGATGAGATGACCTTGCGCTATCAGGTGCAGGAGATGCTGCGCATCGAAAAAATCTTCGAGGAGGACGGCATTCAGTCCGAACTCGATGCCTACAATCCGCTATGCCCGGATGGCAGTAACTTCAAGGCGACGATGCTGATTGAGTATTCGAACATTGCCGAGCGCAAGGCGGCACTGGCGAAGCTGATCGGTGTCGAGGACCGAGTATTCATTCAGGTTGAAGGGCAGCCACGCGTCTACGCGATCGCCGACGAGGATCTGGACCGAGAAAACGACGAGAAGACCTCGGCAGTGCACTTCGTGCGTTTCGAGCTTACGCCGGAAATGAAGAGCGCGTTGCAAGGCGGTGCGCAGATGATGGTCGGCTGCGACCATCCGAACTACCCTGTGCATGTCGAGGAACTGCCGCAGGAAACCTTGTCAGCTTTGCTGAAAGACCTGTCCTGAGCGCATGGCTTGAAGCGGTAGAACCGCTTCAAGCCGCCTCAAGCCGACTTTAGCCACATCCTGACGGCGAGTCCGCCACCGTCGCGGTTACTTATCTCAAGCCGGCCGCGATGGCGCTGCACGATGCGGTCGACGATGGCCAGTCCCAGCCCGGCACCGTTCGCTTCTGTGCGAGCCACATTCAGCCGGGTGAAGGGACGCAGCAGGTGGGGTATCTGGTCTTCCGGCAGGCCGGGGCCGCGGTCAGCCAATTCGACCATCACTTGGCCGTCAGCCTTCGACGCGCTGATGTCGAGTAGTGAAGCGTCACCGTCAAGCATCTTGCCGTACCGGCGCGCATTTTCAACGAGGTTGCTCAGTACGCGCTCGATCTCGGTCGGATTACCGAGGATGCGCAATCCGTCGGCGATGTGCGTGTTCACGCGAATGCCGGGTGATCGCTCTGCCTCGGTGGCCACCTTGCGCAGCAGCGCTGACAAATCGAATTCCGCATATGTCTCGGTGCCGGCAGGGCGCGCGTAGTCGAGGAATTGCGCAATGATGGCCTCCATTTGTGCGAGATCGGATTGCATCCCTTGCCGTGCTTCGTCGGACAGTCCGGCCATTTCGACTTCAAGCAGCATGCGCGCAATCGGCGTGCGCAGATCATGCGAAATACCTGCGAGGATCACCGCCCGGTCGGACTCCACTTGCTGCAGATCGTGCACCATCTGGTTGAAACTCTGGTTCGCTTCGCGTATCTCGGCAGGCCCGGTGTCCGGCAACGGCGCGGGCGCCTTGCCGCGCGCTACGGCCCGTGCTGCCAGCGACAGCCGGAATAGGGGCAGGTTGATCAGCCGGCTGATGAATGCTGCACCGACCAGCGACAGCAGCAGGGTCACGCCCGCCCAGCCGACCCACTGGATGCCGGAGGTGCGTTCGACGCGCTCGCGGTCGAGCATCAGCCAGTACGCATCGTCGTCGATCGAGAAGCTGACCCAGAAGCCCAGGATGCCATTGACTGCGCCGGCATACTGGGTGTCTTCACTCAGTCGTGCGCGTACATTTTCCTGGATCAGTCTTATCAGCTCGTTGTCCGGCAACGGCGTGATTTTGTCGTCGTCTTCTTTCGGATAGACGCGGATACCCTGCGTGGCCGCCAGATCGAACAGTAGTTCGCGTCGCAGCAGCGGCGCTGAGTGCATCAGCGCCGCACGCGTGATGGTCACGATAGAGACAACCTGGGCCGCGATCTGTTCACCCCGTGGCGTGCGCTCGACAATACGAAAGCTCGCCACCCACGCAGCCATGCTGGCGGCGATCAGGAAGGCGAGCAGGAAGAAAGTGCGCCAGAACAGGCCGCTACCCATCCATGCCCGCGCCCGTCGCAAGTCAGGTCTTGATGCCATCGGGGATGAAGACGTAGCCCAAGCCCCAGACAGTCTGGATGTAACGCGGCGTTGCCGGATCCGGCTCGACCAGCTTGCGCAGCCGCGAGATCTGCACATCGAGGCTGCGGTCGAATACTTCATATTCGCGGCCGCGGGCCAGTTCCATCAGCTTCTCGCGTGAAAGTGGTTGCCTTGCATGGCGAGCGAGTACCTTCAGCACCGAGAACTCGCCGCTGGTCAGTGGCACTGGTTGTCCGCCCCGGGTCAGCGAGCGCTTGGCCAGGTCGAAGCTGAACTCGCCAAACACATAGGTCTCGGGGTGGTCAGAGGGGGCGCCCGGCAAGTCATCCGGCACGGCACGGCGCAGCACCGCACTGATGCGCGCGAGCAGTTCGCGCGGGTTGAACGGCTTGGGCAGGTAGTCGTCCGCACCGGATTCGAGCCCGGCGATGCGGTCGCCGTCTTCGCCTTTTGCGGTCAGCATGACAATAGGCGTGTTGTCTCCGCCATTGCGCAAGCGCGTACAGATCGACATGCCATCCTCGCCGGGGAGCATCAGGTCGAGCACCAGCAGATCGAATCGCTCTCGTATCCATAAGCGATTCATTTCGATGGCGCTGGCAGCGGTATAAACGGCAAAACCGTTTTCTGAAAGGAAACGCTTCAGCAATTCGCGCAGCCGGGCATCGTCGTCGACGACAAGTATCCTTGCCTGGGCACCAGGTGTGCGTTTGGACTGAACGGGCGGGATGATGTTTGTCGAGTTCATGGCCGTATGGTAACTTCGAAACCGAGCGAGTCACGCAGGCACCCGTGGGCCATTACAAAGCTTTACAAACTTTGGCCGTCTGGTCTGCATCTATCGATGTCGAACAAAAGTACACTGACAAACATTGGCCGGCCATCTCTATGGCTGCGTCGCTTATCCCCATTTGTGATGAAACGCGTTTCTCCCAGCTTTCTCTTCGGCGCGCTGATTGCCGCGGCCGGCCTGACGTCGGCTGAGCCGCCGTCAGGCAAGCAGGAAGCTGGACGAGCGCGTCAGGACCAGCCCGCAGACGCTGAGCGTGCCCGGTCGGAGGAGGGGCGCGTACGAAACCCGGAGGAGGGGGATCGCAAGTACCATCCGCGACTGAGTCCGGAAGAGCGGCGTGCGTTAAGGCAGCACATCAACGAAGCCGGACAAGACTTGTATCCGACAAAGAAAAACAAGCAGCCGTGAACTTGTTGCGCAAGGAAGAGAAACTCGTATATACTCTCGTTTCTTCGCGCGGCCGTAGCTCAGCTGGATAGAGTACTTGGCTACGAACCAAGGGGTCGTGGGTTCGATTCCTGCCGGCCGCGCCACCAAACACGTAGTGAATCAACGGGTTAGCTTCCAAAGAGCTAGCCCGTTTTTCTTTGTCTCTCCCGAATTGCTGAAGCTGCGCAATCTGGGCACCCTCAGCGGAAGTTCCCCCTTTCTGAACCGTTCCGCCGCTGTTTTAAATATCAAATTAAAAATAGCTCCGGAATAAATTTTTACGCCATTATTGGCCGTGTCCGTGAAAACTGATAATTTTTCCTTGAGGAATTTTCCTCAGCCGCGCATAAGGAGACACCCATGAAAAAAATCCTGGCCTGTTTGCTGTTGCCGGTCGCTTCGACGGCGTTTGCCGAATCGGGGGAGACCGAGACCGTTGCGACCGGACAGCTGCATCGCACCGAAATCAAGGTGGGTGACGACAGTTATGGTTCTGTGAATTTCAAGCTGATTGTCGTGGTTAATCATTCCAGCATGAGTCTCTTCAAGGCGGGCGATGTACTCGTTGCCAGTTGTGTGGGCTCCAATCAGCGGGTTCAGGGAGAGTCCTTGGTCGAGGGCAATTGCGTCATGAAGGATGCCGATGGCGATACGTACACCTCGACCTATTCAAGAACCGGCACGATGGGCTCGCCGGGTCAGGGCACCCAACAAGTCCGCGGACTGACAGGCAAATTCGACGGAATGACCGGTAGCTGCACATACGATGCCAAATACGCGCAGAACGATGGTGTGTACGTAATTTCGTTCGCCAAATGCGAATACGAAAAATAACCGGGAGAGTTCGAATTAATGATCGGCAAGCTTGATGACGTCGCCTGTAATTCGGTTCATTGATCTCGCAGAATCACGGAATGCCAGTCAGTCAGTCAGTCAGTCAGTCAGACTGACTGGCATTTTTTTATCTTTGCCATCCGTTCCTGAGCATCAAACGGATAAAGCAGCAATGGTTTCCAATCAGCGAATTAAATGATAGGTTGCCACCGCTGCACAATCTCACACAAATCCAGGTAGGGAGGGGTAGCAAGAGACGACCTGCACCGGACAAGCTGCGGGACGCTTTTAACAAGACATAAACACAGAGCCGGGCAATGAACCGACCATTGGAGGAGAGATGACTTTGGCAACATCACAGGCGTCAGGTGCGAACTTCGATGTCATGAAGGCGATTGACGATGGCGGTTTTTCGTCGGTCCAGAAAACCATTTACATCCTGGCGGCGCTTGCGATCGTGCTCGACGGGTTCGACGGGCAAATGATCGGCTATGCGATTCCGGCCATCATGAATGAATGGGGAGTTACCCGCGCGGCATTTTCTGTGGCGGTTGCCAGCGGTCTGGTCGGCATGGCCATCGGCAGCTTGGCCGCCGGTGTGATTGCCGACAAGGTCGGCAGAAAGCCCGTGCTTATTTTCAGTATCTTTCTGTTCGGCGGTTCAACGGCCATGATTGCGTCGGCTGGTGACATCACGGCCATAGCAACCATTCGTTTTTTCGCAGGCCTCGGCATCGGTGCCGCATTGCCGACAGCAACCACGCTGACCGCGGAATTCATTCCCTTGCGATTTCGTACGATGGCCGTGACGACAGCGATTGTCTGCTATCCGCTCGGCGGCATGCTGGCCGGGCTCGTCGCCGGTCAAATTTTGCCATCGCAGGGATGGCGCACGTTCTTCGTCATCGGCGGCATGATGCCTATCCTGTACGCGTTCGTACTTATCTTCACGTTGCGTGAGTCTCCCAAATATCTGGCGCGCCAGTCATCGCGCTGGGAAGAATTGCGCCAGCTGATGGCACGCATGGCACATAACGTCGCGCAGGTACGTGAGTTCACTGACGGCGTGGCGGATGCTGCCCGCCAGGGCAGCCTCGGCGCGCTGTTTCAGCAAGGCCGTGCGCATGACACGTTGTGGCTGTGGCTCGCTTTCTTCATGACGCTGCTGTCGATTTACAGTGCCTTCAGCTGGCTGCCGACGATGCTGACCACCGAAGGCCTGTCGCCGGCGCTGGCCGGCATGGGCCTGACTGCCTATAACTTCGGCGGTGTGATCGGCGCGGTGTTGTGTGCGCTGGCGATGAATCGTTTTGGCTCGCGCTGGCCCATGACCATCTGGGCGGCGATGTCGGCGGTCACAGCGTTTGCGCTGAAATCGATCAGTGTGACTGCCGATCCGCAAACCTTCTTGCTGGGCCTCGGTGTGCATGGCTTGTTCATCACGGCACTGCAGTGTGCGCTGTATGCGCTGTGTGCGCATGTGTATCCGACCTCGATACGAGTCACTGGTACGGCGGCGGCCTTGTCATTCGGCCGCCTCGGTGCGATTCTCAGCTCCTTCGTTGGCGCAGCGATGATCACCGCCGGTGGTGCGAATGCCTACCTGAATCTGCTCGGCGGATCGATGGTGGTCACGGTGCTGGCGCTGGCGCTGGTGCGTGACCATATCAAGCCCAAAGCATGACCGCAGCGAAAGGAGAAGGCCGGGCGAGCTGTCCGGCCGATCCGCGCGGCTGTCCGGTCAGCCATGACGCTGCGGCATTCAATCCGTTTGGCGATGCCTATTCGCAAGATCCGCCCGGCTACCTGCAGTGGGCGCGTGCGAAGGAGCCGGTGTTTTTCAGTCCGGAGCTCGGCTACTGGGTCGTGACCCGCTACGACGACATCAAGGCCATCTTTCGCGACCACGGTAGTTTCAGCCCGTCGAACGCGCTCGAGAAAATCACGCCGCCGACCGATGCGGTACAAAAGGTACTCGCGTCGTATAAGTATGCGATGAACCGCACGCTGGTCAATGAGGATGAGCCGGCGCACATGGCGCGCCGGCGACTGCTGATTGATCCTTTCACACCGGCGGCAGTCAGGGAGCATGAGCCGCTGGCACGCAAGCTTGCGCGAGAGTATGTCGATCGCTTCATTGACGATGGCCATGCTGATCTGGTCGATCAGATGCTGTGGGAAGTCCCGCTGACGATTGCGCTGCATTTTCTCGGTGTCGATGAAGAGGATATGCCTCTGCTGCGCCAATACTCGATTGCGCATACGCTCAACACCTGGGGGCGACCGGACGAGCAGGAGCAATTGCGGGTTGCGCATGCGGTCGGCAATTTCTGGCAGCTGTCCGGTCGCATTCTCGACAAGATGCGACGGGATCCGTCGGGACCGGGCTGGATGAAATTCGGTCTGCGCTTGCAGTCCGAGCATCCGGACGTGATCACCGACTCTTACCTGCATTCGATGATGATGGCCGGGATCGTCGCTGCGCACGAGACCACCGCGAACGCGACCGCCAATGCGCTGCGGCTGTTGCTGCAGCATCCGACGGCCTGGCGCGAACTCGCTGAAGCTCCCGAGCTGATACCGAATGCAGTCGAAGAATGCCTGCGCTTCTCCGGTTCCATCATCGCGTGGCGTCGGGTTGCGCTGACGGAGGTAACGGTCGGCGGGATTACGCTACCGGCCGGCGCGAAGATTCTGATGGTCATGACCTCAGGTAACCACGACGAGCGACATTTCAATGAGGCCGATCTGCTCGATATCCACCGCGAGAATGCGACTGACCATCTGTCATTTGGCTATGGCGCGCATCAGTGCATGGGCAAGAATCTCGCGCGCATGGAGTTGCAAGTCTTCCTCGATGAATTATCGCGCCGCTTGCCACATATGCGACTGGCGCCGCAGAGCTTTACCTATTTGCCCAACATTTCTTTCCGCGGGCCGGAGCACCTGTGGGTTGAATGGGATCCGGACCAGAATCCGGAACGTCGTGATCCATCCGTTCTCGCTCGCAGCCAGCCGGCACGCATCGGCGAGTCGCTGCGCGCGTCGACTGCGATGACGCTGCGCGTCGATGGATTGCGTCGTGTCGCGCGCGACATTGTTGAACTGAGCTTGTCGCCCGCGGACGGACGTGCGCTGCCACGCTGGCAGCCGGGCGCGCATATCGATATCGAATGCGCTGGCGGACTGTCGCGCCAGTATTCGCTATGCGGCGACCCGGCCAGCACGAATGCTTTCAAGGTCGCTGTATTGAAAGATCCGCACAGCCGTGGCGGATCGGAATGGATACACGATCGCGTCGCCATCGGCGACATGATCAAAGTGCGCGGTCCGCGCAATCATTTCCGCTTTGACGAGTCCGATCCGAAGGCGATTTTCATCGCCGGCGGTATTGGTATTACGCCGATCATGGCGATGGCCAGCCGTGCAAAGTCGATCGACATCGACTATGACCTCCACTACAGCGGTCGTTCGCGCGATGCGATGGCCTTTGTCGACGAGCTGCAAGCGCAGCACGGCGGGCGCTTGCATTTGCATGTCAGCGATGAGGGCGGCCGTGCGGATCTGACGGCATTGCTGTCACGGGCACAAGCGGGTACGCGGGTGTACGCGTGTGGTCCTGCGCGCCTGCTGCAGGCGGTGGAGCAGGCCTGCGCGCATTGGCCCGACGATGCGCTGCGCATTGAGCATTTTCAGATCGTCACGCAGCAGGATCCTGCCGGCCAGCGTGCATTTGAAGTTGAACTGCGCGATTCGGGACTGGTGCTTCAGGTACCACCCGGCGAGACGCTGCTGAACGTGCTGCGCAATGCCAATGTCGACATCCAGAGTGATTGCGGCGAAGGCCTGTGCGGCTCCTGCGAAGTGACGGTGATTGCCGGCGAAGTAGATCATCGCGATGTCGTGCTGACCCGCACTGAACGCCAGCAAAACCGCCGGATGATGGCCTGCTGTTCGCGCGCGGCCGGCGAACGCATCGTACTGGCGCTGTGAACTGAAGCGCCGGCGGCCGGCGCAGTTCAGGCGGGCAGCCGGTACTCCAGCAGCTGTCGGATGTCGACGTATTTCAGCGCATTCACGTGAGTCGATTCGAGCACCACATAGGGCGCCATGCCAGCGTCGAATGCTTCCTTCCATCGCAACGCACACAGGCACCAGCGGTCGCCGGGCGCCAGCCCCGCAAACTGGAATTCCGGGCGCGGCGTACTGAGATCATTGCCGCGCTGCCGGGAGAATTCCAGGAATTCTGCCGTCATCTCGGCGCAGACGACATGCGAGCCGCGGTCTGTCTCGTCAGTATTGCAGCAGCCGTCACGAAAATACCCGGTCATCGGGTCGGTGGAGCAGGGCTTCAGCGGCGTGCCGAGGACATTGATGGCCATCAGGGTCTGTTGTTGTATTCGGGATGGATGGATTGTAGCGAATGTGCGCGGGCTCCGTCACCGTCAAAAGGCTGCCTATATTTGCCCGCTACGATGAGCCACGGCACGGAATTCTTTACGTGCTGCTACAACGGAGCGGGGTGATGCGAATTCGATCTGATTACCCCCTGGTGTCCTGCATTGCAAGCCTCGTCTGCATGACCACCGTCCTATGCGCAGCCGATACGTGAGCAGCCGGCTTTCAGCTGCAGAACCAGACCGGCGCCGACAATGGCAATGCCTTCGCCGGTGCGGCGGCAGTAGCCGAGGAGACGGTACGGTCTTCTTCAATCCGGCCGGCATGACGCTGTTGCCGGACAAGCACAGCCTGTCGATCGCCGGTACGGTACTGAACCGCGCAGTGGAATTTTCCAACGGCAGCACCTCCGGCCTGCTGTCACCACCGTCTGTATCGAACGGCCGGGACGCTGGCGGAACATCGCTGATTCCGGCGCTTTACTGGGTCACTGCGCCCAACCCGGCACTGCGCATCGGCCTCGGCATTTCTCCGACCTTTGGCAACCATACCGACGACGGTTTCGATTTCATCGGACGCTATTCGGCCCACTACGCCAAGCTGCGTCAGGTCAACGTGAATCCCGCTGTTGCGTTCCGGGTCAGTGACAGATGGTCGATCGGATTCGGCCTCAACTATGCGCAGAACGATGCCGAGTTCCGTCAGGGCTCGCCGCTACCCGTGGCGACCGCTGGCAATGATGTGACGGTGAGTTGCAACGACAATGCGTATGGCTACAACGCCGGGTTGTTGTTCAGGATACAGCGGCAGACTCGGCTGGCACTGACCTATCGCTCGCGGATGAAATTCCGGCTCGATGGCAGGCTCGACAGCAACCTGACACCGACGATTGACGCGCGTGTACACGCGCGCCTGACCACACCGTCGTAGGCCTCCTTCGCTGTCGCGCATCAGATGAATGACCGGCTTGAACTTCTCGGCGACCTCACCTGGACAGGCTGGAGCAGCATCAATACGCTGGATGTCGTCGACAACAGCAGCGGTACACTGTTGAATTCGCTGAGCTATCGCTTTCGCGACAGCTGGCGTATCGGCCTGGGTGCAAATTACCGGGTCAGCGATGCCTGGAAGCTGCGCTTCGGCACTGCGTGGGACCAGACGCCGGTCAGGTCGGCGGCAGACCGCACGATGACGCTGCCAGACGCCAGCCGCGTCTGGCTCGCGTTTAGCGCCCGCTATGCGATCGACAAGGAAAATTCGCTCGACATTGGCTACGCCCACGTCTTCTTTGCAAACGCGCTAATTGACCGTGCAGTGAAGGATTCGTGAGGTATCACGGTGCAGCAGGTCGGCGGCAAGGTAGATACTGGTGCCGACCTGCTGTCCCTGCAGTGGAATCACAGCTTTCGCTGAACCCACGACTACCCGGTACGTGAGTCGCGATCAGGCCTTGTAGCGGAAGCCGTGATGCTTCAGCGGCAGCGAGCGGATACGCTTGCCGGTGGCCGAGAACAGCGCGTTGACCATCGCCGGAATCACGCCACCGATCGGTGGCTCACCGACGCCGCCCCAGAAATCACCGGTCGGCACCAGCACCGAAATGATTTCCGGCTTCACGTTAATGCGCGCCAGCGGATAGTCATGGAAATTGGACTGTTTGACCGCACCGTTCTCGATCGTGATTTCCTCGGCCATGATCGCCGACAGTCCCCACAGCACCCCGCCCTCGATCTGGGCCTCCACCGCATTCGGATGCACTACATGGCCGCAGTCGATCGCCACGGCGACACGTTTTACATCGATCTCCTTGCCGTTGATGACCGATAGCTCGACAGCTGCAGCGGTATAGCTACCATAAGAATCGACCACTGCAATCCCGCGATGCACGCCTTCTGGTGCCGGTGTATCCCAGCCGATGGCCTTCGCGGCGGCATCGAGTACGGCGAGGTCCTTTTTCCCCTGCAGTAGCGGACGGCGGAACTGAACCGGATCCTTGCCGGCGGCATGCGCGAGCTCGTCGATAAAGCATTCACGGTAGAACGGATTGTTGGTATGCGCCACCGCGCGCCAGAAGCCCGGCGGCACATGCAGATCACGCAGCATGTATTCGTTGGTGAAGTTTGATACCGCATACGGGTTGTCACGGAACACACGGGTATTGATCTGGTCGATACCGTCTTTTACGAAATTCGGAAAGACGGTAATGGCGATTGACTGGTCGGATTGCCGCACATGCCAGCCGACCCAGTTACCGTCTTTATCGAGCGCACCGCGCAGTTTGACCAGCGACACCGGACGATAACGACCCTGCCGCATGTCTTCCTCGCGCGACCACTGCAGCCGCACAGGTATACCCGACATCGCCATCGCGATCTTCACTGCCTGCCGCGTGTAGTCCTGATGCGGACCGCGCCGGCCGAAGCCGCCACCGGCATGCATCTTGTGAACATAAACTTTTTCGAGGGGCAGCCCAGAGACTTCAGCGGCTGCAGCAATCGATGACTCGCCGTTTTGCGTGCCGACCCAGACCTCCAGTTTGTCCGGAGTGAACAGCGCAGTCGCGGTCTGAGGTTCCATCGTCGCGTGGTTCATGAAGCCGGTCGTGTATTCCGCTTCGATCAGCTGGTGTGCGGACGCGAATGTCTTCTCGACATCGCCATCCTTGCGTGCCACCGGTACCGACTTCGCCTCCAGGCCTTCGCGCAGATAGGCCATGATGGATGCACTATTGACCTTGTCCTTGCCGGCATTTTCCCAGTCGACCTTGACCTTCTTCAGCGCCTGATTCGCGTGCCACCAGTTATCTGCCACGACGGCGACCCAGTCATCGCTGATAACGATCTGCTTCACGCCGGGCATGGCGCGTGCTGCACTGTCGTCAACGGATTTCACGAAGCCGCCGAACACCGGGCTCTGAAGGATGGAAGCCGATAGCATGCCGGGCAGCCGCACGTCGGAGGCATACACCTGCGAGCCATTCACTTTGGCCGGAATATCAAAGCGTGCCGGCGACGTGCCGGCGATTTTCCACTGCTTCGGATCTTTCAGCGGCGGGTTCTCCGGCACCGGCCTCGTTGACGCGGCTGCCGCCAGTTCGCCAAAGCGCGCGTGCTTGCCGGAGGCATGGATGACCACGCTATTCTCGGCGCGGCACTCCGAGGCCGGCACATTCCATTGCTGCGCTGCCGCGGCGACCAGCATCTCACGTGCGGCCGCACCGCCCTTGCGCACATACTCGTGCGAGTCACGAATACCGCGGCTGCCACCGGTCGACATGTCTTTCCAGATCTTTTTGCGGCGCATGTGCTCGTTCACATCCGCATATTCGGGCCGCACCTTGCTCCAGTCGCAGCCGAGCTCCTCCGCCACCAGCTGTGCAAGGCCTGTGAACGTGCCCTGACCAAGCTCTGAGCGCGCGATGCGGATGATCACGGTATCGTCAGGCTGGATGACTACCCAGTGCGTGACTTCGGGGCCGGCCTGACCGGCGGCCATCGCGGACGAGCCGCGTATGCCGAGGATGAAGGCGCCACCCAATGCGGCAGACTGCTTGAGGAAAGTGCGGCGAGACGAACGGGAAGATGCTGTGCTCATGCGTTTGCTCCCTACGATGTATTGTTATGCCTGGATTTTACCTGCATCGTCCCGTGCTGTTTCAACCGCCTGGAAGTCAGGGCAGCTGGTCGATCAGGAAGCGCGCCGCGCCGTCGGAAATCACCAGCACGAGCTTCAGCCGTGCGCGTGTCATGCCGACGAACAGCTTGCGGAAGCTCTTGTCGTCCAGCGTTTCGAAATCGATCTCGGTGAAAATCAACGCCGGCGCTGACTGGCCCTTGAAGCGGTAGACCGATTCAGCCAGCAGCTCTCCATCGCGGAATACCGGGTTGCCGAACAGGTCGTAACGGCCGTCGAAGGACTTTAGCGTGTGATGGCCGAGCGCATCCAGATGGAGCAGCGCCGAATGCTCACGACCGCGAAAACTTACCAGCGCAATGTCCTTGCGCGTGAAGCCGGCACCCAGGCAGCGCGTGATGGCCTGCCGCGTCTGCGCAAGCATCTGCATGGTATCGCCGGCGGGCCAGGTGAGTACGTCGATATCGGCGCCGGCAAAGGGACTCGATGCGTCGATCGCCAGTTCGTCCGGTGCCAGCGCAGTCAGCAGCTGCACCACCTGCCGCGGGCTGCGGAAGTTGCTGTCGGCACGTAGCGTGACCCATCCGGGCAGCGGCACCGGCTCACGCGCATACAGATTCTGCAGCGGATCTTCGAGCCAGAGCGCGCGGCCGTCACTGTTCAGCAGGCGCAGCAGCGCATCGCGCCAGTCCGCTGAAAAGTCCTGACCTTCGTCGACGATCAGTACATCGAAGCGCCAATCCGGCGGTAGTGCGGCGGTGGCCAGATGCGCTTCCAGATTTAGCCAAGCCTGCGGATCGGCATAATCGGGAGTGACGCCGGTAGCGCGCGCGAAAAGATCACACAGCTGATGATAGTTGGCCACGCGGCCACCGTCGGGTACGAGACGCTGCACGTGATCTGCCAGCGGTCGGTTGTAGCAGACGTACAGCGGCCTCAACCCGGCGGCAATCGCCGCCTGATACTCGGCCAGTGCCAGCTGCGTCTTACCGCTGCCGGCCGTGCCGGTCACGCGCAGCCGGAACGGTGTGAATTCCAGCTTGCGTGCCCAGCTTGCCAGTCCGCCGGAGATCCGCGTGACCAGCGCGCTGGCCTGGCCGATCATGGCGCTCGGGTCGGGCACCAGTTGCAGGACATTGCCCAAGAAGCGCAATACGCGTTCGCGCTGCGGATTCTCGTCAGTCAGCGGCAGTATGTCGCGAATGATGGTTGCAAGCTGCTCGCGACGGGAAGCGTCGACGATACGGTCGGCTGCGATGCCGGCAGTCTCAACCTTGCGCACCTGATAGTCCGGGCAGTACAGCAGATAATCAATCGCCAGCGGCTCGCCGCTGCTGCCAAAGCGCTGCTTCAGCGCCGCGACGGCACGCAGGATCTGATTGCGTACCAGCTTGGGTTTGTCCAGTCCCGCATAGCGCTTCGCCAGTCCCTCATCGGTCTCGGTCAGGAAACCCGATTTCTGCTCGATCAGCAGCAGCCGGCCGTCCGGTGCGACGACGATGAAATCGATCTCGCCATACGCGGACCAGCCTTTTTCGATGTTAGTCCAGTGCACGCCATGAAAGACGGTATAGGCATCGGGCAAGGCCTGCTCAAGCAGTGCCAGCGTTTCGATTTCACGCTGCGCTGCGCCGGTCACGCCGAGCTCGCGCCAGCCTGGGGGGTGGATATGCGCCATGGTGGGTCTGCAAACGGTGGTGCGCTATTGTAGGTCGCCGCTTGCTGTGATGGAGTATCTACGACGAGGGCGCTGGTAAACTCGCGGCATTCAGCTGCGGAGAAAATTCATGGACATCCTGGCCCTCATCATCGGACTCGTCGGCGGCCTCGCGGTGGGCGCATTGCTGGTCACTGCGCTCACGCGTGGCCGGCAGGCCGAGGTGGCGACGGCAAACGAGAGATTGCGGATGACCGAGGGGCAGCTGGTGCAGGCCGCGCAGCAGAACGAACAGCTACGCGTCGAATTGTCAGCCGCGAAAGAGTCGCTGGCGAGTGCCAACACCCGGCTGGAGGAAGTGCGGCGCAGTGCTGATGAACAGTTGCGTTCCTTGCAGCAGATGAGCGAGACGGCACGCCGCACGCTGACCGAAGAATTTCAGAATCTTGCCAACCAGATCCTTGAGGACAAGTCGCGCCGGTTCAGCGAGCAGAATGTAGAAAACATCGGCAATCTGCTAAATCCGTTCCGTGAACGACTCAACGAGTTCAAGACCCGCGTCGAGGAGATGCATCATCAGGACGCGCAGCAGCAGGCCGCGCTGCGCACCGAGCTAAAGCAACTGCAGGAGCTGAACCAGCGCATGACTGCCGAGGCGCACGATCTCGCGACAGCATTGAAGGGGCAGGCAAAGAAGCAGGGTAACTGGGGCGAGCTGGTGCTGGAAAATGTACTGGCCCGCTCCGGCCTGCAGGAAGGGCGTGACTATCGCCGCGAAGTCAGCTTTGCGGCCGAACAGGGCCGGCAGCGGCCCGATGTGATCGTTTACCTGCCGGATGACAAGCACCTGATCGTCGATGCGAAGGTGTCGCTGAATGCGTACACGCGTTATGTGAATAGCGACGACGAGATCGAGCGCAAGCAGGCATTGAAGGAGCATGTGAAGGCGGTTGCAGACCGCATTACAGAACTGGCCGATCGCCGCTATTTCGCGCTGGACGATCTGAACTCGCCTGAGATGGTGTTCATGTTCGTGCCGATCGAGTCTGCGTTTGTCGAGGCATTGCGCGCCGATGAGAGCCTGTTCCAGCGCGCGCTCGAACAGAACGTGCTGGTCGCCACGCCGACGACGCTCCTGACCAGCCTGAATATCGTGCGCCAGCTGTGGCGGCTGGAAAAACAGAATGCGCATAGTGCCGCACTGGCCGACAGTGCCGGCAAGCTCTACCACAAGCTGACGGTCTTCATCGGCACGATGGAAGAGCTGGGCCGCAAACTCGATGGCGCGCGCGCCAGTTATGCGAAGGCCTTCGGCCAGCTGTATCAGGGCCGCGCCAATCTGATCAAGCAGGCGAAAGAGTTCGAGCAGCTGGGTGTGGCGGTCAAAGGTGCATTGCCGCAATATCTGGTCGACAAGGCGGCGCTGGAGCTGGACTTGCTGCCTTCATCGACGGATGAGTTGCCGTCGGATGATGATACGGCGGCGGAGGATCGTGCGGCGTGATCTGCGATGGGCGATACCTTTCGCCAGCTACAGCGACGTGCATCGCTGCTGATACAGCAGTCAAAAAAATGCCCGCAATCGATGCGGGCATTGGATGAAGCTCGAGCTGTATCGATCGTTATCAGAATGCGTAGTTCGCCCTGACACCGATGATGTAGTTGCGGCGAGGAGCCGGTTCGTAGAAGCGCAAATTGCCGTCGTTCACGCGTACTGCACCAATGTATTCCTTGTCCAAGATATTCTCGATGCGGGCGTACTCAGTCACAGTCCATTTACCCGTTTTTTGCGTCAGGCTGGCACGCAGGTTGAAGATCGTGTAGCCGTTGGCAGTCGCGTCATTGGAGTCGTTTGTGTAGATTTTGCTGTTGTGGCGACCTTCAATAGCGGTCACCAGGCCGAGTGCCGGATCACGCCATGCCAGTTCGCCGTAAAGCTGGTGCTTGTACGTGCCCGGGATCTGATTGCCGTCTTTATCGCCACCATCAAATTTCGCATCCAGCATGGAGTAGGCAAAATAGGCACTCAGGTTGCGGGTGAAGTAGCGCTCGACCGACAGCTCGACGCCGTGACGCCGGGTTTTTGCCGCATTGGCATAGGTCGTGTATGCACCACTATTCGCTGAGACAACAATCTCGTTGTCAGTCGAAATGTCGAAGATGGCAAGGTTCACACGCGTCGCATCGTTCGGTAGCCACTTTGAGCCGATTTCATAGCTGGTATTTGTGCTTGGTTTCAGGTCCAGGTTCGGGCCGTTGCCCAGAAGGTCTTTAAACGAGACCTCGATCATCGTCGGGGTTTCAAAACCGCGGCCGGCGTTGGCATAAAAATTCAGCACTGGCGTTGCTTTGAACACGACGCCGGCAGCCGGCGTCACCTTCGAATAATTGACCGCACCCGTGCCATTGCCGTTCAGGTTCGGCAGGTTGTCATTGACCTTCTGTCGCAGATCCACCTGGCGCACGCCAGCGTGAACATCCCAGCGGTTGGTCACTGCCCACAGGCCTTGCGCGTACAGATCGAAGTTGTACGCCTTTTGCAGTTCATCGCGCGAGCGGATGCTGGAGGCTGTCAGAGTACCATTCGTTGTGCTCGTATCGCTGCGATCGTCTTGCATGTAACCGCCGCTGGCACCAAAGCTCAACGTGTACGGGCGTGAAAGCAGATTGCCGCGGTTGGTCCAGCGGGCCTCGGCACCGTAGAATTTGCGGTCGATGCTGCTGAGACGGCCGTTCTGGCCGCCCGTCGCGATGTAGCTATCAGTGAAGCGGCTGCCGCCGTAGGCAATCAGGTTGATCGTGTTATTCGTGTTGATGCTCTTCTCGAAATTGAAGCCGATCTGCTGATTACCCCGGAACACGCGTGCATTGCCGTTTTCCGGACGGTTGTTGAACGCCGCCTGGCGACGGTCAGTCGCGACTTGTGCAGCGGTTAAGCCCCCCGGATCCTGGGCAAACTGGTCAAACCAGTTGATCAGCGTGGTTAGCTTGCTGTCCTCAGACAGCTTGGTAGCCAGCTTTGCGGTCCACTGCTCTTTGCGGCTCTTGCTGTGATCGCGGTAGCCGTCAGTGCTGAAATCTGAGTAATTAAGCAGGTACTCAACGCCTTTGTGCGTACCGGTGGCCTTCACTTCAGCGCGCCGGGTATCAAAGTTTCCGGCGTAAAAATCGGCAGCAACCATCGGCTTGGACGGTGCCGTCTCGGTAAACAGCTGAAGCACGCCGCCAGACGAATTACCGTACAACGCAGAGAACGGACCACGCATGACTTCGATGCCACTCACAATGCCGAGATCGATGTTGCCGGGGTTGCCCAGACCGTCCGGATTCGAGATCGGTATACCATCGACATACACGCGCACGCCGCGGGTGCCGAAAGCCGAGCGTGAGCCGAATCCGCGCGATGAAATCTGCGGGTCGCTCGACATCTGGCCGCGGTTAGGTGCGGTCACGCCCGGCACACGCACCAGGCTCTCCGACAGGTTCATCCGAACCTGGGCGTCCTGGATCGCATCCTGCATCACTTTGTCGATGGCCATCGGCAGGTCGAAACTGTCTTGCTGTGTACGGGTTGCCGTCACGACGATCGGCGAGAGGGTTTTGGCTTCTTGTGCCACGGCCGCTGCCGTTACGAAGCATCCTGCAACCAGTACACCGAGGGTGGTTTTGTTGGTTTTCATTATTTGGGTTTCCGTGGGATTCTCAAAAGCGGATGCAGCATAGCGGAACCGCAATAAAATTCCCATACTGAAATTCGTCATTTTTTGTCAACTTGGAATTTTTTTCTCCTTATGAAGAAAAAACCATCCTAGAAATTGCATTAATTATAATTTCTAGGACAAAAAAAGACGGCTGCAAGAGCCGTCTTTTCCGATGTGGCCGGCTCGGAGGCCGGCACGCCATTCCGCAGATTAGCGGTTAGCGATGTACATCGTGATTTCGAAGCCGAAACGCAGGTCGGTTGCTGCCGGGGTGGTCCATGCCATGATGATCTCCTAGATACCTAAAAGGTTGATTGTTTGAATTACCGGCCAGGAGGCCTAGCCGGCGTAATGAATCATCCCCCAATGAGTTTTCACATGCATCCGCGAAACGCGTAATTCTGTCTAATGAATTTCATGAACCAACCGACCGCCACATCGGGCTGCGACACGTAATCACCGGGCCAGCTGATATCATCGCGCAAAACGGCGATGCGGTGTACCACGAACGTCGTCACCCCTCCAAGCCAACGATGACCACTCCCGATCCCACCGACGCATCCCGAGCCGTCCGACCCTCACTGGTAGCTCACACGGGAATGAGCCTGCGGCTGAAGATCAACCTGCTGTTCTCCATCCTCACCTTGCTGATTTTCTCGGTGCTGATCGCCGTTGAACTGACGGCGACGCGTGCCAGCGTGCGCGAGGAGATGGAAGCGTCGGGCAGGATCGCAGCGCAGCTGCTGGCACGGATCGGCCGCGACTACGACGCCGAAGACCTGAGCGAGCTGGTGGGCTTCCTGCGCGCGACCGGCCGCGTGCGCGCCAATGATATCCGCTTGTATGACAGCATTGGTGCGCTCCGCTATGAATCGCCGCCGTCGCTATACAAGGCTGGCCGTGATGCGCCGGGCTGGTATGCGGCATTGATTCGTCCGAACAAGATCGAGCAGCTGATCCGCTTGCGCCATGGTGAACTGGTGGTCACGACCAACCCGACACGCGCCATTCTGGACGGCTGGGATAACCTGCGCGACATCGCACTCGCGCAGCTGACCTTGCTGGTCCTGGCGGATTTGCTGATCTTCTGGCTGGTCGGGCGCTGGATCGCCCCGCTCGAACGGATCGAGCGCGGCCTTAGTGAGATCGAGCAGGGCGACCATCATGTGCGCCTGCCACCTTTGCCGGGGAAAGAGGCCGGCGAGATGGGGCGCGCATTCAACCGGATGGCGCAGGCGGTCGAGGACAGCATCCAGGTGCGCCAGGCCAGTGCCGAGGCGCAGGCCCGGCTGGATGCACAGCGTGATTTCACGATGCTGCTGCATGCACGCATCGAGGAGGAGCGCGCGGCGCTCGCGCGTGAGTTGCACGACGAACTGGGTCAATCGCTGACCGCGATCCGCAGTATCGCGAAGTCAATGATGCAGCATCCTGATGTGGCCGGCGGCGCGCTCGAGCGGCACGCACAAATGCTGTTTGACACTGCCGGCATGACCTCCGATGCAATGCGCCGGATGATTCCGCGGCTGCGGCCGATTCAGCTTGAGGGCATGGGGCTCGTCGATGCGGTGCGTGACCTGCTGACCGAGACCCAGCAGAACCACCCGGAGGTAAAGTTCGAGCTGTCGGTCGGCAGCGAGTTGCCGATGCTGGACGATGCACTGGAATTATCAGCCTATCGTATCGTGCAGGAGGCTGTTACCAATGTCGTGCGCCATGCAGAAGCCAAGCGCGCGCAGATCAGCATCGGTATCGAAGACGGCCAGCTCGTACTGACGATCGCCGATAATGGCAAGGGCGCAGAGTCCCTGCAGAGGGAAGGTCACTATGGCGTGCGCGGTATGCAGGAGCGCGCATCTGCGCACGGCGGCGACATGAGCTTCGGTGCGGCCGGTGGTGGCGGCCTGGAAGTCAGGGTCTGGCTGCCGCTGAAAAATAGCAAGTGCCCCTGAAAAACCTTGATGGCAAGGCACGCCGCCGCAGACAGGTCGACCTGTACGGCAAGGCAGCGCAACGATGCCAGCAGCGTTTTCTCAGAGGCACTCACAAGGAACAGGATGAAAAAAACGATTAACGTGATGCTGGTCGACGACCATGCGGTGGTGCGCTTCGGTTTCCGCATGCTGCTGGAGGCGACCGAGGATATCAAGGTCGTTGCCGAGGCGGATTCGGCAGAGACTGCTTACCAGCAGATACCGGCCGCCAAGCCCGATGTGATCGTGATGGATATTTCGCTTGGTGGCACGATGGGTGTCGAAGCCACGCGCCGCATTGTCGCGCGTGACAAGATGGCCAAGGTGCTCGGACTATCGTCGCACGAGGACCCGAGCTATGTGCGCTACATGCTCAAGGCCGGCGCACTGGGTTACCTGTCCAAACGCAGCGCGCCCGACGAGCTGATCCATGCGATCCGGCAGGTGGCCGAGGGTCGGATGTATATCGACACCCAGCTGTCGCAGCGGATGGCGCTGGAGGAATTCAACGGCGAGAAAAGCCCGATCGAAGTACTGTCGGAGCGCGAGTTCGGCGTCTTCATCCAGCTCGCGAAGGGCTTGTCGGTGAACCAGATTGCTGACCTGCTAAGCATTTCGCCGCGCACCGTCGGCACGCACTTGTACAACGTGAAGCAAAAGCTCGGTGTCGCGAACCAGGCGGAACTGACGCTGATCGCTGTGCGGCATGGGCTGATCGAGACCTGAGCCGCTTCTAACAAGCAGCGGGCATTGAGCGAGATCAATACCCGTCTGTGTACCTTTGTAAACGTTCTGATCTGCATCACGGTGATACGTACACTGACGTTCCGGAATACAAGCTTGTTTTTCAGGAGCGATCATGAAAAAAATCACGGTTCTCGCCGGTCTGTTACTTGTCGCCGCAGTGTCTTCTGCGCAGGCCGGTCCCGATATCCAATGGGGCGTCACGATTTCATCCGGCACGCCGCCGCCACCGGTTCGCTATGATCCGCCGCCGCCGCGTCCGGCCTATGTCTGGGCTGAAGGGTATTGGAACTGGAACGGTACAGCGTATGTCTGGATACCCGGACGCTGGTTGCGTGCCCGCTCCGGCTACGAGTACTTACAGCCGCGCTGGCAGGAGGGACCTTCCGGATGGGAGTTGCATCGCGGCGGCTGGCACCGCGGCAAGTCACCGGGACATGCGCCGCATTGCCCGCCGGGACAGCGCAAGAAGGGCAATTGCTGAAGCCGAAGCCGGCGGGCTGAAGTCAGTAACTGAAGTCAGTAACTTGGACTCAGCACGCTGAACCTACCGGCGCAGCATGCAGGCTGCCGTTGTGATGCAGTGCCTGCAGCGTCATCGGGCGGCCGAGGAAATAGCCTTGCGCTTTCGCGACGCCCAGTTCGATCAGGGTAGCCACCTCGCTGGCCGTTTCCACACCCTCGGCGACCAGAATGCTGCCGGTATCGGCGGAAAAATGAATCAGCGCGGCAGCCAGCGCGCGCCGTGCCGGATCGATATCGATATCGCGCGTCAGGCTCATGTCGAGCTTGATGCGATCCGGCTCCAGATTCAGGATGTGCCGGAAGCTGGCATAGCCGGCGCCGGCATCGTCCACCGCGATCTTCAGTCCGCGGTCACGGAAAGGCTTCAGCCTTGCAGCAATCTCTTCATAACGCTCGACGGCCGCATGCTCGGTGATCTCCAGCACCAGATGATCCAGGCTGTCCAGGCCGGACAGCAGCAAGTCAAATCCGGGGGAAAGGATGGTCTCGGGTGAGGCATTGATGCCCAGGTCGAGTCCATTGACCAGTTGCGGTATCAGCGTCAGCGCCTGCGAGATCGCCATCATCTCCAGCTCCACACCCAGTCCCACCGAATGCGCTTCGCTGAACCAGCGATCCGGCGGCCGGGCCGGCGTCGCGGCAAATCGCGACAGCGATTCGAAGCCGGTGACGGTGGCCTTCTCAAGATCGTAAATCGGCTGGTAGACAATGTTCAGTGCGTCGCTGTGCAGCATCTGGACGGTACGCTCGCGTATCTCATGCCGGCTGCGGTCCAGTAGGCGCTCGCGCTCGATCATCTTGCCGGTCAGGTCGGCAAACATGCGCATCAGGCTAAGGTCGCGCAGGTTCAGACTGCCATCGGCATTGCGGCTGAAGCAGCAGAACGTGCCGTAGACCGAGCCGTCTGACAACCTGATCGGCACGCTCATGTGCGCACCTACAGGAATGGCAAATGTCGCCGGCAGCTCTGCGGCGCAGGCGTTCATCTGCGCGTCATTCATCAGTTCGGGCATGCGCCCGTCGACGACGCGAGCGCAGTACGACTCTTCCAGCGGGTCGCCGCTGCCGACCCGCACCGGGTTCTTGGCCCACGAAGAATCAACATAGCGAAACACGCGCCGGCCCAGGGTGAACTCCGACACGAAGGCGACTTCCATCTTCAGATGCTCGCGCACTGCATGCAGTATGTCCGGCACGGAATTGCCGTGCACGGCCTCGACCGACACCGAGCGGTTCTCTATGACCCGACGCAATTCATTGTCGGATGGCGCTGGCAGGCTGTCGTTTTCCATCGGCTGTGGACCTGAAGTAAAGCGGTGAAACGAAAGATGAATGAAGAAGTCGGTATCGGAGACCGGCAGCGAGAGAAACTTCAGCAATTACCGCCTTGCATATCAGAGGAACTCTGACTATCACGTAATTACTCTTACACCTTTGACCAAATCTGCGACAAGCGGTTTGCGCGATCTCAATGAACACTATTGACAAGAAATGTCCGGGGAATGTTCAACCGAAGGTGCCCGAAGATCCCGGAGAAAACACCGGCGTCATTCCTGCGGCACGCCATCCGCTGGACGGCAGCCAGTTCCATAACGTGATTGAGGAGCAGGTGTATTCGGAATTACCGCCGACTCCGGAGGAGCAAATGCCGCGCCGCGCGCAACACTTGACCGATCCTGAACCGTCGCCACCGCCACCGCCGCCGGAAAAGCCGGCTATCTCGGTCGGCCCGTCCTGATTCGGTTCGCTTCGTCGGCAGCGCCTGAAATTTATTTTCTGTAGGGCGCGCCAGGCCGCATCGATGGCGTGGTTTCTGAGGTGAGATTCTGTAATATGTTGCTCCTGCAATAAACAAAAACAATGAACAGGAGACAGCAGCATGAGTTTCAAGCGAGCGGTCAATATCGCCGACCTGCGTGAGATGGCGCGCCGGCAGTTGCCCCGGTCTGTATTTGGATTCATCGACGGCGGCGCGCATGACGAGCGCACGCTGCGGGACAACGAAGGTGATCTGGCCGCACTTCGCTTCGCACCGCGCATGCTGGTCGATGTCAGCAGCCGCCAGCAGCAGATGGAGCTGCTGGGACAAACCCTGAGTTCTCCGATGGTCTTCGGACCTACCGGCATCGCCGGCATCCTCTGGCCCGAAGGTGATCTGTGCCTTGCGCGAGCAACGGCGGCTAAAGGTATCGGCTTCTGCCAATCAACGACATCGAACGCCAGCATCGAGCAGGTTGCCGAGCGTGGCCGCAAGGGACAATGGTTTCATCTGTACGTACAGAAAGACCGTGCCCTCACACAATCGCTGGTCGACCGTGCATGGGATGCCGGTTGCCCGGTGCTGGTATTGACGGTCGATCTGCCGGTGGCAGGCCCGCGCGAGCGCGACATTCGCAATGGGTTCACGGTACCGCCGCGGATTGACCTGTCGAATATCTTCGATTACGCGAGCAAGCTCGGATGGTTGATACGCATGGCGAGCGCGCCGCGCTTCACCTTCGGTAATCTCGATGATCCGAACGGAGGACAGCAGACGCTGGTCACGCTGGCAGAGAAAATCGGCCGTAATTTCGATGCGTCGGTGAGCTGGAAAGACCTGGAATGGCTGCGTCGTACCTGGAAGGGCAAGCTGCTGATCAAGGGGCTGCTGCGCGCCGATGATGCACGCCGCGCCATCGAACACGGTGCCGATGGCGTGGTGGTTTCCAACCACGGCGGTCGACAGCTTGACAGTGCGCCGTCCGCGATCGCTGCGCTGCCGGCGATTGCAGAGGCCGTCGGCCCCCGCGTGCCGGTGCTGATGGACGGCGGCATCCGCCGCGGCAGCGATGTGGTGAAGGCCATCGCGCTCGGCGCCTCCGCCTGCATTGTCGGCCGCGCCGGCCTGTATGGACTGGCCTCCGGCGGGCAGGCGGGCGTCGAGCATGCGATCGATATCCTGCAGCGCGAGATCGATGTCACGCTGGCGCTGCTGGGCGTGCCTGATATCCGGCAGGTTGACCGCAGCGCACTGTTCGACGCCTGAGCCGGTTTCCCGGCTGCTTGGCGGCTGAATTGCTGAAACTTTCATGCCGGACTGATATCCGAAGACAACCGGCATCGCATTCCTGCGATGCCGGCTGACCGGAGCACACCATGTCCCAGCAACACCCGAAGCACAGCGAAGCACCAGCCTCTTCCCACCCGTCGCATGAAGACAATCCGGTATCGATTACGCCGAAGGACGTCGAGCCGGGTGATGCAAGCGCACAAGATCAGATCGCGCGCCGCACGGATTCTCCCGATGCAGACGAAAGACAGCAGGCCCAGCTTGATGACGCGAATGATCTGTCCTTTCCTGCCAGCGATCCCACCTCCGTGGCCGGTGGCATAACCCGCATCGAGAAGTCACCGCAGCCGCCGGCCGCCGTAGAAGGGCGCTGATTCCGGCGCAGCGTCGCAAATTAGGCGCAGGTGGCGGGTGCCGAGCCGGTGTCTTTTATCTCAACAGCTTCGTGCGCAGCGCCACTACCGCAATCATCGCCGCCAGCGATGCGACGAAACCGATCGCAGCCTGCAGTCCGATGCCATGCGCAATCGCTCCCAGCAGCGGCGGCCCCATCAGGCTGCCGCTGTAGGCCATCGTGGCCACACCGGCCAGCGCAACTGTTCCCTCGCGACCCGCCGCACTGAACACGAATGGGAACACCAGCGCCAGCCCGGTGCCGGCGAGGGCGAAGCCCGCCAGTGCCGTCAGCGGTCCCGGCGCGAACGCGGCACCAAATAATCCGGCCGCGGCCAGCAGCGCACCGCCGCCGACCAGTGCGCGTGCACCGTAGCGCAGTTTCAGACGGTCGCCAGCGATACGAGAGAGCAGCATCATCGTCGAGAAGGCGGTCAGTGACAGTGGCGCGATACCATCGGATGTGCCGAAGTGATCTTTCATGAAGATCCCGGCCCAGTCAGCGATGCTGCCCTCGGCAATCGAGCCGAGCAGTCCCAGGACACCGAGCATCGCCAGCCCGCCGCGTGGCAGTACGAAGGCTTTTTTCGGGATTCGCTCGCCGCCATCGTCCGGCAGCCGCCGGGTACCCGCAATCAGAAGCAAGACAAACGGCAGGGCCAGCAGCGAAAAATGCTTGAGCGGTGATAGCTGCAATGCGGCCATGCCGCTGCCCAGCGTCACACCAGCCAGTCCGCCGGCACACGCATGCGCATGCAGCATGGACATGCGCGAGCGGCCGCTGCAAGCCTCCAGCTTTGCTGCGACCGCATTCATGCCGACATCGTAGGTACTCGCGCACAGACCCAGCGCGAGTACGGCGGCCATCAGCAGCGGCATGGTCGGCGCCGCGGCGATCGCCAGCAGCACGGTCAGCAGCGCCAGACCCGAGAGCCGCATCGTCTGGCGGCCGCCGAAACGCGCCATCATGCCTGCCGACAGCGGAAATGACAGCACTGCGCCGAGCCCGCCCATCAGCAGCACAAAGGACAGTTCCCCGTGGGACAACTGCGCGCCATCGCGCAAGGCCGGAATGCGCCCGACCCACGAACCCATCAGCACCCCAAACCACGCGAACAGGCCGGGCAGAGCGACGCGGTGAAGCTTGGGTAGTTCTATGGATGCCGCTGGTGCGGTCAGAGACGAGGCAGGCAATGCGGGAGTGACGGACATAGCGGGGCAGGGAAATTGCTGAGCGGAATACCCCCTTTGTTCGTGGCTTCAGGAAATAGTTTCTGTGAGGCAGAAAAAAAGTTTACCGGGGGAAGCATCTCGGTCAATCCCCTGTCCAACGAAAGCGGCCCGGTGCCGGCCGGCATCCCATCTGCACAGGCAAGCTGAGCAGCGGCAAGCCGCAGAGCCGAACACAGCGCCGGATTGCACGGTCTTAAATCTTTAGCAGCTGTTCAACTTCTGCCGGAATCCATGGAAACCTTGTTCGTGTTCTCCCATCTGCGCTGGGACTTCGTGTTCCAGCGTCCGCAACAGCTGATGTCTCGGCTGGCGCGGCACTACCGGATTTTTTTCATCGAGGAGCCGATGCATAGCATTCAGTCGCCGTCTGAATGGCAGAGCAGTGAGCCGCTGCCGCAGCTGACGGTATGGCGGCAGAAGTTGCAGGACGACTCGGGCAAACGCGGGTGGCAGCACAGCCCGGCACTATGCGAGCTGCTGGCTACGCTCTCGACGCGCCATCCGCGTCATCTCGCATGGCTGTACACACCGATGGCAACGCCCTTGCTTGACGTGCTCGATCCACTGGCAGTGGTCTACGACTGCATGGACGAGTTGTCGGCCTTCCTGGATCCACCACCGGGCTTGCTCGCGCAGGAGCAGGCCCTGTTCGATCGCGCTGATCTGGTTTTCGCCGGCGGCCCGAGTCTTTACAAAGCGAAGCGTCGCTTTCATCGGAATGTTCACTGCTTCCCGAGCAGCGTCGATGTCGCACATTTCCGGCAGGCGCTTGACCGTAATATCGCGCATCCGACCTGCCGGTCGATGCCGGGACCCAAGCTCGGCTTCTTCGGCGTGCTCGACGAACGCCTTGATCTTGAACTGATTGCTGCGCTGGCCGACAGCGAGCCGTCATGGCAACTGATTCTGGTGGGGCCGGTGGCAAAGATCGCGCCGGACGACTTGCCCCGCCGGCCGAACATTCACTACCCGGGGCAGCAGCCGTATACCGCATTGCCGGCCTACCTTGCGTCCTGGGATCTGTGTCTTCTTCCGTTTGCGCTGAACGACGCAACACGTTTTATCAGTCCGACCAAATCACTTGAATACATGGCCGCCGAACTTCCGGTGGTCGGCACCGCCGTGCCGGATGTCGTCGGTCAGCATGGAGATGTGATCGCGATTGCGCATTCGCACACGGAATTCATTCAGCATTGCCGGCGCGCGCTCAAGCTGTCCGCTGCCGAGCGTCAGCGGATGATCCGGCGCATGCGCATCAAGCTGGCAGCAACCTCATGGGACGCAACCGCCGATGCGATGCGGCGACTGCTGCATCCGCTGCAAGCTGCGCGGACCGGCATTGAGCTGGGCGGCGCCGGATGAGCGACGGACTGGCCCTGTGGGGGGGTGTCGAGTGCACGGTCAATCGCGTGCATGCCCGCTACTTCAATCAGCTGGAGCGCAATGGCCATGCAACGCGGGTGGATGATCTCGATCGCATCGCATCGCTTGGCGTGCGTGCGCTGCGCTATCCGGTGCTGTGGGAACTTGTCGCGCCCGAAGGTGTGGCATCGGCCGACTGGCGCTGGCCGGATGAACGGCTGGTCGCGCTGAAGCGCCTGGGTATCGAGGCTATTGCCGGTCTGGTGCACCATGGCAGCGGACCGCGCCATACACATTTGCTTGATCCCGCATTCGCCGAAAGGCTGGCCGCTTATGCAGCGGCGGTGGCGGCACGCTATCCGTGGCTCACGCTGTACACGCCGGTCAATGAGCCGTTGACCACCGCGCGTTTCGCCGCGCTGTACGGCACCTGGTATCCGCATGCACGCGATGACGCCAGCTTCGTTCGCGCGGTGCTGAACCAGTGCCGCGGCATCGTGCTGGCGATGCAGGCGATCCGCAAAATCAATCCGGCCGCACAGCTGCTGCAAACTGATGACCTCGGCAAGACCTACGGAACGCCGACGCTGATGGCTGTAGTCGATTTTTATAACGAACGCCGTTGGCTCGCGTGGGACCTGCTGTGCGGGCGCGTCGGTCACGGACATGCGCTGTGGGATTACCTGCTCGGTACCGGCGTGCCGGAGCACGAGTTCGCGTGGTTCCGTGAAAATCCGTGTCCGCCCGACCTGATGGGCTTGAATTACTACATCACCAGCGAGCGCTGGCTTGACCATCGCATCGAGCGTTACCCGGAGACTCACAGGGGACATTACCGCGGGCAGCCGCTGGCCGATATAGAAACACCGCGCGCATTTGCCGTGCCGACGCCGGGCATCGCGCCGCTGCTGCGTGAAGCCTGGCAGCGCTATCGGATACCGCTCGCTGTCACCGAGGCACACATTGACGCGCAGCGCGAAGACCAGCTGCGCTGGCTGCTCGAGATCTGGCGCGGCGCCGAGCGCGTGCGCGGCGAAGGCGCTGATATACGCGCCGTCACGGCCTGGGCCTTGCTGGGCTCGTTCGACTGGAACAGTCTTGTCACCGTTGAGCAAGGCTATTACGAACCGGGACCGCTGGACGTGCGCTCGTCACCGCCACGAATGACCGCCGTGGCCACCTTGATGCGCGAGCTCTCCAGCGCACGCAAGCCCACCCATCCTGTACTGCTGGGAGACGGTTGGTGGCGGCGGCCCGGCCGCTTCCTGTGTCCGCCGGTGTCGATTGCAGAAATGGACGACTGGATCGCGCCGCACCCCCCGCTGGCGCGCACTCCGCAGCCGTTGCTGGTGGTCGGCGCGACCGGAACACTCGGACGCGCGCTCGCGCGCATCTGCAGCGTACGCAACCTCGCGTTCCGTCTGCTCGACCGCTCGCAAGTCGATATTGCCAATGCAGCGGCTGTCGAGTCTGCGATACGGGAGTACCGGCCGTGGGCGATAGTAAATGCCTGTGGCTATGTACGTATCGATGAAGCCGAGAGTGAGCCCGAGCGCTGCTACCGCGAGAACACGCTGGGACCGGTCGTGCTCGCGATCGCCTGCTCACGGCATGGTCTGCGGCTGCTGATGTTTTCCAGCGACCTGGTCTTCGGCGGTGACCGGGACGTGCCCTATATCGAAAGCGATGCCGTCGCACCGCTGAGTGTCTATGGCCTGTCCAAGGCCGAAGCGGAACGCCGCGTGCTAGCGATCGATGCGTCCGCACTGGTCGTTCGCACCAGCGCATTCTTCGGGCCATGGGACAGCGTGAACTTTGTGTCGCTGGCGCTCGGTGCGCTCGCGCAGGGGCGTCCGTTTGTCGCCGCATCCGATATCGTGGTGTCGCCGACCTACATCCCGGACCTGGTGCATGCATCGCTGAACCTGCTGATCGACGGCGAGCAGGGAATCTGGCATCTCGCCAACCGCGATGCGATGAGCTGGGCCCAGCTGGCGCGCACGGCAGCGCGGATGGCCGGCATACCGACGCTCACGCTGCAGGAACGTCCGGCGGCGCTCTTGAAAAGTCCGGCGCGTCGCCCTGTCTACAGCGCGCTCGGCAGCGAGCGCGGCCAGCAGATGCCCGGTCTGGAGGATGCACTGGCGCGCTACCTGCAGCTGCGTGCGCAGGCGGCCGAAGAAGACGAAACCGGTCTTGAGCCCTTGCAGGGGCGGATGTGATGGCCAGCGCTGCAACGATACGGCAATCTGCGCTCCCGATGCTGCGGCAGGGTACACAGAGGCAGAGCACACGGCGGTGGAGCGCACAGCGATGGCACGCATAGCGGTAGCAGGGGCCGGCTTTTCAGGTGCCGTGATCGCGCATGAACTGGCGCGCGACGGACACGAGGTCGATGTGTTCGAGCCGCGCCCGCATGTGGCCGGCAACTGCCATACCGAGCGCGATGCTGCCACCGGTGTGCTATTGCACCGCTATGGTCCGCATATCTTTCACACTGATAACGAACGCGTATGGAATTACGTTCGCCGTTTCGGCGAGTTCATGCCCTTTACCAACCGGGTCAAGGCCGTCGTCCGCGGGCAGGTGTATTCGATGCCGGTGAATCTGCATACCATCAACCAGTTCTTCGGCCGATGCTTCAATCCGTCCGAAGCGCAGGCTTTTCTTGCTATACAGGCCGCGCAGGCGATGCACGGCGACACGCCGCGCAATTTTGAAGAACAGGCGCTTGCGTGGATGGGGTGCTCGCTGTACGAGGCCTTTTTCTACGGCTACACGCAGAAGCAGTGGGGCAGGCCACCAGCCGATTTACCGGCCAGTGTGCTGAAGCGCCTGCCGCTGCGTTTCAGTTATGACGACAACTACTACACCAGTCGCTGGCAGGGTATACCGCGCGACGGCTATACGAGCATCATTGAGCGCATGCTCGACCGGCAAGGCATCCGGGTTTGCCTCGGCACACCATTTACGCGCAATATGAGCCGCGACTATGCGCGCATCTTTTACAGCGGCCCGATCGATGCATGGTTTGGCCACGAAGAAGGTCGTCTCGGATATCGCACGCTCGATTTCAGCATTGAGCGACACGATGGCGATTTTCAGGGCAATGCGGTGATTAATTATTGCGATCCCGATGTGCCGTGGACACGCATCGCCGAGCACAAACATTTCGCGCCATGGGAGTCGCATAGCGGCACTGTGATCAGCCGCGAAGTCAGTCGTGATTGCGAGCCTGGCGACACGCCTTACTATCCGCTGCGGCTGGCAACGGAAAAGGCGCTGCTCGCACGCTATATCGGCCGGGCGCGAACGGAGGAGCGGGTCAGCTTTGTCGGTCGACTCGGTACTTACCGTTATATCGATATGCATGTGACGATTGCCGAGGCACTCGCATGGGCCGATCGCTGGCGAGCCGGCAATCTGCATGACCTGCCGGCGCTGAACGTCGATCCGCTCGGTTAGCCGCTGGCATACAGTTCGACGGGGACAATGTGAAAACGATCAGCCTGCAGACACAAAGACCGCGAGTCATCGGATGACTCGACTGCACACGCATTACGACAACCTGAAGGTAACGCGCGACGCACCGCCCGAAGTGATCCGTGCAGCTTATCGCAGCCTGTGCCATCGCTTCCATCCGGACCGACATGGCGGCAGTGCGAGGGCGACTCACACATTCCAGCTCATCAACAGCGCGTATGACGTGCTGTCCGACCCGCAGCGACGGTTGCAGCACGATCTGTGGATCGCTCGCGAGGAAGCGGGCGTCACACCCTCCGATACTACCCGCGCGCCGGCGTGGGATGGCCTCGAACGTCGCCGTCGCACTGGCTGGCTGCGCGCTGTTGGCCAGCGCCTTCAGCGTTCCGGCCGGGCCGTGATGCTGTGGACATCTGCCTTGGCGCTGAGCGCGATGCTGCTGATGCTGAGTCAGGCCTGAACAGGCTGCCGCGCTACCGCGCGGACAAACGCTGCGCTCGGTGAATTGGAAGCCCGGGCTCAAGGCTATCCGTTATAGTTATGCGTCCAGATAACCCCGGGATCCAGCGTGAGTCAGCCTGCCGAGGCGGCCGTCATCCTGCCGGCGCTGTTGCGCATGAGCCTGATCGACGCCGACGAGACCCCCGTCATCCAGCCGCTGTTCGGCGGCGTTTCATCGCTCATCGTGAGTGTCGACACACGACGCGGTCCCCTGTGCGTAAAGCAGGCGCTGCCGGAGCTGAAGGTCGCAACGCACTGGAGTGCGCCGCTGTCGCGCAACCTTGCCGAAGTGGCATGGATGCGCGAGGTATCGGTTTATTTTCCGCAGGCGGTACCGAAAATACTCGGTGAGGATGCCTCGTCGTACACCTTCGCGATGCAGTGGCTCGCGCCCGACCAGCACCCGGTCTGGAAAGCGCTGCTGCGCGATGGCGTGGCGGATCCGGCGTTCGCGGCTCAGGTGGCGACGCTGGTAGCAAGCATCCACGCGAAGACCGCGCATCGTGCCGAGCTGGCCGATGCCTTCGCCAACGATCAGAACTTCTTCGAGTTGCGGCTCGATCCGTATTTCGTAGCGGCGGCAACGGCCCATGCCGATTGCGCGTCGTCGCTGCGGCAGCTGGTCGAACGCACCGCATCGACGCGACTCGCGCTGGTGCATGGCGATATCAGCCCGAAAAATATTCTTGCCGGCCCAATCGGGCCGGTGATTCTGGATGCCGAATGCGCGTGGTACGGCGACCCGGCATTCGACGCCGCATTCTGCCTGACGCACCTGCTGGCGAAATGCCTGTGGCGGCCGCAAACATCGCAGGCCTTTCTTGCGTGCTTCGACGCTTTCGCACAGTCTTACCTGTTGCGCGCCGACTGGGAGCCGCGCGCCGCGCTGGAGGCGCGCATCGCTCATCTGTTGGCCGGTATCTTGCTGGCACGCGTCGATGGCAAATCACCGCTGGAATATCTTGACGACGGCAGCAGGGAAGTGCAGCGCGCATTCGCACGCCGCTTCGTGCTGGCGCCGGCCGACACACTGGCGCCAATGCGCGCCGCATGGAATGAGGAAGCCTGCCAATGACTACTCGCATCGCCCAAGTCCACGCGCGCCGCATCTGGGATTCGCGCGGCCGTCCGACCGTTGAAGTCGAGATCGGACTGGCTGACGGCAGTATCGGCCGCGGTATCGCGCCGGCCGGTGCGTCCACGGGCAGCCATGAGGCGGTCGAACTGCGTGATGGCGGCGATAAGTTCGGTGGCTACGGCGTGGACAAGGCAGTGGCTAACGTCGGTCGCGAGATCGCACCGGCACTGCTCGGCCTGGATGCACGCGAGCAGCGCAGTGTTGATGAACTGCTGATCGCGCTCGATGGTACGCCGAACAAATCGCGGCTCGGTGGCAATGCGCTGATTGCCACGTCGATGGCCGTGCTCGACGCAGCGGCGGTATCGGCGCGTCTGCCGCTGTGGAAATATCTGGCCGGTGATACGCCGGTCACCCTGCCGCTGCCCGAGATACAGATCTTCGGCGGTGGTGCACACGCGGGTCGGCGCGTCGACATCCAGGATTTTCTGGTGATGCCGGTTGGTGCTTCCAGCATGGACGAGGCGCTGGCGATGGTAGCCGAGGTGTATCGCGCCGCCGGCCAGCTGATGGCCGATGCCGGCAAGCGTGCCGGTGTCGCGGACGAGGGCGGCTGGTGGCCCGACTTCGATGGCAACGAAGACGCATTGCAGATGCTTGCGCGCGCGATCGACAAGGCGGGCTACAAGAATGGCGAAGTCGTGATCTCGCTGGACATCGCTGCATCCGAATTCGGCCGCGACGGCATCTACCGGCCGGCGCTGGAAGGGCGCGCGTTTACGACCGACGAGTGGATCGATGTGCTGCTGGGCTGGATGGCGAAATACCCGATCCTGTCGATCGAAGACCCGGTCGCCGAAGACGATGCCGCCGGCATGATCGCATTCACTCGCGCGGCCGGTGCGAATGTGCAGGTCATCGGTGATGATTTTCTGGTCACCAATGCGCAGCGCGTGCGCGATGCAGCAGCAGCGCATGCGTGCAATGCGGTGCTGATCAAGCCCAATCAGGCCGGCACGATCAGCGAGACGCTGGATGCGCTGACCGCGGCGAAATCTCTGGGCTACGCAACGATTGTGTCAGCACGCTCGGGGGAGTCGGAATGTGTGATGATTTCGCACCTGTCGGTAGGCTGGAATGCGGGACAGCTGAAGGTCGGCTCGTTCGCGCGCTCCGAGCGGATGGCAAAGTGGAATGAACTGCTGCGGATTGAAGAGGCGCTGGGCACGTCGGCGAGTTATGCGGGGTTGTCCGCGTTGCCGATGAAGTGATGCTGAGCTGTGTTGGCGAAGGGTCTTCTCGCCAGGCGAAATTCAACCTCGCAACGCCCGCTTCAGCAGCTTCCCGTTCGCATTCCGCGGCAAGGGCTTGTCAACAAACACCACCTGCTCCGGCACCTTGTAGTCCGCCAGTCTGGCCGCACAGTGCGCGCGCACTGCATCGGCATCGGCTGCGGTATCGGGCGCGTACAGGTAGGCATGCACACGTTCGCCAAGCACCTCGCACGGGTGCCCGACCACGGCCGCTTCGATGACGCCCGGCACGGCCATCAGCACGTTTTCGACTTCGACCGAGTAGATCTTGAAGCCGCCGCGGTTGATCATGTCCTTGATGCGATCAAAGATGCGTACCAGTCCCTGCGCATCGACTGACCCCAGATCGCCGGAACGCCAGCAGCCGTCGATGAAACCTTTCGCGGTCGCTTCCGGATTGTCCCAGTAGCCGGGCACGACCATGGGCCCGCCAATTAACAGTTCACCACTGTTGCCTGGCGGCAGCTCGCGACCTTCATCGTCGATCACGCGAATGTCCGCGCAGGGCACGGCAATGCCGACGCTGTCGTTATAGATCGCTGAAAGACCCAGCGGCATGATGGTCGCCGGCGAGGTGGTCTCGGTGGAGCCGTAGCAATTCACCAGCGTCAGTCCCGGTACCGCCTGTGCCAGCGCCTGCACGGTTGGCACCGGCATTGGCGCGCCACCGAAGCCGCCGACACGCCACGACGACAGGTCGAGCGTGCGGAATGATGGCTGTAGCAGGCACAGCTGATACATCGCCGGCACCATCAGCGAGTAGCTGATCTTCTCGCGGGCGAGCAGCTCAACGAAAGCCGGCGCCTTGAATTCCGGCACGATCACCAGTGTGCCGGCCACATGGACCATTGCCGCGATCAGCGCGACCAATCCGGTCACGTGGCTCGCGGGTACGGCCAGCGCAGCGCGGTCCTCGCTGCCCAGCTTGAAGGCGACCTCATAATGGATGACCGAATGCGCGACGTTCAAATGCGTCAGCATCGCACCTTTCGGATTGCCGGTCGTGCCGGACGTGTACAGAATGCACGCACAGTCTTCTTCGCGTGTCACTGCCGCCGCGACGGCCGGGCCATCCAGCTGTGCCAGTGCCGTGATCGGCAGTCGCGAACGCAGGCAGGGTGCCGCCTGCGCCGAAGGTATGCGATCGCTCAGTTCATCGTCGAAGACGATACCTGCCGCACCGCACTGGTTAACGATATAAGCGAGGCCCGGACCCTGTTCGCGTGTGCCGACTGGTACAGCGATCGCGCCCAGCTTCTGCAGCGCATACAGCGCGAACACAAACTCCGGACGATTGCTGATGAATAGCACAACGCGTTCACCCGCTTTCATGCCATGTGCCGCCAGCCCGTTCGCGATGCGCGACACTTCGAGATCCATCTCTGCGTAAGTCCAGCGCTGCTCGTTGCAGGCAATCGCTTCCCTGTCCGGATCGCGCGCAAGTGCTCGCGCGAACATCTGGTACATCGATGCGGGGCGTTCGGCGAAGCAGCGCAGCGTGCGTCCGAAGTGGGCCTCGCTGCGCATGGCCAGCAGCGTCAGATGGTCTTCCCAGGCTATCATTTCATCACTTCGCCGCGTTCGATCACGACTTCGGCATCCAGCAGGTTTCTTGAATGATTCAGATCGGATTGCGAGATCAGCACGGATAGTTCGCCGCCGCGCAGTCCGGCGATCACTTCCGACAGCCGCGCCGACAGTGCCGGCGCCACGCCTTCGAACGGTTCGTCGAGCAGCAGCAGTCGGGTACCTATTGTCAGCGCACGCGCCAGCGCGACCAGCTTTTGCTGGCCGCCTGACAGCAGCAGCGCGCGCCGGTCGCGCATGTCTTTCAGTTCCGGTAGCACGCCATAGACGAATTCAAGTCGCGCGTTTGTCAGCGTACTCTTCGCTGCCCACAGCGGCACCAAAATGTTTTCCTCGACAGACAGCTCGGGCACCAGCCCGCGATCCTCCGGCATGTAGCCGATGCCGAGCCCGGCTCGCGTATGCGGCGGCAGCTTGGCCAGCGATTTGCCATCGAAGCTGATCGTGCCGGCACTCAGCGGCAGGTGGCCCATGATGGCGCGCATGGTGGTGGTCTTGCCGGCGCCGTTGCGACCGACCAGCCCGATCATTTTTCCGTTATCGACTTCGAAGGACAGTCCGCGCAGCACCTGCACCGACTGGATGGACACGTCGATGCCGTCAAGCCTGAGCATGGGCATCTCCTCGCTGGCCGTGGCCCGTCACATGTCGCTGTACGTCAGCCATTGCAAGCACCTCGTCAGCAGGACCATCGCCGATGATGCGGCCGCTGTAGAAGGCGACAACGCGCTCGGAATAACGGGCAACGATCTCCATGTCATGTTCGACGAACAGCACGGTCGCCGATTCTTGCGACAGTGCGCGCATGACCGTCTCCATCAGCGGGAATTTCTCGTCGGCAGATACGCCCGACGTCGGTTCATCCAGCAGCAGCACCTTCGGATGGCGGGTCAGTGCCATCGCGATATCGAGCAGCTTGCGCACGCCGCCGGGCAGCTCGCCAACGCGGCGCTCGGCATGGCGATCCAGTTCGAAGCGCTGCAGCAGCTCATGTGCGCGGGCCAGCGCATCGGCATTGCGTGCGGCGCGCAGTGCGGACAATTCTCCCGACTGCGATGCCACCGCGACCAGCATGTTGTCGACCACAGAGAGATCCTTGAACAGCTGCGGTACCTGGAAAGAGCGGGCGATGCCCATGCGTGCGATCGTGCGCGGTGGCAGCCCGACAATGCTGTCGCCATGCACCAGGATGCGCCCGGCATCCGGCCGGATATACCCGGTCAGCATGTTGACGAAAGTCGTCTTGCCCGCGCCGTTGCTGCCGATCAGGCTCACGCGCTGGCCTGCGGGCACAGTCAGGTTGATATCGGCAGCGGCGACGACGGCGCCGAAGCGCTTCTGGATCCCCGCGGCCTCGATGGCATGGTGCATCTGGCTCATGCCTGTCCTCCTTTACGGCGGCGAGCCTCCCACAGCGAGCCGATGCCGCGCGGGAGGAAGCGGATCACGACCAGCAGGAAGACACCGAGCGCCAGCTGCCAGCTGTTCGGGAAATACGAGCCCGAGAACGAGCGCACGATTTCCAATGCAGCCGATGCGACGAATGCAGCAATCACGCTATGGTGACCGGCAAGAATGGCGACGAACACAAAGTCTCCGGAGCGGGTCCAGTAGCTGAATTCGGGTTCGACATGCCCGATCTCCATGACGGTCAGCGCGCCACCCATGCCGCCGACGAATGCGGCGATCACGAAATTGGCCGCGATCAGCGACTGCACCGAGCTGCCGAGATACTCGACGCGGATTTCATTGTCGCGCGCAGCCAGCGCAACCAGCCCGCGCGCGGAATCGAAATAGATGCGCATCGCAATCGCGACGATGGCTGACAGCGCAATCGTCACTGCATAGCTGGTGTACTTGCCGGACTCGCTGTCAGGCTGCAGTCCGAACAAGCTTGGCCGACCCATGTTGAAGCCATCGGAGCCGCCCAATGTTTGCGATTTCACCAGCAGGCCGTAGAGCACCATTGACAAGGCCAGCGACAGCATCGCAAAGAAGATGCCGCGATAGCGTGCGATCAGCCACGCAAACGGCGCGGCCAGCAGCGCGGCGACCGTGCCGCCCATCAGCGCCAGTAGCAGTGCGTCGGTGACACCCAACCGGCCGAATGCAATCGCAGCGGTATAACCGCCTGCCGCGAATACCAGGCCCTGGCCGAACGACACGACGCCGCTGCGCATCAGCAGCACGATACCGAGTGATACGAGGCCCTGCGCTGCCGCCATCGTGACCAGTGAGGCCAGCCAGGTCGGCAAAAAGCGGCCGACGGCCAGCAGCGCTGTAGTCAGCAGTACGCCGGTGACGAGGGTGCGCGAGAGTGAAGAGGATTCGTCGCGCATGTCAGATCTTCCTTGCCTGCACGCGCTGGAACAGGCCTTCCGGCCGGAACATCAGCACGATGGCCATCACGCCATAAATGGAGAACAGTTCGGCTTCGGGCATCAGGTGCACCGCAGCGGAACGGGCAAGCCCGACAATCAGCGCGCCGATGGCCGCGCCCGGCACGCTGCCGAGTCCGCCGATGATCACCACCGCAAACGACACGATGATCACGCCGACCGACACGCCCGGCTGCACCGAGATCATCGGCGCGGTCAGTGCGCCGCCGAGGGCCGCGAGGAAGATGCCGGCACCGAACGCCATGGTGTAGATGCGCGATACGTTCACGCCCATGCTGGACGCGACTTCTTCGCTGTGGATCACCGCCTGCACGAGCTTGCCGGTGCGAGTGCGGTTCAGCCCCCACCAGACCGCGCTGCCGACCACGGCGGCGACGGCCACCAGCACGAAGTCATAGCCGACATACGACAGCTCACCCATCTCGACCGTGCCGAACAGCATATAGGGCTCGGATACATACAGTGGGTTGACGCCCCAGATCAGCTTGGTTACGTCTTCGAGGATCAGGAAGAGCGCAAAGGTGACCAGCACCAGCAGCACTTCATCACGGCCATAGAAAACGCGCAGCAGGCCGCGTTCGCACAGCGGCGCGACCAGTGCGGCGACTGCGACCGCCGCGAGCAGCATCGCGACGATCGACAGCCACGGCGCGAACTGCATGCTGGCGAACCAGCCGACCAGCGTGGCCGCCGCATACGCGCCCAGCGCATAAAAACTACCGTGCGCGACGTTCAGGATCTTCAGCACGCCGAACACGAGCGTCAGCCCGAGTGCGACGATGAACAGCCAGGAAGCGTAATTGATTCCGTCAATTAGTATCGTTGCCATCAGCGTCTCAGGAGCGAACTCAGTTGCACTTCGCACCCGGGAAACCGGCCTTGATCCAGTCCTCCGACTTCATGTTCGCCGGCGGATTCACGCATTCGGCAGCGAAGCGGATGATGTCCTCCATTACGACCAGCTTCTTCGCCGGATCCCATTTGGTGCGGCCGATGGCGGTCGGCTGGATTGCCTGCTGGCCCTCGCCGAGCGCCATCTTCACCCGGCCGCCGGGCGATTCCCATTCAGAGCCCCGCAATGCAGCGGCAATCTGTTCGCCGGTCGGCTTCTTGCCGCCGTTCGCTGCCATCGCTTTTTCCACGGCCAGCTTCACGCCCATCAGCGACTGCGCCATCCGGTACGGTGCTTGCACCGGATAGACGCCGTTCTTGTCCTGGTACAGCTTCCACCACCAGTCATTCAGATCCGACTTCGGTGCCAGCATGCCGTAGGCACCGCGCGCGCCGAGGATGGTCCCGTCGGGCATCTTCTCGGCCAGCGGCACGAGCACATGGTCGGCCGCGGTCAGCACGACCTGCGACTTGCGGAACAGCCCGCGCGGCATCGACTGCAGCACCAGTGCCTGCAGGTCGCCGCCCCACAGGCTGGAGTGGGTCACGTCGGCCTGCTTCGACATCAGTTGCGAGATCTCGGTACCGTACTGGCCGGCACCGAATTTCGGACGCTGGTCGGACTGTACCTTCGCCTGCGGGTAGAGCACCGCCATCGACAGCGTGAAGTCCTTCAGCGAATCATGGCCCCACTCATAGGCCTGGTTGATCATGTTGATCGTCTCAACCTTGACATTACGCGCCTTCAGGTAGCGCGCCGCCGCGATGTTGTCCATGGCGCCATGCGATGCGGTGCGGAACACATATTTGTACTTCGCTTCCTCGAAGATGCGCGGCGTGCCGCAGTCGTACAGCACCAGCAGCTTCTTCATTTCTTCGGCCGCCGGCGAGACCGCGAGGCAGTCGCCCGAGCTGACGTAACCGATCACGAGGTCAACCTTTTCGCGCTCATACAGATTGCGCAGTTCCTGCACCTGCTTGGTTGCGCCGCCGTTCTCGTCGATATAGACCGGATTGATCGTCAGGCCGCCCATGCCTTTCTTGTTATAGGGCGCGGGCGCCGTGCCGTTATTGAAGGCCTCGATCAGCGCCTTCGCGCCATTCACCGCGGGTACGCCAAAGCTGTCGGCCGCCTGGCCGGACAGGAAGCTGACGATGCCGATCTTGATTTCCTGAGCGGCCACACCGCCGGCCATGCCGAGGGCAATGGCAGCGGCTGCCGTATGCATTGCAAAACCGCGCGCGACAGCGCACAGCGGCGTGTGATGTCCACCCTGCCTCATGGTCTCCTCCGGCTGTATTGGTTGATGTGTTTTGCTTGTTCGCGGTGAAGCCGCGTTTTGATTGTCATTCTGAATCGTTCATCCGACCAGCGGTCTTTGTCGTTGCAAAAGCTCCCATGAAAGATATTGAATGATCTGCAAAATGCCGCAAGCGCGGTCATGCCGATGCTGCGTTGCATTGGATTATCGCCTCTCGCCGGACGGGGGATAGCCGAAGATTTGTATTGCGGCGCAATGCCGCGTGGCTGCCACCGAGATGTCGGGTGCCAGGCTGGCGGTTGTCAGCCTGGGCCGGGAGGTGACGAGGGCGGTGAGGGTTGCGTGGTGGGGGAGACTGAAAGGGAATAGGGCGAAGGGGGCGAAGGGGGTTGTTGGCACCTGCTCGATCATTTTTTCGGTGTCGTGCTGGCCGGGTGTTTTTTCGCCGCTGCCAATGTCAGGTTCGTCAGTACGGTGCTCTACGGGAGTGTGCATGGCAGGGCGGCGGTTGAGGCAAGACGTCCATCAGATCACCGCCGGCATGGCGAGTTCGATGTGGCTGCGTCAGTCCTCGCGACCAAACGCAAGCTGCGTCTGTCCCGGCTGCCGGCGTTGATTGCGGCGCGGGCGCGCCCGTTTCACCGACAGCGAACCGACCGACGCTGGCAGAAGCCGGTTGACCGAGCGCCTTATCTCGAGCAATTGCTCGGTACGCACGAGCCGCATGATGCTCCGCAATGCCTCACGTGCAAGCCATTCTTCGCGCAAGCCACGGCTGCCGTTCATCTGAGCCGATGCACAAAGGAATTCATCCATCAGATCTTCCGAACTCGGCAGCCAGGGTGCGGGGTGGGAATTGCCTGAGTCGGAATTAAATGAGTCGCTCATCGTTTTAGTCCGGAAGATTAATTGTCAGAAACGGAGTCTAGCGACAATCCTTCTGAAGTCCAGACCCGTCTGATTGAGACAAATCAACGCACTGTGAGACTCTGCGCTTCTGCAAGCGTTGTTTCATTTTTTGATACTTTTGTCGAACCGATCGATTCTCATCGAACGCTCAATGGAAAGTGACATGCACTTGCGCACGATGCCGCCCTACCTTGGGGAACCATCGGCGTCGGGTCGGCTCCCTCCCGATACGGGCATTAAGGCGTGGGCATTTGTGCATTCTCAAAAAGGCAACCCAATGTCCGGCAGCACAATCGCCAGTAGCACAATTGTCCGGTACGCAAACGCGCCGCGATCCAACCGAGAAGAGGTGTCCATGGAAGGTCTGAACGAACAGCAGATGACCCGGCTTGGTGACGCACTCGCCCTGCGCGAGCAGGCTCTGCGTGAAGATATTCGCCGTGAGATCAGTTCGCAGGATGAATACCTGCAGCTGGCCAGCGAAGTGCCGGACCCGGGCGACTCGTCGTTTGCGAATCTGTCAGTGGATCTCGGCAATGCGGCGGTCACGCGCGACATGACAGAACTCCGCGCGGTCGAGCATGCGCGCAAGCGGATGGAGAACGGCACTTACGGCGAGTGTACCAACTGCGGCTATCCGATTCCGTTCGAACGCCTGCTGGCAATGCCGGCGGCCGAGCGTTGCGCACCGTGCCAGGAGAATTTCGAACGTACGCACCATGACGGCATGAAAGGATCGACTCTCTAGTCTAGGTGCCTGCCCCCTCCGGCTCAACCGGCAGCGAGGCTCACGGCCTGCGGTTATCATCGGATCTTGTTGCTGCGCTTTCACCCGCGTTGTTGTGGGCGATGCTTTTTCCCGGCTCTTTTTCCGATTCTTTTTCCGCAGTTTTTCACGGAGTCCCGCATGGCCCCGCTGGCCACCCGAGAACTTACCCTGCATGCATTGCGCATGACCCGCCGAGACTGGCGCGCCGGTGAATTGCGCTTTCTGTTGCTCGCGCTCGTTATTGCTGTCGCTGCGCTGTCAGCCGTCGGCTTTTTCGCCGACCGGATGAGCCGAGCGCTTGAGCGCGATGCTGGGCAATTGCTCGGCGCCGATCTGGTGATTCGAGGCGATCGTCCGATCGATGCCGGCTGGCGCGCGAAAGCGGAGCAGGAAGGGCTCCAGCTCGCCGACACCATCAGCTTTCCGAGCATGGCAATTACGATCACCCGCAGTGACGGTGGCGAGCACGAAGATGCGCGTCTGGTGGCAGTAAAGGCGGTGTCATCGGCCTACCCGCTGCGCGGTGAGCTGACGCTTGAGCGCGATGGCCGGCAGCAGACGATACGCGGTGCGCCGGCCTCCGGCGCCGCGTGGGTCGATCCGGCCTTCCTTTCTGCGCGAAATATCGCCCCTGGCGACATGCTGCAACTGGGTGAGCGTCGCTTCCGTATCGATGCCGCACTGACAATGGAAAAAGATCGCGGCGCCGGATTCATGAATTTCGCTCCGCGCGTGATGATCTCGATCGATGATCTGGCATCGACCGGGCTGGTGCAACCCGGCTCGCGCGTCAGCCACCGATTGCAGCTAGCCGGCGAGCGCGGTGCCGTCGCGCGCTTTCGCGACTGGCTGGAGCCGCAACTGAAAGAAGGCGCGGTGCGTGGCGTGCAACTCGAATCGCTGGAGGCAGGACGTCCGGAGATGCGCACCACGCTGGACCGGGCGCGCCAGTTCCTGTCGCTGGTCGGTCTGCTCACTGCGATGCTCGCCGCGCTGGCGATTGCACTGGCCGCGCGGCGCTTCATGCAGCGCCATGTCGATGCGGTCGCGATGCTGCGCTGTCTCGGGTTGAGCCAGGCGGAAGTCACGCAGATCTATGCGCTGGAATTCGTGCTGGTCGGGCTGGCCGGTGGCCTGCTCGGTGCCTGCGCCGGCTTCGGTGCGCATTATCTGCTGCTGCAATGGCTGGGCCCGCTGGTAGCGATCGAATTACCCGCGCCGGGCTGGCTGCCACTGCTGCAAGGTATCGCGATCGGCATGCTGCTACTCGCCGGGTTTGCGCTGCCACCGGTGCTACGCCTGCGCAATGTGCCGCATAACCATGTGATCCGTCGCGAACAGCCGCCGCCGCAAGCGTTCACGCTGGTCGGCTATCTGCTGGCGCTGTCGTCCTTTGTTGCGCTGCTGGTCTGGCAGGCCGGTGACTTGAAGCTAGGCCTGCTGACGTCGGCCGGTTTTGCCGGCATGCTGCTGGTGTCGGTGCTGGTCGCCTGGGGTGTGCTGCGCGCACTGCGCTGGCTGCGTGCGCCGCTGCACTGGCCGGCCTGGCGCTTCGCTCAGGATGCGCTGCGGCGCCGTCCGGCAGCGAGTGCATTGCAGATCGTGTCGCTCGCGCTCGGCCTGATGGCGCTGCTGTTGCTGACCATCGTCCGGCATGATCTTCTGGCGGCCTGGCAGCAGTCGGCGCCGCCGGATGCGCCCGACCATTTCGTCATCAACATCCAGCCCGAGCAGCGCGAACCGCTGACGCAGTTGCTCGCGGACCGTGGCGTGACGGACGTGCGGCTGTATCCGATGATCCGCGGCCGGCTGGTGCAGGTGGGTGAGCGCGCTGTCGGTCCCGAGAGCTACAGTGAGGATCGTGCACAACGGCTGGTCGAGCGCGAGTTCAACCTGTCAGCACTGGCGGACCTGCCCGACCATAACTACGTCGTCGCAGGCCGCTGGTTCGGCACGACGCCCTCAGGCGGCGAAGCTTCCGTCGAACAGGGTCTGGCGCAGACATTGAAACTGAATTTAGGCGACCGCCTTCGCTTCGATGTGGCCGGTGTGCCGGTCGATGTGAAGATCACCAGCATCCGCAAGCTCGACTGGGGCTCGATGCGCGTGAACTTCTTTGTGATCCTTGATCCGTCGGTGTCGGACGGTCTGCCGACGACCTGGATCACCGCGTTTCGCGTGCCGGCCTCGCAGCCGGAGCTGGTGAACCGGCTGGTGCGCGACTACCCGAACCTCACCGTGGTCGATGTCGGCGCCATGGTCGGTCAGGTGCGCGACGTGATCGAGCAAGTAGCCAGCGCGGTCGAGTTCCTCTTCCTTTTCACGCTGGCGGCGGGCGTGCTGGTGCTGTCCGCGGCGCTGCTGGTCTCGCAACAGGAACGCGCGCACGAGGCGGCACTGTTACGCGCACTCGGCGCAACGCGCGCGCAGCTGTCGCGTGCGCAATGGGTCGAGTACGCGCTGGTGGGTACGTGCGCTGGCCTGCTGGCCGCCGCCGGCGCATCGCTGGCCGGCTGGCTGCTCGCGCAACAGGTCTTCGATCTCCGCTGGAGCTTCAGTCCGCTGGTCTGGATGGCGGGGCTGGCGTTTGGTGTGGGTAGTGCGCTGGCAGGCGGCTGGTTCGGCCTGCGTGGCGTGCTGTCGAGGCCGCCCATGCTGACCCTGCGAGAAGGCTGAGCGCCATCAAGCGCGGCCGCTCGCGCCGCGCGTACAGTCTCTCCGTCGTGTCATGAAGTCGGGGAGGCAGAGAGCATGTGCAGTCGCTACGCCGTTGTCGTCATCGCCTTGCCGGTACTGGTTGCGGGCTGTACATCGATGGCGCCCGGTATCCAGTTTTCCGAGGCAGAGCCGGCCAGCGGCAGCAACGCGCAGAAGACCGACATACGCCGCATCACACCGGAACTGGTACGCACCGAACACGACGTGCGTGAGCGGCGTGTGGTCGAGGGCATCGGCGCGCTGATGCAGCCATCCGCTCCCTACCGGATCGAAGCCGGCGACGTGCTCAGTATCGTGGTCTGGGACCATCCCGAATTGTCGTCAACGATGATGCCGCCGCAGCCGGCGGCCGGCGCCGGTGCGATCGGCATAGCCGCCAGTCCGATGCAGCCTGGCTCCGGCTTCGAGGTTGACCAGCAGGGCATGCTCGACTTTCCGTATGCCGGCAAGATCCCGGTCGCCGGCCTGACACCGCCGCAAGCGCATGCGCTGCTGACGAAGCGCCTGTCGGTCTATTTGCGCGCACCGAAGGTGTCGCTGCGCGTGATGTCCTATCGCAGCAAGCGCGTCTATGTGGACGGCGAGGTGAAGTCGCCCGGTGTACAGCCGATCAATGACATCGCGATGACGCTGACCGAGGCGATCAATCGCGCCGGTGGCATGAATCCCATCGCCGACCAGAGCCGCGTGATGGTCACGCGCGCGGGCAAGACGTATCAGGTGAATTTGCCGCTGCTGGTGCAGCGGGGTGTGAACCCCGCCCAAGTGATGCTGCAGAACGGCGATCTGGTGCGCGTGCCATCGCGCGAGGACAGCAAGGTCTTCCTGTCCGGCGAAGTCAGCGCACCGCGCGCGCTGGCCATGCGTAACGGCCGGCTGACGCTGAACGAAGCGCTCGGAGAGGCCGGCGGCATCAACCCCGTGACCGGCGACGCGCGCAAGGTGTACGTGGTGCGCCGGCTCGAGCATGAATCGGTGGTCTACCAGCTTGATGCGAATGCGCCCGGCGCGCTGGCGATGGCTGAAGGCTTCGAGCTGAACCCGAAAGATGTCGTGTATGTGGCAGCGACGGCGCTGACCAACTGGAACCGTACGATCAGCGCGATGATCCCCGGCTCATTGCCGACCGCGGTGATTGCCACGACACCGGCCGTACGCTGATGACGATGAACATCCTCTTGCTCTGCACCGGTAACCTCTGTCGCAGTCCGATGGCCGAAGGGCTGCTGCGACAGGGATTGCCGGTGCATGAGCTTTTTTCTGCCGGCATCTGTGCGCAGGAGGGCGCGCCGGCTGATCCGATCGCGGTCGAACTGATGTGGCAACTGGGCATGGATATCAGTGCGCACCGCGCGCGCCAGCTCAGCCGATGGATGATGCGCGAGGCCGATCTGGTGCTGACGATGGATACCGCGCAGCAGTGCTTTGTCCGGCATCGCTATCCGTCTGCTGCCGCCAAAGTAGAAAGACTGGGGTCGATTGATATCCCTGATCCCTACGGCCGTGGATTGCCGGCATTCCAGCGGTCGCTAGCGATGATCTGTGAGGCGATCCGCTGCCTGCTGCCACAACTGCGCCGGCACAGCGCGCTCGCGCTGAACTGACCTGCACGGACACGCGAACCCATGCGACCGACGATGCCGCAGTTGAGCTACTCAGGCGAGCAGCCGGTAATTCTTTCCGGTGAAGGCGATGCTGAGCTGGCTTCCTACATCGACACCCTGTTTGCCCAGCGCTGGCTGGTAATGATTACGGCATTGCTCGTGACGCTGGCCGGTACGCTCTACGCATTCATGGCGAGGCCGGTGTACGAGGCCAGCCTGATGGTGCAGGTTGAAGAAAAGGGACAGCGCGAGCCGAAGAACATCCTCGGCGAAGCCGGCGCCATCATCGACTACAAGACGCCGGCGTCGGCCGAGATCGAGTTGCTACGCTCGCGGCTGGTCATCTCGCGTGCGGTCGACCGGCTTGGCCTCTGCATTGATGCGCGGCCTGAGCGCTTTCCGGTACTGGGCAACTGGGTCGCCGCGATGCAGCTGGACCAGCTGTTACCGGTACTACGCGGCTTCGGTGGCTATGCCTGGGGCAATGAACGTATCGACGTGCTCGCGTTCGATGTTCCCGAGTTAACGGAGAACCGGCCATTCGACCTGGTCGCGCTGGATGACGGCCGTTACCTGCTGTCCGAGCCGGACAGCGGCAACCGCTTTGAAGGCCGTGCCGGCACGCCGCTGGCGGTGTCGACCCGTGACGGTCCGTTGCTGTTGCGCGTCGCGCGGATTGACGCAGCCGCCGGAACACACTTCAAGCTGACGCGCAGTTCACGGCCTGCGGCAATCGACAGTGTGCAGAAGTCGCTGACGGTGGCCGAGATCGGCAAGCAGTCCGGCGTCGTCGTCGCGACACTGAAGGGGGAGAGTGCCGAGGGTGTTCACCGTTTGCTGTCCGCGATCGGTCAGGAATACATGGCGCAGAACAGTGCGCGCCGCACCGAGGAAGCCGATAAATCGCTCGCCTGGCTGAACCAGCGGCTGCCGGAGGTGAAGCAGCAACTGGAGCAGGCCGAGGCACGCTACAACCAGTTCCGCAATCTGCACGGCACGGTCGACATTGGCGAAGAAGGCAGGATCAGCCTGCAGCGTTCGTCAGCGGCGCGCATGCGCAAGATGGACCTCGAGCTGAAGCGCACCGACCTGCTGGCGCGTTATACCTTGGCGCATCCGTCGGTGGCAGCGGTAGAACAGCAGCTCAACGAGGTCAACCGTGAACTGCGCGAGGCCGCTGCGCAGTTGCGCAACCTGCCGGTGCTCGAGCAGGAAATGGTGCGGCTGGCTCGCGAAGTCAAGGTCAATGGTGAGCTTTACTCCGCGCTGATGACCTCGGCGCAGCAGCTACAGCTGATCACGGTCGGCCGCACCGGCAACGTGCGCCTGGTCGACTCGCCCGAACGTCCGGAAAGCCCGGTCATGCCGAACCGGCCGCGTATCATCGCGGTGGCACTGTTTGCCGGCGTATTCATCGGCCTGCTGCTGGCTTTCCTGCGGCGCGCGCTGCAGACGGCGCTCGACGATCCCGAGGATGTCGAGCGGCTGTTCGGGCTGCCGGTTTATGCGAGCATTCCGCACAGCCGGATGCAGCAGACGCTGGATACGAACCGGCGCGATCCGACCCGTCTGCCGCTGCTGTCGCGCATCGCCAGCATGGACATTGCGGTCGAAGGTCTGCGCAATTTTCGTACGGCGCTGCAGTTCTGCATGAGCCATGGCGGGAACAACGTGGTGCTGATCACCGGGCCGACCGAGAGCATGGGTAAATCTTTTGTCTCGGTGAACCTCGGCGCGCTGATGGCAGCCAGCGGAAAGCGGGTGCTGCTGATTGATGGTGATCTGCGCGACGGTCAGCTGCATCGCTATTTCCATGCATCGCGAGCCGGTGGTCTGGCAGAGATTCTCTGCGGCGCGGCGCCGTCCGAGATGCTGCGCGCAGCCGTACTCGACCGGCTCGATTTCATCGCCACCGGCATCTTGCCGCCGAATCCGTCCGAGCTGTTGTTGCGGCCTGCCTTTACCGACATGCTGGCCGAGCTGAGCCCGAATTACGACGTCGTGCTGATCGACTCGGCACCGCTGCTGGCGGTTGCCGACAGCCTCGTGATTGGCGCGCATGCCGGCGCCATCTTCATCGCCGCACGCGCCGGACAGACCCGGCCGGTCGAGATTGCCGAAGCGATGAAGCGGCTTGCCCGAGCCGGACTGGCCGCCAAGGGCGTGGTGTTCAATGACGTCAGCCTGCGGCCCGGCGGCTATGGCTATGGCAATCGCTATGGTTACGGTCGATTCCGTCAGCTAGGTTATTCGCAGGATGCTGAAAGGACTGCGGACGCATGAACATGCATGCCTTTGTCCGCCGTGACGATCCGGCCCGCAAGCCTGCTGAGAGAAGCTTGCAGCCGGTGCCACGCGATCCCGGTCCGGCACAGGAGTTTCACCGCTGGCCGCTGCCCGGCTATGTGTGGCCGGCGCTTGAGCGGCGTTATCACAGCATTTTTTGCTCGGAGCCGCTGTTGCGCATCCATGGCGCGCTGACTCGCTCTGTCGAGGCCTGGGTCGCGCGTCGCGATGGGCGCGTCGCCGCGCTGCTATTGTTCGAGCGAAGCGCGCGCAGCGCGCGCGTGATCAATGAAGCCTTTGATCTGCCTGTACAGACGCTGGACGAATTTTCGCAGGCCTTGTTCGCGCAGTATCCGTCCTTGCACGTGATCCGGCTGCGGGCCGTTGCACTCGACGGTCGAGCAAAAAATTTTCCCTGCATCGTCGCGCCTTGCTCGGACGATTATGTGCTCTCGCTGCCCGGCAGCGAAGAAGCGTGGCTGGCCTCTTTATCTGCCCAGACTCGCGAAAAAATTCGCTACCACTGGCGCCGCGCGCAACGGCACCAGCCCAGCCTGCGTTTCCGGACGATGCCGGCCCAGGCGATCGACGACGCGCAGTTGCGTACCGTGATCGGGTTTAACCGCGCGCGCATGAAGGCCAAGGGCAAGCACTTCGGCATGAGCGCGGATGACGAGCGCCACCTGTGCGCGTTGATGCATGAGCGCGGCCAGCTATCCGTAATTGAAATCGATGGCGAGCTGCGGGCGGGCTTACTGTGCACACTGGCTGGCAATGACATGACGATGCACGTGATCGCGCATGACCCGGCGTTCGACGATCTGCGGCTCGGCTTTCTTTGCTGCGTGATGACGATACAGGACGCTATCGCGCAGGGCCTGCAACGCTTCCATTTCCTCTGGGGACATTACGATTACAAAACCCGGCTGGGCGGACGCCAGACCGTGCTCTCACAGGTACTGCTGCTGCGCTCGCGTCGCATTGCGTTACTGTATCCGCATTTGCTCGGCACGCAGCTGCTGTACGGTTTGCGTGCGCTGGCGCGGCGATGGAAGCAGCGCCTCACCGCACGATCCGGCTAACGCGAGACAAGCGCAGACCGATGTTCATCGATACCCGGCAGATCGGCGACGGTAAGGCATTGATTGCCACCGTTTGCATCATCGGTGGTGGCGTGGCCGGCCTGACGATCGCGCGCGAGCTCGAAGCGCAAGGCGTCGATACCTGTGTGCTGGAGAGCGGTGGTTTCGAGCCGGATGACGGCACGCGCGACTTGTATCGTGGCGATTCCACCGGCATCGGCTACCAGTTTGCCGATGGCTGTCGAGCGCGTTTCCTCGGCGGCAGCAGCAATTGCTGGGGTGGCTGGAGCCGTCCGCTGGATCCGTGGGATTTTGAGCAGCGTGCGTGGATACCGCATAGCGGCTGGCCCTTTGGCCTCGACGAACTGGCCCCCTGGTATGCGCGGGCACATGCGGTGCTCAAGCTCGGGCCGGCCAACTTCGATCCATCGTACTGGGAAGCGGCGATCGGCCGGCCTGACGTGCGCCGTCTGCCGCTTTCCGGCAAACAGGTGCGTGATACGGTATCGCAGTTCAGTCCGCCGGTGCGCTTTGGCCGCCATTATCGCGCCGAGTTGAAGGCGGCACGCCATGTGCGGATTTTCCTGCATGCGAATGTCATCGAAATCGTTCCCGATCCGCTCTGCGCGCGGATACAGCAGGTGCGGGTACAGACGCTCGACGGCCAGCGGACGACAGTGGCGGCGCGGCTGTTCGTGCTGGCCACCGGCGGAATCGAAAATGCGCGATTGCTCCTGGCATCCAACCGCGTGATGCCGGGCGGGGTCGGCAATCAGAATGATCTGGTCGGCCGCTTCTTCATGGATCATCCGCGCATGCTGGTAGGCAGCCTTCGATTTGCCGATGCCTGGTCACGCAACAAGCTCTATGACATCAAGTACAACTACATGAATGCTGCGGTGTCGGCGCATGGACAGCACATTGCTGCGCAGCTTGCACTGACACGCGACGCGATGGCCAGTGAGCAGGTACTGAATGCGCGCGCGTGCTTCTGCTCCGAGTTTCCCGGTGAGGGCAGTGACGGTGCCCAGGCGCTGTTTCACTGCAAGCAAGCGTGGCTGTCGAAAGACCAGCCGGGGCGGCGGCTCGCCGATGACCTTCACGCGATGGCGCGCGATCCGATTAACACCTTCCTGTATGGCTTCACGCGGCTCTATCATCCGCGCGCACTGATCCGCAATATTGGCTTTCAACTGATCGTCGAGCCGGTGCCGGATCCTGATAGCCGGGTCACCTTATCGGCCAGCCGGCGCGATGCGCTCGGCCTACCGCGTGTCGAAGTGTGCTGGCGGCTTGGTACGCTGGTTCGGCGCACGGCGGATCGTACCCTCGCATTGATCGCGCAGGAGCTGCAGGCTATCGGCGTGGCGCAGGTCGCGCCGCTGGGCTCGATCGAGCATGAAGGCTGGCCATCGACATTCGAGAAAGAAGGCACCTGGCATCACATGGGCACGACGCGCATGCATGACGACGAACGTCAGGGCGTGGTGAATCGCGACGGGCGTGTGCACGGACTGGGCAATCTATATATCGCAGGCAGCTCGGTCTTCCCGACCGCTGGTGCAAATTTTCCGACCATTACCATCACGGCGCTGTCGCTTCGGTTGGCCGACCATATCGCTGCGCAGTTGCGCAGCCCGGCCAGCGTGCTGGTCGATGAAAGCCTGATCGCCTCTTTGTCAACGGCCGACACCGCCGACGCCGTCGCCGCTTCGGTCAATATCGGTCGGCTGCCTGCTACCTGACGCGCTGAGCTAATGCTCTGAGCCACTGTGCTGCTGAGTCACTGCCACTGACTCGTCACAACTGAAGCCACCCGCACCTCGTGTGCCGGTGGTTTTTTCTTTTTATCGACGCCATTTCCCTGGTTGTGGTTTTGCGAAGAAATTTTCCGCACGAAAATTTTTTGATTTCCAAATGGAACTCTTCTCGTAAGGCAATGCTCTGACACAGGCATTTGCAAGCGATCTCTCGCGAGATCACCAACCAGAGGGAGAAATCACTGATGTTTAACGTGTCATTTAACGCAAACGCAACGCGCCACCTGTCGCTGACAGCGGTGGCAAGTGTCTCGGTTCTGCTCGCAGCCTGCGGTGGTGGCACGGGTTCGGCACAGTATTCGATCGATAGCAATGGCAATCTGACGTCGGCTTCGGCAACGACTAAGCTGGCCAACGGATCGACACAGACGTCGGCGGTCAGCACCACGCCGTCGACGACGACCGGATCGACGTCGACCACGACAACGACCGGCACCACTACCACGACCAGCCCGACGACCACGACCGGCACTACCACCGGTACGACGACTACGCCAACAACAACTACGCCGACGACCACTACCGGCACCACGACAGGTACCACGACAGGTACGACCACGACCACGCCGACCACGCCGACCACGCCGACCACGCCGACCACGCCGATGCCGCACGGGCAGACCGGTACCAACTGGACGATGACCTTCTCCGAGGAGTTCACCGGCACCGGACTGAATACCGCGCGCTGGAACGACACCATTTGGTATGAAGCGTCGAATCCGACGAAGAACTACACCGTATCGAATGGCAGCCTGAAAATCTGGCCTCAGCGCGATGCGACTGGCAAGTTCTTTAACCGTACCATCGACACCGACGGCAAGTACTACCAGACCTACGGCTTCTTCGAGATCGAAGCGAAGCTCCCGATCGGCAAGGGCACCTGGCCGGCGTTCTGGCTGTTCAACCATATCGGCACGCGTCGCCCTGAGATCGACATCATGGAAGCCTATGCAGGCGGCGGTCCTGCCAGCGGCTGGTCTGATGCAAATCTGCACCCGACGGCCTATGCGCCGACCGTGTGGATCGACGCAGGCCGCCTTGCCGGTACCAAGACCATTCTGACCAGCGACCTGTCGGCGGCGTTCAACAAGTATGCAGTGAAGTGGGAAGCGAACAAGCAGACCTTCTACTTCAACGGCCGTGAAGTCTACAGCCTCGCTGTCAGCATGCCGGATACGATGTACATCATGCTGGACCTCTGGTACGGCAGCGCATCGGGTCAACCGGACAACACCACGCCGACCGGTATCGGCAACTCGTACGAAATCAATTACGTACGTGCATGGAAGGCGAACTGATCGCCGTCTGATATCAACAGCAGCAACGGCATCCGGCTCTGCCGGATGTTTTTAGGGCCAGCTTCGTGCTGGCCTTTTTTTGTCTGTACGACCGCAGATGAGCCGGATAAGGCCTCACCGGCGAGGCAGCGGAATCAGTGATGAAAATGATAAGGGTTTCGCTTTTTTTAAAAAAAAACGAAAGACGAAAGTTCTCGTAAAGTTTGCTTGAATCATCAATTAATGTTCAATTTACTCAACATAAATTTGTTGGGGTTCGCCATGACTTTGCAAGAACTTGGAGCATTCGTCCGCAACCGCAGGGAGGCGCTCGGGCTGAGTCAGCAGAGGCTTGCCCGGATGGCCGGACTTTCGCACACGACCATCAATCTGCTCGAGACAGGCAAGTTCATTGACCTCGGGATAGCCGAGGTCAATGAACTGCTGGATCTGGTCGGCTTGTCATTGAATGCGGAGGCATGTCAAGCGCCGCGCGCAAACGCGATGCTGATGGCCAGTCGGGCCGCCAGCGTCAGTTACCGCGATCCATTGACACCCGGCGAATTGCTGACTGCGTTGTCGACCGGTGATATTCCCGCCGGTCGGGATGCTCACGTTGCCACGCTGATCGATGAAGCGCCGTTGAGCCTGGTCGTGTCGTCGGTCGAACTGGTAGCGCAACGCTCGGAAATCCCGCCCAAACAAATCTGGAAAAACATCAGCGCATGGGCGAGGACATGTCGCTCAACCCGGAAAGCCTGGGTTTGAAGATGAATGCCAAACGCATCTTCCGCCCAAGGCATCTGGTGGACGGGCCGTGGATTCAGTTGCTGGATCAAGCCTATAGGCTGATTGACAGCTTATGCCAGCACTCCGGCCTGTCCATCCTTTCTGGACGCTGGGGGGGCGGTACGGTTTTGATGCTTCGGTATCGGCACCGCAAGAGCAAGGACATCGATGGGTTTGTGCCCGAACCGCAGTATCTGGGATATCTGAACCCTCGACTCAGCGACCTCGCTGCCGACATATCGCAAGACTAGGTGGAGGCTGCCGGTTACATGAACCTGATCCGCCGCCGAGGGCGAAATCGATTTTTTGGCTTTAGAAAATCTGACTGTCAATCCGTTCGAGTGGAGGCATCTGAATGGTCGGGATATTCGTGTGGAGACGGCTGCCGAAATCGTCGCGAAGAAGGTCTGGCATAAAGGCGATGCAGCGACTGCGCAGGATTTGTTCGACCTGTCGCTCGTGATCGAGAAGAATCCGGAGTCCTTGCAGACCGCGGGTCACTATCGGGCACGGCATGCAAACCATTTCCTGAAGCAGCTATACGAGCGGGAAGCGATCCTCAAGAACCAGTTCGACCAAATAGATTTCCTCGAATATCGTCCCTCGTTTGAGAAAGCGCGGGAATCCGGCGAGCGATTTTTGTCGAATCTCTGAAGGCTTCAACGCAGGGAGAGCCCATCACAGTCTCTCCTTCGACAGCACGCTCAGTCAGGCATCAGTTATCCAAGCAGAGCCTTGAATGATAGGTTGATGTAACGCGCATTCAGAGAATGCTTAGCTTACTGTGCATCAGTACATAGCCACCGATCGTCACGCAATCTGGCACAGATGACAATCTGCACCGGAAGGTTCGCATGCGATGCACGATCCTTGTTTTGCTTTTCAGTGTGCACGTCATTTCGCATGCACAGAAAGACGATGTGTTGCCACTGCCTCCCACGCCTCACGACGGCGCCATCATCGACCTCGAATGCGGCCGTACTTATGCCGGCCCGCTATACCTCGCCGGTCTGCGTGATGTGACGGTGCGCACCGTCGGTGACTGCGGTCGGGCATCGCTGACTACCGCAGTGCCTGTCAGCGGCTGGCAGAAAGATGCCGCGCGTCCGGCCATCTGGGCGGCGCGGCTGGAATTCGCACCAGTGCAGCTTCAAATCGGCACACGCTTCCTGCCACGCGCCCATTATCCGAATGAGCCCGGCCAGTGGCTGCACGGAGTTAGCAAGTTGCCGGGGCAGCTGCAGATGAAATTGCCGTCGCCCGACCTTGCCGGTGCGACGCTGGTCTGGAAGGCTGCCGACTGGCTGATCGAGACACGCACCATCGAACGCTATGAAGGACAGACCGCCTTTCTCGCTGCGGGACCCGATGATAGCTTCGGCCTGCCTACGGATATGCCGTTTTATGTCGAGGGCAAACGCTGGATGCTGGATGCACCCGGCGAGTGGGTATTTGAGGCCGGCTGGCTTTATGTATGGCCACCGGATGGTCGCTCGCCACAGGGCAGGATCTGGGCCTCGCCACGCGCGCGTGCCATCGATGCGCGCGACTCGCATGGCGTGACTATCGACGGTGTGACTCTCTTCGGAGCGACACTGGGCATCGATGGTAACGGCAGCCGCGGCCTGCAGATTATTGACACCGTCATCCGCAACAGCGGCGAGGCCGCGATCCTCGCCGGCAGTGACATGCGGGTGCTACGCACGAAGGTTATCGGGACAGTGCAGGATGGCTTACGCGCGACCGATGACGCACGTGACGTACAGGTGCTCGACAGTCGTTTCGACAATGTCGGCATGCTCGGTATGCCGCGCCGCTCGCGTGGTGCGATCGTGTTCGAGCAGGCACAGCGCGTGATTGTCCGGCGCAACCGGATACACAATGCGGGTTATATCGGCATTCGCGTATTCCGTGATGCGCTCGTCAGTGAGAACGAGATCACTCGTGCCTGTCAGAGGCTCGATGATTGCGGAGGCATCTATACCTTCGCACGTGACCGCAAGCCCCTGCACGTAGCCATTGATCGTAATCGCATCAGCCGGCTCGGCGGCAGCAGCGCCTTCGCGATTTACCTCGATGACTTTGCCAATGGCGTGCGCGTGACCGCCAATCAATCCATCGACAATCCCGGCGGCATGCAGCTGCACGACGCGTTTAACAATGAGATCGCCGGCAATGCGTTCATCAACAGCCAGCGTCAGCATATTCTGTTCAATGAGACCGCCGATTCGGTATCGATTGCGAATAACCAGGTTGTCGGAAATCGCTTTACTTCCGCCGGGGATGTACCGGTCTATCGCTTGTGGAGCCGGCATGGCGGCCAGCATGTCGGACGCTTCGCTCAGTTTCGTGACAATGCTTATCGGGATGCGCCGCAGCGTTTCGCTGACATCGAGGGGCATGGGCACGTCGGTTTCACGCAATGGCTCAACGGACCAGGTACCGGCGACAGCGGACTGGTACGTCACAAGCGTAGCAGCGTGCGCGATCGTGCCGGCCGCGACAATCCGGCGACCAACCCGGGTGCCAACTCAACCGGAGTGTCCGGGCGGTCGGCGCCACAACTCGCGCGGTAGCGATAGCAGGAACAGCGTGTTCGTCAGCAGATAACGCGACGCCAGCCGCAGCGGTTCCTGTACGAGCCGGTACAGCCATTCGAGTCCCAGCCGCTGCCACCGCAGTGGCGCACGCGGCAGCACGCCGGCGTGGTAGTCAAACGCGGCACCGACACCGAGCATTACTGCGCGCAGCCGGCCCTGCTGCGCAGTCATCCATTTTTCCTGCTTCGGACAGCCTAGCCCGACCAGCACGATACGCGCCCCGCTGTCGTGGATTGCCGCAGCGATGCGCCCGTTGTCTTCATAAGTCAGCAGGCGAAACGGTGGCGACAGGCTACCAGCCAGCTGCAACGCAGGAAAGGCCATGCGCAGCGATTGCTGCAGCTGCTCGAGCGTCGCTGCGGTACCGCCGAGCAGGAACACCGGCAGTTGCAGTCGCGCCGCTTCGCCGAGTACTCGCCACATCAGGTCCGGCCCGGACAGGCGCTGCTGTTCGGGCCAGCCATGTCGCCGCATCAGCCAGGCTAGTGGCGCGCCGTCCGGCGCGTTCATATCGGACTGCGACAGTGCATAGGCGAGTACCGGATCGCGCCGCGCGCTGACCAGCGAGTGCACATTACACAGGCAGACCATCTTCGACGTGCCGGACTGGGCCCAGCGCACAATGCGGCCCGCGGCCTGTTCCCATGACATCGCGTCAATACGTATTCCCAGGAGCGTCGTCGATGATAGGGGCATGCATTCCTCCGGCCGGCACGATACATCGATTGAACCTGCCAGCGCACTCTGTCGCCCTGAGAGGACGCAATGCACGCGCGCGCCAGTGAGGGCAACATCAACGCTGTTTGATGACCGACGGAGGACCGATGCCTTTCGACCTGATCGTGCGCTCGCAGCAATGCTGCAGGCAACGCCTTGCGCAGGCGTTCGACGCATTCTGCGGCGACGATCCCCGGCAGTCGCGGCTGGAGCTGAGTGAAGCGGAACAGCTGCCGTCACGCGAACAGGTCAGGCTGTCGTACGACGATGGCGAGTTCGACTGGGTCGCCTGCCACGATATGATCGATACCTTCGGCAGCCATGAACGCCAGGTTCGGCTGCTGCGCGAGCTGTTGCGCGTCGCACGGCGCGGCGTCTTCGTATCGGCACCCAACCGTGGCCATCCGCTCGCGCGCTGGCTGTATCCGCAGCGGCACACGACACTGCTCGATGCGCTGACGATCAAGACGATGGTCGATGTGCTGCCGGGCCGTCCGGTATGGAAGCTCGGCCATATACGGCTGGGCGGTATCAAGTCCCACTATTTCCTGATGGTGTGGAAGGACGCGAAGCAGGCAGGCGCGGGTCGGCGCGCGGGCCCGGGTCAGGACGAATCCGCACCGGACTCGCCGCCGACGGTAACGCGTAGCCGAGTAGCGCGCCATTGCTGAGCCGCTGCGCCGGTGGCACCTGCTGTGCGGCATGCGCCAGGAAGCGGTCGAGCGCGTCCCATAGTCCGTGGTGCTCAAGGTCGATTGAATGAAGCCAGAGATGGAATACACCGCTGCGCAGCCGCGCCAGTGCGAACAGGTGGATCAATCGGTTCATCCAGCCGGCTTCACGCAGCACCGCGCGCAGTCCGGGTACGCGGTGCTGCCAGTCGCGCTGAGATACGAAATTGCGCAGCCACACCGCGCGAGGATGCGGATAGAACTGCGCACTGGTTGGCACGCGCAGCGGATCGGCTCCGGTATCGGTACGCAGATTCTGTGTTGTGCGCGCGAATAGAAAGCCAGCCGCGCGCACTTGTCGCAGGTGGACCTGGCGATACTGGCCGCCCGGATAGCAGAAGCCCTGCACTGGCAGGCCGAGCGTATCTTCGAGCGCGCGCTTGCCCTCAATGATCTCGCGCCATGCAGTGCGATCGTCGAGTCTGCCGAGGAAGCGATGCGATAGTGTGTGCGATCCGATCTCGAAGCGTCGGGCTAGCGCCCGAATGCCCGAACCCGACAGAACCGACGGTCCTTCACGGTTCGTCACGGGCAGATAGAACGTAGCTTGCATGCCGTGGTACTCAAGCAGTTCGGCCAGCCGCAGGTCGAGCGGATGGCCGTCGTCGACCGAGATCGTGAAGCGCATGCCGCTCATGGTGCCCCGCGCGCTTCGTCACGCCGCGGTTGCGGCGCATCGCGCAGCGCACAGGCACACGCATCGACAATGCCTTGCGCGGCGCTATCGAAATCGTAGCGCCGTACACGCCGCAGGCTTTCATCGCTGAATGACTGCCACAGCGCATCGTCAGACAGTAGTCGTGCCGCGCCATCGGCCCACAGTGGCACGCGCAATTCGCGCACATAGCCGTTGCGGTCGTCAGCTACCAGTTCGCCGGCCGCACCCGCGTGCGGCGAAACCAGCACCGGCAAGCCGGCAGCGCAGGCTTCATTCGCGACGATGCCCCACACATCGGCATGCGTCGGAAACAGGAATAGGCGTGCCGACTGGTACAGCGCCGGCAGCGCGTTCTGCGCCGCGAAGCCGTGGAAGTTCACGTCCACGCCGGCGCATTCTGCCGCTGCCCGCCGGAGCGCCGTATCGAGGCTGCCGGAGCCGACGTAGAGCAGCCGCGTGCGTCGCCCCAGCCGTTCAGCCACTTCGCGGGCGACAGTGAGTGCGAACAGCGGGTCCTTCGCCGGCTCCATCCGTCCGCAGAACAGGAAGTCGGTGTCGCGTGTCACGGCGTCGGTCGGCGCGAAGGCCTCATTGTCAATGCATAGCCACGAGTAAAAGCAGCGCTCGGCTGGCACACCGTAGGAACGATACAGGCGCTGTCCGCCATCGGACGCGGCGACAAATGCGGCGCTGCCACGAAACACTAAGCGCCTGATCAGCCGGTGCGCCAGGGATAGTGAGCGCTCGGATTCCCAGCTGCCGTCGGTCATCGCGACATGCGGCCAGCCTCGCGCCCGCGCTGTCAGGAACGCATACAGGTGCGTTGGGTTAAAGCCATCGGTGATGACTGTATCCGGCCTCAGCCGGCTCAATAGCGGTACGACATCCGGATTGTGGTGAATGTAGCGGCCGTGCACGGTCACGAAGCGCTCGCGCAGCCAGTGTCGCTCGAAATGCATGGCTGGCAGGTCCCACTCGCGATTCGGCTCGCGCGCCGAGCAGAACACCGCATGAAAATCGATGCCGGGCCAGCGCGCGAGCCGGTTGAAGATGGGTACGCGGTAGGGTGGCGGTGTGTTCGTCACGAGGGCAATGCGCGTCATCGCGGTCGCTCCTGATCACAGCGCACCGGCGCGCGACTGTTCACCGGATCGTCCAACCGACTGCGGCTGTGCGTTTCCGCTATCGTGCGTCCAGCTCAGCCAGCCTTCCAACCGGCCATGCGCGACCGCCAGCCCGTATAGCAGTCCGGGGCTGCGCGTATCGCCACACAGGGTCGTTGCCCGCTTCAGTACCGGCGACAATAGTCCGCGCAAAATCACCCACGCCGGCAGCCGGTGCTTCGCATACAGTGCACCGGTACCGCGTGCGCGCAGTCGTGCCGCGTGCCGGGTCGTAGCACTCGGCTTGCGCATCGGCGGATCAGTACGGTGATGTACCAGCACCTCGGGCTCGTAGACCAGAAGCGCGCCGGCGCGCAATGCGCGCAGCACAATGTCGGTCTCTTCTCCGGCACCGAACCACTGTCCGACACCGAGCCGACCATCAAAACCCCCCAGCTCCTCGAGCAGCGAGCGCGCGAAGAACAGCGTGATCGATGACACCGGCAGGTCGCGAAAGTATGACGAGCGTTGCCAGCTCAGTGCGCCGGGTGGATGAGCCGGATCCTGTTCGGCCCAGCGGCCGACGATGCCGGCCGACCGGTCGCGCCGCAAGGACCGCAGCAGCATGCGTTCCAGCGTCTGCGGTTCGTACCAGCAGTCATCATCGGGAAAGCCGAGCCAGCGCCCGCTGGCCGCCGCGATGCCGGTATTGCGTGCCAGCGCGAGATTGGGCGGTGCATGTTTCAGGTGCCGTAGCGTCAGTCCGAGACTACGCGCGCGCTGCACGACCCGTAGCAGCCGGTCGTCCTGGTTCTGGTCGATTACGATCACCTCGAAATCGTGGAAGGTTTGCGCCGCCAGCGAATCGAACAAGCGGTTCAGCTCGGCCGCGCGACCGACGGTCGCAAGGATCAGGGAGATTTCACGCATGCGTGGCTCTGGGTAGGGAGAGGCGGGCGCGTTGTATGCGCACGAGATAGCGCAGCCGATGCAATGAGCGCACCAGCGGACCGCCGCCGCTGTGTGCAAGCCGCACTTGCAAGTCTTCGCGCATCGCAGCGCCACGCTCGCGGGTGGACAGGCTGCCATCATGCTCGCGGAACGCTGCCAGCGGCTCCGGCAGTTGCAGCGGATCGGCGATCTGTGACAAGCGCAGCCACAGGTCATAGTCCATCGCATACTTCAATTGCGTATCGAAGCCGCCGGCTTCACGCAGCAGCTCGCGCGTCACGAAGGTCGCCGGATGCGGAATGAAATTCCCGCGCAACAGCCGGCGACGGCTATAGCGCGGCGCACGGAAGCCCTCCGGCAGCAAGCGTCCGTCAATGCAGCGCATCGTGCGGCCGAACAGCCAGCGGGCGCCGCCGCGCAGCGCACGGGCTACAGTCAGCAGCACATCATCGCGCAGATAGAAATCGTCAGAGTGCAGATGAGCGATGACCTCGCCGCGTGCGGCACGGATGCCTGCATTCATCGCCGCGCTGATCCCGTTGCGTTCATTTTCGATTAATAGATATGGCCTCTGCAGCGCGTGTATGCGGGAAAGCGTGCCATCGTTCGAGCCGCCGTCGACGAAGATCAGTTCGATATCGACACCACGCTGCATCAGCACGGATGCAATCGCTTGCTGCAGCCAGAGCTCGCTGTTGCGCGTACAGGTGATCACGGAGAAAGTCGGTAGCTTCATAGGGCTACGATCGCTCCCGGTGGCAGGCGATACAGCGCAAGCAGGCGGCCCGCGGCCTGGGCAGGACCGGTGGATAGGGCTGGTGCGAACGGATAGTCGGGGCGTGGATGGAACGCGAGCAGTGCATCGACCAGTTCCGCCATGGTGTCGTAGAGGCGTAGCTGATCCGGCCCGCTCTGGTAGGCCGCCAGTTCGGGTGTGCCACCGAGGCGAAGCGCGAATACGGCTTTACCGAGCAGAAGCGCTTCGAGCACCGTTGACGGACAGGCTTCTTCGCAGATCGACGGCACGACCACCGCAGCAGCACGCCCAGCCAGACGGCAGGTGTCGCGCGCATTCAGCAGGCCGTGGAAATGGACCGAAGGGAAGCGCTTGCGCAGTTGCTCTTCGTCGACGCCGTCGCCGGCGACTTCGATTTGCAGCGATCCGTCGAGATGCGGCGCCAGCGTATCGAGAAAGGCTTCAACGCCCTTGGCCGGATAAAGCTTGGCAGCGATGAAGATGTGCAGCGGGCCATTATTCGATGCGCGCGCAGGCGAGCGCAGTGACTGCAAACGTGTAGTGTCGACGAAGTTGTGCACTGTGATGCCCCAGCGCCGATCGCCAAAGCTGCGTCTGAGGTTCCGCTGCAGCAGCTCCGATACGAATACCGTCTTGTGGCGCAGGAAGCCGCGTTTGACTTCACTGCGAAAGCGCATTGCGGCCAGCATGCTGATGAATCTTTGCAGCGGGTTCGGCTCCCTGGCACGGCAGCCGGCACAATCGATGGTGTGGCTCGACCCGCAGATCTGTCCGCGCCGGAAGCGGATATGGATCAGGCAGTCGCTGCCCTGATCGTGCCGGATCTGGATGAAGTTCAGCGTTACCGGCAGGTAGACTGCGATATTCGGCAGGTGGCCGTGATAGTGCACGACGTCGTAGCCGCCTGCGCGCCGCAGGATCGCCCGCGCGAAGCGGCGTGCAATCACGCTGCGTTTCGGCGGCATGAAGACGCCGAGGCGCATTTCCTTCCAGCCGTCGAACTGTCCGTGCAGCTCGGGGAAAAAATGGCCGTCGAAGTCGAATTCATCGCCGGCCTGCGCGGGCGTGACGTCATCATTGCCCATCAGGTCGACCGTGTGGCCATCTGCCTGCAGCGCACGTGCCAATGCAAGCACATGCCGTGCAAGCCCGCCCATGCCGACCGCTGGCAGGTCTTCGCTGACCATCAGGATGCGCATCTCAGCGCACTCCCGGCATCAGGCGGCGCGATGCGAGGCGCAGGGCCGCGCGCTCGTCGACGCGCACAATGAATGCGAGGCCGGCAGCCAGCAGCAGTAGCGCGCCGGCGGCAGCGAGCAGCAGCAGTCCGGCCAGCGTGTCGGGCAGCAGCCACTTCAGCGGCAGCGCCAGCAGCAGTGCGGCGGCTGCGGTCGACAAGCCGGGCCACCAGCAGGCGCGCACTGTCTCGCGTAAGGATACCGGTACGGTGCGGCCATGCACATAACCGACAAATAGCGCAGCCATCAGCAGTGATGCCAGCAGATGCGCAGCGGCTGCACCGACAATGCCGCCGACGGAGATGCCCACCCATACCAGTCCGACGCCGAATACGCCGCGCGCGATCGCGAAGCGGCCGGTGATCTTCGGATGCCCCAACCCGTCATTCACCAGCGACGGTATGGTCGTCAGTGAGTCGGCCAATAGTGCGGCAGTGATAAGTAGCAGCACCGGATAGCCTTCGGCGACGAACTCGGGGCCGACCCAGCGGCGCAGGAAGCTGTCGCCAGCCAGCGCGATCATGCCGAGCACGGCAAAGTTGAGATAGCCGAGCAGGCGTGTGGCGTCGAGGTAGAGCGCGCGCAGTGCTGACTGTTCGCCGGTGGCCGCCAGCGCGGATACACGCGGATAGATTACGCTGGCGAGCCGGTAGGTCAGCCCGAGCAGCCGGCCAGCCAGCTGGCTCGGAACGGTGTAGAAGGCCAGTGCGACCGGACCGGCGAGGGATCCGACCAGCAGCTTGTCCGCATGCTGGTGCAGCAGCGATGCCAGCCGCGATAGCCAGGTATGCGCGGAGAATTGCGCCAGCGTGGTGCAGGTGGTGCGCTGTGGCAGCGCTGGTCCGAGCGGAACGTCGAGCCGGTAAATCATGCAAGCTAGCCATAGCAAATTCGCGCAGGACACCGCCACGCGCGCAAGCACGACGCCGGCGACACCATCGCCATACAGAGCGACCACTGCCGATACGATATTCGCAGTAATACCGAAGAACGCTTCGCTGCCGGCTGAACGGTCATAGCGTTGCAGTGCCTGCGGCACGACCAGCAGATAGTTCTGCAGTTGCGATAGCGCGAAGCCAAGCGCGGCGAAGTGCAGCGCCAGTAATGCGTCGTCATGCAGCAATGCCGATACGTTGAACAGGTGCGACAGCAGCGGTGCGGCGAATGCGAATAGCAGTGCACCGCCGGCCAGTCCGAGAAGGCCATAGAAGATCAGCCCGAACCAGAAAGTTTCTGCAAACCGTTGACGATCATTGCGGGCGTGATATTCGGCGAGGTACTTGATTGCACCGGCCGACAGGCTGAGGTCGAAGATGCCGACATAGCCCACGATCGCGCCGATCACGGTGACGAGACCAAAGCCCTCCAGTCCGAGGCCGCGTATCAACAGCGGCACGGTGGCCAGCGCTACCAGTGCGGGTAGCGCGGAGCCGGCCAGATTCCACAGCGAATTACGCAGCAGCATGGCGGGGCGTCATCGTCAGCGGCCGAGCCAGCGGCAACCGTCCCGCCAGGTAGGGCATGGCGAGCGTGAGACCGAGCAGCAGCATGGTCCGGAACTCGATCACAGGTGTACCGATCAGCAGGGTCGGCATCCAGAACAGCAGACCGGCTATGCCGGCATCCGCCAGCAGTGCGCTATTGCCGCGCAGCTCATCGCGTCGCCGCAGGTAGTGGACGATGCAGATGACCAGTAAGGCGACGAACAATGCCAGTCCGGCAAAGCCGCTTTTCAGCAGCAGGTGACCGAAGCCGCTGTGCACGAAATCGAATTTTCCGAAGTGGTAGTCGAGTGCCTCCTCGTTGCCGTAGAACCGACCCCAGCTGCCAAGGCCGAACAGCCAGTGGCCGTCGAGACTCCGCGCCGCGGCTTCCAGTTCATAAAAACGACTGACATCGGTCGCGCGGTCCGGCCCGACGTCGTACAGCAATGAGGACAGCAAACCGCCACCGGCACTATTGGCAGCGAGTCGCTCACGCATCAGCGTGCCAGCCGCCGCAACCAGCGCCAGTGCGCCAGCGCCAGCGAAGGCTAGCCGGCGCTGCCACGGCAGGCGCCATAGCAGTACGACAGACATCAGGCCGAGCCCGACCAGCGACGAGCGGCGGAATGACAGGGCAACCGTCGCCACTTCCATTGCCAGCAACACCAGCAAGCCGCAACGGCGCAGCAAAGACAGGCGCACCTCCGGCATCAGCACCAGCCACGCGATGCAGAAAGCGGCGAGTGCGGCGATGTAGTTGTCGGCGATGTCAAAGTAGACCAGCGCGATATCGAGCCGTTCGAAATTACGATAAGGATTCGCATCGTCGCCGCCGAAGAACGCGTAGCGCACCAGGCCGAATACGGCCCGCACGGCAGCCAATGCGAGGATCAACAGCAGTAGCCGGCGCCGGCCGGATTCGTCACGCAGCGCGAGCAGCACCAGGATGGAGAACATTGCCATGTTCAGAACATTCAGTAGCCCGTTGTAGCCGAGCACGACCAGCACATCGATGCCTGAAGCGATGCCTAGCACGAGATGCGCAAACAGCAGGAAGCCAAATGCTGCAGCGAAGGGGACGAAGGGCGACGGCGTACGCGAATGAAAGCCTCGGGCGGATTCGCGCATCAGTGCCGCTGTGGCCGCGACCCATAGCAGCAGGTTCAGTAGCGAGAAAGCAAACAGCCCGGTGCCGCGCGAGTACAGCGTGTTGTCCTCCTGAAGTTGTCCCCAGGTCGACGCCGAGAACAGACAGAGTATCGCCACGAAGCCGAGCGCAATCATCATCGGTGCGCGCAGGCAGACGGCCAGTGCCAGAGGCAGCAGCACCAGAGCGGCGGCCAGCAGCAGGAAGGGATCCGGTGACGAGGGCATCAGTGAGTCGGCTTCAGTGAGCTGACTTCAGTGGCGCAAGCGCGGATGGGCCGCTACCCCGGCGCGGTCGGCGTCTTGCACAGCAAGATAATGACGCACGGTGCGACGCAGCCCTTCGGCGAGGCTCACGCGCGGCGCCCAGTCGAGGCTGCGCAGGCGGCTCGAATCCAGTAGCTTGCGTGGTGTGCCGTCGGGCCGGCTGCGGTCGAACGCAATGTGCCCGTCATAGCCGAGTGCGTCGGCGATCATCATCGCCAGCGACGCGATACGGATTTCTTCGCCGCTGCCCGCATTCAGGTGCGCGCATTGCGGTGTCCCAAGTTCGGCAAGGCGTGCGCGCGGCTGTTCCATCAGGTGCAGACAGGCCTCAGCAAGGTCATCGACGTACAGGAATTCGCGCAGAGGGGATCCGCTGCCCCAGATACTCACCTCCGGCGTGCCGGCCAGCAGGGCATCGTGAAAGCGCCGCAGCAATGCCGGAAGCACATGGCTGTTCTCGGCGTGGAAGTTGTCACCGGGTCCGTACAGGTTGGTCGGCATGATGCATCGAAAATCGGTGCCGAATTGCCGGTTGTAGCTCTCGCATAGCTTGATACCGGCGATCTTCGCGATCGCATACGGCTCATTGGTGGATTCGAGCGCGCCGCCGAGCAGGCATTCCTCGCGCATCGGCTGCGGTGCATTGCGCGGATAGATGCAGGACGAGCCGAGGAACAGTAACTGCCGCACCTGATATTTCCATGCAGCGTGGATGACGGCATTGGCGATGGCTAGATTTTCGTGGATGAACTCAGCCGGATACGTGTGGTTCGCATGAATGCCGCCGACGCGCGCAGCCGCGAGGTAGACGGTGTCGATGCGTGCGTCGGCAAAGAACGCATCCACCGCTGCCGCATCGCAGAGATCCAGTTCTTCGTGACTACGCAGTACCAGCTGGCAGTCGCCGCGCTCGCGCAGTGCCCGCACCAGCGCAGCGCCGACCATGCCGCGATGGCCAGCGATGAAGATGCGTTCCGGTGCACGGCTATTCATGATGCGCGAAGGCGGCGAAGCCACTGCTTTTGACGAGTACATACTTGCGCGCGGCGGCGAGGTCAGCCTCGACCATCTCGCGAACCAGTTCGGCGAACGTGGTGCGCGGTGACCATCCCAGTTTGTCGCGCGCCTTGCCGGCATCGCCGAGCAGTGACTCGACTTCGGTCGGACGGAAATAGCGCAGGTCGATGCGCACGATCACCTGGCCGGCGCGCAAGCCTTCATGATCGCCTGCCGATTCAACGATGCCGGTTTCGTCGCAGCCGGTGCCGCGCCAGCAGAGCGCGATGCCCAGCGACTGCGCGGCCAGCTCGACAAATTCGCGAACGCTGTATTGCCGGCCGGTGGCGATCACATAATCTTCCGGTTCCTGCTGCTGCAACATCAGCCATTGCATCTCGACGTAATCACGGGCGTGACCCCAGTCGCGCTTCGAATCCAGATTGCCGAGGTAGAGGCAGCTTTGCTGGCCGAGCGCGATACGTGCTAGCGCCCGCGTCACCTTGCGGGTGACGAAGGTCTCGCCGCGCTGGGCCGATTCATGATTGAACAGAATGCCGTTGCACGCATATATGCCATACGCTTCGCGGTAATTCACCGTGATCCAGTACGCATACAGCTTTGCAGCGGCGTACGGGCTGCGCGGATAAAACGGTGTGGTCTCGGTCTGCGGTACTTGCTGCACCTTGCCGTACAGCTCTGAGGTGGACGCCTGATAGAAGCGGGTCTTTTTCTCCAGCCCGAGGATGCGTATCGCCTCCAGCAGCCGCAGTGTCCCAAGTGCGTCCGAGTTGGCGGTGTACTCCGGCTCTTCGAAAGACACGCCGACATGGCTCTGCGCAGCGAGGTTATAGACCTCATCGGGTTGCGATTGCTGAATTACCCGGATCAGCGATGCGGTATCGGTCATGTCGCCATGGTGCAGGATGAAGCGACGGCCGGCTTCGTGCGGGTCCTGGTACAGATGATCGATGCGTCCGGTATTGAACTGTGAGCCGCGCCGCTTGATGCCGTGCACGGTATAGCCTTTGGCCAGAAGCAGTTCGGACAGCAGTGCGCCGTCCTGACCGGTGACGCCGGTGATCAGTGCGACCTTGCCGCAGCCGTCGTGCATTACTTCGTTTGGAATCATCTGTGGGTGCCTGTGAGTCGCATGGTGTCAGTCGCTTGAGGTCGGTCGCCGTGAATACTGCGGTCATTGTGCGGTCGCGGATGCGCTCGCCATTGCGATCGCACAGCCGCTGTCGATGCATACGGTTTCGCTCAATACCCATCCGGGTTCATCTGCTGCCAGCGCCAGTGGTCGGCACACATCTGCGCGAGATTTTTTTCGGCACGCCAGCCGAGCAGCTCGGCCGCCTTAGCCGGTGACGCATAGCAGGCAGCCACATCGCCCGGACGGCGCGGTGCCACGCGTGCCGGTATCGCGCGTCCGCAGGCACGCTCGAAAGCAGCCACGGCCTGCAGCACGCTGGCACCCTGGCCGGTGCCGAGATTCACTTTGAACGAGCCCGGTGCACCAAACAGCCGCTCGAGGGCGGCCAGATGGCCGTGCGCGAGATCGCTGACATGGATGTAGTCGCGAACGCCTGTGCCGTCTGGTGTCGGGTAGTCATCGCCGAAGATGGCCAGATGCGGGCGGCGGCCGGCAGCCACTTGCGCGATGTAGGGCATCAGGTTGTTCGGTACGCCGCGCGGATCTTCGCCGATCAGGCCGCTATCGTGCGCGCCGGCCGGATTGAAATAGCGCAGCGTCGCAATGCGCCATTCCGGATCAGCCTGCGCTAGATCCGACAGGACCTGCTCGACCATCAGCTTCGAGCGGCCGTAGGGATTGGTCGCCGACGTCGGCGCATCTTCGGTCACGGGCACGGATTGCGGATCGCCGTAGACGGTTGCCGACGAGCTGAATACCAGCTTGCGCACGCCTTGCTGGTGCAGTGCGCGCAGCAGCGACACCGTGCCGCAGACGTTGTTGTCGTAGTAATCGAGTGGACGTGCGACCGATTCGCCGACGGCTTTCAGTCCGGCGAAATGAATCACTGCGGCGATGGCTTCGCGCTGCAGCAGCCGCGTCAGCGCCGCATGGTCGCGTACATCGATCGCTTCGAAGGGCAGCGCGCGATCGGCGATCTGCTCGATGCGGGCAATCGCGCGCGGCGAGCTGTTGCACAGATTGTCGATGCCAATCACTTGCCAGCCGGCCTGCAGCAGGCAGGCGCAGGTATGCGAGCCGATATAGCCGCTCGCGCCCGTGACGAGTACCGTGTGACCCATGATCTGACTCCCGACGGATCAGTGCGCGCCGGCGGCGAGCGTGGCGCGCTGCGACGATGCGCCATCCTCGCCGGAGGCCGGCAGTTGTGCGAGAAAGCGGCGGAATTCGGTAGCGACTTCGGGATGGCGCAATGCGAACTCGACGGTGGCCTGCAGATAGCCCTGCTTGGTACCGCAGTCGAAGCGTCGTCCCTCGAACTGATAGGACAGCACGGCCTCCGAGCGCATCAGCTGCGCGATCGCATCAGTCAGCTGCAGCTCGCCGCCGGCGCCCGGCGCGATCTCGCGCAGGTGCCGGAAGATCGATGGCGTCAGGATGTAGCGGCCGACCACGGCCATGTTCGACGGTGCATGCTGCGGCGCCGGTTTTTCGATGATTCCATCGAGCTTCAGCAGCCGGTCCGCCACCGGCCGGCCTTCGACGATGCCGTAGGCGCTGGTCTGCTCCAGCGGTATCGCTTCAACGCCGACGATGCTGCTGCCGTAATGTGCATGCAGATCCACCATCTGTTTCATCACGGGTACTGGCGCGTCGAGCAGATCGTCGGCAAGGATGATTGCAAACGGCTCGTCCTGTACCAGGCGCTCCGCGCACAGCACTGCATGGCCAAGCCCGAGCGCCTCGGACTGCCGCACATAGAAGCACTGCACTGCATCGGGTCGGATGCGGTGGATTAGCTGGAGCAATGCGTCCTTCTGCCGTGCGGCCAGTTCGGCTTCGAGCTCATAGGCCTTGTCGAAGTGATCCTCGATTGCGCGCTTGTTGCGTCCGGTGACAAAGATCATTTCCGTAATGCCGGCCTCGATCGCTTCTTCAACCGCATACTGGATCAGCGGCTTGTCGACTACCGGGAGCATCTCTTTCGGACTGGCCTTCGTGGCCGGAAGAAAACGGGTGCCGAGTCCGGCAACCGGGAACACAGCCTTACTGACTTTTTTACGCATGAGGATCCGGATCGGTTGAAAGTCTGGGCCGCGACAGCAACAGTGTCACCAGCATGGCGATACCGATATCAAAACACCAGTCGAGCAATGACGCGTTGCGGTAGGGCAGAAGCGATTGGATCGCTTCGTCAGCGAGACCGAGCAGTGCAATGACGCCGATCGTGACCGCGATGCGGTGCAGTGGCGGCGCGATGACCGCAAAGAAACAAAGCACCGTCATGAAGCCATATGCGAGCATGTGCAGCAGCTTGTCGCCGAAGCGTGCTGACAACATATCGGCCTCTCCGGGCAACGAGCCGCCCGCGACCATCAGCAAGAAGAACAGCGCGAGGGCGCCAACCCATAGCGGACGCACCGTCATCCTGCCCTCCCGTACTGATCGGACAGGCGCACGATGTCATCTTCGCCGAGGTAGGCGCCGGACTGTATCTCGATCAGCTCCAGCGGCAGCTTGCCAGGATTGGCCAGCGAATGCACGACGCCGACGCCGATGTAGGCACTCTGGTTTTCTGTCAGTAGGTAGCTTCTGTCGCCTTCGGTGACTCGCGCGGTGCCGCAGACCACGATCCAGTGTTCGGCTCGGTGATGATGCATCTGCAGCGACAGGCTCGCCCCGGGGCGCACGACGATGCGCTTGACCTGGAAGCGTTCGCCGCGTGCGATCGCTTGATAGCTGCCCCACGGGCGCAGTACGTCACTGTGGCTTTGGCATTCGGTACGACCGTTTTTCTGCAGTTGCTGTACCAGCTCGCGCGTGCGCTGCGCTGCAGCTTTCGGCATCACGAGCAAGGCATCGTCGGTATCAACAATCACGATACCCTCGAGGCCGCAGGCGGATACCAGCCGACGGCCGCCATGCACGTGACAGTCGCGACAATCCTGCAACAGTACGTCGCCGTGGCTTGCATTGCCGTCGTCGTCGTGCACCGAGTGCTCCCATACCGAAGACCAGGTACCGATGTCGGACCAGCCGGCATCGAGCGGCACCAGTGCTGCATTCGCAGTGCGCTCCATCAGCGCATGATCGATCGACAGGTCCGGGCTGGTGGCATATGCGTCGGCCTGCAGCTGCACGATGCCTTCGGACCGAACGGCCTGCTGCTCTGCAGATTCGGCCGCGCCATGCACCTGTGGCGCATGCGCGGCAAGCTCTTGCAGCAGGCTGCTGCAGCGAAACAGAAACATACCGCTGTTCCACAGGTACTGCCGTGAGCCGAAGAGTTGTTTGGCGCGTTCGCGGTCGGGCTTTTCGATAAAGGCATCGACGCGGCGCGCGCCACCGGGCAGTTCGTCGCCCGCCTGCAGGTATCCGTAACCTGTTTCGGGCGCCGTGGGCACGACGCCGAAGGTCATCAATCGCTCGTTGCGTGCCGCATCGACGGCCGTGCGTACCGCGTCAGCGAATGCGGGTATATCGCGCAGCAGATGATCGGACGGCAGCACCAGCATCAATGCATCATCATGCCTGCGCTGCAGATGAAAGGCCGCGCTGGCGAGCGCCGCTGCAGTACCGCGCTGTACGGGTTCGAGCAGCAGGGTTGCACCGTGCACGCCGATTTCACCCAGCTGCGCGGAGATCAGGAAGCGCATCGGCTCGGCCGCCAGCAGCAGCGGTGCGTCCGGTGTCAGCGCTGTGCAGCGCAGCAGCGTCTGTTGTAGCAGGCTGTGTTCACCGTGCAGGCGCAGGAAGGGCTTGGGCAGGCCTTCGCGTGACAGCGGCCAGAGCCGCGTGCCGGAACCGCCGCAGAGCACGACCGGTACCAGGGGCAGTTGATCCATCGGTGAATATCCTCCGGCAGAGTGGGGCAGGCGGCGGCCGTGTCTGAGCTGTTGAGCTTCGATGGTTCAGTAGGCGTTGTCGCCAGTCCAGCCACGGAATGCCGTCCACAAGATGATGTTGAGATCCATCCGGAATGACCAGTGCCGGATGTAGTGCAGGTCAAGCTCGACGCGGCGGGCCATCTTGTCGTCGGTATCGGTCTCGCCGCGGTAGCCGTTAATCTGCGCCCATCCGGTGATGCCCGGTTTGACGCGGTGCCGCTGCATGTACATGGCCACCTTGTCTTTGTACAAATCGTTATGCACGAGTGCATGCGGACGCGGACCGACGACGGACATGTGGCCGGCCAGTACGTTGAAGAACTGCGGCAGTTCGTCGAGGCTGGTCTTGCGCAGAAAGCGACCGACCGGCGTGATGCGCGGATCGTTGCGCTTGGCCTGGGTCAGCCGGCCTTCGGCTTCCTGGTGTATGCGCATGCTGCGAAACTTCAGCATGCGAAAAGGGTGGCCGTTCAGGCCAAGACGGGGCTGGCTGAAGAAGACAGGTCCGGTTGACGTGCATTTGATGGCTGCGGCAATCAACAGCAGCAGCGGCGACAGCCCGACCAGTGCGAGCGCGGCAAACACGCGGTCGAACAATGCCTTGCCGATGCCGGCAATCCCGTCGCAGCCCGGCTGGTTGAGTTCAATGACAGGCAGGCCCAGTAGCTCGGTGCCGCGGTGGCTGAGCCGGTCGAGCGACAGCACATCCGGCATCCAGCGAATATCGGCGAGCGTATTGCCAAGCCGGACGCAGAGCCGTCGCAGTGTGTCGCTTTCAGCCAGCGGCAGTGTGATCCACACTTCATCGGCGCGATGGCGTTCGACGGCAGCACTGATGTCGTCGAAGTGGGTGAGCGTCTCGATGCGCGCATCGAGCGGCGCGGCGCCGTCATGGTCCCAGGTAGCCACGATTTGGTAGTCCGTGCGCTGCTGTGCTGCTGCGCGCCGGTGAAGTTCACGACCGGTTGCGCCATAGCCAGCGATGATAATGCGTCTGGACGCTTTGGCGGCGGTGGCTTTCCCGACTGCGCTGGCCGCATCGGCGGGCCGGGCGGCAGCTTGCTCGCTCAGGTCGTGCAGGCGCATCGGCGGGGCTCTCCTTGGTGGCACCTGCACCGCGCCGGTACGGCTCAGTATCACGCATGCACACGTGGCTTGGAGCGACGACGATCGATGCGAGTGCCACGAATTGGGGGGCGTCAAGCCGCTGTGGCTACGGCGGTCGTCCTCCGTCGTCAGGTATCATCGCAGCCATGGATAAGGATCAAACCGAACAGGCCAGCCTGTATGAACTGGTGGGCGGCGACGCGAAGCTGCGTGAGCTGGTCGACCGCTTCTATGACCTGATGGACCTTGAGCCACAGTTCGCCGAACTGCGTGCGATGCATCCGCCATCACTCGATGGCTCGCGCGACAAGCTTTACCGCTTTCTTTCAGGATGGACCGGCGGGCCGGACACCTACACGCCGAAATATGGCCCCGCGTTTCTGCGCGCGCGGCATCTGCCATTTCCGATCGCTTCGAAAGAGCGCGATGACTGGCTCACCTGCATGCTGCTGGCGATGCGGGAGCTGGGTTATGGAGAAAAAAAAGAAGACCTCTTGCTGGAGGCCTTCTTCAGGACAGCGGACTGGATGAGGAACAAGACTGACTAGTCGTGATCAAATTCCGCGGCTGCTTGCAGCACTTTTAATTACTGGCTGCACTTGAACTCAGCAATATTTGGTGACACATGCTCCGGCAACGCCAAGCAGAGTGGAAACGCCAGTGCATATGCCGCCTGCAGCAAAGTATTTTTCGCTGGGATTCAGTTTGCCAGTAACGTCAACGTCCCTGGGCAGTACATCGGCACCTTGCAAAATAAGGGATATGCCCCATGCGATGCCGGCTAGTGATACGACAATCATTGCTGGCCCAGTCAGTTTGTAGTAGTTGAATTTCGGCGCAGATGCTTGCGCGTGGTATCCCTGCAATGGGTTGGCTACAAGAGCGGTCTGAGCACCATGGTTTTGTGGCGGTCTGGTCATTGCATTCACCGCTGAATTTGCAGCTGGTGCGTTGACTGAATCATCGGAATCACTGATTGAGCCAGACTCGGGGCTGGTCAGGGATTCGGAGTCCTGTGTGCCGGCATCGCTTTTTACTGCTCCATCATCGCTCCAGCTGGGCCGATTTGTTGATGATTTTTGGGGCAGCAGTGATGATGGGGGATTCGACAGCCGAACTGTCATTGTATCCGTCGGTTCATCCGCACCCTGACTCCAGCTGTCGTAGGAATCTGGCTGATCAGCCATCGCGTGATTCTGCATTCCGTGAGTAAGGGCGCCCTGGACGTAAATGATCTCGTCCGGTTTTGAATTACATGATGTACGTTGCATGATTTCAGATCCTGGAATGGTTGACAATAAACGTGGGTCGCCGATCCGCGACCGCGGCTCTATGTGAGGATCCAGTCGCTGTAGTTCATTCTGAAGTGGTGAGAGAAGTTTGCCGGCCCGGAAAGTGGCGAAATCAAGGCTGCCATATAACCCAAGCGCTGCACGGTGCCACGTTCTTCAGTGCACGATGAAATGCCTGGAGCTTACTCGTCACGGAAGCAGACTGTCGAGTCTGGCTTGCGCCATGCCCATGAGTTTGCGTTTATCGAAGTTTCCGTAGCAAAGTTCGATCGACTTGTGTAGAAAAGGCAGTGCTTCCTCTGGCTTCCCGACGGCGATCAGGCATTCTCCCAACCGATACGATGCCGCTGCATGGTCTGGATCGACATCAAGGGTCAGCGCATACATGACTGCCGCAGGCTCGGCATGACCAAGACGCTGCAGGCAGGCGCCGGCCATGAATGGAAATCGGCTATCCGTAGGTTTGTGTAATGTCAGCTGCAGTGCGACTGGAAATGCATGATAGAAGTCGCCCTGATCGCAGAGCTCGTGCGCTGTTTTGTATAGCGCCGCGTAGCCTTCATCGGTCATGCCGCGCAGTTCTCCGAGCGTATACCCCTGTTCCAGCTGCTCACGGCATTGCTCCAGCGTTTGCTGAATGCTCTGCAGGCCGTCGGTGAGCGTGGCGACGATGTTCGCTACTTCAGGATCGGCCGGAGGGGGAATATAGGTGTCCGTCATAGCTTAGGGCCTTGCAGTGAGAAAGGGCCCTGCTACGTGACAGACTGGGGGAGGGGGTTCCTCCCGGGAGAACTCAGATCAGACCGGCAAATGGGATGGCGCTGACCCGTTGTCCAGCGTGGATGTCGCCGCCATCATGCGGGAGCACGACCATGCAGTTCGCCGCGGACATCGAGCTCAGGATGCCAGAGCCTTGTGCGCCGGTCAGCCGGACTTGGGCGACACCGCTCGCATCAACGGTCAAGATCCCGCGCTGATATTCGATGCGGCCGGGCCGTTTTCGAATGTCGTCCGTGCTGATGGCTTGTATCACTGGCAGCGGTGCCAAGTCTGCACCCATCAAGCGGAATAGCGCATCGCGCGCGAAGAAATAGAACGTCGCCATCACGGCAACCGGATTGCCGGGCAGCCCGAAAAACAGTGCCTGTTTTCCGTCGACCGTGATCTGTCCAAACGCCATCGGCCGGCCGGGCCGCATCGCGATTTTCCAGAACAGTACCTCGCCGAGGCGATCCATCATGTCCTTCGTGTAGTCCGCATCGCCGGCCGATACACCGCCGGTGGTGATGACGACGTCGGCTTGCCGACAGGCGTCGCGCAGCGTGGCTTCGAGTGCCGCGGGATCGTCGCGCACCACGCCCAGGTCGATTGGCACGCAGCCGGCGCGTTCAAGCATCGCCTGCAATGTGTAGCGATTGCTGTCGTAGACCGAGCCTTCGTCGAGCGGCTGACCGATCGAGCGCAGTTCGTCACCGGTGGAGAAGAAGGCCACGCGCAGACGCCGCATCACCGGAACGTCGCTAATGCCGAGTGACGCGATCAGGCCGAGGTCCGAGGGTATCAGCAGTCGACCTTTCTTCAGCGCGGTCGAACCGGCCGGCAGGTCTTCGCCGGCCAGTCGGCGGTTCGCGCCGAGCTGGATGGCATTCGCCGGGATGGTGACTGCCGTGTCGGCCGCATTTCGGGTCAGTTCGTGCGGTATCACGCTGTCGCAGCCGCGTGGGATCACCGCGCCGGTCATGATGCGCACGCACTCGCCGGGGGCAACGGGCTGAGGATACGGGTGGCCGGCGTAGGCTTTGCCGACGACTTTGAGCGTGATATCGCGACCCGTCAGATCGCTGCCGCGCAGCGCGTAGCCGTCCATCGCCGAGTTGTCATACGCGGGCACATTGATTGGCGAGACGATATCGGAGGCCAGCGTGCGGCCGAGCCCCTGCTTCAGCGGTACGGTATCGGTATCGGTGATCGGGGTAATGAAGGCGGCAATCGCCTGCTGTGCGAGATCGACGCGCATTGCGTCGGCATCGTAGCCGGTTAAGGACTGCGCAATCTGTTGTAGCGGTGGTGTGGTCGGCATCGGGTGATTCGAACTGTCGCCGTGTTGTGGGGAGTCGCCCGGCCAGGCCGGACAGTGGCGTGACGGACAGACGTCGACTAGGCGATGTCAGCGCTTAGCCGCCGATGTACGACATTTCGACTTTCCGTACCGGTCGCGCCAGTCCCTCGGTGTTGATCGTCCTCAGTTCCGAGTAGCGGTCTTCGCGCTGCCCCCACAGGTGAGCAATCGCGGAAATGATCTCTTCGTCGCTGTGGCCGCCACGCAGCAGTGCGCGCAGGTCATGACCACCGGTGGCGAACAGGCAGGTGAAGAGCTTGCCTTCGGTGGACAGGCGCGCGCGGTTACAGTCGCTGCAGAAGGCCTGCGTGACGCTGGAGATGACGCCGACTTCGCCGCCGCCGTCTTTATAGCGCCAGCGTTCTGCGGTCTCGCCGGTGTAGTTCGGCTCGACTTCTTCCAGCGGCATTTGCTCGCTGATGCGGCGCACGACTTCGGCTGACGGAATCACTTCGTCCATCTTCCAGCCGTTCGATGCGCCGACATCCATGTATTCAATGAAGCGCAGGATCACCGGGCTGCCCTTGAAGTGGCGCGCCATCGGTACGATTTCCTGATCGTTCATGCCGCCCTTGACGACCATGTTGACCTTGATCGGGCCAAGGCCGACTTTGTTGGCCACTTCGATACCGTGCAGCACGTCAGCCACCGGAAAGTCGACGTCGTTCATTCGTTTGAAGGTGGCGTCGTCTAGCGAATCAAGCGACACCGTCACGCGCTTCAAGCCTGCATCCTTCAGCGACTGTGCCTTCTTCGCCAGCAGCGAGGCATTGGTGGTCATGGTCAGGTCGAGCGGCTTGCCGTCCAGCGTTTTCAGTTCGGCGAGCATTTCGATCAGCTTCTCGATATTCTTGCGTAGCAGCGGCTCCCCGCCGGTCAGGCGTATTTTTTCAACGCCGTGCGCAATGAAGATTTTCGTAATTCGTGTGATCTCTTCGAACGACAGCAGCAGGCTATGCGGCAGGAACTGATGGTCCTTGTCGAACACTTCCTTCGGCATGCAGTAGACGCAGCGGAAGTTGCAGCGGTCCGTGACCGAAATGCGCAGGTCACGCAGTGGCCGGCCGCGCTTGTCAGACAATAGTCCGGTCGCGGGAATGGGCTTTTCCGGGATATGCGGCACGGCCTGCAGGTAGCGCAGGTCGGCCACGGGGATGATGCGTTCTGTCATGTTTGAAAGGGCGGGGCAGCGTTGCCCCGCGATGTTCTGCCTGTTTGCTATCGGCTTCAGAAAGCCGGTCTGATCGGCAGGTAAGATACCACGAGGCCAGCCACTGCACAGGCAATGATCAGGCGGATCGTACTGACCTGGAATCGCAGCAGTGCCACGGCCGCGGCGGCAGCGATCGCGATCGATATCCAGTCCCAGCGCGCCGGCGGCAGCTCGAGATGGAAGACATGCAGCGCGAAGAAGACCGCGAGGCTGACGATCACGCCAACGACGGCGGCGGTGATCGAGGTCAGTGGCGCAGTCAGCCGCAGGTTGTCGCGCGTGGCCTCGACCAGCGGGCCGCCGGCGAGGATGAACACGAAGCTCGGCAGAAAAGTGAAGAAGGTTGCCACCAGCGCACCGGCACAGCCGGACCAGAACAGCGAGAGTGGCCCGAACACTTCCTTCGTCCAGCCACCGACGAAGCCGACGAAGGCCACGATCATGATCAGCGGTCCTGGTGTGGTCTCGCCCAGTGCGAGTCCGTCGATCATCTGCGTGGCGGTCAGCCAGCTGAAATGCTCGACGGCGCCCTGATAGACGTAGGGCAGCACCGCATACGCGCCACCGAAGGTTAACAGCGCTGCCTTGGTAAAGAACCAGCCCATCTGCACCAGTGGATTGCGCCAGCCAAACGCGAGGTTCAGCAGCGTCAGCATGACGGCGGCGATGGCGATGCCCATGCCCAGTGTGATGAACAGCTTGCGCCAGCTGAAACGCGCATGCAGCGGCGGCGGCGTGTCGTCGTCGATGATGGCCGGCTCATGCGTCTTGTGGCTGGCGGCGTGGCCTCCGCCGAGCCGGAAGTGGTCAGGCGCCAGCTGGCCGCCAACTGCGCCGAGGAGCGCAGCCAGCGCGATCACGGCGGGGAAGGGCGCGTCAATGAAGGTAATCAGCAGGAAGGCCAGCAGCGCAATCGCGACTAGCCAGCCATTTTTCAGGCTGCGCTTGCCAATCCGCCAGGCGGCGGCCAGCACGATCGCCACCACGGCGGGCTTGATGCCGTACAGGATGCCGGCAATCACCGGCACATCGCCGAAGGCCAGATAAATCCACGACAGCGCGATCAGGATCAGCAGCGAGGGCAGCACGAAGAGCGCACCGGCGATGATGCCGCCCACTGTGCGGTGCATTAGCCAGCCGATGTAGGTGGCCAGCTGCATCGCCTCCGGGCCCGGCAGCAGCATGCAGTAGTTCAGCGCATGCAGGAAGCGCTGTTCGGAGATCCAGCGCTTCTTGTCGACCAGGTCGTAATGCATCAGCGCGATCTGGCCGCTGGGGCCGCCGAAACTGATGAAACCCAGCTTGAGCCAGTACCAGAAAGCCTCGCGTAGTGAGATGCCGGCCGGCGCGTCGGCCGAAGCTCTGCGCTGCTCGCCGTCATCCATCACATGTTCGGGTAATTGGGACCGCCACCACCTTCAGGCGTCACCCAGACGATGTTCTGCGTCGGGTCCTTGATGTCACACGTCTTGCAGTGCACGCAGTTCTGCGCATTGATCTGCAACCGCTCTGCACCGCCGTCGTCGACGAACTCATAGACCCCGGCCGGACAGTAGCGCGACTCCGGACCGGCATATTTTGTGAGGTTAATCGCGGTGGGTATGCTGGCGTCTTTCAGCGTCAGGTGCGCAGGCTGGTGTTCGTTGTGATTGGTGTTCGAGATGAATACTGATGACAGCCGGTCGAAGGTCAGCACATTATCGGGCTTCGGATAGCGTATCGGCGAGAACTCGGCGGCCGGACGCAGGCATTCATGGTCTGCGTGCTGGTGACGCAGCGTCCATGGCGCCTTGCCGCGGAATAGCATCTGATCGATGCCGACCATCAGCGTGCCGAGATACAGACCCTTACTCATCCATGGCTTGAAGTTACGCGCGACATGCAGCTCTTCATGCAGCCAGGATTTTTCAAACGCCGCCGGATAAGCCGACAGTTCGTCTTGCGCACGGCCGGTAGTGAGGGCGTCGACCGCCGCTTCTGCTGCCAGCATGCCGGACTTCATGGCTGCATGGCTGCCCTTGATGCGGCTGGCGTTCAGGAAGCCGGCGTCGCAGCCGATCAGTGCGCCGCCCGGGAAGGTGAGTTTGGGGAGCGACTGCAGGCCACCGGCCGTGATTGCGCGGGCGCCGTAAGACAGACGCTTGCCGCCTTCGAAGAAACCGCGAATCGATGGATGCGTCTTGTAACGCTGGAATTCCTCAAACGGTGACAGGTAGGGGTTGGCGTACGAAAGACCGACAACGTAGCCGACGGCGACCTGATTATTCTCAAGGTGATAGAGAAAGGACCCGCCGTAAGTGACATTGTCCAGTGGCCAGCCGGCGGTATGGATGACGAGCCCAGGCTGATGTTTGGCTGGATCGATCTCCCACAACTCCTTGATGCCGATGCCATAGGTCTGCGGGTCCTTGCCGGCGTCGAGCTTGTAGCCGGCGATCAGCTGTTTACCGAGATGGCCGCGGGCGCCTTCGGCGAACAGCGTATATTTCGCACGCAGCTCCATGCCCAGCTGGAATTCAGCGGTCGGCTCGCCATTTTTGTCGACGCCCATATTGCCTGTGGCAACGCCCGTCACCGCGCAGTTCTCGTCGTACAGGATTTCGGCAGCGGCGAAGCCGGGGAAAATTTCCACACCAAGCGCTTCAGCCTGTTGCGTTAGCCAGCGCACCACATTGCCGAGCGAGATCACGTAGTTGCCGTGGTTCTGGAAGCAGCCGGGCAGCATCCAGTTCGGCGTTGTGTAGGAGCTTGCTTCGGTCAGAAACATGAAGCGGTCTTCGCTGACCGGCGTGTTTAGCGGCGCGCCGCGTTCTTTCCAGTCGGGGAAGAGTTCATTAATTGCGGTCGGATCCATCACCGCACCCGACAGGATGTGCGCGCCGGGCTCGCTGCCTTTTTCGAGCACGCAGACGCTGATGTCCTGGCCTTTTGCTTCTGCCAGTTGCTTGACACGGATCGCCGCGGCCAGCCCGGCCGGGCCGGCGCCGACGATGAGTACGTCGTAGTCCATGCCCTCGCGCGGGCCGAATTGTTCAAGGAAGCGGGGATTCTGGCTGGGGCTGGTCATGGCAGTGGCTGTTGTTTTCGTGGCCGGATTGTCGGGTATTTCTGGTGCGCGCGCCAGCCGAAATCGGTGATCTGGCGGCGATGAATCGTGTAATGATAGCGGCTCATCCGCGAAGCCATGGCGCAAAGGGAGAATTTGTGGGCATTGAAGTCAATTTCGAAGGCAAGGTCGCTCTGGTGACCGGTGCCTCCAGCGGGCTAGGTGCCCGCTTCGCGACCGTCCTCGGCGAGGCCGGCGCCACTGTCGTATTGGCCGCGCGCCGCACTGAACGGCTGAAGGAACTGCGCGCGGAAATCGAGGCCGCCGGCGGTGCTGCGCGCATGGTCGAGCTGGACGTGACTGACCATGCGAGTATTCGCTCGGCAGTGGCGCATGCGGAGACCGAAGCCGGACCGATCGACATCCTGGTCAACAACTCGGGCGTATCGACGACGCAGAAGCTGGTGGATGTATCGTCCGGCGATTATGACTTCGTGATGGATACCAATACGAAGGGCGCATTCTTCGTCGCACAGGAAGTGGCGAAGCGGATGATCCTGCGTTCGAAGGCCGAGCCCAACCGGCAGTTCAGGATCGTCAATATTGCGTCAGTTGCTGGTCTGCGCGTGCTGTCGCAGATTGGCGTCTACTGCATGAGCAAGGCGGCGGTGGTGCAGATGACGAAGGCGATGGCGCTCGAATGGGGCCGCTACGGCATCAACGTCAACGCAATTTGCCCGGGCTATATCGAGACCGAGATCAATCGCGATTACTTCCATAGCGAAAGCGGTCAGAAGCTGATCAGCATGCTGCCGCGCAAGCGCGTAGGCAAGCCGGAAGACCTCGATGGCCTGTTGCTGCTGCTGGCCGCGGACGAGTCGCGTTTCATGAATGGCGCAATCATCACGGCGGATGACGGGATGGCGGCGTTCTGATGGCGATTCCCGAGAACTACAAGCTGCTCAGCCGTACCCGTATGGCGATTCGCTGGGGCGATATGGACGCGATGGGGCATGTGAACAATACGGTGTACTTCCGTTATCTCGAACAGGCACGCATCGAGCTGTTCGAGGCGCTCGGTTGCCCTGCCACCCCGGGCGGTGTCGGCCCGGTGATCATCAATGCGCATTGCACCTTCCTGCGCCAGCTGCGCTATCCGGGCGATATTGAAGTGACGTCATGGATAGGCGAGATGGGGCGATCGAGTTTTCAGAGCCTGCACCAGATTTTCCGCATTGACGAACCCAACGTCGTGTACACCGAGGGTGGCGCGAAGGTGGTCTGGGTCGACCAGCGGATTGAGAAATCGCAGCCGTTGCCGAATGAAATCAGAGAGCGGTTATTGACGCCGATTCGCTGAGCCTGATTTCGTGGCATCGGTTCAGGCCAATTGTCCACCTAGCAGTCGGTTGACAAGCTCACTCGATGTCCCCGCCGCAAATTTCTTCATCAGCCGCGCTCGATGCATCTCGACGGTGCGCGGCGACAGGGCCAGCTGGCGCGCAATCATCTTGCTGGTCTTGCCCTCGACGAGCAGCGCGGCGACCTCGCGCTCGCGTGCGGTCAGCTCGGCCGTTACCGGACGGCGGCTCGACAAGTCTTCGAAGGTCCAGATGCCGGCTGCATGCGGATCGTCGCGCAACAATGCACGGCCGGTCACATGGCACCAGAACAGCTCGCCGCCGGCGCGCTTCATGATGCGCTCGTCTGAGTAGTAGCCCTGCCGATTCAGGATGGGCCCGATGCGCGCACCGGTACGCTCGAACTCATCCGCACTCGGATACAGAATCGAGAACGACTGATCAGAGAGCTGCGCACTGGCGTAGCCGAAGATATCAGCCAGTGCGTCGTTGCAGGCGCTGATCACTCGCTGATGCGACACGCACATCCCCACCGGCGCGCGCTCGAAGATCATGGCGAAGTCGATGGTCTGGGCAGGAGTCATCAGGGGCGGGATCGTACTTTTACGGTATTGTCGGCTGGCTTTGGCGCTTTTAATCTTGCGGCGTCGTGCGTCATGGCAGAATCTACCCGCACAGTTTACCTGAGGAGACCCATGAATAAAGTCTATCCGGACGCCGTCAGCGCCCTGTCCGGCGTCGTGAAAGATGGCCAGACGATCGCCGTCGGCGGTTTTGGCCTATGCGGCATTCCCGAAGCGCTGATCGCCGCACTGCGCGATTCCGGCGTCAAGAGCTTGACCGCCATTTCGAACAACGCCGGTGTGGACGGCTTCGGTCTCGGTCAGCTGCTGGCGACCCGGCAGATCAAGAAGATGATCTCGTCCTATGTTGGCGAGAACAAGGAATTCGAGCGCCAGTATCTCGCAGGCGAACTCGAACTCGAATTCACGCCGCAGGGCACATTGGCCGAGAAGCTGCGCGCGGGCGGCGCCGGCATTCCGGCGTTCTTCACCAAGACGGGCGTCGGCACCATCGTTGCCGAGGGCAAGGAAGTGCGCGTTTTCGACGACGAGCAATATGTGATGGAGCGCTCGCTGGTGGCCGATGTGTCGTTGGTCAAGGCATGGAAAGCGGACCCGGTGGGCAACCTCGTCTACCGCAAGACCTCACGCAACTTTAATCCGAACGTCGCGATGGCCGGCAAGATCACCATTGTCGAAGTTGAAGAACTGGTTGGTCTCGGCGATATCGATCCGGATGCCGTGCATACGCCGGGCATCTTTGTCCACCGCATCGTGGTGAACAAGACCCCCGAGAAGCGGATTGAACAACGCACCGTGCGTGCACAGTAAGCGGAGACAGACATGGCATGGACACGTGAACAAATGGCGGCGCGCGCCGCGCAGGAGCTGGAGGACGGCTTCTATGTGAACCTTGGCATTGGCCTGCCGACGCTGGTCGCCAACTACGTACCGAAAGACATTACCGTCTGGCTGCAGTCGGAGAATGGCTTGCTCGGCATTGGCCCGTTTCCCACCGAGGACGAAGTGGATGCCGACCTGATCAACGCTGGCAAGCAGACCGTGACTGCGCTGAAGGGCTCATCTTTCTTCAGTTCTGCAGATTCGTTCGCGATGATCCGCGGCGGCAAAATCAACATTGCGATCCTCGGCGCGATGCAGGTGTCCGAGCGCGGCGACCTGGCGAACTGGATGATTCCCGGGAAGATGGTCAAGGGCATGGGCGGCGCGATGGATCTGGTGGCCGGTGTTGGCCGCGTGGTGGTGCTGATGGAGCATGTCGCCAAAGCAAAGGATGGCTCGACATCGCACAAGCTGCTCGAGCACTGCACGCTGCCGCTGACGGGTGTTGGCGTGGTAGACCGCATCGTGACAGATCTGGCAGTGATGGATATTACCGAGCACGGACTCAAGGTCGTCGAGATCGCACCCGGCGTCACGAAGGAAGAGCTGATCGCCAGCACGGGCTGCGAGCTTCGGTTCTGACCCGCAAACCGGCTGCGTTTGGGACAGAAGCCGGTCGGCACTCAGCTGACCGGTTTTTTTATGAGCAGCCGACGCTCACGTGTGTGCCTTGTGCCCGGCGTTGCGCGTCCGGTCCTTCGGTGTACTACGTTGCACTACGAGTCGTCGATGCAGTTCCCTAGAGGGCCATACTCCGAATTCGTGAAACGCCAGTACGGTACTGGCCGACACGAGCAGGAGGAGAACGATGCCCCGAACAAAACCTATCCCCTTCATGTCGGCCGCTCTGCAAATACCGGATGCGCCGAAAGACGAAGCGCCCAAGCGGGCGAAAACCAGGCCACCGGCATCGGTGCGCGCCAAAGAACGACGCGACAAGGAAAACCTGCATCAAGGTGAGGGTTCCTCCATCAAGGCGCATACGGAACCATCAATTACTAAAGTGAAGAAGCGCGCTCCAGAGATACCCGATTACCTTGCGATGCTGATGGATCAACTGCAGTCCGCGATCCGAACCCGGAATTGGGACAAGCTTGGCGACCTGATTCACGGTATTTCCAGCCCGACGACCGGGCTCAACTTGCCCTTGCTCGCAGAACATCCTGCGGTAAAAAAGACGCTACAAGAGTCGGCTATCGATGTGCTAACGGCGGGCAAGCCACCCACCGATGACCAGATATGTCGGGCGCTGGACTTGCTCAGCATGGGTGCGGACTGGAATGCCACGGATGAGCAGGGAGACAGTGTATTAAAAATACTGCGTACTTACGCAGATGATGATGTTCGTGATTTCATCAGCAATGAATTCCCGATCTTCAGGCATCTCTTCATCGACAGCGAAGGGCAGCCGATCAGGGCCGCATAGGCCCTGCATCACAGGATGGGCTTTTTATTGCGCCACCCAGCCGCCATCCATATTCCACGCGACGCCTCGCACCTGAGACGCAGCATCACTGCACATGAACACGGCCAGCGCACCCAGCTGCTCGGGCGTGACGAACTCGCCGGACGGCTGCTTTTCCAGCAGTAGCTCGCGCTTGGCTTGTTCAACCGGGATACTGTTTGCAGCGGCGCGTGCATCGACCTGTTTCTGCACCAGTGGCGTCAGCACCCAGCCCGGGCAGATCGCGTTACAGGTAATGCCAGTCTGCGCGTTCTCCAGCGCGGTGACCTTGGTCAGGCCCACGATGCCGTGCTTCGATGCGACGTAGGCCGACTTGCCGACCGACGCGACGAGACCATGCGCGGACGCGATGTTGATGATGCGCCCCCAGTTGTTCTTCTTCATTTCCAGTAGCGCAAGCCGCGTGGTGTGGAAGGCTGAGGTCAGGTTGATCGCAATCACGGCATCCCAGCGTTCGGTCGGGAAGTCTTCGATATTCGCGACATGCTGTATGCCGGCGTTATTGACGAGAATGTCAATGCTGCCGAACTGCGCCAGTGCGTCCACCATCATCTTTTCGATCTCGGCCGGCTTGCTCATGTCGGCATTGCTGTAGGCCGTCTTCACGCCGAATTTCGCGGTCGTGTCGCGCTGCAGTTCGGTAACCAGTGTGGCATCGCCAAAGCCGTTGAACACGATGTTGGCGCCTTCGGCCGCCAGCGCATGTGCGATGCCCAGTCCGATGCCGGAGGTGGATCCGGTGACGAGCGCGGTTTTGCCTGACAGCTGACGGTTCTGCATGAACTTTTCTCCGGGACGGATTGATCGGTTGTCCGGAATTTTAAGGCCACTGCCGCTAGAATGAACAAAAATTCAACAAACGAGGAGTGCTCCGCCATGACGCAGCCGCGAATCAGCTCGGTGCAATGCCTGTCGCCTGCCGGTTTGCACCAGATGGCGTACAAGGAGTGGGGTGATCCGAACAACCCGAACGTGCTGGTTTGCGTCCATGGAGTAACCCGGGTGTCGGACGACTTCGATGCGCTGGCGGTCGCGATGTCGGACCGTTATCGCGTGGTTTGTCCGGATGTGGTCGGGCGTGGTCGATCATCATGGCTGAAAGACCCCCGGTTTTACGTGGTGCCGCAGTATGTGAGCGACATGGTCACGCTGGTCGCGCGTCTGAACGTGCCGCAGGTTGACTGGTTCGGCACCTCGATGGGCGCACTGATCGGTATGGGTTTTGCAGCCTTGCAGGAGACCCCGATTCGCCGGATGCTGATGAACGATGTCGGACCTGCACTGAATGTCGAAGCGCTGTCGCGTATCGGTGATTACATCGGAAACGATCTCCGCTTTAGCACCTTCGAAGAAGGGCGCGATTATGTGCGTTCTATCTGCACGCCGTTCGGGCCCCACACAGACGCCGAATGGGACAAGCTGGCACGGGACGTGCTGCGTCAGGATGCGGACGGGCGCTGGCGGCGTCATTACGATCCGGCGCTGGCGCAGGCATTCAAGTCGCTGACCGTTGAGAATGCGAAGCAGGGCGAAGCGGCGCTGTGGGCGGCGTATGACGCAATCCGCTGCCCGGTGCTGCTGGTGCGGGGCGCGCAGTCAGACTTGCTGACGCGAGAGACCGCGCAGCAGATGCGCGAACGCGGACCGCGGGCGACGCTGGTGGAATTGCCGGGTGTCGGCCATGCGCCGACTTTCATGCATGACGACCAGATCGCTGTTGCGAGGAGTTTTTTTCTGGACTGACGATGGTTTCTGTAGCAACCCGAGAGGGAGATGAACAGCTGACAGCCGGGCTGCGCGCCGACGATGCCGCGCGACTGCTGGACGCACTCGAGTTCGTGCGCTTGCCCTATGCAGGCAAGACCGTGCCGACCGGGCAGGACGCACCGGCGTTTGCGCGGGGTGTCGTGGCGGTACTGGCATCGCTTCGAGCCGATGTCGGCACGCGCATGGCGGGTCTGCTGTTCGAGTTGCCTCTGCTCGATCCTGCCGCTGCAGCGCAGATCGAGCCACGCTTCGGCAAGGACATAGCCGACCTGGTGGCTGGCATACGTCAGCTGATGCGACTGCATGAAGGGAATTTCGTGCAGCAGGAGCAAGGCAAGACGAAAAGCAGTGCCGCGAGCCAGCTGGAAACCCTGCGCAAGATGATGCTGGCGATGGCGACCGATATGCGGGCCGTGCTGGTGCGTCTCGCTTCGCGACTGACCACGCTGCGCTTCTTCGCCGACCGCAAGCTCGAGAATGAGCTGACGCTGCGCTATGCGCGCGAGACCTTCGATCTTTATGCGCCCCTGGCCAATCGGCTCGGTGTCTGGCAGATCAAGTGGGAGCTGGAGGATTTGTCTTTCCGCTTCACTGAGCCGGAGAATTACAAGCGCATCGCGAGGATGCTGGAAGAGCGGCGCGTTGAGCGCGAGCAGTTTGTCCAGGAGTCGATCGCACGGTTGAAGGCGGAGCTGTCGGCGGCAGGCATTCGTGCAGAAGTGTATGGACGGCCGAAGCATATCTTTAGCATCTGGAACAAGATGCGCGGCAAGGCGATTGACTTCTCGCGGCTGCACGACGTTCGTGCATTTCGTGTGATCGTCGACGATGTGAAGACCTGCTACGCAGTGCTATCCATCGTGCATAACATCTGGACACCGATTTCCGAGGAATTCGACGATTACATCGCGCGGCCGAAGACGAACGGCTATCAGTCGCTGCACACTGTCGTCGAAGCCGAGGACGGCCGCACGCTCGAGGTCCAGATCCGCACACATGACATGCATCGCTTTGCCGAGTACGGCGTCGCCGCGCACTGGCGCTACAAGGAAGGCGGCGCAGCGGCGGATGAATCCTATGACCAGCGTATTGCATGGCTGCGCCAGCTGCTCGCCTGGAAGAGTGAAGTGACCGACGTGATGGTCGGCCACGAAGACAAGGAGCGGCAGTGGGTCGAGCAACTGAAGGCTGCTGCAATTAATGACCGCATCTATGTGCTGACGCCGCAAGGGCGGCTGCTGGAGTTGCCGATGGGGGCAACGCCTATCGATTTTGCTTACCAGCTGCATAGCGATATCGGGCATCGCTGCCGTGGCGCGCGGGTCGATGGCACGATGGTGCCGCTAAATACCCGGCTTCGGAACGGGCAGACGGTCGAGATCATCACTGCGAAAGGTGAGGCGGCCGCGTCCGGCACCGCCGGCCCGTCGCGCGACTGGCTGTCGGAGGGCTACACCGCGAGCCCGCGTACGCGCACGAAGATACGTGCATGGTTCAATACGATCGAACAGGCCGAGACGCTGGCGCACGGTCGCGCGCTGCTGGAAAAGACACTGCAGCGCGAGGGCAAGACGGCGGTCAATCTGGAGGATCTGGCGCAGAAGCTTGGCTTTGCGAAGCTGGAGGATGTGCTGCTCGCGGTTGGCAACGAGCGGATGAGCATGCGGCTGGTCGAGCAGGCGCTGCATGCGGACGATCCACAGCGGCAGACGCCCGCTGTGGCTGACACGGTCGTGCCGCGCAAGAGCCGTGCATCGAGTGTCACACAAGGGGCGAAGTCGAACGTGCTGGTATTGGGCACCGAAGGTCTGCTGACCCAAATGGCCAGTTGCTGCAAGCCGGCGCCGCCGGATCCCATCGTCGGCTTTATCACGCGCGGCAAAGGCATCTCGATTCACCGGGCCAGCTGCAAGAACCTGTCGCAGATGTTGCTGCGCGCACCGGAGCGCATGGTTCAGACCACCTGGGGCGACGTGAGCGGCGACACGGTGTACCCAGTCGATGTATTTGTACTGGCGCAGGATAGGCAGGGGCTGCTGCGCGATATTTCCGATATTTTTCTGCGCGAGAAAATCAACGTGATCGGCGTATCGACTCGTAGCAGCAAGGGGCAGGCAACCATGTCTTTCACTGGAGAGATCGGATCGACCGAGCAGTTGCAACGTGCGTTGAAGGTGATCCGCGATGTGAAGGGCGTGATTGATGTGAAGCGGATCTGAGCCCGAATTGCCGTCGCAATGCGATCGGCAGGTCCGCCGGTAGCGGCGAAAAATTGTTTCAGAGGGGTATTGGCAAGAGCTCGGGAAGCTGGCTATAATCTCGCTTCTTTAGGCGCGTAGCTCAGCTGGTTAGAGCACTACCTTGACATGGTAGGGGTCGTTGGTTCGAGTCCAATCGTGCCTACCAACATAACTGCAGCATCTTTTTGGTAAGGTCGAGAAAGGCAAAACGGTTATGACACCGCGAACTAGCAACGCAGATTCAGCATCTATTCGCTAGTCCGTCTTTCTTTTTGCAGTGGAGCGATCGCATGTCAGTGCGCTTGTTCTGAATAAAAAACGCGGCTAGTTCGCGTTTTTTTTCGTCCGCATTTTCCTATTCCCATAGCGGCAGCACCTAGGAGCAAAGCATGGTTTCAGTCCGACTTCCCGATGGCTCGCAGCGCCAGTTTGATTCTCCGGTTACGGTTGCGCAGGTCGCTGCATCGATCGGCACCGGTCTCGCCAAGGCAGCGCTGGCCGGCAAGGTTGATGGCAAGCTGGTCGATACATCGTTCCTGATCGAGCGTGATGCTGACCTTGCGATCGTCACCGACAAGGAAGCCGACGGCCTGGAAGTCATTCGCCATTCGACGGCCCACCTGTTGGCGTATGCGGTGAAAGAGTTGTTTCCGGATGCGCAGGTGACGATTGGCCCGGTGATCGAGAACGGCTTCTACTACGACTTCTCGTACAAGCGCCCGTTTACGCCGGAAGACCTCGAGGCAATCGAGAAAAAGATGGCCGAGCTGGCCAAGAAGGATGAGCCGGTCGAGCGCCGCGTGCTGCCGCGCGATGAGGCGGTTGCGTACTTCAAGTCCATCGGTGAGGCGTACAAGGCCGAGATCATCGGCTCGATTCCGGCGGGTGAGGACGTGTCACTGTACAGCGAAGGCAAGTTCACCGACCTGTGCCGCGGTCCGCACGTGCCGTCGACCGGCAAGCTGAAGGTTTTCAAGCTGATGAAGGTGGCCGGCGCCTACTGGCGTGGCGACTCGAAGAACGAGATGCTGCAGCGGGTCTACGGTACCGCGTGGACGAAGAAGGAAGACCAGGACGCTTACCTGCACATGCTGGAGGAAGCCGAGAAGCGCGACCACCGCAAGCTGGGTCGGCAGCTGGACCTGTTCCACTTCCAGGACGAGGCGCCGGGTCTGATCTTCTGGCATCCGAAGGGCTGGACCATCTGGCAGCAGGTTGAGCAGTACATGCGCCGCGTCTATCAGGACAATGGCTACCAGGAAGTGAAGGCGCCGCAAATCCTCGACCGTTCGCTGTGGGAGAAGTCCGGTCACTGGGACAACTACAAGGACAACATGTTCACCACGGATTCGGAGAATCGTGCGTATGCATTGAAGCCGATGAATTGCCCGGGGCATGTGCAAATCTTCCGTTCGAACATGCACTCGTACCGCGAGCTGCCGCTGCGTTATGGCGAATTCGGTCAGTGCCATCGCAATGAGCCTTCCGGTTCGCTGCACGGGATGATGCGCGTGCGCGGCTTCACGCAGGATGACGGTCACATTTTCTGTACCGAAGACCAGATCCTCGACGAGTGCGTCGCGTTCACGTCGCTGTTGCAGCGGGTGTACCGCGACTTTGGGTTCACCGAGGTGATCTACAAGGTGGCAACGCGGCCGGAAAAACGCGTCGGCTCGGACGAGCTGTGGGACAAGGCCGAGACCGCACTGATCGAATCGCTGAAGCGCTCGGGATGCGACTATGAGATCACGCCGGGCGAGGGCGCATTCTATGGCCCGAAGATCGAGTACACGTTGAAGGATGCGATCGGCCGGCCCTGGCAGTGCGGCACGATCCAGGTCGATTTCTCGATGCCGGTGCGCCTTGAGGCCGAATACGTGGCAGAGGATAACTCGCGCAAAGTGCCGGTGATGCTGCATCGCGCGATCCTCGGTTCGCTCGAACGCTTTATCGGCATGCTGATCGAAAACCATGCCGGTGCGCTGCCGCTGTGGCTGGCGCCGGTGCAGGTTGCG